>Ga0228536_1000234_pt1 | contig 133813 bp, 128 predicted proteins | sample SJ1Smetagenome_FD_168611 | JGI IMG/M metagenome (GOLD analysis project Ga0228536, IMG submission 168611) | Enriched culture of PCE-dechlorinating microbial communities from Ithaca, New York, USA - SJ1.S | ecosystem: Engineered > Modeled > Simulated communities (microbial... > Unclassified...
AGACCTGATTACCTTGCTCCGAAAAGAAATCAGCGAAGCACCCATTACTGACTTCCTGAAAAGTAACATCGCGAAAAATATCGTGCCGTACGCTTATTCTTGAATCTGAATATGTCCAAACTCCAGTCCCCCTCTTAGATTAAGAGGGGGTCAGGGGGAGTTACTAAACATGGAAAAATTGGTAGTAAATTTTGCTGTCAAAATGATTCGGTAAATCAATTTGTTACAGGAAGTGTGTTCCCCGCATGCGCGGGGATGAACCGTTGCTGCTTTGCATGGGCGTTAACCGTGTTCAGTGTTCCCCGCATGCGCGGGGATGAACCGCATGCTCATTATTCATCTCCTTTCATTTCTGAGTGTTCCCCGCATGCGCGGGGATGAACCGCCGCTTGGCATCCATGACCATTGAAGGATGTAGTGTTCCCCGCATGCGCGGGGATGAACCGCCGCTTGGCATCCATGACCATTGAAGGATGTAGTGTTCCCCGCATGCGCGGGGATGAACCGCCGACATCCGCACAGGAAAGATAGATGTTATCGTGTTCCCCGCATGCGCGGGGATGAACCGAATCACCGCAAATCATGTGCAATGTGGAAGAGGTGTTCCCCGCATGCGCGGGGATGAACCCGTTCGGCAGCCTGGATGAGGGGTTCCGTGCTCGTGTTCCCCGCATGCGCGGGGATGAACCGATAATGGTGGCCGTGAGTTCAATCTGTTCAAAGTGTTCCCCGCATGCGCGGGGATGAACCGATGACAAGCTTCGGGTATACGGTACGGCTGATGTGTTCCCCGCATGCGCGGGGATGAACCGCATATCTATCATGGATAATATCGCATGATGTCGTGTTCCCCGCATGCGCGGGGATGAACCGGGCCGGATGAGGGAGGGTTGGGAACAGGCATTGTGTTCCCCGCATGCGCGGGGATGAACCGGCGGGTGCAGCCGCTGTAAATCCGCAAAACGGGTGTTCCCCGCATGCGCGGGGATGAACCGTTTTCTGAATAATCTGAAAAGCTCCTCCGTGTGTGTTCCCCGCATGCGCGGGGATGAACCGTCGCAGTCGGAAATAGATATTGAGATGTGTGGGTGTTCCCCGCATGCGCGGGGATGAACCGTATGTGGAGGTGGGTGTCGCGGTGCGTGCCTAGTGTTCCCCGCATGCGCGGGGATGAACCGGCATATTGGGAGCGTGTCCCGGTATCTGGTCGGTGTTCCCCGCATGCGCGGGGATGAACCGGTCTGGCATAATTCCCGGATACGACGCGACGGGTGTTCCCCGCATGCGCGGGGATGAACCGGTGGCTGGATTCCACTGCCTGTGCGTAGCGGCGTGTTCCCCGCATGCGCGGGGATGAACCGGAACTGGTGGAGTACATGGACGGGGCCATGACGTGTTCCCCGCATGCGCGGGGATGAACCGAACAGCAGCGGCAAATGCCTGACCATTCAATTGTGTTCCCCGCATGCGCGGGGATGAACCGTTGAAATTGCTAACAAAACAGGTTTGACGCCGGTGTTCCCCGCATGCGCGGGGATGAACCGCGGCCTGAAAAGAAAGGGGGTGATTCGATGATGTGTTCCCCGCATGCGCGGGGATGAACCGGCTCACCAGTATTCCGAGATACCATGCGCATGGTGTTCCCCGCATGCGCGGGGATGAACCGTGATACCACGTTTACACTGCCAATAATCCCGGGTGTTCCCCGCATGCGCGGGGATGAACCGTCCGAACCGGTCCTTGGTGGTGATGGTATGCAGTGTTCCCCGCATGCGCGGGGATGAACCGGCTTTTTGTCGTTGTGTCCTCCCGGCGCTCCTGTGTTCCCCGCATGCGCGGGGATGAACCGATCTCATCTATGTTTACATGCACGTAATCGACGTGTTCCCCGCATGCGCGGGGATGAACCTTCAGAATTTCATGCGTCAACCCGATCCGACGCGTGTTCCCCGCATGCGCGGGGATGAACCGTCTATCGTGTCGTCGAGATCTTTCCCCCAGGCGTGTTCCCCGCATGCGCGGGGATGAACCGCGCCTGATCGAACGGGCGCTGGGGGTGGCGTAGTGTTCCCCGCATGCGCGGGGATGAACCGATACGAAAAAGAAGGAAATTTTACAGGGGGTTGTGTTCCCCGCATGCGCGGGGATGAACCGATTTCTTCCAACTTCAAAATCAAGGATCATGGGTGTTCCCCGCATGCGCGGGGATGAACCGGGGCCGATTAGCATTTCCCATACCAATTACCTGTGTTCCCCGCATGCGCGGGGATGAACCGCGTTCCAACTACGCCAGAAAAATTTAAATATCGTGTTCCCCGCATGCGCGGGGATGAACCGCCCGCCTCATTCCTCAGCAGGCGCTCAATGACGTGTTCTCCGCATGCGCGGGGATGAACCGGTATGCCCACTTTTCTGAGGCCTTTCCTCAGGGTGTTCCCCGCATGCGCGGGGATGAACCAGCAGATTTTGCCATCTACGACCGTCGGGCATTGTGTTCCCCGCATGCGCGGGGATGAACCGGCGAGGGCTGAGGTTATTGCGGCAAATGCAACGTGTTCCCCGCATGCGCGGGGATGAACCGACCGATAGGGCCTCCAACCATTGCCATGGCGCGTGTTCCCCGCATGCGCGGGGATGAACCGTTAATCCACTCGATACGTCCTGCCGATCCGTTGTGTTCCCCGCATGCGCGGGGATGAACCGCCGTTCCTATCGGCCCTGTTAGAATGACTACCGTGTTCCCCGCATGCGCGGGGATGAACCGCTGACAAGAAAACGGGTCTCCCTGTGTTGAATGTGTTCCCCGCATGCGCGGGGATGAACCGCGAGATTCACTCAATTCCTTAACAATATGAGCGTGTTCCCCGCATGCGCGGGGATGAACCGGGTAAAATCCACTTCTGGCCGGGATGCCGAGGGTGTTCCCCGCATGCGCGGGGATGAACCGGTCATCGAGGCGCAGGCGGTCGAGGTGACGGCCGTGTTCCCCGCATGCGCGGGGATGAACCGGTCATCGAGGCGCAGGCGGTCGAGGTGACGGCCGTGTTCCCCGCATGCGCGGGGATGAACCGTTCCGATTGGGATGCAGGCTTATACGAATTGAGTCTTCCCCGCATGCGCGGGGATGAACCGATCACCCTTTCCGGCACTACCAGCGGGACGCTGTGTTCCCCGCATGCGCGGGGATGAACCGGCTGATGTCCTGCAACTCCGACTCAAGGTACTGTGTTCCCCGCATGCGCGGGGATGAACCGACGCAACCAAGTTGGCCGCTCTCAAATTTATGGTGTTCCCCGCATGCGCGGGGATGAACCGCCCGTTTGGTGCGCGGAATCCGTATGCGTTGGGTGTTCCCCGCATGCGCGGGGATGAACCGGTGAGTAGCGGCGAGGGAGGAAAGGCGGTCGCGTGTTCCCCGCATGCGCGGGGATGAACCGTGGCAATCTCTGGTTATTCCTGCAATTCTCCAGTGTTCCCCGCATGCGCGGGGATGAACCGTTGCAGAGGGGTGACGGAGTTCAGAGTATCCGCGTGTTCCCCGCATGCGCGGGGATGAACCGAACTGGATCCGGTCCCGGAACGTGTTGTTTTGGTGTTCCCCGCATGCGCGGGGATGAACCGTCTATGGCGACATTCCGTGTAAGTTCAGTAGTGTGTTCCCCGCATGCGCGGGGATGAACCGTGTAGTTGTCCGCCGCGGTGGTGTATTCGTCGGTGTTCCCCGCATGCGCGGGGATGAACCGCTATATCAACCACAATCGGACGGCGTCCGCGAGTGTTCCCCGCATGCGCGGGGATGAACCGTGCGCGGACCCTGCCCTCACCGATGCGGATTTGTGTTCCCCGCATGCGCGGGGATGAACCGGCGGATCGTTTTGCTGGCGTAAGGCCGGCGGCGTGTTCCCCGCATGCGCGGGGATGAACCGTTCCTGGAAATGGCGAAGCTGCTGAACGTCTAGTGTTCCCCGCATGCGCGGGGATGAACCGCGTGGTTTTCGGGGAGTCCGGGGGAGGGAAATGTGTTCCCCGCATGCGCGGGGATGAACCGGTATTTCGCATAGGCAAGAGCTATCTGCCAGTGTGTTCCCCGCATGCGCGGGGATGAACCGATGAATGGGATGTTCTCGCCCAATGCCGCTAAGTGTTCCCCGCATGCGCGGGGATGAACCTAATGTTTGCGTTTGATTGGCTCCGGGAAATGCGTGTTCCCCGCATGCGCGGGGATGAACCGTCAATGTCGGCATCGGCGGCGTTAATCGTGCTGTGTTCCCCGCATGCGCGGGGATGAACCATCCTGGAGATGCAGAAGGGGACGAACGCCAACGTGTTCCCCGCATGCGCGGGGATGAACCGACGGTAGCGCCATAGATAACCCGTTCGGCGGTGTGTTCCCCGCATGCGCGGGGATGAACCGTCGATTAGGGGCATGGACACACCTCGCGCCAGGTGTTCCCCGCATGCGCGGGGATGAACCGCATGTGTACCCGAACCATATCACGGTACGGGAGTGTTCCCCGCATGCGCGGGGATGAACCGGCATTCCCATTGCTATCACAGGAGCAGATGAAGTGTTCCCCGCATGCGCGGGGATGAACCGGTCGTGCTGTAGTAGAGCTCGTCAGTAACCGCGTGTTCCCCGCATGCGCGGGGATGAACCGGTGTGGGGAATACAGGAACAGGATCAGGAACAGTGTTCCCCGCATGCGCGGGGATGAACCGGAGCAGGTCCGTCTTCCCACCTCCGGCGGCCCGTGTTCCCCGCATGCGCGGGGATGAACCGGTGGAGACTTCGAGTGAGGTTTTGAGGTCCGGGTGTTCCCCGCATGCGCGGGGATGAACCGTGGATTGCATGCGCTGACGAGATGCCGGATGCGTGTTCCCCGCATGCGCGGGGATGAACCGTCAGCGTTGAAATATCAACTGCTGCAAACAGGGTGTTCCCCGCATGCGCGGGGATGAACCGAACGGATTGTCCACCACCTTCGAAGGGATGAAGTGTTCCCCGCATGCGCGGGGATGAACCGCGGACACATACCAAGGGAAAATCTGGTTTCTAGTGTTCCCCGCATGCGCGGGGATGAACCGTAACCGGTGCTCAATTTCAGACGGGATATGAAGTGTTCCCCGCATGCGCGGGGATGAACCAGTGCGGTAGAGGGCAGCATGGCTACTGTCCAGTGTGTTCCCCGCATGCGCGGGGATGAACCGCCGCAGCAGTGAGATGGCGTGCCCATCGCCGTGTGTTCCCCGCATGCGCGGGGATGAACCGCTGTTCGGCGGTATCGAAGGGATTGTGTCCGAGTGTCCCCCGCATGCGCGGGGATGAACCGATCAATCTTTCCGAATACTACTCGGAGATCCAGTGTTCCCCGCATGCGCGGGGATGAACCGGGGATATGGGCTGCCCGGGGGGAGTTGATACGGTGTTCCCCGCATGCGCGGGGATGAACCGTCTCCGCTTGAATCCTGGGCAATGTCGGGCTGGTGTTCCCCGCATACGCGGGGATGAACCGCCATTCTTCCGCTTTATCCCTGTGAATACGTCGTGTTCCCCGCATGCGCGGGGATGAACCGGCGATAGCGGCGGGGAGGGGGGGCGTTGAATAGTGTTCCCCGCATACGCGGGGATGGTTACAACCTTCTCGCAGCATAGTCTGATCTGTTCGTCCCGGAAAAGGGTTGTAAGAAAGACCTGCCGGGTTTCCGAAACCCGACAGGTCTCAGGGTGCTCATCCCGACGAAAACTGTGCTCTGCGTGAAAAACATGCCGTGAATGGGTTGCCAAGGCCCGTGATGAATGGTAGTTCTTTTGTCAGTGCCTTCATGTCCTGCCCGCATCAGCAGGTTATATTCGATCCGCATCCGAGAAGTGCCTTTTCTCGCGTGCCGGACTTGATGCAACCTTACGACGAGAGGAGTACATTCAATGGGTCATGCACGGCATTCATCCACTGGTCTCATCATTCGCCGGATAGTCTTTCTACCGGCCGTACGCGAAATTCTGGTTGTCTTCGTCCTGTCTTTCCTCGCGGCATCCTGTGGCGGAGGCGCGGGGACGCAGTCGACGGATCAGAAGACCATTCAGCAGCAGTATTCGAGCGCCGTGGCGGATACGCGGGTCGTGACCGCCGATGAAATATCCACCCATCTGACAGCCATTGTTCCGTACAACGGCAATCTCGTCTGGGAAAACAATATCGTGGGATCACGGTTGCTTGTGGCGACGGTGATTGACGATGCCGGCAAATACTACCGATGCGACGAGCCGGCAGGGTGCGCGGGGGACACATGCAGGGAAGGCGGCAATTGTTCCACGTACCGCTGGGATTCCTGGGTAACGGTGGCGCCTGAGATGAAACAACGCTTTGCCGGGACAGTGCCTTCCCTGTTGCGGGTGGTTCAACTGCTGGGGCTCCCGCCCAGTTACGCGATACAGGGCAATCCGCGGGAGGCGAAGTACGTTCTGGAGCTGTGGGTTTCACCCAAGGACCTTTTCCGCCCCTGTCCGGACAGCGAGATTTCCGACACGGTCTGCGAAATGCAGTTCCCTGCCGACCCTTTCCGTATTCTGGATGCGAGCAACACGATACGGGCCACGGAAGGTCTTGAGGCGCCTGTTTTCAAGACCTATACCGCCTGGTTCAACAACCGCACCAGGAACGTCTACACCGCAACCCCCTCATCGGAAGCCTACCCCTGGACGCGCCTCGGCTACACCTATGACTGGGGCAGTTCTCTCCGCTTCGGCCTGAGCGAGTTCGTCGTTCACGGCAGAAAAGAGGATGGCTCCACCATTTCCGTGGGCATTCACTCGGTAAAGACAATCAGCGAATACTTCCGGTAGGGCGGTGAGACGCGGGGCGCCTGCTCCGTCCTCGGCACGGTCAAAAAATAGTGACGGATTTTTGGATGGTTATATTTTTTGTTCGACGTAAGTCGACAAAATCATTGACTTGGAAAATCGGTTTTGCTATAAAGCTAACACTTGTCGCGCGGGAATAACTCAGTGGTAGAGTGCAACCTTGCCAAGGTTGAAGTCGCGGGTTCAAATCCCGTTTCCCGCTCCAAAATAATACAACTACATCAAGTAGTTAAGGGCTAAAGGCCCCGGCTTTTCGCAGGAACTTTCGCAGGCAGCCGGGGCCTTTCTTTATGCCGGACGTTTGAAATCCCTGCCAAAGTACCTGAAGATCGCCAGCCGGTCCTCCTCAAGCCCCTTCACGTATTTGCCGTAAACCTCATAGATCATCTGCTTTGAGGCGTGCCCCATCAGGTCCACCAGGCGGTTCTGGTCGGTGCGGATGGTGAGCGCCCATGCCGCGAAGGTATGCCTGGTCGAATAGGGCTTGCGGTAGGCAATCCCCGCTTTCTCCATCGCCGGCACCCATACCCGGCGCTGGAAGAGCTCTGCCGAGAAGTTCCTGCCGTCTTCCATGGTAAAGAGATAGTCGCCGGTGGCTGTTGCTTTCGCATGTTCCAGGATTACATTGATCGCCCCGGTGATCGGGATCTCCCTCTCGCGGTAAGTGTTCTTCAGCGAGTCCTTTTCCTTACCCCTTACTATGGACCTCTCCACGTAAAGGATGCCGTCCCTGATGTGCTCGGGCTTGAGAGCTGCTATCTCGCTCGCCATGAGGCCAGTCAGGACCATGAGCTTCGCCACCGGCCGGTAATACGGCTCCATGGCGTCCATGAGCTTCTCCCATTCGTGAAACCGGAAGACCTCAACTTTCTTCCTCACCTTGCGCGGCAGATGCTTCTTGATTCCCGTGAGCGGATCGAAAAGCATCCAGCGGTGCTCGGTTACTGCGTCGTTCCAGACGGTGCGGAAGATCTGCAGGATGTTCACCATGGTGGATCTGCTCAGCGGCTCACCCTGCTTCGGTCCTTTCCTGTGTCTGAGTGTGGCGACAAAGCGCTGCATCTCCACCTGGGTGATATGGAAAAAGCTCTTTTCCCCGAAATGGGGGACAAGCCAGTAGTCGATCACCGACTTGAAGTCCTTCTGCTTGGTGGCCTCGGGATAGTGGACCCAGACGGTTTCGTACCACCTTTTCACATAGCCGCCGAAGGTGACACCCTTAGGGGTGGGCGCGTACTCCCCCTTTTCCAGCCTGGTGTGGAACTCCTTCTCCTCTTCGCTCGCCCCTGGGAAGAGCCTGGCGAACTCCAGGGTCCCCTCCTTCTTCATCTCCAGGATTCTCGATAGCATGGCCTGGGCTTTCATGCGGTTCTTCGCGGTATCGTCCAGGCCCGTTGACCGTTCGATACGGACGCCGTGATAGAAGAAGTCCAGGTAGAGTTTCCGGGTGCCTCTCTTCCGGGCGATGCGCCCTTCATGTCTGTTGTTGTCAAAGACCTCTAAATCCAGGGCAGTGTTTACGCCTGCCATATTTACCACTCCTTTCCTCTTTTCACCTCCTCCCCTGTGGTTATCCGTCCAGGAGAGGAGTATACATGATCTGTGAAACAGCTTCAATCCGAATCCAGATAATTCATGTCCATCGCTATATGGTTTCTCCCTCCATGCCCATGCCGCCTTAGTCGGATATGCTCTCTTTCTTCCTGTGCGGACAGGGAGAGAAGGTGTGTCACAAGCTCTTCACTCCAGATTACCCGGATCACCCTGCCGACACGGACGATATGGCGGCCGGGGGCAAGACGCCCCTCAGCCAGCCAGTTGTAGGCGGTAGAGCGGCTTATGCGCAGCCTTCTGGCGAACTCTTCCAGGGTAAGGAACTCTTTATCGTTCATGGCCGCCCCCTACCTGAAATTCCCTTCGGCCCTGCGCCGCTCTATCACAAAGCCGAAGAAATCGCATGGTTCGATGATCCCCTCCCAGCCGATCTTTACGCCCCTGAACTTCATCTTGAACTTGGGCCTTTCATAATCCTTCTGCTCCTTCACCACGGAAAGCATCGACAGTCTGTAGAGGGTCTTGACCATCTCCCCTTCACTGACCTTGAGGTAGCGGCAGGTCCTCCGGAAATCCGCAACTTCGATCCCGAAGGCCTGCTTCTTGACGTTCTTGTACCTGTAGAGCCGCCATCCCGAATGGGTGCTCTTCCAGACGGGAACTCTCATTAATACTTCCCCCAGGACATAGGGAATTCTGCCGTGCCACCCGTCCAGGTTCATCAGGACCCAGGAGAACCTGGCTAACAGCATGAACTCATCGCTTCTGATGTCCCTTCTGTGCAAAGTAGCGCTCATGGCGTCACCTCCCGGAAGGGACTGAAGAAGACAAGATAGATCCTCTCGTCAATCTTCCCAGGATCGAGAAAAAGGTTAGGCGCCTTCATAAAAAGCCTGTGTTCTGCCCTCTGGAACCAGAGGTTAAGCAGAAGAATGGCAAGATGCCTTGCCTCGGGAAACGTCCCCGAGAGGGGGCGAATCCTGTCGGACAGCCACCCTTTCAGCTCTTCCATCTGCGGCCTGGCCGAGCGCGCCCAGCGCGCATGTTCCACGAAATCCCGGATGCGGTTCTCCAGGAGCATGCACTTGTGCTGCGGCGGGGCCGATGACTCCAGAATTCCTTTTACATTTTCCCTGAACCGGGCGAGTGTATCCCTGGAGATAATAATCTCCAGGTGCCTCCCTCCCCGGTGTTCAACGGACCGGATGTCGTATTCGAGAAAGGTCCCCCAGGAATTACGCAGATCAAGGGAACCCTCGAACGGCTCCTTTTCCATGCGGTAGAGATAATTTGCAAAGCGCAGTTCATAACCTTCTCTTATGCTGGACAGAATGATCGGATCGAAGAGCTGGTGGGCCAACTGGTCCTTCAGTGCTTTGCCTCCGGCATGGCGGCGGTAAAGGTCCATGATATGTTCCACAAAGGGAGAATCATGAATGCCCATTCTTTCCAGTCCTAAGCTGAGTGCTTCGGGCCGGTAATCCCGGTCGATGGTGCGGTGTCCGAAGTGAAACCTTCTTTCCCGGCCGTTCGCCTTGATCCGGCACCACGATAACAAATGGCCGCGGTGCCAGTCGTATTTCGCCGACAGGGGAAGTCTCTGGATGATCGGCGCCATGATCAGGTGGAAAAGGAAGAGCTCCTTCACCTGGTCATGGATGACCAGCCCCTTCGAGCGATGGAAGTAATGGTCCGCCAGCTTGCCGGCGGAAGAAGTGAACGATTCCCTTTCCAGGTACTTCGCCAGGTCTCCCTGGTCGAAGTGCAGGTATCCCGCGATTCCCGCCTGGGCGCGGCGGACCAGGTGATATGTGGTTCTGTCGGAAAGGGCGACGGTTCTAGCTTTGATCGTTGCCATGGTCGCCTCCTTCCTGCCGGCCCGATGCCGCTTCCAGCTGTTGCAGCTCTCTTGTCACCTGCTCCATCTGGCCGGAAAACCACTTCTCGAAATCCCTGCTGAAGTCGATGATAAGATGCAGATTGGCCGCTCTCGCCATGTTCGCCTCGTAGAGCTGAAAGAGCGACCTGGACATGGTGAACTGCACCCGGTAACGCCGGGTGTTCTTCTCGGTAATGGATGCCATACGGTTATCTCCTCTCTAAGCTGGATTGGAGATTCCGTCATAGCGCTTGATCAAATGACCGCCGTTTGATGTTTGGCCGACCGATGGAATGAACTGAACTTCAGAAACAGAATTTATCCGTTCGAGGAGATAATCGCTTTTTCTTTGAACGCGGTTTCAACAGAAGAGGCCAATGCCCGTGCGGGTTTTGGCCTCTAAATCTAGCGGGGGTTATGATGGTCTCGATCAGGGAATACTTCACCTTTCCGCCGGCTTCAAGCTGCCGGCGCGAAGGCCAGATCCTTTTCGAGACGCGCAAAATGAGGGTGTCCGTCCCCAGAGCGACCGTTGAGAGCGGAGCTTTAATTGGCCGATGCCCCCAGGAGGGCAGGTGCTCGACCTTCTGTCTTCTCCCTTAAGTCGGGTCCGTGGCGACTTAAGTTGAGCATGGTGAACCGACCAACAGCAAAGCCCAGGGTCGGTCACATTTCATCACCGGTAGAGCTGGGCGACTCCCACCCGGTGTATTTGACCCTTCGTCTCTCCGCCCCGAGACGATTGTCACAAAGCGTTGTCGGCATCCGGCTGCGGGGCGACGCGAGCCGGACTGATTCGTTTGGCATTTTCTCTTTTGTCAATTAGGCCTTTGACCCCGCTTATAGCGGAATCTATGTGCCTCGCATTTTACTCTTGCGAAAACCCTTGTCAAGAAATATTTCTGGCAATTTGCTAAATAATACAATATGTTGCTGGCGTTTTGCCGGCAATGTGGTGACACATTGGGGGCCATGGAGAAACACGGTGAAACATGGTTTTTTCAGGTCCTTGCTTATCTACGATTGGAGTGGATATATATCACAACCCTTCACTGTCGCCGCGAAGCGGTATGTGATAAACTGCCGCCATTAAAAAACGCACCGTTTTTGTTCCTTCGAACGCACGCAATCAAAAGCATTTGACTCTTATGTCCCCGTTTACAGTAGTGCCGCCCTTGCGCGGTAAAGGGCGCGCATGGTGAAACAGGTGGACGATCCCCAGCCAACGACCTTGTGTCGATGATATAGATCTCCGCTGATTGTGGACGCCATCCACGCACAGCCAGCACTCCGAAGGCGCTGTCATGGACGGCCTGGCCAGCCGACCGGCCGGGACCACCAATCCCGGCCAACTAAAGCAGCGTATAAGGAGAGGTAGGGGAGCCGGATGCGATCGAAAGACGCACGTCCGGTTCTGGGACCAGTTCATGGAAGCAAACCATCCATAAAAGGGAGCCACCAACTCCCGGATGATGAGTGACCATGGATTGAGTCCACGATAAAGAGAAATAAAGAGTGGTGCGCCTGGATAGGGGAACACGTAACTTCCTTCGGGGAGGACGGGGGCTATGCCGCAAGGCAGAATACCCGTGCCGGAACGGGCGGTTTCAGGGGGCTAAGTCAGGCGACTGCTGGTAACAGTCGCGGGTTATGGCTAAAGGATGAATCCCCTGGGACTGGAGCAGTCCGTTTAAAGCGCCGAGAGGCGCGACCGGCAGGTCCTGCATGGTGAGCGAAAGCAAAGCTTCGTATTAAAGTCATGCGGCGGATGAAAAGTACAGGGATCCATGACACTCCGTACCTGGAAATTCGTATTCAGCGGCGACAGGCCGCCATCTCCCGCATGGCACAGAAGCCACCTGCGCAGGACCCGTTTAAAACGTGTGTGGGGTAAAGGCCCACTGCGGCGTACTGGCCTTTAAGGCCAAGTGCCGCAACAACCGAATCGGGGAAGTAACCTGGGGGCATGTCAAATGCTCCTTGGGCTCGGAGGTCCCGTAGTAACCTCCCGAAAGGGCAACATCTGCGTCCGACTCTTCGTCAATAGCGAAGAGCGCCTGACATCCGTGGCTGGAGAGAGGGGTAAGCGAAGGACAGATGACGTGCTGAAAAGGCATGTGGGCGAAGGGGGCTACCTGCCGTTGTGCTGGATGGCCTGGAGGTGTGGGCAGAAGCAGTCTGAATCCAAGCATGACCATGGGGATGGAGTGCCTCCCCTGAAGATTTGTACAGTTGTCGATGTCCGTTCTCAGTTACTGGGGGCGGACTGCAACTGGTAATGGCGCTCAAAACGGCACCGGGGGAAAGGATGAATATGTCCAGACCCCCGGTGTTCATAAACTTTGCTTCTTGTTAACCCAGATTTCGAACACTGGAACATGGTAGAACCACTGCCACCATCTTCAGTTTTTCAAATTCAACCTATTTTATGCTTAATCCATCTGATATTACTGATCCGTCAGAAATGGTCAGGGTGCCGTTCAGCATGATCTCGCCGGTAATGGCGCTGTATCCGCTGTTGTACCCACCTTCGAGGGTTATTTCAATTGGACGGTTGCAGAGAAGGTCCTCTCCGTAAGTTACGGCCCAGAGCTTGATGGTGTTGTTGTCAGCAGCAGCATTGTATGCCGCCTGGATGGAAGGATAGTATGTCGTGGGGTCACCGTCGATGCGGACATAACGCGAGGTGTCTATGGCGAAGGAGGCCGTTGCATCCGTAACCCCGTTCATGGTGACATCGCAATTTCCGGTCCCGGAGCATGCTCCCCCAGTCCAGCCAGTGAAGAGGGAGTATTCCAGCGGGGTAGGATGGAGTGTGACGGTGGAGTTAACTGGGAATTCACCTGAACAGTTGGTGTTGCATGCTAACCCCTCCGGATTGGTGGTAATCATGCCGAAGCCGCCACCTGTAAAGAAGAGATTCAAGTGATAGCTGTCGGGCGTGGAATCGGTGAAGAGATAGGAATGTCCTGACAGTTCGAATACATTGTCGTAATTTGCAGAAACCGACAGGAAATGATCTCCGTCGCTCTTGGTGATGCCCGAGCCAGAGTCGCCAGCGCTTTCAGCGTTAAATGAGTTGTAGTCGAATCGGATGTCACCGTTCCGGTAGAGGACCGCCTCAAAGTTGCTGGTCGGTTCCATTCCCTCGTCGGTGTAAGTCTCCGTCCGCCACTCGATAACGACCCTCTGGTCGGGAACTGTCTTGTACCGGACGAACACCCCGCCGTAGTTATTGGAGGAAAGGTCGTCGTTCCAGACGGATATCACCGGGATGAGATCGGTTTTTGCCAGGTCGATATTGTAATCCGGGATTGTCGAGCCGAACCAGATGTTGCCGTTGGTGTCAATGGTGATCCTGTCGTATCTCTGACCGTAAAAGGTGAAGTTCCAGGGAAGAATGTAGGTAAGCGCCTCTTCGTCGCCGTAGGTGTGGTCGTAGTCATATGGATAGGAGGAACCCGCGGGGGAAGGGATCGGCTCCATCAAGAGGTCGGCCTCCGTTCCTTCCCAAGTGGCTATTGTCTCGGTGAGCGTGTAAATGCCGTCGGTCACGGCAAAGGCGGTTGATATTGCAAACAGGAAAAGTGTCAGGATTAACGTGGCAAAAGTGCTGGCTCTTTTCATCCGGCCACTCCTTGTCGTATTCAATATGTGAACCCGACCATGTTATATTTCTTCCATTTATTGAGTAATTCCGTTGCCCATGGATTATTGTTCTTGGACAGCTCTTCCATGTACTGGTAGTCGAGCGACTTCTCTAGCCCGGCGGAATCGCCGGGCAACCCGGCCTTTTTCATACAGTCTAGGAGGCTTACGTGCTTCCATGCGGGATTATATACCCCTGTTCCGATTTTTTTCAGCAGTGTGCGCGCCATATCGTAATCTTCCGCAAGGCATGCGTAACTGGCGGACATGTTGTCAATCCATGGTGAGTCGAAATGAATGTCATTCAATGACTTTTTCATCTTTTCCCACTTGATTGTCCCTTCTGAAAAACCATTCCATTCATTGCCCAATTGACCGAAAGCCACACGCGCGTAGATGCCTTCTTTGCGCGGTGCCAGGAGATCGAACTCCTCCAGTTTCTTTGCCCATTCGCCGGGTTCACCATACCAACGGGGTAAGTAATAGTTGATTGCGGCAGCGTAAAAGGCCACATATGATGGTTCTACGGACACGGCTTTCTTAAACATGGCGTCGAACTTATTTCTTGGCGTGGAGTTGGCCAGCGCCAATTGAAGTTTCAAATCCAAAGAGGGTACATATGAGTCTGAGACATTCATCAGAAGCTTTTCCGCTTTGCCCAGACGCTCTTTCATGTGTGAGTATCCATCGGCCTTGATCTCATAATCGGTCCCTCTTGCGAACCAAGCATAGCCCATCCAAGCAGCGGCGAGCGCTGTTTTTGCGCAATCGGAAGCCGGATACACCGCTTGCCATTTATCCAGAAGGCTCAGATGTTTATTCCAATCGGCATCGGTCTTACATGGGGGATTCTGAAATGCATTAAAAAGGGAATAGAGCTTCCAATTGCCGTCTGGCGATCGTTCCTTTTTCGCACTGTATATCTTTGCCACCTCTTCCAGTTTCTCGAATTGCGATGAGGAAAGGAGCGTAAGAGTTTCTCTTTTCAAAGCTTCCCTTGCTATAGGTCCATCGATTTCACAATAGCCCAGAGATGGGATCGCCAAAAAAATAACCACCGCCATAGCGCTAATTTTTATTTTCATAGGAACTCCAAATAACATCATAGTATCTCTAGCCCAAATTCTAATGCAAATTGATTGATTGTTGACATTGGTACTTCTGGACTAATTTCAATATTTCCCCAGAAAGCGTCATACCATATAAAAACTGGTTTATCATCCTTGTAAATTAACATATGATCACATATCTCTGGTGAAGCGTGATATGTAGACAGCCTAGCTAGCTCATCAAATAGGGATTGAGAGAATATGCATCTGTATCTAAATGATGAAATAGTCAATGATTGGCTAATTAAGTCGTATTCTACACCATCAGAATAACTTAATAAACATTTTATGACATCATCAGCAATACTTGTACCTTCAATGAATACCGTAGTTGCATCACTAAAGAACTTTGGCAATGCCATTAAAAATTTTGAAACATCAGTCCTTTTTCTTGGATATATTAATTCCAAATTTTCACACCTCCCTTATAGTATTGGGACTTCGTCAATATCTGGAATCGGTATCTGTACTCTTAGATCTGATCCTGGTACGCCTTTTATCCAACACCTTACCTCTATATGTGGTCGCTTTCCCAAATTCCCAAACTTATGATGCGCCAAATGATAATTTATTTCGCATTTGATATCCTTACAAGTCTTATAGGCTCGTTTCAATTGCTCCCGTAGGATAGGTAATATCTTTCTTGCTAACTTAAGAGCCTCAATTATTGCACGGGGGTTCATTCCATCTGGATCAGTATAATTTAATGGATTATTGTAAGTGTATGCATATAGGTTTATCCCTCCAGTCAAACCAGATGGGTCTTTTGAAATGAACCGTCCCTCCATTGGATCATAATATCTGAACCTCAGATAAAACATCCCCGTCTCCCTATCCCACTCCCTGCCCGTGTATGTATAACCAGCAAAAAACTCACTATTTACAATAGATATATTCGTATCCCTCATATTTAAAAAGCTTGTGCTTCTCCATTGTTTTAACATCAATAATTAAAACCTCTTTCTCCCATTCATTCCATTTCCAAATCCTGGAAATATTCCTTACGACCAAATAATAGTTATTGCTAGGTGACCAAATGGCATTGAATATTTCAGAACCACTAATTTTTCGAGTATTGCCACTTGCTAATTCATATACTAATGGAGTGTATGGTTTGTTATCATGCTTTTTGTATATAATCTCCATATTATTAGGAGAGATTATTGGGGAATAACCGGATGCAATACGTTTAGTAGTTTTTAAATTAACATCAAAGACATTTATATTTTTGTTCTTATCAGAATAATACAATTGGTTGTTATCTCCCCAGGAAATAGCAACATCGTAAACTCCTGCATGCATGACATTATTATTAATGATTTTGTTAAGGTGTCCAGATTCAACACTAAATAGATACAAGGAATATATGGAGTTATTATGATCAGATAAGAACGCTATATACTTATCGTTACGAGATATAGCTGGTGATGTAATCGGTTGAGTTACGGCTAATATTTTTTCAGCGCCTGTCTTTAAATCGATCAGAATAAGTTTGCCAGTATTTTCGGAGTAATTATTCTTTGCTATTAGTAGTTTGCTATTGTTGAAACACAATGACGGGCAGTCAACTTTTTCTATAGGTGTATTGAAGGTGTAATCTCTGTTTCCAAGCAATGGAATGGTTTTACCAGATATTGGGTCGCCATATTTTATCTTGCCTCTTTCCACCACAACAATTTTCCATTTATTGCCATTATATTCCTTGATAAAGTCATGTAACACTTTGTCATCTCCGATAGAGTTGCCTGAACTACATAATATCAATATTATCAAAAGCAATAAATACGCACATTTTTTCATATTGCCTCCATAGATCTAAAAACCTAAATTTGTTATCGTGATACCTAAAGGAACCTTGCATCCGCTTTCACTCAATGCACCACGCACGCAGTCACAACAATTATGACTAAAAAATGCATATGATTGACTTGCACACTTCATCATTGCCTGCCTTATTTTACTGTCTGTACATTCTTTCTTACAACCTTCTTTTGGCTCAACTTTATGACATCTTTTAAACCAAGTTCTAGGAGATGCATCATCGCCGACTGCACCATCATAAGATAACGTGTCATTGTAATTGCCATTAAACATTACATAACAATGCCTAGGCGGGAATATGTAGGCTATCGGTCCAAATGCAAATCGCCTGACACATGCTTCAGCACTTTCTCCTGTAGGATCAATCAGGTTAATACTGTTATTTTGGACGTACCCGTAAAGATTAACATCACCTCCGGCGAAGCCAATAGGATCACGGCTTACGAAACGTCCCTCCATGGGATCGTAGTATCTTGCGCGATAATAGTACAGCCCCGTTTCTTTATCCCACTCCCTTGCGGTAAACTGGTAACTGTTCCTGAAGCTCGTCTGCGCCCTCGGTGTCCCGAACGACTCATAGGTGTAGCTCTGAACCACATTCCTGCCTGAATCGGTTATCTTGCCGATGCTGCCGATGCCGTCGGTGTGGTAGTAGTAGAAACTCCCCCCCCTCTCCAAGGCCAGGGGCTCATCTATTCCCGGTCCGTGAGTGTAGAAGGTCTTCTCCGCCGGACCACCCGGCGGGGTATAGATCTCGAAGGCAATGTCCTCATTGTCATAGACGTAGACCCATGTCGCCGTTTTCGTAACGCCGGCCTTGATCGTCTCGACCTTCTTCTCGATCCTTTTCCCGAAGGGGTCGTACTTGAACGATATCGTCCTCTTCTCCGTCCCCTTCGTCTTTTCCATCTTCGTCAGCCGGTTCTCGTAGTCCCAGGTGAGAGTCCAACCCTTCCCGGCGTCATGCGCCAGTGTCCGGGAGGTCTGGTTCCCGGCGTTGTCATATCCGTACCCGAGCTTCCGCCCATGGGTCATCTGGTTGGCCTCGTTGTGCTGATATGCGGTGTCCTTGGGGCCGGGGCCGGTCTGTCGGTTTCCCACGTCGTCGTAGGTGAATTTCTCGGTTCCTCGAGCAGTGACGGCCTGACGCAGACGATAGATTTCGTCGTAGACGTAGGTTTCGTTTGTCGTTCCGCTCTTGGTCTTCACATTCCCAGCCTGGTCGCGGAGCGGATAGCCGTATACGGCGAAGTCGGCGCCTCCGGTCTGCCGGTGGCTGACCGCGGTGAGCCGGTTCAGGTCGTCGTAGTCCCAGTCGGCGGTTGTCCCGTTGGGATATCCGAGGGTGTCCCTTCTTCCCTGCTCGTCGTAATCGAAGGTGAAGGTCTGCGTGTCGCCGTCGATCCTGATATGCCAAGGGCGGTTCGCCGCGTCGTAGTCATAGTTGATAACTCGTTCGTCGGTTCCGCCCCCCTTGAGGATCGTCACCTTCTTCCTTTGGCCGATGCCGTCGTACTCATCGTAACCTAACTTCCTACCGTTTGAATCGGTCACGCTCTTCAGCCTGCCGCTGTCATCAAAGTATTCGTAGGTATAGCCGAAGTCCACCGTTTCCCCGGTCATGTTGCTTGCCGTCTCCAGCCTGCCGTCGGGCCTGTAGGTGAATTTGGCCTTTGTGTTGCCGGGGTATTGTTTTTCCGTCAGTTGGCCCCTATTATTGTAAATATACGTGACCTGAAGTATTCCCGGATCGCCGCCGGTGGCGTCGTACTTCTCCTTGACCAGGCCGTTGTCGTAATAAGTGAAGCGGATGACCCTGTTAGGGGTAAGGGGATCTGTCTCCCTTTCCAGGCGGCCGAGGGTGTCATAGGCGAAGCTCGTTGTGTGCTGGTTGGCGTCGGTAACACCGGTAAGCTTGTCCGCGCCCCCGCCGCAGGCGGGACAGCCTGTCCCGCCGTAGGAGTAGACGGTTTCTTTCTGCCTGGCGTCGATAACCTTGGTGACCTGGCCATGGTAGTTGTATTCGTATTTCGTTTCACGGGTCTCCGGGTCTATTACCGATGTCCGGTTGCCGTTCAAGTCATAGCCGAAGCGGGTCAGGTTGTCGGGGAGCCCCTGGGCGAAACGGGTGACCGTGCGCAGACGGCTCATGGCGTCGAAACTCTGGGAGGTGCGGATCTCCCTTTCGTCAGTGCAGATTGCCTTGATCTCCCTGGGATTCCCGTTCTTGTCGTAATCGCCGTAAGAGGTGACGACCCCGTCCGGTCCGGTGACCTTCCAGAGGAGCCCGACTATCCCCGCGGTCCGGTTTTCAGGTGTGTCGGGATAATAGAGGTAGGTCGTTGTCTTCTGGTTGGCGTCGATCGTCTCCTTTATGGAGCCGTCGGGGTAGTATTTGGTGACGGTTACGATATTGCCCGGCGCGGTCACGGTCACCACCTCGCCGCCGTTCTCCGTTGTATATGCGTATGCCGTATTGAGGGGCGGGGCGCTTCGCAGATCGCTCACGGCGGTTATCCGGTCGTTGTTGGCCAGGTCGTACTGGTATGTCATCGCCCAGCTTATGGGTGAACCCCCCGTGCCGAAGGTAGCGGTGTCCACCGTCTCCGGATTTATGCCGGCGTACTGGGGAAGGGAGAGGTCGAGGGGGTCGGTCTCGGCGGTCATGTTGCCGTGACTGTCGTATCTGTAGAAGGTGGTGAGACGGGTTGCGCCGTCAAAGGGCTCGGTCTTGGCCTTGAGGTTTGAGTCGGCGTAGTGGTAGAAGTTGGTCGCCTTCTGGTTGGGATCTTTCTTCTCCTTCAGCACCCCGTTCTGTACATCGTAGGTGTAGAGCCACTGGCCGGTGTCCTTTTCGGTGAAGGTGGAGATCCTTAAGTTCTCCGTGGTGGTTGGGTAGACCATGGAGCGGGTTTTCAGGTTCGGGTCGAGGGCGCTCTTCGCCCGCCTATCGGTGAAGTAGTCATACTGTGTGGTATTGCCGTTTGGGTCTTTCTTGCTCCGCATCAGGCCGGCAAGCGGAGCATCGGGATAGTAGATGTATTCCCAAAAGCCTGCCGCAACACCGGTATCGGTGACCGGGTTCATGACCTTCCACAGTCGGTCCCCCTGATACTGGAAGTCGTATCTGTTATGGGCCGGGTCGAGTATGTATGAAAGGCGGTGCGGGATGACGGTGGTGTCGTAAAAGAGGGTGACGGTCCTGTATGCGGTGTCGGTTATGGTTTCAAGGTCGCCGTCCGGATAGTCAAAAGATAAGGTGTTGCCGAATCGGTCGGTGATGGAGGCGATCTTACCGTCAGCGGCAAAATGGAATAGGCGGCCGTCGGGGTAGAGGAGGTCATGGCCGTCGCCTGAAGTTACAAGCGTGGTGTTGTCACCGGTCTGTGAGGCATAGGCCGCGCCGGACCATGTGTAGAGCCTGCGGCTCCCCCCGTCATGAAGCACCTTTGCGCCGTTACCACTCGATTCGAGGGTGATGTCGTAGTTGTGCCTCCAGTTAAGACCGAGGGAACCGGCAGAGGAGTCGAGGCTGTTGTAGGTCAGGGAGAGCGATATGGGCTGCATGGCCCCCTTCACGGCGAAGAGGTCCTGGCTGAAGTTGATGTTTCCGCTCGCCACGTCGACGCTGGACTCGTACGGCGCCTGCATTTTGCAGGTGTCAGGCGGATCGATGACAGTGACGAAGGCGATTGCTCCAGCCGTGCATCCGCCTGAGGTGACATTCAAGGCAGCGACATGCACCCCGGCTGCAGCCGGCTCACCCGCTGCATTCTTGCCGTCCCAGGTATATGAAACCCCTCCCCCACTGCCGTTGATGGTCCGGCCTGCTATGGAAAGGGTCCAGGTGATCGGATAGTTTGAGGTAATAGAGCCTGAAAAAGTGGCGGTTTCACCGACCTTAGGCTTTATTTTCTCGGGAGAGCCGGTGAAGCTTGATATCTGAAGACAGCAGGGGGGTGTCTGTCCGGATGGATAATCAAAGATTCCGAAATCGACCGGATTGAAGGTTGGCCAGTATAGGTATGAACTGGAACCCATGTCTTTATTATCTATCGATTGGTGATATTTTGAATAGGAATCCACCACCAAGACGAATGAAGAGCCGGTAGAGTTTCTGAACATTTTGAGAGAATTTCGAAATGAGGCAGGAAGGTATTGGTTTTCTACCATCCAGTTATAATAATTAATAATCCATGTCTGCATTTCATCCGCAGTTCGCGGAGTTGTACCTAGTGACTCATTTATGCCCTCTACCAAGCTGCTTTGAGTACAGTTCAGGTCATACCTGTTGTAGATGGACCTCCCTGTTCCTAGGCATGTCTGCGCGACATACTGAAAACCGATATTCGGACCGCAATACTGGCAGTTAGGCAGAGAGCAACTTGCGGCCAGAACTGTGTCGGAAAATGCGATTGAAACGAGGAACATGCACAGACCGGCGAGTGACCTAGTCAGCTTCTGCAATCCAAGCAAAAAACTCGATCCTTTACCCATTTCAGAGGCTCCTTAATCAAAGGATTGAACTGGTTTGTTCTGTGGAGTAAGGCTGGAAGTCAACTGTTATAATAACCAAAATAATCCGAAAGCTCCATATTACGGAAGTCAGGATTAATTCGTCATTAATTTGCCGGGCTTGTCAATATATTGATTTTGAAAAGGTATAGAAGCGGTTAGATGAGGAGTATAATCAATCATAATTAAAAGTACTTGTCAATAAGCTTTTTCTTTAGCGGACATTTCTATTTGGCGCAGACTTCAGAAAAACTTTTAGGGTTGCGATTTCGGATATGTTATGATTGTTATTAATTCAGACCATTCTGTAGCGTAACGAGCTGAACCTTTCGCAATTCTTTCGCAGGTAGTGCTGTATTCAAAAAGAGATTCCTGTATTTCGTTGGACGGAAACCACAGGGAAGTTAGATTCTATATGGCTGATATTGCTAGCCTTTTGGTAATTGCGGTGGGAAACGGCGCTTCCGTCCCGCCTGATTCAAATCCCGTTTCCCGCTCCAGAAAATCAGAGGCGCCGGATAAAAGTCCGGTGCCTTTTTCATTAACAAAAAGGGATCAGCCATTGTGCCGATCCCTTTTTTGTTCAATGGTTCTATCTGGAAATAATCGTTACCTCTTCACCATTCCGATTGCGCCCTCCGGGCAGACATGGGAGCAGAGAGAACAGCCTGAACATGCGGAGGGATCGATAGCTATGCCGTTTCCTTCCCGGATGACGGCTTGATATCCGCCGTCCCGGCAAGAGACGATGCAGGCGCCGCAGCCCGTGCATCGCGAGGGATCGATTCGCGGAAGAGCACGGAACCCCTCATCCAGGCTGCCGAACGAGGTCACGCTGTCGCGGCAGGCGCCGAGGAAATCGGAAAGCGCCGTGAAGCCGTGCCACGCCATGAACTCCTGAAGCTCCCGTTTCATTCTTTCGATAACACCAAACCCCTTCAGCATCACCTCGGTGCATGCCTGCGCCACCGGCGCTCCCAGGAGCAGGAATTCCGCGGCGTCGAATCCGCTTGAAATTCCCCCGCAGGCCATGACCGGCAGTCCCGGTTCGCGGCACAACTCGCTTACCGCACGCAGTGCTATCGGTTTTATCCCCGGACCGGAATAGCCGCCGTACGATGTCAAGCCGCCGATATCGGGGCGTGGGCGCAGGGTTTTCAGATCGATACCGAACAGGGAAGGAATGGTGTTGATGGCGCAGATGCCGTCGGCGCCGGCTTCAGCCACCGCCTCCCCGATTGTCCGGATGTCGGCTGTGGCGGCGGTGAGTTTGGGAACCAGCGGGATGCGTATGTCGGCGCACTGCTTCAACCATCCCGTGATCAGGGCGGAATACTCGGCGTTCTGACCGATGGCGGCGCCTTTTCCTTTTTCCGGATAGCCGTGGGGGCACGAGAAGTTCATTTCAAGGAGGTCTGCGCCCGCCTCCTGGCATCCCCTGGCCAGAAAGAGCCAGTCGTCCGGAGAGCGGGCGTCCCCCATGATGCTGCCGATCACTGCCTTGCCGGGAAATTCCGCCTTCAGGTCGGCTATGGTCCTGAACCATGCGTCGGGAGGAAGTTCGCTCAGCAGTTCAAGGTTTTCAAAACCGGTTATGGTCCCTCCCATGCGGAAGACAGTGAAACGATTTCGCAGATTCTTCACCGGCTCGCGGATCATCGTCTTGATGACGGCGCCCGCCCATCCCGCCTGAAAGGCACGGCGAATCATTTCGCCGTTCGCTGTCGGCGGCGCCGAGGCCAGGACAAACGGGCTGTCAAGGGTGACGCCCAGATAGTTCACGCGCAGGTCCATCCGAGTCTCCTTTACGGTCTGCCGGGATCTGAGGCAGCCTGCTTTATCCTGATGTAATACACCATCCCAAGGTACCGTTCACCGTTGAAGACCGGCCTGAACAGGAAAACGCCCGTTCTCCCCTCGAACAGCGGCGCCTCCATGATGGCGGGTTTTTTCTCCGCGACAATCCTGAGCGTCTCCGGATCACTCGCGGCGCGGGCGGAATGGTAGTCATAGTCGGTAAGGCTGTTTTCGGCGGGATAGCCGAATCGGTTGACCCCCTTTTCGTCGATCCACTGCACCGAATAGATGCCGGGCGTATTCTCGAAAAAATCCCTGAACAGCTCCATTGCCGTCTTCTTTTCACCCAGGGACAGGGCCGCGATTAGGGAATGTTCCAGAACAAAGGATTCCAGTCTCTGTTCAGGGACTGCCGGGGGACCTGTACGCCCGACCCTTCTGCCCGAGGCGTCGTGTTCGGCATGCATGCCGAACAGGCGCCATTCGGCGCCGTAGAGGGAGACGCTTTGCCAGAAGGCCTTTTTCCTCACGACCTTTCTCGCGGCTTGCGCTTTGTGCCAATAGGAGCCGTTTCCCTCCGGCTGGGAGGCAATGCGGCGGGCAAGAAGGATGAATCGACTGTTGTCGTGAAACGTCTTTGAGGTGAAGACATTCATTCCGATACGGGATAAATCGGTATCGAAGAGGATGCGACCACCTTTTTCCATTGCCCGGATTTCGAAGGGCGTCCCCTGTGACAGGGGACGGATGACGTCACCCAGCAACCTGGCCGGGGAGAAGAGAATGCTGACCGAGCCGATGAACCGGCCGTCGGGCGAAATAATCGGGAACTCCGCGTCGGCTGCATCGAAACCTTCCACAGCCCGGAATACCGCGCTCAAAACCGGTTTGCGGGATTCTTTCACCAGCTTCACCTGCTCCTGGGCACTGATGTCGCTCCCCTCGAAGCGACGGAAGGGAGCAGGTTCGACCGTGATCATCCGCCCTTTGGCGTCAACGGCGGAACAGTCAACCGCATAGCTGAAACCGCCGCACAACTCCCGCAGCGCGGCACGCGCCGGTTCTCCGATGAGCCCTGATTGTCCCAGTGCGCCGGCAGCCCGCTTCAGACCCTCGTCAAGGCGGTTGAATTCCTGTGTCACCTTCAGTTTCGCCGTTGCCAGGGATAGGGGAGAATCAGAGGCGCACAGGGCAGGGGATATCCCCGCCAAAAGAGATATACAGAGCAGAAGAGGGACCAGTTTCATGATGCGTTGTATCTCCTTTCGTTGAATGCCGTTTTATGTGAAACAGTGACGTCGACAGACATGTGGTTTCACGGCATCCATGTCTGGGGACACTCCTTCCGCGGACGGTGAGGGGCGCTGGAAACGGAAAACACGGTCTCTTTTTGTCACGTTTTGTCGGAGAAAACCGGCATCCTTACTACTCCGGCAAGTAAACATCGCAACACTGCTGTAGGGACACGGCGCGTCGTGCCCCGATTGGGCGAGGCACGCCTAGCCACTACCATTGATCCTGGATTCGGCAGTTGGAGGCATCCTTCGTTTTCTCCGGATGGCCTTCTTCTGCGGCTCCAGGCTCACTTTGCTACAGCCGATGAACTCACCCTACGGGTTCGGACACAATCGGCTGTGGACGCTCCATTTCGCCAAGAGCCGCAACGAATCAGGCCAAAGTCGTTCTCTCCGGATACCTCCAACTGCCGTTTTTAGGTTGATATGTTTACTTGCCTCCGTAATAGTAATTTCTCGGAACGAGAAGCGATAGTTGCACATACAATGACAAATCGCAACCATACATTGATTTACCGTAATCACGAAAAAATGGAAGACAGGTTCAAGACGAGCGAGGGGGGGGGAATCTGTTTTTCGCAATCAGGATAATGAACGCAGAGAGAGTGACCACTCCGAGAAGAAGCATTGCCGAGGCGCGGATGCTTTGCATCCATGCCGGGTTGAGAAGGAGAACTGCGGCCAGACCCAGCATCATCATCCCCGAGACAAGTTTCATGACGCGTCCATGCCATTCGGTGAGCTTCCTGCTTCCCATGGTTACTGCAAAAAGGGAGACAATAGCGGCCAGGGGAATTATATAGATGATGTTGTAAAGGGCCAGGTAGGCGTAGTACGCGGCGGTCGACAGGGAGTTGAGGGTAAGCACCCTGGTATAGACCATGGGAAAGCCTGCCGTGCAGAGGAGTTCGTAGCTGTTTGCCGCAACGGCGAGAACGACCGCTCCTGTCAGTGCGGCGGGAAACGAATCAGTGCGAAGGAGCCTCCGCATCCGTTCGAATAGCTTCGGTTTTGACGTTTCCGGGATGCTCAGGGAAATCCCTTTTTTGAAAAAGAAGAAATCCTTGATGTTGATGAGGGAGATGACGATGGCGGTGATTCCGGCGATCCATGTTACCGCGGAGAGATGCCCCACAACAAAGAAAAGGTTCATCCATGCGGCCATGAACAGAAAGTAAAGGATGCCGGATGTGGAGACGAAGATTCCGCCGATGAGCAGCATCCGTTTCCGTGAATGGGCATGAACGAGCAGGCTCAGTAGGGTGAACAGGACGAAGAACGCGCAGGGATTGAAGCTGTCCAGCGCGGCGATGACCAGCGTGAAGACCGGCAGAGAGAGTGACTGCGGGTCCGTCTTTCCGAGAAAGGGAATGAAAAACGAGTCAGGCCCTGCATGTATCGAGTTCGCTCCATCGGTTTTCTCGCGTACCATGCTTGCTTTTACGGCAGCTTCGAGCTCCCGCTCTACTTTGTCATCGTATCCGGTGAACACCCTGTTTCCTATGATGAACACGGGAACGCCGGACGCTTCCGCTCCCCGTGCTTTCGTCATTTTCTCCAGCAATTCAAGATTTTTTTCATTTTTTACCACTTCGAATGACCGTATTTCGATATCGGGATATGCTCGCGAGAGATAATCGAGAAACGGCTTCGCTTTTGCGCAATGGGGGCAGCCAATCCCCCAGAAGAAGAACAAGATGACTTTGTCGGATGCATACGTATCGTGGGAAAGGGGATGAACGGGGGGCGTGAAAACAATTACGGAGGCGAGGATCAAGAGTGCGGTGAACAGAGAGGGGATGCCTCCTGAGCGTATTTCGTGTGATGGAGTGCGCATCGTATTGTTGTCTCGCTAAGGACCATTGTCATTTTTTATGTACAGTGTATCAGAATATCCCCGCATATCTATTCCTGTCAGTCTGCGCAAAGGATGCGGCGCACTGATTATTTTCTAAAGGTTTATGAGGTTGTGCCGATACTATGAGAAGCAGATGAAATATTCCGGCAGGAGGTCGTCATGGAGGCTAACCGAGCGGGCATGGAACAGATCCACCACATGGTAGGTTTTACTGTGGGTACTGAAGAATATTGCGTGGATATCCTGAAAGTGCAGGAAATCATCCGGATGATGGAGATTACCAAGATCCCCAACGCTCCGGATTACGCGGAAGGAGTCATTAATCTGCGCGGAAAGGTTATTCCCGTTATTGATTTCAGGAAACGCTTCAACCTTGCGGAGGACTGCAACGGCAACGCGGACTCTCGGCGCATTGTGGTGGTCGACATCGCGGGCGCTACCATCGGTTTGATTGTGGATCAGGTTTCCCACGTAATCAAATTGGAAAGCGACAAGGTCAGCGCGACCCCGGATGCGGTAAAAAATGGAAGCGGAAGGTGTTTCAGCGGTATCGGCCGGTTGGGCGAAAAGCTGATTATCCTGCTTGATGTGGAAGGCATGTTCGGCGAGGGTGAGCTTGACTGGACCGCCGAGGCTGCCTGACACTTTTCTCATATCCAGCCTGTTATCACGGGGCGCTCATCGCGGGCGCCCTTTTTTGATCCGCAACGTCTTCGTTCCAGGGTGAAAAGCGTTGACACCCCGCTTTGGAAAGGTGTAGAAAGAGTGCGGAAATCCTGCATCCACGGGCATTTTCGCCGTCACTCCGTCAACGGACCTTCTGGAAAGGGAGAAACCCATGAGCCCTCGGCATGAATTCTTCAACATGTATTCCCACAATTTCATACGAACCGCGGTTGCCCTTCCTGAAGTCAAGGTCGCGGACCCCGCGTTCAACGCCCGCCGGACCATCTCCCTGCTGGAACAGGCCGGAGAGCGTAAGATTCTTCTGGCCGCTTTCCCTGAACTGGGCCTTTCCGCATATTCCTGCGAGGACCTTTTCCACCAGCAGACACTCCTGGATGGATGTATCACCGCGCTCGGTTCCATATTGGATGCGTCACGTTCCATACCCGTTATCGGGATCGTCGGCCTGCCGCTTCGTGTTGACGGACTGCTCTTCAACTGCGCGGCGGTTTTTTACCGGGGAAGAGTGCTCGGGATCGCCGCGAAGACGTACCTGCCCAATTATCGTGAGTTCTACGAATTGCGGCAATTCGCTTCGGCGGACAATTCCCTGCGTGACAGCATCGACCTGCCGGGCCGGAATGACATACCATTCGGCAACCGGCTGCTGTTCCAGGTGGAGAACCAGAAACTCCTCACCTTTTTCGTTGAAATCTGCGAGGACGTATGGGTGCCGATTCCGCCGTCATCCTATGCGGCCCTGGCCGGGGCAACCGTTCTCGTTAATCTCTCAGCATCCAACATAACCGTGGGCAAGGCCGACTACCGGCGCCAGCTGGTCGCCAACCAGTCGGGTCGTTGCCTCTCCGCCTACCTGTACAGTGCGGCAGGGACCGGGGAATCCACGACCGATCTGGCATGGGACGGACACGGAATGATTTACGAAAACGGGTCCCTCGTGGCGGAAACGAAGAGGTTTTCGTACGGGGATCAGCTCGTCTCCGGCGATATCGACCTGGATCGCCTCGCCCAGGAACGGATGCGCCAGAACAGCTTCGGCCAGTCGATTCACCGCCTGCGCGACTCTCTCCGCGATTTCCGCACCATCATCTTCAAAGCAGACCTGCCGTTGCTTGATCATCTTCCGCTGGAACGGCGCTATGAGCGTTTCCCGTTTGTTCCGAGCGATCCCGCGAGGAGGGACGAAAGATGTCGGGAAGTCTATGAGATTCAGGTCCAGGCCCTGGTAAAGCGGTTCAAATCCACCGGTGCGGACAAGATGATCATCGGCATTTCGGGAGGCCTGGACTCGACCCAGGCCCTCATTGTCTGCGCCCGGGCCATGGATGTCATGGGTCTTTCCCGTTTTCACATCCTCGCCTATACCATGCCCGGTTTCGCCACCAGCCGGCGCACTCTGGACCAGGCACGGGAACTCATCAGAACCGTCGGCTGCACCTACCGCGAGATAGATATCCGTCCCAGCTGTCTCCAGATGCTCAAGGATATCGGGCACCCCTTCCATGAGGGAAAACCCGTGTACGACGTGACCTTCGAGAATGTCCAGGCAGGGGAAAGGACCAGCCATCTCTTTCGCCTCGCCAATCAGTACGGCGGCATCGTGGTGGGGACCAGCGACCTGAGCGAAATGGCTCTCGGCTGGTGCACCTACGGCGTTGGCGACCACATGGCCCACTACCACGTGAATGCCAGCGTCCCGAAAACCCTTATCCAGTACCTTATCCGCTGGGCTGCGCTCACGGATCAACTGGGTCCGGCGGTGAGCCCGGTTCTCAGGGATATCCTGGAAACGGAGATCAGCCCGGAACTCGTGCCGGGACAGGATTCCAGCGGACAGCCGGTTCAGCGCACCGAGGATATTGTAGGGCCCTACGAAGTGCAGGATTTTATCCTCTACTACACCCTCCGTCTCGGCTACCTGCCGTGCAAGGTCGCCTTCATGGCGTGGAACGCATGGCACGACAAGACGGTAGGCGGATGGCCGGACATACCGGAGTCGAAACGGCACCACTATAGCCTGTACGATATCAAAAAATGGATGCGGGTATTTTTGCGCAGATTCTTCAAGACCAGCCAGTTCAAGAGGACCTGTGTCCCCAACTCGCCCAAGGTAGGGTCCGGCGGTTCACTGTCGCCGCGCGGCGACTGGCGGGCGCCCAGCGACGGCGAAGCCGAAGCATGGCTCGCGGAACTGGATCGGATTCCGGACGGAGTCGATTCTGAAGAATAAAATGAAAAACCGGCGCCCCAATCTTCACGGGCGCCGGTTTTTTTTCTTCCGCGGGAACCGTTGCTCACCAGGCGCACGGTTCTCCGTCCGCCGATGTTGTTATCTCGTTTCCGAAGTGGAAACCGATAGTGTCACATCCGGAGTTTCCTGATGGACATTATCTCAACGGTATGAATTTGGATTTGTCGGCCCCGCAGGGTGGACAACTGGTCGGAGGGGCGTCTCCATCGTGTTTGTAACCGCAGACCGTGCACTGCCACTGTTTCGTTCTTGACATTTCCATACTCCTTTCTTCGTGTGAGGTAACGCTCCTTTTTCAGAAGCGCGTGTGGTATTCCTTCAATTTCGCCGCAAAATTCCTTCCGAACCGGTAGCACTTCTCTTCATCTTCCGTTGAAGGTTTGTAGATGATCTGCAGACCTGGATCAAAGGCTTCCAGTCCCATCTTGCCGAAGGTTTCGTAACATTCCTTGACCGCTCCCCCGCCCCAACCGTAGCTGCCGAAAGCGCCGACCATGCGGTTTTTGGGTCTGAGCCCGCGAATGTGGGTGAGGCATTCCGCCACGGTCGGGTACATGATGTTGTTGAGGGTGGGGGTACCGAAGAGGGTGCCCCGCGCCTTCCAGAATTCCTTGATAATGACGTTCATGGGGGTTGCCCTCAGTTTCAGGACCCGGCAATCGATGCCCTCGTCCATGATGCCTTCGGAGATGGGGCCGGACATTATTTCCGTGCTCTTCCACATGGTGTCATAGATGATGAGCGCACGGAGATCCGTTTTGCCGCTCGCCATGGCCACGTAGGAATCCACGACCTGCCGCGGATTCTTGCGCCAGATGATGCCGTGGTCCGGGGCGATTATCTTCGGCTGAATGCCCAGCTTTCCCAGATTGGAGACGGCATCCAGGATCAGTTGCCCGAAGGGCATGAGGATGTTTGCGTAGTAATCGACAACCGCGTCGTCCAGGACGACGGAAGAGACGCAGGTACTGAAATCATCATCGAACCGGGCTGATGACGCCAGATGCTGTCCGAACCCGTCCTGGCTGAAGAGGATTTCCGCTTCCTTGCAGTACGTCATCATGGAATCGGGCCAGTGCAGCATGGGGGTTTCCATGAAAAACAGGGTGTTCTTGCCTATATTCAGGGTGTCGCCGGTCTTGACGATGTGAAATTTCCACTGCGAGGTGTCGAAGAAACGGTCGAGACCTTTTTTGCCCCTTTCGGTTATATGGATGGTCGCATCCGGGCAGAGGGACATTATCTTGTCGATAGCGGTGACGTGGTCGTTTTCTATGTGATTGATTATCACATGCTTGATTTTCGCCGGGTCCACCAGGCTTTTGATATGTTTAATCGTAATGTCCGCGAAGTCGTACTTTACCGCGTCTACGAGGGTGATCTCCGAGTCCCTGATCAGGTAGTTGTTATAGGTGGTGCCGCGTGGGGTCTCGTAGCCGTGAAAATCCCTGACAGACCAGTCAATGGCACCGACCCAGAAGAAATCCTTTTTCAGCTCAACAGGTTTCATGTTTCCTCCTTTGAATCATCTCATATGTATGCAACGGTAGGGCTCCAGCAATCGCCTCCCGCTATTCATTTACTTTTTTCTTCAAGGAGACGACCGCTACAGGCAGAACACGTTCCGGTAAAGGTGATGGAATAGTCCGCTATTTCGAAATCCTTTTCGATCCCGGCGGGAAGCCGCAAATTGTTAAGATCGTTGTCGAAAAGGTCTATCACCACGCCGCAATTGGTACATGTCAGGTGGTGGTGCCGGGTCGTGTCCGCATCGAATCTCGCCTTTGATTCAGGATTGCTGATTTTTTTCGCCAGACCGATGGATACGAATGTCTCCAGTACGCGGTACACCGTTGTGCGGGACACACCCTGAATCTTGCCGGCAACGTCGTCGTACACCTGATCGGCTGTGGGGTGATCGGTGCGGGATGCGAGACATTCAAGAATAACACGTCGCTGGATAGTCAGGGCGAGCCCATTTCTTTTGCATACCGCTTCAAATTCTCTTGTCTTGTTTGTGCATAGTGCAAGCATGTCTCTTTTCATGTTTTGCAATATATGTCGTTTGGTAATAATTGTCAAGAAGAAATTTGTGTGATTTTGATTCGCTTTCCCGGGCCCGCTGCCAAGTGTTTGTGCATGTTATCACGCCGGCGGATCAAATTCCACGGGGCAGGGACGTTCACTTGTCATCCTGATAAGTTCGCTCAATTTAAAATTTATTGATCATAATTTCCGTCAACTGTACAAAAAAGTTTATTAATTTTTATATAATGCTATAATCCTTCGCCAAGATACTATCCGTGTTCGGGTCGAACAGGTCGCGAATCCTGTTGTTGTTGTCTTTTCGAGCAAGGGAATAGAAGAAATTCATCGCAGGCGGTATCTGATCCGTGGGCATTCAAACAAAGGTATCCGATACGAAGAATTCCCCGTCAGTCCCCATTCAATGGGTGACAACAGGGATCGTGCTCATAAATCTGTTTGTCATCGTTCTCGCGGGATTGTCGCTGCGGCAGAGCAGAATCCAGTGTGAAGACCGGGCGGCGGTTACGACTCAGAATCTGGCACAGGTGCTTGAACAGTCCGTTGACGGTTCCTTTTCCAAGATCGATATGACCCTGCTTTCCATTGTTGACGAAATTGAAGGTCGGCTCGCCAATGGGGATAGTGATCTGAGGGATATGGGGTCTTTTCTCGCACGGAAGTCAAAGCAGTTGCCGGAGCTTGAGGCTCTTCGCATGACAAACACCGAGGGGAAGATCGTCGTTGGGGGAGGGACCGGTAGAAATCTGAAGAGCGTAGCAGACCGGCATTATTTTAAAAAGCTGAAATCGGACCCGGATGCCGGGCTGGTGCTGTCCAAACCGGTTGAGAGTCGCGTTACCGGCGCATGGGTGTTGATTCTCGCACGGAGCATAAAGAAACCTGACGGTTCTTTTGCAGGCGTTGTTTACGGAGTAGTGCCGCTGGAGTATTTTCGAAGACTTCTTGCAACGGTTGATGTGGGCAAGCGAGGGGTTATTTCGTTACGGGACGGGGATTTGGGGATAATTACCCGGTATCCCGACCCACGGGGGACACCGGGAACGGTAGGCATAAAGGGCCTGTCGAAGGAGTTTCAGAAGCTCCTATCAACCGGGCAAAAGACGGGAACATTCACGGCACGTCCTCCCGTTGACAATATCCGGCGATTGTATACTTTTCGCAAATCCTCGAAATTTCCCATTTATATCAATGTCGGTCTGGCAACTGACGATATTCTCGCCGAATGGCGGCGCGAGCACGTAAAAACGGCCGCTGTGGTTCTGCTGTTTTGCCTGTTTACACTGGGTACGTCTCGACGCATAGTGAAGGACTGGAAACTCAGGAATGAGGCGGTCAAGGCCCTTGTGTCCCAGGAAGCGAAATTCCGCACCTTCGCCGACTACACACATGATTGGGAGTTCTGGCTCGATCCCGATGGTTCATTTATTCATTCGTCACCATCCTGCAAAAGGATTACCGGGTACGAAGCGGAGGAGTTCTATAGTGATCCCGGCCTTCTTCTTCGAATCATTCACCCGGAAGACCTCGAACGGTACACACTCTTTCAGCGTGAAGTCTTGACCGGAAACAATTCCGACTGCCTGGTCTTCCGGATACGCCGTGCCGACGGAGCGGAACAGTGGCTGGAACTCGTCTTTCACCCGATTATTGATGAATCGGGAGCATTTCTCGGAACACGCGGCAGCATCCGCGATATTTCAAAACGCAAGCTGGCGGAACAGCGTCTTGCCGACCTGAACGAGGAACGGTTGCTTGCGGTTGAGGAGTTGAGAAACAGCGAGGCTACACTCCGCTCTATCACCTCATCTACGCGGGATGCAATCGTCATGATCGACGATCAGGGAAAGGTATCGTTCTGGAATGAAGCCGCGGAGCAGATCTTCGGCTGGAAAAAAACGGAGGCTGTCGGTAAAGACATCCATCCGCTGATTATTCCTGAAAACCTTCACGGGGCTTTTCTTGATGGAATGAGGCGTTTTTCCGCAAGCGGAACGGGCGCGGCCATCGGCACGACGAGCGAGCTTCCGGCTCTGTGCCGGGATACTTCAGAGATTCCGGTCGAAATTTCCCTTTCATCCGTGAATCTCAAAGGACGATGGTATGGGGTCGGTATCATTCGCGACATTCGTGAACGCAAGCGCATCGAGGCGGAAATTGAGCATCTGGCCTACCACGATGCCTTGACCGGACTTCCGAACAGACTTCTTCTGGATGACAGGCTCAACCAGGCAATAGCCCACGCCGCCAGGGAAGGGCATATGACCGCGGTGCTCATGTTCGACCTGGACAATTTCAAGTCGGTAAACGACACGCTCGGCCATCCCGCGGGTGACCGTCTTCTGAAAAAGGTGGTGGAACGGGTCCGGAAACAGCTGCGGAAAAGCGACACGATTGCCCGTATGGGCGGTGACGAGTTCATTGTCGTGCTTTCAGAGATTCATGTGCCTGAGGACGCCGCCCATACCGCCCATAACTTGCTGGAGAAGTTTTCGGAACCTTTCGAGCTGGATCAGCAGGAAATCTATACCTCGGCAAGCGTCGGCATCTCGCTTTATCCCATTGACGGTGTCACCACCGAAGCACTGCTGAAAAATGCCGATATTGCCATGTATCACGCAAAACAGCATGGCAGGAATTCTTTCCACTTCTATACTGAAAAGATAAACCGGAGGACAGAAGAACTGCTCCTCCTGGAGAATGAGCTTCGCCATGCCGTGGCTCGGGAAGAATTCGTTCTCCATTACCAGCCGTGGTTCGACCTGCAATCGGGTGAGGTGGGCGGGGTAGAGGCGCTCATCCGCTGGGAACACCCGCAACGTGGGTTGCTCGCGCCTAATCGTTTCATATCCATTGCGGAGGAGACCGGCTTGATTATTCCCATCGGCGAGTGGGTTGTGAAGTGTGCCTGCCGGTATCTCAGGGAACTGCACCGCTCCGGTTTGACCTGGATGACCATGAGTCTCAATGTGTCGGGAAAGCAATTGAGAAGTCCGAACCTCATCGGGTTGATTGGCGTTGTCCTTGCCGAAATTGATGTCGATCCTGCTTTCCTTGAGGTTGAGCTCACCGAGAGTTCGGTTATGGAAAATGTGGAGGAGTCCCGGTGCTACATGGATGCTCTCAAGATGATTGGCGTGAAGCTTGCCCTGGACGATTTCGGTACCGGGTATTCGTCTCTCAGCTACCTGAAGCGCTTCCCTCTCGACCGGTTGAAGATCGACAGGTCCTTTGTCAGGGACTGTCCCGCAAACGGAGACGACGTTGCAATCGCACGGGCTATCATTGCCCTGGCGCGTACACTCAACCTTCAGGTAACGGCTGAAGGGGTGGAGACGCTGGATCAGTCCGACTTTTTCATTCGTGAGGGGTGTAATGTCATCCAGGGAAATCTTGTTGGCAAGCCGATACCGGGCGATGAACTACTCGCGCTTCTCTCCAAAGATAACTACCTGAATTCGTGATGTCTGAATGACGAGGCATTCCGCGAAGGTGAAGGCGTGAAGACGGCGCGGACTCAGGAAATAGAAATGGATGGCGAACCGCATGAAAACTCACCTCGGAGAAAGTATGAGATGGGAGGACGGTTATCCGTTTTTCGACGATTTCATTTTATTTTCCGTAGTTTCGTTTGCGGAAAAAATAAGTTGTCTGTCATTGACTGTGATTCAATCGAATGATATCTTTTCCCAAATAGAACAGCATTATGGGGAAGGGGTTGCTGTCGAGGTGTGATGATTCACTATCCTGAAAGGAGGAAATGCAATGGAAGAGCAAAGGGTCGATCAGGTACCACCACCGGTTCCAACGGAAGAGTATGACAGGGAGGATGTTGAGAAGAACAAGGTGATGGCGGTTCTGGCGTATATTCTCTTTCTGATCCCGCTTCTGGCGGCAAAGGAGTCGAAATTCGCCATGTTCCATACCAATCAGGGATTGGTGCTGTTTCTCGCAGCGGTTGCGGTGAACATCGTCGGTGGAATTATCCCGATACTGGGATGGTTCGTGATCCTGCCATTGGGCAACCTGCTTGTTTTCATCCTGGCTATCATGGGTATTATCAACGCCGCCAAGGGTGAGGCAAAGCCGCTGCCGCTCATTGGAGGAATCAAAATTCTGAAATAGTTCCTGAGACGGGCAGGGGACATCCTGCCGGAACGTGATGAGAAATGAAAGGCGCAGGCCGCGGATTGAGCGGTCCCTGCGCCTTTTTTGTCGCCTCAGGATTTCCGGGTTTTTTCTCCCTCCATGTACGTCGCGAGGAAGTCCCTTTTATAGCCGGCAAACCGGCCCTCTTCGATGGCCAGACGGATCTCGCCCATAAGATTCAGGTAAAAGTGTACGTTGTGGATGCTTGCAAGGATCGCGGAGAGGACCTCGTTGGAAACGAACAGGTGGTGGAGGTAGGCCCGCGTGAAATTGGCGCAGGTGTAGCAGGCGCAGTTCGGTTCTATTGGGTAGAAGTCCCGGCGGTATTTCCTGTTGGTGAGGCGGATCCGGCCGCGGTTGGTGAAGAGGGTGGCGCTTCGCGCATATCGTGTGGGAATGACACAGTCGAACATGTCCATTCCCCGTTCAACGCTTTCCAGGATATCCTCAGGCAAGCCGACACCCATCAGGTAGCGCGGCTTGTCCTCCGGCAGGTGGGGGGCGGTGAACTCCACCACCTTCTTCAGGAGTTCCAGTCCTTCGCCCACGCTGACGCCGCCGATGGCGTAGCCGGGAAAGTCCATTTCCACCAATTCCTTTGCGCACATGGCGCGCAGATCGTCGAACACGCTCCCCTGAACGATGGCGAAAAGCGCCTGGTCGGACCGGGCGTGGGCCTGTTTGCACTCTTTCGCCCAACGAAGCGTTTTGCGGGTGGAACGGGCCGCGTAGCTTCTGTCGCACGGGTAGGGAATGCATTCATCAAAGGCCATAATGATGTCGGCGCCCAACTGCTCCTGGATGGCCATGGCCTTGGCAGGGTCGAGGAACACCTCTTCGCCGGTGATCTCGTGCCGGAAGAAGGCGCCCTCTTCGGTGATACGCTTGTTCGGGAGGGAAAAGACCTGGAACCCGCCGGAGTCGGTGAGGATGGGCCCGTTCCACCCCATGAAGCGGTGGAGCCCTCCGGCTTTTTCCACCAGGGCCTCGCCCGGGCGCAGATGGAGGTGGTAGGTGTTGCAGAGGAGGATCTGTGCGCCTGTCTCCTCGACCTGTCGGGGTGTCATAGCCTTCATGGCGGCATGGGTGCCGACCGGCATGAAGATTGGTGTTTCGATCCTGCCGTGGGGTGTCTCAAGGACAGCGCGCCGTGCGGAGCAGGAAGGGTCTTTGTGTTTGAGGGTGAAGTGGAACTGATTCATGGGTGTATTCTTTCTGAAAATCCGAGGTTGACAAAAACCGGAGTTTGTTGGTATTTTTCAAAACTTGCGTTTGCGGACCCGCCTTTATTACCAGATAGGCCGCGGAAAAGCAACACGTACCGAGAGGCGCGAACGTCCATACCGATATCTGCCACACTGCCTTCATTCCTGCTGATTTCTTTCGCGCCGTTTTCCGTTCCGTTCGATGGAATCCGATACAATTCCGATTCTGTAACTCGATTGGTGAAATGTCTTTGCCTGACCGAGTGCAGGATCAAGACACCGCACCACAGAGAGGAGAGATTTTCCCTTGGCGACAAAAAGCATGTATTCATTTTATCTCCGCCGAATCCATTCCCTCACGGGAGTGCTTCCCATCGGCGCTTTTCTCTTGGAACACTTCTTCACCAACAGCTTTGCCATGTTCGGTCCCGAAGTCTACAACTCTAAGGTCGAGTTTTTCATGGGACTTCCCTACATCCTCCTGATAGAGATTTCACTCATCTGGATTCCCATTCTGTTCCATGCCCTGTACGGACTTTACATCATATATTCGGGACAGGCGAATGTCTTCCGATTCGGCTATGCCCGGAACTGGATGTACCTGTTGCAAAGGATAACCGGCGTGGTAGCGTTCAGCTTCATTATCTACCATGTGTACGCAACGCGCATCTCCGGTTTGATTACGGGCGAACATGTCAGTTTTGAACTGGTCCGGAGGAGCCTGGAAAATCCGCTGATACTGATATTCTATGTTCTCGGAATTGTCTCGGCCTCCTACCACCTGGGGAACGGTCTTTTCGGATTTCTGATTACCTGGGGCATCGCCATCGGTGAAAAAACCCAGCGGGCGCTGAGCCTCGGATGCGTTGCCATCTCAATGGGAATGACGGTTTTCGGCCTGGCGGCTCTGAGCTATTTTCTATAATTTTATCCGGCGCAGCCGGGTCAGGAGTTTTGGATGAGCAACAGAATAATAATCGTGGGAGGCGGTCTCTCCGGTCTCATGTCGGCGGTCAAGGCTGCCGAAGCAGGATACAGTGTGGATCTCTTCTCGCTGGTGCCGGTGCGCCGGTCCCATTCCGTCTGCGCCCAGGGGGGCATCAACGGCTGCGTGCAGCCGACCCGCGAAGGCGATTCGCCTGACGAGCATTTCGACGACACCGTGTATGGCGGTGATTTTCTGGCAAACCAGACGCCGGTGCGCAACATGTGCCATGCGGCCCCGGCAATCATCAAACTGATGGACCGCATGGGAGTTATGTTCAACCGTACCCCGGAAGGAAACCTCGATTTCCGCGCCTTTGGCGGCGCCAAGTACCGGCGTACGGCATTTGCCGGGGCCACCACCGGCCAGCAGCTCCTGTATGCCCTTGATGAACAGGTGCGACGTTTCGAGGTTGCGGGGAAGGTGACGAAATACGAGTTCTGGGATTTTCTCGGCGCGGTTGTCGACGATGACGGAATCTGCCGCGGAATCTCTGCCATGAATCTGCGTTCCATGGAAATACGGACCTTTGCCGCTGACGCCGTTATTGTGGCAACCGGCGGCCCCGGGGTGATCTTCGGCAAATCAACGAACTCGGCCATCAATACCGGTTCGGCCGCTGCTTCACTCTATGCGCAGGGAGTCCGATACGCGAACGGCGAGTTCATCCAGGTGCACCCGACGGCCATTCAGGGGATCGACAAGCTGCGTCTCATGTCGGAATCGGCGCGGGGAGAGGGAGGTCGGATCTGGACCCTCAAGGACGGAAAACCCTGGTACTTCCTTGAAGAAAAGTATCCAGCCTACGGCAATCTGGTCCCGCGGGATATCGCGACCCGTGAGATTTTCCATGTCTGTGTGGACGAGAAACTGGGCATCGACGGCAAGAACCAGGTGTACCTGGACCTGACCCACTTGCCGGCCGATTACCTGGATCGCAAGTTGGGCGGCATCCTGGAGATATACGAGAAGTTCGCCGGCGAAGACCCGCGGAAGTTTCCCATGAAGGTCTTCCCGGGGGTCCATTACTCCATGGGCGGCATGTGGGTCGACTACGACCAGATGACCAACATCCCCGGACTGTTTGCCGTGGGAGAGTGCGACTATCAATACCACGGCGCCAACCGTCTCGGGGCCAATGCGCTCCTTTCCTGCATCTATTCCGGAACGGTCGCGGGACCGGCCGCAGTGCGTTTTGCCAAGGGGCTGAAAAAGGTTGCCGCGGACGCGGACCGGGATTGTTTCGACAGGGAGCAGCGGCGTCAGGAGGAGGTTTTCGCGGGAATATACCGGATGAACGGTCCCGAGAATCCCTATCGCATGGCGCAGGAGCTGGGAGAACTGATGACCGAAAACGTGACCGTAGTGCGTTACAATGACCGGTTACGTTCAACGGACGAAAAGCTGCGGGAATTCCAGGAGCGTTGGAATTCCATCGGAGTCCTTGATACCGCCCGAGGCACCGCGAATCAGGCCGCGCAGTTTGCCCGGCAGCTTCGTCACATGCTGGATTTGGCTCGGGTGATTACCGTGGGCGCGTTGATGAGAAACGAGTCGCGGGGCGCCCACTACAAACCGGAATTCCCTGAGCGTGACGACGCCAATTTTCTGAAGACCACCATTGCCGAATATACACCCGAAGGGCCGCGCATCTCCTATGAGGACGTTGATCTCGGCTTCATTGCTCCCCGTCAGCGGGTCTATAACGTGGAAAAACAGTCGTCAGCCCGGAAGGAGGGGAAATAACATGGCGGAAAAAATGATTCATCTCAGGATCAAGCGGCAGGACACGCCGGATTCCGCCCCGTACTGGGAGGAATTTGCCGTTCCCTATGAGCCGGGCCATAACGTGATCTCCGTGCTCATGGAAATACGGAAGAACCCGGTGAACGCCCGAGGTGAGAGATCCACACCGGTAGTATGGGAGTGCAACTGCATGGAGGAGATCTGCGGCGCCTGCACCATGCTGATAAACGGGTCCGTTTGCCAGGCCTGCTCCGCTCTTGTCGAGAAATTCGGAACGGATTTGACCCTGGAACCGCTTACCAAGTTTCCCGTGATACGGGATCTCCATGTCGATAGAACGAAAATGTTCGATGCGCTGAAAAAGGTGAACGCCTGGATCCCCATTGACGGTACGCACGATATGGGCGAGGGGCCGCGCCTGGCGCCAAAGGATCAGGAGGAGGGGTACCGTCTCGCCAAATGCATGACCTGCGGCTGTTGCATGGAGGCCTGTCCTCAATACAATTCCCGTTCGACTTTCATGGGGCCGTCTCCCCTTGCCCAGGTGCGGCTCTTCAATATTCACCCCACCGGGGACATGAGCCGGGAAGAACGGCTGGAAATACTCATGGGCGAGGGCGGTATCGCCGAATGCGGCAACGCGCAGAACTGCGTCAAGGTCTGTCCAAAAGAGGTGCCTCTTACCAAGACACTGGCCGAGCTCAATAAGGACGTGAACCTGTACGGGATCTTCGGCATGCTGAAGAAGTAAGTGAAGGCGGCCCCGTTCCGCACGATCCGGGACGGGGCCGCTGGTTGTACGTATAGAACCAACGGCCCGGAGGACCGGGAAAGGGTTGGCGGTGGACCTTGTTTTCACCAAGCTCGTTTTTACCCTCCGACTGGATTCGGAAAGTCGGGACCCCTATGCCCTTTTTATCCTGAAAAACCGTTTCCGCGACGCGTTCCGCGAGACAGTGTGCCGTTCGAACGGCGAGTGCGCATGCTGCTCCGAGCACAAAGACTGCGTCTTCCAAGCTGTTTTCGCTCAGGGACTTGCACCTGACCCTGTGGCACGGAAGCGACATCAGAAGCCGCCGCTTCCGTTCGTTTTTCATATCCCTCTCCTCCCGTGGCAGGGCGGTAAGTCCGTGACTGTGGAGCTTGGGCTTGTGGTTGTCGGTACCGCCATGAACTATCTGTCTGCGTTTCGGAACTCCGTGATACGGATGTTCCGAGCCGAGACAGGTATGGACGCTCTTGCCGCGGAGGTCGTTGCACTTGAATCAGAAGGGTGTTCAGGGTTTCGTTCTCCGTTGATTTTTGAGAATGAATCACCGCGGCCGGTGGGGTTTTCAACTATTTCAGCGGATGACCTTATTGCCTTGAATACCCATCCCTCCGACAGGATTGGCCTGCGTTTCATTTCTCCGCTGCGTGTCGCCCGGGAAGGTCGCTTCCTCCGCGGCTTCTCTTTTTCTCCCTTTGTCCGTACCCTTCTGCGACGTATTTCTTCCCTTGCCTATTACTATTATGGAAGCGCATTGGAGATGGACTTTCAGCGACTGGCGCGTATGAGCGAAACCGTTATCGCGAATGGCAAAGGCATGCAGTGGGTCTCATGGAAGCCTGGGCCATTGGAAGGAATTGTGGGTTCCGCGATGCTGAGCGGCGATCTGACGGATTTTTTCCCGGCGCTGCTTCTCGGTGAATACTTCTCGTGCGGAAAAGGAGCTGCGTTCGGCCTCGGGCGGTATGAACTGTTTCCGACCCCGGAAGGGGAGGGAGGCCCGCAATGGTGAAGGTTCGTGTGTTGAAGGCATTGGACCGACTGGTTGGAAGCGTGCTTGTCCATCTGATACCGAAACCGCAAGCGAAACCGATTCCCGAACCGCGGCGCATTCTCCTTATCCGTCCCGGAGGTATCGGAGACGCCGTCCTCCTCCTTCCCGCCATTGCCGCGTTGAAGGAGAAACATCCGGAGAGCAGCATCAGTATCCTTGCGGAGAAGCGGAACTCGGCTATCTTTTCTTTTTGCCGGCCCGTGGATCGTGCCTTCCGGTATGACTCTCTCCGGGATCTTATCGCGGTCCTGCGCGGCACGTACGATGTCGTCATCGACACCGAACAATGGCACCGTCTCTCCGCGGTCATTGCCCGGATGACGGGGGCGCCGATGCTGATAGGCTTCGCGACCAACCAGCGGAAAAAGCTGTTCACGCATACCGCTTCTTATTCCCATGATTCATATGAGAGAAACAGTTTTTTCTCGCTCCTCGAACCTCTCGGCATCAGCGGTATTCCCTGCGGTTCCGCTCCTTTTCTTGACATTCCGGAGAAAGCGATACACACGGCCTTCGAAAAAATGGCAGTTGTAACCGGTGGCCCGTTTGTCGCCCTGTTTCCCGGCGCCAGTATTCCGGAGAGGCGCTGGGGAGCCGAAAAATTCCGTGAGCTTGCGATTCGACTTCACAGGAGTGGAGTAGCTGTCGTGGTCATAGGGGGAAGGGGGGATGAGGAGGCGGGTGAGACAATCACGACAGGAAGCGTTGGTCTGAATTTGGCCGGACGTACCTCTCTGGCGGAAACCGCCGCCGTTTTGAGCAAATCCCGGCTTCTGGTGACGGGAGACTCGGGTGTCCTCCATATTGCCGTGGCTCTGGGTGTTTCGACGGTTTCCCTGTTCGGCCCGGGTATTGAGAAGAAGTGGGCGCCCCGAGGTGAAAACCACATCGTTCTGAGCAGGCATCTCGAATGTTCTCCCTGCACAAGATTCGGGTATACGCCGCGCTGCGAAATCGGCGCCCGCTGTCTGTCGGAGATTCAAATTGAAGAAGTGGAAGATGCGGTAATGAAACTACTGAAGACGAACCCTTTGTTGGAAAAACGTGAAAGTGAACAAAATTCTTGACAAATGAGGAACTACTTGGTAAAAACTTTCTGCTTTTCATGAAGGCGCGTAGCTCAGGGGTAGAGCACTAGCTCGACACGCTAGGGGTCGGCGGTTCGAAACCGCCCGCGCCTACCATTTGGAATTCGCCAAGGTCAAACCAAGGACAGAGGCATCGAGGTTCGATGCCTCTTTCTGTTAAGGGGCCAACATGAATGAAATAGGAGTAACGCTTCCCGACGGCTCGCGAAAGGTTCTTGAGAACGGGGCGACCATCAGTGATTTGGCCCGTTCCATCGGCGCCGGATTGGCGCGCAATGCCATCGCGGGCACGATAAACGGGGAACCGGTCGATCTTTCAGCTCCGTTGCGCGAGGGTGATAGGGTCGAGATTCTGACCGACAAGAGCCCGGAGGCTCTGGATATAGTCCGTCACTCCACGTCACACCTTATGGCGCAGGCGGTGAAAGCCCTTTTCCCGCAGGCGAAAGTCACCATCGGTCCCGCCATTGAGAACGGTTTCTACTACGATTTTGATGTTGATACACCTTTCAGCCCCGAAGATCTGGAGAAGATCGAGGCAAAGATGCGCGAGCTGGCAAAAGCTAATCTGGCCGTAACTCGGGAGGTTCTGACCAAGGAAGAGGCTGTTCGGCTGTTCCGGGATATGGGGGAAACATACAAAGTCGAACTGATTGAAGATCTTGACGCTGACGAGGTATCTCTCTATCGTCAGGGCGATTTCGTAGATCTCTGCCGCGGACCGCACCTTCCGTCCACCTCATTCTGCAAGGCCTTCAAGCTGACCTCCATTGCCGGCGCATATTGGCGCGGTGATGAGAAACGCAAGATGCTGCAGCGTATTTACGGTACCGCCTTCACCGACAAGAAGTCGCTGGATGAGTATCTTGCTCGTCTGGAAGAGGCGAAACGCCGCGACCACCGGAAAATCGGAAGGGAACTTGATCTCTTCTCGTTCTCCGACGAGGTGGGCGCCGGGCTTGTTATATGGCATCCAAAGGGCGCCATGCTCCGGACCATCCTAGAAGACTTCGAGCGAAAAGAACATCTGAAGCGCGGCTATGACATAGTCCTCGGTCCACAGATCCTCAAAAAAGAACTCTGGCAGCGTTCCGGGCACTATGAGAACTATCGTGAGAACATGTATTTCACGGAAGTCGACGGGCAGAGCTACGGCATTAAACCCATGAACTGCCTCTCCCATATGATGATCTACAAGTCACAACTCCGCAGTTACAGGGATCTTCCCCTGCGTTTCTTCGAGTTGGGCACGGTTCACCGCCACGAAAGGGCGGGTGTTCTTCACGGCCTGCTGCGGGTTCGGGGTTTTACCCAGGATGACGCCCATATCATTTGCACGCCGGAGCAGTTGGATGCTGAGATCAAAGGTGTCATTTCCTTTGTGAACGATGTGATGGGGATCTTCGGTTTTGACTACGAGATGGAGCTCTCCACGCGTCCCGAGAAATCAATCGGCACCGACGAGGATTGGGAGCGGGCGACAAAGGCGCTGCTGGCGGCTTTGCAGGACTCCGGACGACCGTATGAGATAAACGAGGGAGACGGAGCATTCTATGGACCGAAAATCGACATCAAGCTGCGCGACGCGCTTGACAGGCGATGGCAATGTGCTACAATCCAGTGCGATTTTACGCTCCCAGAGCGGTTTGATCTGACCTATGTGGCCGCGGACGGAGAGCGGAGGCGCCCCGTCATGGTCCACCGGGTCATCCTAGGCGCCATTGAGCGCTTCATCGGTGTCCTTATCGAGCATTATGCGGGCAACTTCCCACTCTGGCTCTCCCCTGTGCAGGGGATGGTACTGACGGTTACCGATAATCAGGTTCCTTATGCTCAACAGGTGTTTACGACCCTTCGGGAAGCGGGGATTCGCGTCCAGCATGATTTCAGGAACGAGAAATTAGGGTTCAAGATACGGGAAGCCCAGTTGCAGAGGGTGCCGTTCATGTTTGTAATCGGCGACAAGGAAGTTGAAACGGAGACCGTCACTCCGCGCTTCCGTGACGGCAGCAACCTGCCGGCAATGAAGGTGTCTGAGCTCGTAGAGTATATCCATACGGAAGTGAAACGTTTCAAATAGGAGGTGGCACCATAGCGAAACCCACTGTGAATATCAATCAGGCCATCCGCGCGCGGGAGGTCAGGGTTGTCGGAGCTGAAAGCGAACAGCTCGGCATCCTTCCGCTTGCCGAGGCGTTGGCCCTTGCGGAAAGTCAGCATCTGGATCTGGTCGAGGTGTCACCGACTGCCGTTCCTCCGGTCTGCAGGATCATGGATTATGGGAAGTTCAAGTACCAGCAGAGCAAAAGACAGCAGGAAGCCAGGAAAAAGCAGGTACAGATCCAACTGAAAGAGATCAAACTCAGACCCAAAACCGACGATCATGATATTCTTTTCAAGATAAAACATGCGCGTCGCTTCCTTGAGGAAGGAAATAAGGCGAAAATTACGGTAGTATTCCGCGGCCGGGAAATAACCCATAACGAGTTGGGGTTGCAGGCTCTGGAACGCTTTACCACCGAACTCGAGGACATATGTACGGTTGAGGTCCGACCCAAGATGGAAGGTCGTAACATGTACATAATTGTTGCGCCAAAAAAATAATTTTTTTCTGATCATAGAAAGAGAAGCAAAGGAGAACACAATGCCAAAGATAAAGACGAACCGGGGCGCAGCCAAGCGCTTCAAAAAAACCGGCAGCGGCAAGATAAAGAGGAGTCACGGCTTTACTAGCCACATTCTGACCTCCAAGACGAGGAAGAGAAAACGCAATCTCCGTCACGGTGCGTTGGTTGCCCCGGTTGATGCGAAGAATATCGCCAAACTTATACCGTACATGTAGCTTTGGACCGCGCCTGCCATGGCGCCTGGTCCGCATAGCGTCCGTGAACCGTGAGGAAACGTCTCCCCTTGCGGATCCGGCGAAATACCGATAAAGGAGTAGAGAATGCCAAGGGTAAAACGAGGGTTTAAAGCGAGACAGCGAAGAAACAAGGTTTTGAAGCTGGCAAAAGGGTATCGCGGCGCAAGGAGCAAATTGTTCCGGAGCGCAACGGAAGCGGTAGATCGCGCACTGAAGTATGCCTATCGTGATAGAAAAGTCAGAAAGCGGGATTTCAGGGCACTCTGGATAACCCGTATCAATGCAGCTTCCCGTCTGAACGGGCTCGCATACAGCAAGCTCATCCACGGCCTGAAACTGGCTGATGTGCAGATAGACCGGAAGGTGTTGGCCGACCTTGCTGTAACCGACCCGGGAGCCTTTTCCGAGATTGCGGGTCTGGCAAAAGCAAAACTCTAGAAAATCCAGCATTGGGAAAAAGGAGAAACGGGATACACACTTTCCTGTTTCTCCTTTTTTTTGGAAGGTAGCCGAACATGAAGCAGAAACTGGAAACACTCTTACAGGATGCTCTGGCGGAACTTGCACACGTTTGCACCGAGGAATCTCTGCATGAGTTGCGGGTAAAGTATCTGGGGAAGAAGGGGCTCGTTACTTCCGTGATGAAGGGACTCGGAGCGCTGCCACCGGAAGAACGTCCCGCTATCGGTCAGATGGTGAATGTCGTTAAGGATCGCCTCGAAGAAGAAGTGGGGTCCGTTCTGAACACTATCCGCACGTCTCGTAAAGAGGAAAAACTGCGGGGCGAACGTCTCGACATCACCCTTCCCGGTCGTCGAAGGCCCATGGGCACCAAGCATCCCATTACCTTGGTAACGGAAGAGATTGTCGAAATATTTGCCGGTCTTGGGTTTCAAGTGGCCGAGGGACCTGAAGTCGAGAAGGATTACTATAATTTTGAGGCCCTGAATATTCCCAAAGACCATCCGGCCAGGGACATGCAGGACACCTTTTTCGTCAGTGATTCGATCGTTCTGAGGACCCACACGTCTCCTGTACAGATACGCACCATGCTGAAGCAGGCTCCACCGGTACGAATTATCGCACCCGGTACGGTCTATCGGTGTGACTCGGACGCGACGCATTCCCCCATGTTTCATCAGGTCGAGGGCTTGATGGTGGACAAGGGCATAACTTTCAGCGATCTGAAAGGCATCCTGACCAGTTTTGTGAACCAGTGTTTCGGTTCCGGCGTCGGCGTGCGTCTTCGGCCGAGCTTTTTCCCGTTCACCGAGCCGAGCGCCGAAGTGGATATTGCCTGCGTGATATGCAAGGGAAAAGGGTGTCGTGTCTGCAAAAACACGGGCTGGCTGGAGATTCTCGGCTCGGGAATGGTTGATCCTGAGGTTTTCCGGCATGTATCGTACGATTCCGAAGTATATACCGGTTTTGCCTTCGGTATGGGAATCGAGAGGATCGCCATGCTCAAGTATGGAATCAGCGATATGCGGCTCCTCTTCGAGAACGACCTTCGTTTTTTGAAGCAGTTTTAGGGTAAATGATAAGCCAACACTTTATGTTTCAAAATCCAAACCATTTAAAAAGTGTGAAAAAATGATAGTAACATACAATTGGTTGAAGGAATTTGTAGATTTTGATCTGTCGCCGGAGGAACTGGCCGACCTTCTTACTATGATTGGATTGGAGGTTGAGGGGATCAGTTCTATTGGTGGCGGTATGGATGAGGTTGTCGTTGCCTTGGTCGAGGAGAAGCAACAACACCCCAATGCCGACAAGCTCTCTCTCTGTCAGGTGAACAACGGCAGAGAAGTAGTCTCGGTCGTATGCGGCGCCCAGAACTTCAAGGCCGGCGACAAGGTCGCCCTGGCACAGGTTGGAGCCGTTCTTCCAGGGGATTTCAGAATCAAGCGCTCAAAGATTCGGGGGAGTGAATCCTGCGGGATGCTCTGTTCGGAAAAGGAACTCGGACTTGCCGATGAATCGGCCGGAATTATTGTCCTTTCGCAGGCTCTGCCCCTCGGTGTCCCTCTGTTCGAGGCGCTCGGGATGAAGGATACCATTTTCGAAATCGGCCTTACACCGAACCGCGCCGACTGTCTCAGTGTCATCGGTATCGCACGGGAGGTCGCCGCAAAGCTGGGGAAAGATCTTGTCAGCCCTGAATACAGCGTTCCCGAAGAGGGGCCTTCCATAGAAGAAAAAGCATCTGTTCGTGTTGAAGATAATGATCTTTGCCCACGCTATACGGCGAGATACGTTTCCGGGTGCACCATCGGCCCGTCTCCCGCATGGATGGTGAGCAGATTGAACGCCGTGGGTATTCGCTCGATTAACAATGTGGTTGATATCACCAATTACGTTCTCATGGAATACGGGCATCCGCTCCATGCCTTTGACCATAGCCTTCTGGCGGGCGGGGCGATCATCGTGCGGCGTGCCGACGAAGGTGAGAGGTTTCAGACCCTCGACGGACAGGAGAGAATTCTTACGTCAGCGGATCTTACAATTCGGGATGCCGAGAAAGTAGTGGCTTTGGCCGGCATCATGGGGGGAGAAAACTCCGAAATCAGGGATACTACTACCGATATTCTCATCGAAAGCGCCTGTTTTGCGCCTACGGCCATTCGCAGGACCTCCAAGCGTCTCGGAATGCACACTGAATCTTCCCACCGTTTCGAGAGAGGGGCGGATATATCGGTTCTTCCACGCGCACTGGACCGTGCCGCGTCCCTTATGGCGGAACTTGCGGGTGGAAAGGTAGCAACGGGACGCATCGACGTGTACCATGACCCGGTTCAGACACGTTGTATCCAGGTGCGTCTCGATCGGATTACACAGATCCTCGGTATCGGTTTGTCATGTGAAGAGGTTGCGGCGATATTCAAAAATCTTCAGTTTTCAGTGGAACCTGACGGGCCAGGGATAGTGCGCGTTACCGTGCCCACCTTCAGGGTTGATATCGAGCGTGAGATTGATTTGATTGAGGAAGTGGCGAGACTGAACGGCTATGAAAAGATACCGGCGACAATGCCGCTGGTACATAGCTTCTCCGAACTCCCTTCCCGTCACCAGATGCTTGAAAAACGCCTCCGTGACCTGCTGATCTCCCATGGACTTTCCGAGGTAATCAGTTACAGCTTCATGCACCCGGACTCTTTTGGAAAGATTCTCCTCGGCGATGACGACCCAAGGAGAAATGTTGTCGCGATCCTCAATCCTTTGACTGAAGAACAATCGGTGATGCGAACCACGCTGCTTCCCGGACTGCTGGAAACGACGGCAAGAAATATCAGTTACAGGCTCATGAGTCCTCATCTTTTCGAGATGCGCCGTGTCTATCTTTCTGCAGCGGGAGAGGATCTCCCGGATGAGCCGGTATATGCGGCTGGAGTTCTATGCGGAGCGCGTGATCCCGAAGGGTGGCATCGGAAGCGCGAGGTGGTCGACTTCTTTGATGTAAAGGGGATAGTGGAGAATATTCTGGATGCGTTTGGTGTCTCATGCGCCTCTTTTGATGCCCGTGATATCGATGCCTTTTACCACCCCGGAAAATCCTGTATCGTTCTGTGTGATAAGGAAATAATCGGTTCCTTGGGAGAGCTTCACCCTACCGTTCAGGAGAATTACGGTATTGAACTGCCTGTATATTATTTCGAGTTGAACTTTGAAAAGCTCGTTTCCTTCAGCAGGGAGCCCACCTCTGTTGTGGCACCGCCGCGCTTTCCGGATACGTTCCGTGATATTGCCATGCTGATTGGCGAAGAAATCGAGACCGGAACGATTCTTGACTGCATCAGGGGTAACAGGATCAAAGAGATGGAAAACGTTGAGCTTTTTGATCTGTATACTGGTGAAGGGATTCCGGTGGGGCAGAAAAGTATCGCCGTCAGGATCCGATATCGCTCACAGGAAAGAACTCTTACCGATGAGGAAGTAAACCGTCTCCATCAGCGAGTTGTCGATAACCTTCTGAAGAATGTAAATGTAGCAATTAGGTAAAAACGGGTAAAAATGGGTTGATAATATTTGCCTGCCATGCTATAAAACCAAACGCGTCGCAGGCCTTCTGATTTCTTCTAACCATTTAATTTTATTGTCTGTTGGGGGATACCATGACAAAATCAGATATGGTAGAAAAGATATATGAAAAAATCGGGTTCTCCAAAAAAGAATCCGCTGAACTTGTAGAAATGGTTTTCGATATCATAAAAAGCACTCTGGAAACGGGTGAAAAAATCAAAATAGCCGGATTCGGAAATTTTGTTGTAAAGGAAAAAGCCGACAGGCGTGGACGTAACCCGCAGACTGGTGAAGAAATTGTCATTTCCGCGCGAAAGATTCTGACTTTCAAGCCCAGCCAGGTGCTCAAGGCTTCGATAAACACGAAATAGTACCTCTGCGGAGGCGCTATGGATTCCGAACTTCCCGACAAACAGTATTTCAAGATTGGAGAAGTTGCCCGGATTACCTCCTTGAATTCCTCCGTGCTCCGTTTCTGGGAAACGGAGTTCGAGATGCTGCGGCCCATGAAGAGTCATACCGGTCAGCGGCTTTACAGCAAGCAGGATGTTCAACTTCTTATCAAAATCAAGCAGCTTTTGTACGCGGAGAAACTGACCATTGCCGGCGCCAGAAACAGACTTAAGCACTTTGCCGGGTCAGGGGACGAAGAAGGTACGGTCGCTGAAGACCTCAGTGAGAAGAAACAGAGAGTTCTTGACGAGATACGGGCTGAGTTGCGGAGTTTAAGAGATTTACTTTGATAGATATACTTATACGTAATAGATGAATAGTTGAATATCCGGGGCGTAGCGCAGCCTGGTAGCGCACTAGACTGGGGGTCTAGTGGTCGCTGGTTCGAATCCAGTCGCCCCGACCAATAAAAACAGCCACTTGGGAGTTGTCCTTGGTGGCTGTTCCTTTTGGACCTGAAGTTTAGGTTTCATGGTCAATGTCAACTCCATCCATACCGTTTCTTTCAGAAAAAAATGACAAATATGAAGTGTTTCCTCGTGCCGGGTGTCTATCAGAAGACCCGTGCCACAGTTTGTTACCATGAAAAAACATGATGAACTATTGAAGAATTATCGAGATTTAGTGAGCAGGATAGATGTCCTGTGCGCAGAGATTCACAGGACATATTCCGAATCGATTATATGCCGGAAAGGGTGCGACAGTTGTTGCCGCCATTTTTCCGTATCTTGGGTAGAAGCCGTTTCCCTGGCCTTGGCGGCACGGAGTCTGTCCGGTGAACAGTTGGATTTATTACGCAATCGCGCTACGTCGTCAGCCAATCAGGACATCTGTCCTCTCCTGGTGGATGGGGCATGTATCCTGTATGCCCATCGCCCCATCATCTGTCGCACCCATGGTCTTCCAATTCTCATCCGCCAAGGGACGGATATACGCGTGGACTATTGTCCCCGTAATTTTACAAACATCAAGACACTGACGGGTAATGGTATTGTGGACCTTGACCGACTCAATGATACTCTCGCAGCCGTCAATCTCCTCTTCATCACCAGTTATTTTCACGGAAAAGAACCTCCAATGGAGCGTGTGAGCATTGTCGAAGCGCTCATGATGGAAGTATGATGTTTCCTCCTTCCCTATCCTGTAACATTCTTTTTACGCAGAGGGGGGACTCAGACGGTTTCCGGAGAAGAAGCAAAGGCTGCGGCGCCGCGGTCAAGACCATGGAATCGTGATTCATCACTTTCATGACGTGAGCGTTACCGTTCGGCAAGCAGCGTCTTCGCCCGGCACAGAATCATTTCGCATGCGTCCGCGAAACCGACGACGCCGGTATCGATGGAGAGGTGATAGTTGCGCGCGTCAGTCCAATCACGGCCGGATAGTACCCGGATAAATTTCCTGCGCTGGCTGTCCGAGTCCTCAATCAAGTTTTTTGCTTTCTCAGAGTCCTTTATGTCAAATACGTCCATCACCCTTCTGAGCCTGAACTCCGGAGTTGCGTGGAGGAAAACGTTCACCAGACCGGAAATATCCGAAAGGATATGGAAAGCGCCTCTGCCGACAATTACAGAACTGTATCGTTCCGCTATTTTTCGGATGATGAGGGCTTCAACTGCAAAAAGTTCCGAGTCCATGATAGGTCGCACAGGGGGGGGGATATACCCCGTTTCAGGGATACAGACCGAACAGGAGCGTACAAGATTCTCCCAAAAGGAAGAAATTCTCTCCTGTCGGTCAATAAGGAGACTCTCGTCCTCCTTCAGATGGTTTGCGACATGGCGGACTATTTCCCGATCCAAATACCTGCATCCGAGGCTTTTTGCCACCTCTTGACCGATATACGCGCCGCCGCACCCAATCTGGCGTGATATTGTTATTGTTATACTGCTCGACATTCCTGGACCTCCTCCGGAAACCTTTTTTTCCAAAGTGTATCACCGGATTGAAAAAACGCATGGTTAACCGGACGAAAGGGGCAGGTGTGTCGATATTTTTGGATAAAAATACATATTCTGATGGAAAAACCGGCGAAATCCTGATAAACAGAACATTTCTGAAGTGTTTTCAGACATGCTTGCCTTTAGGAGAAATCAGTGGAAAAGATCGGAAGAAATGATGCATGTCCGTGCGGCAGCGGTAAGAAGTACAAGAAATGCTGTCTTGACAAGGGACGGGAAAGTATTCAACGCATGCGGGATGATTCGGCTGTTGCTAAACAGGCCCTGGAATTACTTGGTGAGCGGTATCCTGAAGGAGTCAGGGAAGCTGTGTTCGGCGGTTTTCTCGGTGGCCTGAAAAAGCGTGAAAGGGAGGCGGTGGGTTCCCTCTCACCCGATGTTCAGGAACTGCTTAATGTCAATATCGGAGAATGGCTCCTGACTGACGCAAAGATTGCCGTTCAGGGCGAACAGAAACCGGTTCGAGAAATTCTGCTGAGTCACGACGACTTTCCTCTGACGACGGAGGGAATCCGCTGGCTTTCGAACTTGGGGGAACGTCCGTTGAGCGTATATGAAGTTCGGAGGGTTGATCCGGGTGAAGGGATGTTGCTTTCGGACCTGCTGAGGCCTGATGAACCTGATATCCAGGTTCGGGAGCGAAAGGCATCAAAAGGCCTGGTGCGATGGGACACCCTTGGTGCTCGAATTGTAAAGTCAGGGAATGAATGGGTTCTGTCCGGCGCCGTTTACCCGTTGGCCCGCGAAGGAGCACATTCCTGCAGGTCCAGGATTCAACGGAAGGGCAAGGGTGAGGATACCGGTCCTGACGCATTTCGCGAATTGTGCGGGTCTATTATCAGGGAGGAGTGGCTCCGGGGTGTCTTCGCCGAAAGTCAACGTGCGGATAACGGGCATAATGATGCCGAAAAGATTGAGCCACCCACTGCCGCGGATTTCGAGAAATGGGCCGAAGAGCCTCTTCCGGCGCTGGGTGACAGGTCTCCCCGAAAGGCAGCCAAGACTCCTGCCGGACGCAGAGCGGTAGCGGAACTTCTTAAAACATTCGAACTTCGCGATGCCCGCCGCGCCCTTAAAGAGGGTGGCAATCCGGTTGATTTCGGGTATATTTGGGAAGGATTGGGATTGAAGCGGGAAATGCCCGACAACATAGCGGTCAGCTGATTATTCAGCCGGGCGCCGGGAGCCCGGCTACTCACCCCGATGACGAGAATTCACGAAGTCTATACAGGTCTCTATCGGGTTCGCTCCTACGAAACCGATTTCCGCGGCAGAGTTCGTTCCGTCACCCTTCTCAATTACCTTCAGGATGCGGCATCGCTTCACGCCTCGACCCTGGGTTTTTCGGTGAAAGACCTTCGTGAGAAAAACGCCACATGGATGCTTTCCCGCTACCGTATACGGTTTTTTTTCTACCCTGTGCTTGGTGATGAAGTTCGTGTTCGTACCTGGAGATCCGCCTGTGAGGGGTATTATGCTCTGCGGGACTTCGAAATTCTCGACGTACACGACAATCCCGTCTGCGTCGCAACCAGTTCCTGGGTGGTGCTCAACCTTACGACAAAACGTCCGGTCAGGGTCGAGTCGGTTATCGGAGATTTTCCTTGCCTGGAGCGACGTGCCCTGTCTGACGAGTTTTCTCCCTTGCCGAAACTCGAAACATACACACGTGAACTTCCGTTCAGGGTCCGGTCCGTAGACGTGGACCTGAACAGGCATGTCAACCATGCGGTCTATGTGGAATGGGCGCTGGAAGCCGTTCCTTCCGGGTTCCTCATGGACAGGCTTCCGTATGATGTGGAAATATCATATCGAGCCGAAGCAATACTGGGCGATCGGGTTCTTTCCCGCTCTTCGGAAATCGACTCGTCGGATTCAGGCGCCTTTCTTCATCAACTGGTTCGAGACGGTGACGGCAGGGAATTGACCCGCCTGAAAACCGTCTGGCGTTACACCCCGTAAAGCGGACATATTTTTTCTTTGACAAGGCGAACACCGTGGAACAGTGGAAAAGAAGTCTCGCAACCTGCATTACCAATCCCGAGGAGTTGGCGGAATATTTTTCCTTTGATCCGGCCCCACTCAGGGCGGTGGTAGAAAAATATCCCATGCGCATTTCTCTCCACTATCTCAGCCTGATGCACGGGGCCGGCGATCCCGTCTGGCGCCAGTGTGTGCCGGATCCTCGTGAGCTGGAGGATGACGGTCTGGAACCCGATCCTCTCCATGAAGAATTCCTGAGCCCTGTGCCGCGCCTTATCCATCGATATCCCGATCGGGTTGTTCTTCTGGCCGGCTCACAATGCGCCGTATACTGCAGATTCTGCATGCGAAAAAGGGCGACAGGCTGTCCCGCTGGAGTATCGGGGCAGGAAGGACTCGAAGATGCTTTCCGCTACATAGAGGAAACGCCGGCACTACGGGATGTGATCCTTTCGGGCGGGGATCCGATGCTGCTTGGTGATGATGAACTGGAGGATGTGCTGCTCCGGATACGACGAATACCCCATGTGGAGATTATTCGGATTGGAACCAGGGTGCCCGTCACCCTTCCGGACAGGATAACTCCCCGCTTATGCCGAATGTTGAAGCAGTTTCATCCTCTCTATGTCAACACCCACTTCAATCATCCGCTCGAAATAACCGCCGAGTCCGCTGATGCCTGCTCCCTTCTCGCTGATGCCGGTATCCCATTGGGAAATCAGACCGTCCTGCTGCGGGGGGTAAACGACGATCCGGAAACCATGAAGCGTCTGATGCAGAAACTCCTGATGATCCGGGTTCGTCCCTACTATATTCACCAGATGGATCTCGTCCGGGGGGGAGGGCACTTCCGCACCGACGTGAAAAAGGGAATGGCGGTAATGGCCGGTCTCCGCGGGCACACCTCGGGAATGGCCATTCCTTACTATGTGATAGACGTGCCGGGAGGAAAGGGAAAGGTCCCGATTTTGCCGGATTCGGGTCGTTTTGTTGGTGATCATCTGATTTTACGAAACTATCGGGGCGAGGAAATTCCGTATCCGGTCTCGGTTGATTCGGAGTTTACAACTCTTCCGGAGTGAAGGCGACTACTTCGTCGATTGAGGAGGCTCCGAGTAGCAGCATTACGAGACGGTCCATGCCGAAGGCGATTCCGGCGGAAGGAGGCATGCCGGACAACTCCTGAAGAAACTTTTCGGGAAGGGGATACACGGGTTTCGAGGAGTTCCGGCGAAACCCCTGTTCCTGGATGAACCGGTATCGCTGTTCTTCCGGGTCGATGAGTTCCGAGTAGGCATTTGCGAGTTCCAACCCGCCGATATAGAGCTCGAAACGCTCCGCAACGCAGCGGTCTCCGGCCTTGAGCCTCGCCAGAGACCCACGTTGCGCGGGATACTCCATAAGAAAGGTCGGCCTCTCCCATCCGAGCATCGGTTCGATGGAGCAGACCATGATCTCGTCGAACAGATCCTGTTCCAGAGCTTCTTCGACGGTCATTCCTCCGAAACGGGAGAACGCATCCCTCACTGTACATCTTTCCCACGGTCCATCAAGTCCGACGACCCTGCCGTTCCAATCCACTTCGTACTTCTTCCCCACGGCGGCGGCCGCGGCGCGAACCAGTCCCTCGCAATCATCCATCAACGCGAAATAGTCGGCATGAGCCCGATACCATTCCAGCATGGTAAATTCGGGCAGGTGAAGCGAGCCCCGTTCCCCATCCCGCCAGCAGTGACAGATCTGGAAAATACGCTCAAGGCCGTCGGCAAGCAGCCTTTTCATGCATATCTCCGGAGAAGGGTGCAGTACCCAGGAACCGGAGGGCATGACATCAATATGTGATTCCGGGATGGGAACGGGGATCCGCTGGGGAGTGTCGACCTCAAGGAAACCGCTTTTCTCGAAAAAAGAACGTACGGCATGAACGATCTTCGCCCTGGCGCGGAGGGAGTTGTGCCGGTTCGGAAAACGGCGGATGCCGTTCACAACACTATCCTTTAACCCTCGTGGAATACTCGCCTGTGCGGGTGTCGATGGTGATAAGCTCGCCTTCCTCGATAAAGGGAGGGACCCTCAGCACGTAGCCGGTTTCGACGGTAGCGGGTTTTGAATCACTGCCCGTCGTATCACCCTTGATCCAGGGGTCGGTTTTGACCACACGCAGGTTTACGAAATTGGGGGTGGTGACTCCGATGGGTTTTTCCTGAAACATCAGGACATCAACCTCGAGATTGTCAATGAGGAAGTTTTTTGCATCGCCGATGGCGTCCTCGCTGATACTGATCTGCTCAAAGCTCTGATTGTCCATGAAACAGTAGTTCGTATCTTCCTTGTAAAGGTATTGCATCGTCCGTTCTTCAAGGTGCGCCGGCTCGAAGGTTTCGCCGGAGCGGTAGGTCCTGTCGAGACTTGTTCCGTTTATCATGTTCCGCATTTTGGTGCGGTAGAGGGCCTGCCCCTTGCCCGGTTTGGAGAATTCGAAAAACGTTACGATGTACGGATCGCCGTCAATGGTGATTTTGAGACCCTTTCGCAGATCAGCAACAGTGTACATGGGAAACTTTCCTTTTCTATGGATTTTGACTCAAAGAGCTTCACCCGGAAATGCGGGAGAGTGTCAATTTTAAATTGCTAACTATACCCTTCCACGTCCGATATGTTAAGAAAAAAATCTTCAGCCCCTGAGATTCCACCATATCCGGATACTGTAGATACTGCCGATGGAAACGTTCAAAGGCGCTGACAACAGAACTGTAGATAGGTCGAACGAATGGCTGTCCGATACGCACGGGGACATACACCGGCGGCAATCAGTCGCGGTTACCTCATCACAACTGACGGATTCATGAAAAATGCCTGTGCTCGGACGGAGAACAGCCGGATGACCGTAGAAACCGGAGAACGTGAATGGGAGGTGGGTGGCAAAAAACAGGCGTGCGGGACGTGACTATTTTGAGCGATAGGTTATGCGCCCTCTTGACAGGTCGTAGGGAGAGAGTTCAACCGTCACCTTGTCACCAGGAAGAATTTTAATGAAAAATTTTCTCATTTTCCCGGAAATGTGTGCAAGAACAATGTGGTCGTTTTCGAGCTTTACACGGAACATGGCGTTTGGAAGCGGCTCGATCACCGTACCTTCAACTTCAATAGCTTCTTCTTTCTTCATGGGAACTCCTTGCGGGTACTGATTCTCTCAAAAGGGTGCTGAGAGGTAAAACAAGTCAGTTTATAGTCGGATTTGTGAAAAAATGCAAGGTGATTTACCGTTTTGGATGGTTCCAGTCTTCGTTCTTGCCAGGTTCAGGCGCTCTGGTACTCTGGTAGTAGTACGTATAAAACGAAGCAGTGGAGGTACGGTATGAGCCATGAAGTGCGGAATTATTGCGCGGGGGCCTGGATGGACTCTCGATCCGGGAGGCGCTTTGAAAGCACGAACCCGGCGGATATACATGAAACGGTTGCGTCGATATCTCTCTCCGGCAGGGATGATGTTGACTTGGCCGTCGCGGCGGCGCGGGATGCGTTCCGGACATGGAGGCTCACACCGGCTCCGAAACGGGGCGAAATACTTTTCCGGGCCGCCGGTGCTCTGATGGAGCGCAAGGAAGAATTGGGACGTTTGGTGACACTGGAAATGGGCAAAGTGCTCGCCGAAGGACTCGGTGACGTTCAGGAGGCAATTGATATGGCCTTCTTCATGGCAGGAGAGGGGAGAAGGCTTTCAGGTGAGACAGTGCCTTCGGAGTTGCCGGACAAGGACTGCAAAAGCGTCAGGGAACCCCATGGCGTGGTTGCGCTCATCACTCCCTGGAACTTTCCGACGGCGATACCTGCCTGGAAGCTGTTTCCGTCCCTCATATGCGGCAACACGGTCGTACTGAAACCCTCATCGACGACACCGGCCTGCGCTGCCGCAATTGTCGAAACTCTTGAAGAAGCGGGGATTCCTCCGGGCGTTGTGAACCTTGTTCACGGCCCGGGCCAAGAAGTGGGTGAATACCTTGTGACACATCCGGAGGTGGATGCCGTATCATTCACCGGTTCCTGCGCGGTCGGAGAGCGGCTGCAATCCCTGCTGACCGGTCTGCATCGGCCGTTTGCGGCGGAGATGGGGGGGAAAAACGCGATCCTTGTCATGGACGATGCCGACCTGGACCTGGCACTGGAGGGTGTCCTGTGGGGCGCTTTCGGCACCAGCGGCCAGCGCTGTACCGCGGCAAGCAGGGTAATCGTTCATGAAAGGATCCATGACCATTTTCTGGAGATGCTCGTGAACGGCGCGAACCGCCTGCGTCTCGGCCCCGGCCTCAATCCCGAAACGGATGTGGGACCCGTCGTAAACCGTCAGCAGATGAACAGGATACTGGAATATATCCGAATAGGAGTCGGTGAGGGCGCTGCACTGGTCGCCGGAGGTGAAAGGTGCGTACAAGGCCCCTGTGCCGACGGCTATTTCATCCGACCCACGGTTTTTGCCGGAGTGCAAGCCGGTATGCGCATCGCTCGCGAGGAAATCTTCGGCCCGGTGGTAAGCGTTTTCCGATGTTCGGGTATCGAAGAAGGCGTCGCCCTGGCCAACAGTGTGCAGTACGGCCTGTCGTCGGCCATCTACAGCCGGGACGTGAACACGACCGCCCGTGCCGAACGTGACCTGAAAAGCGGGCTCGTCTACATCAACGCCTCCACGATCGGCGCGGAGATACAGCTTCCCTTCGGGGGCTGGAAACATTCGGGATCCGGCCACCCCGAAGCGGGGGGGAGAGGCGGAGCGCTGGAATTCTACAGCAGGACGAAGGTGGTCTATCGTGACTTCAGCGGCAGACTTCAGAAGGCGCAGATTGACTGATGCGCGAACGGAGGAACATCCATGCAATGCGATGAAACCATTTCCTATCGAGCCGCTCAGGTCTTTACTCCGGCACTTCATTTCTACTACCCGTTTTCCATAGTGCGGGGAGAAGGCGCCCATGTTTTTACGGACGACGGCAGACGTCTGCTGGATTTTTCTTCCGGCCTTGCGGTGCTCAACATCGGTCACAACCACCCGCGGGTTGTCGAGGCGGCGCGTGCCCAGATGGAGCGACTTATCCATACCGGCGGTGTCTATCTGAACGAGACGACCATCGCAGCCGCGGAGAAGCTCCTTTCCATTACGCCTGAGGGGCTTGACCGACTGTTCTTCAGCAACTCGGGAGCCGAGGCCGTAGATGGGGCGCTGAAACTTGCCCGGTTTGTCACCGGCAGGCAGGGGATCATCTCCTTTACCGGCGCCTTCCACGGCAGAACCTTCGGCGCTCTGTCCGTAACGACCAGTTCGGCCGCATACCGAAAGAAGTACCATCCGCTTCTTCCGTCCATCTATCATGCTCCGTACCCCTACTGCTTCCGCTGTCCCTTTCGGCGCAGCCCCGACTCGTGCGGGCAGCACTGCCTCACCGATCTGGAAATGACCTTCAGACACCGGATTCCCCCCGAAGAGATTGCGGCTGTGATTATTGAGCCCGTTCTCGGCGAGGGCGGGTACTTCCCCGCGCCGGTCACATTTCTGGAAAAGATCCGCACCGTATGCAGCCGGTACGGGATACTGCTGATCTTCGATGAGGTCCAATCGGGGATGGGCAGGACCGGGCGATGGTTTTCCTGTGAGCATGCCGGGGTCTCTCCGGATATCATGACCGTTGCCAAAGGGATAGCCTCGGGCTTTCCCCTTTCCGCCGTCGTGGCGGGAAGGCACATCATGGAGCAATGGCCGTCGGGCGCCCACGGCACTACCTTCGGCGGCAATCCCGTATCGTGTGCGGCTTCCATTGCCACCATCGATGTAATCAGAGAAGAGGGGCTTCTGGACAAAGCATGTGAGCGCGGCGAGGAAATACTCGGAAGGTTGCGCCGCCTCGTATCGACTCAGCCGCTTGTGGGACAGGTGCGGGGATACGGATACATGATCGGTATCGAGTTCGTTACCGATGAGGGAGAACCAAACGGGGCTGCATGCCGGAATGTGATTGACGCCTGCCTGGATAAGGGATTGATTCTGATTGGGTGCGGTCCGGAACGGCACGTAATCCGTTTTATTCCACCGCTCACGGTGTCGCGGGAAGCCCTGGAAAGCGCGCTTGAAATCCTGGAAGAGGCGATACGGGGGCTGTCATGAGGCGGGAGCGGGTTCTCATTATGGGGGCCGCGGGACGAGATTTTCACAACTTCAACGTGTGCTTCCGCGATGCTCCCGGCGTGCGCGTTGTCGCCTTTACGGCAACGCAGATACCTTTTATCACGGAGCGGCGCTACCCCCCCGCTCTGGCGGGAAAGCTCTACCCAAGGGGAATCCCCATCTATGACGAATCACGACTGACGGAGCTGATTGCCCGGCTGCGCGTGGATCGCGTTATCTTTTCCTACAGCGACATTTCCCACGCGGATCTCATGCATCGCGCTTCCCTTGTCCTTGCGAGTGGGGCCGACTTCTCCCTCCTCGGTCCCGTCTCCACCATGCTGAAAAGCCGAAAACCGGTGATATCAGTCTGCGCGGTCCGTACCGGGTGCGGCAAAAGCCAGGTGTCCCGCTATCTGTGCGACGTTGTGCGGAGCGCGGATCTGGCGCCTGTCGTGGTGCGTCATCCCATGCCCTACGGAGATCTGTCGAGACAGGCTGTTGAGCGTTTCGGCCACTTCGAGGACCTCTCCCTCCACCGCTGCACCATAGAGGAACGGGAAGAGTATGAACCGCTGCTCCTGCACGGCGCCATCGTATACGCGGGGGTGGATTACGGCAAGGTCCTGCAACGGGCGGAGAGGGAGGGAGATGTTCTGATCTGGGACGGCGGCAACAACGACTTTTCATTCTTTGTTCCCGACCTGGAAATCGTCCTCGTGGATCCTCTCCGTGCCGGCCATGAAACCGGATTCTTCCCTGGCGAAGTCAATCTCCGACGTGCCTCCATCGTTGTCATCAACAAGAGCAACACCGTGGTTCGGGCCGTCTGCGACCGCATGGAAGAGACAGTCCGTTCGGTAAACCCGGCAGCAACCGTTATCAGGACCGAGTCCCTGGTCCGTCTTGCCGACCAGGATGCGGCGGCGGGACGGCGCGTTCTGGTCGTAGAGGACGGTCCTTCCATCACCCACGGCGGGCTTGCGTCGGGCGCCGGCTATGCGGCTGCCATCCGGTTCGGCGCCGGGGAGATCATCGATCCGAGGCCATATGCGGTCGGTACACTTGCGGAAACCTACCGGACATATCCACACATCAGCCGGGTGCTTCCTGCCATGGGATACAGCGATAGACAGGTGGAAGACCTGCGGCGTACCATCGAAGAGACTCCGTGCGACCTCATTGTCTCCGCGACTCCCATCGATCTCCGTCGACTGCTTCCCCTGTCAAAGCCCGTTGTCCGCGCATTTTACGATATCAACGAGGAGGAGGGGGAGCCCCTGAAAAGAATTGTGTTGCAATTTCTCTCCGAAAAAGGCCATTAATCATACCTTTCATCATCCCGAGGAAGGATCAGTTCATCAGAATGGAAACATGTATCAAGCACATGGATCTGCCGAACGGGCTGCGGGTTTCCGTGTACGACACCACTCGCCGCTATTACGAAGATTACCATCTGGTCAGGCTTGAGTTTGTCTGCCGGGTATCGCTTCACAGGGAATTCTTTGATGACCTCGAATCATTCGAAGAGGCGATAAGGCTCTTGGGAGACACCGCGGTCTATCGTCGAACCTGTGAAAAAATGGGGGTTCCCTTTGCCGATATCGAGTCGGCGCGGGAATCCATCATCGCCGATTTCGTGAAAAATGCTCTTCCGTATTTCACCGTGGAAAGCTTTGCCCGGAAACTTGTCCAGTCGGAATACGCAAAGGCCAGGGAAAAGACCGGCCGGTTGCGTATGGATGAGGAGACATTACATGGATGAAGTCACGACAGTCATTGAGAAACTGGCGTTTGGCGGAGCCGGCCTGGGCCATGTGGACGGAAAGGTCTGTTTTGTTCCTTTCACCGCTGTCGGGGATACGGCACGGGTTCGAATAACGAAGGAAAAAAAGTCGTACATGGAGGGTGAACTTGTGGAGTGCTCTCCCCCCTCCACTGAAAGGACACAGCCCCCGTGCGCCGTCTTCGGACAGTGCGGAGGATGCTGCTGGCAGCATCTGCCCTACGAGACTCAGGTCAAGGCAAAACAGGAAATTTTCACCGATGTGCTCGGTCGTATCGCACGGGTACATCCGGACCTTGTTCAACCCGTGATCCCCGCTTCCTCACCCTACCGCTACCGCTCTCGGGTGCAGTTCAAGGTTCGAAGTATCAACGACAGGCTCCACCTTGGGTTTTATCGGCAGGGTTCCCACTTCGTCATCGACATTCCCGGCCGATGTCTCATAGCGAACGAACAGGTTAACCTGATCCGCGAGACCCTTTTGCCGCTACTTGCCGGCTTTCCCGAACCGCACCGGCTTCCCCAGATCGATGTTGCGACCGGTGATAGCGGCGACGCCCTGCTCCTTTTTCACTATATAGGTGAACGGACCCACGAGGTTGTCGACTGGATGGAAGAATCGCTCCCCGGCTCGGTGCCGGTTACGGGCATTTTCCTGCAGATAGGACGCAAGGCGACGATACGAAAGGTATGGGGAGATGAGCGAGTGTCATATACCGTATCGTCGGAGCTTTTTCCGAACCTCCCCGAGGTGAAACTTTCCTTCCGCTGTGGGGGGTTTTCCCAGGTACATTACCGGCAGAACGCTGCACTGATCGATACTGTTCTTGAGTGGGCCGATCTCCGGGGTACGGAACGGGTCCTTGATCTCTTCTGCGGGAACGGCAACTTTTCTCTCCCTGCCGCTCGGTTGTGCGGCGAAGTGGTTGGAATCGAGGATTTCGCTCAATCCATCGAAGACGCAGTCACCAACGCCCGGGTGAACGGCATCTCGAACGCACGATTCTACAGCATGTCAGCGGAAAAGGGGTTGCGGAATCTGACGGAATCCGGTGAACGCTTCGACGTGGTTCTGCTCGATCCCCCACGGACGGGAGCCCTGGAGGCAGTCCGACTCATCGCGGGAACGGCGCCGGAGAAAATCCTGTATGTTTCCTGTGATCCGCCTTCTCTCGCGAGGGATGTCGCTGAACTCGGAAAGCAAGGGTACAGGGTTGCGGCGACTCGGGCGGTCGACATGTTCCCTCAGACATATCATATCGAAAGCGTTACCCTTCTTTTGAAATCCTGAACCGTTTTGGGAAAGATATTTGCAAGCCGAAACCTGGTGTTGCGGTCCACAGGCGGAGGGAAAAGAAAAACGTGTCCCGCAAACCGGTGTTCAATAAAACCCTGTTTGCGCATATGCGCGGAATAAGGCGGTCAAACCGGTTCACGACAGTGAACCGTGTTTGCCGCGCAAGTGTATCAATTTATTCCGGAAGATGATCAATTTTGATGACAGGTTGACGAGCCGAACAGGTATATCCGTGCCGTAGTCCCTGTATTCTTTTCTGATGGGAATTCGATACCGAGTTTTTTGTAATGTCAGCACATGTGGTGACCAAAGAAAGTCGGAGGAGACGAGATGAACAAATCAGAGCTTATTGAAGCCCTTGCACAAAAGAAGGATCTTTCTTTCAAGAAATCCGAAGAGATAATAAATACCATCTTCGAATCTATGTCCAACGCCCTCCATGCGGGTGAAAGAATTGAGATACGAGGTTTCGGCAGTTTTGTTATAAAGCATTACAAACCTTACGTCGGTCGTAATCCCAAGACGGGTGAAGCCATCACCGTAAAGCCGAAAAGGCTTCCCTTTTTCAAGGTAGGAAAAGAACTCAAGGAAAAAGTCGACAAGTAATTCTCTTTCCTTGTGCTATCCCTGCTGTTTCCTTTTGTCACGCTCCCCCTTTCGAGCTGTGCGCGTCGTCCGTTCCGTCACGGAATACGATGGTGAGGGAAATCAGCGACCATTCTCTCCTTTCTCGAAAGTCAAACCTTTTTCGATTCGGGCACTCCGGAGTCAGACAGTATGCTTTTTTTCCAGCTGATCGAGGCACTCGGCGGGCTCGGCCTTTTTGTCCTCGGCATGAAAACCATGGCGGACGGCCTCCAGAGGCTTGCCGGTGGGGGGGTTCGCCGTTCAATTGAAAAGGTTACGGGAAACCGCCTGTCTTCCGCACTTACCGGGGGGTGCCTGTCAACCCTTCTCCAATCGAGCGGCGCCGCCTCGATTCTGATCATCGGTTTTGTCAACGCTGGTCTGCTCTCCCTTTACCAGGCCCTGGGAATGCTTATCGGAACCGGGCTTGGAACCACTGTCGCGGTTCAGTTTCTTGCATTTAAAATTTCCTTTCTCGCGTTACCCTCCATTTTCCTCGGAGTTTTCCTGCGTTTCTTCACCAGAAGGCGAAGGTGGACCTTTTTCGGCGAAGTGCTGCTGGGATTCGGCCTTCTCTTTTTCGGTCTTGATATCATGGAGTCCCGATTCGCCGCTTTGGGAGAATGCGTCTATTTTCAGGGATATTCCTCGCTGCTTGTCAACCTGCGTCTTGCAAGCGTTATCTCCGGCGCTCTTTTGGCCTTTCTGGTGCAGTCCGGTAGTGTTGCGGTTGGGATTATCATTGCACTGGCGGCAAGCGGAACAATCGGTTTCGAACAGTCGGCTGCCATGGTGCTTGGCGAAGTGCTGGGCACGGCGGGGCTTGCGGGAATCGGCGCCATTGGCGGGACAGTGACGGCGAGACGAACCGTCCTGTTTTACGGTAGTAGTGCGCTGGTTTCTGTCGGCATTGTATTGGTTTTCTTTCCCCTGTTCCTGCGGCTTGTTTCCCTGGTTACCCCCGGTGATGCCTCGTTTTTTCAGAAACATGGGAATCCTATCGCGGCCGGGAGTTTGGCGCCTGCTTCGCGGACGGTTGTCGCGCGGGCCATTGCCAACAGTCATACGGTATTCAGCATTCTGAGCGCGATGCTCTTTCTTCCAATGATTGGGATTTTTGCCCGCTTCGCGGCCAGGATGCCGCCCTTGGTGAACGGTGACCTCGATACGGAACCCCACTCTCGATACCTCGATTTCCGTGTGATTGACACGCCTTCTCTGGCATTCGTTCAGGCAGGCAGCGAACTGAAACGGATGGCGAAAGTGGCGCATTCCATGGTAAGCGACTCGATACGGCAGTTTTCCGGATTTGACACGAAGACTGAATCATATATCAGGCAGAGAGAGAACCTCCTGGATGTTCTGCAGAAAGATCTTTCCGCTTTTCTGGTTGCCCTGGCCCGAAGGTCGCTTTCACCCGAGGCGGCTCAAGAGGTCCCGGTCCTGTTGAGCACCGTGAACGACCTGGAAGATATCGGCGATAACTGTGAAGTAATTCTTGAATGCCTGCGTCGAAAGAAAGAGGAAAATGTATACTTTTCTCCTGCGGCCATGGAGGAGATAGTATCAGTCGCGAAAAAGGCTGAAGGAATGATGTCAACGGCCGTGGCATGCATCGAAAGCTCCGAACGTCCCCACATGGACGGAGCTCTTGCGCTGAAGATCGATATACTCCTGTCTGCCGATGCCCTCAAGGGAAACCACCTGGAGAGGCTCAGCACGGGTGACTGCACGGTAATCGCGGGACTGCTCTTCATGGACATCATCTCCGCGTTCGCCCGTATCGGAGAGACAGCATACGCTATTATCGAAACAAGGAGTAATTTCGCGGATGAAAGAGCCTCTGGCCTCGATTGATCTGGGCACCAACAGCGCTCGTCTCCTGATAGGCACCCTTGATGAGGAGCGGCATATCCATCCGCTGGTCGTGAAAAAACGGATTACCCGTCTGGGTGGAGGCTTTTCACGTACTACGGGGCTCTCACCCGAGGCTCGCGCCAGGACCCTTGAGGTGTTGCTTGATTTCGCGGCGGAAATAGAAAAGCAGGGGGTGGCGGATATCCGGGCCGTCGCAACCAGCGCGGTGAGGGATGCCGCTAACGGCGCGGAATTCGTGGAAGAGGTCTTACGCGAAACAGGAATCCGTCTCCGGATCATTGACGGGCGGGAAGAAGCGATCCTGAATCTCCGCGGTGTCGCTGCCGGCTTGGGACTGGAAGGCGATTTTCTGGTTTTCGATATCGGAGGCGGGAGTACCGAATATACCCTGGCGCGGGGTGAAGCGCTGCGCTTCACCCGGAGTCTTCCCCTCGGTGTCGTAAGGCTTACGGAAGGGAAGGGGGATATCCCGTCCATGGAGGACAAAATTAATCGGGAGCTTGAAGCGCTGCGCCGGGACATGGTGGCGGCCGGTCATGACAAAACCCTGTCGCAGGCTATCCTGGTGGGTACGGCGGGAACGCCTGTCACGCTCGCCGCAATTGACGTGAAACTGCCGGATTTCGATTACCGGAAAGTCCACGGGCATTCCCTCTCTCTGCCGGATATCGCGAACATCCGTACCAGGATGTTTCCCATGACACCGGAACAGCGTCTGAGAGTTCCCGGGCTTGAGAAGGGGAGGGAGGATCTGGTCGTAGCCGGAATACTCATTACCATGAAGACCATGGAACTGTTCGGGTTCGATCGGTTTGTGGTTTGCGATACCGGACTGCTGGAGGGGATACTTTCAGGAATGGCCCGTGAGGGCGGGTAAGGGTTCCTGAGGCGTTATCCACCGGGTGTTTTCCCGAATGAATTGAGGGCCACCGCTTTCCATCAGGGGGGTGAAAGGAGACGCCACGTCTCCGTGCCGAGCCAGTTTTGCTGTTGACATCAAACCCTGTTTGTCTGTATATTTCTCGGCGATTTCGGGAAGAAATTCCCGTATTTTTGTTTCAGGAGGCGCCTTCTTCATGAAAGAAATCCTTTCCGGAAACGAAGCGATAGCCCGCGGCGCATACGAGGCCGGAGTCATGGTCGCAACTGCATACCCGGGCACTCCTTCCACGGAGATACTGGAAAACATCATTCGGTACAAGGAAGTCGACGCATCCTGGTCGCCCAATGAAAAAGTCGCACTGGAGGTTGCCATGGGCGCCTCATTCGCCGGGGCCCGTACCCTGGTCGCCATGAAGCACGTGGGCGTCAACGTGGCCGCGGATCCCCTGTTCACCCTTTCCTACACCGGCATCAAGGGCGGGCTCGTTCTCGTTACCGCTGATGACCCGGAAATGCACTCTTCCCAGAACGAGCAGGACAACCGCAACTACGCCAGGTTTGCGAAGGTTCCCATGCTGGAACCGGCCGACTCCCGCGAGTGCAAGGAATTCACGCGGCTTGCGCTGGAGCTTTCCGAGGAGTACGATACGCCGGTCATGCTCCGCACCACGACACGCATCTCCCACAGCAAATCCATCGTGGAACTTGATGACCGTGTCAGCGAACTTCCCGTTCCGGCCCTCGTGTCCAACGCAGCCAAGCAGGTAATGCTCCCCACCAACGCCAAAGTGCGCCATCCCCTGGTTGAGGCCCGCATGGTAAAGCTCGCCGAGAAGGCGAACTCCATGGCCGTCAACCGTATGGAGATGCGGGACACCACGATGGGCATTATCACCTCGGGCACCTGCTACCAGTATGTGAGAGAGGTTTTCCCGAACGTCTCCACCCTCAAGCTGGGATTGGTCAACCCGCTGCCCGTTTCCCTCATCCGCGACTTCGCCGCAAAGGTCGACCTCCTGTTCGTGGTGGAAGAACTGGATCCCTGTATCGAGGAACAGGTAAAGGCCTTGGGAATTTCCGTTTCCGGCAAGGATTTTCTGCCCCTGTGCGGAGAGCTGTCGCCCGGCAGGATACGGGCCGCATTCGCCGCCATCGGTATCGGCGGTGAAAAGGCTTCCGTTCCGATTGGAGAGTCATCCGCTCCGAGCCTTCCAGGCAGGCCGCCCAACATGTGTCCGGGCTGCCCGCACCGGGGTGTCTTCTACACCCTCAACAAGCTCAAGGCCTACGTTACCGGCGACATCGGCTGCTATACCCTGGGCTTCCTTCCACCGTTATCCGCCATGGAGACCTGCGTCTGCATGGGTGCATCCATCGGCAATGCCACCGGCGCGGTAAAGGTGGTTTCCGAGGAGGAGAAAAGAAGGGTCGTGGCGGTGATCGGTGATTCCACCTTTTTCCACAGCGGGGTCACCGGGCTCATGGACATGGTGTACAACAATGCCCCATCAACCGTGATAATCCTCGACAACCGCATAACCGCAATGACCGGCCGCCAGGACAACCCGGCTTCCGGCTATACCCTCATGAATGAACCCGCGCACAAAGTCGATATCCCCCTCCTCTGCGGCGCCCTGGGCGTGAAGCATGTCCGAGTGGTCAATCCCTACGACTTGGACGAAACCCGGCAGGCGCTCAAGGAAGAGATGGGGCGTCCCGAGACGTCGGTGATCATCACGGACAAGCCCTGCGTGCTCATCAAGCGGGAGGGTGTTTTCCAGCGCGGGCCTTTATGCGCGGTTGACGTGGAGAAATGCACCGGGTGTCGCGCCTGTCTCGGCTTGGGTTGCCCGGCTATCCAGTGGCGACCGACCGAAGGGAAGAAAGGGGTTTCGTTCATCGATCCGGGCCTCTGTACCGGGTGTGATGTCTGTCGACAACTCTGCAAGTTCGACGCGATCAGGAGGGCGCAATGACTGACAAGGTAACCAATCTGCTTCTGGTCGGCGTTGGCGGCCAGGGAATCCTCCTGGCATCGGAGATCCTGTCCGAAACCTTCATGCTCGCCGGTTTCGACGTCAAGAAGAGCGAGATACACGGCATGTCCCAGCGGGGCGGGAGCGTCGTGTCCCATGTGCGCTACGGACGGGAGGTTTTCTCTCCCATCGTTCCGGAAGGCGAGGGTGACATCCTGTTCGGTTTCGAGCTCATGGAAACCTGCCGCTACCTTCCTCTCCTGAAACCCGGCGGCACGGTGGTTGCCAATGACCTGCGCATCCCGCCGCCGTCGGTGCTCATGGGGAAGGAAAACTATCCGGAAGGTCTCGCGGATCGGATATCGTCCGAATTTCCCGATTTTCTTCTGGTTGATGGTCAGAAGCTGGCCATGGAGGCGGGGAATCCCCGGACAGCGAACACGGCTCTCCTGGGAGCTGTTTCACGACGTCTCGACGTGGCGGAGGACTACTGGCTTCAGGCGCTTGAGAGGATGGTTCCCCGCAGGGCCCTGGAGGTTAACAGGAAGGCCTTCCTGCTGGGAAGGGGACTCTAGCCCCCCCGCTTCCTTATGAGATGTTCGGGAAATCGTCATGCCATGCCTATCCTGAGAGGTAACCAGATATGTACTATAACGAGGAATTCGAAACACTGCCGCGACCCGCTCTCGAAGCCTTTCAACTGAAACGGCTGAAAGGGATGGTGCAGAGGGTATGCGCGAATGTTCCTTTTTACCGCGAGTCCTTCGCAAAAGCCGGCATCAAACCCGATGATGTTCGATCTCTGGACGACCTGCGGAGACTTCCCTTTACCGTCAAGCAGGACATGCGCGATGCGTATCCCTACGGCCTTTTTTCCGCGCCCATGGAGGATATCGTCCGCGTCCACGCCTCGTCCGGCACCACCGGCAAACCGACGGTGGTCGGCTATACCCAGAAGGACATAGACATGTGGTCGGAACTGATGGCCCGATCGTTTGTCGCCGCCGGGGTCCACAAGGGCGATATCATCCACAACTCCTACGGCTACGGACTTTTCACCGGCGGACTCGGCGCCCACTACGGTGCGGAGAAACTCGGCGCATCGGTCATACCCATGTCCGGCGGGAACACGAAAAGACAAATCCTGATCATGAAGGATTTCGGCTCTACGGTCCTGACCTGTACCCCTTCCTACTCCCTCTATCTGGCGGAATCGGCCGTGGAAGAAGGGGTGGATATCAGGTCTCTGAAACTGCGTGTCGGCATCTTCGGCGCCGAACCCTGGTCGGAATCCATGCGTGGCGAGATTGAGGAAAAGCTGAACCTTTGCGCCATCGATATTTACGGCCTTTCCGAAATCATGGGACCGGGGGTTGCCATCGAATGCCGGGAGGCAAAACACGGGCTGCACATCTGGGAGGATCACTTCATTCCCGAGATCATCAATCCCGAGACCGGCGAACCGGTAGCGGAAGGGGAAAAGGGCGAACTGGTGATTACCACCATTACCAAGGAAGGTATTCCGCTCCTCAGATACCGAACCCGCGACATCACCAGCATAAGCTACGAACCGTGCGCGTGCGGCCGCACCCATGCCCGCATTGCCCGAATGAGCGGCCGGAGCGACGACATGCTCATCATCCGCGGCGTTAATGTGTTCCCGTCCCAGATAGAGTCTATTCTCATGAAAATCGAGGGCGTTGAACCGCACTACCTGCTTATCGTGGATCGCAAGGAGAATCTGGATATCCTCGAAGTACAGGTCGAGGTGGACGAACGGATCTTCTCCGATGAAATAAAGCAGCTTCAGGTTCTCGCCCAGACCATTGAAAAAGAGATCAAGGATCTTCTCGGCGTGAGCTGCAAGGTGCGGCTTGTGGAACCGAAGACCATCGCGCGGAGCGAGGGCAAGGCGCAAAGGGTTATTGATAAACGAAAACGGTAAAGGGAACCGGGGCTTACCGGGAAGCATCCCTGCTCCGTCTCCTTGCATGGCGCCCGGCATGTGGAGTAACCGTCAATCAACGCAACCAGGGGGGTTTCAATGAAAGTCGAACAGATCTCCATCTTCATAGAAAACAAATCGGGACGCCTCGCCGAGGTGACCGCCATTCTGGGTGAGGCCGGCGTCAATATCCGAGCCCTGTCTTTGGCGGATACGAGTGATTTCGGTATCCTGCGGCTCATCGTCAATGATCGTGAAACGGCGAAGCAGGTGCTGAAGGAGAAGGGGTTCACCGTCAGCAAGACCGAAGTGGTAGCCATCGAGGTGCCGGACAGGCCGGGCGGTCTTTCCGAGATCCTCCAGGCTCTCGACAGTGAATCGATAAACGTTGAGTACATGTATGCCTTTGTTGAACGATGCGGTGAAAACGCGGTCATCATTTTCCGTTTCGACGAAACGGAAAAGGCTATTCAGACGTTGACGGGAAAAGGCTTCAACGTCCTTGAGGGAGAGCGGCTGTATCGCATGTAGCGTTCCCTCGGGCATTTTTTATTTTATTTTTTTGGAGGATCTATGGGAAGGTTTGTCATGAGTGCGGTTGCCGCACTGGTTGTAGTGGTATGCGCGACTGCCGCGTCGGCGGCGTCGACCATCAGAATCGGCGGTCTGTTTGCGGTTACCGGCCCCGCGGCGTTCCTGGGTGAACCGGAGAGAAACACGCTGGAAATGCTGGTCAAGGAGACCAATGCGAAGGGCGGGATACACGGATCCAGGATCGAGCTCTTCGTCTATGACACCCAGGGTGACGCCACCAAGGCTGTGCAACTTGCAACCAAGCTGATCAAGAATGACAAGGTCGTCGCCATTATCGGTCCGAGCACGACCGGTGAATCCCTGGCGGTTATACCGGTTGTGGAAAGGGAGAAGATCCCTCTCGTGTCGTGTGCGGCCGGCATCAAGATCACCGAGCCCGTCAAGAAATGGGTATTCAAGACTCCCGCGAACGATCACGTTGCCGCTGAAAAGATCTTCAACTACGCTGCAAAGCTCAAGCAGAAGAATATCGCACTCATGACGGTATCCGACTCGTATGGTTCCTCCGGCCGCGAGCAGCTCAAAGCCCTTGCCGCAAAGAAGGGAATAAGCATCGTTGCCGACGAGGTTTATTCGCCGAAGGATACCGATATGACCCCTCAACTCACCAAGATTCGAGGCGCAAAACCGGACGCCATCATCTGCTGGGGAACGAACCCGGGACCGGCGGTTGTCACACGCAACCTGAAACAGCTCGGAATCAAGATTCCTCTCTACCAGAGTCATGGCGTTGCATCCAAGAAGTTTATCGAGTTGGCGGGATCCGCGGCCGCCGAAGGTGTGACGCTGCCGGCGGGGAAACTTGCGATCTACGATATCCTGCCTAAAAACGATCCGCAGGCGCCGCTCCTCAGGGAGTACGATCAGGCGTATCGAAGAAACTTCAAGGTTGAGGCGTCGACTTTCGGCGGATATGCCTATGACGGCTACCGACTGATCGTTGAAGCGATAAAGAAGTCGGGCGCGACGCCCGACAAGATTCGGACAGGTCTGGAAAAAACCAGGAAAATGGTAGGTGTTTCAGGGGTTTTCACCATGTCACCGACCGACCATAACGGTCTTGACCTTTCGGCATTCGAAATGGTCCGGGTATCCAAGGGAGACTGGGTGCTGGCTCGCTGATTCGGTATCCGCCTGATGAAACGGAGGGAAATATGGTAAAGAAAACAGCTGACGGTCTCATACTTCTCGCGACTCTCCTCATTCTGTCAACGGGCACGGTTTTCGCCGCGCCTCCCATCAAGATAGGCGGCCTGTTCTCTGTGACGGGTCCTGCCTCGTTCCTTGGCGAACCTGAACGGAATACCGCTCAGATGGTTGCGGATCAGATAAACGCAGCCGGGGGGATCAAGGGACGCAAGGTTGAGCTTATCGCCTACGACACGCAGGGTGATGCGACCAAGGCCGTCCAGGCCGCGACGCGTCTGGTGAAAGAGGGGGTTGTGGCCATCATAGGACCCAGCACGACCGGCGATTCAATGGCGGTTATTCCCGTCGTGGAGAGGGCGAAGGTTCCCCTGATTTCGTGCGCTGCCGGGATCAAGATTACCGAACCGGTAAAACCGTGGGTTTTCAAAACGGCGCAGAATGATTATCTGGCTGTGGCGAGGATTTATGAAGATCTGGTGAAGAGGAAGATGACACGGGTCGCGCTCCTCACCGTCTCCGATTCGTTCGGATCGTCCGGCCGGGAGCAGCTCAAGGCGCTTGCGTCCAGATACAGAATCACCATTGTTTCCGACGACACGTACGGCCCGAAGGATACCGACATGACACCGCAGTTGACCAAGATCCGCTCCGGTCAGGCACAGGCGCTCATTTGTTGGGGCACGAATCCCGGACCGGCGATTGTGACGAGGAATGCGCGTCAGCTCGGCCTGAAGATACCTCTCTACATGAGTCACGGAGTCTCATCCAAAAAATTCATAGCTCTTGCCGGCGACGCCTCCGAGGGCATTGTCCTCCCTTCCGGCAGGGTGCTGGTGGCCGATCTGCTCCCCAAATCCGACAAACAGAAAAAATCCCTCCTTGCATTTGTCCAGGAATACCAGAAACGCTTCAAAGCGGAAGGCGACCATTTCGGCGGTCATGCCTGGGACGCAATGATGCTCCTGAAAGGGGCGATGGAGAGAGGCGGCGCCACACCCGCCGCGATCCGGGCGCAGCTGGAAAAAACCCGTAACTTCGCCGGCATCGGAGGGGTTTTCAACTACAGTCCCACCGACCATAGCGGGCTTACGAAAGACGCTTTTGTCCTGGTGCAGGTAAAAGGGAAGGACTGGGTTCTGGTTAAATAGTGTCGATCCGGAAGCTTCGGATGCGGCACAATAATTGTGTGTGATATTGGCTGAGACGCCCGTAACGGGCGTCTCTTTTTCTCGCCCGGACAGATCGGCGACGCATTGAGAAATATCGTAAACCATGTCTCATCAGATACTCCAATATATTCTGTCGGGCCTTTCCACCGGGGCGATTTATTCTCTGATAGGAATCGGCTTCGCGATTATCTACAATTCAACGGGAATCATCAATTTCGCCCAAGGTGAGTTCGTCATGCTCGGCGGAATCATGACCTGGTTTTTCCTCTCGGTCTTTCAACTTCCGCTGATTGCCGCCATGGTGCTGGCAATTGCGCTGTCAACGGCTGTCGGCGTCCTGTTCGAGCGTCTCACCATCCGTCCCCTCAGGAACGCGTCGCCCCTGATCCTGGTAATCATCACCATCGGCGCCAGTATCCTGATTCGGGGCATGGCCATGCTGATCTGGGGAAAGGACACCCACTCCCTCCCCATGTTCACCGGCAGCGAGCCGCTGACGGTCGCCGGAGCCACCCTGCTGCCGCAGCATCTGTGGATATTCGGCATAACCCTGTTCATCATCGCGGTCAACAGGTTCTATTTCCACCACAGCATCAGCGGCAAGGCAATGCGCGCCTGCTCCCACAACCGGCGAGCCGCCGGCCTCGTCGGGATCGATGTGAAAAGGATGGTCCTTTTCTCCTTTGCCATCAGTTCCGCACTGGGTTCGGTCGCCGGCATTATTACAGCCCCGCTGACCATGACATCCTACGACGTGGGCATCATGCTGGGCCTGAAAGGCTTCTGCGCCGCCATTATCGGCGGCATGAGCAGCGGTATCGCAACGGTAGTCGGCGGTCTCCTTCTGGGAGTGCTCGAATCCCTCGGAGCCGGCATGGTTTCCTCCGGGTACAAGGATGCGATTGCATTCATAATCCTTCTTCTCATCCTTTTTATCAGGCCCCAGGGCCTCTTCAAAAAGGCAGAAACGGAAAGGGTCTGACCTGAACCATGGGCAGCGAACGCACGAATCTTCTCAAATTTCTCTTGTTCTCCGGCTCCGTTCTCGTGGCGCCGGTCCTGTTTTCGGGCGGGTATCTGATGAACGTACTGGTGTTCGTCGGGATCAATACCATGCTTGCCGTGGCGTTGAACCTCCTGCTCGGTTATGCGGGTCAGATCTCCCTGGGGCAGGCGGCGTTTTTCGGCCTCGGGGCTTATATATCCGGTGTAGCCACCGCCACATACGGTCTTAACCCCTGGGCCGCAATGGGATGCGCGGCGGCGATTGTCGGTCTTATCGCCTTTGCCATCGGTTTTCCAATCCTGAAACTGAAGGGCCATTACCTGGCCATGGCAACTCTCGGTTTCGGCATCATCGTCTATATCGCATTCAACGAGACCGTCGAACTGACAGGCGGCCCTTCCGGACTCACCGGTATTCCCTATTTCACGGCCGGGACGGTTCAGTTCGACAGTGACATGAAGAACTACTATCTTATCTGGGGTTTTGCCCTGATGACGATACTTCTCAGCGTCAACCTCGTCAATTCCCGCATCGGGCGAGCACTCCGGGCGATTCATGACTCCGAGGTGGCTGCCCGTGTCATGGGAGTCAACGCCCGGCTGCTGAAAGTGCAGATATTCACTCTTTCAGCGGTTATTTCCTCTGTCGCCGGCAGTCTCTATGCCCATACCATGACCTTTATATCGCCGGCATCTTTCGGCTTCAATTTTTCCGTTGAACTCCTGACCATGGTGGTCATCGGCGGGTTGGGAAGCGTGTACGGCTCCTTTCTCGGCGCGGCGCTTCTTACGCTTCTTCCCGAATTCCTGCGTACCTTTCAGGACTACGATATCGTTGCGTACGGTCTTCTGCTGATCCTGATGACCATGTACATGCCCGGCGGTCTGGTGAGGATTCCCGCTTTTGTTTCACCGATACTGGCAAAGATCAAGGCGGGGGTCGGAAAACATGCTTAGGGTCGAAGGTATTACACAGGTTTTCGGCGGTGTGACCGCACTTCGGGATGTGAGCTTCTCCGTGGCCGAGGGCGAAATCAAAGGCGTTATCGGTCCCAACGGCGCCGGTAAAACCACGCTCTTCAATATCATCACGGGCATCTATCGCCAGACTGCCGGGGATGTATTTCTTGAAAACAAAAAAGTCACCTCCTTTCAACCCGAGAAACTTGCCCTTCGGGGGATGGTACGCACCTTCCAGAACGTGGAACTGTTCGGCGCCATGACCGTGATGGAAAACGTCATGGTGGGTCTGCACACCAAGAGCCGGTGCGGCATCCTTTCCAGTTGTCTGAAGCTTCCGTCTCATTTGCGGGAGGAGAGACACATCCGGGAAAAAGCGATTGCCTGTCTTGACTTCGTCGGTCTCGCGGAGGATGCATCATTGGTTGCCGGAAACCTTCCCTTCGGAAAGGGAAGAATGCTGGAAATAGCGCGAGCCATGGCGCTTGAACCCCGTATCATCCTCCTTGACGAGCCGGCCGCGGGACTGAACAGCCGCGAGACCGCGGAACTCGGCGCCCTGATCCGGAAGATTCGCGGTTCCGGGGTAACGGTCGTCCTCGTGGAACACGACATGGAACTGGTGATGGATATCTGCGACACCATCCTGGTGCTGAATCTCGGGCAGCGTCTCGCCGAGGGAACCCCGCGGGAGATACAGGAGAATCCAGCGGTCATAGCTGCATATCTCGGTGAAGGGTAAAACGAAAAAAGTAAAAAGAAAAAGTGAAAAGTAAAAAGTGAATAGGTCGGGTACTACCTGAAAAACACACCCGCCATTGTTGATCGGATATCATTGCATGCTGAGAATCAAGAATATCAATACCTACTACGGTCAGGTCCACGCGTTGAAGAACGTTTCCCTGCACCTGAACGCGGGGGAGATCGTTTCCCTCATCGGAGCGAACGGCGCGGGCAAGACCACAATTCTCAATTCGCTCTCGGCCATTACGCCTCCGCGTGACGGAGAAATCCTGTTCGAAGGCAAGGCAATTACCGGCCTTGCGCCGGACCGGATCGTTGAAATGGGCATTTCACAGGTTCCCGAGGGAAGACAGGTCTTTAAGGATTTTTCCGTTGCCGATAATTTGGAACTGGGCGCCTACCTTCGTTTCCGTTCCCGGGAGAAGCGGTCGGCCATCAAACAGGATATGGAAGATTTGTTCATCCTGTTTCCACAGCTTTCCGAACGAAGAAAGCAGATGGCGGGCACGCTTTCCGGAGGGGAGCAGCAGATGCTTGCCATCGGCCGCGCCTTGATGGCGAAACCGAAAGTGCTGTTGCTGGATGAGCCCTCCATGGGGCTTGCGCCCCTCGTGGTCCAGGAAATCTTCCGGGTCATAACAAGGCTCCGGGAAGAAAAAGGGACGTCGGTTCTCCTGGTGGAGCAGAACGCCAAGGCCGCATTGAAGATCGCCGATCGCGGCTACGTGCTGGAGACGGGTAAAGTGTTACTTGAAGAAAAAGCCTCTGATTTGTTGGAAAATAGAGAAGTTCAGCGGGCCTATCTCGGTAAAGAGAAGAAGGAAATCTGGGAACGGTAATTCTGTTTGCGAGGTCACGTTATGAAGATATGGGATCCTTTGTACGAATGCATGCCGCGGGAAGATCTGGAACAACTCCAGCTGGAGAGGCTGCAGGCAACCGTCAATCGCGTATATAAATCGGTTACCTGCTATAAGAAAAAATTCGACGAAGCGGGTATCGTCCCGGAAGACATACGCTCACTTGACGACCTGGAGAAATTGCCGTTTACCACCAAGGAAGACCTTCGGCTGAACTATCCCTACGGCATGTTCGCCGTTCCCCTGCGGGAGGTGGTCCGCATACACTCCTCATCCGGCACCACGGGCAAGCCGACGGTTGTCGGATACACCAAGAACGACATCAGGATGTGGTCCAATCTGGTGGCGCGCTTTATGACAGCCGCCGGCGTTACAAGGGATGACGTGGTACAGATAGCCTTCGGCTACGGCATGTTTACCGGCGCGTTCGGGCTCCACTACGGTTCGGAAACCATCGGCGCCTCGGTCATTCCCATGAGCGCCGGAAATACCGAAAAACAGATCATGATCATGCAGGATTACAAGACCACGGCGCTGGTCAGCACCCCAAGTTACGCACTCACCATCGCTTCCCGCATGGAGCAGATGGGGGTGGATCCGAAATCGCTTTCCCTGAAAGTGGGATTGTTCGGATCGGAGCCCTGGTCCGAAGCCATGCGCAAAGAGATCGAAAGCCGCCTCTGCATCAGCGCGACGGATAATTACGGCCTGTCGGAGATTATCGGCCCGGGCGTGGCCGGGGACTGCGAATGCAAATGCGGAATGCATCTCTTCGAGGATTCCTTCATCCCTGAGATTATCGACCCGGACACCGGAATAGTTCTCCCAAAAGGAAGCGTCGGAGAACTGGTGCTCACGACGCTTACCAAGGAAGCGTTCCCCATGATCCGGTACCGTACCCGGGACATAACCAGCCTCGTGTACGAAAAATGCGATTGCGGCAGAACCCTGGCGCGGATGAAGAAGACCATGGGACGATCGGACGACATGCTGATTATCAAGGGTGTCAATGTCTTCCCTTCGCAGATAGAAGAAATCCTGTTCGCCATCGAGGGGTGCGAGCCTCACTACCAGCTTGTGCTGGAAAGGGAAGGGGATACGGATGTCCTGATCGTACGCATAGAGGTGACGGAGAATATCTTCTTTGACGAAATGAAGAGGCAGAAGTCATTCGTGGAGCAGGTGGAAAGAAAGCTCCACTCCGTGCTCGGGGTCAGCGCATCGGTCAAGCTCGTCGAGCCGAGCAGCCTGCCGAGACATGAAGGAAAGGCCGTCAGAGTAATCGATAACCGGAAGAGGTAAGGATGTCCAATGGAAAAAATCAAGTACGGTACCTATGAAAGCACGGTGGAGAGAAGCAGGAAACTGGAAGAGGATTTAACGAAGGACCCGACAAGGTACCGCGTGTTGACCGGAGACCGCCCCACGGGACGGCTTCATATCGGTCATCTGTTCGGATCGCTCCAGAACCGGGTCAGACTGCATAAGCTGGGAGTGTTTACCTTCATCGTCATCGCCGATTACCAGGTGTTGACGGACAGGGATACCTTCGAATCCATTTCCGAAAATATCAAGCAATTGACCATTGATTACCTGGCGGCGGGAATCGATCCGGATAACGACAGGACCTTCATCTTTCCCCATAGCCATGTTCCCGAGCTGAATCAGTTACTCCTGCCGTTTCTGACCCTGGTTACCATGTCGGAACTCGACCGCAATCCAACGGTCAAGGAGGAAATACAGGCAGCGGGGCTGGTTCGAATAAATGCGGGAATGTATACCTATCCGGTTCATCAGGCTGCGGATATCCTTTTCTGCAAGGGAAACGTCGTGCCGGTCGGCAAGGATCAACTGCCTCATCTGGAACTGACACGGGTAATAGCGCGACGATTCAATGAAAGATTTGCTTCCCGGAAAGCGGTTTTCCCCGAACCGCAGCCTTTGTTGAGCAAAACCCCGCTCATACTTGGTCTGGACGGCTCGCAAAAAATGAGCAAGAGCAGGAATAACGCAATAATGCTCTGCGCCTCGGAAGATGAGACAGCCTCCCTGATCAAAAAGGCCAAAACGGATGCAAACCGGAAGATCACCTATGATCCCGAGAATCGACCCGAAGTTTCGAACCTGCTGACGCTCATCTCCCTGTCAACGGGTAAAACACCGGAGACAATTGCAGAGGAAATCGGCGACGGCGGTTCGGGGACTTTGAAGAAAGTGCTGACGGAATCGTTGAATGAGTACTTGCGACCCCTCCGGAAAAAAAGAACCGAGTTGGAACAGAATCCCGACTATATCAGACAGGTGCTGGAGAAGGGGATTGCGGGGGCAAGGAAAATCGCAATGGAAACACTTGATGAAGTACTGGAAGTAATGAATATGAAATTGTGAAAGTTACAACGATCACGTAATCCGGTTGTACCTGGATTCATCGAGGCCGGCAGAAATAAGCACGAAGAAAAGACTCGGGAAAATTTGAAGCAAGTGGTAACCGCCCTCACGATATGGGCGGTATGCACTGTTTTTCTCCCGCCACACAGGGGGGGCCGGCATTGAGTACGAAAGGAACCAACGGTGCACTGATAGAGACAGATGAGTCACTGTCTCCGTACAATGTGAAACTGGAGATATTCGAGGGACCGCTCGACCTCCTCCTTTTCCTCATCAAAAAAAACGAACTCGATATCTACGATATTCCCATAGCCGTCATAACAAAGCAGTACCTCGAATACATAAAGCTCATGAAGGACCTGAGCCTCGACATCGCCGGCGATTTTCTCGTCATGGCATCCACCCTTCTTCAGATTAAATCAAACATGCTCCTTCCTTCCCGCGAAGAGGATTCGGCCGACCAGGATGTGGAAGACCCGCGGGCTGAGTTGATTCGCAGGCTGGTTGAATACAGCCGTTACAAGGAAGCGGCCCAACAGTTGAACGAAAGAAATCTCCTGGGAAGGGAATTGTTTGCGCGTACCTTTCCATCGCCGGATCTCCAGTGTACGGAAACGGAGACGACCGTCGAAGCGCCTGATATCGAACTGTTCGAATTGATAGAGGCCTTTCGGACGATTCTGGCCAGGGCGCCCCGTGAGGCCTTTCACGAGGTCAGTGCGGAATCCATCAGTATTGCTGAAAGAATCAACGAAATCCTCTCTCTGATACAGACAAAAGACTGTATCGCCTTTGAGGAGCTGTTTGAAAACATCCTCGACCGCGGCTACCTCGTTACCACCTTTCTCGCACTCCTTGAACTATGCAAACTGAGAGTCATTCGGATACAGCAACCGGAACCGCACGGACCAATCCGTATCCGGCCCGCGGTGCACGAGACGCTGCACGATCGGGAAAAAGGGGAGGGCAGTGACATCACCACGGCTTAAATCCATTCTTGAAAGCATTCTGTTTGTATCGGAAGATCCGATGTCCCTCGACAGGCTCTGCGGTATACTTGAAGAGTATGAAAGGGAAGAGATCCGGAGTGCACTCATTGAATTGCAGCAAGACTATGGAAGCCGGGAGAGCGGAATCTGTCTTGCTGAAGTTGCAAAGGGGTACCAGTTTCGTACCAGGGAAGAATTCGGAGAATACGTTCGAAGGCTGATAAAGACGAGGGCGTCGCGCTTCAGTCAATCGGCACTGGAGACGGTGGCAATTGTTGCGTATCGCCAGCCGATTACCCGCGCGGAGATCGAGTATCTGCGCGGAGTCGATTCCGGCGGTGTCATAAAGACTCTCCTGGAAAAGAAGCTTATCAAGATTCTCGGTAAGAAGGACATACCGGGAAGACCCCTGATTTACGGCACCACGCGGGAATTCCTTGAAATCTTCGGTCTTAAAGACCTTTCATCGCTTCCGTCATTGAGGGAGATAGAGGAACTCGCCGCGGACCGGGTTTTCGAACAACAGGAGGAATTGCCACTTGAGGAAACGAGTGAGGCGTCATCCCAGGATACGTCAGGGATAGAAGGGGAGGGGTAAGGGGAAAGGGGGTAGTGTCATGACACGAAAGCCGGCGGTCGCGGGTCAGTTCTACACCAATGACGCGCAACGTCTACGTGCGCAAATAGAGGCTTTCAGCAAGGCGAAGGGGCCGAAAAGAAAGGTCAAGGGTATCATCTCCCCCCATGCCGGGTATGTCTATTCCGGCGCTGTTTCCGGAGAGGTGTACGGGCGGATAGAGGTTCCCGCAACTGCCCTGATCCTCGGTCCGAATCATCATGGTCTCGGCCCGCGGGCGGCCATCTCTCGTAAAGAAGAATGGGTGACGCCGCTGGGCAGTGTGCCCATGAATGTCGAGTTGGCCGAGCGTCTCCTCAAGAATTGTCCTCTGCTCAAGGAAGACACAGCGGCCCACCAGTACGAACACTCCATCGAGGTTCAGGTGCCGTTCCTCCAGGTGGCACGGCCTGATGTAACAATCGTGCCCATATGCCTCGGCTTGATGGAGTTCGAATCGTGCAGGAATCTGGGGATTTCACTGGCAAAGTCTATCATGGAATACGGCGCGGAAGTTCTCATTGTCGCCAGCTCGGACATGTCCCACTATGAGCCGGACCAGGTCGCGCGGGAAAAAGATGAAATGGCGCTGCGGGAGATAGTGGCGTTGAATCCGGAGGGACTCTACTCGGTTGTCGTGTCGAAGGGTATCACCATGTGCGGGGTCATACCGGCAGCGGTCATGCTGACGGCTGCTCTGGAGATGGGTGCTACCAAATGTGAGTTGATACGCTATGCAACAAGCGGGGACGTATCGGGAGACTACCGGCAGGTCGTTGGGTATGCGGGGGTTACGGTCGAATAATACCGTTACTCTTCCCTTGCAATACGTATCACCTGCAGGATGCCCGGCATGTCTTCCAGTTCGCGGGTATCGAGCGTATCCGTGTCGCCGATGACCCCGATAATCGTTCGGTTGGCGCCGGTCGACTGGTGGATGTCGAAGTTCCTCATGATAAGATATTCCTTTATATGATCGAGCGCCGTGTCGTCGGCGCTTTTTTTCATGATTATCAGCATCTTCCGTCCTCCGGTTTTTTCTTATTCCTTTCCGGTCATTATTCTTTCCAGGCGTCTCGATTCATCTATCACACGCTCGAACAGCCTGACGATAGCCTGGTCGTCCAATGGGCCGGGGTTGTCGTTTTTCATGCGTTGAAAGATTTTTTTTTCCCGACCTGGATCAAAGATGGGAAGTCCCGACTCTTTTTTCAGTTCGCCGATGCGCAGGGCCAGGACGGCCCTCTGGTTGAAAATTTTCAACAAATCACTGTCGAGGCGATCAATCTCCGCCCGCAAATCATCAATGGTCATAAGCCCTCAGAACGTCTTTCGGATGTGAGTATCCCTTTTCCAGTCGGCGTCATCTCTTTCAGGGTAATCGATGTTATAGTGAAGCCCTCGGGATTCCTTGCGCTGCAAGGCGCAGAGTATGATCAATTCGGCAACGGTGGCGATGTTGCGCAATTCGATGAGATCCGATGTAATGATAAAGTTCCAGTAGTATTCGGCTATCTCTTTCTTGATAAGCTCTATCCTGTTCAACGCCCTTTGAAGGCGTTTGTTGGAACGGACGATTCCTACATAATTCCACATGAAACGCCGTACTTCATCCCAGTTCTGGGACACGACAACCATCTCATCGCTATCAGTGGCCGTACCCGCATCCCAGTCAGGAATTTCGGGAGAATCAAACGATGAATTTTTTAATTGTTCAACACTGTGGCGGTACGCTCTCCCGGCAAATACGGCGGCCTCGAGCAGAGAGTTGCTGGCAAGCCTGTTCGCACCGTGAAGCCCCGTAAAGGCCACCTCTCCGATGGCGTAGAGGCACCGTATGTCGGTTTCTCCATTCAGGTCGGAAGCAACTCCTCCGCATAAATAGTGAGCAGCCGGCACCACCGGCAGAGGTTCCCTGGTCATGTCAAGGCCGAATTTCAGGCAGGTCCGGTATATATTGGGAAAACGGCTCTTGACGTAATCCGGGTCCTTGTGGGTGATATCGAGGTAGACGCAGTCGTCGCCATATGTCTTCATCTCATTGTCGATGGCCCTGGCAACGATGTCCCGAGGGGCAAGGTCCTTGAGCTTGTGATACTTTTCCATAAAAGGAGTCCCGTCGCGGCGGCGGAGAATAGCGCCTTCACCCCTGACAGACTCGGAGATAAGGAAAGATTTCGCTTGAGGATGGTACAACGTCGTGGGATGGAACTGCATGAACTCCATATTTGAAATCAGCGCGCCTGCCCGGTACGCCATGGCAACGCCGTCTCCGGATGCAACATCGGGGTTGCAGGTATACAGATATACCTTGCCGGCTCCGCCGGACGCAAGGAGGGTTATCTTCGCCGGGAATGTCTTGACGATATTCTTCTCGTTGTCAAGGACGTACGCTCCGAAACAGCGATTCGGCTCAACATTTTTTTTCAGCAGTTTCGATTCGGTAATAAGATCGATGGCGGTGTGGTTTTCGAAAACCTCGATATTCGGATGCTCGAAAACAGAGGTAACAAGAGCCCTTTCGATTTCACGACCGGTAAGGTCGTCGGCATGAAAAATCCGGCGCTTGCTATGGCCTCCTTCACGAGTCAAATCATAGGAGTCGCCACGGGTGGTGAACTGAACACCCCATTCGATAAGGGTCTTGATAACATCCGGTCCTTCCTCGACCACCAGTTTGACGACGTCCTCATGACAGATTCCCGCTCCGGCAACCATGGTGTCTTCCGTGTGGGAATCGAAGGTATCCTCTTCGGAGAAGACGGAAGCGATCCCTCCCTGGGCGTAATTCGTCGCCGACTCGGTAATTTCCTTCTTGGTTACAAGAGCAACCTTGCCGTGATTCGCTGCCTGCAGGGCGTACGATAAGCCGGCTATACCGCTCCCGATCACAAGAAAATCAATATCTATCTGCATACAATTCCCCCAGAAAAGGTTCCGCTCCGCATGGTAGCGAACCGATTATCCATCCCCAACCTCGTGAATGTCAATCTTTTTGACAGTATTCCAACTTTGTTGACCCGTCCCGAAACGTCATGACAAACACGTCCGGAACAAAGAACGAAAAAACAAAAGTGGGAGAACGGCACTCAAACCGCTTTCCCACTCCATAAACCAAATATAATTGTTATCGTGCGCGGGCCTTGAGAAACCGTACCAGATAGTCTATCCCCGACCATATGGTAATAATGGTGGCTATCCAGAGGAAAAAGATCCCGACATTATGCATGTTTGCATACAGATAGGGATTCTGAATGCCGAAAAACCAATGATAATCGTAATGCAGAAGAAGGCCGAGAATCGCGACTATCTGGAAAATGGTCTTGTACTTTCCCAGCCTGCTTGCGGCAATCACAACCCCTTCCGTAGACGCAATGCTTCGCAGACCCGTGATGATTATCTCTCTGCCGAGAATGACCAGAACCATCCAGGCGGGGACCCGCCCGAAGGGAAGGATCATGATTAATGCGGCCATGACCATCAACTTGTCCGCTATGGGGTCGAGAAACTTTCCCAACGTGGTAACTATCTGCATGCGTCGTGCAAGATACCCATCAAGCCAGTCGGTTGACGAGGCAACGGCAAAAAGAAGCGCGGCGAGAAAGCCGGCGGACTTTGAGGGGGATAAAAGTATTACCACCATCGGTGGGATAAGCAGTATGCGAAGGAGAGTGAGAATATTCGGAAGGTGAGGAAGAAGGTTGACTTTATTGAAAATCATCAGGGATTCCTAGTTGCTCTGATATGATTTCTGATAGCTCAATACCCGTGACACGTAATTGCGTGTTTCCTGGTAGGGTGGTATGCCGCCGTATTGTGAAACCCTGTTGAGCCCGGCATTATATGCCGCAAGCGCCAGGGAAACGTCCCCCTTGAAGGTGTCCAGCAGAAAACGCAGATAGCGGACTCCTCCGCGTATGTTTTCTTTCGGGTCGAAAGAATTAGATACCTTCAACCCCTGAGCGGTCCTGGGCATCAACTGCATCAACCCCTGCGCGCCTTTCGGGGAAACGGCGTTGGGATTATATCCCGACTCCGCGTGGATGACCGCCTTGACGAGGCTGATATCAACTCCGTACTCGGATGCAAGTGATTTGATTATCGGCTCGAATTCCTCCTTGTTTCTATATGCCGCAGCAAACTTGAAATTCGTTCGGAGCTTTTTATCCTTCTTCAAATCGCGCATGAAAATTTTGAATTTTCGGCTGGTTGGAGTGTCGGTATAGTGCTCCACGCCTTCGTTGTCGACGTATTTGTAGATATCCGCTTCAGCTGATGGCGCCTGAAAGAGAAGCGAAACGGGAAGAATGATATGGAAAAGAAGAACCGCAATGCGGTTTCGCCGATCAGGCATGAAATCCTCCGTAGCACGGATCCGAATCATAAAGACGGACTATAGACCAAAAAATGTAATACTTCAATACACATTGAATCAAAAATGTCGCAGTAAAATTACCTTTTCGGAACACGAGAAAATGTTCCGCCGGTTCAGCGTTTTACATTTTATCTCCTTCCATGATACTATCCATCCACATTACGCAAGAATAGCGAAACATATAATGGAGAACATATGTATTGTTTGAAAATCAGTACGTCATTTGCTTCAGCCCACAATCTGAAGAATTACCAGGGTGAATGCGAAAACCTGCATGGACATAACTGGAAGGTAGATGTTTCGGTAACGGCCAAGGAACTCGATCGGGCAGGTCTTGGAATCGACTTCAAGATACTCAAGAAGGAGACGAAAGCCCTCCTCAAGACGCTGGATCACAAATATCTCAACGAACTCGAACCATTCCATGACATGTCACCCTCCTCGGAAAATATTGCTCGATACATCTTCCAGGAACTTTCCGCACGACTCAACAACGACAACATCAAGGTCGATTGTATCACCGTCTGGGAGTCCGACGTTGCGTGCGCAAGCTACTATGAGTAATACAAGCGCAAATATGGTTGAAGTTTTCTCATCCATCCAGGGTGAGGGGATGCTTGTGGGTTTGCGTCAGGTTTTCCTTCGTTTTCACGGGTGTAACCTGGCGTGCGATTACTGCGACACCCGCGAAACGCACAGTACCCCGGCGCCTGAGTTTTGCGAAATGGAGGAGGCTCCGGGCTGTGGAGATTTCAAGCGGATCGCAAATCCGATTGCCATCCGGACTCTCCGGGAGGTACTGATACGGTGGGTTGACAGGTATCCCGGCGTGCATCACTCCATCAGTCTGACCGGAGGGGAACCGCTCCTGCATTCCGCAACCCTGGTGGAATGGCTTCCGGTGTTGCGCGGTCTCCTGCCTATCTATCTTGAAACAAACGGCATACTTTTTTCGGAACTATCACACTGTATCGATTTTTTAGACCACATCTCCATGGACGTAAAGCTGCCCTCGACATCCGGAACAGTGGATCTGTGGGAACAACACCGATCATTTCTTCACATTGCCTCCCGGAAAAATGTATTTGTCAAAATCGTCGTAAGCAATGCCACGCAACCCTCTGAAATTGCCAGGACCTGTGACCTGATTCTATCGGTCGACAGGCGCATACCCCTGGTTATTCAGCCAATGACCGATACCACAGGTGCGGTAGCGATATCATCGAGAAAATTGCTCGAATTCCAGGAGACCGCCGGGGGATGCCTTCATGAAGTGCGCGTCATCCCCCAGACGCACAAATTCCTGCGAATGCTGTGAGGCCAGGATGATTATTGAAGAAATGACCATGAAAGAATTCGAGGAAGGACTCAAGCGAACAAAAACCGTCCTGATTCCTTTCGGTTCCGTTGAAGAACACGGAATTCATCTGCCTCTTGCCACCGACACCATCCAGGCGTACGAAGTCGGGAAGGCGGCGGCGAGTCGTATCCCTCTGTTTATTGCTCCACCCGTTCACTACGGTTGCTGCCGTTCAACCTCCTGCCATCCGGGAACCGTTTCAATTTCCACATCAACGTTGAAATGTCTCATGAAAGACATTGTCAGATCTTTCTATGAGAATGGGTTTAGAAACTTCATCATCCTCACGGGACATGCAGGCGGGACACACACAATGGCTCTCCTGGATGCCGGGGAAGAGTTGCTCGCCGAACACAAGGACACCAGGATCGCGGTCATCACCGAATACGACCTCGCGTACGAGGAAGGGAGAGGTCTCATAGAAACAGAGGGTGACGCCCATGCCGGGGAAATCGAGACATCACGCATCATGCACCTGTATCCGCATCTCGTGAAAGGAAACGGAAAGCGGGAGTTTCCACATTTCCCCAAGGGCATTCTGGTCCGAGATAAAAGAAAATACTGGAAAGACGGCGTATGGGGAGATCCGGGAAAGGCTTCAGCGGACAAGGGAAAAAGAATTCAGGAACTGGTAGTGGCCAAACTTGTTCAATTCGTAAAGACCATAGAACAATTCCAGGAGTGAGGGGTCTCTTTATAGTATGAATCTATGAATGTGTACCCTTTATCCCACAGTCGAAACATTGAACTTAACATAATATATCTTATCGGACGTAAATTATATTATTTCGTCCACGGGGTTTATTATGGAAAAGTCGCTTCGAGAATCCTCCCGTCACCTATGTGCAGTATGCGGCGCAACGTCTCTTTTTAAGGATATTCCTGTCTGTGCTGATTGTGCTGACTGGTCATATAAGGTAAAGAGACAATACGAAAAGATAATTTCACTCTCTGATATCGGTTCCAGGACATATGAAAGCCTCTTGCCTGAAGAACGTCACGTGCTTGATGTGATAGGAAGTGATTCGGAACTGTTGAATTCTGCTATTCGCCACTTAATTCGTTTACGAACAAAAATAGTTAATCAGGGCACCGCTCTTGAGGTTTCGCCGGTTATGCCGGCGATCCTTAAGGCGGTGCCCTGATTTCATTTCGAGGCTAGTCATATGTCAAAGCAAGAACGATTGTTTTTTGCCCGTCTCAGAGAGCATGAAAGACGTTTTCAAGGCATTGAGGATTTCCTTGTGACCCTTGGTTATGCCCTTCCATTGCTTGACCATGTTGGAATTCCGTCCACAAGTCCACAGGCGAGCGAGCGAAGCGAGCCGGGGGAGCGGCGGCCAACGGCCCCGCAGGCGACCCCCTCGCCTGTGGACCCTGTGGGCGGAAAAGGAAAGGCTCTGCAATGATAAGATTTTCGATGTTGAGAAGCGATGTTAAGAACCTGGAAGAAGCTTTTGCGGCTGGCTACGAACTGGACAAACGATTAAGCCGAAGTATGGACTTCATCGGCTTTATTCATCGGGAGGCGTCACCGAAAACAAAGGAAGAGGCTTATGAATTTCTGCAGAAGACCTTTTTCTTTCTTCCCTATCGGCTTTGGATAGATGGAGTGGAAGTGAAGTAAAAATAGAAATCCCCTTATCTGCTGACTCTTGGCGGGGCTGGCAAATAAGGGGAGCTCGAATCACACAATTCGTGAATCAGAAAGGAGACACAAATCATGTGTATCAGCAGGATAATTCTATGGTATTACGGGAACATAGTCAACCGTAATCAGGTACGGGGGGCGTAATGAGACATGTTCCCCCTTCAGATTCGCCCCCGACTGGTAACACGGGGGCGGAAAATACATCACTGGCAAGTTTGATTGATTGGTGCGCCTTTACTCTGAAAGATTCTGATTCTCTTGAGAAGGTTTTGTCGGTTATCGGTATCCCCTATCAGGATTTTATCGAGATGCCCAAAGGTGGACTTGGGTACAAGCGGCAACTCCGAAACGGGAACATAGCAATCTTTGAAGATGGAGCCGAAGGAATGGGCATTCATATTGAGATGAGCGGTAAGGGATGCCGTGAGTTTGATTCATTTACCGGTAACTGGCGGGGGTTGTTTCGGCGTGTTCATGCCCTGTCCGGCCACTTCTCCCGGCTTGACGTTGCCATAGATGACCGATTAGGGATGTTTTCACTTGAAGAAGTACAAGAGAAGATGAAACGCCGGGAAGTTCGGTCACGGTTTAAAAAAGGACGCTCAACCGAAAGTTACGAGTTTTCGGACACTCCCGGCAAGGATGGGAAAACCCTCTATTTCGGCAGCGGCAAGAGTGATATTCAAATCCGAATCTATGACAAAGCTGCTGAACAGGGTCTTGATGGTGTGTGGCTCCGGACGGAACTTGAATGCCGGAATGTTCGCGCCGATATCCTTGCACAGCATCTGAGCGTTTCCGATGAACTGGGAGCGATTGCGGCCGGGGTCCTCAAGAACTATCTGGCGTTCATTGAACCGGGTACGGACTCAAATAAATCACGGTGGGCGGTTTCCTCGTGGTGGTCGGACTTCCTCGGGGCTGTGGAGAGGGTCAAGCTCTCCATCAGGAAGATTGAGCGGACCATTGACCAGGTGAAGGAATGGACAAAGAAGCAGGTTGCCCCCTCCTTGGCCTTGCTGTTCAAGTTCTTCGAAGGTGATTTTCAATTTTTCGATGAACTGATTTCTGACGGTGAAAGGAGGCTCAAGCCGCGTCATTTGGCAATGTTACCGTGCACTGGTTGAGCTGGTTAAATGGTTATCCGGCAATATTGATGAACTTGAAAAGTGAAAAAACATTACTCTTGACTAATGCAATTATATGATGTAGTGGTTATTTAGCATGTTGCTATATAAGGATACTAAAAATGGCAAAGCGGATATGGTTAACATTAGATGATGAGCTGTACGATTTGATAATGAGGTTTTCCATTCTTTCAGGCGTTTCCTGTTCTTCTTTCGTTGCCAGCTTACTTAAGGGCAATGAACAACATATGAGAGAAATGATAGAAACCTTAGAAAAGGTTCAGAAGGGAACAACGAGCGCTTTAGAAGGAATTGACAAACTTGTTGAAGTAGCTCTTGAAAAAAGAAGTGATGTTGACGATTTCGTGAAAAAAATGTCGAAGGAAAAAAGTATTCGTATTCATCGAAGAACGAAGAAGGTGAAGAAAGTTTCTGAAATTGATGAGGAAGAAATTTAAATGTCTCGTTTTAACCAGAACAACGGGGGTTTCCTCGATAAAAAGGTGAGCTTCAGACTTGATGAAGGCCGGTATTCTTCCCTTGAAGAAATAGCCCGAAAAGAGGGCTTCCCCGTGTCTCAAATCGTGCGACATCTGGTAATCAGGTATATTGAGGAGCACAAGCGATTTTCTGTTAATCCCGGGTCCGGATTCATTCGATGAAAAAAAATTTCCCGGATAATAAGAAGAGCAACTCTATTGCATTGTTTAATGAGGCATCCCCTTCCCTTCCCGGTCTTGAAGAAATGGACTTTCTTTTTTGTGACCCGTATTCGCTTCTTCATTCCTCTGGGAAAGGGCTACTTGATATAAGGGTTGATGACTATAAAGACGGATTTGTAAAGCTGTCGGCGATTCTTCCCGAACATATGATGAAAGGATTTACGGGGCTTTTGGAATACCTGCATGAGCTTTTTAAGTTCTCGCAGATAAAGACAAAGCATCTAAAGGCAATCAAGAAACCTGTTGATTTAACAGAGCTTGCTGAACGTGAGAAGTTCGCGAATGATTTTCAGAAAACGGCGTGTGAAATCTTCGATGGTTTGATTAAGCAAGGAATCCCGGCCAAAGAGGCTATCAAGCGGACGAATGCCGCAATGAAGGAAAGAAATCATCCTCATGCGACTTATTCAATCATCCTTGATGTTCTTCGGACTGCTGGCCGGTTAAAAAAAGTAGGGCTTTACAGGAAAGTTCAGAAATGATTTTCTTGACGGACAAAAGGGAACAAATGTCTTTCCTCAACTTGGGAACTTTGAGGGTTTGGGTAAGCTGTACCTTGTAACTAACTGATATTAAAGCGCTATATATCTTATCGGACGTAAGGGGTGCGAGCGTTCTTCCACGTCTGTCTCACGATTCCTTTTCCACCGGATAAATGACAAGGTGCCGATCCGGTTCCCTGCCCACGCTCTGGGCAACGAGACCGAGACTGGAAATATATCGATGCTGCACCTTTCTCAATGATGGACGACGCGGTGATAGCGCAACCTCGATCCCTTCTTCCAGGGCTATCCTGACCGCAGCTTCCGTTTCTTCGACTGCTTCGCGCACCTCTTCTTCATCCACGCCCTGGACAAGGTTGAATATCTTCTGCAGCAATCTTCGAATCTCGGCGGTGGTGTTTCGCTTTATGTAATGCAACGGTGCATCTGACAGCCGGGCTATCTTCCGAAGGCCCATGTCTTCGGCACGGGTTCGCAACGCGAAGACGAAATCCGCGGATTCCGCGCGGGAAGCTATACGGATATCGAGGTCGAGGTCGCGTCCCGCGCGTTCGAGAAGCTCCCGATTCACTCCATGGGGATAGATGCGGACCGTTCCCGACGGAACCGGGGAAATTCTTTCCTGTGCCGGTCTTTCCTGCCTCTTCGAGCGAGTCGGCGCCGCATCGGGGTGTACCGTCTTCACCTCGATGACGCCGTCTTCGGTCATGGTGCGTTTCTCTCCGGCCGGCTGATACCCACGAAGGATGGTGTCCACGGCAATCCCCGTGTCCTTGTGAACTGTCACCTCGTGGCGGCTCGACATCTCCACGAGGATGTCGAATGTGGGGGGTGCCTTTCGTTCGTTCACCGTTTTGGTGGTGCCCCGTCGCCGCGCCTCGTCATCGCCGAGCGTAACGGTCTGCACGCCTCCCACCAGATCGGAAAGGATCGGGTTCATTATCAGGTTTTCCAGGGTGTTGCCGTGGGCCGTGCCAATCAGTTGCACGCCCCGTTCGGCGATGGTTCGCGCCGCGGCAGCTTCGGCCTCGGTGCCGATTTCGTCAACGATAATCACCTCCGGCATGTGGTTCTCCACCGCCTCTATCATCACGGCATGCTGGCGGTCGGGCCGGGGGACCTGCATCCTCCTGGCGCTGCCGATGCCCGGGTGTGGAATGTCCCCGTCACCGGCAATCTCGTTTGACGTATCGATTACGATGACCCGTTTCTGAAAGTCGTCGGCCAGGACGCGGGCCATTTCGCGAAGTTTCGTCGTTTTCCCGACTCCCGGCCGTCCCAGGATGAGCAGATTCTTGCCGCTTTCGATGAGATCGCGTAACAGTTCGATTGTTCCGAAGATCGCCCGCCCCACCCGAAGGGTGAGACCGACAACCTGCCCTTTACGGTTGCGGATGGCGGAGATGCGGTGAAGGGTGCGTTCAATGCCGGCCCGGTTGTCGTCGGTGAATTCGCCGACATGCGCCAATACATGGGACACCTCTTCGTGCGTGACGGTATTTTCGCTCAGACGCACCACCTTGTCCGGGAAACGCGCCTCAGGGAGGCGTCCCAGGTCCATGACGATTTCCAGCAATTGTTCCAGGGGCATTCTTCTTAAAGCTGCCTGAAGATCGCCGGGAAGGGTCGCAACGAGAAAATGGGTGTCGTCACCGGGTGACGCGGCCTTTTTGCGGTTCGTGGTCATTGTGATTCCTCTTGGGAAAAGTGCCGTTACGAAGAAAGGCCTTCAGTATAGCACAGCGGTACGGTGAGGGTCCGCCCTTTTTGATGTTTTCAAAAGGCTCCTGCCACCGGATGCCCTAAACGACAGGAGGGAAGCGGTTTCCTCGTATCCGCTCCCCTCCGGTCGTACTGTAGTTGTAATGATTTGTTGCGATCTTTTCAGGCTCACCGGGGACCGCGCCCATGTCCTCCTCCACCGTGACCCGGAGGATTGCCCCCATGCCCGGGAGGATACCCGCCATGGCCGGGGGGAGGTCCGCCGTGAGGACCCCTTTCAATCTTGGCGGGACGGTAGTCACGATACTTCGGCTGGAAGTGCTTGTAGTGGTAGCGGTCTTTTTCATAGCGGTATTTCCGGTAATGGACGTCCCGGTAGTAATGAATCCGGTTGATGGGATATCTCCTGATTTGGTAGGGGATGGCGTTGTAACTCACGGTCACCCATGGGCCGTTGTAATACGGGGACGAATACCAGATATTGCCGTTATTCAGGTAGTAGCGGTTGCCCAGGTAAAACATGTCGTAGCCGACTCCCGCGGCGACATAGAAACCCAGCCTGGGCGGAAGGAGGAACAGCGGCGGCCTTTCGATGACCACGGGAGGATTGACGTATACCGGCGCCGGACCGCCGATATTGACGCCTACGCTGACGCCGACGTTCGAGGCGTGTGCCAACGGTGTGATTCCGAAGACAATCGCGCAACAGAGAAGAATTTTTCGCATACAGGCACCCCTTTCAATTGATTTGATTTATTGTCCCTTAAAACGTGGTACGGGGCAACCGGTTTACTTGAAAATGAATCAGGCCGAGATCGTTCCCCTCGTTTGTCTCCAACTGCAGTTTTTGGATTTGAACTGTGTGCATCTGAAAATTAGAAGTATTGACACTGTTAAAGTGTTCTGATATTTATTCTCACTAATTTAATTAATTATAATAATTATGTCACCGAAAAGGCAAACCCCGGGTAACCGGGCGGCGCAAAACCACCTGTCCGTTCCGACGGATAGAGGGGTTGTCGAAGTGGCATCCGATCGAGTCGAGATCGGAGAGCCCGCCTTTTTTCGGCGGGCTTTTTTTATGGGCCGAACAGGGGTGGAGGGGACGTGGCGCGACAACGGTCTAAAGATGAGCGCAAAGGGATGGCGGCTGTATATGTGAGCGGCGCGGATCTCGTCTGGCTTCTCGGCAGTATCTGCTCCCTGCATCGGGTTCCCTTCGATCCGGTTCTTCTTCAGCGGCAGTTCCCTCCGCCCTGTTCCCTTGCAACCCTGCACGACGCCCTCACCTTCCTCGGCTTTAGGGTCGGTGATCTGGGACTGCTGCCCGGAGGAACGCTTGCCGGTTTCCCCCTGCCGGCCATCGCCTTTTTACGGGAAAATGAAACGAATCAGTCGGGCGCGCCGGAGGCTGAAAGCCGAGGCGACCATGCCGATGCGCCTTCCCCTACCAAACCCGTTCTCATTGTGAAGACCGACAGCGAGCGTTTCCTCTACTTCCGCGCAGGGACACAGACGCCGGTTACGGCCCGGATTCTCGATGCCTTTGAACTCTTGTACAGCTCTTCCGGAAATCCATAAAAGTCATAAATCTGCCTGAGATTTTCCTGGCAAGCGAAGAACGTGCCCCTCGTCAGCCAATGGGCCGATACCAGACAGACTGCCTGGGCATTGGTAATTTTTCGGACAGATCGCGAAGACTCCTGGTAAAGGCATTGTCCATCATGATGTTCATCGGGGAGCCATGACCCACGAAAAGAACAGGCATTCGATTCATTTAGAAAACCCTCCACCACCCATAGGCTGTAAAAATCTGTTTTCTGATTATTTTATAAACGTGCCGTTCTGAAATTCTTCAAACGCTGTTCGCAATTCCTCCTGTGTGTTCATGACAATAGGACCTCGCCAGGCAATTGGCTCTCCCAGTGGCTTGCCGGCAAGAAAAAGGAATCGGACCGGTTTGTCAGTTGCAGTAACAACAATCTTGTCGCCTTCCCTTTCGTACAGCACAACTGTCTCCGCTCCCCATAGGCAATTGCCGGGGATGTAAGACCATCCCGAACCTGCTACTTCATACGTAAGATTCTTTCGCTGCTCGTCGAAATACCCTTCCCCATCTATGACGTATGCAAATGCAGTATGCCCCGGTTTCACCTCATGAATGAACGATGATGCCGCAGGTAAGGAAATGTCAAAAAACTCAGGGTCGATAACTATATCCCGGACCGGTCCCCGTATTCCGTTCAACTCCCCACTTACTATCTTTGCCCGAGCCCCGGAGTCGAGATGGACTTCAGGGATATCGGAGGACTTTACGTCCCGGTAGCGTGGTTGCATCATCTTCTGTGAGGCAGGCAGGTTTGCCCACAGTTGAAAACCCCACATGGTGCCGGTAGGGCTTTCCTCCGGCATCTCTTGGTGGATGATGCCGCTTCCAGCAGTCATCCACTGCACGTCCCCGGCACCGATTACCCCCGCGTTACCCATGCTGTCGCCATGCTCCACGATTCCCTCCAGCACATAGGTAATGGTCTCAATACCCCGGTGCGGGTGCCATGGAAAACCGGCAAGGTATTCCGAGGGGTTGGACGTGTGAAAATCATCAAGCATCAGGAACGGATCAAACCTCGGGATATGGCCATAGCCGAAAGCGCGTTTCAGGTGAACGCCGGCACCCTCAATGGTTGGGTCGCTCTTGAAGATGGTCTGTATTTGCCGTGGCTTTTTCATATGTTTTCCTTTATGGCAACTTTTCCCTGTAGTTTACCCTGGATTCAGATCATTTCTTTGTTTGATTGTTTGAATTCAAACTATATGCGCATAAAAAATTTCTATTCCATTTTTGAACTCAGACCGAGTTTCTTGCAGATGCGCCCCAATTCAATCTGCTCTTCTTCGCTCAGAACCCCCATCTCCCTGATTATGGCTTCGGAATGTAATGGAAATATTCCTGAAATCTGCTTTTCTCCATCGTTTGTCAACCGGATGATAAAGAAACGTCTGTCCTCAGCATCCCGCACTCTTGCGACCAGTCCCCTCTTTTCCAGATTGTCAATCACAACAGTCATGTTGCCAGTGCTTTTCAGAATTTTTTTCGCAATATCGCGCTGGCAGAGCGGTCCTAGATGGTAGAGTGCTTCCAAAACGCCAAACTGGCTTATGGTCAGTCCTGACTCAGCCAGGTGTCGGTTTATTTGTGCCAATCGTTATGGAATGCAAACCATAGACGGGAAACAAGACATGGTTTTATGTCGGGCGACTTCCACGTGTCATCTGTGTAAGCATACGATCGAGGGAGGAAGCGAATCTTTGCCGATCAGTGAGACTGAACTGCCTCGGTCCTCCCTGGACAAGTCCTCCCGAACGAAGTTCCATCATAAGGTCTCTCATGGAAAGACGCTCGCCAACATTTTCCTCAGTGTAGAGTTCGCCTCTTGGGTCCAAAGCAACTCCACCCTTGGCTACGATTCTGGCCGCGAGCGGTATGTCAGCGGTGACAACCAAGTCGTCCGTAGAAGCATGGTCGGCAATGTAGTCATCAGCAGCATCAAAGCCATCGTCGACGGTCACAGATTCTACAAGTCTGCTATGGTGTTTTGACATGCTTTTGTTTGCCACGAGAAGGACTGGCAGTTTCAGTCGTTCGGAGGCACGAAAAACGATTTCCTTGATCACCCGCGGGCACGCATCCGCATCAATCCAGATTTTCAGATCGCTTACTCCTTGCTTAATTTTTCTTTCGAACGACGAATGTTGTTTTCCTGAAGTTCGCGGGAGTTGTTTATATACCGCAAAACGCTTCGTCTTGCATTGCTACCGACAAGGAATAATATTCCATGTCTTGGATGCACAATCGAAAACTATCTTGGCCCGCTTCTCATTCAGTTGCCGCAGTACCTGGTTGACCTTTTCGTCAAGAGTGTATTCGAAGTCGGCACGATCGTTCCACTCCCGCGTGACGAATTCTTCCAGCATCCTTCGAAGAGTGTCCGGATTGATTCGATCGAGCGGGATGTCAACACCTTCCTCAAATATTTCTTGTCTATTATTCATCTAGTTGTCAATCCATGGTTGAAGTATCAGTTTATACAGATCCAGATTCATTGCCACAAGGTTGCCATAATCAGGATGTTTATTGGTACAAGCGCCATTGTCCAAGTATATACGCGGTGACACCAAAGAGTCACCAATTTCCCTCATCGTCCGTACGGTATGTCCTGTGATGAGAGGTCTTCCTCCCAGCTTGGTTTTATCAGGCGGGCCTGGTTCCAACCACAGGCACTGAAAAGGAGTAGAATCCATCAGAGGATTATCAACCCTGAAATTCAATCCCGCGTGCACCAAGACGAAATCATTTTCCTGTTCAATCAGTTTCAATGTGCCGAGCAGATTCAGGTAACGAGTCGGTACATCTGCAACTGAAGAGACTCCAAAGCTTCGCAGGGTAACTTCCCCAAATATCTCAAGCCAGTACCCAGACCATGTGTCGTGCTCACCTGATATCGTTCGCAGGAGCATGTCCTCGTGGTTGCCCATGAGCGGGCGCACGTCGTACCCCGCATCCAACAAGGCGATAATGACATCCAGGGCACCGCAACTGTCAGGCCCCCTGTCGATATAGTCTCCCAGTAGGTAGAGTCGATCACGGTGGCGCAGTTGCAATTTGGAGATGAGAGCCTGGAATGTGCGCTTCCCTCCGTGTATATCTCCGACGACATATCTCGCCATTATTTTTTCTCTCTCACGCGAGTTGCAAGAACCCGTTTTATTTAAGACTTTGAGCACCGTTACCTTCCAGAAGTATGGGATGGTTGACGGGGTTGTGGAACAGGTGGGCGCCGACGCAAGCGACGGGAATGAAAGTTCAACCGCTCCGGACAGCACTCGCGGCAATGGCGGCTCACGGTTGTTCTACAAGACCCTGGTCAGCCTTGACGCGCAGCGTCTGGTTGCCGATGGTGCGGCCTACGACCTTTCGCCGGGGATGCAGGTGGCGGCGGAGATCAAGCTCGGGACCCGGTCGGTGCTGGAGTACCTGTTCTCTCCGGTAACCAGGGCGTTCCATGAATCGGGGAGAGAGAGGTAGGCGACACTATCCTCCCGCTACCTCATGAGAAAAGATGTGACGTTATATACGAGAGCGCTCTGGGGGCCGGCAAGGAATCGGATTCCCAGGTCGAGCAGCGGTGCGAGGACATAGGTGAAGATTTTTGTAAAAAAGACCAGCACGATGATGATGATCATGCCGTACGGTTCGATGCGGGAATAGGCGACTGCCTGACGATAGGGAAGAATGCCCACGACTACCCGGCCTCCGTCGAGAGGGGGAACAGGGATCAGGTTGAACAGGCAGAGAAGGAGATTGACATACAGGGAGAAGGCAAGCATCAGGGAGATAGGTTCCAGGAGCAGGCCCGTCGCCCACGGCGCCAATACCGTGCGGTCCAGCAGCGCAATGACCCGCAAAAGCCCGGCGGAAAGGGCCGCAAGAAGAAAATTGGTCGCCGGACCTGCCGCGGCAACCCATATCATGTCCTTCTTCGGATTTCTCAGGTTTCGGAAGTCAACGGGAACCGGCTTTGCCCAGCCTATCCCCACCAGGAACACCATTATCGTTCCGATAATATCGAGATGCTTGAGGGGATTCAGGGTCAAACGTCCGAGGGAACGGGCCGTCTGGTCGCCGAACCTGGAAGCCACATACCCGTGGGAAACCTCGTGGCACGTGATGGCCAGCAGTGCCGGAACCAGCATTATCGACAGTTTTAAAAGGAAGTTTTCCATGTTCTCCGGTATGAGCACCCTCCGCAATAAAGGTTATTTCTTCTACCAGATCGAAAAATGAAAGTCAATGAATGGGGTGCTTACGAAGCGGACGGGGATTCCATGTGTTTCTGATAGAAACGGAAAAGGCGGGATCTCTCCCGCCTTTTTTAAAATCAATGATTTCCTATATACCTGAAATTGCATACGTTATTAGTTCTCACGTATTCATACCCCTTTGCCGACATTAGCAAATACATTAGCACATATTGAACACGGTTTTCAATGTTTTCCACCCTCCCCTTTAATCCCCATGTAATAGGTGATATTTCGTCAACACCTCTTATCCCTGTCTATTCCTTATCTTTGAGAATCACATTCTCGCAACTCCCGTTATAATCAATCATACGGGATGTTATCCAAATATCACCACTACCTTGAAGGCGTTCATACTGTGAACGGTTAATAGGGGTTTCTTCTGCCTAATTTTTAGGCAGACCATCCGTAATGGCTACCTTCCTCCGCTTACCTCTCCCCGGCACCACCAATCCCCCGATCCTCGACACATCTCTTTCCTTTATCCGAATCCTACATAGCACTACACCACACCCCCGGACCCGCCAGCACTTTCAACCAATATCAATAACACTCACAGCCCCGCATTATAACCACTACCCCGAAAGCCTGACAGATTCAGGGAAAAGAGTGAATGTCAAAAAAATATTCTTAGCTATGAAAATAATTTGAAGATAATTGCTTCTCACACCGTATATAAAAAGGTGAGTACCAAATTAACGTACAACCCATTAACAAAAAGTACGAAGGTAAAAAATATTTTTAATAAAAAGTGACTCTCACACCGTATATAAAAAGGTGAGTACCAAATTAACGTACATTACAATGACAAGAGGTACGCAGCTATTAAATACGTTATTGAGGGGAGAAAGTATGTAATGCAGAATCAAGCACTAGTTGACTGGTTGAGTTTCACCGTACCAATGGAGATGACAGAAGATGAATTGAAACAGGCAACTGATTACTTCTTCGGAAAAGACTTCAGCGGTTTCGTAAAGGGAAAGCATACCCAAAAAAATAAGCAGCGTATGGGATGGTACAGTGATATTTACACCCTCTATGGAACCGGCAGCCCGCTGATACACATTCTTATAGGGCCTACCTCAGAAAATAATGAAAACACAACCCTGTTTCATGTCACAGGATATGGATTGTCGGATAGGCCAGACGCCCTGAACCTGGAAATCATGTCGCTACTGAAAAAAATACGAGATGTAGACGGGCAGTTAACCAGGGCAGACCTAGCCTTAGACGATTTCACCGGACGCCCTATCCTGGAAAAAATGACAGAGGCATCACACCCCGACGTATGGAAAGACCGGATCATCACGACCTTTCGTTTTAAGCGAGTAAATAAAGAATGGACTACTCTGTACTATGGCGATAACCCTAGAGGGAACCAGATAATCGCATATGACAAGGCCGCCGAAACAGGCACCGCCGATCCGTGGTTCAGGTGCGAGTTCCGCGCCCGTGATAGGGAGTTATTGAAAACGATACATGATGATCTGCTATCTGGAATCCCCATTGCGGAAGTTGCCGCCGACCTCATCAATACTACATTGCGGTTCGTACCCCCAGGCCGCAAGGTCAAATACGACCGCAAGCCGGAGGCATGGTGGACAGATTTCATAGGCGACGCTAAGAAATACACCTTTTCCCGGCACAGGTCCGGCAAGGACAGCGACGAACCGCCAAAGGCACCTACTGGTGCCACAGCAGAAAAATACCTCAGGAATGCGCTACGTGGAGATAAATCGGCAGAAATAGAGGATGTAATTTTGAAACTAGCAGCGGAAATCCAAGAACTCCGTAGTAACAACGTACAGCCCGCTACATCACCCTTAATAATATCACAGACTTGGGAGACCAGAAAATGAAACAGATTGCAGCAGAAATCAGTGACCGTTGCCTTGCCCTCATCGACCGGGCCACAGCAACACTCGATTACTCCTTTACACCGGACAGCCCGGAAGCAAGGGCCTTCATAGCCGTCATCAAGAAGACCTTTGCTTCCGATCCTCCTACCGCGGACACCTCACCAATCCGCGCCCTGAAAGACCCTGCGTCCCGAAATGTAGTTATCGACGCTCTCTTGCAGACGCTCGAAGCCGTACAAGGGGAGCTTCGCGGAGGTACTAAAAATGAAATCAGCCAGTAAAGCCGGACCTGACGAAGTAGTCAGAAAGTTCCTAGACAACCATCAACCAAACCAGAAGCAGGCGTACTCTATTCGTATCTCTCCGTGTATCGAATACGACGCATCAGGTAATGTTGTCAACGACTCCAAAACCTCCAAGACCTCCCCACTTACCCTTTCGGGCACCTGCGAAGCAGATACCCTGAAGGCCATATTGGGGCTACTCGGGGACACCATCAAACTTGCTCGTAACCTCTAACCTCAATACGGTTTGCCCGCCCTCAGCTTCGGGCATTAGCCGTGCCGACCGGCTCTAAACATCGGCATCCTTGAGTTAGGGGAGAAGGCTTGTCACCTTCTCCCCGCCCTTTCACCAACTACCGCCCCCCAGAGGGCTTACCCCGATCCATACCGGACCTGCCCCGAGCACAGCGGGAGACCGTCATAGACGTTCTGTTCTGTGCGCCCAACTAGGGAGGGCTTACACCCTCCCATATTTTTATCCGACAGGAGATTTACCATGAATCCGACCAGTACAATCCTGAAGCACATAGACGATATCATCAACCTAGCACACGCTTGCGGAGAGTATCAGATCATCAGTTACATCATGCAGGCAGCCCGCGAAGCGGTAGCACTTGCGGATACCCAGCGTGAACGTAGCCTTATCTTCGAACTCCTCCAGGCCCGATTGAAGTCTAACCTTTCCTAACCCCACCGCAAGCCGGGGAGGAGGAGGCGAGGGGCCTTAGCCCCGCCTCCTGGCCTCCCTCCCCGGCGTAGCCTGGACAACCCAAAAACACAACCTCAATACACATGGAGATACCCAAAAATGATAAAAGAACTCATCCACAACCTAACGAAACCGCCCATCCCCTACTCTCAACAGCTTGTCGATCATGGCGCCAGCTTCACCATCTCCCATCCCTGGCGTACCTTCACCGGAATCCAAGATGGAGACACCTTTATCACCTTCAGCGATCAAGCCCCAGTCCCTGGACAGACTTTCCTGTCCACTAACGCTGTCTGTTCTTCCATTGTCACCTCTACCTGTCCAGGCCCGGAAGACGGCCTTACATCCTTCACGGCTGAACTCATGCCCTTTTCCATCAGCATTCACAGGGCCGTAGCCGTAGGAGTGACCCTGGAAGGAAAAGACCGCTTCCGACTCTCTCCGACTAACTGGCGGGGTGTTCCGGCGCAAAAGCCTTATGAACTTACCTTCCGTCTTCCGAAACCATACGTTCCGGAACGTGGCGAACTTATCTTTCACGATGGTAACTATTTCCAGGTACTCAGCACTACCCTACAAGGACCGTACTGTATCTGCACCACTCAGGAGTTTAATGTATGAGACCATCAATCACTGCATCCGAATCAGCGTGCCTCCTCAACCGTGAGATCCTCAGCCCGGAAGAAACAGCCCTGGTAGAGCGTCTCATTCCTCAGTGTGAGGAACTCATTATCTCTGAATGTCAATACGACCCTTTCAACGATCCTGAAGTAGACCAGACCTGTCTTCAATACTTGGTTGTCAAACTTCTACAGCGGAACTTTGCTCGTATCATTAACCAGACCCAGGGCCTGAAGTCAGCTAACTACGGCAACCTGGCGGTTGTTTACGACCTTCAGGAAGACCTCTCACGCTTCGATATGCGTCTACTGGACCGATACCGTAAAATCTGTATAGGTTAATCCGGTAGACGGAAGCGGCAAAGCCGCCTCTCTGTTCAGCATAGGGTGTCTGTAGTACCGACACCCTTTTCCACAACCTCACCACTGAAAAGGATTATCATTTCCGATGGAACACCTTCTACCAACCATACAGCAGTACGACCACACTACCCGCGCCCCCAAAAGACTTGAGGCCAAACCAGCAGCCAGCAGGAACACATGCCCTTTCTGTCATCAACCCAGATACAAGGCACCCGGACCTTGCCGTCATTGTGGTATTTCAGGCTACTTAACCGAAGAACCACCACTCTTCAAAAGGTCAAAGTGGAAGCGGAGACCGAAGGGAGACCCCCTGGTTGACCCTGTTGACGACCTCCCAGAGGAAGTTGAAGACATTCAGGAGTACTCCTTGATCAATCCATTGAGCACAGAACCTGATTAATTATTTTCAACCATCTACCTGATATCTGTTTTACAGATATCAGATCCAGGAGACTTACACATGATCACCGAATCACTAGACCGCTTAGAAAGACTTGTCAAATCCGCCAAAGCATGGCCTTCCCGCAGAGGCAAGACCAACCTACTGGACCACCTCAGCGGAAAGGCCCTTACACGCTCCCAGGCAATCACCGCAATGTGCTATAGCTGCACCGCAGGTGAAAAAGAAATATGCACCGTTATAGGCTGTCCACTGCTCCCTTTCAGTCAATACAGAGAAACCGATAAATAACCACCGCTCAGAAATCAAAATTATACGTCTGTGAGTGCCTCCAGGAGCACTCACAGAGATTTTCAACCGGCAGGGGTAGTCTTACCCTTGCCGTGTTATATCTAACGCTCAGACACCCCCAAAAAGGCCCATACATGACAATTCAACCCCCTAAAGGTTTACCGACAACAGGCTGGTGGCTTGATACTGAAATTGTCCCTTGTTACCACGGAACTTTCAGCCATAAATTCCACAGTATCCAGGATCAGGGTTTAGTTCCTGGTTCATCAGGATTGTGTTATGTCTCTCCTTCGTACCTCACAGCGGCAACCTTCAGTGTTTGGGGCGAGGAAGGTATTGACACACATATTGAACGTGCCTTCAATGGCAAGTTGCAGATATACCGCCCCTCGACATATGCGGTTATTCATTTCGCCTTACCCAGGGACTTCATAGAGAAAAACGCCCTGTACCGTGACGGCACAGAGAAGTCTTTCTTCTCCCGGCATAAACAGCCCAGGCTTGCCGACAGGCGATTATATGATGCTTTTTCCGGTACGGATGAAGAGTATTATGATTTTGAGGAGGTGAAGTTTCAATGTGTGGTGCCTCCTGAATTCATATCAGGGATTAGCTTTCCGTATTGCTAGTTATTCACGTCCGTATAGATATTCATTAGCGAATACTTAATAAAATGTTGCAATCTGATTTTCATTGTGGTACGTTGCCGACATAATTTTTAATCCATAGGAGGTAACACATAATGACACCCGCCACATCAACCGCTAACAGCCCCTGCATAGATTGCATCCGCAATATCGCCCATTCCGACTATGACGGAATCCGGGTGCTACTCAGCACTTCACGATTGCATGATGTTCAACAGATGCTGTGTGATCCTCAGTGTCCGTGTGAAATACCTCCTGGTGCCTATTGTTAGTTGATAGGCATAGCAAAAACAATAAAGGCCCCTGTACTTCCTCAGGGGCCTTTTTTAATTCTCCTCGCTCCTCTTCCCTGCTCCCGATGAACCGCCCGCGTCAGCGGGCAAGCGGTTCATCGTAGGAGCGGGAGTTATACCCGATTCAAAACATTCCTTACAGCAGTAGCTGTCCAGGCCCCCCCCCTTGCAGTTTTCACCCCTAGTTTTTCCAGTTCAGCAGCTATACCGTGTAAGCTCATACCTTGCGCCTTCAATCCTTCTATGACTGGCTTAACCCTTCCCGCGAAATCATCAGCCGTTTGTTTCAGCACAGCGGCACCCTTTAAACCTGCTTCTTTTACCATCTCAGGAGGAAGATTATTTGTTCCTAGTTTCTTTCCTCTTGCCTTTGCTGCCTGTAGCCCTGCTTTCGTTCTTGCAGCAATCAACTCTCGTTCCCGCTGTGCGAGTGCTCCGTAAATGTTTATCGTGAAATTGTCGCAGCCCGGAAGATCACATATAACGAAGTCAATCTTGCTTTTCTGAAGGCTCAGGATGAAGTGAAGATCCCGACTCAAACGGTCCAGTTTACCTACAAGCAACTTACCTCCTACCAGATCCGCATGTCGTATGGCTGCCAGAAGTTCAGGACGTTCGCTCTTAGCCCCGCTTTCAACCTCTGTATACTCCGCTACAAGCTCCCCTCCGTTGACCGCTACGAAATCGGCAACCATCTTTTTCTGTGCTTCAAGGCCCAGGCCAGACTTGCCTTGTTTAGCGGTACTGACTCTGTAGTATACTATGTATTTCATGGCGATCCTCCTAGTGTGTAAAATCCCATCGTTCGTTTAAGGATTTTATACACCTATTCAGGATACGTGTCAACCCTATTTTATTGCATCCGATAAAATACTATCGTATATTGCCGGATAGTATTCTATCGGAAGAGGGGACATGATATGAAGGGCAGAAGTAAACAGGAGAAGGAAGAGCTTCAAAAGCTAATAGCTCGTATTGAGATGTACGCATCAGAACACGATAGTATATTATCGAAACCATCAGACTACCAGAAGGTGCTGTTCCAGATGCTACAGGAGGAGGGGACCATCCCGAAAGGTGTAACGTATGCCAGGGCAGCGGATAAGCACAGCCTCACCTACATGCCTATCATCCATACTGTGTATTACAGCATCAGGCACATCAAGAAAAAGGAGATGCAGCTACCCAGGCCCAGGGGAACCGCCCGCTACAAGACTCATCATGTGCGACTTGGCACCCGTGAGACTACTGTTTCGATTCATCCAGTGCTAGAGATCATGCTTTCCCTGCACCTGGATACACAACCCGGAACCCCTCCTGCAAGGAAGGCTGTACGGGAATGGTTGCAGCACAGACTTGATCAGCATGGAGACCCAGGTAGGATCGCCGTGTCGCACTGGCTCCAGGGAGCGGTAGTAGAAGTGCTTGTTAGTAGTGACCTGAAGAGGAAGTATGATGAATGGTTACTGGAAGAGTAAACGATAGTATGCTATCGGGCGGTTATGTGGGGGCGGGATCAACGCCGGCCATTCATTAGACCGGCCTTACCCGTCAGCACACCCCCGCAGAACAAAATTCCATTCCTACATACCCGAATGTTTTCGACCCACCCCGCAGAGGAATTTTCAGAGACTATATAGTTTCCCACGAAACCGGCCCCCTCATTTGCCTTGTGAGCGGTTTTTCCTGGTGTGTCAATGGTAGGGCAAGGGCGTTTTACGTGTTAATTTCCTGTCAACTTTTCCTTCAGCTTGGAAAGGTCAATATAATATTCGGCCTGCTCAACCATCCGTTTCATAATCGTCAACCGTGCCTTTCGATACACGCGATCCGTAGTCGCTCCCCGTTGAGCGTGTCCCATGACATCCTTTAACGCTCTCTCAAAGAACGGCATGAGTGATTCCATCCCATTCAGGAAACTTTCCCTTCCATCCATTGCATCCAGAATTGCCCCGGTTATCTTGTGTTCCACGGCATTCTCGAAGTTAGACCGCAGAGAGTAGACCCTCAACTTTTTATCTTCGGTGATATTGTCATCTATCAGCCGGTTCAACTCATTACTCAAATTGTCGCTGTAGTATCTTCCCGTCCTGACGCTCAACGCGAGGTTAGGCCACAGTTGCCTTTCTCCCCTTCCCTTCATCAGCTTCCAGTGTTCCAGTATTCCTAAGTCAATCAGCGTGCTATGGATAGGAAGTGAACGATCCGAAGGTTCGGCCTTCGTACGTTGGCCTTTTTCAGTGTCACCCTTGATATTGAAATACCATATGCCGTTTTCCTGGTTTATGTCATCCACATGAAGTTGGGCAATTTCGTTGTTTCTTGGTCCACCATACAGGATACATAGTGGTATCCAAGTCTTTTCAGGGGAGGCAGGATCATATGTTTCTGCAAGCAGGTTGATGTATAGTTGTAGCTCTTCTGGTGTAAATTCACGGGACCTATCCCTTTTTCGGTCTTGTTCGGGCAACCTCAGCTTTTTGAAAGGGTTGTGATCTACTAGCTTACGTTGCCCACCCATTCCCCAATTGAAGGCCGCAGATAAATCTTCAAGCCATTTGTTCACAGTACTCGCGGCAACCGGATCGTTATCCCTCAACCGCCCTTCTCCAATTTCACCCTGCCTAGTGTATGCTGGAAGTTGCGACAGATATGACAGCAGATCCCTTGCTTTTTCTTCATCTATCTCTTTAATTCCTATGTCTCGTCCAAATACATCGATTACCGCTTCCGAAAATACGTGGAAAGGCCCCTGCTTCCTCTTCGCTCTTACAACGTCCCATTCATACTTCTCCCCATAACTATAATATTCATTCAGGAGTTGTGAGAAGGGTATCCCTTTGTCCGTCTTGGGAAGGAGGTTCATTTTCCACTTGGATATGATTCGGTCTTGATATTCGGTATCGTCATCCCCCACTACTTTTTCAGCTTCAATTTTCTCCAACATCTTTTCGACGGTAGCGAACGCCGCCAGAACTTCTTTGTAGTCGTCGGATTCTCGATCTACTTCCTGGTTGTAGGAACACAGATACCTATCCACGATACCTGATAAGTAAGGTATTGAATCCATTTCATCCTTGAGCTTTTTTTCTTTGCAATACTCAGAAAGAATTATCCGAGCTTTTGCGAGTAATTCCCTTCCAGCTTTTGAACTTGCCATGTGCGCATACTTGCTGCTGTACTCCGTATCTTGGTTATACGTCTCTGGTAGCACCTTCACTCCCAAGCGTAACTTGTCGTTTAGTTCAAGGCTTGTTAGTGCGAACTCAGCAACCATCGAATCAATTACTTTCTTATCCATGCTGCCGTACCTCATCACGAAGAATAATTCATCAGCCCTGTTCAATATCTTCCGGGCAAAAAGAAGCGCGTCATTATACCTCGTGGTCTGGAGAGATCGCCACAACTGTTTTCTTCCGATGGCGTACTGAAGGTCTCTTGGAACGGTAACAACAGCGTAATAAATCCGGCCTCGTTTTCTCAGAAATCGCATTATTTTAGTCCTCTCGACATTAGCAAATTGAGTAGCAGTTTGCCGCGAGAACCAAAAACATTAGCTATATCAGGCATTTATACAAATAAAAAAGGCGGGATCTCTCCCGCCTTTTCTTTCATCCAATTGCAGTTCCTTTGCTTCTTAGATATCGAAGTAAAGGGCGAATTCCATGGGGACCGGACGCATGCGGACGGGGTTCACTTCCGCTTCGGTCTTGTACTCAATCCATTTCTCGATGACGTCAGGCGTGAACACGTCACCCTTCAGCAGGAACTCGTGATCTTCTTTGAGAGCCTTGAGGGCCTCTTCCAGGCTGCCCGGAGCAGACGGGATGTCGGCCAGTTCTTCCGGCGTGAGACCGTAGATATCCTTGTCGAGCGGTTGGCCCGGATCGATCTTGTTTTCAATACCGTCGAGACCGGCCATGAGGATTGCCGCAAAGGCAAGGTAACCGTTGCAGGACGGGTCGGGAGTACGGTATTCGACACGCTTGGATTTCGGGTTGGTGGAGAACATGGGGATACGGATCGCCGCGGAACGGTTGCGGCTGGAGTATGCCATGTTCACAGGCGCCTCGAAACCGGGCACGAGACGCTTGTAGGAGTTGGTGGTCGGGTTGCAGAAGCCGCTGAGCGCCCTGGCGTGCTTGATGATACCACCGATGAAGTAGAGCGCCATCTTCGAGAGGCCGCCGTATCCGTCGCCGGCGAAAAGGTTTGTGCCGTCTTTCCAGATTGACACGTGGGTGTGCATACCGGAACCGTTATCGCCGTAGAGCGGTTTGGGCATGAAGGTAACGGTCTTGCCGTTGCGTACGGCAACATTCTTGATGATGTACTTGAACCACTGCAGCTTGTCCGCCATGGTGACGAGCGAGTCGAAACGCATGTCGATCTCGGCCTGACCGCCCGTTGCGACCTCATGGTGCTGACACTCGACACGGATGCCGACATTCTGCATTTCCATGACCATTTCATTCCTCAGGTCATTCTGTGAGTCGGTCGGTGAAACCGGGAAATATCCCTCCTTGTGGCGGGGTTTGTAGCCAAGGTTGGGGAATTCTTCGCGGCCGGTATTCCAGGTGCCTTCGGAAGAGTCGACAATATAGAAAGACTGGTTGGAGCTGGAGTCGTACCGCACATCGTCGAAGATGAAGAACTCTGCTTCCGGACCGAAGTAGGCGGTATCACCGATTCCCGAGGATTTGAGGTATGCTTCGGCTTTTTTGGCTATGTTGCGCGGATCGCGTGAATAGGCTTCCTTCGTAATCGGGTCGAAGATGTTGGCGATGAGGCTCAGGGTCGGAACGGCGGTAAAGGGATCCATCTTGGCGGTAGTCGGATCAGGAAGAATGATCATGTCGGAGGCGTGGATGGGCTGCCAGCCGCGGATGGAGGATCCGTCAAAGCCGAGGCCTTCCTCGAATACGTCTTCATCAAACTCGCTGATGGGTACGGTGAAGTGCTGCCAGATGCCGACGAAATCCATGAATTTGAAGTCGACCATCAGGGCGCCGTTGTCCTGTGCAAACTTTACTACTTCTTGTGGTGTCATTCGTAGTCTCCTTTTTCGTATATGAGTGACGCTTAAATTGCGTCTTGTCCCCGCTCACCCGTTCTGATACGCACTACTTCCTCTACGTTGGTAACGAAGATTTTTCCATCGCCGATTCGACCGGTCTTCGCGGCCATTTCAATGGTCTCTATGACCTTTGCTACGAGATCATCTCCGACGATTATTTCCATTTTGATCTTGGGAATGAAATCGACAACGTATTCCGCACCGCGGTACAGTTCCGTATGACCTTTCTGTCTGCCGAATCCCTTGACCTCGCTTACCGTTATCCCCTGAATCCCAATCTCGTTGAGCGCCTCCTTTACTTCATCAAGCTTGAACGGCTTAATAATTGCCTCAACCTTTTTCAATCAATCACCCCCTTGAAATAAATACCTTAGCAATGTCGTAGAGATGTTATCAGATCATTTCGTGCGGAAAATCATGTCTGGAGCCACAAATGCAAATTGCTTGCCCAATAAGAAAATAACTGAAAAAACCAAATAATTCAAAAGGATACGAATGCCACCAAAAAATTTGATTGCCTGGACGGCCTAAAATGTAGGCACCGCAAGCTGTTGATGATTAAAGAAAAGGCATCACCTCCCTTTGTGTTCCGACGAACCTCTTCCGTCAGATGAATATTTAACCGTTTTCGGCCGATTGAAGAAGGGCGGATACCGTCTCGACGCGAGGCATTCGTATCCCGGCCTTTTCCGCGGCTTGTAACGGCTTATGGAAAATAGCCTCGATCTCCAATTGTCTGCCTTCTAAGCGGTCAATAAGCATTGATGGTTTGTACGGGCCGAGATCCCGTGAAAAAGATACCAACTTCTCGGCGAATGAGGAAGGAATATCCTTCATTAGACCCTGGGCATTGCCGCCGGAAATCACTTCCAGCATCATTTCGATAATGAGGTGACGTGTTGATTCCTGGTTCAGCAGCGCATCGACGGGCTTCTGAAGGAGTGCGCAAAGACCGTTGAAAGGGATATTCCATACGAGCTTTTCCCACCGCGCCCTTTTCAAATCAGGTACTACCCGGCATTCTATTCCCGTTGCCCGAAAAATAGGCGCTATTTTTTCCGCCATCGCCGTCTCTCCCTGACGATACTCGCCCAGGATGACGCGCCCCTCTCCCAGGTGGTGAACAACTCCGGGAATACCTCGATTTGATCGAAGAAAGGCAACTCCTCCCAGTATCCGGCGTTCGTCGAAAAGTTCCGCGAGGGACTCTTCGTTTCCAAGGCCGTTCTGCATGGTAAGGATGATTGTTTTCTCTCCTACCAGTGGACCGACAAGCTCCCGGTAACGATGATTGGCAAAGGTTTTCAGCCCGATCAGCACCAGATCCGCCGTGCCCATTTCTTCCGGAGTACGGTATCCGTTGACCTTCGCTAACCGGAAATCGCCGTCCACGGAATTAACCGTAAGACCATCGGCACTAATTGCCTCGTAATCACGGCGCAGTAGAAAGTGTACATCGTTCCCTGATTTTTGCAGCCTGGCCCCGTAGAAAAGCCCGAGCGCGCCTGCGCCGATGACGGCAATTCGCATCGAAAATCTCCTTGTGTTCATGGGTACGAAAGAAACGCCTTTCAGTGTGACATTCTTGCAAAATTCAGGTGAAACGGTTATAAATACCGGAGATTGCTGTTTTTGAGCGCAGACGTTTCCGTGTGTTCATGGAAGCGGCACTGCAAACCGGACATCATGGGGCACGGGAGGGTGGATGGTCTTTGTCTTGCTGAGCATTGCGGCCCTGTTATTCGTACCGGCGGCTCATGCCGATTTCTATAAGTATGTGAATAAAGACGGCGTTGAGTGCTACACAAACGCTCCGGCTTCCAGAAAGGCGGTTCTCGTCTTGCGTGAATCCCGGACTCGAGTTCGAGCGGCGGGAAATCCTTCCCCCGTTCTACCTCCCAGCCCGCGGTCGAAACCTTCCGCCACTCCTCTGAAGCAACGGGTTCGTGATGCAAAACCGGCGCTCCTTCCCGTCAACGGAACAATATCTTCCGTCGTCGGGCTACGGTACGATCCGATTAACGGCATGCTCAGAAACCATAACGGAGTTGATATCGCGGTCCCCGAAGGGACGCCGGTACGAGCCGTTGCGCCGGGTGTCGTTTCTTACAGCGGCCCCCGCGGCGGGTATGGAAACATGGTAATCGTGGAGCATGACGACGGTACATCCACCCTCTATGCCCATAACCGCTCAAATCTCGTGCCGACCGGGGCTCGTGTCGACGGAAGCTCGATTATTGCTCACTCGGGTTCTACGGGGCGGTCGACCGGTCCGCACCTCCATTTTGAGGCCTGGTATCAGGGAGAAAACATCACGCCCGAATTTATCGGCGACACCCCGATGAAACAACGGTATTCACGCAAGTTTGCATCGATACCGAAAAGAAACCCCATACGCAAGCTTGTCATGGCCGACGGCACAATCCTTCTTACCAACATCCCTCTTGTCCATCCATAACGGATGAAAATCGTTCATAACCCTCTTTCGGCAATCCGAGAGAGTTCCGCGATAGTTGCCGATGCCAGCGAGTCGGTAACGGAGACTGCGTCCGAAAGCTTTTCCGCGGGATAGCTGTTGGTCACCGCGAGCACCATGAGACCGGCTTTGCGGGCGGAATCAATCCCTGCCGGAGTGTCCTCGATGGCCAGGCACGTTGCCGGTGTGATGTTTTTCTCCGGAAAGACCCCGGCAAGGCGCTCCAGCGCCAGCTGATAGCTCTCCGGATCCGGCTTGCTCGCCCGTACATCCTCAGCGGTTACAATGATATCGAATACTTTCTGAATACCCAGCTGACCAAGGATGGGTCGGATGTCCCGTGACAGGGCGCCGCTGCACAGGGCGAGGGGAAAAGTTCCGGAAAGGGATTTCACCAGTTCGATGACACCCGGGTAGGGTTGTACACCCTTTTGTACTATTTCCTCGAACACCCGCGCCTTCTCATTAATCAAGGATTTCAACAGCTCTTCGTCCAAATCCCTTCCCGAGACCCTGAAAACCTCCCGGAATGCGTCGCGGTCGTCAAAACCTATGTACCGTTCGAGATAGTCATCCCATGAATAGCTGAGGCCCAACGGTCGGAGCACTTCCTGAAAAGCCCGGAAGTGAATCGGTTCCGTGTCCACAATAATCCCGTCGAAATCAAATATGACTGCTGTCAGCATGGAACCTTCCATTTTCTTGATTCTATTCGCACCAACTAACATCCCCCATTCCTCTCCGCAGTACCTCGGGCACATCGTCAATCAGGCTGACCACCGAGCTGACCGCGGCGGAGAGGATTCCCCCATCCACGACAATATCGAGTTGTTTGCCGAGCTCCCGATCAACGAAAACCGGGTCCCCGATAGGTTCTTCTCCCGAACGATTCGCACTGGTGGTGATGATCGGATGACCAAGCTGTCGGACAATAGCAAGACATATCAGGTTATCGGGGATGCGAATGCCGACGGTCTTCTGTTTGGTGACCAGAAGATCGGGGACGGTGCTTGAGGCGGGAAGAACAAAGGTGTAGGCGCCCGGAAGAAGACGCTTCATGATCTTGTACTGGTAATTGCTTACCTTGGCATACCGTGCAATATCGGAGAGATCGCTGCAGATGAAAGAAAACGGCTTTTTCTTCTCTCGCTGCTTTATCGAATATATCCTCTCAATCCCTTTCTTGTTCATGATACTGCAGCCGATACCATAGGTGGTGTCGGTTGGATAGGCAATGACGCCCCCCCTTTCCAGGATGTCGACAACCTTTGTTATCAGGCGCGGCTGCGGATTTTCTCCGTTTATGGCGAGCAGCATCGTCAGTCCTCCGGATTCAGCTCCATCAGGGACTGATGAATAAATCGTCCGTCCTTCTGGATTAAAACATCGTCAAACCATATCTCTCCATCACCTTCAAGCATCTTCACCAGATCCCAATGGACCGCGGACCGGTTGCCGTTGTCGCATTCATCATAGCACTGGCCGGGAGTAAGATGAATCGAGCCGAAGATCTTCTCATCAAAAAGGGTGTTCCGCATCGGGACCCGTATCCTTGGATTCACTCCCAGCGCGAACTCTCCCACATAGCGTGCGCCTTCGTCCGTATCGAGAATCCGGTTGAGCGCCTCGGTGGATGTCGGGCAGGATGCGTGCACGATTTTTCCCTTCGAAAATTCCAGGGTGACGCCGGAAAATTCCTTGCCCTGATAGAGCGAAGGACAGTTGTACGTTATGTGTCCCTCTACGGAGTCCCGAACCGGAGCGGTAAAGACTTCCCCGTCCGGGATGTTGTAGCGGCCGTCGCACTTGATACCCTTGAACCCCTTTATGCTGAAAGAGATGTCGGTATCCGAAGCCGTTATTCGAACCCTGTCCGTCTTGTCCACCAGTTTTTTCAGTTTTTCCTGCTTGCGGGATTCTTCCCGCCAGTCAACGCAACAGGAAGAAAACAGGTAGTCTTCATATTCGTCGAGACTCATTCGAGCCTCCTGAGCCGCGCCATGGGTGGGAAAACGGGTCACTACCCACCGAGTGTTTTTCACTCTCCAATCCGTAATCGGTCGCCTGATCTTCGAGGCAGCAATCATGTTTCCCTGGTCTGCCTGCGCCAGAGCCATGGAGTTTTCCGCCGAGCCTATCCCGATATACACGGTCACCTGTTTCATGAATTCCAGCTTGTGTTCCGGGAAATGGGCAATCTGCTTTTTACCTGCGATTGTATAAAAAAGACGGTCGATTTCGGGCACGGAAAAATCATATTCCACGTACTTGGCTCCCCTGCTGAGGCAAAGGGAGTAGATCTCCTTGACGAGAGGGATGCAGCCGATGCCGGAGGCGCTGATCAGTACGATATCGTTCTTTTTCACCCGTGTTGAATAGTCAACCAGGATCCCGGCCATTTCCCGTATGCGCGGATCGTGCATTTTCTTTCTTTTCTCCTGTAGTTGTCAGGACGCATCAGACCGTCTAGGTGCAGCCCGTATGTCCGAAACCGCCCTCTCCTCTTCGGGTCTCTCCCAGCTCATGTACTTCCACCAGTTCCGCTCGTTCAAAGAGGGCGAAGACCATCTGCGCGATTCGCTCCCCGCTCCTGATCCGAAAAGGCTCGGAACCGTGATTGATAACGATGATGCCGATTTCGCCACGGTAATCCGGGTCGATGGTGCCCGGCGAATTCACCAGTGTTACGCCGTGGCGTAGGGCCAGGCCGCTCCTCGGACGTATCTGCGCCTCGCATCCTTCCGGCAATTCGAGCGCGATACCGGTGGGAACAAGGCACCTTTCGCCGGGGCGGAGGAGTATATCCTCCGGGACATCGGCATAGAGATCCATGCCCGCTGAGTTGCATGTCATGTAAGATGGAAGAGGATTCTTGCCGCGGTCGGGTATACGTCTTATTTTTACGGTGAGTTTTTCATTCATCAGGCATCACAGGGACAGTGAAGATTCAGGAAAGGAAAGAGCGTCCAGCTTTCCCAGTACCTCAAGGGTCAAGTACTCGTCTCGAAACATTTCCCGGCAAAGATCCATGACGTCCAGGGCAGTGACCCGTTCCAGCGCCGTGATAATTTCGGGAAGTGAGACCTGGCGGCCAAAGTAGATCTCGTTTTTCGCCAGTTTCGTCATCCTGTTGTCGGTGCTTTCCAGCGACAAGAGAAGATTACCTTTGAGGTGTTCGCGGGCAAATTCCAGTTCGGCGTTTGTTATCGGCTCGTTTTTCAGCGCTCTGAATTGTTGAAGGATAATATCGATGACTTCCAGAAGCTTTTCCTGTTTCGTGCCCGCATAGACGACCAGAGTGCCCGTGTCCGAATGGGACAGTACATAGGAATACACGGAATACGCCAAGCCCTTCTCTTCCCGCACTTCCTGAAAGAGTCTCGAGCTGATGCTCCCGCCTAAAATTGTGTTGAGGATATACCCCACGTACCGTTGCGGACTGTCTTGAGGGAGGGCCTTTGTCCCAATGCAGAGATGGACCTGTTCCAGATCCTTGTTGATTATTTCCATGCGTTTTTCGCAGACGGGAAGCTCCGGGTCTTTCTGGCAGGAACCTTCCTCCACATCCGCGAAAAGGGCCTCAAGCAGAGTGACCAGTTCGGGGTGAGATACTTTCCCGGCTGCCGCGATAATGATGTCTTCCGTTCTGAAGCGCTCATTCCTGCTGTTCAGGATGACATCACGGGAAAGCCTCCCGACGCTTTCTTCGGTGCCGGCGATGGACATGCCGAGGGGGTGGCTTTTCCAGAAACTCTGGCAAAAGAGCTCGTGGATGTAACTTTCAGGGCTGTCCCTCAACATCCGGATTTCCTGAAGGACAACCTTCCGCTCCTTTTCGATCTCCGTGGGGTCGAACGTGGAATGTAAAAAAATGTCGGAGAGGAGCTCAATCGCTTTTGGAAGGGAGTCGTTCAGTACTTTGGCATAGTAGCAGACGTACTCCCTGCAGGTGAAGGCATTGAGGACACCGCCCACGGAGTCTATCTCGCGGGCGATGTCCAATGCAGTGCGTTTTTTTGTTCCTTTGAACAAGAGGTGTTCGATGAAATGGGCGACACCATTTATATCCCGCTTGTCGTGGCGAGACCCGTTGGTGACCCATATTCCGATTGCCACTGAATGGGAATGGGGAATGGTCTCGCTGACAACCTGGATTCCGTTTTTTAGCGTGGACTTGGTAATCATATTGTAACTATACACCTGAAAAGGCCAATTACCAGCGCCTGGAATCCGTGTTTACGCGGGCAGGGAAGCTCCGAGCGCTTCCTTGCGGGACAGCTTGATCTTGCCTTGCTTGTCGATACCGATACACTTGACCAGTACCTTGTCTCCCTCGCGGAGAACGTCGCTGACGTTCTTGACCCGTTCAGTATCAAGCTCTGAGATGTGAACGAGACCGTCGGTACCGGGGAATATCTCTACGAACGCTCCGAAGTCCATTACCTTCTTAACCGTTCCCATGTAGAGTTTTCCTTCTTCCGCCTCCGCCGTAAGATCCCGTATCATCTTAATTGCCAGTTCGCAGGCGGCCATGTCGTGACTTGCGATGTTTATCTTGCCGGTATCCTCGATATCTATCGTGACTCCTGTCGCCTCGGTAATGCCGCGGATGTTCTTCCCGCCCGAGCCTATAACGTCGCGAATCTTGTCGGTCTTGACATAAATAGTCGTTATTCTCGGCGCATAGGGGGACATCTCCGTGCGGGGCTGCACAAGCGCGTCCGCCATCTTCCCAAGGATGTGGAGCCTTCCTTCCCTCGCCTGTTCCAAGGCTCTCTGCATGATATCTTTGGTTACACCGGTAATTTTGATATCCATCTGCAACGCGGTAACGCCCTCGGCGGTTCCCGCGACTTTGAAATCCATGTCGCCGAGGTGATCTTCATCACCAAGGATATCGGAAAGAATAGTGAAGTTTTCACCTTCCTTGATGAGGCCCATTGCAATTCCCGCAACCGGCGCCTTAACGGGGACACCGGCATCCATAAGAGAAAGGGAACCGCCGCAAACCGTTGCCATTGACGATGACCCGTTGCTTTCCAGGATATCGGAAACAATCCTCACGGTGTAGGGGAATTCGTCGAATCCCGGCAGGACCCTCTCGAGAGCTCTCTCGGCAAGCATGCCGTGTCCTATCTCACGGCGTCCGGGCGCAAGACGCATGCTCGTTTCTCCAACCGAATACGGTGGAAAGTTATAGTGGAGCATGAATCTTTTCTTGCTTTCTCCATACAGGGAGTCAATGCGTTGTTCGTCAATGGAGGTCCCCAGGGTAGCTGCAACGAGCGCCTGGGTTTCTCCCCGGGTAAACAGCGACGAGCCATGGGCTCGTGGAAGGAGGCCGACTTCCGGGGTAATCTTTCGTATGGTCCTGGTGTCGCGCCCATCGATGCGCTCACCGTCCTTCACGATATGCTCACGAACAAGCTGGTATTCCAGGTCGTCGAGGAAACCGGCTATTTCCGCGGCACGATCTTCAAAATCAGCGAGAAGCGCTGCCTGCACCTCCTCAGCAATGAGGGCAAGCCGTTCGTGTCGCTCGACTTTTGTCTTTATCTTGACGGCTTCCTTGATTTTTTCCTTTGCCAGATCGGAAACCTTGCTCTTCAGGGTTTCGTCCACCGAGGGAGCCACCACCTCCCGCTTCGCCACACCGGCGAGAGCGCGAAGTTCTTTCTGCGCGTCCAGAAGGGGTTGCAGAGCTGCGTGGCCGAAATAGACGGCGTCAAGCATCTCCTGTTCGGAGACGATAGCCGCCCCGCCTTCAACCATGATGACCGCATCCCTGCTGCCGGCCACCACTATCTCGATATCGCTTTTCTCCAATTCTTCAGCGGAAGGATTGCAGATGAACTTTCCATCGACCCTTCCCACCTTCACTCCCGCGATAGGCCCCTGGAACGGGATGTCGGAGACTTCCAGAGCAGCCGAAGCGCCCACAATGGAGAGCATTGCCGGGTCATGGTCCCGGTCGGCGGAGATCACGGTAGCCATGATCTGTGTTTCGTTGAAGAAGTGTTCCGGGAAAAGGGGACGAATCGGTCTGTCGATCAGGCGACTGCTCAAAGTTTCGTTCTCGGACGGACGCCCTTCCCTTTTGAAGAAGCCGCCGGGAATCTTACCTCCGGCGTAGGCTTTTTCCTGGTAGTTGACCGTAAGAGGGAAGAAGTCCTGCCCCTCACGCGCGGATTTTGCGGCGACCGCGGTTACAAGCACCATCGTGTCTCCGCATCTCACAACGACGGCGCCGTGCGCCTGTTTTGCCATCCAGCCTGTTTCTAACGTTACCGTTTTTCCTTGTACATCAGCTATTACCGTATGTTTCTTCATAGTGGCCTCCATGCTGTGGTGTCTGTTGGGGCCGTCGATAAAGTTACCCAAAGCCCCTGATCGGCAGGCTTTGTAGTAATTTTACCCGCGCCCCCAACAAAAAAACAAACGGGCTTCAAGCCCGTTGAAAAAAAGAAAGGCAATATATCCCTTCTATTTCAAGAGATATACTGCCTTATGTTATCTCCTGATACCAAGTTTTTCGATGATGGCTCGGTATCTCTCGATATCCTTGCTTTTCAGGTAATCGAGAAGCCGTCTTCTTTGCCCGACGATCTTGAGAAGACCGCGCCGGCTGTGATGATCTTTCTTGTGAACCTTGAAATGCTCCGTCAAATACGTGATCCTCTCGGTGAGAATCGCTATCTGTACTTCAGGAGAACCGGTATCATTCTCATGACGTTTATGTGTCTTGATGATTTCCTGCTTCTTATCTGTTACCAGCATTCAGGTACACCCCCTTTCCGGTGAAAAATATAGTGTATAAAGCTCGTTTCGTATATCTGGCGAAGGCTCTCTTTTCTATCACGAATACACTGTGTATGTAAAGGAAAACCTAGCTGAAAACCCTTAAAAGACAAACGGTTTTCATTGTATCGGAATCGTCGGCCGGATTGGCGGCGGCAACAGCCAGCAACCTACCCTCGAAGGAAAGACGCACCTTTTGTCCGGAGCCCGGATCAACAGGGGAAAAGTCCGTAAAATCATCCTTTCCCGGAGCAATTCCATGACCGACCTTTTGCGCTCCACGTGCGGTCAGCACAAGGTCTTTCAGATGTGATAACGCGTCGTAGGGAGAAAGCAGTCTTGTGTCGCTTGTTTCTCCATCCCCCGGAATCCTGAGCATATCAGGTGATACGGCGTTCTCAAGGGTGAAAGGACCGCTTTTCAATCGCCGCAGTTCACACAGATGGGCGCCGCAACCAAGGGTTTCTCCGAGATCGGAGGCGAGGGTACGAACATATGTTCCACGTGAGCAACTGACCATGAAGGTGATGAAAGGCAACTCGATGGATTCGATGGTGATCGCGTGCACGGTGATTTCGCGCGCCGTCCTCTCCACTTCCTCTCCTCTGCGCGCCATCTTGTAGAGGGGAACCCCTCCCTTTTTGATTGCGGAATACATGGGGGGAGTCTGGAAAGAAGTCCCCTTGATACGGGAAAAAACTTCCACCACCTTCTCTTTCGTGATGCCGGCATACTCTCTGCGACTGAGAATTGTTCCGGTTCCATCCTGGGTATCCGTCGAAATCCCCAGGCACATGCGTGCCCTGTACTGCTTTTCCGATTCATCGAGAAAAGGAATTGCCTTGGTCGCTTCGCCGAGGGCTAAAGGCAGCACGCCCGTCGCGAACGGATCCAGGGTACCCGTATGCCCGATTTTTTTCTGTTTCAGCATCCTTCGGGCTGCGGCCACCACATCATGAGACGTCATGCCGGCAGGCTTGTCAACTACAAGAAAACCGTTCATCAGTTAGAACGCATTCTCAAGATACGAAAAAACGGTTTTCTTGACCTCATCGATAGATCCGTTTACAACGCATCCCGCGGCGTTATGGTGACCACCACCGCCGAAAGCGGCCGCAAGGGCCGATACGTTTACCTTTCCCTTGGAACGGAAGCCGACCTTGTATACTCCCTGCCGTACCTCGCGGAACAGGACCGCCACTTCTACGCCGTGGATGGAACGGGGATAATTGACGAAGCCGTCCGTCAGATCAGGACCTGCCCCGGTCTTCTCGTACATGTCGAGAGTGACGGTAACCGATGCGAAGTCACCCCGCTCCGACACGGTCAAGGTTGCAAGCGCCAGCGCCAGGAGTTCCAGTCTTTTGCGGGGCTGGCTTTCGTATAACCTTTCGGCGATGAACCATGGATTTATGCCGATTTCAACCAGTTCGCCGGTTATCCGGAAGGCTTCGGGGTCGGCATTGGAATACCTGAAGGATCCGGTATCGGTGACGATGGCGGTATATATGCACAGGGCGGTCCCGTAGTCGACGACGTGGCCGGATTGTTTGATGATCCGGTAAATAATGGCGCCGGTAGCGGAGGCCTTGGGGTCGACGAGGTTGATGTCCCCGAACTGCTCGCCGTAGGGATGGTGATCGATGTTGACGATCTTTCCTTTGCCGGGAAATGAAACGAACTCTTCACCGGCCCGCTTCAATTCTCCGGCATCGAGAACGAAACTGACATCGAAAGACCGATCAGGAATGGCAAGTACGGCGGATTCGGCCAGGGGGAGAAACAGATAGTTGTCGGGAACCGGATCGCAGTAGTAAACGGTCACATCCTTCCCCATCGAGCGGAGAAAGCAGCCAAGTGCCATTGTCGAACCGATTGCGTCCCCGTCGGGGTTTTCATGGGTCGTGATGAGAAACGAAGTACCGGCTTCAATTTCATTAATTATCTTGGATATCATCGTTATGTTCAGTGCTTATTATCTCATCAAGCAACTCATCGATGTGTTGTCCGTAGTCGAGAGATGCGTCGTAGCGGAATACAAGATCAGGGACATATCGCATGCGCAGGTTTCTGCCCACTTCCTTCCGAAGGTATCCCTTTGCGCTGTTAAGTCCTTTTTCAGCCGCCTTCTTCTCGGTTTCATCACCCACGACCGAAAAAAAGACGGTCGCAAGGTGCAGATCATCCGACAGCTTTACGCCGGTTATCGTGGTGAAGCCGATCCGCGGATCCTTCACTCCTTTGATGAGGAGCGCGGAAATTATCTCATGTATTGCTTCGGCAACCTTTTCAGCTCGTTTTACCGTCATCGTACCTCTCGCAGTTACAACGTTGCGGCGATTTTTTCCATTTCAAACGCCTCGATGATATCCCCTATTTTGATATCGTTATAATTTTCCAGGGAAATACCGCACTCATAGCCGGATGCCACTTCCTTTACATCATCCTTGAAACGACGCAGGCTCGCCATCCTTCCATCGTAGACAACGATATTGTCGCGAAGCAGTCGTACCTGGGAATTTCTCGGAATCTTGCCGTCAAGAACATAGCAGCCCGCCACATTTCCATGTTTCGGCACGGAGAAGACTTCCCTGATCTCGGCCCGGCCGAGGTATTTTTCCTTGAGGGTCGGCTCCAGAAGGCCTTCCATAGCTTTTTTGATATCATCGACGGCGTCGTAGATGATGTTGTAGAGGCGGATATCCACCCCTTCCTTTTCGGCCAGGGCCTGGGCCTTGACTTCGGGACGGACGTTGAAACCGAGGACAATGGCGTTGCTGGCGGTTGCCAGGTTGACGTCCGTTTCCGTAATAGCGCCGACGGACGAGTTGATAACGCGCAGGCGGATTGCGTCGGTGGAGAGCTTGCGCAGCGACTCGGAAACAGCCTCCACGGATCCCTGGACATCGCCTTTGACCACCACGTTGAGTTCCTTGACCTCGCCCTTCTGAATCTTTTCGTACAACTGTTCCAGAGAAAGCTTGCTCGTTTTCGCGAGCTCCGTCTCGCGAATCTTCTGCTGGCGGTGCAGAGCGATTTCCTTGGCCTGGCGCTCGTCCGCCAGAACAACGAAGACGTCGCCCGCATCGGGCACGCCGGTAAGGCCGATGACTTCGACGGGCATGGAGGGGCCGGCGACCGTCACCTTTTCGCCGCGGTCGTTCTGCATGGCGCGGACTCTTCCGAAGTGGACCCCGGAGACGAAGTAGTCTCCGACCTTCAGGGTTCCTTCCTGAACGAGAACAGTAGCAACGGGACCGCGCCCCCGATCCAGTTTCGCCTCGATGATCGTGCCGCGGGCTTCTTTGTCGGGGTTTGCCTTCAGCTCCATGACGTCGGCCTGCAGGAGGACCATTTCCAGCAGTGATTCCACGTTGAGATGCTTCTTCGCGGATACTTCGACAAAGATGGTGTCGCCACCCCACTCCTCGGAAACAAGCCCGAACTCCATAAGCTCCTGCTTGACTCTCTCAGGCTTGGCCTCGGGCTTGTCGATCTTGTTCACCGCGACAATGATGGGGACCCCGGCGGCCTTGGAATGGTTGACCGCTTCCCGCGTCTGGGGCATGACCCCGTCGTCGGCGGCCACCACCAGGATGACGATGTCGGTGACCTTTGCGCCTCGGGCGCGCATGGCGGTAAACGCTTCGTGACCCGGCGTGTCGAGAAAGGTGATCTTTCTTCCGCCCAGTTCCACGTCGTAGGCGCCGATATGCTGCGTGATGCCGCCCGCTTCCCCGGCAATGACGTTCGTCGTGCGGATAGCATCCAGGAGAGAGGTCTTTCCATGGTCGACATGTCCCATAATAGTAACCACGGGTGAGCGCTTCACGAGATCCTCTGGTTTGTCCGGTGCGGCCTCCAGGATTTCATCCACATCCATGGCGACATTTTCCACCTCATACCCGAAGTCGGTGGCGATAATGCTTGCGGTCTCAAAATCAAGCGGGTGGTTGATGGTCGCCATGAATCCCATTTTCATCAGCGCGCGGATCAGGTCATTGGCCTTGGCGCTCATCCTCTTCGCCAGTTCGCCTACGGTAATGCTTTCGGATATCTTGATGATTCTTTTAATCGCCTTGGGAATCGTAATCTCGGTTTTTCTGCTCTCCGCAAACGCTCCCCTGTCCTTGTCCTTCTTTTTGCCCTTTCCGGGGCGAAGCGAAGGTTCGAAAACCCTTTCACGCTTTTCGATAATTTCCACTTTCTTGAAAGCGTCTTTTTTCTTTCCGGCAACGGCGGGGCCCTTCTTACCGGCACGATCCGTTTCGACCGGAGGAGCTTCCTTGCCTTTCCGCCCTTTCTTTCTTTCGTCAACCGACACCGGCGTTTCCTGGGCTTGTATCGGAGCGGGCCGCTCCTGAACCGGTTGTGCCGGTCGGGCGGCAGGCTGCCGTTCGGCAGGCCGCGCCGCATGTCTCGGTTGCGGCACGGGAATTTCAACGCGACCAATAATGCGTGCGCGTCCGGGGACGTGTTTTTCGGGTTCCGGCGCGACAGCCTTCTTCGGCTCAGGTTCTGTCGGCTGTGCCGGTTCTTTCGGCCGCGGCGACTCTTTCGGTTTCACCGGTTCCGCCGCCGCGTGTTTTTCCTCAACGACAGCAGGTTTCTCAGGCTTCGGCGCTTCAGCAACCACCGTCTCCTCGACCTTTTTCGTCTCAACGGGTTTCACTTCAGCCTCGACGGAAGGCTCCGCTTCTTCGGAGACAGTCGGTTCTTCAGCCTTTGCCGCGACAGGCTCTTCAACATGCTTCGGACGCCTGCGGATAACGGTTGGTTTAACGCGGACTTCTTCCTGAGAGGGCTCTTTCATCGCGGGCTTTACAGGGGTGAGCTTTGCAATGTCTTCATCACTGACGACCGCCATGTGACTGGTAACCTCCACTCCGACAGCCTTCAGCCTGGCGATGAGTTCCTTATTGTCAATCCCCATTTTCTGGGCCAACTCATGTATGCGGGTTTTATTCATCCGGCACATCCCTCCCCTCTCAAGAAGTTCCTGTATCTGGTAATTTCCATTTTCAATTTTTCGACAAATCCCTGTCCCTGCACGGCGAGAACGCTCCTCGGACTCTTTCCCAGAAGAGCGCCGTACCGCTCCTTGTCAAAAAGAGTCACGGATTCCACGCCGTAGTGGGTCGCGAGACAGCGCATCCTGTTTCCGATATCTTCCGATACATCGGAGGCAACCAGCATGATCTTGGGCATATCCTTGTATTTTTTCAGGACTTCTCCGACCATGTCGCTTCCGGAGACAATCTTACCCGCTTTGTTGGCCAGGGCGATGTAGGATGCTATCCTTTCCTCCATTGCCGCGATAATCCGATTCCGGAGGCTTTCGACATCCACACCCTGAATATCTTTTTTAAAAGCCCTGGAAAACTGTTTCCTCTCACATGCCTGTCGAATACAGGATTCCTTCAAACAGGTGTATACTCCCCGTCCCGGAAGTTTCTGCATGAGGTCGGGCACAAGGGAACCGTCAGGTGCAAGGACAAAACGAATCAGTTCATCCTTTTCGCACGCAGAGCGGCAACCGACGCAGGTTCTCCGAGGCGATTCCTTGGTCATGGGCTACTCTTCGGACACTTCCTCTTCAGTGGCCGGTTGTTCCGCGGCGTCCTGCCGAGCGGCGACTTCCTGTTGTACTTCGGGCTCAGCCGAGGTCTCGGCTTCCGGCACAGGCTCTTCTTTTTGCGTTTCATCGGCTGTACCGTCGAATGACGAATACTGGAGCATTTCGGCTTCAGCCGCCCTGGTCTCGCTCTTGATATCGATTCTCCAGCCCGTCAGCCGGGCGGCGAGCCTCACGTTCTGGCCCCGCTTGCCAATGGCAAGAGACAGCTGATCGTCGGCAACGATGATTTCCATGGCACTGCTCTCATCGTCGATGTAGATTTTGGATACCACGGCGGGAGCAAGCGCATTGCAGGCAAACCGGGCAATATCCTCGGACCAGGGGATAATGTCAATCTTCTCTCCACGCAACTCGGAAACCACGTTCTGAACGCGCGCACCCCGCATCCCGACGCAGGCGCCGACCGGGTCGACATTTCCGTCGTGGGAGTAAACGGCAATCTTCGCCCGACTCCCCGGCTCGCGGACAACGCCCTTCACTTCCACGATTCCCTCGGCAATCTCGGGCACTTCCGCCTCAAAGAGCTTCGCGAGCATAGCCGGATTCACGCGCGAAAGGACAATCTGAGGTCCCTTGCCGGTCATCTCGATCCTGGTGATGAGCGCCTTGATCCGATCTCCCTGTCGGTATACCTCGCGTGGGGCCTGTTCGTTCTGCGGCAGAACGGCTTCCGCGCGACCCAGGTCGACGATCAGTTCGCCTTTCTCATAGCGGCGCACGATGCCGTTCACCAGCTCTCCCTTCCTCTCGATGAACTCATTGTAGATGGTTTCGCGTTCCGCTTCACGCACCTTCTGAATTATCACCTGTTTAGCCGTCTGGGCCGCGATGCGGGTAAAGTCGCTGGCATCCATCTTCATGCCGAGAGAATCACCTATTTCGACGTCCGGATCCACCTCGCGGGCCTCTTCAAGGTCGATTTCCTTGTAGGAGTCCTGGACCTCATCGACCACGGTAACGAATTCGAACAGCTCGACTTCGCCGATCTCCTCGTTGAAATGGGCTTCCAGATCACGGGTGTTACGGTACTTCTTGTTGGCTGCAGTAAGAACTGCCTGCTCGAGGGCATCAAGAACGATTTTTTTGTCGATGCCCTTTTCCTTTACGATCTGGTCGATGGTATTTTTAAGGTTAAAGGTGGTGTCCACTTCCGATTCTCCTCAAAAAAGTGTTGTGATAAACGCTGTCCGGTTCACCGGGTATCGGTGTGTTTCTCTACATCTCGAACTCGAGGTTGGCTTTCGCCACCGCCGCCAAGGGAATGGATGCGGTTTGACCCTCCCTCAGCTTCACCCGGATCAGGTCTCCTTCCATTCCGAGGAGTTCCCCCAGAAAGGTCTTTCGAGGGTTCCCGGCATCATCGGGAAGAGTCTCGAATGTCTTTATCTTTACCAGACGCCCAGTGTACGACTCGAAATGGCTTCTTGTCTTGAGAGGACGGTTCAATCCCGGAGAAGAGACTTCAAGCGTGTACCTGCCGGGTATGGTATCCTCAACGTCAAGCACCGCCGCAAGCTCCCTGCTGACGGCCGCGCAATCGTCCAGAGATACTCCTCCCGTCTTGTCGATATACAGACGCAACATCATCTGTCTTCCCTCGCGCTTATATTCGAGCTCCACGAGCTCCATGCCCAGAGAAGAGACAAGCGGCCGCGCCAGTGCTTCAACCTGTTCCGTTACGTCCATGTATTCCCTTACAAATTAAGCTGAAAACAAAAAAAGCGAGCCGGAAGAGCTCACTTTTTTAGGGTGAACATTAAGTTATGGAGCGTTTTTACCATGTGAGTATCGAAAAATGCAAGCTTTTTTTTGTCCGTAGCGGAGGGATTGACAGATTGCCGTCAGCCGGTGTATGAAAGTAGGCTCTTTTTCTGAAATTACCCACGCAGAAAGGCTACTCAATGATTACGATCGATTTTGAAAAAATGGGGGGACTGGTTCCGGCAATCATCCAGGACCATGAAACCGGGGAAGTGCTGATGTTGGCCTTTATGGATGAAAAGACCCTGAATCTGACTCTTGAGACCGGCAAGACCTGGTTTTTCAGCCGCAGCCGGAACAAATACTGGATGAAGGGCGAACAATCGGGAAATGTCCAGGAGGTAATGGAAGTCTATACCGACTGCGACGCGGATTCGATCCTTATCAGGGTCAAACAGCACGGCGGCGCTGCCTGCCACACCGGAAACCGGACCTGCTTCTACGTGAAGCGCGAGGGTGACCAGTGGGTGGAACACTCCAACCCCTTATTCAACCCCGACGAGGTATACAAAAAATGAAAAAACTTCTCAAGTTCGGCATCCCCAAGGGGAGCCTTGAAAGCGCAACCGTTGAGCTTTTTCGTAAAGCCGGATGGAATATCGCCCTCTCTTCCAGGAGTTATTTCCCTTCTATCGACGATGAGGAGATGAAGTGCAATCTGATTCGTACCCAGGAAATGAGCAAATACGTGGAGAAGGGGACCATCGATGTCGGTATTGCCGGCAGGGACTGGGTCATGGAGAACGACTCGGATGTGGTGACGGTCGCTGATCTGATCTACTCCAAGGTATCGCGCAAACCGGCCCAATGGGTACTGGTAGTGACCCAGGATTCCCCCATCAAATGCGTCGCAGACCTGAAGGGGAAGACCATCTCCACGGAACTGGTTGGTTTCACGAAACGCTACTTTGCCGAGAGAAAGATACCGGTCAGCGTCGAGTTTTCCTGGGGCGCCACCGAGGCAAAGGTTGTCGAGGGGCTCTGTGACGCCATTGTGGAGGTCACCGAGACGGGATCCACCATCCGTGCCAACGGCCTGCGCATCGTGGAAACGTTGATGACGTCGAATCCCATCATTATCGCCAACAAGAAGGCATGGGACAATCCATGGAAGCGGGAAAAGATCGAGCAGATAACCACTCTCCTCCAATCGGCGCTGAAGGCTGAGAACATGGTCGGTCTCAAACTGAACGCGCCCAAGGAGAAGATCGAAGATATCATCAAGGTTCTCCCAAGCCTCAACTTCCCGACTGTTTCCAGCCTCTACAACACGGATTGGGTATCCATCGAAAGCGTTCTCAATGAAAAAGAGGTGCGGAGGATCGTGCCGGAACTGCTGAAGATGGGTGCGGAAGGCATCATAGAGTACCCCCTTAACAAGATCATCTGAAGCAAATACCGTGTGCGCGTACTGATGCGCTGAACACCGTATCTACATCCAACGGGGCGTGCCGAACACGCCCCGTTTTGCATCCCCATCTCTTTTGTCTCATCCTCCCCGGATTTTCCCCGCCCAATCTGTCAACCTGTTTATTGATTCAGGTTGACAACCACCTTTCCCGTGTGATACCTGAAAACCGGAGGTGGTGCATGAGGCCTTTGCTGCGTGAGATCACAAACCGGATTCTTGACAACGGAACACTCTCTCCGGATGAGGCGCTGGAACTGGCTGCGTTTTCGGGTACGGATCTGTTCGACCTGTTTGTAGCGGCATGCCGGATAAAAGAGTTTTTCGTCGGGAACCGGATTCACCTTTGCTCCATCATCAATGCGAAATCGGGGCGTTGTGGGGAGGATTGCGCATTCTGTGCCCAGTCGGTCCATCACGAAACCGATGCCCCCGTGTATCCGCTGATCTCTGAAGACGGCATAACAACGGCTGCTCTCCGTGCGGAACAGAGCGGTTCGGGCTGCTTCGGTATTGTCACGAGCGGGACGAGTGTCGCGAGCGGTGAGGAGTTGGAAAGGATCTGCGCGGCATTACGGAGCATACGGAATCAATCGCGCATCTCACCCTCCTGTTCCCTTGGAATCATCGGCCGGGAGACGTCCCTGAAGCTGAAGGAGGCGGGAGCGATCACCTACCACCATAACCTGGAGACTGCCCGTTCCTTCTTCCCGAACATCTGCACCACCCACGACTACGAAGAGGACGTTGAAACGGTGAGGAATGCCAAGGCCGCCGGACTGCGGGTGTGCTGCGGCGGCATCTTCGGCATGGGGGAAAGCATGGCCCAGCGTATCGAGCTTGCTTTCACCCTGCGTGAGCTTGAGGTGGATTCCGTGCCCATTAATTTCCTGAACCCTGTACCCGGCACGCGGCTTGCCGACGCGGATTTCCTGACTCCCCTGGAATGCCTGCACACTATCGCCCTGTATCGCCTGATTCTTCCCGCGAAAAAAATAACCATATGCGGCGGGCGGGAAAAGAATCTCCGTGATTTGCAGTCCTGGATGTTCCTCGCCGGCGCCAACGGAACCATGATCGGCAACTACCTGACCACCAGCGGCAGGGACGAGGCACAGGATCGCCTGATGCTGAAGGACCTTGAGCTTGAAATAGCAGCGTGCGGCTGCTGAACCGGAACACCACGAGGACAATGGGATGCGACCGAAAGGGATATTCATAACCGGCACCGATACAGGGGTGGGAAAAACCATCGTAGCGGCGGGCATCGCCCGCTATCTGCACGATCGGGGGATCCGGGTCGGCGTTTTGAAGCCCGTCACGAGCGGGGCATTGGAGGCTGACGGCAGACTCGTGTCGGAGGATGCCGAACTGCTTCGCTGGGCCGCTCGGAGCACCGCTCCCGCCGCTGACACGGCGCCCTACGTTCTGCGGGAACCCCTTGCCCCCTCGGAGGCGGCCCGTCGCGATGGCGTGGCAATCAGCCGCAATCGGATCCGGGAGGCGTTCGACCGGCTCGCAGGGCGCCATGATTTCCTGATAGTGGAAGGCGCCGGAGGCCTTCTTGTACCACTTGCCGACAATTTGTTGGTGGCGGACCTGGCAAAGCACCTTGAATTACCCCTTCTTATCGTTGCGAGGCCGGATCTGGGAACCGTCAACCATACCCTGATGACCTGCGAGTGCGCCCGTTCACGCGGCATCGGCGTGATGGGAATCGTTATCAATGGACAGCCGGAACAGCCCGGTCAAGCAGAGTCATACGCTCCTCGACTCATCGGGAATCTGGCCGGTGTCCCGCTTCTGGCCGTATTTCGGCGCTATACGGACACGAATGAAAAAGGGGTCATAGAAAAGCTGGCTGCCTGTGTGGGGAAAGAGCCGCTGGCAGCAGCCCTGATGGGAGAGATGGAATGATACAGTATGATACCGAAACGCTTCGGGATTACGATAGGAAGTATGTCTGGCATCCCTTCACCCAGATGCGGGACTGGGAGGCGGATACGCCCATCGTGATAACGCGGGGCGAGGGATCCTTTCTCGTGGATACGGAAGGGAACCGCTACCTGGACGGCGTCGCATCCGTCTGGACAAACGTGCACGGCCACTGCCGGCCGGAAATCAACCGGGCGGTGAAGGATCAGGTTGACCGGCTGGAACACTCCACTCTGCTCGGGCTGGCCGGCGAACAGCCGGCACTGCTGGCGAAACGGCTCGTGGACATAGCGCCGTCCGGGCTTTGCAAGGTTTTCTACTCCGATAACGGTTCGACCGCAGTGGAAATCGCCGTAAAAATGGCCTTCCAGTACCAGCAGCACCGAGGCGGCCGATACCGGGACAAGACCTGCTTCATCACCTTCAGGAACGCCTATCACGGAGACACCATCGGCGCGGTGAGCGTCGGCGGCATCGACCTGTTTCACGGGGTATTCCGCCCGCTTCTGTTTCCCACCGTTCAATCCCCTTCCCCCTATTGTTACCGTTGCGAATCCGGGGGGACAGGCAATGAGAACTGCGAACGTCATTGCCTGAAAGAGCTTGAACGCCTGATGGAAATCCATGCAGAAACGACCGCCGGTCTCGTCATCGAGCCGATGATGCAGTGCGCAGGCGGGATGATTGCCCAGCCTCCGGGCTTCGTGAAAAAGGTTCGGGAACTGTGCGACAGGTACGACATCCTGATGATCGCCGACGAGGTCGCCGTCGGGTTTGGAAGGACCGGGACCATGTTCGCCTGCCAACAGGAAGGGGTCACGCCCGATCTCATGGCGCTTTCCAAGGGACTCACCGCCGGCTACCTCCCCCTTGCGGCGACCCTGGCGACTCAGAAGATATACGACATGTTCCTGGGGGAGTACAGCGAGTTGAAGACCTTTTTCCACGGACACACCTTCACCGGCAATCCCGTCGCCTGCGCAGCGGCCCTCGCCAGCCTCGACCTGTTTGAAAAGGACGACCTGCCGGCCCGGCTTCCCGCCAAGATATCGTATCTGGAAGAGAGGTTCCGCCGTATTGCATGTCTGGAGCACGTGGGAGAGACCCGTCAGACCGGCATGATAGGAGGCATTGAACTTGTGAGGGACAGGGAGAAACGGGAACCGTATCCCTGGGAAGAGCGGGTCGGCGTCAGGGTCTGCCTGGAAGCCCGGAAACACGGCCTTTTCCTCCGCCCACTCGGCAACGTGATCGTTGTCTTCCCTCCCCTTTCCATCAACGTGGATGAATTGCGGTGCCTGATGGAAGGAATCGAGGCGTCAATCCGTACCGTAACGGAGAATTGAAAGCAAGACGGTTGACCAGAGAACAAAATGCCCGTCAGGACAGCACAAGGACGATGTCTTCAGCGTGCGGGAAATTGTATCAGGAATTCGGTGCCGTTCTGTCGAGAGTCGATATTCATGCTGCCCCGCAACTGCTTGACGAGCAGGTCGACCAGTTACAGGCCCATTGAAGGGATGTCCCGGAAGTCCAGACCCGCGGGCAACCCCACGCCGGTATCGGCCACCACGAGAGTAATCCGACCCCTTTCATCGTCGTTGCAGCGGATAACAATCTCTCCATGACGTTGTCCGGGAAAGGCGTGTTTCAGTGCGTTGGATACCAGTTCGTTGATTATCAGACCGCACGGTATCGCACGGTCAATATCCATGGACATTTCTTTCGCATCAAGGCGCAGCGAGATTTGTGATCCGTTGGATGCATACGACTGGAAAAGGTACTGCGCAAGATCCCGTATGTATTCCCCCAGGTCGATGGTGGTAAAGTCCTTGGACATATAGAGCCGTTCGTGAACGAGCGCCATGGTCCTGACACGGTTCTGGCTTTCCAGCAAGTTGCACCGAGACCGTTCATCGTGAATGGAATCTGCCTGAAGGTCAAGAAGTGACGAGATTATCTGAAGGTTGTTCTTGACCCGGTGATGGACCTCTTTCAGCAGGACAATCTTCTCCGCGAGGGCAATCTCCAGGATCTCTTCGGCGCGCTTGGCTTCCGTGATGTCGACGAAGGTGGCGATCCCTCCCGGCCTCCCCTCAAATTCTATCCTGCCGGCCGAGACAATCATCCACCCTTCCTCACCGTTTTTCTTGACGAATCTCAGCTCGTACTGGCTTGGAACCGAATCCCCCTGTTGTCGCGCCATGCCCCGCTCCATCGCCATCCCGCGGTACTCCGGATGAGCCCACTCCCAGAATTTCATCCCCAGCAACTCGGACTCGCTGTAGCCGAACATCCGGACGGCAAAAGGATTTACGTAGACAAAATATTCTCCCTGGAAGACGACGATGGCGGCGGGAGCGGTATCCGCCAGGACCCGGAACTTCTGCTCGCTTTCCCTCAGTTTTTCCTCGGCACGCTTGCGCTCGGTGATGTCTATAAGAGCGCCGACAATTCCGGCCACTCGATCATCAGCATCGAAAAATGTCGCCTTGTTGAAAATGACGGTGTGAAAGGCGCCGTCACCATACATTCCGCTTGCTTCGTATGTCTGTTCGCCCGGATGTCGGATCAGATCCAGATCCGCTTCATGGTGTCTGCCGGCACGGTCCTTCGAGGCCACTTCATGAACCGTTTTTCCCACAATATTCTTTCGCGGCATGCCGATGATTCTTTCGAAAGCCCTGTTGCATCCAAGGTAGCATCCGACCGCATCCTTGTAGTAGACGGGAACGGGGATGGAATCCATCAATTGCTGCTGGAAATACACCTGCGCGTTCAGGCTTTTTTCCCGTTCCCGCAGTGTGTCTGCCATGGACTGCAGGGCCTCACCGAGCAGGTTGAACTCCCTTACCGGGTCACTGGGCCACTCGCCCGCTTCTTCTCCCGACTCAATTCCGTGGGCGTGGGAGACAAGCTTTTCGAATCTCGTTGCCAGGGAATGGGACATGACGAGGGCCAGACCGGAAGCCAGGAGCAGCGCGATGCACAGGGCGGTCGCGAAGATCCCTGTTGTGGTGAGCGCCGATCGATAGGCAAGCGCGACGGGGGATGCAACAAGGATGTTCCAGTCCAGAAGAGGCGCCCGGATGAGACTGCCGACAACCCTCTTGCCGTTGAAGGAAAAACTCCGGGTGAGCGGCTTGGCGGATGCAAGCCCGTCTTTCACGATTTCCAGGTTTGTCAGATTGTATTGCCGTGCGGTGTATCGGCCTTCCTGGTCGGCTATCACCTGTCCGCGCCTGTCCAGGATAAAGACCCACTGTTTTTCCCGGGGCGCGATACTCCTGAGAAAACTGCTCAGCTGGGCGAGGGAAATTTCCCCCAGCGCCACACCGTCGCCGGCCGGGGTCGCATAGGCAACGGCAAGCGCGCCTCCCACCGGAGACAGATAGGCATCGGACCATGCCGGTTTGTCTGATGCGCGCACCTGGCGCACTGCGTCAGTGAGCGAAAGATCAATCCCCGACATTTCCTGTCGCAGTGTTTTTTTTCCCTCGGGAAGTGCTATTGCCGTGATGCGGTCGGCAGCGTCGGTGAAGGTGATGGAGGTGAGGTTCTCCTCGGACGCCAGCATGGTGTCCAGGAACTCCGGCACTTCTTCCGAACGGATCAGACTCTTAGAGAGAACCGAGGCGGTTTTCTCGATAGTCTGTGAGGATGCCACAAGGTAGGCCTCAGTCCGCGACGCGATCACCTCGGCCAGTTGCCGCTGATGCCCCTCCGTGTCGGCGATCACCTGGGGACGCAGCCAGAACCATGCCAGCAACGCCGAGAGAAGAAAGGGAACTACGGCTATCAGGGCTGAGCGGATAGCGAGAAAACGACGAAGTGAGAGTATCTTCATGGTTTATTACTCGATCGTAACAAAGCGCCCGCTCCTTACCATTGTTATGAATGTTGTGCTCTCTGTGTCTCCAAAACGATTCAGGACAATTTTCCTCTGTATTCCCTGATAAGCGCCTGCTGCGAGGATCGCATCCTTCAGCGGAGTTCCCTTTTTGCGTGCGGCCAAGGCATCCATCACGACCGTCGCGGCATCATATCCAGCCAGACCGGAGAAGCCGGGATCCTGGCCGAAGCGTTTCCGGTACGATGTCAGGAAGTTCCGGTAGCGAGGCGACATGCTGCCGTGGTCAAGAAACTGCGCGAAGAAGACACCTTCCACGGCTGCGCCACCCAGCTCGATGAACCGTTCCGTGGATCCCCATTCGGAAACGGAGATGGTAACGCGGCGATCCAGCTTGCGGACCTGCTGGCAGAGCAATGCCGCATCTACGGCGCTGCACACGAGAACGACAAGATCCGGTTTGTGTCGCAGCAGGTCGCGCACGATGGGCGAGAACCCGACATTTTCACCGGATTTGAAGGAGTTGACCGTGACAACGCGGCCGCCGAGGCGCTCAAAGGCTTTCCTGAAACCGTTCAACCAGCTCACCGTGTAGGAACTGTTGCCCGTGTCGTAAATGACTGCAGCCCGACGCAGACCGGATTTTTCGAAATGGAAATGCGCACTCTTGGGAGCGTAAGTGGATGTGTCCGGCAGGATCCGCAGAAAAAAATCATCCAGACCGGAAAGCTCCGTGGTTGTCACAGTGGGACTGACCATGACCAGCCGCGCCTTGTTGATAATGGGGACAACGGCAAGCGCCATGCTGCTGGTCATGGGTCCGATGATTGCCTCCACCTTCTGCTGGATGAGTTCGCGGGTACCCTTTACAGCGGTTCTCGAATCCTGCTCGTCATCGCGAATAATCAGCTCAACGGGCCGGCCGTTGATCCCGCCGTGGGCGTTTCTTTCCTCAACGGCGAGCTGGGCGCCGTTTCTGCCGCCAACCCCCAGGTCCGCCACACGACCCGACATGCCGCCCACAAATCCGATGCGGATCGGTTCCCGTTCACAGCCGGTCAGGAGAAGGACGATACAGAAGATTATCAGAAGCGGTACCTGCATCCGTGCACGACGAAACATGTTTTTGTACTCCTTCATATCCCTTGTGAAAAAGGAGATTGGCCTGATCAATGTGCCGTCGGCCTCATTAGAAATATATACCATGACTTGTTTTTTGTGCAAATAACGAACAGAGCGGGTTACGGTACCGCACAAAAGAAACCGGTTGGAGATTCAAAGCGCTGTTCGTCGTTGTGGATAACCTGGTTGTCTACAAAGTCTGGAGCGGCACCCCCCATAGGCCCAATGACCCGGTAGCTGTATATTTTGGCCAACTTTTGATACCCCGGCCCAATGACCACATAGCTGCAAAAAGTGCCAACTTTTGATAAGGCGATTACAGAAATGGTAATATGAACAATAACTA
>Ga0228536_1000236_pt1 | contig 133644 bp, 122 predicted proteins | sample SJ1Smetagenome_FD_168611 | JGI IMG/M metagenome (GOLD analysis project Ga0228536, IMG submission 168611) | Enriched culture of PCE-dechlorinating microbial communities from Ithaca, New York, USA - SJ1.S | ecosystem: Engineered > Modeled > Simulated communities (microbial... > Unclassified...
TCTCCCGGGCCGTACCCTTACCCTTCTCCTTCTGCTTCGCTATCGCCTTCGGTCCTCCGCCTCCCTGCGCTTCCTCGTGCTTCCTTACCAGCTCTTCGCACAGCTCGTCAATTGTTCGGTGTGACATCTGATGTGTTTGCCTCCTTTGTCCCCTGGTTGTCTTCCGTCCGCGGGAACAGTTTCCTGAGTATGTCCGCTGAGACCGTGTAGGGGTTTATTTTTCGTGCAGCCAGGTCTTCCATAAGTTCCCGGCTTTTGTGAGCCTGCCAGACTTTTTCAGCTTTCCTCGTCAGATTCTTCAGAAGGATATCTTCCACCTCGGAAGAAAGGCGCCTGAACTCGAACCGCGTGCCCTCAGGACTGTTTTTGACGAATTCATGATGCTTCATGATGCTCTCGGCGAACTCCTCCACACCGGTGCCGTTTTCCGCGACGGTAAGGTGTACGGGAGGTGTCCAGGCCTTGTCCCTGACAAGCTCGAGCATGAGCCTCACTTCGGCGGCTACCCTGTCGACTCCCGGCTTGTCGGCCTTGTTGATGGCAAAGACATTGGCGATTTCCATGATGCCCGCCTTCATTATCTGGATATCGTCGCCCATGCCGGGAACCAGGACGACGCACACCGTATCGGCAATCTTGATGATGTCCACTTCCGACTGGCCGACACCGACGGTTTCGATGATAATGACATCCTTGCCGCAGGCGTCAAGAAGCAGCACCGCCTCCCGGGTTCCCCTGCTCAGGCCGCCGAGGGATCCCCTGGTTCCCATGCTCCGGATGTACACGCCCTGATCTCCTGTATGGCGCTGCATCCTGATACGGTCGGCAAGGATGGCTCCACCGGAGAAGGGGCTCGAGGGATCAACGGCGATAATCCCCACACTCTTCCCCTTTTTCCGGAAAGATTCGATCAGCTTGTCGGTCAGCGTGCTTTTCCCTGCCCCGGGACTGCCCGTGATGCCGATGACCATGGCTTTGCCGGTGAGGGGGTAAATCCGGCGCAAAATCCCATCGGCTACCGGATCATCATTTTCAATCAGGCTGATTATCCGGGCGATGGCCCGGGTATCCCCTGCCAGCGCCTTGTTAATGAGAATATCCACAGCGGCTACTGTTCTTTGGCCCTTTTTTCCGCCACAGCCTTTTCAAGCCATTCAACACAGACGGACGTCGGGGTTCCCGGTCCGAAGACCGCTCCTGCGCCGGCCTCGAGAAGCCCCGGAATATCCTTGTCGGGAATGACTCCTCCGCCGAAAACGATGACGTCCCCGGCCTCCTTTTCTTTCAGCATGTCGATGATCTTCGTGAAATAAAACGTGTGGGCTCCGGAAAGAATACTGATGCCTACCGCATCTGCGTCCTCCTGAAGAACGGTTTCAACGATCTGTTCCGGTGTCTGCCTCAGGCCGGTGTACACCACTTCCATTCCGGCGTCCCGCAGAGCTCTCGCCACGACTTTCGCTCCCCTGTCGTGTCCGTCGAGTCCCGGTTTTGCCACAACCACCCTGATTTTTCTTTCGTCCACGGAATATCCCTCCAGTGTGTTATAAGACTTTCTAAACGGACGTGCCGCTACAGAACGATATTTTCGGTATACTCTCCGAATACGTTCCGGAGTACGCCGCAAATTTCTCCCTCGGTTGCATAGGAGCGGACGGCATTGATGATGAGGGGCATGAGATTCGTTGAGTCGTCGGCCGCCGCCCTGCGGATGTCGTCGAGGGCGTTCTTTACGGCAAGGTTGTCCCTGGATTCCTTCAGCTTGTGAAGTTTGGCGATCTGCCGCTCTCCCACGGAAGCATCCACGGTAAGGAGGTTCATCTCCCCGTTGTCTTCCCTGACCTGGAACTTGTTCACACCGACAACGATGGCTTCCTTCGCCTCAACCGATCTCTGGTAGTCGTAGGCAGCATCCTGGATATGCTTCTGCACGTATCCCTTTTCGATGGCGGTCAGCATGCCGCCCATGTCGTCTATTTGGCCGATGTACTCGAAGGCCTTCTTTTCGATCTCGTTCGTGAGGCTTTCAACCACGTAGGATCCTGCCAGGGGATCGACCGTATTGGTCACGCCCGATTCGTAGGCGATGATCTGCTGGGTTTTAAGGGCTATACCGACGCTCTTTTCGCTCGGAAGGGCCAGCGCCTCGTCCATGCTGTTCGTATGGAGCGACTGGGTTCCTCCCAGGACGGCGGCAAGGGCCTGCATGGTAACGCGGACGATGTTGTTTTCCGGCTGCTGGGCCGTGAGGGTGCTTCCCCCCGTCTGGGTGTGGAACCGAAGCATCTGGGCCTTCGGGTTGGTGACGCTGAAGCGGTCCTTCATGATTCGCGCCCACATGCGCCGGGCTGCGCGGAATTTCGCCACTTCCTCGAGGAAATCGTTATGGGCGTTGAAGAAGAAGGAAAGACGCTCTCCGAAAACGTTGGGATCAAGACCTTTCCTGGCGGCGGCTTCCACGTAGGCGATACCGTCGGCTAGGGTGAACGCTACTTCCTGTGCAGCGGTGCTTCCGGCTTCGCGGATGTGGTATCCGGAGATGGAAATGGTGTTCCACTTCGGCACGTTCTCGCTGCAGAACGCGAAAATATCGGTAATCAGCCGCATGGAAGGCTTCGGGGGGAAGATGTACGTCCCCCGGGCGATGTATTCCTTGAGAATGTCGTTCTGGATGGTTCCCGAAAGGACGTCCATGGGCACACCCTGTTTCTCGCCCACGCAGATATACATGGCAAGGAGGACGCTCGCGGGAGCGTTGATCGTCATGGAGGTGGAGACCTTGTCCAGGGGGATCTGGTCGAAAAGGATTTCCATGTCCTGGAGACTGTCAATGGCAACTCCCACTTTTCCGCACTCCCCCTGGGCCATGGGGTCGTCGGAATCGTAGCCTATCTGGGTGGGAAGGTCAAAGGCTACGGAAAGGCCGGTCGTCCCCTGGGAGAGCAGGTAGCGGTAGCGCTCGTTGGACTCTTCCGCAGAGGCAAATCCCGCATACTGCCGCATGGTCCAGAATCTGCCCCGGTACATGGTGGGCTGGACGCCTCTCGTAAAGGGGTACTCTCCGGGAAACCCGATATCCTTCATATAGTCCACGGACTCGGTGTCGTCCGGACCGTAGAGTCTCCCTAGGGGGAGCCCTCCTCCGGTAGTAAAGTTTTCCTTTCTCTCTTTGTTCTTTTGAAGCGACTTCGCCACGCCTGCCTCGAATTTCGCCCTGGCGTCTTTGTATTCCGTATTCATGCGTGCATCCCCTCCTCGAAAATTTGTTCTGTCAATAGCCTGTAATTTACAGAAGATCGGGCCATAGGGGCATCCAGTCCCTTGAGGATGCCGAACCTACGTCCATGTAGACGGAAAGGACGGACCGGCTGGGAAAGCCGGACGACGTTTCGTCGGAAGGCAGGGAAATCCTGACTTCTCCGCGGTAAGACGAGGAATACCCCGGCAGATCCCCTTGCGGGGAAAAGAGGGTTGTTCCTCCCGTGAGTCCCGATGCCCGGACGAGGGGCATCGGCGAAACGGTGTCGCAGAATGCGAAAAGGCGAATTCCGTTTTGAAGGCAAAAGCCTGCAAGCAGCTTCAGTTCTCCGGGAGAAAAGGGAATGGAGGATGCAGCAGCAACATCGGTGAGCCTGTTCCTTTTATCTGTCCAGAGCTGCCCAAGAATCTGCAGAACCTCTTTTCCCGAGGCCGCTTCATGAAAACGGCCTCCCGCCCGGCTGCCCGGGGGCACGAAGAACACGGCGGGATCCGCCGCCTTTTCCGGCAGGAACCGGAAGTCCGCCGTCAGCATCCTTTCATTCCAGACCGACGTGACAACCGGCCTGTTCCTCGACATATACGTGCGGTACGGCCCTGAAATCGACGCCCCGAGCAGAAAGCTCTCCCTGTCTTCCTCCCTGAGGACTGAGGGAGTATCAAGGGAGAGAAACGCTGGGGAGGATTCTTCAGGAAACAAATACATCTCCCAGAGTGAAAACCCCGCCACATCGAGGCAGTATACCCTGTCCTCGAGGGAAAAAAGGCTCCAGGCTCCGGGTGCTTCACGAATCACGGTCTCCGACCTTACTGCCTCCATGGTCTCAAAGGAAATGGTTGTTTTGCTCACCTCTCCCTTTTCATGGACGACAAAGAGATCGCCGAAAGGCGACCAGGCCAAGTCCCGGGGCGAATCCGCCCCGAAGGAGAACTCCGTGCGCCTTTCCCGGAGGGACACAATGAAAACCAGGCTGTTGTTGCGGTCGGCCACTGCAAGCCATTCTCCGAATGCCGCCGCTGCCGCGGGCTCAAAGGGGTGCTCCGTTTCAGGAAAGGTCAGTTCGGAAACAAGAGACAGGTCAGGAAGGGAAAATATCCCCGCTCTTCTGTGGGAAGCACTCACTGCTGCGAAGGCGCCTTCCGAGATCAGGGCGCCGTCAGAGGGAGGAAAGGGAAGTTCCCCGAGTTCCGTCAGTTCTTTCCCGCCGTCGCCGAAGGAGAGGACCTTCCCGCTTTCAAGAAGGACAATCCCGCTGGTCTGCCCTGAAAAAAGAGCTGTCACAGGGGATTCCAAATCGATACCGGAAAAGGACCGTTCTCCCCGGGTGCGCATCCACAGCCGGCCGCCGAGCGTATCTGCGACAGCCAGTCCTCCCGACGGAGAGGATTCAGCCTTGCCGAGCCCTTTAATCCCCAGGTTCTGTAGAACGGGAAGGCCGAGGGCAGTCCTCAGGTCCCTCATGGAAGAAGCAGTCCGGGAAAAGACAGGCCTGCCCGCAAGAACATCGCCGAGGAACCTTCCCTCTTCTTCAAACCGTGAAAGTATACGGGGAACCGCCGTATCTCTCGGCCGGACTTCCAGAAAATACTTCAGCGACTTCAATGCGTCGTCAGCTCTTCCGGTTCTGTGAAGCGCAAGGCCGCGCATGAGATAGAAGTCAACGAGAAAAGTGTTCAGCTTCAGCGCCCTGTCAAGGTCTTCAAGAGCCCCGTAGTAATCCCGGGTGCAATACTTGCCGTAGGCGCTGCCGAAAAACTTCTCAGCCTCTTCCCTGTTCGCCGGGGGGAGGACCGCAGGCTCAAGGGGCACCGCCTGAAAGAAAAAAAAGAGGCACAGAGGAAGCAACAGCACGGTCCGAAGCCATTTGCAATCACGATCCATCGGCGGCACTCCCCCTCTCAACTCCCGGAATATCCTCAGAAATGTTTCGAAATGACATCAATGCCCGCAAAGGAATAAAAAGCGAGCGTAACCGCCCCTGCCAGAAGAAAGCCCAGCAGCATTCTCAGGTACAGCACCCACATCTCCCCGCCGGGCAGGGAGCCGCTCCGTATACGCACCACGATACGGGCGATGAACAGTGACGCAAGAAACATTCCGAGGGCTATAAGCGCTTGAACATTGACTATAGGCATTCTTCACTCAACTTTCAGCTTCTGATAATGGCAATTAGGATAACTCATAAAAAAAGGGAACGCCACTTAAAAAAACCTTTTTTTCGGCAATGCCCGGAGAGAAAAAAGAAAAAAATGTTCCTTCCACAAAAAGATACCCTGGATTTCGCACCCAGGGCATCTACTATACCATTTTTTCAGGATGTTTCGGTCATTGGAACGGGAGAAAGAAAATCAGCACACTCCTGCCTCTTCCCTGCCGGCGGCACTTTCATCGTTGAGATGAATCTGTTTCAGCACCGATACGGCGACCTCCAGAGCCCGCTTGCCGTCAGTGATCCCGACAAGGGGTTGTTTTCCTTCCCGGACGCAGGTTACGAAATGCTGCAGCTCCAGCTTCAGTGGTTCGCTCTTGGGGAAGACCGGGTGTTCGATAACCTCCACGAGACTGCTGTTGTTTTGCCGTACGCACCGGTTGATGGATACGTCCTGAGTTTCATAGTCGATGGTTACGTATCGCTCAGGCTCCATGATCTCGAGCTGTCTCAGCCGTCTCTCCGAAACCCGGCTTACGAGGATGTGGGCCATGGATCCGTTTTCAAACGAGATCTGGGCGGAGGCGATGTCCTCGTGATCTGACCGGATGCATCTTCCGGTGGCGGAAATGGCCGTAATTTCGGAACGGACAAGGGAGAGTATGATGTCGATATCGTGGATCATCAGGTCAAGTACGACCCCGACGTCGCTGATACGGGGAGAGAAGGGGCCGAGTCTCCGGGACTGGAGGAAGAGGGGTTCGTGAACAATCTTCGAAATGTACTGGACAGCGCTGTTGAACCTCTCGATATGCCCCACCTGAAGGACGAGATCAGAGTCGGCCGCTATTCGGAGCAAACTCTCCGCTTCGCTCACCGTGGTTGTCACCGGTTTTTCGATGAGGACATGAATCCCGTTGCTCAGCGCCTTCTTCGCTATTTCGAAGTGCAGGCTCGTGGGGACCACAACACTGACGGCATCAGGCCTTGCCCTGGCGATAAACTCATCCATATCCGTAAACCAGGGAACGCCCAGGTTGTCTCCTATGGCGGCGGCCCTGCTTTCGTTCTGGTCGACGACGCCTACGAGCTGCGTCCCGAGGAGTTCTGTGTATACCCTAGCATGGTGCTGTCCGAGATGTCCGACCCCGATGACACCCAGCCGTTTCAGGTCCATGAACGGATCAACTCCTTTAGATGCTTGAAAAGTGCTTTCCCCGTACAGTATTCTCACGGAGGGAGCATCAAAAGTGGCATGAGAGTAAATTATTCCATCCAGGCAAGAAGAAAAAGCCTGTTTTCCCTGTCGCCCCTTCTGTATGAATAGCATACATCATTATCCCTGAAAGTGCACAGGGGGACGGAACAGATCATTTCTTCCCCGATGCCCGCATCCCTGAGCTGTTTCCTGATCTCGCCGCCAAGGTCGAAAAAAACGTCATCCCCGTCTTCCGCTATGTTGTGCCGGGAAAAAGTCTCTATACCCCTCTGCGTCCAGGGCTCGTCCTTTTTCCGAAAGTAGTGCTCTCTTCCGATTCCCGGACCAATCCAGGCCCAGGTTTTCGACGGGTCGGCTCCCTTCTCATCCAGAAGGGAACGGACGGCCCTGCCCGTGATATTGAGCACGGTGCCTTTATAGCCTGAATGAAGGAGGACGATCCGGGGAGAAGGAGAAAGGGAAGCTATCACCACGGGGAAACAGTCGGCAAACCGGAGTGAGGCCTCTATGCCGCACCGGTCGATAAGAACTCCGTCGGCCATGGGCCGGGCCGGAAGGGCCGCGCCGCCGGAAGCCGCAATGACATCAGTTCCGTGAACCTGTTGAGGGGCTACAAGGGAACCTCTCCTGGGGAACGGGTCCAGCAGAAGATTCCTGGAACGGCCGGGAACGCCCGACGACCGGTCCATGGCAGCTCCCTTCAGGAACAGCCGCATGAAAAACCGTTTTTCCCCCTCCGGCGGCAGAAAAACTATGGAATCGTTCACTGGGGAATCTTCGATTTCGTATGCCGGGCCGTTCCCTTTCAAAAAAGCAGCTCCTCTCTTCGTGAAAGGATCAGGGTGCGCATCCAGCCGATGAAGTAGAGGCTGCCGCAGCATACGGTGCCCTGCCCCTTTCTCTCTGAAGCCTTCAGGGCATCCAGGGGGTCCGGGAAGACCTCCACCGCGTCCTCTTTCCACCCGCTGCGCCTAGCCGCCTCCGCGAGCACAAACGGATCGGCCGATCTCGGGTTGCCGGGAACGGACGTGCAGATAAGTCTCCCGGCTCCTTTCAGCAGCAGGGAGAGCCCTGCGGGAAAATCCTTGTCCTTCATGCAGGCGAAAACGACTGTCGGTTTTTTCCCGCCGTAGATTCCCCGGATACTCTCCACAAGCCTTCTTATACCGTCAGGGTTATGCCCTCCGTCAAGGACCAGGGGCGGATCGGCTCTGAGTATTTCAAACCGCCCGGGCCAGCGGGCATTCTCCGCTCCCTGAAGAAGGGCTTCCCCCGTGATGCGGGGAAACCGGCCGGAGAGGCACAACATCCCGGCGGCGGCAAGGGAGCAGTTTTCAACCTGGAAAGAACCGTGCAGCGGTGTCCGTATGGGAAAGCGTCCGCCTCCGCAGAAGAATGAAAAAGCCGTTCCCTCAGCCGTAACGGATATGTTCTCTGTCCTGACTTCTTCGGGGAGAACATGGGGAAGGGCGCCTGCGGCACGGGCTCTTTCCCGGAAAAGAGGAACAAGACCGGCGGGGCTGCCCGAGAAAAAAGCGGGAATCCCTTCCCGCATGACCGCGAATTTTTCCCCCGCGATCATTTCAAGGGTGTCGCCGAGAAAGTCCATGTGGTCCATGGAAATGGACGTCACGAGGGTGAGGACCACGTTTCCCAGGAGATTCGTCGCGTCGAGCCTTCCGCCGAGTCCGGCCTCTACCACGGCAATCTCCACCCGGTTCCGTGAGCAGAGAAGAAACGCCGCCGCCGTGATGAGCTCGAAAAAAGTGGGAGGTTCGGACCGGAGGAAATCATCCTCCTCCAGGGCCTTCTGAATGGCCTCCGCCGCCCCGGTCCATTCCCCGAGGGAAAGGGGAAAACCGTCGATGAGAAGTCGTTCATCAGGTGATTCGAGATGGGGGCTGGTGTAGAGCGCAGTCCTGTACCCCGCCTCCCTGAGGATGGAATCGGAGAAGGAGGCTGTGGATCCCTTGCCGTTGGTGCCCACGATGTGGACTGCCGGGAAGTCCATCTGGGGATTTCCAAGCTTCTCCATCAGGCGGGAAATACGGTCGAGCCCCGGGCGGATTCCCGCACTGGCGAGGGAAGCAAAAACATTCTCCAGTTCTTCGAAGGACCGGGGCTTCATGTTCATGGCCGTATCAGGAACGTTTCAGGCTTGAGAGGTTTTCTTCAATCCTGGAGAGACGGGCTTCATTTTCCGCGAGCCTGTCCTTTTCCTTCTCCACGACCTCCGCCGGCGCCCTGCTGACAAAATCTTCGTTGGCCAGTTTTCTCCTCCCGGCCTCGATGTTTTTCCTCATTCCGGCCATTTCCTGGCTCAGTCGTTCTATTTCCGCAGCGATGTCCAGGATATCCCCCACCACGAGGCTGACCTCTCCGCTCTCCATCTGGGATGAGAGAGAACCGGCCGGTTTTTCTTCCTCCGGTGAAAGAAGGGTGATCTTCCGTATTTTTGTGAGGGTTTCCATGATCATTCCATTCTCCCTGAGCACTTCGGCAAGGAGGGAATTTTCTTCCGTCTGCACAAATGCCTGGTTCGCAAATGCCTGGGGTGCGATTCTGGATTCCGCCCTGAGGTTTCTCAGGATGCGGACCGTTTCCTGGAAAAGCCCCATTTTTTCAGCGGCTCCCGGATAGTCGGGCCTGTCTTCCCATCGGGGCCAGGCATTCTCTTCGATGAATCCGCCGCCGAAACCGAAGGTCTCCCAGAGTTCTTCGGTCACGAAGGGAATGAAGGGGTGAAGAAGCAGAAGGACATCCCGGAAAACTCCGAAAATCACGGTCCGGGCGGCCAGTTTTCTTTCGGGACCTTCGTCTCCCCTGAGGGCCGGCTTGGAAAGCTCGAGATACCAGTCGCACAGGTCCCCCCACACGAAATCGTACAGGAGGCGCGCCGCTTCCCCCGTCCCGAAGCTGTCAAGCAGCCGGGACACTTCGCCGCAGACAGTCTTCGTCCTGGCGAGTATCCACCGGTCATGTAGGGCCAGGGGAGAATCGGCCGAAAGCTCCGAAAGATGCACGCCGTCTTCCAGGTTCATGAGGGCGAACCGGGACGCGTTCCAGATCTTGTTCATGAACAGCCGGTACGTCTCGATCTTGCCGGTGCTCAGAAGGATGTCCCGCCCCTGCACCGTGAGGGCCGCCAGGGTCATCCGGAGGGCGTCGGCGCCGTATTTGTCGATCATGTCGAGAGGATCGATGACGTTGCCGCTCGACTTGCTCATCTTCTGGCCTTTTTCGTCACGGATAAGGGCGTGGATGTACACATCCCTGAAGGGAACCTCGTCCATGAACTCGAGGCCCATCATGATCATCCGGGCCACCCAGAAGAAGATGATGTCAAACCCCGTGACCATGAGGGACGTGGGGTAATAGAACCCAAGGTCTTCCGTCTCGTCGGGCCACCCGAGGGTGGAAAAAGGCCAGAGGGCGCTGCTGAACCAGGTATCGAGGACATCCTCGTCCTGGACTATCTTCGTGGAACCGCACTTTTCACAGGCAGCCGGGTCGTTCTCAGACACCGTGATATGGCCGCAGTCTTCGCAGGTCCACGCGGGAATGCGGTGCCCCCACCAGAGCTGCCTGGAAATGCACCAATCGCGGATATTCTCCATCCACTGGAAATACACTTTTTCCCACTGCTGCGGGGCCCAGCGTATCCTGCCTTCCTCCACGGCCCTGACCCCGGCCTCGGCCAGGGGCTTGGCTTTTACGAACCACTGCTCGGAGAGATAGGGCTCCACCACGGTGCGGCACCTGTAGCAGTGCCCCACGGAATGGACCATCTCTTCCGTCTTTTCCAGAAGTCCCGAGTTCCGGAGGTCTTCTTCGGCCTTCTTTCTCGCCTCTTCGATGGAAAGGCCTTCGTACCCCGGCGCCAGCTCATTCATGAAGCCGTGTTCGTCGATCACCTGCACCTGCTCGAGGCTGTGGCGCTGACCGACGAGGAAGTCGTTGGGGTCGTGGGCAGGCGTTATCTTGACGCAGCCGGTGCCGAACTCCGGATCCACCATGATATCTTCAATCACGGGGATTTCCCGCCCGCCGAGGGGCACCCGGACTTTTCTTCCGGCAAGGGCCGCCTTTTCAGACCTCGGGTGAACGGCTATAGCCACGTCCCCCCAGATGGTCTCGGGACGGGTGGTGGCGACGATCAGCCAGCCTTCGCCGTCGACGAAGGGATACCGGACATGGTAAAACTTCCCTCCGTGCTCCTCGTGCTCCACCTCGATGTCGGAGAGGGCGGTATGGCACCGGGAGCACCAGTTGATGATATATTTCCCCTTGTAGATGAGCCCTTTTTCGTACAGGCGGACAAAGACTGTCCTGACAGCCCGGGAGAGCCCCTCGTCAAGGGTAAACCGTTCCCGGTCCCAGTCGCAGGAGTTGCCGAGCTTCTTCATCTGGTTGATGATGCGGCTGCCGAACTCTTCCTTCCACTCCCAGACCCTCCGGACGAATTCGTCTCGTCCGAGGTCGTGCCGGGATTTCCCCTCCCCCGCTATCCTCCGCTCCACCACGTTCTGGGTGGCGATTCCGGCGTGGTCGGTGCCGGGAAGCCAGAGAACATTGTACCCCCTCATTCTCTTGTACCTGCAGAGAATATCCTGGAAAGTGTGGTTGAAGGCGTGTCCCATGTGAAGGGAACCCGTCACGTTGGGAGGCGGAATGACGATGGAAAAGGCACTGGATTTGTCGCCGCCGGGGCGGGCCTTGAAAAGTCCTTTTTCCGTCCACGAGGCATACCATTTGTCCTCAATGGGTTTGGGGTCGTACGCTTTGGCCATTTTTTCCAGGATATCAGACATGACGAAACTCCCTCCGTTGCGTAAATTTACTCTTCCGGTGATCCCCCGGGAGACGTATGGTCCCCGGAAGCGAGATACTTCTCGAGAAAGAGCCTCAGGTCCTGAATGCCGTCTCCCTTTTCCGCCGACGTGATGATCGGCACATCCACCGATTTCAGGCCGTTCCGGATATATTTCTGGAGCGTGCCTCTTCTGGCGCCCTTTGAAATTTTATCCCCTTTGGTGAAAACTACAAGCAGGGGAAGGTCCAGGTGGGAAAGCCAGTCCTGGAGAGCTGTATCGTTGGCGAGCAGACCGTGCCTGAAATCGGCGAGATGAAGCACGAGCTCCAGCGACGCCCTGTTCGAAACGTAGCTGTCAATGAGAGCAGACCACTGATTCCGCTCTCCCTTGCTCCTGGAAGCGTATCCGTATCCGGGAAGGTCCACCAGCCTGAAGGGGCAGGCGGGACTTTCCACGGCGAAAAAGTTGATGCTCCTGGTCTTTCCGGGCGTTGCGCCCACATGGGCAAGGCGGCTTCCGAGAAGCTTGTTCACGAGGCTTGACTTGCCCACGTTCGACCTTCCCGCCACTGCTATTTCGGGAACGTCCTGAAGAGGGAACTGGTCCGCCCGAAATGCCGTGGCTTCGAGGCGGACCTTCCAGAGTCCCGTCATTTCAATTTCGCTCTCTCGAGGGCGAAGTCGAACACTTCCGCCACCCGTTCCACGTACCTGAAGGAAAGTCCGTCCCTGGACCATTCCGGGATCTCCTCCACGTCGGGCCTGTTGGCAGCCGGAAGGATGATGTTCTTTATCCCCTGGCGTTTCGCCGCCAGGATCTTGTCCCGAATCCCGCCCACAGGAAGGACCTTTCCCTGAAGGGAAATTTCCCCCGTCATGGCGATTTCCGGCAAAACGGGGCTCTTCCGGACGGCGGAGAGCATGGCAAGGGCCATGGTGATGCCTGCCGAAGGCCCGTCCTTGGGTATGGCTCCCTCGGGGACATGAAGGTGAACGTCGATCGTTTTCCAGTCCACGTCGCCGATGCCGAACCCATCCGCGTTCGCCCGGAGGAAACCGAGGGCCGTCTGGGCAGATTCCTGCATCACCGAGCCCAGGTTGCCCGTGAGGGTGACGTCCCCCTTTCCTTTCATGGTGACCGCCTCGATGACGAGCACGTCTCCCCCCGTCTCGGTCCATGCAAGGCCCACAGCCGTGCCGGTCTCCTTTTTCTTCGGCAGCCGGAGATCATACAGCCTGGGCGGCCCCAGGTACTCTTTCAGCTCCCTGGGACCCACAGTCACGGCACCTTCGAAGTCCTCCCCTTTTTCAACCAGTTTCCTTGCGATTTTCCTGCAGATGGTGGAGAGTTCTCTTTCCAGCCCCCTGACTCCCGCTTCCCTGGTGTATTCGCTTATCAGCTGTTCCAGACCCTTCGGGGTCACTTTCACCTGCTTAGGCGACAGGCCGTGCTCCGTGAGAATGCGGGGGAACAGATGTCTCTTCGCGATCCTGATCTTCTCCTGCCACACGTATCCCGGTATTTTTATCACTTCCATCCTGTCCAGCAGGGGACGGGGAATGGAATGGGTCACGTTGGCGGTGGTGATGAAGATCACGTCGCTGAGGTCCACCGGCACCTCCATGAAATGATCGGTGAAGGCACCGTTCTGTTCCGGGTCCAGCACCTCGAGCAGGGCGGCGGAGGGGTCTCCCCTGAAGTCCTGCCCCATCTTGTCGATCTCGTCCATGAGCAGGACCGGATTTCTTACCCCGGCCTGCCGTATTTTCTGAATGATCCGCCCCGGCATGGCGCCGACGTAGGTTCTGCGGTGCCCCCGTATCTCGGCCTCGTCCCGCATGCCGCCGAGGGACATGCTGACGAACTTTCGTTCAAGAGCCCGGGCGATGGATTTCCCGAGGGAGGTTTTTCCCACCCCCGGAGGGCCGACGAAACAGAGCACCTGCCCTTTCATCCTGCCGGAGGCGAGCTTGCGCACCGCCAGAAATTCGAGAATCCGCTCCTTGACCTTTTCCAGGCCGTAATGGTCTTCTTCCAGCACTTTTTCAGCCCTGACGATGTCGAGGTTGTCAGGGGAAAACCTGTTCCACGGAAGAGCCACCAGCCAGTCAATGTAGGTTCTGACCACCGTGGCTTCCGCTGACATGACCGGCATTTTCGAGAGCCGGTCGAGCTCGTGGAGCGCCTTGTTTCTGGGCAGCTCCGGCATGTCCGCCTCTTCGATCTTCCCCCGGAGCTCCTCGATCTCCGACGGCGTCTCGTTCTGGCCGAGCTCGTCCTGGATAATCTTCAGCTGCTCCCTGAGGTAGTATTCCTTGTGTCCCCGCTCCACTTCCTGGCGGACCTTGTCCTGGATGTCATGCTCCAGCTGGAGGATGTCGATTTCCTCGAGAAGGAGCTTCAGGATGAACTTGAGGCTTTTCTCGGGGTCAACCATTTCCAGCAGGCGCTGTTTCCGTTCCACCTTGATGGACAGGTGCGAGCTCACCAGGTCCGAAATCTGCCTGGGGTCGTCGACATTCATCACCGTGACGAGTACCTCCGCCGGAATTCTCGGATGGAGGGTCACATACTTGTCAAACTGCTCGAGGACGCTCCGCTTCAGGGCCTCGAGGTTCGGAGAAACGCTCTCGTCCCATGGAAGGGGCACCACGTCGGCCTCGAGAGCCTCTTTCCCCCTGCTGAAGGATTCGACCCTGACCCTCTCGACGCCCTCGATGAGCACCTTCGTCGTTCCGTCGGGAATTCGCACCATCTGCAGAATGGTGCAGAGGGTGCCCACGGTGTAGAGATCCTCCACCCTGGGGTCGTCGATCTGCATATCCTTCTGGGCGACCACGAGGATGTTTCTGTCCTGGAGCATGGCCATTTCTATGGCTTTCAGGGATCTCGGGCGTCCCACAAAAAGTGGGGCTATGATCCCCGGAAAGACCACGATGTCCCGTATGGGGAGGACGTAGCAGCGGCGCGGACTCTCCATTGGTCAGGCGACCTCCTTGGAGCTCTTTCCCTCAAGAACGGGGTCCTGCAGCCCTTCCACGGCATCTTTCGTGATGATGACTTTCCGGACTTCCCTGCTCCTGGAGGGAATATCGTACATCAGCTCCATCATGATGTTCTCGAGAATAGAGCGAAGTCCCCTGGCCCCCGTATTTTTTTCGTTCGCCTTCATGGCTATGCTCCGGACCGCCTCGTCGGTGAACTCCAGTGAGACCCCCTCCATGGAGAAGGTCTTCTGGTACTGCCGGATAAGGGCATTCTTCGGCTCTGAAAGAATCCGGACCAGCGCGTCGGCGTCCAACTCTTCAAGGGGAACGAGCACCGGAAGACGGCCGACGAGCTCGGGAATGAACCCGTAGGTCATGAGATCCTCCGGCTGTATCTGCTTCATGATCTCGTATCTCCGGGCGTCATGCTTTCCCATGATGTCGCCGCCGAAACCGATGAGTTTTTTGTTCACCCTGCGCCCGATGATCTCCTCCACGCCGTCGAAGGCTCCCCCGCAGATAAAGAGGATGTTGGACGTGTCGATCTGTATGAAATCCTGGTACGGGTGCTTCCGTCCTCCCTTGGGCGGAACGTTGGACACGGTTCCCTCGAGAATCTTCAGCAGCGCCTGCTGGACACCTTCCCCGGAAACATCCCGGGTGATGGATGCAGACTCGGATTTTCTCGACAGCTTGTCGATCTCGTCAATATAGATGATTCCCCGCTGGGCTGCCTTCACATCGTAGTCTGCAGCCTGGAGGAGCTTCACGAGGATGTTTTCCACGTCCTCGCCCACATATCCCGCCTCGGTGAGGGTGGTGGCGTCGGCGATGGCAAAGGGAACGTTGAGTTTTTTCGCCAGCGTCTGGGCGATAAGGGTTTTGCCGCACCCCGTGGGCCCGAGAAGAAGCACGTTGCTTTTCTGGAGCTCCACGTCGGCATCCTTTCCAAGATTGTTGCTGATGCGCTTGAAATGGTTGTAGACCGCCACGGAGACGCTCTTTTTTGCCCACTCCTGGCCGATGACATACTGATCGAGGAAGGCCTTTATCTCCCTCGGCTTCGGGGCTTCGGACATGGGGATGAAGTGATCCGCCCCTCCGCCCGCCTCTTCCGCTTCCTCATTGAGAATGAGATTGCAGAGGTGGACGCATTCATCGCAAATATAGACCCCGGGTCCGGCTATAAGCTTCTGGACTTCGTCCTGCCCCTTCCCGCAGAAAGAGCACCTGGAATTTCCGCCCTTTCCTCTTCCGCTTCCTTTATCATCAAATTTGAACACGAAACTCTCCCTCCCTGGAGCCTTCCGAAGATACAGCAACAAGGGAGCACCTCGCGGGCTCCCTTGAAGTCTTATCGGAAAGGCTTCGTTGCGAGGAGCAATGGCTACCTCGAATGGATGACTTTATCTATGATCCCGTATTTCTGGGCCTCATCGGGAGACATGAAGAAGTCTCTCTCCGTGTCGGCCGCGATTTTTTTCTTTGTCTGCCCTGTATGCTGGACAAGTATATCATTCAGGCGGTCGCGCAGCTTCAGTATTTCCCGTGCGTGGATCTCCACTTCCGTAGCCTGTCCCTGGGCGCCTCCAAGGGGCTGGTGGATCATGACCCTCGCATTGGGGAGAGCGAGACGCTTCCCGGGGGCGCCTCCTGCAAGGAGCACGGCGCCCATGCTGGAAGCCTGGCCGATGCAGATCGTGGATACGGGGCACTTGATGTACTGCATGGTATCGTAAATCGCCAGTCCCGCGGTGACGTATCCCCCGGGGCTGTTGATGTAGAGGTGGATGTCCTTCTCCGGATCTTCGCTTTCGAGAAACAGGAGCTGGGCAACCACGATGTTGCCCGTGTGTTCGTCTATTCCTTCACCGAGAAAGATAATTCTGTCCTTGAGGAGCCGGCTGTAAATGTCATAGGTTCGTTCTCCACGGCCGGTCTGCTCGACCACGTACGGAATCAGCATGCTGGGTGCCCTCCTTCCGGAATCAGCCGTTCTGCTGCTCTTCAGTCACCGGAGCTGCCGCATCGGAAACCCGGACCGCCTCCATGATGGCTTTCACTGTCTTTCTGTATTTGATCCTGTTCGCCACTTCCATGAGACGTTTCTCGTCCTTGAAGAGGCTGTTGACCAGACGGTCGGCGTCTATTTTATAGGTTGAGGCCAGGGTGGCCATCTCAGCCTCGAAATCTTCCTTTTCCACGGAAACCTTCAGGTCTTCGGCAATCCTGTCGAGAACGAGGGATCGGCGGACGATGGTCTCCGCCTGCTTTCTGATGCCTTCCTCGTACTGCTCTTTCGTGGTGCCGGTCTCCTGAAGGTATTCGTCCATGGAGATATTCCGGCTGCGCTGGATTTTCTCCTCGTCTTCCTTCTTCATCGCTTCGACCTGCCTGGTGATCAGGGTTTCGGGAACGTCGAGGTCAGCTTTTCCGGAAATCAGCTCCACCGCGTCGTATTCTGCCCTGGACTGGTTTTCAGCCTGCATTCTCTCGTGAATCCTCTTTTTGACTTCTTCGCGGAACTCCTCTTCCGAAGCGCATTCCTGATGGAGAATCTTTTGGAAAAACTCCGGGGTGAGCTCGGGGAGCACCCTCTCCTTCACTTCCGTGACGGTCATGTCATAGCGGAGGGTTTTGCCCACGAGATTTTTCTCGGGATAGTCCTCCTCGACCATCACTTCCGCTTCTGCCTGCCCGCCCGGCTCCTTGCCGAGAAGGGCATCCCTGATCTCGGTCCTCACGGAGGACTGGGAGAGATCGAGGGTGGTCGTGTCCGGTCCGTGCCGTTCCTCTTCCCCGTTTTCTCCGGAGAGGATGGTGAAGTATTCAATGGCGACCGTGTCGGTCCCGGAAATGGGACGTCCCTCCACCGGGACCAGGGTGGAGTTCTGTTTCAGAATCTCCTGGACGGTCCCTTCCAGCGTCTCGTCGGAAACATCGGCAACCGCTCTTTCCACCGAAATATCCTCAAGCTGGGGAAGGGTTATCTCCGGGGACACCTCGAAGGTGAGCACCACCTCCACGGGGCTGCCCTCCTCCATCTTCTCGATCTTTACGGACGGCTCGTCGATAAGGTCCAGTTCATACTCTTTCACGATTTCCTCTATAGCGTCGGGGAGCATTGTCTCCAGCGCCTCGGCGAATATGGCCTGCTTACCGAACCGCATCTCAAGAATTTTTCTGGGGGCATGCCCTTTCCTGAATCCAGGAATGTTCACCTTGGACGCAAGCTCTTTGACTGCCTTGTCTACGTTCCTTGCAAATTCCCCCGGTTCAAACTCCACCTTGATGGAGAGAACATTTTTTTCCTGGGAAAGCATCTCGGATCTCATACTGTCGCAACCCCTTTCAGTACTGATTCGTACTGTTGTGATATCAGCTCGAACTGCATTTATGGTCCATCTCTTTCCGAAGAAAGAGAAAAAAAATATGCGGAAGGTATTTTACACGGAAAAGGGACCGAATGCAAAAAAAAGGAGATTTTCCGGCAAAAAAACGTCAATGAACAAAAAAACAAGAAAAAGGCAGCGGAATTAACCGCTGCCTCAAGGGTCTGCTCTTTTTGGAAAGGGCTAGAGCTTTACAACGTCAGCAGCCTGATCTCCCTTGGATCCCTGGGTGATCTGAAAAGACACCCGCTGACCTTCGTCAAGAGTCTTGAATCCGTCACCCTGAATGGCGCTGAAGTGGACGAAAACGTCCCTTCCATCGTCGCTGGTGAGAAATCCGTAGCCCTTTGTCGCGTTGAACCACTTAACTGTTCCCTGGGTTGTCAAATTTGTTCCTCCTAGATGTGTTCACTTTTTGCTGACGGCGCCTGTCAACCCGATGATAATAAATGGAATTCCTCCTTCTGTCAAGTCGGATTTTTCCACCCAAATCCGAAGAAAGGATAATTATCTGCCGTTCAGCTCCTCCTTGGGAGAGAGGGAAAGGAGAAATTTCCTCACAAGATTTCCCGTTACCGTTTTCCTGAATTCTCCCGACGTCCGGGGATTGATCTCCCGGGAGGTCCTGTCCGCAGCTTCATTTGCCAGGACGCAGGACAGCTTTTTTCCCGAGAGATACCCCTCGGTCTCCGGAAGGCGGACCGGAAAGGCGGACATGCTTCCCGCTGCTATGCGGACATCCTTCAGAGTGCCTTCCTCAAGAACGGCGGAACAGGCGACCGATATCCTGGAAAGAGTCAGGGCGGCCCTGGAACCCCGCTTGAAAAACGCCTGGCGCAGCGACCCCCTGGGAAGGGGGAGAGACACTCCCCTCAGAATTTCATCCTGTTTCATAACCGTCTTCCTGTAGCCGGCAAAGAATTCCTCCATGGGGACCCGCCGTTCTCCCCGGACACTCCTCAGGATGACCGACGCCCCGAGAACCAGCAGGGGGACGGGAAGGTCCGCGGCTCCCGAAGCGGAGGCCAGGTTGCCGCCCAGGGTAGCCCTGTTCTGCACCGCCCGGGCCCCGCTCAGCTCCGCCGCCCGGGCAAGGGCGGGAAAAAGAGAGAGAACTTCGGGATGTTCCATGATCATGCTGTCACTGGCGCAGGCCCCGACGAACAGCTCTCCGTCCTTCCGGGTGATCGCCCTGAGCTCCTCCACCCGGGAGAGGTCGAGCACCTTCTTCACCTCAACCTTATCGTTTTTCAGGTCGGGATAGAAATCTGTCGTTCCGGCGAGGAAAGTTATTTCATCACCGTATTCGGCCCGTATTTCAATGGCTTCAGCGATAGAGGAAGGCTGGAAGAAGGATTTCCTTTCCTCTTCGGAAAACTCCGGCGGATAATCGCACACCGATCCGGCGAAAGGCGGTATTCCTTCCCCGTACCCCATGCCGGCTGCCTTTTCTACGGCCCTGATGATTTTCTCGTAGCCGGTGCAGCGGCACAGGTTTCCGGCAAGACCCGTTCTGATCACAGTTCGGTCCGGGTGAGGATCCCGGGCGAGAAGAGCCCTGGAGGCCATCACCATTCCGGGAATGCAGAAACCGCACTGAACGGCTCCCTCTTCGGCATACGCTCTCTGCAGCAGGTCCGGGTTCTCCGGCGAACCCAGCCCTTCAGCCGTGAGCACAGTCCGTCCGTGGACCTGCATGGCGGGGATCATGCATGAATTGACAAGCTCTCCGTCAAGAAGGACGGCACATGCGCCGCACTCCCCCTCCCCGCACCCTTCCTTCGCCCCTGAAAGCCCCATGCTCCGCAAAATATCGAGGAGACGGTCCAGCGGACGGGCATCCAGCACCCGGAGCGTCCCGTTGATGACACAGGTTATTTTCATTGTTCTCCTGCCTTCCGTTCCTGCTTATTTTCCCGGAGAAGGGAATGCAGATATTCTCCTGTCACCGGTATCCCTTCGGGAAAGACTCCCGCGGCGTGTCCGACGGCGGCGACAAGGGCAGGAGCGCCTGAGTCCATGGGCAGCTCGCCCAGCCCCTTCGCTCCGTAGGGGCCCCCCGAAAAGGGAACTTCCTGGAGGTCCACGGAGAAATCCGGCGTGTCGAGGGTCGTGGGGATCAGGTACTGGTTGAGGTGCGCCGTGGTATAGCTCCCGTTTTTCATCCCCACGTCCTCGAGGTAGGCGTAGCCGAAAGCCTGGAGGGATCCTCCTTCGATCTGACCGGAGGCAAGGACGGGAGAAACGGCCTTTCCGATCTCGGCTGAAACATAGGCCTTCCGGGGCGAAATTTCGAAGGTGTGCATGTCCACCTCGACCTCCACCACGTTGGCGATCCAGGCGTAGGCCTTGTACGCATCCCCGGTGTAGGTTGATTCATCCCACGAGAAGCCGGGGATCGGCCGGTATCGCGCAGTGGCCGAAAGAATTCCGGGGAAGGAGGCGAGCCGCTTCGCCATCTCGAAGAAAGGAATCCGGTCCTTTTCTCCTGCCGCAAAAACTCCCTTTTCATAGGAAAAACGCTTCCCGGCAAACTCTTCAAGTTCGGCGGCTTTTTCCGCCATTTGCTCCACAAGGGATATGCAGGCATCCTGGACCGTTTTGCCCACGTACATGGTCGTCCTGGATGCCACCGTGGGGCCGCTGTTCGGAACCACAGACGTATCGGGAACATGGTGGACCACGCTCATGAGGTCCAGCCCGAGGGTCTCCGCCGCGATCATTGCCAGGACCGTGGATGCACCCTGGCCCATTTCAACGCTGCTCACCAGCACCTCCACCCTCTCGCCCCCAGAAACCCTGACGGATGCGGAGCCGCTGATATATTCCTCCCCGCTCCCGGTAAAGCCGCCGCCGTGAAGTCCGAGGGAGAGGCCTATTCCCTTCCTGAGAAAGGGATTCTTTCTGTTTTCTTCTGCGAACAGGCGCCGTTTTTCCCGGTAGCCGGACATTTCGAGCACCCTGTCCAGAACAAGCTCCGCCGACATCCCTTCCCCGAGAACCTGTCCATAGGGAAAGGAGGAACCGTTTTTCAGAATGTTCTTCTTTCTGAGGTCCAGGGGATCCATTCCGAGAATCTCCGCGATCCTGTCCATGTGCCGTTCGATGGCAAAATTGCTCTGGGGAACCCCGAATCCCCTGAAGGCGCCGTTGGGAGGCGTGTTTGTGGCCACCGCCCGTGCCCTGACGGAGACATGGGGAATAAAATAGCACCCGGTGGCGTGAAGGATGGAGCGGGAGAGCACCACCTTGCTCATGGTAGTAAATGCGCCACCGTCAAGGATGATGTCGATTTCCGCCGCCACCAGCGTTCCGTCCTTTTTGACCCCTGTCCGGTGCCTGATGACCGATGGGTGACGCTTCGTGGTGCACAGAAGGTCTTCCTTCCTGTCGTAGACCATTTTCACCGGCCGTCCGCTCTTCAGGGCAAGAAGGGCTGCGTGGAGTCCGAGGATGGACGGATAGTCCTCTTTCCCTCCGAAACCGCCTCCAGTCTCAGTCTGACGAACCATGACCTTTTCGGGAGAGAACCCCAGCCCCTTGACCAGGGCGGAGTGAACGTAATAGGGGCACTGCATGGAACCGATGACCTCCAGGGATCCGTCCTCCCGGGGAATGGCCGCCATGCCCTGGGGTTCGAGATAGACGTGCTCCTGGTGCTTTGTCCTGTAAATTCCTTCAACTATAAGGTCTGCGGAGGCAAATGCCCCTTCGGCATTTCCCGAGACAACCGAGTATTCGTCCATGACGTTGCTGTCCCCCCAGATGACCTGGGTGCAGGCGATGGAGTCCTCCACGGTGAGGACGGGGGGCAGTTCCTCCACGTCCATCGAAACTGCCGCGAGGGCCTCCCTGAGCGTTTCCGGATCCGGTGCCGCAATCAGGGCAACCGCCTGGGTCGGGAAAGAAACAAGAGGATCGGCCAGGGCGGGGTAATCGTCCCGGATCATGGAAACCACATTGAGTCCGGGGATGTCCCGGGCCGTGACCAGCACGGCCCGGCTCCAGTCAAAAGAGAGATCCTGCCGGATTTCCCGTATTCTTCCCCGGGGCACCCGGGCGCGCACCGTCCCGCCCACCCAGCATCCCTCTATGGTCAGGTCATCCAGGTATTGTGTGGTCCCGCACGCTTTTGCCAGGCCATCGGTTCTCGGAAGCCGAGAACCCACTACGACCGTTTTCTGGTCCAACCGGCGCTCCCCCTTTCTACTTCAGGCCCGATCGGGCGTTCCTGGCCATCACGTTTCTCATGTACTGGCCGCGGACGTCATCAAGGGAGGCATACCCCGAGGAATCCATCCACTCCCCAATTTCCCCGGCCACCTTTCCGTATATGTCCGGCCCGTGCTGAATGGCTGCGGAACAGATCTGCACCAGGGAGGCTCCGGCCATGAGAAACTGAAGGGCGTCCCTGCCTGTGTAAATCCCTCCCACGCCGATTACGGGCTTCGGCTGGACCGATGCTATCTGGTAGACAATGCGGAGGGCGATGGGGCGGATCGGGGGTCCCGAAAGCCACCCCTGGCCGTAGGTCGAACCCAGTGGAGGCTTCGCCGTGTCAACGTCGAAATCCAGGGCCGGTCCGAAGGAGTTGATAGCCACAAAACCGTCCACAATTTCCGACGCTCTCACCGCCAGCTCCTCGATATCCGGCGTGTTGGGAGAAACTTTCATCCAGACGGGAACGGATACGGCCTCCCGGAGGGCTTTGGCCACGTCGAGGAGGGGGTCGAGGGATTTACCCGTATAGTGGGTGGAAAACTCGATGATATCGGGCCCCACTTCTTTTTCCAGCAGCCTCCCCAGGGTCCTCACATCGTCAGGGGTGTAGCCGATGGAGGCAATGAGGGGAACCCCTGCCCGCTTGACTTCCCGGTAGGCTTCCAGGTATTCCTCCACCGGAGTCTCGGCCCAGGTTTCGCAGTTGAGAAGGCCGCCGCACGAGGCTTTCCGTATGGTGGGCCTCGGGTCCTTCGCGGGAACCACTGAAACCGTTTTCGTCACGATCCCCCCGGCTCCGCCTGCCACAGCCTCCCGCAGCCTTGCCGCCGTTCCCACATTCGGCCCTGCGGCTGTCAGTACCGGATTGGAAAAATAGACATTATGCACCCGTGAAGAAAGATCCGCCATGATTTCGCCTCCCTGAACTCACACATCACAAATTTCGAAAACGGAGCGACAGCGCCGAAGCGGCCCTTTTGGCCCGGAACCGGAGAGAGTCCATGTCATGACCGGGAAACGCTCCCTTCCGCCAGAGAATTTTTCCGTTGACCGCCGTGAGATGGGCTTTACCGCCCTTTGCCCCGAACAGGAGATGCCCGAGAAGGTTTACCTCCGAGACAGGAGAAAGAGGAATATAATCCAGGACCGCGATATCCGCCGCAGCTCCCGGCCGGAATCCCGTCCGGACAGGGAGATGTCTCTGAAGAACCTTTTCAGGCAAACGGAACATCATGTCCGCCATTCTGGAATAGGGCTCCCCGCCCCCGGCTCCGAGAAGCAGGTATGATCGGAGGGCGGCCACCATGTCTCCCGACATTCCGTCCGTCCCCAGGAGATGGCCGGGAAGCCTGTCCCTGTCCGGCGTTCCGACCCGGTTGTTGGCGTTCGATTCAGGATTCAGCACGACCACAGGATTGATCTCCCCGAGGAGGGAATAATCCTTCTCCGAGAGATGGACACAGTGGATCATGAAGCTGTCCCCGTCCAGGAGACCAAAGGCGTTCAGGCGGTCCACCGGCCCGGCGTACCCCTGCTCCCGGCAGAAGGCGAGGTCCTCCGGGGCCTCTCCGCAATGAACGTGAACGGGCATTTCTGCAGGCTTTTCCGCCGCAATGAAACCGAGGGTCTCCTCCGAAAGGGTCAGGTTGGCATGAAGACCGAACATCCCTCCCAGGAAGGGGTCGCTGCGGTGCTTCTCCCAGAAGGCTATATTCTCCGCCACCTGGCGCTTCATGGCCTCTTTCCCCTGCCGGTCTGAGGTCTCGAGGCAGAGCACCGCCCGGATCCCGGCATGGGAAACGGCTTCCGCCGCCACATCGAGGCTTCCCCTGTCAAGGTTCATGGAGGCATGATGGTCAAAAATCGAGGTCACCCCGAAGGAAAGGGAATCAAGGGCTCCCATGAGCACTGAATAATAGAGCGACTCCTCGTCGATCATCCTGTCAAGCCGCCACCAGAGATTTTCGAGAATCTCGGGAAAAGTCTCCGTCGGACCGGCCGGGGAGATCCCCGGGGCGAAGAAGGAATACAGATGGTGGTGGAAATTTACGAGTCCCGGAAGAATCAGGCGGCCTTCCACGTCGAAGAAGGGAATGTCGTCCCTCCGGACGGTTTCCCAGGGGCCGATCTCCATGATCCTGCCCCCGGAAACGAGGAGTGCACCGTCCTCGAGAAACAGCCCCGCCCCGTCGGCCACGACTCCCCTTCCAAGGACATATTCTCCGCAGTCCATGCAGTTTCCGGTCATTTGACACCCTTCAGCGACGCAAGCACCTTCTCGGGAGTCAGCGGAAGGTCATAGATCCGCCTGCCCGTAGCGTCAAAAATGGCGTTGGCGATGGCCGGCGCCGGTCCGTTGATGCCTATCTCGGAAATGGATTTCGCGCCGTAGGGACCCGTGGGCTCGTCCGATTCCGCCAGGATGGTCTTCATCACCGGCAGATCCAGGGTGCCGAAGATCTTGTAGTCCCAGAAGGAGCTGTTCGTCATCTTCCCCCGCGGATCAAAGAGATACTGCTCCGTGAGGGCGTAGCTTATGCCGTTCATGGTGGCCCCTTCGATCTGTCCCTCGGTGAGGACGGGATTGATGGGCCTCCCGCAGTCTCCGGCGGAGACAAACTTCACAAGGCGGACTTTTCCTGTTTCCAGATCCACGTCAACCTCGGCGAAGTGAGCCATAAAGGGCGCCGGCGATTCACCTCCCGTATAGGAGGCGCCGGCCTGGATCTGGAACTGGTCGTGGCTGTACAGGGTGAAACAGGCGATTTTCGAAAAGGACGATTCCTCCCCGGTCTGCCTGTTCACCACGACCCCGCCGTCGCCGAGAATGAGCGATTCAGCGGGAGCGCCCATGAGGACTGAGGCCGCGGACAGGATCTGGTCCCTGATCTTCCCTGCGCAGCGAAGCACCGCCTGGCCCGAGACATAGGTGGTGGAAGAAGCATAGGCCCCGGTGTCAAATGGGGTAAGGTCCGTGTCGGAGGAAAGGATGAGAATCATTTCCACGGGCACCTTCAGGGTTTCCGCGGCAATCTGGCTGAGGATGGTGTCCGACCCCGTGCCGATATCGGTGGCCCCCACGTACAGGTTGAAGGAACCGTCGTCGTTCATTTTCATGGAGGCGCTTCCCATGTCCACCTTCGGGATGCCCGACCCCTGCATGGAAACGGCGGCGCCCACACCCTTGACCCACGAGCCTGAGGTGATCCTCTTTCCCCGGAGCCTGTTCCACCCGATTTCCTCCGCTCCGCGGTCCAGGCACTCGGACAGCTTGCAGGACTTGATGATCTGGCTGACTCCCTCCGTACCTTCCCCTATAGCCTTGAAAACTTCCGAGGTTTCCCCTTCGCGGATATGCCACTTCTTCACGAAGTCGACGAAATCCGTTCCGAGTTTTCTGCAGATGCCGTCCACATGCTGGTTGAAGGCGAAGTATCCCTGGGTGGCGCCGTATCCACGGTAGGCTCCGCCCACCGGGAGGGTGGTGTAGACCGCTCGTCCGGTGAAGGAGACGTTCGGGATCTTGTTGAACATGGGCAGGACCTTCGATCCCGCGTTGGAGAGCACCGTCAGCGCATGGGCCCCGTAGGCGCCGGTATTCATGATATCGTTCATTTCCAGGGCGGTTATGGTGCCGTCCTTCTTTACGCCGGTCTTTATGCGGACCCTCATGGGGTGCCTCGTCCTCGCGGTGGTGAAGACCTCGGGCCGTGTTAGCTCAGCCTTTACGCTCCTCTTGTATTTCCACGCCGCCAGGGCAACATAGGGCTCAAGGATGATCTCCTGCTTGCTGCCGAATCCTCCGCCGATCCGCGGCTTCACGACCCTGATCCTGTGGGCGGGAATGCCCGTCACCCTGCTGACCGTCCGCCTGGCATGGAAGGGAACCTGGGTCGTGGAGTAGATGACCAGCCTGCCTTTTTCGTCGAAGGTGGCCGTTGCCGCGTGGGGTTCCATGGCACAGTGGTTCGCGTAGTGGGTCCTGTAGGTTTCCTCCTCGATGAAGTCCGCCTCGGCGAAACCCTTTTCCACGTCGCCGAAGGAAAAGAGCACTTCCCCCGCCACATTCTCTTCCGGCCGATACGGCACGGGAAGGGGCGCAAAAGCGCCGTCCCCGTGGAGGCAGGGGGACCCCGGATCCATGGATTTTTCCGGATCGAAGAGGGGTTCGAGCTGACGGTACTCCACCCGAACAGCCCCTGCCGCCTCCCGGGCAGCCGCGGCCGATTCCGCCAGCACCGCACCGACGATATCGCCAACATATCTCACCCTCTTGTTGAAGAGAGCGGTATCGTAGGGAGAGGGTTCGGGATATCCCTGCCCGGCCGTGGTGTACAGCTCCGACCGGGTGTTGCCCGAATGAAAGACATCCACCACCCCCTCCATGCCCCGTGCGGGACCATCGTCGATGGACAGTATCTCCGCATGGGCGTGGGGGGAATAAAAGAAGACGAGATGGAGAGGATTCTTCACCTCGAAGTCTGCGGTATACCGTGCCGTCCCGCAGGCCAGGGAAAGGGAGTCCACCTTCAGGACCGGTTTTCCGACCACGGAAAAATCACTCATGGCTGCTCATCCTCCTTGCGGCGAGACGGACCGCCTCGATGATCTTGACATACCCGGTGCAGCGGCAGGAATTGCCGTCAAGGGCCCTGCGGATCTCGTCATCGGTGGGGTTCGGCGTCTTTTTCAGAAGGCAGTAGGCTGCCAGGATCATGGCCGGAGTGCAGAAACCGCACTGTACCGCCCCTGTTTCGACAAAGGCGGTCTGCAGAGGATGAGGGGCGTGAATGGAACCGATGCCGGCCACGGTGAGAATCTCCTTCTCCTGGGCCGAAGCGGCGAAGACCTGGCAGGAATTCACAAGGGAACCCTCCACGACCACGGCACAGGTACCGCAGATTCCTTCCCCGCAACCCCTGTGGACTTCGGTGCATCCGTTCTCCCGCAGCACGTCCAGAAGGACGGCGTCCGGAGCGAAGGACCACTCCTCTTTCCGCCCGTTGATGAAAAATGTTCCCTTCATCGGGTTTCCTCCTCCCTGAAAAGGGCTGATTTCACACAGCGCTCCACCTGGACCGCGGCTATTTCCGAAAGGTACTCGGGGGATCCTGCAGGTTTTCTTCCGAAGCGGACAGAGCCCATCTTCCGGATGTCAAGGGACTGTGCTTTCGAGATATCCGCGCCGTTCAGCGCCTTCTCAAGCTCCGTCAGCCTGAGTGCCCTGTCGGTCCCTCCGGAAAGGGCGACCCGAATTCTTTCTATCCTGGGACCGGTGGTGCGGGCAAGGACGGATACGGTAAAGGCCGGGTAATCGAAGCCAACCCTTACCTCACGGTAATATACCGATATCCAGTCGGACGGGTCGGGGAAAATGAGGGATGTGATCAGGGTTCCTTTCTGGAGCGACCTGTCCGCAAGCCACGGGGAGAGATCATAGGTGCCGGCGTTTTTTCCCTCCGTGCGGATTTTTCCCTCCAGGACGGCCATGGGCCCTATGAGGTCAGACCACAGCGGAAAAAGGGACGCGCTGCCCCCCATGGTGATCCTGTTCCGCAGGGGCGTGGAGGCAGCCGAACCAAGGGCTTCGGCAAGAATGCAGCCGGGATAAAGGTTGGAGAGATTCTCGGCCGCAGACGCAAATGTCTGGTTCGCTCCGATTTCCAGAACGCCTCTGTCCGTTTTCAGATAGTTCAGCGGAACCTTTGTAAGATCCACCACTCCGGCAAAAGAACCTATCCCGCTTTTCACGAGGCTCGTTCCGCCTCCGTGGGGAACGGTCCTTTCCCTTCCGAGAAGCGATGCCGCTTCGTCGATCGTCTCCGGGAAATACCATTGCACCATATTCATAGTTCTCCCCCTTTATCGAAACGCTCCAAGGTCTATTCATTCATGCCGGCGGCCTGCAGGCAGGCCCTTTGCCGTCCTTAACTTTACCTTATTCAATGTGAGCCGTCCAGAGTGTGATTCCCTTCTCCCAGAATGCTCCCGATGCTTTCCCCTGCCTCTTTTTCGACCCAGCGGGCAATCCGTCTCGCCCGGGCGAACCGTTTCGCTATGTTTGACCGTGCATTCGGGTCGTTCCCGAATTTCTCAAGAGCATGCCTTTTTCTTTCGGCAAGCGGCACAAGGGAAGTTCCCCGGACCAGCTTGTCAGCCAGGTAAAGAAGTTTCGCCTCAGGGGCTGCCCGGGGAGGAATATTCATATGGCACGAGGCAATGGCCGCCACGGCAGAAAAACCGCAGACATCGAGGAAAACCTTTCCCGCGGCGTCATGCTCGGGCAGTGCCCTGCAGATGTCGTGCAGAAGGCAGGCGCTCCCGAGCAGTTCCCTGTCCGCTCCCCTGCGCAGCGCCCGGGCCAGACGCAGAGCAACCGAAGCAACCTTCACCGAGTGAGCCAGAACCTCTTCCGGAGTACCGGCTATGGAGAAAAGGGCCTGCCGTTCAGCGGGAGAAGGAATATGGATGCTCTCCGCCCTCCGGCACATCCTTTCGAAATCCTCCGGCTCGTCCATGTCGAGCAGCACTCCCTCGTCGGCAACGGCAAGGTCAACGGCGCTTTTTTCCCTCATTTCAAGGAAACGTTTCAGCCCTCCCTCGCCTGAATAATTCAGGATGTGGGGAATGAACGAAGCCCCGATAAGGGGGGGATGGCCCCGCTCCCCCCGAAAAAGAGGGTAGGTAATTCCCCTGAAGGACGCATACCTTGCAAGGAGCCGCACCGTGGCCGGACGGACGGTGGGGATGTCGGCGGGGAGAAGAAAGAAGGCCCTGGAGGAAGACGAAAGGGATGCAGCTCCCGTCTGCACGGAAGAAAGCATCCCCTCGGAAAACCTCGGATTGAAAACGGGACGGGCTCCCGCCCGGGCTGCACAGATAGCCGTTTCCTCCCGGCGGAATCCCGTCACCACCACAATGTCGCCGATACCTGCCTCCGCTGCGGAGCGGACCGCCCACTCCAGGGCAGCCCGTCCGTCCAGTGCGGCAAGAGGTTTAAAGAAGCCCATCCTGCTGGAATAGCCTGCGGCAAGGATGACGGCGGAAAGTTCGGAGGGCTTCATGGGAACTGCTTACGTTGTCGGCTGGAGCCGCCTGAATATCTGTGAGATGGCAAGATAATGACTGTGGATGGAGTTTCTGTAGGAAGCGAGGGATCTCCCCCTGTACCTGTCCAGCCCCTTGTCCACGTCTCCCTTGCATTTCCTGATGTTTGCGGCGAGTATATGGGCTCCTATGCGGACATTGTTGGAGGGGATGATGAGATCGGCTTTTGAACGGATCGGAAAGGTCTTGATGATCCATGGCCTGTTGGCGTTCCAGTTGATCTGCATGAGACCGTAATTCCCCTTGCTGACCGCCTTTTCCTTTATGGTGGATTCCTTGACCATGACGGAGGCCACGAGGAAGGGATCAAGATTATACTGGGCGGAATAATCCTCTATGAGCCGTGCATAATGGGAGATGTTCTTCGGGGAAACCTTGGGGTTTTTCCTCATGAAGTAGGTCTCGATGGCTTTCAGCCTGTTGCGCTGGTCCTTTTTCGAGCGAAAGCGCTGCATTGTATTAAATTCCTGGCTTGTTGAAAAGGGGGCGGAGAAAGCGTGCCTCACATCGACCGAGAAAAAAAGAAGAGCGGACAGCACAAAAATACAAGGTGCAAAACGTATCCTCATAATGGTGCTCCTTTCTGCAGACAGTTGCTCCTGCCGAAGAGGGTAGAAAAATTTAGCTCATTATAGCAATTCTTCGATTTTTGGGCTATTGTTATCGGTGCCCCCATGGGGCTCACACCACAAAGGGAGGCGAACCGCCCAATGAACCCGGTAATGGAAACCATCAGAAACAGAAGAAGCGTCAGGAGGTTCCGGCCGGACCAGCTTCGCCGGGAAGACCTCGACCTCATTCTCGAGGCTGCGATCTGGGCTCCCAGCGGCCACAACGCCCAGCCCTGGCATTTCCTCGTCATCCAGGACAAGCAAAAAATCGACGAGATGAGCGAAAAGACCATCAGCCTCATGTCCCGCTCCCCCATCGATTGGGTCAGCAAGCTGGCAGGCAGAGAGGGATACCATCTTTTCCACAGGGCCCCCACGGTGATCGTCGTCTCGGGAAAAAAACCGGGAAACGACCTTCTTTTTCCCCAGGCCGACTGTTCCGCGGCCATACAAAACATGCTCCTCGCCGCGGAATCCCTGAATATCGGGAGCTGCTGGATAGGGCTCACCGGATTTCTCTTCGCGATCCCCGAAGAAACCGAAGCCCTCGGGATTCCGGAAGACTGCCAGCCTCTCTATTCCGTCTGTTTCGGCTACAAGGACGACGCCTTCGTTCCGCCGGCTCCCCCCAGGAAAGAAGGAAAGATCTCCTTCTACCAGGCCCGGAAGCCATAATGGTGCGAGAGGGGGGACTCGAACCCCCACGCCCTGAGGCATCAGATCCTAAGTCTGACGTGTCTGCCGTTCCACCACTCTCGCGCCGGTGTTCCATGCCGTGGCATGATAACATTATTGACCGTTTTTGGGAAGGCGTTTCCTCCCTCTCCCGGAAATGGAAAGGCCCGGCGCCTTTTCCCGGTGCCGCCGAACGAAAGACAGGTGCTCCGCTCTGAAAAGATCAAAAGGAACGGGATTTCTGCTGCTGTTTCTCTTCGGCTTCGCTACTGCATTTTTCCTCTTTTCCAGGTGGGATGAGCTGACGGCGGCCGGAAGGGTCCTCTTCGGCGAAGGCGGATCCCTGGGCGGTGCCTTCCGTCATTTCCTGGGCAGCCTTCCCGACTTGATCCGTGAGTATTCCTCCGCCTTTCTGTGGGCCTACGGGCTGTTTATCGCGGGAATCATTTTCCTTGAAGAGAAAAACCCCGACAGGACCATTGCCTGGCTTCTTGTCCTCATCCTTCTTCCGGTAGTCGGTTTCATCCTCTACCTCTTCTTCGGCCCCGACATCCGGGGACGGGGCTATTTCCGCAGGCTGAAAAGAAAGAAGCGGCGCATCCGGCAGGAAGGAACGCCCCCGTCCGCCGGAAGCAAAGGGGATGTCATGTCAGGAGCCCCGGAACAAAAAACGTCCCTCCTGCTTTCAAAAAGCGCCAGGGCCCTTCTCACCACGGGGAATTCCGTAAAAATGCTCCTCAACGGTGAGGAAACCTTTTCCGCCATAACAGGCGCCCTCTCACAGGCTGGAGAGTACATCCACATGGAGTATTACGCCATCGCCAACGACAACATCGGAAACACCATAAAGGACATTCTCATCAGTAAAGCCCGGGAAGGCGTACGGGTCAACGTCATCTTCGACAGCGTGGGAAGCTGGGACCTCGGGACGAGGTACGTTGTCGCCCTGAAAAATGCGGGAGTCCGGGTCCACTCCTTTCTCCCCGTGTCATTCCCGCGGCTCCGGAGAGAGCTCAACTTCAGAAATCACAGGAAAATCGTGGTGGTGGACGGCGCCGTCGGCTTCATGGGAGGGCTGAACATAGGGGACATGTACATTTCCGGCGATCCCGGGATGGGCTTCTGGAGAGATACCCATATCGAACTGACCGGGCCTGCCGTTTCCTGCCTTGACGATATTTTCCGGGCTGACTGGGCATTCTGCGACAAAAAACCCCTGGCGGAGCACCCCCCCGCCCCCTCGCGCGCACCCGGGGGAACTCCGGTACAGATTGCCGCGAGCGGCCCTGACAACAACTGGAAATCAATCCTTCAGGGCTACTTCTCCCTCATCACCAACTCCAGAAAATCCATCTGGCTGTGCACTCCCTATTTCGTGCCGGGAGAGCCCCTGATGACTGCACTCATTGTCGCGGCAATGAGCGGGGTCGATGTTCGGGTCATAATACCCCACAAAACCGACCACGCCCTCGTCTACTGGGCCTCCCTCTCGCACGTGGAGGAACTCCTCAAAGCGGGAGTGAAGGTCTACCGCTACGAAAAAGGGTTCATCCACTCGAAAATCCTCATTGCGGACGGTTCCGCCGTGTCGGTGGGGACAGCGAATTTGGACGCCAGGAGCCTCGAGATAAATTTCGAGGTCCAGGCATTCATCTATGACGCCTCGGTGGCCGCTGATTTCATCCGCGCCTACGAAAACGACATGGTGGAAAGCTCCCAGTACCGGCTTCACGAATGGCTCCGGCGGCCCCTCAGACAGAAGGTGCTTGAATCCGCCGGGCGTCTCTGGTCGTCCCAGCTCTGAGAAGAAAATTTAAGAAGGGCCCGGCATACAATCCGGGCCCTTCTCTCTATGAAAAACGTATCGTTAATCTTTAATGGTGGACTGTGAGGGACTCGAACCCACGACCCGCTGATTAAGAGTCAGCTGCTCTACCAACTGAGCTAACAGTCCATATTGTATTGTGGTGCTTTCTATAGTGGCGCGCCCGGCAGGATTCGAACCCGCGACCAACAGATCCGAAGTCTGTGACTCTATCCACTGAGCTACGGGCGCTCATTCGTAAATGGGGTGAGCGAGGGGACTCGAACCCCCAACATCTGGAGCCACAGTCCAGTGCTCTAACCGATTGAACTACGCTCACCATGCTATCACTGGCGCGCCCGGCAGGATTCGAACCCGCGACCCACGGCTTAGAAGGCCGTTGCTCTGTCCGGCTGAGCTACAGGCGCCTGAGTAGTGGAGCGGGAAACGGGATTCGAACCCGCGACCTACGGCTTGGAAGGCCATCGCTCTAGCCAACTGAGCTATTCCCGCACCTTTGCGTTTTGGTCGGGGCGAAAGGATTCGAACCTTCGACCCCCTGCTCCCAAAGCAGGTGCGCTAACCAGACTGCGCTACGCCCCGATATTGTAACCAACTTTTACCGAAACCGCAACAGCGAAATCTGGTGGAGCTGGGGGGATTCGAACCCCCGGCCTCTTCCGTGCGAAGGAAGCGCGCTCCCTCTGCGCTACAGCCCCGGCAGACCAACGGCGATTATTGTAATGAGCGGAAGCCGACTTGTCAAGCGCATTAAGGTGAGATAATCTAAGACTTTCAAATCGAAACAGTCGGGATAGGTGATGCCCCGTGTCCTTCGGACCGGAACTCTTTACAGCCATGATGCGCTCCTTTGAAGAAACGGTCCTCCCGTGCCGGATCGGGAAAATTGAAACAGGGGATACCTGGGCCGCATTCCGGCTATCCTCCGGAAAGGACCGATGGCTTCTCTTCTCGTGGAATCCCGGGAGCTACGGCTGCGGAATTGTGGGAGAAGACGGAATCGCCTCCCTGAAAAAAACGAGGGTCTCCCGGTCATCCTTCGGCGAGGGGCTGAAAAGAAACTTCCAGAACGCCTCGATTCTGTCGGTGCGCCAGCTGAACAGCGACCGTGTCCTCGTTTTCGGCGCAGAACGGCTGGTGGGGGCAGGCTTCCCTGTACGGCTGAGTCTTGTGTTTGAAGGAACGGAGCGAAACAGCAACCTGGTCATCCTGGACGAAACCGGCTCCATTCTCGAACCGGCAAAACATATCCACGGGGACATGAACAGGTACAGGATGATCATTCCCGGGGTCGCCTACACCCCCCCGCCGCCCATGAAGGGGAAACACCTCGGGGAAACGGGAGGACTTGAGGGACCGGAGGATCTGAGGGAACTCAGGGGCATCGGCAAAGGGCTCTCCGGACTCCTGACCCGCTCCTGGGACGGCCGCCCGGTAGGGTACTGGAACGACATGCTGGCACGCCTTCTGAGCGGAAAAGAGCAGGGGCTCATTCTTCAGCGGCACGGTCCTCTCCTCACCGTTTTTCCCGAACCGCTCCCTTTCTGCGAAGTGCTCGCCGGTCCCATTCTTGAGCGATGCGGGGAGGAAGTGCTCTCGTCCTATTTTCTCGGACAGCGGGAACGGATCCTCTCGGGAGTGAAAAAGGCCCTGGAAAAAGAAATCAGGAGCCGGAAGCGGCACAGGGACGGTCTGGAAAACCAGATCCGCCTCTCCGAACGGGGAAGCGAGTTCCTGAAGATGGGCAACCTGCTTCTTGCTGCAGCAGAACAGGTTCCCCCAAGGGCCCGGGAAGTTGAACTCCAGGACTGGGAAACAGGAGAGCCCGTACTGGTCCCCCTGGATGAAAATCTTTCTGCCTCCCGGAACGCCGAGCGGTATTTCAGAAAATACAAGAAGGGGAAGGTCGACAGGGAAGCCGTGAAAAAAGCCATCGGGGGCATCGACGAGGGCATCACCGAACTCCTGGAACAGCTGGAGGCGCTGGAATCCATCGATGATCCGGATCTTCTCTCCGTATCAGCCCGGGACGTGATGGAGTGGCTCGCCCCGAAAAGAACGGCGGGCGGCAGGAAGCAAAAGTCGGCTCCCCCGCCCCACATACGGCTGGAAAACGGGGGCGATCTCATTTATATCGGACTGAACGCCCGGGGAAACCGGCACGTCACCTTCAAGATCGCCGCTCCGACCGACCTCTGGTTCCACGTCCACGAGATACCGGGAGCCCACGTCATCCTCAGGACGGCGGGAAAAGACCAGGTGCCGGCGGATTCCTCACTGGAAATAGCCGCTTCCCTGGCGGCGTGGTTCAGCAGGGCGAAAAATTCGGGAAAAATCCAGGTGGACTACACGGAAAAGAAAAACGTCCGGTCCATTCCCGGAAGCGCTATCGCCCACGTGACCTATGTTCATCCGAGGACGATCCTGGTCAGTCCGGACAGGTGGAAAGAATTTCCCGAAGCTGCCCGGTCAAGGCAGCTGGAAGACAGGATCTGAAGAAAAGCCGGTTCCCTGTCTTCGGATGAAGAAAAGACAGCTTCCATGAGTGCAGGAAAACCCTGCCCGCGGAAGCTGCCTTTTTTTTGTCGGCCCCGTAGAGCACGTCCCCCACGATGGGGTGCCCCATGGAACTCAGGTGGACCCGGATCTGGTGCGTTCTGCCCGTTGCGATGGAGCACTCCAGAAAGGAATAGCCGTCGCGGACCCACAGTCTTCTGAAATCGGTGATCGCGTGCTTTCCGTCTTCAACCACGGCCATGCGGAGCCTGTTTGAGGGGCTTCGTCCGATGGGGGCCTCGATACGCCCCGAGGCGTTCTTCACCCTGCCGTGCACAAGGGCAAGATACAGTTTCCGGACTTCCCTCAGCCGGAACTGGTTCTGGAGGTTCTCCAGTATTTCCTGCTCCCTGGCGACCACCAGCAGTCCTGACGTGGATGCGTCGAGCCGGTGCACTATTCCGGGACGGAGAACGTTGTTGAAGGAACCAAAGCTGCGGAAACGGTGAAGCAGCCCGTGCACAAGAGTTCCGTGCCGGTTTCCCGGTGCGGGATGGACCACCACACCGCTCGGCTTGTCGATCACGATAAGCCAGTCGTCTTCGTAGACGACGCCGAAAGGGACCTCCTCCGGCTCGAGATCGAGAGCTTCCGGAGGAGGCACCGTTACTTCCGCCCGTATCCCGGGAACCATTTTCATTCCGGGCTTGGCCTTTTTTTCGGGAAGAAGGCGGACATTTCCTTCTTCCACGAGCTTTCTCGCGAAAGTCCTTGTAATCCCGAGTCTGGAGGATAGAAAGACATCAAGGCGAACCCCCCGGTCTTCCTCCCCGGCGGCAAGGAATTCCGTTTCGGTTCCGGAATTTTCGGGTCCTCCCCCGTCGTCCTCATCATCGAGGGAAGAGAAGCCGGCGGGGGAAGAACGGTCCTGCATCATAAAGAACGACCGGCAGGCTCAGGCGGAGAGAACCGCCGAACACCTCGGGCAGAGCCCGTTTTCATCGCCTTCCTCGGTATACTGCCAGCACCTGGGGCATTTTTCACCCCCGGCCTTGTCCACTCCGATCCTGAGACCTGTCTCCTCGTCTTCCCGGACCACGGCCATATCGCTGATCGTATCGACCCAGCGGAAGCCCGAGACGATGGAAAAGACCCGAAGATCTTCGTCGGTGAAAAGAGCGGCAGCCTCGGGGGCCCCGTTCCTCTCCACTTCTACCCTGGCGTCCAGCGAATGGCCGATGATGCCGGCGCTTCGCGCCTGCTCGAGGACCCGGCTCACCGCCGCTCGCACGGAGAGAACTTTTCCCCATTTTTCCTCAAGCTGCTTTCCTTCGGTCACCGCAAAGGTTTCCGGCCAGTCGGAGAGGAAGATGCTTTCGGGGAGCTTCGAATCAATCTTTCGCATCTCCTGCCAGACTTCCTCGGCGGTAAAGCTGAGGACCGGGGCCAGCATCCTGATGATCGCCGAAAGGACAAGCCACATGGCTGTCTGGCCGCTTCTCCTTGACAGCGATTCGGCCCCGTCGGCGTACATCCTGTCCTTGCTGGAATCCAGATAGAAGGAGCTGAGTTCGTTCACGCAGAACTGGTGGATGGCGAAGGTCGGCACGTGGAACTCGTAATCGTCGTATGCTTCGTTCGCCCTTTCGATGACGCCGTTGAGCTTCTGCAGGATCCACCGGTCCATCTCCGTCATTTTTTCCACGGAAACGGAGTGACGCTCCGGGTCGAATCCCTTCAGGTTGGCGAGGAGGTACCGGGCCGTATTCCGGATTCTCCGGTAGGATTCGCTCAGATTTTTTATGATCCCCTGGGAGATACGGATGTCATTCCGGTAGTCCGTGGAAGCCACCCACAGCCTCAGGATATCCGCCCCGTATTCGTTGATGACCTCCTGGGGTGCAACCACGTTTCCCAGGGATTTCGACATCTTCTTGCCGTCGCCGTCGACGATGAATCCGTGGGTAAGCACCTGTTCGTAGGGAGGTCTGCCGTACATTCCCACGGAAGTGAGGAGGGACGTCTGGAACCAGCCGCGGTGCTGGTCGCTTCCCTCAAGGTACATGTCGGCGGGCCATTTCAGCTCCGGCCTGACCTTCAGCACGGCGGCGTGGCTCGATCCTGAATCGAACCACACGTCCATGATGTCCTTCTCCTTGGTCAGGTGCTTTCCGCCGCAGTGGGGGCAGAAACACAGATCGCCGAGGAGATCTTCGGGAGTCTTGCTCCACCAGGCGGAGCAGCCTTCTACCTCTACATGTTTCTGTACCGCAAGAATCCGGTCTTCGGTGAGGACGGGCTTTCCGCAGTCGTCACAGTAGAAGGCAGGGATGGGAACGCCCCAGATACGCTGTCTGCTGATGCACCAGTCGGACCGGTCTCGGACCATGTTGTAGATTCTTTCCTTGCCCCATTCCGGAATCCAGCGCACGTTCTCCTCGATGCACCGGAGGGCTTCAGCGCGAAAATCCGACACTGAGACGAACCACTGGTCCGTGGAACGGAAGATGACGGGTTTCTTGCACCGCCAGCAATGAGGGTAGGAGTGGGAAATGGAACCGTGGCCGAGAAGTCTGCCGCTTTCCGTCAGGATTTCCAGAATCCTTTTCGATCCGTCCTTGATCTGGAGGCCGTCCACCAGTCCGGTTCCCTGCTTGAAATATCCCTTGTCGTCCACGGGATTGTAGATCTCGATGCCGTATTTCACTCCGGATTCGTAGTCTTCCACGCCGTGGCCGGGAGCAGTGTGGACACATCCCGTTCCCGTATCGAGAAGAACGTAATCAGCGAGAAGAATGAGGATTTCCCGGTCGGGGTAGAAGGGATGGACCGCTTTCTTTCCTTCGAGCTCCCTGCCCCTGACCGTCAGGATTTCTTCACCGAAGCTGAGTCCGGTTTCTTTTTCCACGCTCTCCCTGAGGGCCTTTGCGAAAAGGTATACCTTTTCTCCGGAGCGGAAAAAGGAGTATTCATGATCCCCGCCGACGGCCACCGCCATGCTCGCGGGCAGCGTCCATGGCGTGGTGGTCCACACGATGACGTTCACGTCCAGGCCCGAGAGGGCGGGGTGAATCTCCCCGGCCCCTGGGAAGGAATAGGCGACGAATATGGACGGAGACGTCTCGTCCCAGTACTCGATTTCCGCCGCAGCGAGGGCCGTCTGGCAGTCGATGCACCAGTAGACGGGTTTCTGTCCCTTGTAGACGAGCCCCTTTTTCACCAGCTCCGCGAAGGCGCCGAGCTGGGCCGCCTCGTACTGCGGATGGAGGGTCATGTAGGGGTTCTCCCAGTCACCGAGGACACCCAGGCGAATGAACTCCTCCCTCTGCACATCCCGGAACTGGAGAGCGTATTCCGTGCACTTCTCCCTGAGGAAAACGGGGTCCACCGTATCCTTGTTGACCTTCAGCGTCTTGAGAACGTGAAGCTCGATGGGAAGGCCGTGGGTATCCCAGCCGGGAACGTAGGGGGCATAATACCCCTTCATGGCCTTGAACTTGGGGATGAAATCCTTCAGTATTTTGTTGAAGGCGGTGCCTATGTGAATATGGCCGTTGGCATATGGGGGGCCGTCATGAAGGACAAAGGAAGGAGCGCCTTCCCTGTTTTTCAGCATTTTTCCGAAGATGTCCCGTTCTTTCCAGAATTCGAGGAAACCGGGTTCTCTTTTCGCAAGATTCGCCCTCATGGGAAAATCAGTTTCCGGAAGGTTCAGCGTGTTTTTGTAATCCGTATTCATGCAGCTACCCCCTTGTGTAATAGGCGAAACCGTCCCCTTGTGCCAAGGGGACGGCATAAAAGTCGAGGCTATTTTAGCATAGCGGGGAAAAAATCCCCACACGAAGCCTTCCCGGGGATAATCCTTTTCCCCGCTGGTTTCGGGAAATCCCGGTCCGGGAGCGGAAAGACTCAGAAAAGGCGGGACAGAAGCCGTCCGGCGATACTCGCCGTCTCCGCCCGGAAGAGCAGCACGCTGTCCGGAAACAGCCTGTAGAGCTCAATTTCCCTGCCGTCCAGAAACAGGGAATTTCTGCCGAGAAAACTGCTTCCCACCCTATACCTGATTGAAGGGAATACCGCTCTGCCGCCCTGCAGCGTCATCCATTCTTTTCCCGGAAGGAAGCGTCCGTTCCGGGGAGCTTCGGCGGGCAGCCCGGCGTTATGGGACCGGATGCGCTCTTCCCATTGACGGATGAGCCCGCCCACCACCCGGTACTCCCCTTCCACGGGGGTCTGCTCCACCGAATGTATGAACCGGAGGACGAAGGGAAATCCCGGGGGGACAGCCCTGGCGAAGACTTCTTCGCCGCTGTCCCGTGAAACTTCCAGAAAATAGGAGGGAGCCGTCAGGATGCAGAGAAGGAACAATAAAAAAAAGACCACGAGAATCCTTTTGAAAAAGGGCTTCTTCATGGACTTTCACTCCGTTTCCTGTTCATGATGAACGGAAAATGTATGGCGAGCCTGGGCCGATTCGAACGGCCGACCTACAGCTTAGGAGGCTGTCGCTCTATCCTCTGAGCTACAGGCCCGCTTTCATGCTGTTCACGAAAAAGAACCTGCCGCATACCCCTTTTCCGTGAACAGGGGACATAGTACCATCCCTCCGGCAAAAATTCAAGCCGCGGGGAAAAAACAGCCCGACCGGGTCAGCGCAGATGTTCCAGCCCGCCGAGGAACTCCATCAGCACGTTCGCATGGTTGTAGACAGGATCCTTCGCCCCGTACACGAGGGTGACCGTTCCCTGCAGTGCGTGTTCCAGGAGAATTTTCACAGGATTTGCATTCCCCGCAAGTTCTTCCAGGTACATGCTCCTGAAGGTTTCCCACTTCGCCGGGTCGTGGCAGAAGTCCTTTCTGAGTTCCGGGCTCGGGGCAATCTCCTTCAGCCAGAGGTCGATCCGGGCGGCATCTTTCGAAATACCCCGGGGCCAGAGCCTGTCCACAAGGATCCTGGTGCCGTCTTCCGGAGCGCTGGGCTCATACACCCGCTTCAGGACAAAATTCACAGTCTTTTCCTCCCTCTCCGGCCCGCGGATCCCCTACCCGGCCGTGTTCGTTCCCCAGGGCCGCCTCAGCCCCGAAGAGCCGTTCCAAGCTGTTCGTAAAGCTCGGCCCGTCCCTGTGCAACTTCACTGAAAAGCCTTCCGGACAGACGGACATCCTCTTTCATCCGGAAAACAAGCTGCTCCGGCGAATCAAACTTTTCCTCGTCCCGCAGAAATTCCTCGAAGAAAACAGCGATTTTGTTGCCGTACAGAGATCCGTTGTAGCCGATAATATGCGTCTCCGCCCGTATTCCCCTGTCTTCCTGCCGGAAGGTGGGGTTCACGCCCACGTTGAGGGCCCCGGGCATCCACCTGGAGTCCACAAACACCGAAACGCAGTATACTCCTCTCCTCGGCATCACCTTTTCCGGAGGATAATGAACGTTTGCCGTGGGAAATCCGAGCTTCGCCCCTCTCCCGTCTCCGGGCACCACCGTTCCTTCAAAGAAAAAGGGATATCCAAGAAGGCGCCTCGCCAGGGCGACGGAACCATGGGCCACATGGCTCCGTATTGAGCTGCTTCCCACCTTCTCCCCGTCAATGGAGAGAGGTTCGGCTTCCTCGAAGAGCCATCCCTTCGTCTGGGACCACTTCCGGAGGAAGGCCGTATCGCCTTCCCTGTTTCTGCCGAAACGGAAATCCTTCCCCACCACGATGCCCGTGACAGGAAGAAGCTCTTCAAGATAGACCAGGAATTCCGGCGGGGACATCAGGGCTGTTTCCGGGGTGAAGGGTATTTTCACCGTCCCTGGGATATGGAGGAAGCGGGCAAGAATATCTCGCTCCGGTTCGGTGAAGAGGACCGGAATTTCCCTGCCCTTTATCACGTTTCCGGGGTGGGGGGAAAAGGTGACCACTCCCCAGCCGCCGGCATTTTCCGGGGAGTGCCGCCCGGCCATGGAGGCCGCGGTCTCGAGAAGACGGCGGTGGCCGAGATGAAAGCCGTCGAAGGCACCGAGGATCAGGATCATGGATTCCCCTCCAGAGGGATGTTCATCCTGGGTTCGTAGAGGCCGCCGGGGAGCAGGTTCCCGAAGCTGAACACCCTTTCTCCGAGGACGGCGGCCTTGCCCCCCGGATCCCCGTCTCCGGGAGAGAGCGTGACCAGGTCCGAAAGGGACACGGTCTTTCCAGCGAGAAGGTCGGCGTCCGTCCCGGGAGGGCAGGAGTAGGAGTAATACTGGACTGCCAGTTCGGAAAGGGGCCTGATCTCCCTTGAAAAATCCGCTTCTCCCGACTCGAGCCTGTCAAAGGCAAGGGCTTCGTCCTGCCGGAAGCGCCCGATGGATCGCCGCACAAGGGAGAGGACGTACGCCCCGCATCCCAGCGCCCTGCCTATGTCCCTGACTATGCTCCGAACGTAGGTTCCCTTCCTGCAGCGTAGGCGGAGGGCGAAGGAGCGGTCCACCCCGTCTTCCTCCGTGAGGCGGATGGATGATATGTGTACCGGTCTGGGCGAAATGGCCGGGCTTTCACCTGACCGGGCGATTCTGTGAGCCCTCTCCCCGTTCACCCGGACTGCGGAAATGTCCGGAGGCGTCTGGAGGCGGGTTCCGAGAAAGGAGGGAAGAAGGGAGGCTGTCCTTCCCGCCGCATCCGGCGGGACGGGGCCCGAGAACACCGTGTCCCCTGAAAAGTCGTCGGTGGACCGCTCTTCTCCCAGCCGGAAACGGACGTCATAAACTTTAGGAAGCCCCATGACAAGGTCGCTTGTCCGGGTCGCCCCTCCCACAAGGAGGACAAGGAGTCCTTCGGCTGTGGAATCCAGGGTTCCTCCGTGCCCGACCTTAACCCCTTTTCCGAGGCGCCTGCGCAGTGCTGCCACGCAGGCGGTGCTGCGGATTCCCTCCGGTTTATCGAGCAGAAGCACTCCGCAGAGTGTCATTTTTCTCCTCCAGAAGAGCTGTGAGTGATGCGACGGCTTCCGACACGGGCAGGGGAAGTCTGCACCCCGCCGCCTGGGGATGTCCGCCGCCGCCGAAGGCGTGGGCGATTTCCGAGGCGGAAAGGGCGCCCCTTGAACGGAGGCTCGCCCTGACGCAGTCGTCATCCTCGATAAAAAGAACGGCAAAGGAGACGGACCTGACGGTGAGAAGCTCGTTTACCAGGAATTCCGTCTCGGCAGGATTGCTGCCGGTATCCAGAAAATCGGTCTTCCCGATCCAGGTTACGGCAGCGAAAGATCCGACGGACCGTACCCTTTCGAGGGCCCTGCCGCGAAGACGGAGTCCGCCCATGGTCCGGCTGCTTCGAATAAGCTGGTCGATCTTTTCAGGGGCGACGCCGAGAGACAGAAGATCTGCCGCAGCCTGGTGCGTCCTTGGCGTGGTGCAGGAGAACGCAAAGTTGCCGCAGTCGGTGACAATGGCGGTGTACAGGGCTTCCGCGGCCTCTAAAGGAATGGGTATCCCCCAGCTCCGGAGGAGCATCCAGCACATTTCCCCCACGGAGGAAGACGTCGGGTCCACCCATACGGCAGTTCCAAACCCCTCGTTATCATGATGGTGATCCATATTGACCAGGGGCACGCCCTCCGGAATTTCGGAAAGATCCGCCACCGAACGGGCGGCGGTGGACGTGTCCAGGGCCACAACCACGGTGTCCCGGCAGAGGGACAGGGAACCGAGCGTCAGCCCGGGCAGAAAGCCGTCAGTCCCCGCAAGAAACAGGTAGCTGTCCGGCACGGGATCCGGACCTCCCCAGACAACATCCTTGCCCAGGGAGCGGCCCGTGGACCACAGGGCGCTCCCGCAGCCGAGTGTATCGCCGTCGGGCTTGGTGTGGGAAAGCAGAATCCAGCGGGAGGCACCCGAAAGAAGAGAAATAATCCTTGCGGTCTGTTCGCACCGGAAAAGGGGAACTGTCCCTTCCATAGTCATTCCCCGCTTTCCTGATATTCCTCTTCTTCGTCGCCCGTTTCTTCCGGTTCATCGTCTTCATCGGTCTTCAGGGAGTCCAGCAGCCGATCCATCACCCTGCCGTACTCCTCACTCGTGTCCACGTGAAATGAAAGGGCCGGGGTCAGCCTCAGGCCGAGCTGCCTGCCCAGCATGGTCCGCAGAGCCCCTGCCGCGGAGTCCAGGGATTTTTTCACATCGTCCCGGATGGACGGGTCCACCGTGGTGAAATACACCCTGGCATTCTCCAGGTCACGGGAACAGTCCACTTCAGTAATAACGGCAAGTTTCGCCGTTTCATTCTTCACCCGCAGTTCCAGAAGGAGCGAAATCTCCCTCTGCATCTGCTTGTTGATTCTTTGCATCCGAAAGCTCGTCATAGCCGGTTACCTCGCGCCAGTGATGAATTATGGAAAACTCGCCGGATTCCTCCTCGCCGCAGAGAAAAGAGAAGACCGCTTCCAGCCGTTCCTGCGCCATGGAAGCGCCCGATGCAACGGCAGAAACACCGAGAAAGACGTCGGACCTGCTGCCGTCGGGCCCCAGGTCCATGGCGGAAACGTTCCAACGGCCCCGAATCCTGTCCAGAAGTGACTTCGTCACCCTCCGCCTGTCCTTGACGCTTCTGCTGCCAAGAACCACGAGAGAGACGAAGAGCACCCCCGAGAACAGGGCCGTTTTTCTTCCGCTACGAGAGATGGCGCTTCTCCTCCACGATTTCGTAGGCTTCGAGAATGTCTCCTTCCTCGAAATCCTGGTAGTTGGACAGGCTGATCCCGCACTCGTAGCCGGCCGCCACTTCTTTTGCGTCGTCCTTGAACCGCCTGAGGTTTGACAGTGAGCCGTCCCAGAGGACGATGCCGCCCCGAATGAGCCGGGCCTTTGCATTCCTGCGGATAACGCCTTCCAGAACGTAGCTTCCCGCGATCTTTCCCGCCTTGGGAACCTTGATGACCTGCCGGATTTCGGCCTGGCCGATGGTGTTCTCCTTGATGGTGGGCTTGAGCATGCCCTCGAGGGCCGCCTTCACGTCGTCGATGGCGTCGTAGATGATAGTGTAAAGCCGCACCTGGACACCCTCGGATTCTGCAACTTTTTTCGCGTTGGCGTCGGGGCGGACGTTGAAGCCGATGATGACAGCGTTGGAAGCCGAGGCAAGCATCACGTCCGATTCGGCGATGCGGCCGACGCCCCGGTGCACGATATTGATGCCCACTTCGTTGGTGGCCATCTTCTCCAGGGATGCCGCGAGGGCTTCGCTTGACCCCTGGACGTCGCACTTGAGGAGGAGGTTGAGCTGGGGGATGTCCCCTTCCTTGAGCTGGGAATACAGATCCTCGAGGCTGAGTTTCCTGGGACCGCCCTGCTGGGCGTTTCTCAGATCCTGCTCCCTGGAGCTCAGGGCATCCCGGGCTATCCTCTCGTTCTCCACGGAAGTGAACACCTCGCCGGGCTGAGGTACGGTCGCCAGGCCGAGAATCTCCACGGGGGTGCTCGGTCCGGCGCAGTCGATCATTTTTCCTTCCGAGTCGATCATGGCCCGGATTTTGCCGCAGGCAGAGTCAAAAAGAAGGATATCGCCCTTGCAGAGGGTTCCTTCCTGAACAAGAACGGTCGCCACGGGGCCCTTGCCCTTGTCGAGTTTGGCCTCGACGACCACTCCCCGGGGTTTCACCGTGGGGTCGGCCTTCAGCTCTTCTATCTCCGCCACGAGGAGAATCATCTCGAGGAGCTGGGGCATTCCCTGGCCGCTCTTTGCCGAAACTTCCACCATGATGGTATTTCCGCCCCACTCCTCGGGAGCGAGACCGACGTCGGAGAGCTGCTGGCGGACCCTGTCCGGCTTGGCGGCAGGCTTGTCGACCTTGTTGATGGCGACGATGATGGGAACTCCCGCCGCCTTCGCGTGGTTGATGGCCTCCCTGGTCTGGGGCATCACACCGTCGTCCGCCGCCACCACGAGGATGGCGATGTCCGTCGCCTGGGCTCCCCTGGCCCGCATGGAGGTGAAGGCTTCGTGCCCCGGAGTGTCGAGGAAGACGATCTCCTTTCCCTCGTGCATGACGGTGGAAGCTCCGATGTGCTGGGTGATGCCGCCGGCTTCCCGGGCGGTGATGTTTGTCTTCCGTATGAAGTCGAGCAGAGTTGTCTTGCCGTGGTCGACGTGCCCCATGACGGTGACGATGGGGGGCCTGGGTTCCATGTGATCCCCGTGGAACCGGGGTCTCTTGATGACGGTGCAGGTTCCGTCGGCACCTTCGTTTTCAGCGTCGTCTTCGCATGCCATGGTGAGAACCACGTTATAGGCGTCCTGAAGAACCTTCAGGCTCTTTTCGTCCACCGGGCTGTCCGCCGGGACCATCAGGCCGGCGGAGATAAGGCACTTCACCGCTTCCGCAGGGGAGATGCCGATCAGCTGGGCAACCGCCTTGACGGTAGATCCCTTTGAAACCTCGTAAGAATCTGTTTTTATCACGCTGCGCTCCTCTTCCTTTTTTCCAGGCCCTTCCGTGCCGGAAGCTCCCCGGAGGGACTCCTCCACCAGCTGGGCGATATCGTTGTCAATGGAACTCATGTGGCTCTTTACGTCGACCCCGAGGTCGATCAGGATATCAAGCAGTTCCTTATTGCTTTTCCCGAGCAGTTTGGCCAGTTCATATACCCGGATTTTACTCATTAACGTCTCCCCCTTCCGCAAGCAGTTGCGAAATAGAACGTGCAAAGCCGCTGCGTAACGGTAAAGCAACAACCTTCACATTTCCTGAACCGATAGCCGCAGAGAGTTCGCTTCCGGAAATATCCGGCAGAACAGTGATCGTGCTTTTTTCTGCAAACCTCCCATTCTGGAGGGATCGATAGAAAGACGATTCCCCTTCTCCTGCAAAAAGCACCAGGAGAGTTTCTCCCCGGGCCAAGGAAGATTTTACTATATCCTGACCAATTTGCAGGACGTTTGCTCTTCGTGCCATGCCGAAAACCGAGAGCAGGGCTTCCTTGCGGGTTTTCACTGTCCTTTTTCCTCCCCGCCTTCAGCTTCGGCAGCCATTCCGAGAAGGGTGTCGTACACCCCGGCGTCCACTTTCACCCTGAGGGCTTTTGAAAGGGCATCCCTTTTCCGGGCGCTGAGAATGCATTCTTCCTTGAGGCACACATAGGCGCCCCTTCCCGGAAGCCTGCCGGAAGGGTCAACGGACACCCCTCCCGCAGCATTGCGGGCTATTCTCAGCATCTCCCTCTTGGGTGATTCCTCCCTGCATCCGACGCAGGTCCTGGGCCGCCGCCGCATCATGGCCGTCCCTCTATTCAGCGCCGCTGTCGTCTATGATGTCCTGGAAAATATCGTGGAGTGTCGGCATTCTCTCCGGTTCCAGGGCATTGATGTCGATCTTCCATCCCGTGAGCCTCGCAGCCAGGCGCACGTTCTGCCCCGCCTTGCCGATGGCGAGGGAAAGCTGGTCAGGCCGCGAAAAGACGGTGACGGCTTTTTCCTGCTCGAGAATGGGCTCGATCCTGACTATCTTCGCAGGCGAAAGGGAGTTCCGGATATACTGGAGGGGATCGCTGTTCCAGATGATCACGTCCACCTTTTCGCCGCAGAGCTCCTTGCTTATGGACTTGATCCGGGCCCCGTTGTTCCCCACGCAGGCTCCCACCGGATCCACGTTCATGTCGAGGGTCTGGACCGCCACCTTGGCTCTCGCCCCGGCCTCGCGGACGATGTTCTTGATCTCGATGACCCCTTCCTGGATCTCGGGAACCTCGAGTTCAAGAAGCTTTCGCAGCAGGCCGGGATGGGTCCGGGAAACGACGATTCTCGGTCCCCGTGTTGTCTGACGGACGTCAAGGAGGTAAAACTTGAGCCTTTCGCCGGGAATGTACTTTTCGTTCACGATGCGCTCTTCCCTGGGGAGGATTGCTTCAGTGCGGTCGTTGAGGCGGATGAGCACCTGGTCGTTCTCCGATTTGAAGACGACGCCGGTAACGAGGTCCCCCACCCGGTCGGAGAACTCCTCGAAAATGATCTGCCGCTCGGCATCCTTCAGCCTCTGGATGATGACCTGCCTGGCCGTCTGGGCAGCAATCCTGCCGAAATTCTCGGGATTTTTCTCTATGCGGATAAAATCCCCCTCGGTGACGTCCACGAACCCCTGGGCCTGGGCATCGGCAAGGGAGATTTCCGTGTCCGGCGACACGACATCCGCCACGATGTGCTTCACTTCGCAGATGGAGATATCGCCGTTTTCCGTATCGATATGGACCTCCACATCCTGGTTCCCGCCCTGATATTTTTTATATGCCGAGATAAGGGCCGCCTCAAGGCTGGAAGCGATAACTTCCTGGGACAGTCCCCTCTCTTTCGTGATCTGGGCCAAAGCGCGGACGAAATCACGCCCAAGCTGCATTTATGAACTCCTCCTTTTGTCCTGCTTTTCCTGTTCCTCATATACAAGGTTGCCTTTTGTAATTATTTCAAAGGGGATATGGACCGTTTCATCCTCTTCCGTACCTCTGCCGGTCTCAAGCTGCAGAAGAACCGCCCCGTCCTCCCCCACGTCCAGGAGAAGGCCCGTAAACCGTTTCTGTCCGCTTATTTCCTGCCGGGTCTTGAGCTTGATCTTCTTCCCCCTGAACTTCCGGTAATCCTCCGGCGAAAAAAGAGGCCGCTCGATCCCCGGGGAACTCACCTCAAGGTAGAACTGGCCGCGGATATACTCCCCGTTTTCGTCCAGAAAGCGGTTGAGCGACCTGGAGACCGTCTCGCAGTCCTTGACAAGAATGCCTCCGAGAGAATCGATATAGACCCTCAGGATTGCCCGCTTCTCTTCGTTTCCGAGGGTAATGCCGACACATTCGTAACCGAGACCCTCCACAATTTTCCGGAGGGCGCTGAAATTATCTTTTCCCCTGTCTTCGCCCATGCTGATCTCTCCCTGCAGGCCTATTAAAAAACAAAGAGTGGGGGAACCCACTCTTTGAAAAAAACTCTCCGAAGAAACACCACATTGGAGTATAGCACATTATTGGGAATAAATACAACTTCCCTTTATTACAGGCAAAAATCCGAGATGAACTCCGGCCACCACTCGTCCAGGTTCGCCTCGAAATCCATGGGGTCGTCCGCCGTAAAAGTTTCCTCCGCAATAGATTCTTCGACGAGACCCGGAAGATCAAGCACTCCCATCCACGCAAACTCGTCCTGGAAGGTGTTCCGTTCAAAAACCTTCGCTCCCTGCACGGAAGGACCCCTCCTTTCCGGCCGCAGGTTTACTCAACCCAGTAGTTCGGCGCTTCCTTGGTCACCACCACGTCATGGGGGTGATTCTCCTTGACCGAGGCTGCGGTAATCCGTACGAACTGCGCCTTTTCCTGAAGATCGGGGATATCCTTCGCCCCGACGTAGCCCATTCCCGACCGGAGACCGCCGGCAAGCTGGAAGACTACTCCGGACAGGGCTCCCTTGTGGGCGGCGAGACCCTCGATCCCTTCAGGAACAAGTTTATCATTTCCCGCCCCTTCCTGGAAATACCTGTCCTTGCTGCAGCCGTCCTTCATTGCCCCGAGGGAGCCCATTCCCCTGTAGCTCTTGTAGGATCGGCCCCTGTAAATGATCAGTTCTCCCGGGCTTTCCTCGGTACCCGCAAACAGGGAACCGATCATGACCGAGTCGGCTCCCGCCGCGAGCGCCTTGACGATGTCGCCGGAAAAACGGATCCCGCCGTCGGCGATCACCGTCTTTCCCTTCCTGTGGGCTGCCTGGGCGACGTTGTAAATGGCCGCAAGCTGGGGAACGCCGATACCGGCGATAATCCTGGTGGTGCAGATACTTCCGGGGCCGACGCCGACCTTGACGGCGTCGGCTCCCGCATCGATGAGAGCTTCAGCGGCCTCTGCCGTGGCAATGTTTCCTCCGATGAGCACAAGATCCGGATAGGAGGTCCGGAGCAGCCTGACGGAATCGAGGACTTTTTTCGAATGACCGTGGGCCGTATCGACGACGATGACGTCTACCCCGCTCTTCACAAGGGCGGCCGCTCTTTCAGCCAGGTCGGAGCCCACGCCGACGGCCGCGCCGACCCGGAGCCTTCCCCCTTCGTCTTTTGCCGCGCTGGGGAAATCCTTCGCTTTCTGGATATCCTTGATGGTGATAAGGCCTTTCAGCGTGCCGTTCCCGTCCACGATGGGGAGCTTTTCCACCTTGTATTTCATGAGGATGGACTGGGCATCCGCCAGGGTGGTCCCTTCCGGGGCGATGATCAGGTTTTCTTTGGTCATCACCCTGGAAATGGGCTGTTCGAAGTCGGTGACGAAACGAAGGTCCCTGTTGGTGATGATACCCACGAGTTTTTTGTTGCCGTCCACGATGGGGACACCGGAAATATGAAAATGCTCCATCAGTCCGATGGCCTCACTCACCCTGTCGTCGGGGTGAAGGAAGAAGGGATCGACGATGACTCCGGACTCGGACCGCTTCACCACGTCCACTTCCCTGGCCTGCTTCTCGATGGTCATGTTCCGGTGAATGATTCCTATTCCCCCTTCCCTGGCGACGGCTATGGCCAGGCGGGATTCGGTCACTGTGTCCATGGCGGAGCTGCAGAGGGGAATGTTGAGGGCAATGCCTTTCGCGAGCCTGGTCCTGATGGAGACCTCGGAGGGAAGAACTTCGCTGTAGCCGGGTTCAAGAAGGACATCATCAAAGGTAAAGCCTTCATAGGAAACAAATTTTTCCTCAAATTTCATGGGGGAACCTCCTTGCCCTTCGGGGGGGCGAAAAGACTTTGGGAAATTGTAGGCCGAAGCCGGAAAAGAAACAACCCCCCCGGAAATACAAAGGGAATTTCAGGCAGAAAAGGGCTCCGGCGCACATTTCAGCCGCCGGAGCCCTCTTTCTTTGCCGGGAAGGGAATGTCAGTCCTCGTCCTGCAATTCATCCCGCTTCAACTCCCGGATGGAAAGAGTGGCAGCGGCATGGCATATGACGGAGCAGCAGTTTCCGACCGCTCCCTCGCCTTCGCCCGATTTCGCCTTCAGGTGAACCCTGTTCTTCCATCCTGAAGGCAGAACGTTACCCATTGTCTTCACCATCTCCTGAAGGCGGGAGGAAAGCCGGGGCTCCTGGGCGATCACCACGCAGTCGGCCCACTCGAGGGACCAGCCTTCCGAAGAAGCTCTCCGGGCTGAATCCTTGAGGAGCACAAGGCTCGAAATGCCCTTGTATTTCATATCCGACGCGGGGTACAGGGTTCCGATATCCCCAAGCCCTGCCCCGCCGAGGATGGCGTCGCAGAGCGCATGTACCAGGGGGTCGCCGTCGGAATGTCCCAGAAAACCCAGGGGAAAGTCCGGAAAAAAAACTCCTCCAAGAATGAACCGCCTTCCCGGAACGAGGGGGTGGATATCATATCCGATCCCCGTTCTGAAGGACTTCTGAAACCGGCTTTCTCCGAGGTCAAAATCCCCGGGCCAGGTGATTTTCATGTTCCGCCTGTCCCCCTCTACCGATCCAAGTTCATAGCCTGCCAGTATCCAGGCCTCTCCCTCATCCCTGGCCCCTTTTCCGTGGGAGCGAAGAGCCTGTTCCAGCTTCTCCCTGGGGAACCCCTGGGGGGTCTGGGTGAGGAAAAGCCCTTCCCGGGGGAAGGGCCGAAGGATTCCCTCTTCTTCTTTCTTCAGGGCGTCGGACACGGGAAGAAGGGGAACAATTCCCTTCTTCTCCGTCACCGATGCCATAACCCTCCGGCAGAGAGCCTCGTCCGCGAAAGGGCGCGCCCCGTCGTGGACGAGGACATAGTCTCCCTTCGCACACCGCAGGCCGTTCAGCACCGAGTCGTTTCTTTCCGCCCCCCCCGCAGTCACCGAAAAGGGGAAGGCGTACCCCAAAAGCCTTCCCGAAAAAAAAGACTCATCCCCCGCCGGGACGACGAAAACAGCCTCCCTGACGGCGCCTGACGCAAAGAGTTTTTCGGCGAGAAGGGCGCTCCATTCCCACATCATCCGCCCTCCAAGCCCGCGGTACTGCTTGGGAGAGTCTCCCCCGGCCCGCTCTCCCCTGCCTGCGGCCACCACCACCATGGAAAATCCTTCCATTAGGACCGGACTTCCTTCCTGACCCGGCCGAAGACCATTCTTCCGGCGGAGGTCTGGAGCATGGAGGTGACCACCACCTCCACACGTTTGCCGATGAAGTTCTCTCCGTCCTCGACGACGAACATGGTTCCGTCGTCAAGGTATCCCACGCCCTGGTGGGGTTCCTTTCCTTCCCTTATGACATCGATGATGATGGTTTCCCCCGGAAGGAGCATGGGTTTCAGCGCGTTTGCAAGATCGTTCACGTTGAGCACCCGGATGCCCTGAATCTGGGCGAGCTTGTTCAGGTTGTAGTCAGTGGTGAGAATCTGGCCTCCGAGCCTGTCCGCGAGAGCCACGAGGCCGCTGTCCACCGACTCGGCCCTGAGGGTCTTCAGGGTCGTGTCGGCTATTTCGACCTGGAGGTCGCCCAGTCTCTGGAGTTCGTTCACCACGTCAAGGCCCCTCCGGCCCCTCGTTCTTCTCGCCGGATCGGTGGAGTCGGCCACCGCCTGAAGCTCCAGGAGAACGAACTGGGGGATGATGATCACTCCCTCGAGAAAGCCAGTCCTGGCGACGTCGAGGATCCTGCCGTCAATGATGACGCTCGTGTCGAGGATCTTCCGGCCCGCACACCACTGCTGCTCTTCAGCGGAAAGACGCATCCCGCCCTCATCGTGCCGCTCCCGCTGTCCCCTGATCATGGAGATTTTTTCCTTCAGCCCCTGTATGGGACCCAGGACATGGAGCAGGTCGCTCTGGCGTTTCAGCAGTATCCTCGCTCCGAGGTACCCCAGCACAATGTTCAGGATCAGGGCGAGATAGCTCCCGAACAGGAGGTCGGAAAAGGGCAGCGCCACAAGATTCGCGATGATGAGGCCGACAATCATGCCAACGGTGGCGGCGGTAATCTCTGACCAGCTGGTGTTCTTCAGGTGTGTTTCAAAAAATGTTCCCATAAGACCAAGCAGCCGCAAAAAAACGGGGGAAAGGATCAAGCCGAGAAAGGCGAATAAAACCACTGAAAGAACCGTAAGGAAAATTTTACCCGGAAGCCACAGGGGCAGCCATGATTTCCCCGCCATGAACCATTCTTCAGGAACAAGGGGAAACAGAAGCTGGGCCACCTGGGCACCAATCATGCCACCCAGCAGAAGTACCAGCCCGGAGAAGATCATCCTGACAATCTTCCCAAAACCCTCCGTCATAGTTTCACCTCTCTTGCAGTCGGTCATTCTCCTTCCCGCCGGGGAAGGGACGTAAAGAAATGGAGCGCTCTTGTTGCTCAGGAGAAACGATTCATTCTTTCCGCTTTACCGTTACCCTGGACTCGAGGGAGGCGAGAAGGGTCGTCCTGTCGGCAAACTCTATGCTCCCTCCCACGGGGAGGCCGTAGGCCAGCCGCGAGACGGAAACGTCGGTCTCTCCAAGCCGGTCCACTATGGCATGGAAGGTCAGGTCTCCTTCGATCCTCGGATTCGTGGCGATAATCACCTCCCTTATGCGGTCTTCGCCGATGCGGCGCACAAGCCCGGCAAGGCATTCCTCGTCGAGATCCTCACCGTCGAGGGGAGATACCCTCCCCCCGAGAACATGGTACAGTCCGGAATAGACTCCGGCCTGTTCAATGCTGATAAGATCCTCCACCGTTTCAACGACGCAGAGGGTCGACCTGTCCCGCAGAAGGTCGCTGCAGACGGCACAGGGCTCCCTGTCGGTGATGTTGCCGCACCGTGAACAGGTGAAGATGCGGTCTTTCAGCCCTGAAAGACATGCGGCAAGCTCCTCGGCGTAGGAAACAGGCTGCTGGAGGACGAAAAAGGCCATACGCCGGGCCGTTTTCGCCCCGACGCCCGGGAGCTTGCGAAAAAGAACGGTGAGCCTTTCGAAGGAATCAGGCAGCGACACGGACCGCTCCTAGAACAGCCCCATGGAACCGAGGCCGCCGGTAATCCGCCCCATTCTCTCGGCGGCAAGCTCCTTGCTGCGCCGAAGCGCTTCATTCACCGCCGCAAGCACCAGGTCCTCGAGCATTTCCACGTCGTCGCCCTTCATGACCTCCGGATCGATACGAACTCCTACCACGTCTCCCTGGCCGTTCGCCGTCACGGTGACCATTCCGCCCCCGGCGCTTCCTTCCACCTTTTCTCCCGCAAGCTCCTCCTGGACCTTTGCCATCTGGGCCTGCATCTTCTGCGCCTGTTTCATGATCTTGTCCATGTTCAAGCAAACCACTCCTTTTTCCGGATAAAAGTCTCAGTGGTGGTAGTCCACTCCTCTGAGGATTGTACATGTCCTGTATATCTGTTCCGCGAGAAATACGAGGCAGAGCTCGTGGGGCATGGTCATCTTCGAGAGCGAGAGGGAATGATCCGCCCTGTCCCTTACTTCCCCGGCCAGTCCGAATGCCCCTCCGATGACGAACACGATCCTTCCCTCCGAATCATCGAGCCTTGCCGAAAGCCACCGGGCAAAAGAGAGGCTGTCCGTTTCCCCGCCCCCCTCGTCCAGGATCACCACGTAATCCCGTTCCCGGATCTTCTTCAGTATTTCCTTTCCCTCCCGCTCCACCTTCCGGGCGGCATTGCCGTCCTTCGACTCCGGTGCGGATTCGAGGCCCACTTTAAGGAAAGGAGCGGTCCGCTGAAAATAACGATCCGCCAGGGCGGCACAATGGCCGTCCTTTGCTTTTCCGACACTAAGAATAATGATTTTCATAGTGTGTGTCCAGTATATTTTCCCTATTTCCCGCCGGGGCCGACCGTTTCTTCTTCCCCACTCTCTTTGCCACGAACTTTTCCTGCCGTTCCCTCTCGGCAAGAAGATCCTCTATCCGTTTCACCTCTTTCCCCAGGGAGGGAAGGACCACATGCTCAAGCGTATTTATCTTCAGGGTGGTCCTGGAAAGTTCCCGTTCTATGGCACTGATCTTCGTCTTGAGGTTGATGTACCTCCAGACGCAGTCTTCGCTTTCTCCCAGGGCTTTCAGGAGATCCTCCACCGAGAGGGAGGTCACGGCGGGGTCGAAGGGAAGCTTCCATGAAAGACGATCCCTGTCCTCCGGCGAAGGGGAAAAAGAGGAATACCGGCATCCCATGACGGATTTCTTTTCCACCCGGACCGGAAGGGGATCGTTTCCGGCGGAAAGATAGCGGACGGCGCCGTCGCCCTCGAAGAGCCTCACCAGGGAATACAGGAAGGTGATCCTCCCCGCGGCGAGAAAAAAGGCTTTTTCTGTCTCCCGGAAGAGCCGCCGCTCCTCGTCCACTGCCCGGACCAGGGCGTCCCGTTTCCTTTCGAGGAGCCTCTTTCCATGGCTCACGGCAATTATGCGCCGCCGGGTGGACAGAAGGTGCTCCCTCGTGGGGGGACCGGACGACCTGCCGTTCATGGCTCCCGGGGAAGGGCCGAATAGCCCAGGTTTTCCGCCACGTAGCTCTCAGGCAGCTTGAAGAGCTCGCTCCTGGGGAGGGTTTCAAGGCATTTCCATGCGGATCGCTCAGATTCCGCCAGGGTTCTTCGTGCGCCTCCCTGACCGAGGAATGTTTTTTCGAACGCCGCGGCGAACCCGAGATACTGTTTTTCCACGGCGGTGAGCCCGTCATCGCCCACGATGAGCCGCATCCGTTCCACTTCCCTGGCCCTGGCATACGAGGCGTAGAGCTGATCCGCGAGGGCCCTGTGCTCCGGGAAGGTCTTTCCCCTTCCTATTCCCTTGTTCATCAGCCTGCTCAGGCAGGGAAGAACGTCGACGGGAGGGTAGACCCCCCGTTCCTGGATTCTCCTGTCGAGCACGATCTGCCCCTCGGTAATGTAGCCCGAGAGGTCCACCACCGGGTGGGTCATGTCATCGTCCGGCATGGTGATGATGGGAATCTGGGTGACGCTTCCCGGCGCTCCAGCAATGCAGCCCGCCCGCTCGTACAGCTCGGCCAGATCGGAATACATGTAGCCGGGGTAGCCCCTTCTCCCCGGCACTTCCTCCCTGGCGGCCGCCACTTCCCTCAGGGCGTCGCAGTAGGCCAGCATGTCGGTCATCACCACGAGGACATTGTAGCCCCTCGAAAAGGCGAAGTATTCCGCCGCCGCAAGGGCGACCCTGGGCGTGAGCAGACGCTCCACCGTCGAGTCGCCGGCGAGGTTCAGAAAGAACACGCCGTTCCGCAGGGCGCCCGACTTCCGGAAGGAATCCATAAAAAACTGGGCTTCTCTCCGGGTAATGCCCAGAGCGGCGAAGACCACGAGGAAGGGCTCTTCCGAGCCCGGAATCCTTGCCCCGCTCACGATCTGGACGGCCAGCTCGTTGGCGGGCAGGCCCGCCCCGGAGAAGACGGGCAGTTTCTGCCCCCGGACGAGGGTGTTCATGAGGTCCAGGGCGGATACCCCCGTTTCCACGAAAATATCCGGGCTGCTCCTCCGCACCGGGTTGATGGGAGAGCCTCCCACAGCGAGAAATTCATCGGCGAAGCCGGCGGACAGACCGTCCAGGGGGTTTCCCCTCCCGTCGAATACACGGCCTATCAGTCCGTCTCCGGCGGGAATCCTGAGGACGTCCCGCTCAAGCCACACGGTGACGCTCCCGGGGGCAAGCCCCATGGTCCCCTCGAACACCTGGATGACCGAAAGGTCCCCGTCGATCTGGAGGATCCGTCCCGTTCGTCTTTCCGAACCCGACTCCACTGCGACAAGTTCGCCGCAGGCGGGCCCGGCGATTCCCCTCACGAAAAGAAGGGGACCGCTTATGCCCTCAACCCTCCTGAATCCTTCCCGGTACAGGGCCGTCATTGGGGCATCACCTCGATTTTTTCGAGCTCCGCCGCCAGGCGGCTCCTCCATTTCTCCCCGCGTGCCGCCATTTCTTCCTTTCCGAGAACCCTCAGCGCCAGGAGTTCCGACCGGAGAGGCAGCGCGGCCGCCTGGTCAAAGATGATCCCCCGCGAGAGGGCTGACCGGACGGTCCGGTCGCATTCCCTCAACTGGAGGAGGTAGACCTTCTGCAGTTCAGGGGCAAAAGAGGCGTCCTCAGGGGCAAAGGCGTTCTGCTGCAAAAACAGCACCCTGGCAAGTTCAGCCATGAAGAGGGTCCACTTGTCCTCCTCGGAGAGACCGTCCCTGCCCACCAGCTGGACTAGGTCGAGAAGGGACTGTTCTTTTTCCAGCAGGTCCCTGAGGTACTCCCTGAGGGTGAACCATTCCTCCCCGAGGTTCTCCCGGAACCACGGGGCGAGCATTCCCTCGTAGAGGGTATAGCTCTGGCGCCAGTTGATGGCGGGAAAATGGCGCTGCTGGGCCAGCCCTTTGTCCAGTGCCCAGAATGCGCCGGACATGCGGAGGCTCGCCTGGGTCACCGGTTCCGAGAAATCTCCCCCGGCGGGGGAAACGGCGTTCACCACCGTGATGGAACCCTTTCTTGACGGCGATCCCAGGGCTTCCGCCCTCCCCGCCCGTTCGTAATACTGGGCGAGCCGCGAGCCGAGATAGGCGGGATATCCCTCTTCCCCGGGCATCTCCTCGAGGCGGCCGCCGATCTCCCTGAGGGCCTCCGCCCACCGGGACGTGGAATCGGCCATGATGGCCACGTTATAGCCCATGTCCCGGAAATACTCTCCCATGGTCATTCCGAGGTAGATGCTCGCCTCCCTGGCCGCCACTGGCATATTCGAAGTGTTGGCCACGAGGATCGTCCGGTCCATGAGAGGGCCGCCGGTCACGGGATCCACAAGTCCCGGGAATTCCTCCAGGACCTCGGTCATCTCGTTTCCCCGCTCGCCGCACCCGATATAGATGATGATGTCAGCGGAACTCCACTTCGCCAGGGACTGCTGGGTTACCGTCTTGCCCGTGCCGAACCCTCCGGGCAGAACCGCCGCACCGCCCAGGGGCACGGGGAAGAGGGTGTCGAGAATCCTCTGCCCGGTCAGCAGGGGAATTTCAAAGGGAAGGCGCCGCTTCACCGGCCGGGGCACCCTGACCCGCCATTTCTGGATCATGGTGTACTCCCGCCCGTCCTCGAGCCGCGCAAGCGGTTCGTCCGGAGCGTACCCGCCCGCCGGGGCGATCCAGGCGGCCCTGCCTGGCGGCTGGTCGGAGGGAACCATCACGGAATGGAGAAAGGTGGGATTTTCCCGGGCTGTGCCCAGAAGATCCCCTGCCGAGAGGGTGTCGCCCGGGGCAGCCGCAGGTTCAAAGGCATATTTGCCGGCCGTGTTCCGCCGGCCGGGATTCGCGCCCCTGGGAAGAAAGATGCCTGCCTCTCCCAGGACGTCAAGGGGACGGCCGATGCCGTCGAAAACGCCGCCCAGGAGCCCCGGCCCGAGATCCACCGAAAGAAGGTCGTCCTCGAACACCACGGGCGCCCCAGAGGCGATGCCGTCCGTATCCTCGTATACCTGGACGCGGACGCAGGACCGTTCAATGCGGATCACTTCCCCGAGAAGCCCCTCCGTCCCGACCCTCGCCACTTCGAACATGGCGGCGGGCCTCTCCGGGATCACCGTCACCACGGGCCCCGAAACACCCACCACTCTTCCTCTTTTGTCCATGTGTGCCGTCACCTCATCTCCCCGCTTTCACAGGAAGGAAACTGGATCCAGACAGGATCGGCCGACTTTTCCAGCCGCCGTCTGACCGATTCCGGGAGTCCGTCGAACCACTCCTTCTCCACCGCCACGAAAGCGGCCCTTTCTGCAGAAAGAGCGGCAAAAACAGATGCCGACTCCCCCGGAGACTCACAGGGAAGGGGCACAAGTCCGAGAAGGGACCACAGGTCCGCAAAAACCTGGCTTCCCACGGCAAATCCCCTTCCCGTTTCAGCCATGGTGTCCCTCCCCGGGGAGGAAAAGATGCCGTTCCAGCTCCGCGGCCGGCATGCGCAGTGACAGGCCCACGGCGAGCAGGGAAAGGTTCTTCCATTCCTGCACCACCTGGGCCGCATACCCGAGGGACACGTCCGTGCCGAGAAGGTTCTTTCTGTAGAGGCTTGTCTGCCACTCGTAAAAATGCCGCTGGAAGGACCGGAAAAGGTCGGACCGGTTTTTCTCCCCGTGTTTTCCCGGTACGAAGGACCATCCGGAGCCGGAAAAAAGCTTTTCGGGATCGTCCAGGGTCTCGAGGGCTTCCTGTGAAAAGCCCCACCCTCCGGGAAGAAAAGCCCGTTCCCCTGCCGCCCCTTCCCCGGGGCGGAGCCAGATGCTGAAATTCCAGAGATCAGTCAGCCTGCCGAGATATTCCGCCATTCTCCTGCCGTTTTCGTTGTTCCTTCCCCTGATCCGTTCTCTCCACCAGGAGAACCAGCCGGCATAAAGAGCCCGTTCGGCCCGGAAGAGATCTCCCGTTTCGTGGAGCACCCGGTAGGACTCACCAAGGATGCGGGCGAAGTCATGATTTTCCTCGTGGCAGCGGACAGCCCCGTCAGCCGGAGTGGGGCATTTTTTCCACAGGTCGTCGTAAAAGGAGGGATCCGCGAGGGAATACCTGTGCCATGCGGGGGAATTCCCCGGGCGGACTCCTCCCGGTGAAGCCCGGAGAAGAATCCGCCCGTTGTGGAGGTCGCCCAGGGAAAGGATCACGGAGAAAAAAAGGAGGCTTTCTCCCCGCGCAAGGGATGCGGTTTCCTGCAGAATATCCGCCGCGCCCCCGGCCAGGGCGTTTTCGATCCGCCCGAGGAGCGATCCCCCGCCGGTGGCGAGCTGCTCTCGGTACCTCTGGCCGTACCGGCTTTCGAGCAGGAAGAGCTCCATATCCTCAAGGGAGCCGGAAGCAAGCCGGAAGAAGACTTCCCTTCCGAGAAGCCGGGTCCCCCTCGCCCTGACGACGGCGTTCAGATATTCATAATTGGGAGATTCGCCGGTGAATTTCTGTGAAGGAATCATGCATGAGCCGGGACAGCCTGAGGGAAAAACGGGAGGACATCCTTCCCCACCGCGTGAGGAGGGTATTGTCTAAAATTTCGTTTTCCGTCTCGGCCCGGCAGCCACCCCATCCGTTCAGATTTGCTTCCCGTATTTCCACTCCCTCGAAAAGGCTTCTGTTTCCTGCCGTTTCCCGGAGCAGTTCAGCGTCGCCCTTCTCCACAAGAAGAACGGCAGGCCTGCCGCAGGCCCCAAGAACCTCTTCGGCAAGCCTGGCAAGAATTCGGCCGTACCCTTCCCTGTCGGAGGAGCGGAGCGTTTCGGCCATCTTCCGGAGTTCCTCCCCGAAGGAAGTGCCCAGGTTCGAAAACTCACTGAGAAAGAAAGCCCCCGCGGAAGCGGAAGCGCTTTTTCGCTTCTCTGCGGCCAGAAAACGGAAGCGTTCTTCCTGCTCCTTCCGAAGGGCTGACACCTTTTTCTGGACAGAAAGCCTCCTGGCGGCGATGAGATCGGCGATCTCCTCGTCCCGGTTCCTTTCCAGAAGACGGACTTTCTCAAGGTGCTCCCTTGCGAGAGCCTCCTTGAAGGACTCGAGGTCCTTCCCGCCGGTCATTGTCTCAGGCGAACTGGAGAATGAGCATGATGGCCACCACGAAACCGAGGATGACCATGGTCTCCGGAATGGCTTCGAGAATGATGATGGTGCCTCCCGTTTCCGGTTTTTCCGCCACGGTTCCGGCGCCCGCGCTTCCGATTTTCGCCTGGGCGTAGGCTGTGGCAACGGCGGGGATTCCGACCGCAAGGGCCGCTGCAAGGGCTATGAGTGCTTTTTCCACGAGGATCCGCTCCTTCGCTGAAATGGTGTGTATTCTTTTCCGTTACCGGAATAAAACTTGCCGAAGAACTCCACGTAGTGCAGCCTGGCCGAATGGAGGCCCGAGCCGCCGATGGCCAGCACGAAATTCAGGAGGTGAATCATGAGGGCAAGAAAGATGCCGAAGACGGACAGTCCGAAGACATCGAGAAACTTCGAGGCCACGAGGGCCAGGATGGCGGAGGAAAGGCCGATGGCCGCGATTCTGACGTAGCTGATGATATTGCCGATGCTGCCCAGGGTCTCGATGATGCCGCCAATGCCCCCGCCCCTGATGAGAAGGGCGAGACCGATGACCAGGAGGGAAAGGGGCACTGTGAAAATCCCTCCGGGCAGTTTCCCCCTCAGGGCTGTAAGCCCCGCCACAAGGGCAAGAAGTACGGCCAGGTTTCCCGCCTTTTCCATCCAGAGATGACGGTGCCTGTTCCTTATTCCCTGGTATATGCCCAGGAGAAGCCCGAAAAACACGTGGGCGGCGCCCAGGGCTATGGTAAACACCACCACCGGGAGAACGCTCACCGACCGCTCCAGCCACAGGGGTTCCAGATGGAACAGCCTGTGCCCCGCGTCGCCGAAGAATTCGCCCCAGGCCGCTCCCCAGACAATGCTCCAGAGGGAAACGGAGAGGAGAATGGAGCCTATGTCCCGGAGCAGGGGGCGGACCGCTTTCTTCAGCTTCAGGGAAAGAAGAAGAATCAGCACTCCGTATCCCATGTCGCCGATCATGCACCCGGAAAAGAAGGGGAAGAAAATGGCCACGGCGGTCGTGGGGTCCACCCCAGAATAGGAGGGCGGCCGCAGAAGCTTCAGGAACAGTTCGAAGGGAGCGCAAAGGGGTGAATTTTTCAGGGATGTGGGCACACTGCTCCAGTCCTTTTCCCCCGGGTGTCTCCACTGGAGGAGCACATCGTCGCCGAACCGCCCTTTCATGGCTGACACCGTGGAATCGAGGGCGTCCTCGGGAAGCCACCCGTGGAGGGTGAAGGTGTCCTCGGAGGAACCGAGTCCGGCTTCCACCGCAGCCTGCTCCGTTCTGCCGTCGATGAAAAGGAACAGGGCGGCGAGCCGGGGCCCCCACTCGGCGGACGTCCGGCGCAGATCACCGGAAAGGGTCTCGATGCGGCCGGAAAGTTCTTCCATTTTTTTCCCGATGACGGGAAGGGAGTGCTCCACGCTCACGCCGGAGCAGAACGGGGGCAGGTGCCAGGGAAGGGCCTTCCAGCGGGAAAGAATCGCCGAGGCCTCCTCTTCCAGTTCCGGAGAAACCCGGAGAGCCAGCACGCCGAGGGCGTCGTTTCCGGGAACGAAATGGTGCCGCCCCTCCCACGCCTCCCCTCCGGCGGAAAACGCCCCATGAAGAGCGCCGAGAGCCTGCTGGACCGTATTCTGCGGAATCAGCCACAGCGTCGTTGTTCCCGGGGATCCGGCATCGTCCCGCCGGAAGAATGCGGAAAAACGATCGAGGATATCCCTCGCCTTTTTCGCCCGGAGAAGGAGATCTTCTGCGGCCGTTCTTTCATCGAGAAGACCGGAGAGGCGTTTTCCGAATTCCTCCAGGCTTCTCTCGATTTCAGGGGCAAGTTCTTCGGGCGGAAGGGCTGAAAGCAGCTTTTCCGCATCGTCGATGCTCCCTTCGGAAAGAGAGGTCCATCCGTCCCAGCCGAGGGATTCAATGAGACCCAGCACCTTCCCCCGAAGAAGGCGCAGCATGTTCAGCCGTGCCGACTCTGTCCCGGAACGCCGGCCGCCCTGCTCGAGGTGAAGCACGCCCAGCCGGTGAAGCTCCTCGATGATCTCCCGGCGCCTTCCTGCAACGCCCCAGAGAGCAAGGCGGATCATTTTCCGTATCACGGTTCTTTTTCTCCCAGAACCATGGCGAAGAATTCTTCCTGAAGGGCTTTCAGGGCCGGGCCTCCGCCGATCCGCCCCGAAACGTCGTCCCTGATGGATGCGATTTCCCTCTCGAGACCGGCCGCAAGGAGTTCAAGGTCCTTCTCCCGGGCAGACCATTCCGCCTCCACCTTTCTCAGGGTCTCGGCCTCCATTTCGGAAAGACGAAGGAGCGCCTGGTCTCTGTCGAGACGGCACTCCCTTCGTTTCTGTTCATATTTTTCTTCCAGTTCGCCGGAAAAGCGGCGAATCTCTTCCTCTACTTCATCAAATTCTCCGGAAGGGGCGGACATATCCGTATTATTCAGCACCGCGGCTCACGCTTTCTTCCATGAGAAACTCGCAGAACGCCTCGCGGCTGATCATTCCTGCGAGCTTTCCGCTCTCCACCACGGGAAGCCGCTTTACCGACTTCCGGATCATCAGGTCCGCCACCGCCATGAGGCTTGTCTCGGGCTCCACGAAAATGGGATTCCGGTTCATGAAATCCCCCACCTTCTTGTTCCCGAAGGACCGGAACCTGGAGAGAAGAAGATCCTCTTCGTCCTCAAGAAAGGAAGAACGGGCTAGCACCTCGAGGTAGGTGGGAACGGCGGCTTTCAGAACATCGCTTTCCGACAGGAATCCCACAAGGTTCCAATCCTCGTCGAGGACGGGGATACCCTGCAGGTTGTGGCTGTAGAGGACGTGAATGGCGTCATGCACCAAGTCGTCCTCCAGAACCGACGTGAGGTCGAAATTCATGATGTCTTTTGCCGCGGTTTTCATTCGGTGCTCCTGTTTTCCCTGTAGGGGCGCAGGCCCAGCTTCGTGAGAAAAACCCTGCAGACGAAAAGGAAGAGATCAAGATCCCGCTTCCAGCGCCAGGGTTCCTGCAGGAGGCGGTAAAACCATTCGAGGCCGAGTTTCTGCCATGCTTCCGGAGCCCTCTTCAGCATTCCGGAGACCACGTCGAAAGCCCCGCCTACCCCGACTGCGACCATGTCGCCGAGAAGATGGGAGTTTTTCATGACCCAGACTTCCTGGCGGGGAATTCCCATGGCCACGAAGAGGACTTTCGCCCCGCTGCCGCGGATGTCCGCGGCCACGGAGGGGTCGGACGGGTTAAAATAACCGTCCCGCCATCCGGCGATGACGAGGTCGGGGTACTGCTCCTTCAGGGCTTCCGCAGTCCCCTTCACAGCCTCCCCCTTCGCCCCCAGCAGGTATACGGGCAGGCCTTCCGCCGCAGCCGTCCGGGTCAGGCGCAGCATGAAGTCGATTCCCGCCACCCTCTCCTGGACCGGCGTTCCGAGAAAACGAAGGGCCCAGACAAGCCCGGCGCCGTCGGCAAGGGTCATGAAGGAGCTCCGCAGGGCGGCGGCATATTCACTGTTCTTTTCCGCTTCCATCACGGCAAGGGCATTCACCGTGGACACCAGGGAAACCCCTTTGCCGGAGACTGCTGCGGCGCGGGTCTTCGCGAGGGCATAGTCCATGGAGACATTATCGACCGAGGTGCTCCAGATGGAGGGTTTCAGTGGCATTTCCGCATTCTCCTTCATTTTCCGGATGAAAGGCATGATGGCGAGGCCGGTGAAAAGGATGGTGGCGCTGACCCACAGCATCATGAACATGGAGTTTCCAAGCTGGGAGATGGCGATGACCGCACCGCCGAGGGCGCAGAGAGACGTGATGAACCGCACTGCGCTGGGGTGGTCGAGGCCCCTGCTGATGAGCTTTCTGTACAGCACCGTCGCTCCGTGGGACCTGGAGGAAAAGGCAAGACTGGCGAAATGGAGGGACGCCTCCATGATGGGAATGGCGAAAAGGCCGAGGGGAAGAAGCATAAGGGTGCTGAAGGTAATCCCCTTGCTCACCCCGAGCACCGACGTCCCCGCCACGAGGATTCCCCAGAGAGCGGACAGGGATTCGCCCATGCGGCGGTACATGTGGCCGTGGCGGCTCCAGAACACGCCGAGGAAGGCAAGGCCGCACAGGGACATGAAGAATGCGTCAGGAAGATCCTGGCCGGAGAAGACCGTGGCGAGAAGAAGCAGCGAGAAGCTGATGGCCAGAAGATGGCCCGCCATGCCCGGTATGTTGTCCAGCTGCTGGAGAAGGACGGGGAATATGCCCACCCAGAGGGCCGTCACGATAATGGACACTTCAGGAGAAAAGTAATGGTACTGGCCGTCGGGAAGGCCGATGAAGCCGATCTTGGGTCCGAAGACGGCGAAGACGAAGCCCACGAAAAGATAGGCCGTCTTCCATCCCCAGTGAGGCCGGATGTGCTGGCACGTGCCGACGAGGGAGGCGAAGGCGGCCATGCCCACGATGAAACGGGACACGGAGCTGCCGGCCCAGAGGGCGGCGAGAACCCACGCCGCCACCAGCAGAAGATCCCGGAAATAGTTGTACTGGGTTGTCTCCATGCGTTTTCTGCAGCGACGCTGAAGAAAGAAGCAGAGCACCACCGCAGCGGGAACAAAAAATAAAACCTCGGACATGAAACTTTCCGCGAAAAGTATGATTAGCCCTCCCTGGATACAAGGCTGCAATCTTGATTCTACCAGTTATTTCCCTATTTTTCCACCCCCGCCTAAATCCGCTGGCAGCGGGGAGCGTCACCGGTGCTCGCTTGGGCCGCCGGTGCAGATTGTCATCCCTGACAACTGCACCTGAAACCGACATCCTTGTCGGTTTCTCGGCCTGGGCGCTGTCCCCCAGGGGATATTCTCTTCGACCCTGGCGGGGCGAATTCACCTTATGCCCAGCGACACTCCCTCTGCCATGAAAAGCTGCGGATTTAGGCCCCGGAAGACCCGGAATCCTCCGGTTTCAGTCCGCAGGGGGCAGGCCCGGGGGGGCAGGCGGCGTTTCAACCGCCTGCGATTCTGAAGGATATCAGCGGATTTCCGTGACGCCTCCCATGTAGGGAACGAGGACTTCCGGTATCCCTATGGAGCCGTCTTCCCTCTGGAAGTTCTCGAGCACGGCGATCAGGGCCCTGCCGATGGCGATGCCCGAACCGTTCAGGGTATGGACAAACCGGGGTTTGCCGCCGTCGGCGGGACGGAACCTGGTATTCATCCTCCTGGCCTGGAAATCTTCGCAGTTGCTGCAGGAGCTGATCTCCCTGTACTTGTGCTGGGAGGGCAGCCAGACTTCCACGTCGTAGGTCTTGCTCGACCCGAAGCCCATATCCCCCGTGCACAGGCAGATGGTCCTGTGGGGAATCCCGAGGGCCCTCAGCACCTCCTCGGCGTTGTCGGTCAGCTTTTCCAGCTCGTCGTAGCTGGTCTCCGGCGAGGAGAGCTTCACCATCTCAACCTTGTCGAACTGGTGCTGCCGGAGCATGCCCCGCACGTCCCTGCCGTAGGCCCCGGCCTCCCGGCGGAAACAGGGGGTATAGGCCGTGTAGTACAGGGGAAGCTGCCCTTCCTCGAGAATTTCCTCGGCATGGAGGTTGGTGAGGGGCACCTCGGCGGTGGGGATGAGCCAGAGGTCGTCGTTCTCGCATTTATAGAGGTCATCGGCGAACTTGGGAAGCTGCCCCGTACCCCGCATGGTCTTCGAACTTACCATGAAGGGCGGCTGCACTTCCAGGTACCCGTGCTTCTCCGTGTGAAGGTCGAGCATGAAGTTCAGCAGGGCCCGTTCAAGCCGCGCCCCCAGCCCCTTCAGGACAGTGAAGCGGCTCTGGGCGAGGGATGCCCCCTTCTCGAAATCCATGATCCCCAGGGCCTCGCCGAGGTCCCAGTGAGGCTTCGGCTCGAAGGAAAACTGTTTCGGCTCACCCCAGCGCCTGACTTCGGGGTTGTCGTTCTCGTCCTTCCCTACGGGAACGGAATCATGGGGACGGTTCGGAAGGGAAAGAAGCATGTCCGAAATCTTTTCGTCGATCTCGGAAATGCGGGCGTCGATGTCCTTTATCCTGTCGCCGATGACCCGCATCTCCTCCATGGCGGCGGAGGCGTCCTCGCCCCTGGCCCTGGCGGCCCCCACCTTCCGGGATCCTTCATTCCTGCGGGCCTTCAGCTCCTCGGTCTCCGTGAGCAGCAAGCGGCGCTCCTCGTCGAGCCCGAGAAGCGGCCCGATATCCATATCGTTGTTCCTGTCCGCCAGGAACTGTCTCACTTCATCCGCATTGGAGCGGATCCATCGGATGTCAAGCATGGTCTTCCTTCTCCTTTCCGGTGCGAAGCTCGTTCATGATGTTGGCGGTCTCGATGGCGGCGAGGGCCGCCTCGGCCCCCTTGTTGCCCCCCTTGCTGCCCGACCGCGCCACGGCCTGGTCCATGGTATCCGTGGTCAGCACCCCGAAGGACACGGGAATCCGCTCGGCCATGGCCACCGATGCCAGTCCCTTGGACATCTCGGCGGAGACGTATTCGAAGTGGGGCGTATCTCCCCGTATGACCGCCCCCAAGGCGATGATGGCGTCATATTTCCCGCTCAGGGCCGCCTCCTTGGCCACGAGGGGCAGCTCCCACGCGCCCGGCACCTTTATGACGTCAATGGCCTGGTGGCTCACGTCATGCCGGAGAAGCATATCCTTCGCCCCCTCGAGCAGCTTCTCGCTGAAGAGGCTGTTGAACCGCGACACGACGATGCAGAACCGAAGCCCGGCACCGGTAAGCTTTCCCTCTATGATTTTCATTTTGACCGCTCCTTTCAGCCTGTGTTAACTCAGTATGTCCCGGACATGAAAAAGATGCCCGAGCTTCGATTCCTTCGTGCCGAGGTACCGTTCGTTGAACCGGTTCGGGGGAATGACCAGGGGAATCCGCTCCACGATCTCCAGGCCGTACCCCTGGAGCCCCACCACTTTCCTCGGGTTGTTGGTGATGAGCCGGATGCTCCCCACGCCGAGATCCTGGAGGATCTGGGCGCCGATGCCGTAATCCCTAAGGTCGGCGGGATATCCCAGGGCCACGTTCGCCTCCACGGTGTCCATGCCCTTTTCCTGGAGCTGGTAGGCCTTGAGCTTTTCGGCGATCCCGATACCCCGCCCTTCCTGGCGCATGTAGAGAAGCACCCCCTGCCCCTCTGCCTCGATCATCTCCATGGCCTGGGCGAGCTGGGGCCCGCAGTCGCACCGCAGGGAGCCGAACACGTCACCGGTGAGGCATTCGGAATGGACTCTCACGAGAACGTCCTTTTTGCCCTCCACAGCCCCCTTCACCAGGGCCATGTGCACGTGGTCGAGATTGTCGTCGTTCACGTTCCGGTATGCATGGGCAGTGAAGAAGCCATGGGAGGTGGGAAGTTCAACCCTCGCGATCTTCTCCACAAGCTTTTCCTGCTTGCTCCTGTAGGCGATCAGATCCTCGATGGAAATGATCTTCATGCCGTTCTTCCCCGCGAAGGTCACCAGGTCGGGCAGACGGGCCATGCTGCCGTCCTCGTTCATGATCTCGCAGATCACTCCGGCGGGGGGCAGCCCCGCGAGGGTGGCGAGGTCCACCGCCGCCTCCGTGTGCCCGGCCCGCTTGAGCACCCCGCCCTGCCGGGCCGCCAGGGGAAACATGTGGCCGGGACGATAAAAGTCCTCGGGAGCCGATGACGGGTCCGCAAGGGCCCGGGCGGTTCTCGCCCGTTCCTCGGCTGAAATGCCCGTGGTGCAGCCTTCCCTGGCATCCACGGTCACGAGAAAGGCGGTGCCGTGCTTGTCCGTTCCCTCCCTGACCATGGGATCCAGCCTGAGCCGCCGGACGATGTCGTTTCCCAGGGGAACGCAGACGAGCCCCCGGGCGTGCCTCACCATGAAATTGACGGCGTCCGTGGTCACAAGGGACGCGGCGATGATGAGATCGCCCTCGTTCTCCCTGCAGTCGTCGTCCACCACGATCACCATTCTGCCGTTCCGGATATCCTCCACGGCCTCTTCGATGGAGCTGAACACTTCGCCGCTGATTCGGTCGTCCCCGCACAGAGCGGTCATGAAAATGCCTCCTGTATGCGCTAGATCCACCCGGCGTCCCGGAGCGACTCCGGGGACAGGGAGGAAGCGCCTGTATTTGTATGGAAGGAAGCTCCCGTTTCAAGAAGCCTCCGGACGTACTTGCCGAGGATGTCCGTTTCGATGTTCACCTCGTCGCCGGGGCGAAGGTCTCCGAGGGTGGTAGCCTCCAGCGTGGCGGGAATCAGCCCCACGGTGCAGGAAGCTCCGGCCAGCCGGGCCACGGTGAGGCTCACGCCGTCCACCGCCACGGAGCCCCTGGGAACCACCAGGGACGCCGTCTCTTCTTCCAGGGTGACGGTGAGCAGAAACCCGTCCCGTCCCCTGGAAATCTCCCGGACAGGAACCACCCCGTCGATATGGCCCGTGACGATATGGCCGTCGAGTCTCCCGTCCGCCCGGAGGGCCCGTTCCAGGTTCACCCGCGCCCCGGGGCGGAGCGACCGGAGCTTCGTCTTTTTCAGCGTCTCCGGCATCACGTCCACCGAAAAAATCTCCCCCTCAAGGGCCGTGACCGTCAGGCAGGCGCCGCATACGGCGACAGACTGGCCGGGAACCAGCTCTCCCGCGAACAGAGGAGCCCGGAGAGAGAGGACGGTGCACATTCCGGCAGGCCTGAGGGACACTACCGTTCCCACCGTTTCTACAAGGCCGGTGAACATTCGGGCACCCCCTCCAGCAGAAAATCATTCCCCACCTGCTTCACCGACGCCCCCGTGATCCTGACGGTCTCATCCATGGACGCAAAGACCAGGGGACCGGAAAAAGGGCGGTTTTTCCCCAGGATCCGGGGCGAAAGGAAGAGCGCCACACCGTCCACGAGACCCTCCCTGAAAAAGGAGGCGATGACGGAGGGGCCCCCCTCCACGAGAAGGGAGTTCACTCCCCGTGCCCCAAGGACTGACAGGGCATGGGAGAGGGAAAGCCCGAAAGAACCGGAAGGGACCGTCACCACATCCATTCCTGCTGCCGCCGCCGCAGTCCTTCGCTCCCGGCCGGCCTCTTCCGACGTGAACACCGTCGTTCCCGGGGCGAAAATCTTCGCGCCCGGGGGAATGGAGAGCCGGGAATCCAATACTATTCTCATCGGCGAGTCTCCGCAAGTATGTCTCACTGTCAGTTCCGGATCGTCGGCGGCCACGGTGCCGGCCCCCACGAGAACCGCATCGTGCTCCGACCGCAGGCGGTGGGCCGCCGCCCGGGCATCCGGGCCGGTGATCCACCTGCTTTCGCCGCTTTCGAGGGCCATGCCCCCGTCCAGGCTCACCGCTCCCTTCACCGTCACCCAGGGCCTGCCGAGGGTCACCCTCCGGATGAAGCCCCGGTTGATCCACCGGCACTCCTCCCCGAGAATTCCCGTTTCCACCGCAATACCCGCTGCGCGGAGGATATCCAGCCCCCTGCCGCTGACCCTCTCGTCAGGGTCCGTCATCCCGACCACCGCCCGGGAAACGCCCCGTTCGACGATCAGCGGGGCGCAGGGGGGCGTTCTGCCGAAATGGGAACAGGGCTCCAGGTTCACGTAAATATCAGCCCCCCGGGCATCGGCTGTTTTTCCCAGGGCAGCCCGCTCGGCATGGTCCTCGCCGCAGCATGAATGAAAGCCCTCCCCCAGCACCCGGCCGTCCCGAACCACCACGCAGCCCACCATGGGATTGGGGGATGTCCGCCCCGTTCCCCTGAGGGCCAGGCTCAGGGCCCGTCTCATGAAGTATTCGTCAATTTTTCTCCGGCTCAGTCCCACCAATGTTCTCCTTCAATACGGACAAAATCCGCTCCGCCATGGCCGGCCCGATCCCCGGCACCGTCGCGAGCTCCTCAGCAGACATGGCCGCCATGTTCCGGACGCTGCCGAACCTGCCCAGAAGCTGGGCCGCCCTGTGCCTGCCGATTCCCGGAACCTCCTCCAGGACGGAGCGGCGAAGCCGGGCGGAGCGGGAAGCCCTGTGGCTTTCTATGGCAAACCGGTGCGACTCGTCCCGCACCCTCTGGAGCAGTCTCAGGGCGGAGTCTCCGAAATCGAGCCGCAGGGGCTCCTCACCCGGAGTATGGTATATCAGTTCCTCCTGTTTTGCCAGCGAAACCGCGGGCAGATCCTTCAGGCCGAGTTCGTCCAGGGCCTTCCGGGCAAATTCCAGCTGAACCGGTCCGCCGTCGATGAGGACAAGCTGGGGCAGGGGTTCGCTGCCCTTCAGCGACTGGCCGTAGCGGCGGGTCACCGTCTCCTCCAGGGAGCGGAAATCGTCCACCCCTTCCACGGTCTTTATGCGGAACCTCCTGTAGAGGGACGTGTTCGGCGACCCCTGCTCGAACACCACCACCACGCCGTAGGTTTCCCTTCCCGACATGTGGGAGATGTCGAAGCCGTCGATCCTCCAGGGGATCACGGGAAGGCGGAGGGCCTGCTGCAGCCTGTTGAGGCACTGCCACATGTCTCCGTCGAAGTCCTCCCTCAGGGGAGAGGTGATCCGCTGCCGGGTGATTCTCCATATGGCCCGGATCGTGTCCCGCAGCCTGGCGGCCTCCTCGAAGGCCAGGGATTTCGCCGCCCTGTCCATACGCTTCCTCAGCCGCTCCACCACCTCGGAGGACTGCCCCTGCAGGAGGAGGATCACGTCGTCCACCCGTTCCCTGTAGTCCGCCGGGGTCACGAGCCCCGCGCAGGGGCCGAGGCATCTCCCAAGGGAGTAATGGAGGCATGGCCTGCCGTTTTTCTCCGGCGTGGAGGCGTCGATGTCCCTGGCGCAGATCCGGAGGGGGAAATACCTCTCGATAAGCCGGAGCAGCGACCGGACGTCCCCCGCGCTCACGTAGGGGCCGAAATAGAGGGCATCGTCCTTTCCCCTCTGCCGGGTCACCACTATCCTCGGGAAGAGTTCCCGGGTGATCTTGATGTAGGGGTACCGGTCCGACATCTTGAGGTCCACGTTGAAGAAGGGGCTGTACTTCCGTATCAGCTTGGCCTCGAGAATCAGGGCCTCAACTTCCGACTCGGTCCGGATGACCGATATGTCCTCTATGGACTGGACCAGCTTCCGGAGACGGGGCGAGGCGAAGGAGTCGTGGCGGAAATAGGAGGAGACCCTTTTCTTGAGGGACTTCGCCTTTCCCACGTAGATAACCTCCCCGGCGGCGTCCCGCATCAGGTACACTCCGGGACGGTCGGGAAGCTTCTTCAGCAGTTTTGCAATCCGTTCGGTCGCCACGATTTCCTCCATCCGACGGGCTTCATGATCCCATAGGAAGTATTTTACGTTATAATTCAAAATTAGAAAGCATTTGGAGGTGCTAAAAATATGAGCCTGGTATTGTACAACGACCTGACACGAACAAAAGAGCCCTTTGTCCCCGTGAGGAAAGGGCACGTCGGATTCTACAGCTGCGGCCCCACCGTCTACGACTACTTCCACATCGGGAACGCCCGGCCTTTCATCGTATTCGACGTGCTCCGGAGATATCTTGAATACAGCGGCTATACCGTCACCTTCGTCCAGAACTTCACCGACATCGAGGACAAGATGATCGCCAGGGCCAACCGGGAGGGCATCACCGTCCGGGACTTGGCCGACCGGTTTATCGACGAGTATTACAAGGACGCCGACGCCCTCGGGGTCCGGCGGGCGACCCACAATCCCCTCGCCACGGAGCACATGGACGAAATCATCGGGCTGGTGAGCACCCTCATCGAAAAGGGGCACGCCTACGAGGCGGACGGCGACGTCTTCTTCGACGTGAGCAGCTTCCCGAAATACGGCGCCCTTTCCAAGCAGAGCCTCGAGGAGCTTCAGTCCGGCGCCCGCATCGAGGTCAACGAGCGGAAGAAGCACCCCCTCGACTTCGCCCTCTGGAAGGCGAAAAAGGAAGGGGAACCCTCCTGGCCCAGCCCCTGGGGCGAGGGACGCCCGGGCTGGCACATCGAGTGCAGCGCCATGTCCATGAAGTATCTCGGCGATACCCTGGACATCCACTCGGGCGGGACGGACCTCACCTTCCCCCACCACGAGAACGAAATCGCCCAGGCCGAGGCCGCCACGGGGAAGCCCTTCGTCAAGTACTGGATCCACAACGGATACCTGCTCATCGACAAGGAGAAGATGTCCAAGTCCCTCGGCAACTTTCTCACCGCCAGGGCGGCCCTGGAAAAATTCCCGGCCCGGGCCATCCGGTTCTTCATGCTGAGCGCCCACTACCGCTCCCCCATCAACTTCTCCGAGGAAAGCCTCCTCCAGGCGAAAAGCGCCATGGACCGGCTGGACAACTGCTGGTCCGACCTTGGTCACGCCATCGCCAACAGGAAGAAGGGGGAACGGAAAGAAGGAAACGAAACGGCAGCCCTCTTTCCCGCCCTCGAGGAAAAATTCCGGGCCGTTCTGGACGACGACTTCAACACCGCCGCCGCCACGGGCGTCCTTTTCGACGGCGTCAAGGCCGTCAACACCTACCTGAAGGACACCGAGATCCTGGATCCTGCCGTGCTCGAGGCCGCGGAAACCTTCTTCAGGAAGCTGGATTCCGTCCTGGGCATCCTTCCCGCGGAAGCAGCGGGAGACGAAGGAGAATCCGCGGGAATTGAAAACCTCATTGCGGAGAGGAACGAGGCCAGGAAGAAAAAGGACTTCAGGCGGTCCGACGAAATACGGGACGAGCTTGCCGCCAGGGGTATTGTCCTTGAGGACACCCCCGACGGAACGAAGTGGAAGAAAAAGGGGTAGACGTTACAGGGCGGGACCGGTCCCGCCCTTTTTCATTCTCCGTTCGAGGAGAAGCACCAGGGGAATGCCCAGGAAGCAGCATGCAATGACCTGTCCCAGCCCCACGTAGAGGGCGCAGAGGAAAAACGGAATATCCAGGAGAAAGGAGAGGTACCCTCCCACCACCGCCATGTTCACCAGCACGGGAGGAACGGAGGCAAGCCAGACATTGGGCATCCTCGCCGTGAGAACCGCAGCGATCAGCGTCGCTCCGCTCCCGAGCACCACATCCAGGATGCCGAAGCCCCCCGCGAAATTGGCGATCAGGCAGCCGATGAAAAGCCCGGGAACCGCCTGGGGAAACAGGAAGGGAAGCACAGTGAGGGCCTCCGAGATCCGGACCTGGATATGACCATAGGAAATGGGGGCGAAGAGGATGGTGACCACGGCATAGGCGGCCGCCACCAGCCCCGAAACGGCCAAAGATTTGGGGGCCAGCAGGCTCTTCATATTCAGACGTGATTTCTGCATTCTGTGTTCATCCTCCGGAACCGTTCCCCTTCCGCCCTTTCAGCAGCGGAACGAAACGGCAGTAATCGTGCCATGTATCCTCGTATTCTCCCCCGGCAGCCTTTCTTCGCAGAAGAAGCCTCTGTCCCCCGGACATCACCGAGAGGGGAACCACCAGCCGTCCTCCTGGAGCCAGCACATCGGACCACCACTCCTCCAGCTCCGGGGCCGCAGCGGTGACTATCACGCCATCAAAGGGCCCGTCGGGGCGGCTTTCCGGACTGCCGTCAGACCAGACCACCCGCACGTCGAATCCGAGCCCGTCAAGGCGCTCACGGGCCCTGTACGCCAGGAAAGCGATCCGCTCCAGGCTTGTCACCTTCGCGCCCAGAGCGCAGAGGACCGCCGCCTGGTACCCCGATCCGGTGCCGATTTCGAGGACCGTCTCCCCCCGGGCGGGACCCAGCAGTTCCGTCATCCGGGCCACCATGTAAGGCTGGGAAATGGTCTGATCCTCCCCTATGGGGAGGGGACTGTCGATCCAGGCGCTGTCCCGGAGCGCCTCATCCACGAAGAAGTGCCTCGGCACTGTCCGCATGGCCTCGAGAACCGCTTCGGACCGCACTCCCCTCGCCATGATCTGCTCCCGGACCATCCGTTCCGCCAAACTCCGCCACTGGGTCATGGAAATTCCTCCAGTCCCGCAGAAGTTTACCGGAGTATTGTACCATGACGCCCGACCCCGTCCGGGCGCGAAAAAAACCGCCCCCAGGCAGGGGCGGACAGTCATTCGGAAAAAACCATGGACAGTACGCGGTATCACTGGCCGTACATTCCCAGGAGATCCCTTTCTTTTCGGGCGAGCCGCTCTTCTTCGCCGCGCACGACAGCGGCATACCGCTCAAGGGTCGCGGCAGCCTCGCGGGACTGCTCCTTCACGGGCTGCCCTGCCGGTTCCGCCACGGCCGGACCGCCAGTGCCCCCCGGTGACGGCATCAGCATTTCCAGATCTTCCTCGTGAATATCCGCAAACCGGGCCAGGGACCGCAGGGCTTTACGAAACACGGCGGCCTTCTTTTTTTCTCCTGCCAGTACTGCCTGAAACAGAAGGATGAAAAGGGCTGCTTCAATATCCTTCCGGGGATGGGGAAGAGAGGCGCTGTTTTCCACCGGAGCCCCATGGACGCGGAGAGTCTCCCGGAAATCTGAAAAAACCCTGAAAGCCCATTTCAGCGTAATGGACCGTTGTTCATCCTTCATGAAAAGGATGGCCCTACATCCGATTCTCTTCATCAGCCCCAGGGGGTCCCTGGCGGCTTCCAGCCTGAGGGCCTCCGGGCTCTCAGCCCTTTTCACGGATGAAGCTGCACGGGCAGCCATTCTTTCATTCCTCCTCCTGCCTGCACACCATGGACAACTACGCCTGAACCGAAAGCGCGATGCCCTGAAGGACTTTGGGCAAAGACGAGGGTTTCGTTCAGGCACTCTCCGCCGTCTCCGCGGATCCCGTATTTACAAGCCTTTACAGGAATTCAGTGTAGCAGTCTGTGAATAAAAAAGCAAGTTGGCGGCCTGCACCTGCGGCGGGGCAGTTGTGCCGGACCGCTTGACAATCTTCCGCCAGTTCTTACACTTGATGCACATTCTCAGGCTTACAAAACGACAATCAGGGAGGGGTTAGAATGAAGAAGACACTGGCATGGGTGCTCTGTGCAGTACTGCTGCTCGGACTGGCACTTACCGGCACGGCACCGAACACCGCGAGCGCCGCAGGCGTGGTGAAGATCGCCCTCATCATCGAAAGCACCGTCGATGACAAGGGCTGGTGCCAGGCCATGCACGACGGCATTCTCCAGGCGCAGAAAGAGCTTCCCGGACGGATCGAGTACAGCTACAGCGAAAAAATGAAGCCCGTGGACGCAGGATCCGCCGTGCTCCAGTACGTATCCCAGGGATACCACATCATCATCGGCCACGGCGCCCAGTACAAGAACCTGATGCTCGAAATGGCCGAGGAGTATCCTGATGTCACCTTCGCCTTCGGCACCAGCGCCGAGATCGGACCCGAAAACGTCTTCACCTACATGCCCCAGAGCGAGGAAACCGGATATCTCTCCGGCCTCATCGCAGGCATGACCACGAAAAAGAACACTGTCGGCCTTGTCGGTCCCGTGGACGGCGGCGACGCGGCCCGCTACAACCGGGGCTTCGTGCTGGGCGTACAGGCGGTCAACCCGAAGGCGAAGATCATGGTCGCCCACACCGGTTCCTTCGCTGATTTCGTCAAGGCCGGAGAAGTGGCCGAAACGCAGATCAAGGCCGGGGCAGACGTGCTCACCGGCTCTTCCCAGCAGGCCCTCGGCGCCCTGCGGGCCGTGGCGGACCACAGGGACGCCCCGGTCTGGTGGGTCGGCCAGGACATCGCCCAGATCCACATCACCGAGGGATACAAGTGCATTGCCGCCTCTTCCTACAACTACGGGGCGGTCATCGTCAGCCTCGTGGCAAAGCTGGACGCCGGGATCAGGGGCGGCGAGTGCATCCCCCTGAACTTCTCCAACGGCGGCTTCGTCTTCGCCTTCAACGAGGCGCTGAAAGACATGGTCACCGGGGCCGTTGAACAGAAGGTCAATGAAGCCCTTGAAAAATTCCGGGCGACCCCCGACACCCTCGACTGGAGCGCAGTGGACTACTCGAAGCTCTGATATAAATGAAAGTCCTGCGGAGAACGTTTCCTCCGCAGGACTTTTTTTACTATCCCCGAATACCGGGAGGTCTCCCATGGAACCGAACACCGGCAAAATCACCAGCCTCCGGGTGGAGCACATCACCAAGCGCTTCCCCGGGGTCCTCGCCTGCAGCGACATTTCCCTCTCCGTCGGGGAGGGCGAAGTGCTGGCCCTGGTGGGAGAGAACGGCGCGGGAAAGACCACGCTGATGAACATCCTGATGGGCCTGTACCGACCCGACGAGGGGCGCATCCTGATCAACGGCGGGGAGGCCGTCTTCCGCTCCCCCGGCGATGCCTTCGCCGCGGGACTGGGCATGGTGCACCAGCAGTACATGCTGGTGGCGAACATGACGGTGCTGGAAAACATCGCCCTCGGCTACACCAGGGCATGGTCTCCCCTGGCTCTCGACCTTGACATGGTCCGGACCCGCATTGACGAAGTCTCCCGGAAATACGGCCTTGCCGTGGATCCCGACGCCTACGTCTGGCAGCTTTCCGTGGGGGAACAGCAGCGGGTCGAGCTGGTGAAAACCCTCTGCCTCGGCGCCCGCTTTCTCATCCTGGACGAGCCGACCAGCGCCCTGACGCCCCAGGAAACGGACGAACTGATCCTCCTTCTCAGGAGAATGACACGGGAACTTTCCATCATTTTCATCAGCCACAAACTCCAGGAGGTGAAGAATCTCTCCGACAAGGTGGTCATTCTCCGCCGGGGAGAGGTGGTCTTCGAGGGCAGCACCGCCGACCACTCCCCGGACGATATCGCCGCGCTCATGACAGGGCGGGAGATCCACCTTCCCAGGAACGAGGCGCCGGAGTGCGAAGGAAAGGCGGCCCTCGACATCCGGGGGCTGAAGGTTCGGAGCGACCGGGGCTTCCTTGCGGTGGACGGTCTTGACCTCTCGGTCTGCGCCGGGGAAATAGTCGGCCTTGCCGGAGTCTCGGGCAACGGGCAGCGGGAGCTTGCAGAAGCCATCAACGGCCTGAGGAAGGCCGAGGGCGGGGAAATCCTCTTCTTCGGCCGGGACATCGCCAATCATTATCCCCGGGAGGTCATCGACGCCGGGATGGGCTACATCCCTGAGGAGCGGAACACGGAGGGGATCGTCCCCTCCTTCTCCATGAAGGAAAATTTCATCCTGAAGGACGCGGGCGCTCCCCGGTTCTCGTCACGATCCTTCCTGAAGCTGAAAGAGATCGACCGCCATGCGGACCGGCTGCGCACGGAGTTCGACATCCGAAGCCCCGACACGGGGGTGGCGGCAGGGTCCCTTTCCGGGGGCAACATCCAGAAGGTCATCCTCGCCCGGGAGATTTCCCGCAGGCCGCGGTTTCTCGTGGCGGTCTATCCCACCCGGGGCCTGGACATGGGGGCTGCGGAGTTCATTCACAGGCGCCTCCTGGAGAAGCGCATGGAAGGCATAGGCATCCTGCTGATCAGCGAAGAACTGGAAGAAATTCTCGACCTCTCCGACCGCATCGCCGTCATCTTCAAGGGCCGGATTCTCGGCACCCTCGACCGGCGGTCGGCGGACAGCAGAAAGATCGGAATCCTGATGGCGGGTGTGCACCATGACGAAGCAGTTTAAGGTTCTCTACAGGACGGCCATCATCCTCCTGGCCGGGGCGGCCGCCATGCTCCTGGGCGCGTTCATCCTGTGGGCCATCGGCGCGGACGTGACGAAAACCTACTCGGTCATCATCCTCGAACCCCTCAAAAACAGGATACAGATCGGCGAAGTGATCATCCGGGCCATACCGCTCACCGTCATCGCCCTGGGGATCTCGGTCGCCTACCGGAGCGGCATTATCAACATCGGCGCGGAGGGGCAGATGGCCATGGGCATCCTCGCCGCCACGGCAGTTGCCCTCGCTCTCCCCGGCCTGCCGAAGGCCGTGCTGCTGCCCCTGGCCCTCACCGCGGGAGCCCTCGGCGGGGCGGCATGGGGCTTCATACCCGGACTCCTCAAGGCGAAGCTTCACGTCAGCGAGCTGCTCTCCACGGTGATGCTGAACTACATCGCCGCCCAGTTCTATACCTTCTGCCTGAGGGGCCCCATGCTCGATCCGGCGGAGATCACCATGGGAAGCGGAACGCCCCAGTCCATGCGCCTGACGAGGGCCGTCTGGCTCGACCGGCTGGTTCCGGGCACGCGAATCCACACGGGCGTCTATATCGCCCTCTTCCTCGCCTTCGTCGTCTGGCTGCTCCTCTGGAGAACCTCGTGGGGGTACAGGATGCGGGCAGCAGGAGCAGGCGAACGGGCCGCGAGGTACGGCGGCATCGGCGTGGCGGGCTGCCTCGTCGCAGCCATGATGATCAGCGGGGCTTTCGCAGGGCTGGCCGGGGCCGTGGAGGTGGCGGGGGTACACCGGCGGGCCATCGAGGGCATCACCGGCGGCTACGGCTTCAGCGGAATCGTTGTCGCCCTCTTCGGAGGACTGCACCCCGCGGGCATCGTCCCGGCTTCCTTCTTCTTCGGCCTGCTCATCGTGGGGGCCGACATGACACAGCGCATGGCGGGAGTTCCCGCGAACATGGTGCTTGTGCTGCAGGGGGTGATCATCCTCGTCATCGTGGCCACGCGGATGGTCCTCGCGAACCCTTACCTGGCGGACCGTGTCTGGCGCAGATACAGGGCCCTGTTCCGCCGCAACATGGAGGAGTGATCCCATGGACTTCGCCGTCAACATTCTCGCCCTCGGCATTCCCTTCAGCGTTGCCCTTCTGCTCGCCTCTCTGGGCGAAATGTTCAACCAGAGGGCGGGGGTTTTCAACCTCGGCTGCGAGGGGATCATGGCCATGGGCGCCTTCCTCGGCATGCTCGTCCCCTACGCCGCCGGACAGGGAGCCCCCGTTTCAGGAGCCTTCAACCTTCTCGGCCTCCTGCTCGCCATGGTAGCCGGCGCCCTGCTCGGCCTCTTCTTCGGGCTGGCGGTGGTCACCTTCCGGGCCCCCCAGGGAATCGCAGGCATCGGCCTGCAGATGTTCGGCGTCGGCACCGCCGGAACCCTCTTCCGCCACTTCGTGGGCGGAACACAGAGCATCCCCGGCATCGACAGGCTCCCGATCCCCGTCCTCTCGGAGATCCCCTTGCTCGGGCCCGTCTTCTTCTCCCACAACCCGCTGGTCTACCTGACCTTCCTCCTGGTTCCCGCCGCATGGTACATCCTCTTCAGGACACCCTGGGGGCTGCGGGTTCGCGCCTCGGGAACCAATCCGCGGGCCGCCGACTCCATGGGCATCCGGGTCAACCTCGTCCGCTACCAGGCGCTGGCCGTCGGGGGGGCGCTCGCCGGCCTGGCCGGTGCATATCTCAGCCTCTGCCAGGTGAAGATGTTCAGCGACGAAATCATTGCGGGACGGGGCTTCATCGCCGTTGCCCTGGTCTATTTCGGCCACTGGCGCCCCCTCAAGATCACGGGAGGGGCGCTGCTCTTCAGCCTCGCCCAGGCCCTCCAGCTCGCCATCCAGGGGCAGGGCATCGACTTCCCCTACGAATTCGCCGTCATGCTCCCCTACGCCCTGGTCATCGTCGTTCTTGCCTTCAGCCGGGAAAGCCTGCTGCTGGGCCCAACCGCCCTCGGCAAACCCTTCAACCGCGAGATGCGCACCTGACCGCCCCGTATCCGAAAGGGGGAAACTCAAATGAACACACTGGACAAAGTGTTCCTGAGACGCTGTATCGAACTGTCAGAAGAGGCGGCCGCCTCGGGGAACCATCCCTTCGGCGCGCTGCTGGCGGACAGGGAAGGAAAGATCCTCGTCGAATCCGGAAATATCGAGGTCACGGAGCGGGACTGCACGGGCCATGCCGAAACGACCGTCATGCGGCTCGCCGGTAAAAAGTATTCAAAGGAGTTCCTCTGGGAATGCACCCTCTACACCACCGCCGAACCGTGCTGCATGTGCGTCGGCGCCATTTACTGGGGCAACGTGGGGAGGATTGTTTTCGGCATCACGGAGAAGCAGCTCCTCGAACTCACCGGCGCGCACAAGGACAACCCCACCTTCGACCTCCCCTCCCGGGAGATCATCGCCAGGGGGCAGAAGAAGATCGAAATTGTGGGCCCCGTCGACGACAGGGAACTGCAGGAGGAGATCATCTCGGTCCACAGAGGGCACTGGACGAAGGGGAAATAAAAACAGCCGGGAGAGACTGACGCTCTTCCGGCTGTTCATGGCAACCAGGTTGGCGGAGGCGTGTGGGGATCGAACCCACCGGAGACAGCCTATACTGCCCCCCACTGGATTTGAAGTCCAGGGCACCCACCAGGACACATTCGCCTCCCTGCCGAAGCTATGATAAGCCATCCCATATAAGGCGTCAACCGCATTCGGGACGTTTTCCCCGTTGTCTGACAAAAGCGAAAAAACCCTCCGGGGGACGTTAGTCCAGTGCGGTTGGAAAAACAACCCGCTGGATCAAATGTCAGCCACCCACGAAAGAATTTCACCGAGTCACGGAGAAAGAGAGAACAGATGAGAACGGATGAGATCGGAAGAGCTCCGGGCTCCTTTCGTCCTCTCTCCTGATGTCCAGGGGCTGCCTTTCAGCACCGGCGGTTTTGCCTTCCTTTGTCCCAAGGGGTAGGATATCCGGGTGAAAGTTCTCAATGAATCAAATATTCTGATGAATGGGGATGAAGCAGGTGGCCCAGCAGGCTCAGAAAATGAATATGACGGCAGTGATTCTTGTTCTTATCGTAGCCGCAATCGGAATCTACATGTTTGTCTCCACCATGAAATAAGAGAACCCCTCTGAAAACAGGGGCCCCGTTCCGGGGCCCCTGTTTTTATTTTGCGGAAAACCAGACCATATCATGTCCCACCCGGACCTCGGTCACCTTTGGAGAGGCAAAAAAATCACTGAATGACAGGACCGGAGCCGCTTTCGCCACGGCCCGTCCCACGTCGGAGGCGGAGATGAAGGGATTATCGTTGGTCGAATCGTCGAACCTGATCAGGGCCGTCCCGGCTCCGTCAATGACATACTGTCCTGTAAGGCGGATAAGGGCATTCATTCTGAAGGTACCCTTTCTCCTGTACGCACCGAACACCATCACCTTCCCGTCCTTCAGTTCCAGTTCGGAAACGGCGTAGTGGGGCATTTTTTGCTGCAGCCGGGCGAGGAAGTCCTTTTTCAGGATACTCCCCGAGAGACGGCTTTCCCTGTATGAAAGGATCCGTATTCCGTCCCCCGAGCGGGTGAAGAGAACGTCCGGCAACACCAGCAGCAGGCGGTCGTAGACCACTCCGCCGATGTCCGCCCTTTCAAGACAAACGGTCAGGGCTGGAACGGCCCCCCTCCGCAGTTCCTCCTCCGTGGCTGAAATTACCGGAAGAACCGACTCCGCCTGTATCCTCTCCGAAAAATACCGGGCGAAGAGCGCCTCCTCCACAGCGGAGCCTGCCGCAGGGCCGGCCAGAAATACCGCAAGAAGAACAGGAACGGAAAACAGAAAACATCTTCGGCACATCGTCCTCACCTCACCGGAAGAGTGAACTGACCGCGGACAGATTCAGGCATTCTCGAAGGAGGATGAGCGGATCCCCTGTTCGTCCGATAGAATCTTCGCCTCGAAAAGCGGGGCGGTTTCATCGAGAATTTTCGGGGCAAGAAGGGTGTAGAAGGGGTTGATCCCCTTGAGGGACAGACTCTCCCCCGCAGGATGCCAGAAAGGCACGCCCTCGCCGCTTTCCCGGAGTTCCCCTTCAAAATCCCTGGAGGAGAAATAATAGCCCGTGGCCTCGGCCTCTCCGGAGAGAATGTGGGCGATACCCCGGAGCCGGAGCGACCGGAGACGATAGCCTGTTTCCTCCTCTATCTCCCGGATGCAGGCCTCCCGGGCTGTTTCCCCTCGCTCCTTCTTTCCCCCCGGGACGGTCACGGTGCCGTTCCACGGAGCAGTCATCCTCCTGTAGAGAAGAACCCCCTTTTCTCCGAGAAGAAAGCAGAAAACGATGGGGAGGGGCGAGCATCCCGGCATGGCTCTATTTCCCCCCCGTAATGCTCACACCCCGGCTGACCGTTTTTTCGAGCATTCCCGCGATAGTGCCCTCGAACAGGGGCTCGGGGTTTACCATCTGTCCCGAGAGGCTGAGGCCGAAGTGCAGATGGGGGCCCGTGGAACGCCCCGTCATGCCGCTTTTTGCGATGACGGCGCCCCTGTTCACCCGGTCGCCTTCCTTTACGGCAATGGAATCAAGGTGGAAGTAATGGGAAATCGCTCCCCCTCCGGAATCGACATAGACGCTCTTTCCCGCGTAGTAATGGTCGCCGGTGAGAATAACCCTCCCGGGGAGGGCCGCCCGGACAGGCGTTCCCGTAGCGGCGCGGAAGTCCATTCCCCCGTGGGGGCTTCTGGGCTTTTTGTTCAGTATCCGCCGCCTCCCGTAGGGACTTGTCACGATACCGTCCACCGGCCTGGCAAGGGGAAGCCCCCATTCCCTGGACAGGGTTATCGTGGAAAGGGCTTTGCCGACGGCTTTTCGTTCCTCGGCAATCCGGGCCAGGACATTTGCCGGGGGCGTCACCATGCTCTCCGGAAGGGTCAGATGATCCTCCTGGTATTTTACCGGGGTCACCCGGATGGAACAGGAGACCTGGCGGCGGGTTCCGTTGGACTGGAGCGTGATCTTCATCACGTGGGACCCCGTCTTCACCTTGCCGGTCTGTGTTCCGAACAGGCCGAGGGCAATGTAATGGTTATTCCATACGGCCACATCGAGGGGTACGCTCCGGCCCTGCCATTCCACGGACACTCCCGTGAGGGGGGTGGAAGAGGTCACCCGTATCACGAAGGGGTTTCCCGCCCCCACCGATGAAGGATACTGTACATTTGCCCGGGCCATGGCTTCACCCGGAACAAGAAACACAAGCAGGGCAAGAAGAATCCCCGCAGCCGAACGCACTCTAGCGGATAGTCCCAAGAACAAAACTCCTTTTCTTTTCCTCTCCCTGCCGGGGAGAGTTCAGTGTAGTCTCCTCCACGGAAAACGCCTTCTCGAAGAACGGAAGGGACTCTTTCAGTTTATCTTTGCTGCCGTACCGGATTTCAAGCAGGGCATCCTCTGCCGATACCGCAGTCCCTGTTTTGACCAGCATTCGGGCTCCCACGGAAAGGTCGATGGGCTCCCCGAGGGACATGCGCCCTCCTCCGAGCCTCTTCACCCCTTCGCCCACGGCCCGGGCGTCGATCCTGGCGACAACGCCGGATCCTTTCGCCCGGACGAAGGCCTTTTCCGGCGCAATGGACAGAACCGCTTCGGGGTCGCCGCATACGCGCCCGTCGCCTCCCTGGGCCTCTACGAGAACCTTCATCTTTTCAAGGGCGCTCCCGTCGTCCAGCTTTTCCGATGCCGTGGCGCACCCCTCTTCGAAAGAAATCCCCTTTCCGAGGGACACCATAGCCCCAGCCAGGGAAACGGCCACTTCGCGCACATCGGCAGGACCTCCGCCGCCGAGCACCCGAACTGCTTCGAGTACCTCCACGGCGTTGCCCACCCATTCGCCCAGGGGCTGGTCCATGTCGGTGATCAGCGCCATGGCTTTTTTTCCCAGGTTTTTCGAGAGGGATACCAGGGCCTCCGCCAGGCTTTCAGCGCTGCCGTAATCTTCCATGAAGGCGCCGCTGCCGCACTTCACGTCGAAAACAAAGGCGTCCGCCCCGCCGGCGATCTTTTTGCTCACGATGCTGCTGCAGATCAGGGGCAGGGAGGGGACCGTGGCGGTGACATCCCGGAGGGAATAGAACTTTCCCTCCGCGGGAGCCAGGTCGGCGGAATGGCCCGAAATGGCGCAGCCTATCTCCTTCACCTGCCGGAGGAACTCCTCCGAGGGAAGGTGGGTCCGGAAACCCGGAATGGCCTCCAGCTTGTCCACCGTTCCGCCCGTAAATCCGAGCCCGGGGCCGGAGAGCTTGGCCACCGAAAGACCGCAGGCCGCCGCCAGGGGCACCAGCAGCAGGGTGATCTTGTCGCCCACCCCGCCGGTGCTGTGCTTGTCCACCAGGAAAAGGTCGCCGCCGAAGGAGAGCACTTCCCCCGACCGGGCGAGGGCCAGGGTGAACTCCCTCAGTTCCTCGTCGGTGAGCCCGTTGTAGTAGACCGCCATGAGCCAGGCGGCAGCCTGGTAGTCGGGAACCTCTCCCGAGGCGAAGGCCGTCACGAACCGCCGGATCTCCTCTGCCTGATGAACGCCGCCGTCCCTCTTCCGCTCAATGAACCCCAGCATGTCCATGCTATTCCATCTCCCCAAAAAAACGTGTCAGAAGGCGGATCAGCCTGCCCGAAGCCTTGGCCATCTCCTCGAGCACCTCTTTGCCTGTCAGGGTGTTTTCCGTCATCCCCGCACCGTGGTTGGCCACGCAGGAAATGCCGCACACCCTCATGCCCATGGCGTTTGCCGTGATGACCTCGGGAACGGTGGACATGCCCACCACTGTCGCCCCCAGCAGACGGGCCATGCGAATTTCCGCGGGTGTCTCGAAGGACGGGCCGGAAAAGGCCATGTACACCCCTCTCCGGACGAGAATGCCTTCCTTTTCCGCCGCCCGCTCCGCCGCCTCGATCAGCTTCCTGTCGTAGGCGCGGGTCATGTCGGGAAACCTCGGGTTCCACTCCGGCGTGTCGGGACCCCTCAGGGGGTTCGCTCCCATCCAGTTGATGTGGTCGTACAGAAGAACCACGTCGCCCGGGGAGAGGGCATGGTCCACGGCTCCCACGGCGTTGGTGGCGACATAGGTCTTCACGCCCAGGGACGCGAAGACCCGCACGGGAAAGACCACGTCCTCCATGGAATACCCCTCGTAATAATGAACCCGTCCCTGCATGACCGCAACGTATTTCTCCGCAATTTTGCCAAAGACAAGCCTTCCTGCGTGCCCCGGGGCCGTGGACGCCGGCCAGCCGGGAATATCCCCGTAAGGTATCACGGTCCTGTCTTCAAGGGCATCGGCGAAGGCACCGAGGCCCGAACCGAGGACCACCGCAGCCTCCGGTATTCCCGCCGAACGGGAACGGACATAGTCAAGGGCTTTCTGGACCCTGTTCTGCATCTTTATTCCTCCTCTCGAAAAAAGGGAAGGGGCTTATGCCCTGGGATGGGCCTTATCATAAACGTCCCGCAGCTCGAGGTCAAAGTGCAGGTACTTCTCCGTGGTGGCTATGGACGAATGGCCGAGAAGCTCCTGCAGGCTCCTCTGGTCCATCCCCCTCCGCAGGAGGTGGGAGGCGAAGCTGTGGCGCAGCACATGGGGATGGAGCCGTGAAGCCGGAATGCCGGCTTTCGATCCCCTCTTGCGGAGCGTTCTCCAGATGTCTTCCCTTTTCATGGGATTGCCGCTTCGGGTCAGGAAAAGAACATCGGACGGGGCCTTCAGAAGAAGGGGCCTGCCCTTTTCAAGATAGAAAGCCACCCGTTCGCTCACCTGACCCAGAAAGGGAATCGCCCGCTCCTTTTCTCCCTTGCCGAAAGCCCGGAGCACCTTCGCCTGGAAATCCACGTCCCCCAGCCTGAGGCCGCATAGCTCCCCCGCCCTGAGGCCACAGCCGTAGGCCGTCTCGAAAAGGGCCCGGTCTCTCAGTTCGAGAGGCCCTGCTCCTTCGCAGGCCTGGAAGAGACGGTCCACCTCCCCTTCGCTGAGGATGCGGGGCAGTCCTTCCTTTCGTCCCGGAAGCGAAGGAAGGCGCACATCACCGCCTCCTTCGCCCTCCTGTTCGAGGTAGCGCATCCAGGTCCTCAGAGCGGCGATGATCCGCTGCTTCGTCGCCGGGCTTTTCTCGCCCCTGGACAGGTGCCGCTGGAACAGAGACAACGTTTCCTGCTCCGGAGGAAGAGGCGGCGCTCCCGCCACGGCGCAGAAGCTGCCCCACTCCCGGAGGTCCCGGCGGTAGGCCGCTGTGGTATTGGGGCTCAGGCCCCGCTCGAGAAGAAGATAGGAGAGGAAATTTTCCACTGAAGCATCAAAGTCATATAATCTCATAATAGTTACTCATGATACCATAAAAAATCCGGGACCGGAGGTTTCCGGTCCCGGAGCTGGTCAGTTTTTTTCCTGAAAGGCGAGATACCAGGTCAGGGCGGCGAAGGTTTTTCCGTCAACGATCTTCCCTTCCTCCAGCAGCGTCCGGATCTCTCCGGGAGGCACAGGATGAAGGTGAATAAATTCATCGTCGTCCGCCTGAAGCTTCGACGGACGAAGGTCCGTGGCGAGGTACAGGATGAGCATCTCCGTACAGAAGCCCGGAGAGTTGTACATCCGGCCGATCTCCCGCAGCGTTCCCGGGAAGTAGCCGATCTCCTCCTGAAGCTCCCGCTCGGCACACCGGTCAAAGTCTTCGCCCGGTTCCACAAGGCCTGCGGGAATCTCGAGGATCTCGTCGCCGATGGCGTACCGGTACTGCCGGATGAGATAGACCGTGCCGTCGGCTTCCACGGGAAGAACAGCCACGGCGGGGGAATGCTCCACCACCTCCCGGACGGTCTTCCGTCCTCCCGGGATCTCTACCTTGTCTATCCGGAGGTTCAGGATGCTGCCCCGGTAGGCGAGAGTTTTCGAGATTGTCTTTTCCCTGGTATCCATGAAGAAGCCGGAATTATTTGGAAAGGGCTGCCCTTGCCGCCGCTTTCCCCTTCTCGTAGGCTTCGAGGTTCATGGGAAGGAACTTGGGCTTCTTCTTGCCGAGCTTTTCCTTGATGGTCTCCACGCAGACGTCGTTGTTCACTATCCCGCTGGATTCCACCACGGCGCCCAGGATGACGATGTTGGTGATCTTGTCGCTTCCGAGCTCGAAGGCCATGGAGGAGGCGGGCAGGCCGACGGAGGAAATGTCCGTCCTCGAACCGTTGTACTGCACGAGGTCGCTGTTGTACACCAGGACGCCGCCGGGCTTCACCCTGTCAAGGAATTTGGAGAGGGAAGGCTGGTTCATGATCACCAGGACGTCGGCCTTGTCCACCACGGGAGAGCCGATTTCGTCGTCGGAGAGGACCACGCCGCAGTTGGCCGTGCCGCCCCGCATCTCAGGACCGTAGGAAGGGATCCATGTCACGTGCCGTCCCTCCTCGATGCCGGTATAGGCAACGAGCTGGCCGAGAACCATCACGCCCTGGCCGCCGAACCCCGCCGCGAGAAGTGTTTTATAGAAGGCAGACATTGTTGTTCTCCCCCTTTCCTAGTCGAAATCCTTGAAGACGCCAAGGGGATAGTAGGGCATCATGGAGCTGATGAGCCAGTCAAAGGCCTCGACGGGGCGCATTCCCCAGTTCGTGGGGCAGGAGGAGAGCACTTCCACGAGGGAGAAACCCTTTCCTTCCACCTGGTTCTGGAAGGCCTTCTTGATGGCCTGCTTCGCCTTGAGCGTGTATTTCGGCTGGGCGACGGTCACCCTGGTGATGAACCCCGGCGCAGGGAGGGTGGCCAGCATCTCGCTCACCCTAAGGGGATAGCCGTTCACCTTGGCGTCCCGTCCCAGGGGGCAGGTGGTGGCCTTCTGGCCGATAAGGGTGGTGGGGGCCATCTGCCCACCGGTCATGCCGTAGATGGCGTTGTTGATGAAGATCACGGTGATGTTCTGGCCGCGGTTCGCCGCGTGAACGATCTCCGCCATGCCGATGGAGGCAAGGTCGCCGTCGCCCTGGTAGGTGTAGACGATCTTGTCGGGGCGGACGGTCTTCAGTCCCGTGGCCACTGCGGGGGCCCTTCCGTGGGGGGCTTCGCAGTAGTCGGTGTCCATGTAGTCGTAGATCATGGCGGCGCAGCCCACGGGGGCCACTCCGATGGTGTCGTTCTGTATGCCGAGTTCGTCGATTGCCTCGCAGACGAGCCTGTGGGCGATGCCGTGCCCGCAGCCCGGACAGTAGTGGCTGCTCACGTTCGGCATCCAGCTCTTCGGCCGTTCGTACACTTTCACTTCACTCATGATTTTTCCCTCCCTCTTACAGGGCAAGAATGCGCCTGCACTCGTCCTCGATTTCCTTCACGGAGGGGGCGAATCCGCCCGTGCGGCCGTAGAAGGAGACCGGATACCGGCACCCGGTGGCGACCTTCACGTCATCCACCATCTGCCCTGCGTTCATTTCCGCCACGAGAATGTTCTTCACGGTGGAAGGAATGGTCTTGAAGGTTTCGTAGGGGTAGGGCCACAGGGTGACGGGCCGGATCATGCCGACCTTGAGGCCTTCCGCCCGCAGGTTGTTCACCGCGGAGCGGGAGATCCTGGCCGTGGTGCCGTAGGCTGCGATGAGCAGCTCAGCGTCTTCCATGCAGTAGCACTCGCACCGCTGCTCGGCGGCCTTCATGGCCGAGAACTTCTTCTGGAGCTTGCGGTTGTGCTCCTCGAGGGGTTCGGGAGCCAGGAACAGGCTGTGAAGGTGGCTGCGCTTGCCGCCCCGCTCTTCCATGAAACCGAGGGCCCATGATGCATCGGCGGGCTGGTCCTTCGTCGGGCTGGGCTTGATCTCCACCGCTTCCATCATCTGGCCCATGAATCCGTCCGCCGCCACCATGACGGGGTTCCGGTATTTCTGGGCAAGGTCGAAGGCGAGCTGGGTGAGATCAACGCACTCCTGCAGGGTGCTGGGAGCGAGGACGATAAGATTGTAGTCTCCGTTGCCGCCTCCCTTGGTCGCCTGGAGATAGTCGGCCTGGCCAGGAAGAATGCCGCCGAGCCCGGGGCCGGCCCGCATGACGTTCACGATGACTGCGGGGATCTCACATCCGGCGATGTAGGAAATGCCTTCGGACATAAGGGAGATTCCGGGGCTCGACGAGGAGGTCATGACCCGGTATCCCGTGGCGCCTCCGCCGAGAACCATGTTGATGGAGGCCACTTCGCTTTCGGCCTGTACATAGACGCCTCCCACCTCGGGAAGATGGGCTGACATATATTCGGGAATCTCATTCTGGGGAGTGATGGGATACCCGAAGAAATACTTGCAGCCTGCCTGTATGGCGGCTTCCGCTATGGCTTCCGTTCCTTTCATCAATACGCGTCCCATGTCGTTTTTCACCTCCGAAAAGCCAGGATTATTCCTGGATTTTGAACACTTCAATGGCGGCGTCGGGACACGTCACGGCACACATGGCACACCCGATACACCCCTCCTTGAACTGCTCCACGGGCCGGTAGCCCTTCGCGTTGGTCTTCTCCGAAATGCGGAGGACCTTCATCGGACAGGCAGCCACACACAGTCCGCAACTCTTGCAATACTGCTCGAGAACTTCGATGCGTCCTTTCGCCATTGCCTTAGCACCCCTTCCAGACAAAAATGAAATACCACATGCTCTTTACTCGGCCGCTGCCCCGCTGGACCACATTGCCCCTTCTTCCCAGGGAAGCATCATGTACCTGGAAAGGGGCCAGAGGGGAACGGAAAACGTGCGTGATTTCAGAAGCTCCGCCGCTTGTTTTCTCAGATCCGGGTGCACCCCGGCGTAGAGAACGGGCAGCCCGAGCTTCTCCCCGGCGGCGCACACGGTTTCGAGTCCCCGGACGCAGTCTTCCGCCGATGTTTCGTCCATGAGATGGGAATTGCTCACCAGGGCTCCCACGGACAGACCGCAGATACCCTCCATCTTCCGGAGCATTTTTTCGATGCCCTCCACCGTTGACGTCTGGGGCCTGAAGGCGTTCACCACGAGGATGAGCAGGTATCCGGCCTTCTTTATGTCGGGCTCGAACTGCTTCAGCGCAAGGGCCCCTTCCGCGTCTCCGCCGATATCGAGCAGCAATCTGCCGTCGTCCTCGGCGAGGGCGCGGGTGACCACCGGGGAGACCACGGACATATCGGACCACCGGGCGTTCTCCGGGGTGGTGATTATCCGGAATCCCTTGCGTTCAAGCTTTTCGGTAACCTGGCGTATGCAGAAATAGGGGTTGATGATGTCTATGTCGGCTATGGTGACTTTTTCTCCCAGACCGGAAAAACCCAGGGCGAGATTGAGTACCCATTCCGTTTTTCCGGAACCGAGAGCCCCTGTGACGGCCACCACTTTCGGCCAGCCCGGGGCGGGGAAATTCTGTGACGGGTATCGGGTTATGAGATCGGACAGGACGCTAATGTCGGGTTCGGTCAATGAAGAAAATCTCCTTTCTTCAGGCGCAGCCCCCTGGCCCATTCGGCGCCGTCGAGCCTCCGTTTTCCCTCGGGCTGGACGGTCAGAAGAACGACCGCGCCTTCGGCGGTTCCCACGACGGGAAATCCTTCGTCGAAACCGAGAACCTCTCCGGGAGCGCCCGACAGGGAGCCCGGCTTTGCGCTCCAGATCTTCAGCCGTTTGGATCCTGTGACGAGAAAGGCGCCCGGAGCGGGGTTGAGAGCCCTCACTGCGCTGACTATCCGCGCGGCCGGCGCGTTCCAGGAAACTTCAGCCTCGTTGTTGCTAATTTTCGGTGCATAGGTTGCTGATTCGGAATTTTGCTCTTTAAACGAACAAGTCCCTTCAATGAAGCATTTTACACCCAACAGAAAAAGTTTGCTACCTTTTTCCGCAAGGATGTCCAAAAGTTCACCGGCCGTTTCTGTTTCTCCGGTGAAATGCTCTTCCTGGAGGAGTATGGGGCCCGCATCCATCTGCTCGACGAGGCGGAAAAGAGTCACGCCGGTCACGGGGTCGCCGTTCAGCAGGGACCGCTGCACCGGAGCGGCTCCCCGGTAGAGCGGCAGGAGTGACGGGTGAATGTTGAGACACCCGCAGGCGGGGGCTGAAAGGAAGGGTTCCGGGATCTTCTGCCCGAAGTCCACCACCAGAATCGCCAGGGGAGTTGTTTCCCTGAGGGCGGAGAGAAGAAATTCGTCTTTTCCCACACTTCCGGAGCGGTGAGGTGTGATGCCGAGTTCCATACAGACTTCTTCCACCGGGGAGGCGAGATTCTTCATCCCCCTGCCTCCCACGGAGGGCGGGGACGTCACCACCAGGTCGAAGGTCATCTCCCGGGAGAGGAGAGAAAGACAGCGGGAAGCAAACCGTCCTGCGCCGAAAAACCACAGGACCGGCCGGGTTTCACCGGAAAGGGGGGCAGTCATACCCTCTCCGCCTCCCGCTCCGCCCGGAGGAGCTTTTTTTTCGCCATGTTTCGCTTCAGGGGAGAAAACCGGTCGATAAGCAGCCTGCCTTCGAGGTGGTCCATCTCGTGGAGGAATGCCCTGGCAAGAAAGCCCTCCACTGCAGTCTGCCTTTCTGTGCCGTTCATGTCGAAGTGGCGCACCACAGCCTTCAGGGGGCGCTTCACGTTCCCGAAGATCCCCGGAAAGCTGAGACATCCTTCCTCTCCGTCCTGCTCCCCTTCGGAACTGACCAGGACGGGGTTGGCCAGGACATGAAGCTCACCCTGGTAAAACACCACGGCAAGCCTGAGGGGCACGCCCGCCTGGGGTGCGGCGAGCCCCACACCGTCATGCTGGTGCATGAGCCGTACGAGGTCCGCCACTAGATCCTTGAATCCGTCGCCGAAATCGGTGACGGGTTGTGTTTCTTTTCTGAGAACGGGGTCGGGGTATACCCGAAGATACAGAGAATCCATCATCTCGCCGCACTTTCATTCATTGTATTTTGAAAAGAAAGAAGGGGCGCCTTTGCGGGCGACCCCTTCCACCGTTTTTACTCTTCCTGCATGGAGTTCCTGAGCAGCTCTCCGATGGTGACGCTGGCCTCCCCGTCGTTCATAACCGGTTTCGGCTGGTTGTCGTGCTCCCGGCGGTCCTGCCTGCCCTTTTTCCGGTCTTCGTCCCTCGGCTTGCGCTGGGCGGGTTCCTCCAGGGCGCTGATGCTGAGGCGCATCCTCCTGTCGGCAGGGTTGATCTCGATGATCCTGGCCACCACTTCCTGCCCCTCGGACAGCACGTCCTGGGGCTTCTCCACCCGCTTCGTGCTGAGCTGGGAGATGTGGATGAGCCCTTCCACGCCTTCCTCAACCTCGACAAAGGCGCCGAAGTCGGCGAGCCGGACAACCTTGACGGTCAGGTCCTGGTCCTTGCTGTACCTGGAGAGAACATCGTTCCAGGGGTCATTGAGCTGCTTGTAGCCAAGGCTCATGCGTTTTTTCTCCATGTCCACGTCAAGAACCACCACGTCCACTTCCTGGCCCTTCCGCAGCACGTCCCGGGGATGCTTGATCCTGGTCCAGCTCAGGTCGCCGATGTGGATGAGGCCCTCGATGCCGGGCTCCACTTCCACGAAGGCGCCGAAGTCGGTAACATTGGTGACGACGCCCCTGGCCTTGTCCTGGGGCTTCCAGCGCTCGGCGGCGCTCATCCAGGGATCGTGCTTCGTCTGTTTCATGCTCAGGGAAAGCCTGTTGGCCTCGCGGTCGATGCCGATGACCTTCACCTTCACGGGGTCGCCCTTCTTGAACATTTCCTTGGGCTTGATGTTCCTCTTCCAGGAGAGCTCGCTCATGTGGACGAGCCCGTCGAGGGGGCCCACGTTCACGAACACGCCGAAGGAGGTGATGCTGCTCACTTCGCCGTCGAGAACCGTTCCTTCCTGGACGTCGGTGTAGAATTTCTCCCGCTCCTCCACCAGGGACTCCTCAACGATGAGCCTGCGGGAGAAGACAAGGCGGTGCTTCTTCTTGTCCTTTTCCATCAATTTAGCTTCGAAGACTTCGCCCACGAATTTCCCCGGATTCACACCCCGGCCTTCCTCGGCGAGATGGGAAATGGGCACGAAGCCCTCCAGGCCGCAGCACTCCACCATGAGCCCGCCCTTGACCTTGCGCAGGCCCGTGACGGAAACCACTTCGTTCTGGGCGAGTTTATTTTCAAGTTCAATCCAGCGCCGGTCGAACTCGCACCGCCACCGGCTGACAAGAAGCTGGGCCTCTTCGCCGTGGCGGATGCTGACCACCTGGATCTGTATTTTGTCTCCCGGGGCCGGTTCTTCCGAATCTTCCACGAGAACCTTGTGAGACCATTCCTTCGCGGGCAGGAACCCTTCGCACTTGTAGCCCACGTCCACGAGCCAACCGCCGTCCACGGCGTTCACGACCGTTCCGGTGACCACCTTGCCCCGGTGAAGCTCTTCAACTTCGCCGTACTGCTCCAGAATGCTCTCCATGCTTTCCATTTCCGTTGTTTCGCCGGACTCGCCGTGGAGTCCTTCAATCATCATTTCTTCCGTCATAACCTTCCATCCCCCTTGACACCTGCGATGTCTCTATTGCGATTTTCAGTTCTTCTATTAGCCAGTCCGGAGTACTCGCACCGGCCGCAATTCCTATTCGTGCCTTTCCGGCGAACCACCTCCCGTCGAGTTCTCCCGCGTGCTCTATCCAGAGGACGTCGCACCCGCGGGAACGGGCTATTTCCACGAGCTTCGCCGTATTGGCGCTGTTCCTGCCTCCCACGACGATCAGGCCGTCCACGGTGCCGGTGATCTTTCTCACCGCGTCCTGGCGGCGGGTCGTGGCGCCGCAGATGGTGTTGAAAACCCGAAGCTCACCGGCCTTCCGGGCGAGGATATCCGCCGCCGCGCCGAAGAACTCCGTTTTTTGCGTCGTCTGTGATATTACCCCCAACTTGTCCTTTTTGCCAACCCCCTGCACTTCGGAAAGTGAGGACGCCACGGACACATCACCCGAAGCGCATCCCACGATGGCCTGCACCTCCGGATGATCGGGGTCGCCGAGGACGAGAAGATAATATCCTTCCCCGGAGAGGAGGGCGGCCTTCTCCTGGGCGTTTTTCACAAAAGGGCACGTGGCGTCGGTGACCCGGTTTCCGCATCGCTCCTGGAGCTTTTTCTTCACCCCGGGAGGAACGCCGTGGGCCCGGATGAACACCCTGGCCCCTTCGGGCACCTCCTCGATGCTCTCGGTCACCACGAGTCCCTTTCTGCACAGCCGCTCGACTTCCTGGGGATTGTGGATGGGCATGCCGATGGAGTAGACTTTCCCGTTCCCCTCTCCCGCGGAGACGCACTCGTCGATGCAGTGCTCCAGACTCTCGATGGCCCGTTTCACCCCGAAGCAGAACCCCGTGGGAGAAGCGATCTCAACGATGATTTTCCCCTGTTCCCTTTCCAAGATGCGCCCGGACCTCCTTTTCTATCCGCTCAGACAAGTCCGGCATGGGGCTATCCGTAGTATCATACCATACTATGGGCGAAAATTTGCTGAACCATGTCATCTGCCGCCGGGAAAAGGCCTTCGTCTGGCTGATGTCCCGGTCCGCGGCCTCCTCCAGGGTACACCGGCCCCGGAAATAGTCCACGATATCCTTGTAGCCGAAGCCCTGCATGGAGGGAAAGCGCTCGTCATAGCCCCTCTCGAGAAGCCACTCCACTTCCTCCACGAAGCCGCCGGCGAACTGCTCCCCCACCCTTTTTTCTATGGACTCGAACAGCAGTTTCCTGTCCCGGTTCAGGCCGATGTAGAGCACGTCAAACTCGCCCCTGCCGGGCATCTTTTCCGTCTTCCGGAACCACTCCGATGCAGGCATATTGGTAAGGGTGCTTATCTCCAGCGCCCGGACCACCCTGCGGACATCGTTGACATGAAGCCTTTCCGCCGTCTCCGGATCCGCGAGGGCCAGCCTGTGGTGGAGGGCCCTGTTTCCTTCCCTTTCCGCGAACTCCTCGAACTCCCGGCGGAGCCCCTCGTCCTTCGGGGCGCTGTCGGACAGAAGGCCGCTGAAAAGGGCCTCGTAATAGAACGGTGTCCCGCCCACGAACAGGGGGATCCTCCCCCTGGCGGTAATCCGCCGAACCGCGTCCCGGCTGCGGGCCACGAAATCGGCGGCGGAGAACACCTCGTCCGGGTCAACCACGTCGATCATGTGGTGGGTGATTTTTTTCCGGATCTCCGGCGAAATCTTGTCCGCCCCTACGTCGAGGAAGCGGTACACCTGCCGGGAGTCCACGGAGATGATCTCCGCCCCCAGCCGTTCGGCCAGAAGCAGGCTGAGAGCCGTTTTACCCACTGCCGTGGGGCCGACTATGGCCGCCGCGGGAAAGGGTTTTCGTTCATTCATGGTCGTCTATTCCCTTCCGAAATATGATTCCAGTTTTTTCGCCGTGAGGGAGAGCACCGTGGGACGCCCGTGGGGGCAGTTCCATGGAGACTCGCATTCGAGGAGGTTCCTCCACAGCGCGAGGGCCTCCGATGCCGTAAGCCGGTCCCCCAGCTTCACCGACAGGCCGCAGGCGATGGTGGCCAGTTTTTTCCACAGGATCTCCTCCAGGGCAGCCTCCCGGTCCTCCGTCCACTCAAGCAGCACGGAGCGCAGAAGGCGCAGGGGGTCCTCCGCCATGCCGCCGGGCAGGGACGGGTAGGCGGTCAGGGAAATCTGCCCGTCCTGTTCGCCGAAGGCAAAGCCGACGGCCTCCAGCCCGTCCCGGTGTTCCCGCACCGACACGGACAGGGAGGGTGCCACGGGCAGCGCGAGGGCGCACTTCTGCACCGTCACCGACCCCGCCGACAGCCTTCCGGCCCGCTCGTAGCCGATCCGTTCGTGGGCGGCGTGTGGGTCCATCACGGCAAGCCCCTCCTCCGTCTCGAACACGAGGTACCCCGAGGCGACCTGGCCGAGAAAGCGGAAATGTTTTCCCTGCTCTTCCGGCACAAAAGGAGTTTCATCCAGGGCGGCCCCTGTGCCGGCGGGCAGCTCCGAGGCCACCCGGGCGAAAAGATTTCCACCTTCGGGAGAAGAACCTTCATCCCGGAAAGACCATCCCCCGCTCCTTCCCGCACCGCCCCCGGAAGAGCCTGAAAAAGAGCGGTCCCGGTCAGGAGAATGAGAAGGAGAAAAGGAGGGGACCGCGGCCCCGGGAAGAGAGGGAACCCTGCCGGAAAGCTTGAGGACCGCCTGCTGGATGGTGTCGAACACCTCGCCGGGGTATCTGAACCGCACCTCCGCCTTGGTGGGGTGGATATTGGCGTCAAGCAGCTCCGGGTCGAGGGAGAAGAGAAACACCCAGTTCCCGGGACAGGCCCTGCACAGGGACCCCGCGGCGCTCCGTATCAGCGGGTCGGACACCGCCCTGCCGTTGACGAAGGAGGTGACGAGGCTTCTGGTCTTGCCCGGAAAGGGGGCCCACCAGCACTCCAGGCTGAGGTGGGACGCACCTGTCTCACAGTGACGAAGCTCACCGGCGTCTCCCCAGAGATCCCTGAGCAGCCGCTCCCGGTCGCCGTCACCGGAGGAGGAAAAACCCGCCTTCCCGTCACGGCTCTCTGAAAAGGCCACCGACGGGTACGCCACGGCGAAATCCCGCAGAAGGGACGACACCCTCCGTTCCTCCGAAGCCGCCGACTTCAGGAACTTCCTTCGGGCCGGAAGGGTGTAGAAAAGATCCTCCACGGAGAGCCGGGTGCCCCTGCGGCATGAAACGGGGGTATGCATCACCTGCCGCCCCCCCTCGATGCGGAGGAGGCCTCCCGTCTCGTCTCCCTCCCGCCGGGAGCGGACTTCGAACCTGCTCACAGCGGAAATGCTGGCCAGGGCCTCTCCCCGGAAGCCCAGGGTCCGGATGCGCTCCAGCTCCTCCACGGTGCGGATCTTGCTGGTGGCGTGCCGGGCCGCCGCGAGGGGAAGCTCGTCAAAGGCGATTCCTTCGCCGTTGTCCTCCACCACGATGCGGACCTTCCCCCCCTCATAGAGGGAGACCTTCACCTCCGTGGCGCCGGCGTCGAGGGAGTTCTCCACCGCCTCCTTGACCACGGACGCGGGACGCTCCACCACCTCCCCCGCCGCAATGCGGGAGAAAACATCCTCAGGAAGAAGCGTGATTTTCAGGACGAAGCACCTCCCTGCTCTTCTCGCTCAGCTTGTACAGCAGCTCCAGGGCCCGGAAGGGCGTCAGGCCGTCGGGCTCGATGGCCGCCAGTTCCTCCACAATGCCGTGCCGCTCCGCCTCGAACAGGTCCATCTGCCGGGCTCCGGTGAACTCCCGCTTCTTCTTCGGGAAATTCCCCGTCCGCTCTTCCCTCTCGAACCGCTGCAGAAGATCGAAGGCCCTCCGGAGCACGGGACGGGGCAGACCGGCCAACCGGGCCACCTCGATGCCGTAGGACCGGTCGGCGCTCCCCTTCACCACCTGGTGGAGGAAGAAGATGCCCCCTTCGCTCTCCTTCACCGCCATGCTCAGGTTCTCCATGCAGGGGAACCGCTCCTCGAGGCAGGTAAGTTCGTGGTAGTGGGTGGCGAAGAGCACCTTCGGCGAGGCGCCGCACCCGTCGGCCAGGTATTCCAGCACGGCCCAGGCGATACTCATGCCGTCGTAGGTGGAGGTTCCCCGCCCCACCTCGTCCAGGATCACCAGGCTCCGGTCCGTCACGTTGTGGAGGATGTTGGCCGTCTCCACCATCTCCACCATGAAGGTGCTGCTGCCCCTGGCGAGGTCGTCCCGGGCCCCTATGCGGGTGAAGATCCGGTCGCACAGCCCGATCTCCGCAGCCTCCGCCGGGACGAAGCTCCCCATCTGGGCCAGGATCACCAGCAGTGCGGCGCTCCGCAGGTAAGTGGACTTTCCCGCCATGTTCGGCCCCGTGATCAGGGCGATCCGCTTCCCGTCCCCTTCCAGTTTGAGGGAATTGGGAACGAAGGGCGAGTCGGTGAGCACATCCTCCACCACGGGGTGGCGGCCGTTCTTCACCATGAGGCCGAACCCGGAGTTCACCACGGGCCGGACATACCCCTTCTCCCGGGCCGTCTCCGCCAGGGAGGCCAGCACGTCCAGGACCGCGAGGGCCTCACCAAGGGCCTGAAGGTCCTCCACCCGGTCCAGGGTTTCCCCGGCGAGCCGGTCGTAGAGCTCCCCCTCCCTCCGGGAAATTTCCGCGGTGGCGGACTCCATCCTCTCCTCGAAGACCTTCATCTCCTCCGTGATGAACCGCTCGGCGTTCACCAGGGTCTGTTTCCGGATGAAGAAATCCGGCACCGAGCCCAGGGAGCCCTTGCTCACCTCGAGATAGTAGCCGAAGACCTTGTTGTACCCCGCCCGGATCTTGGAGATGCCCGTATCGGTCCGGATTTTCTCAAGGTAGGCGTCCATCCAGGCCGACGCACCGGAGCCGGCATCCCGCCATTCGTCCAGCTCCCGGTCGTAGCCCGGGCGGATGATGCCGCCGTTTGCCCGCATCCTGGGAAGATCCTCCTCAAGGGCGGAGCACAGTTCCGCCGCGAGGCCCGAAAAATCGGGAAGGCCGGAGGTCCACTCCTCCAGGGGACCTGTGCACAGGGGAAGAAGGGAGGGCAGCAGCCGCAGGGTGTCCCGGACGGCCCCCAGATCCCGGGGGGTACCGGTGCCCATGCTCAGCCGCGATGTGGCCCGCTCCACGTCCCGGCACTCCGACAGCAGGTCCCTCAGGCGCCGCCGCTCTCCCGAGCAGGCAAGGAGATATTCCACGCCGTCCTGCCGTTTTCTCACCGCCGCCTCGTCCAGCAGGGGCCGGAGAATCCACTCCCGGAGGGTCCGCCGCCCCATGGGCGACCGGCACCGGTTCAGGGTGCCCCACAGGGAGGGACCGCCTTCGTCAAGCAGTTCCAGGTTCCGCTGGGTGGTCACGTCCAGGTGGAGATACTCCCTCGGCCTCAGGGGGTAGATCCGCCGCACGTGGTTCACCGCGCCGAACTGGGTCTCGGAGAAATACTTCAGGGCCGCCGCGGCGCACCCCGCAGAGGGGCTGTTGTCCTCCACGCCGAAGGAAGCCAGGGAGGCCACGCCCCACTGGTCCGCCAGCCACCGGGTGCCGGACACGGGGCTGAAGAATTCCTCGGGGCGGGAGATGGGGAAAAACCCGGAGAGCATGGGAAGAGTGCCGGATACGCAGAAATTCGCCGGAAAGAGAAGTTCGCCGGGGGCGAAGGAGGCCACCAGGGACGCCGCCTCGCCTGGGGGGAAGATCCCCGCCTCCAGGCGCCCCGTCTCCGCCGAGAGCAGGGCTGCGGCAATATCCTTGCCCGCCCGGGCCACGGCCGCCAGCCGTCCGCCCGTTCCCGCGTCCTCGGGCACGAAGGTCCCCGGGGTGACGATGCGGACCACCTGCCGGTCCACCAGCGTCTTTCCGTCCGGCTCCCCGATCTGCTCGCAGATGGCCACCTTGCACCCCGCCCGGACAAGCCGCCCGAGGTAGGCGTTCACCGCGTGCCACGGCACCCCCGCCATGGGGATGCTCTTCGACGGGTCCCTGGCGGTCAGGGTGATGTCCAGGATCTCCGAGGCCTTCCGGGCGTCGTCGAAGAACATCTCGTAAAAATCACCCATGCGGAAGAAGAGGATGCAGTCGGGGTAGAGGGCTTTCCATTCGGTGTACTGGGAGAGCATGGGGGTCATCTTCACCCCCGGGGGGAGCTGGGTCATGAAACGCCTCCGCACCGGCGGTCGAGCCAGCTCTGGAGAATGAGGGCCGCAGCCACCTTGTCCACCTTTCCCTTCCGGTTTTTGCGGGACACATCCCCTTCCAGGAGGGCCTGCTGGGCAATGGACGTGGAGAAGCGCTCATCGTGGAGCACCACCTTCAGGTCAGGGTACCTGTTCCCGAGCATGGCAGCGCACTCCTCTATCCTCAGGGCCTCCGGCCCCCGGGTCCCGTTGGTCCTGATGGGGATGCCGAGCAGCAGCATTTCGGGGTCGTACTGGGCCACCAGGGCGTCCAGTTCCTCGAGCCATGCTCCTTCCGCAGGCAGAACGGCGATCCCCTGGGCGAACATCCCCAGGGGATCGCTGACCGCCACGCCGATTCTCACTGTTCCGATATCGAGGGCAAGAATTCGTCTCATCAGCTTCGGATCTGTCCCTCCACCCATCCCTGGAAGGCTTCGAACACCTTCGGCAGGGCCGCCGGGTCCTTTCCTCCGCCCTGGGCGAGGTTCGGCCGTCCGCCGCCGCCGCCGCCGAGCATTTTCGACGCCTCCTTGACGATCTTCCCGGCGGACACACCCTTTTCCACCGCCATGTCGTCCGCCATGGAGACAACCTGCACGTTGTCGCCGTCCACCGACGCAAGAAGGATCACGAGGGCATCTTCCCTCTTCCCGTTCTTCAGCCTGTCGCCTATCTCCCGGAGCGCATCGGCGCCGACGGCCCCGAAGCTGCCGTACACACCCTGAACTCCCTCGGGGAGGGCGAACCAGTGAAGGGATTCCTGCAGTCCCGCGCTCAGGGCATTCATCTTCTCCTCGTCGCGCTTTCTCCTCAGGACCTTCACCTCGGCCTGGAGCTGCTCCACCTTCTCGAGCACGGCGTTTTCGTCCACCGCGAGCATGGCGCCGAGGTCATTCACGTGCCGCCACAGCTTCTGGAAGAGCCTGACGGCCACCAGTCCCGTGACGGCGGTTATCCTGCGCGTCCCGGAGCCGATGCCCTCCTCGCGGAGGATCTTGAAGCACCCGATCTCTCCCGTGGACGCCACGTGAAGGCCGCCGCACAGCTCCGCCGAAAAGTCCGGAATCCTGACCACCCGCACCACGTCGCCGTACTTTTCCTCGAAGAGCGCCTTCGCCCCCATCTCCCGGGCATGCTCCATGTCGCTCTCTTCCACCGTAAGGTCCGAATTTCCCAGGATGCGGGCGTTCACTTCCATTTCGACGGCAATAAGCTGCTCTCTGGTCATGGCCTCGAAGTGGGTGAAGTCGAACCGCAGGCTGCTCTCCCCCACAAGGGAGCCCGACTGCCGCACATGGCCGCCCAGCACGCGGCCCAGGGCCTCGTGAAGCAGGTGCGTGGCCGTGTGGTTTCTCCTGACGGCGCGCCGCCGTTCGTCGTTCACGCACGACCGCACCGGGTCGCCCACCGCCAGGCTTCCGGAGAGAACCTTCACCTTGTGGACCACAAGCCCCCTGCAGCGGATCACCGTATCGGTCACTTCGGCCTTGCCGCCCGCAGATGAGAGCACTCCGGTGTCGCCCACCTGTCCGCCCTTCTCGCCGTAGAAGGCCGTGGAGTCGAGGATGATCTCCCCCTCCATCCCTTCCTCCAGGGAATCCGCTTCCTCTCCGTCCACGATGATGGCGGCCACGGAGTTCTCCGATTCAGCCATCGCGTACCCCGTGAAAGGCGTATCCCCGAGGCGTTCGTTCAGCTCGCTGTACACGTCGCCCGCCAGGGCGCTCCGCTTCTGCTTGCTCGAAGCCCGGGCGCGCTCCCGCTGGGCCGTCATCTCCCGGTCGAAGCCCGCCCTGTCCACGGTAAAGCCGTTCTCGTCGGCGATCTCCATGGTCAGCTCCAGGGGGAAACCGTAGGTATCGTAGAGCACAAAGGCCACGTCGCCGGGAAGCTCGGTCCGTCCGGCGCCCCTCAGCCTGGCGACCTCGCCGTCAAGAAGTTCCGTTCCCTGCTCGAGAGTCCGGCCGAAGCGCTTCTCCTCCACGTCGATGATCTGCTCCACCGTCAGGCGGTTGTCGATGAGTTCCCGGTAGGGGTCCCCCATCAGGCCGATCACGTCGGGAAGGAAATCGAGCAGGAAGGGACGGTCCACGCCGAGAAGGCGGCCGAACCTGGCGGCCCGCCGCAGCAGCCTCCGGAGCACGTAGCCCCTGCCGTCGTTGGAGGGCAGGATGCCGTCGGCGATCATGAAGGCCACCGAACGGACATGGTCAGCGATCACCCGAACCGCAAGGTCGGTCTTCGGGCTGTAGCCGTAGTGGATGCCGCCCATGGCGCAGGCCCGCTCGATCATGGGCATGAACAGGTCCGTCTCGAAGTCGGTCCGCACCCGCTGGACGATGGACGTCAACCGCTCGAGCCCCATGCCGGTGTCGATGTTCTTCTTCGGCAGGGGTACCAGGGTTCCGTCCTTCTGAAGGTCAAACTGGGTGAACACGTGGTTCCAGATCTCCAGGTACCGGTCGCAGTCGCACCCCACGGCGCACTCCGGCCTGCCGCATGAAAACTCCGGCCCCTGGTCGTACATGATCTCCGAACAGGGACCGCAGGGGCCCTGGTTCCCCATGAACCAGAAATTGTCGTCCTTCCCGAAACGGAAGATGCGCTGGTCGGGAATGCCCACGAGCTTGTGCCAGGTGTCGTAGGCCTCATCGTCGTCCTCGTAGATGGTCACCGACATGCGGTCCGGCTCGAGGCCGATCACTTCGGTAAGGAACTCCCATCCCCAGGTGATGGACTCCTTCTTGAAATAGTCCCCCCAGGCGAAATTCCCCAGCATCTCGAAAAAGGTGTGGTGCCGGGCCGTGCGGCCCACGTTGTCGATGTCGTTGGTCCTGACGCACTTCTGGGAGGTCACCGCCCGGGGCGCCTCGGGCTTCTGGATGCCGAGGTAGTAGGGCTTGAAGGGCACCATTCCCGCAATGGTGAACAGCAGGGAAGGATCGTCGGGAATGAGCGAAAAGCTCGGGAAATGTTTGCTCCCCTTGGACACCCAGAAATCAATGAATAGCGAACGTATTTCCTTGCCTGATCTCCACTGCATGAATATTCTTCCTCCCTGATTGCTGTCTATGGCCAGTTTGTCATCCCGAGGCCGGCCCTTTGGCCGAGGGATCTCGTTTTTCTGTCATCCTGAGGCCGGCTCTTTGGCCGAAGGATCTCGTTTTTCTGTCATCCTGAGGCCGGCTCTTTGGCCGAAGGATCTCGCCTTTTTGTCATCCTGAGGCCGGCTCTTTGGCCGAAGGATCTCGCCTTTTTGTCATCCTGAGGCCGGCTCTTTGGCCGAAGGATCTCGCCTTTTTGTCATCCTGAGGCCGGCCCTTTGGCCGAAGGATCTCGGGGTTGATTCTGAATGAAGTCAAATACGAGATCCTTCACTTCGTTCAGGATGACAAATCTTCTGTCATCCTGAGGCCGGCTCTTTGGCCGAAGGATCTCGCCTCTCTGTCATCCTGAGGCCGGCCCTTTGGCCGAAGGATCTCGCCTTTTTGTCATCCTGAGGCCGGCTCTTTGGCCGAAGGATCTCGGGGTTGGGTCTGAAGGCCCTAAGACCAGATCCTTCACTTCGTTCAGGATGACAAATCTTCTGTCATCCTGAGGCCGGCCCTTTGGCCGAAGGATCTCGGGGTTGATTCTGAATGAAGTCAAATACGAGATCCTTCACTTCGTTCAGGATGACAAATCTTCTGTCATCCTGAGGCCGGCTCTTTGGCCGAGGGATTAAGCCTCTCTGTCATCCTGAGGCCGGCCCTTTGGCCGAAGGATCTCGCCTTTTTGTCATCCTGAGGCCGGCTCTTTGGCCGAGGGATTAAGCCTTTCTGTCATCCTGAGGCCGGCCCTTTGGCCGAAGGATCTCGCCTTTTTGTCATCCTGAGGCCGGCTCTTTGGCCGAAGGATCTCGGGGTTGAGGGTCTGAAGGCCCTAAGACCAGATCCTTCACTTCGTTCAGGATGACAAATCTTCTGTCATCCTGAGGCCGGCCCTTTGGCCGAAGGATCTCGCCTTTTTGTCATCCTGAGGCCGGCTCTTTGGCCGAAGGATCTCGGGGTTGAGGGTCTGAAGGCCCTAAGACCAGATCCTCCCCCTCCGGGGACGCGATCGCTCCGCTCAGGATGACACCCTCTCTGTCATCCTGAGGCCGGCCCTTTGGCCGAGGGATCTCGGGGTTGATTCTGAAGGCCCTAAGACCAGATCCTCCCCCTCCGGGGACGCGATCGCTCCGCTCAGGATGACACCCTCTCTGTCATCCTGAGGCCGGCCCTTTGGCCGAAGGATCTCGCCTTTTTGTCATCCTGAGGCCGGCTCTTTGGCCGAAGGATCTCGGGGTTGGGTCTGAAGGCCCTAAGACCAGATCCTCCCCCTCCGGGGACGCGATCGCTTCGCTCAGGATGACACCCTCTCTGTCATCCTGAGGCCGGCTCTTTGGCCGAAGGATCTCGCCTCTCTGTCATCCTGAGGCCGGCCCTTTGGCCGAAGGATCTCGGGGTTGATTCTGAATGAAGTCAAATACGAGATCCTCCCCCTCCGGGGACGCGATCGCTCCGCTCAGGATGACACCCCAGGCTCCTCGGGCTTCGCCCTTCGGAATGACAAGCTACTACAACACCCCTACCCCTTCAGCAGATTATCGCGCATTTCCCTCGCCTTGGCGAGGATTTTCTCCGCGTCCGCACCCGGAAACCTCCCGTCCCGGTACAGCCATTTCCCGGCGACCATGGTTCCCGTCACATCGGCGGAGCTTCCGGCATACACGAAGAACTGGGCTGCGTTTTCCCCGTCGATCCCCACGTACTCCGGCCTGTCCAGGTCCACCATCACGAAGTCGGCGGCCCAGCCTTCCCGGATCATCCCCTTCTTTTCAAACCCCAGGGCTTCCGCCCCCTCGAAAGTGGCCATTCGCAGCACATCCCTGGCGGGAACGGCGGTGGGGTCCTTCGCGATCCCCTTATGGACAAGCGCCGCGGACCGCATCTCCCCCCATACGTCGAGGCGGTTGTTGCTGGCCGCGCCGTCGGTGCCAAGGGCGATTTTCCGAGTCTTTTCCATCATGCCCGGCAGGTTCATCATGCCGCTGCCCAGCTTCTGGTTGCTCTTCGGGTTATGGGCGACGGTCATCCGGGAGAAATCCACCTCGTCCAGGACGGCGGGGTCGAGCCACACGCAGTGGGCCAGCACCGCCTGCCGGACCTCCGGCAGGCCCGCCTCCCTGAGATATTCCGCCGGGGTCATTTTCATCTCGTCTTTCAGGTAGCCGGTCTCCCACTCCGCCTCCAGGAAATGGAAGTGGATCCCCAGGTTCCGGTCCTTCGCCGCCGCCACGATCTCCTTCAGAAAGGGCAGAGGCACCGTGTAGGGCGCGTGGGGGGCGAGCTGCACCGTGACGAACTCCTCCCTGCCCTTCCAGGTCTCGGCAAGCTGCAGGCCTTCATCCAGCTTCACCTTCTCCGGTCCCACGATGCCCCGGCTGACGGCGCACTTCATGCCCATCTCCAGGGACGCCTCCACCACTGAATCCATGAAAAAATACATGTCGCCGAAGGCCGTTATGCCGTTCGCCGCCATCTCGAGCAGGGCGAGCATGGTGCCCCAATAGACGTGCTCACTTCTGAGCTTCGCCTCGGCGGGCCAGATTTTCTCCTTCAGCCACTCCATGAGAGGAGCCTCTTCGCCGATCCCCCGCAGCAGGCTCATGGCCGCATGGGTATGGGCATTCACAAAGCCAGGAAGAAGGGCGGACTTCCCTCCGCCGTCCACCGTTTCCGCAGCGGGGGGATTCCAGTCCGGCGCCCCGATGGCGGCGATCCTTCCGCCCTCCACCATCACCGAACCGTACCGGGCCGACTCCATTCCGCCGTCACAGAGCAGAAAGTTCTTCAGCAGAAGGGCCATGTCATTCCACCCAGCTCTTCATATACTCTTCCTGTTCGGGGCTCATCCTGTCCAGCCGGATGTTCAGCGAGGCGAGCTTCGCCTCCATGACGGCCCTGTCGATGGCCTCGGGCACGTCGTACAGCCCCGGCTTCAGGGTGTTCTTCGCCAAAAAGACGGCGGACTCGAGCTGCAGGGCGAAACTCAGGTCCATGATCTCGATGGGGTGGCCGTCAGCGCAGGCCAGATTCACCAGCCGTCCCTCGCCGAGAAGGTGGATGCGCCTGCCGTCCTTCAGGGTGTAGGTCTCCACGCCGGGGCGGGCCTCCTCCACCGAGGACGAAAGGTCGAGGAGGTCGGGCTTGCAGATCTCCACGTCGAAGTGCCCCGCGTTGCCGAGGAGCACCCCGTCCTTCATCTTTTCGAAATGCTCCCGCCGGATGACCCTCGTGTTTCCCGTGAGGGTCAGGAAGATGTCCCCCCGGCACGCGGCATCGTCCATGGAGGCCACTTCATAGCCGTCCATGAGGGCCTCGAAGGCCCGGTGGGGGTCTATCTCCGTCACGATCACCCTGGCGCCCATGGCGGAGGCCCGCATGGCCACTCCCCTGCCGCACCATCCGTACCCGGCGATCACCACGTTCTTTCCCGCCACCAGCATGTTCGTGGTGCGGAGGATGCCGTCCATCACCGACTGCCCCGTGCCGTACCGGTTGTCGAAGAGGTACTTGCTGTGGGCGTCGTTCACCGAAATCATGGGGAAGGCCAGCACGCCCTCATTGGCCATGGACTTCAGCCGCTTCACCCCGGAGGTGGTCTCCTCGGAGCCGCCCCGGATCCCCGGCAGCAGATCCCGCATCTCGCTGTGCACCATGGCAACCAGATCCGCCCCGTCGTCCACAATGATGTTCGGCTTCACGGACAGGGCAGAGCGCACGTTCTCGAAATATTCCTCCGTGGTCATGCCGTGTCGGCTGAAGACGGACACGCCGTTCTCCACCAGGGCGGCGCAGATGTCGTCCTGGGTGGAAAGGGGGTTGCTCCCGGCGGCGGTCACCTTCGCGCCCAGATCCTTCAGCAGGATCAGCAGGCAGGCCGTCTTCGCCTCAAGGTGGAGGCACGCGGAGATCACCGTTCCAGAGAGGGGCTGCTCCTTCCGGTATTTCTCCTCCAGCAGCCGCAGAACGGGCATATACTGCTTCGCCCACCGTATTTTCTTTTCACCGGAAGGGGCAAGGCCCCGGTCCGCGATCTTGTAGTCCATGACTTTAGTCCTCCTTGGGGAAAAGAGCCGATATGGCCGGGCCGTAGGGCGGCCGAAGCACACCCTTTTCGGTAATGACGGCGGATATGAGGTCGCCGTCCGTCACGTCGAAGGCCGGGTTCCACACGGTATAGTCGTCGGGGAGCATGCCGCCTCCCGGAAGGCGCTTCACTTCCTCGGCCTTCCGCTCCTCGATGGGGATCTCCCGTCCCGAGGGGAGGCCGGGGTCTATGGTGGTCAGCGGCGCCGCCACGTAAAAGGGGATGCCGTGATGACGGGCGAGCACCGCCAGGGGATAGGTGCCGATCTTGTTGGCCGTGTCGCCGTTTCCGGCGATTCGATCGGCGCCGACGATCACGGCGTCGATTCCGCCCTTCTTCATCAGGCTTCCGGCCATATTGTCGCAGATGAGGGTCACGTCGAAACCGTCCTCGAGAAGCTCCCATACCGTGAGGCGGGCTCCCTGCAGCACGGGGCGGGTCTCGCAGGAAAAGACCTTTACGTCCTTCCCCGCCTCCCGGGCGGAGCGGATGACCCCCAGGGCCGTTCCATGGCCCCCCGTGGCCAGTGCCCCGGCATTGCAGTGGGTGATCACAGTGCATGCAGGCGGAAGCAGTTCGGCCCCGGCCCTGCCCATGGCCCGGTTGCATTCCAGGTCGTCGGCGAGGATCATCCCCGCTTCGGCGAGGAGGTTCTCGAAAAGGCCGTCGTCGGGAAGGGAGGCCATGGTTTCCTCCATCCGGCGGAGAGCCCAGAAGAGGTTCACCGCCGTGGGGCGGGTCCGTACAAGGCGCATGGACGCGTCAAGGGCCGCCGTCCGTCCGTCCCTGGACGCCATGGCCACGCCGAAGGCGGCGGCTATGCCGATGGCAGGCGCGCCCCGGACGGCGAGGGTCTCAATGGCCACGGCCACGTCGTCGGCGGTGGTGCATTCGAGGAACATCACCGCACCGGGAAGCACCCGCTGGTCGAGAATATAAAGCCGATTGTTTTTCCAGTACAAAACCGGAGGAACCATGAGAAACCTCCTTGTGAAAGCTGATTGTCTTTGTTTGTCATTCTGAGGAGCGTTATTTATCTGTCAACCTGAGGAGCGCAGCGATCGTTTGCCCTTGTTTGTCATCCTGAGGAGCGGTTTCTTTTTGTCATCCCGAAGGAGCGCAGCGACGAAGGATCTCGGGTTGAGGTCTTTCCAGAACCAAGAGCAGATCCTTCGCTCCGCTCAGGATGACAAGCAAAACCTGGAGCTCTCAACTGCGAGATCCTTCCCCTCCGGGGATGCTGCGCGATCACTTGCCCTTCTTTGTCATCCTGAGGCCGGTTTTTGGCCGAAGGATCTCGGCTTGAGGACTGTCAAGAATCAAGAACAGATCCTTCCCCTCCGGGGACGCGATCACTTCGTTCAGGATGACAAGCAAAACCTAGAGCTATCAACTGCGAGATCCTCCCCCTCCGGGGATGCTGTGCGATCGCTCCGCTCAGGATGACAAGCAAAACCTGGAGCTCTCAACTGCGAGATCCTTCCCCTCCGGGGACGCGATCGCTTCGTTCAGGATGACAACCATGGATCCCGCTTCGTTCAGGATGGCACCCGCTTTGTCATCCTGAGGCCGGTTTTTGGCCGAAGGATCTCGGTTTGAGGTCTTTCCAGAACCAAGAGCAGATCCTTCGCTCCGCTCAGGATGACAACCATGGATCCTTCCCCTCCGGGGATGCTGCGCGATCACTTGCCCTTCTTTGTCATCCTGAGGCCGGTTTTTGGCCGAAGGATCTCGGTTTGAGGTTCCCCAGAATCAAGAGCAGATCCTTCACTTCGCTCAGGATGACAACCAAGGATCCTCCCCCTCCGGGGATGCTGCGCGATCGCTCCGCTCAGGATGACAAGCAAAACCTAGAGCTCTCAACTGCGAGATCCTCCCCCTCCGGGGATGCTGCGCGATCGCTCCGCTCAGGATGACAAGCAAAACCTAGAGCTCTCAACTGCGAGATCCTCCCCCTCCGGGGATGCTGCGCGATCGCTCCGCTCAGGATGACAAGCAAAACCTAGAGCTATCAACTGCGAGATCCTCCCCCTCCGGGGATGCTGTGCGATCGCTCCGCTCAGGATGACAAAACCCTTCGCAACGAGACTTCGGACACGACCGCAGCGGCGTCGCCGTCGGCGAACCGCAGGTTTACCCCGTCGCCTTCCGAGAGCATTCCGGCGGAGGTCACGGGTACTCCGTCCTTTTCGCAGAGGCTGTACCCCCGGTCGAAGACCTTCAGGGGCGAGAGGCTGTTCATGGACGCACCGAGAGCGGCGATCCGTTCCCCGGCAGCAGCCACGGCCCTTGCTCCCGCAGCCCCGAGCCTGGAGGCGAACAACTCAGCGCCGGAAACCCGGAGGGCGATTTCCCGTTCCGCCACGGTCCTTCCCCTGTCCTGAAAGGAGGCCAGGTCCTTTTCAAAGGACCGGACTTCCCTTTCCATGGCCGACCGGAGAAGGCGGTGCTTCTGGGCGAGGGAGACAAGAATATCAGCCGAGTCGGGAAAGACCCGCTCCGCCGCGGCCGACGGGGTCGCCGCCCGGACGTCCGCCGCCATGTCGCTCAGGGTTTCGTCGATTTCGTGCCCCACGCCGGATACCACAGGCAGGGGGCAGTTCCGGACCGCCCGGACGACCCGCTCGTCGTCGAAGGGAGTGAGGTCGTCCCTGCTGCCTCCGCCCCGAACCAGGAGGACGCACTCGGCCCCTTCAACCCTTCCGGCATTCGCGAGGGCCGAGCAGATCTCCCCGGGCGCCTCGTACCCCTGCACCTGGGCCGGAACCACCACCAGGGCGCAGGAAGGCATCCGCTTTCCCGCCACCGCAATCACGTCCCGGAGGGCGGCCCCCGTGCGGGAGGTCACCACGGCGACCTTTTCGGGAAATAGCGGCAAAGGACGCTTGAGCCGCACGTCGAAAAGCCCTTCTGCTTCCAGCCGCTGTTCAAGTTCGAGCCGGGCCCGTTCCGCGGCTCCCTGCCCGAGAGGCATCAGGCGGCGGACGATGAGCTGGTAGGCTCCCCGGGGGGGATACAATGAAACGGCCCCTTCGGCAAGGACTTCGTCGCCGTTTCGGGGCCATTGGGGAACATAGGGGAGATAATTCCGGAAGAGAGCGCAGGAAATACGGCTCTCCCCGCCCATGAGCGTAAAGTAGACGTGGCCGCTGGTATGCTTCTTCAGCTCCGCCAGTTCCCCCTTCACGACCACCGACTGCAGGACGGGGTCCTGAAGCAGAAGGGACGAAATGCGGAACGTCAGTTCGTCAACTGTCAGCTGGTGGAGTTTCCGTTCCGTCATGGGGCAGCTCCTGTTCCTTCGCTTCCGATCCTCCGTCCGTGCCTTCGGGATACAGAGCCCGGACAATGCGGCCCAGCACGCCGTTGACGAATTTTCCGGACTCCTCGGCACCGAAGGTCTTGGCGAGCTCCACGGCCTCCGAGATCGCCACAGGAATGGGGATCATGTTCGACATGACCGACTCGAAAATGGCCATCCTGAGAGCCGCCCTGTCCACCGCCAGCATCCGTTCGGGCCGCCAGCCCGTGACGTGTTCCCGGATGAGATCGTCGATCTCCCTCCGCCGTTCCCACGCGCCGCATGTCAAAATTCGGGCATATTCCTGAATCTCCGGGTCATCCTCCGCGGGAAAAAGCTCCAGCGCCTGTTCCGGGGTCTGGCCCCTGCGCAGATCCAGCGAATACAACAGCTGAAGCGCCATCTCCCGGGAACGATGACGCTTCTGCGGCAAAAACGTGCGAATCAATCCATTACCTCCCAGCAATGCCCTTCAGTTTCTCCAGAATCCGCTCGCCTTTCTCGGACATAAGAAAAACGGTGCCAAAATAAAAAGCCGCCCCCCAGAAAAGAGTCCAGAAGAAGGGCCGAAAACCTACCATGAACAGCACGGCGATCGCCGCGCCGAGCAGAGCCCATGCCAGGGGCTTCCTGGCGAGGGCGGACAGTTCTGCCACCGGATCGAAGGGAGTTTTCTCCACCTCGACCCATGATATCCTCACGGAGAAACCCAGTTTCTCCAGCTCTCTGCGAATCCTCCCCTCGGCCGTTTCCATGCCGGGAGGGGTCTGCCCCTTGGGGTAGGAGAGCATGACATAAAGACAATCCTCGCCTGCGGGAAGGGAAACGAGATCACAGTTGAAAGGCTTCGTCAGGTATCGCCTGACGAACTGCCGCATCCCCGCCGCAGAGACCGACACGCCGCCGAGGGTATTCCGCTTCCAGAATAAGTACATATCCACCACCCCTATAAGGAGAAGGGCCGGTCATACATAAAGGAGGGCCGGCCCTCTCAAGGTCCTTCGCTAAAGCTGTTCCACCTCGGGCGGAATCGGTTTCTCGACTTTTTCGGCTTTTCCCGGCTTTTCCGGCTTCACGGCCGTTTCGGTCTCCTCTTCGTCCTCAGCATCGACAAAGGGTTCCGACACACTCACGGGAGGCTCGTACGCCGCGGGCTTCTCTTCTTCGGGCGCAGGCTCGGGGGCAGGCACCGGAATGGGCTTGTCCTGGAAGTAAATACCCTGGACGTTAATGTTCACGGCCTTGACATCATAGCCGGTAAACTGCTCAAGGGTCTTCTTGATTGCTTCCTGCACATCCCACGCGGCGTCAGGAATGCGAAGACCGTATTTCACCAGCAAATAGACGTCCACGGTCACCACGGGGGGGAACTTGTCCTCCACGGAAACGCGGATACCGTCGCTGGCCTTTCTGCCGATGCCGAGCTTTGAGGCTATTCCGGGGCTCGCCGGCTGCACGCCGGGAATTGTTGTAAGGGTCTTCTTGGCCAGCTCCATGATCACTTCTTCGCTGATATGGATGCTGCCGTTCACAGAAGAAATCTCGTCGGGACCTCCCTGTTCAGCCATCTCGCTCAGTCCGCCTTCCGGCCGTCCGATTTCGTCCATTTCCGGTTCCTGCGATTTGTACATCTCACTCATTGCGAGACCTCCCTTCCTGAATTGCGTGGTGATTTACCGGTTCTGCTGCGGGAATTCCTTTCCGCAGCCTGGGCACTGAAGGGCTTCGTCCTCTTCGTACTCCTCGGGCTGGTAATAGAAGATATATCCGCAGGACGGGCACGTCACCGAAAGATAGCTCTCGTCGAAAGTATCCTCGTCTTCGTCTTCGTCCTCATCCTCGTCATCCTCGTCCTCTTCGTCGCCGTAGACCTCTCCGCTGCACTCCGCGAAGGCTCTTTCCAGCGCGTCGAGGTCCTCGTCGAGAAGGGCGCAGTCATCCGCCAGGTCCTCGTAAAGATCTCTCTGCTCCTCGATCAGCACGCCCTGTTCGGCGACTTCCTGGGAAAGCGCGTCGAGAGCATCCACCAAGCCGGCGAAAATCTTGTTCTGCCCCTCATCCTTCACAGGACCCAAACCGTCAAGCAGCCCCTTGAGATAGGCTATTTTCTCCCGTGCGCTCATCTTCATTACCTCCCTTTGTCCGTCTTATTTTTTTGCCCGCTCGAGATACTGACCTGTGCGGGTGTCGACGATAATTGTATCATCCACGTTGATGAAGAGGGGAACGGTGATGGTAATGCCCGTTTCGAGCTTTGCAGGCTTGCCGCTGCTCGAGACGGTATCGCCCTTGAAGCCGGGAGGGGTATCGATCACCTTCATCTCCACGCTCTTGGGAATCTCGATCCCCATGATCTTTCCCTCGAAGAACTCGATCTGGACCTCCATGTTCTCCACAAGATAGTCCGCCACCGTACCCAGGACTTCCCTGGTGATGGGGAGCTCGTCATAGGTGGAAAGATCCATGAAGATGTAGTCGTCGCCGCTCATGTAGCTGAACTGGGCGGGTTTCTCGTCGAAAATGATCCGTTCGAACCGTTCGCCGGACCGGAAGGAGTTCTCGATGATAGAGCCGGACTCGAGGTTTTTCATCTTCGTCCGGACGGTGGCCCCGCCGCGCCCCATCTTGTGGTGCTGAAAATCGATAACTTCCCAGATGCCTTCCTGCCAGCGGATCTTCATCCCCGTGTAGAAATCCGAGGTATCCACAACCTGCGCCATAACACCCAACCTCCCACAATGTACAGCAAATTAAAGTAAAATCAAGGGGTATTCCGCCGGGGGCGAACCGACCCCAAAACCTTTCACATTATACAGGCAACTTGGTTCCTGCGCTACGGAAGCCTTTTGTTTGGGCTGTCATCCCGAGCGAATGCGATCGCGCAAGTTTGCCATTTGCCTGTCATCCTGACGGCGTGCTTTTCCGCCGGAAGGATCTGCTCTTGATTCTAAAGCTCCTCAACCCCGAATCAAACCCGAGATCCTTCGTCGAAAAACCGCTCCTCAGGATGACAAACAAGGGCAAGCCCGAGATTCCTCCCCTCCGGGGACGCGATCGTCGCATAAACCTCGATTTTGCTGTCATCCTGAGCGGAGCGAAGGATCTGCTCTTGACTCTCAACAGCCTCAACCCCGAGATCCTTCGTCGAAAAACCGCTCCTCAGGATGACAACGATTGTTTCACCCTGAGCAGAGCGAGGAATCTTGTTTTGGTGTCATCCTGAGCGGAGCGAAGGATCTCGCAGTTGACTCTGAAGGAGCCAAACCCCGAGATCCTTCGTCGCAAAACCCGCTCCTCAGGATGACAAACAAGGGCAAGCCCGAGATTCCTCCCCTCCGGGGACGCGATCGTCGCATAAACCTCGATTTTGCTGTCATCCTGAGCGGAGCGAAGGATCTCGCAGTTGACTCTGAAGGACCCAACCCCGAGATCCTTCGTCGAAAAACCGCTCCTCAGGATGACAGAACAAAAGGCAACCATCAAAAAAACACGCCCTCCGGAGGAACCCGGAGGGCGCAGTGTGCACCAGCCTATTTCAGAACGAGCTTCTCCACCGTGGTGTCAGGGATCTCAAGGATGTAGGGAATGACGATCATGGCCACTTCCGTCTTGTCCCTGGTTTCCGACTTGTACTTGAACAGCTCTCCCAGGAGGGGAATGTCGCTCAGCAGGGGAACCCTGTGCCTTTCGATCTTCTCCTGGTCCTTGTACAGACCGCCCACCACGAAGGGCTCGCCGTCACGGACACGGATATTGGTGGTGACTTCCCGGTTCGTGGTCTGGGGGAACTGTTCGCCCGCCTGGCCCCGGTAGGTGCCGATGATCTCGCCGGTTTCGATCTTCAGCTCGATGGAGACCATCCTGTCGCGGCCGACTACGGGAGTGAACTCCAGGATGGGGCCCACTTCCTTCTCGCTCCAGGTGGGGTTGCCCGCCTCGTCGCGCTCGGAAATGTAGGGGTAGTTCTCCACCAGCTTGATGACCGCCTTCTTGCCGTCGATGGTGATGATGGACGGGTCGGCAAGCACCTTGCCCTTGTTCTTGGTCACCAGGGCCCGCAGACCGAAATCGAGCAGCTTGGTCAGGTTGCCCGAGGCGATGTTCTTCAGGCCGTCGCCGGTGATGGGCGCCAGGGGCGCCGGGCGGTTGTCTCCCGTCTTCGGGTTGTAGTTGGCGGGCTGGTCGGCATAGACGTAGCCCGTTCCGGCTCCGGCGGAGCTGTAGTTGAACCACCACTGGTTGTACACCGCGTCGATGATGGTCTCCAGCTCTTCCTTGCCGCTGTCGGTCACCTCGATGATCCTGGCCTGCAACATGACCTGCCTGCCCGGATGGTCAACCTGCTGCAGCACCCTTTCCACCTCGAGGAACTGCTCCGGCCTGCCGGAAACATAGAGAGTCCGCAGCCGTTCGTCGATAACCACCTTGCTGACTCCGGCGAGGCCCTGCACCAGGCCGCCCACGGACTTCATGTCAGCGTAGGCGATGCGGTACTGCCTGGTGGACTCCTTGCCGGTGGTCCGCCCGATGCTGTCGGGCGTACCGACGATGATGGTCTTTCCCATGATGGCGTAGCTCATGCCGTACATCCGCATCATGTACCCCATGGCCTCGTTCAGGGGAACGCCCTTCAGGGTCATGGTCACAAGCGTGTTGGGCACCGAGGGATCCGCCACGATGTTCATGTTGGCGTAGGCCCCCAGCATCCGGAAGACGTCCCGGAGCTCCACGTCACGAAGGTCGAGGGTTACCGGAACGGTCTGAGTGAAGGGGTCTCCCGCCACGGGAACAGCGGGAGCCTGGGGCTTCATCAGGTCGGCCTGGATGTTCTCCCTCTCCACGAACCCCGAGGTGCTGAGGCGCAGCACGTACCTGTTCGAGGGGGCCTTCCCCTCCATGCCCTTCAGCGACATGGGGGAGCTCACCCGCATCTTGAAGACCACGTTCTCCCCGCTCTGGTCCGCCCGGACAAGACCCACAAGGGGAAGTCCGAAATCCCGTTCCCACTTCACGGCGGGCAGATAGGCCCCGGCAAGGGTGAAGGTGACCATGTCGGTGCCAAGGGTATCCACCTCGGGAAGAGGAAGGGAGGTTCCCTTCAGCTCGACGATGATGCTGTCGGAACCGAGCTGGCGGACCATGAGCCCGCCCACGGGAGGCAGATGGGCATAGGAGGGCTTTTCCTCGGCCAGTGCAGGAAAATCAGCCGAAAATGCCCCGAAACCGACCAGTGCGAACACCAAAAGGATGAATATCTTCGACAACGTTCTCATAGTATAAAATCCCCCTCTAGAGTCCCGGAGCGAGGTCCAGATTCTTTCCGGACCAGTTGACCGTCACCTTGTCCGGCCCTATCCGGACGACCTTCCCCTCGCCGTTGCTGAAGGAGTATCCGCTTCGTACAATGATCCCCGTGCCCACTCCCTCGATATCCATGATGGCCATGGACTGCTTGCCCGCGACCATGATGGCCCGGACGAACATGATGGGCGGAATCTTCTCCCGCACGTAGGTGGGTATGACCTGGTCCTCGCCGCCCACCGTCACCGAACCCTCGCCGGGCGTCTGGGAGGCCACCGTCACCTTCATGGTGGGGATGAAGGGCTGCCGTGAAGCCTCGATAACCGCGCTCGCAAGGGTCAGGCTCCGGGTGCGGGTATCCACCGCGGTCCTGAAATCGCCGATCACCTTGTCCAGCCGCTGGGCGTCTTTTTCCGACTGGCTCTCGATGGGCGGGATGGTGATGGGCTCCTCATGGTTCAGTTCAATATACTGGCGGAACATATACCCCGACCAGCCGCATCCCGCAAGGAGCAACAGCACCGCTATGGTCCTCAGAATGCGGTATCCGCCTTCCCCGGCCACGAGCCTGGAGGTGAATCCTTCGCTGCGGAGTTCGTCAACCACGGCCATCACCTACTTCTTCAGGACGGACTGGATGACCGCGACGCCCTTCGCGTTCTCCCCGTCCACGGAGTTCATGGCAACGGACGCCACGCGCACCGCCACCTTCAGGTTCCGCCAGTCCGCAAGGGTTCTGACGAAAGAGTAATAGGGACCCTCGAAATCGATCTGCACGCCGCTTCTGCCCGCAGGAGTGTTCGCCGGCTTCACCACGTTGCTCCTGACGCCGTTCTTGGTCAGCTCCTGCTGCACCCATGCGTAGAAATCGACCTCGTTCTCGGGAATGCCGAGCTGGTATTTCTCAAGCTGGGCGATGGCCCTCTTGTAGACGTCGATCTGCTTCATCTGCTCCCGCGCCTGCTGGTCCAGCTTCATGCTCCGGGTCTTGAGTTCGCGAATCTCGGTCTTCAGGCCCTTCATTTCATTGATGTAAAAATACTGTCCGTAGGCGAGACCGCCCACGATGAGAAGAAAAATAAGAAAAAACAGTCCGTCCTTCTTTGCCGAGTTCACCGGATTCCCCCTCCTTCCCCGGGAGTTCTTGCCGAAATGCCGGCGAGATCCCTGAGCATGCACGAAAGGGTGAAATCAACCATGGATTCCTGGTTTTTGACCACCCTGGTGGTCACCGGGAAATCAACCGTGGCCACCACGCCCGCGTCCAGAAGGCCCTTGGCGAACTCCACCACGTCGTTCTCCACGTAGGCGTTGCCCTTTATGGTGGCCTTTCCCGGAACCACCGTCACGGAGGAAATCCACACCCCCAGGGGGAGGGACGTCTCGATGGAGTTCAGGAACTCCAGGGCCGGAAGCTCTTCCTGCAGCAGCTTCAGGGCCGAAACATACACCGCCTCCACGCCAGCGAGCCGCTTGATCTCGTTGGACATCTTCAGGTTCTGCGCCTGCTGAATGGCCACCTGGTCGTTCAGCATGGCCACCTGGGCGCCCATTCCGCTCACCTTCAGGAAGGCAAGGCCGAAGGTCACTCCCCCAACCAGGACAAAGGCAAGGAAAAGCGACACCAGCAGAACCCTCGCGGCATTCACCTTTCTTCTGCGGGCCTCCACCAGTGAGCGGGGCCGCAGGTCCAGTTTCACCTTCATAGTAAATCCCTCACCGCCAATCCGATGGCCGCTTCCCAACCGCTGTTGCCGTCGTCGGGTTCCGCAATGCCCCAGGTCTCCCACACGTTCATCTTCAGCGTCTTCAGCCCCGTTGCAGCCTCGAGAGCCTCCTGCAGCCTGCTGTCCTTCCCGTATCCACCTCCAAGCATAAGCAGATCGACCACCAGTTCGCGATACTGGTTCTTGACGAAGGTAAGGGTATTGCCGATCTCCCGGACGAGGGGCCCATAATCCCGCTCACCCTCCCCTACGGTGGGGATGTCGATCAGGGACGTCCTGTACAGGATGCCGTTGTCCTTGTAGCCCAGCACGAGCTGGGTCACTTCCTTCTCGGCGAAGATGGAAAGGTACCCCTCGGCGTAGGCCGATACCGGCCCCAGACCGGCTCGGAACATGGCCACATTCAGAGGTTCTATGCCTGCCAGGGTCATACCCGCCGAAGAAGCCACCCTCATCAGGGACTCCACCGTCCGGAGCCTGCACGCCGCCACCAGGACCGACATCTTGCCGCCTTCGAGGTTCACCGGGTTGTCCACCCTGGCAATGTCCACGGCCGCGTCCGAGAAGGCGTAGGGGAAGAACTTCTCGAAGTCCCACTTCAGGGCCTCCTTGGCGTCCTCCATCACCATCTCGGGCATCTCGATGACCCTGATCAGGATATCCCTGGAAGGTACTCCCAATGTGACAGGGGCTTTGAAGCCTCCTCCGAGGCTGCCGCCCAGGTTCTCGAAGGCGGGAAGCAGAGCTCCCACGTCGGAGAGGGAATCCTTCCGTATGGCCGTGCCGCCGGTGGCCGTCTGGACCTTGCGGCGCATCTTCAGCCCCGAAAGATCGCCGTCCAGTTCCACGTACCGCAGGTAATCTTCGTGTAAAGCAAGCGCCGCCCTGTTCTGCGATTTGAAGAATGCCGAAGCGCCCATGTCGCGACTTCCTCCCCGCCTGTATGGATGAAATTCAATGTAACTGCATTATACGCTTTTTTTACAATTTCAACAGTTCGTCAAGAAACAATAGGCAAAAACTTTGCAATATCTAAAACACCGCGGGGGCTATCCGGGTGATCTTTTTCCCGTCGAGGAAAAGGAATACACCCTTATCCTTGAACTGTCTGTAAAAATCCTCCGGCGAAAGGTCCTGCTCCTGCCAGTCAACAAACACTGTTTCCGCAGTCCAGAAAAATTTCAGCCTGTCCCTGTTTTCTGTCACTATCTCAATCTGAGAAGGCGTTTTCTGTAAAAAAACGAGATAACCGGACACGTTGTCCACGCCTTCATACTTTGCGGCAAAAACGGGCGAAAGAGAAAGAACGGAGAAAACCGCCGCTAGAAGAATCAGTGCGAAAACATTTTTATTCTTCATGGCTTCCAATCCCTCCAGTAGGTGGGCCTTGTCGACTTGCTCGGAATATCATCCTCCGAGTTCTTGATATGATCCGGCACATCAATGACCATGAGGTTCCCCGAAAGAGTCACATTTCCCATGACCGCGGGCGGGTTTGAAGCCCCGGGATAGCGGGTGACACCGACGTACAGCTTGCCCCCTGACACTGTTATTCCGCTGATTCTCGTGGCATCCAGGGTGACGTATTTGTTCTCGTTCCCGCTTGGATCGATCCATCCGCCGAGACCTGTATCCGCCTTGAGGATGTAAAAATTGCTGTTGCCGATTTCGCAGTTGTCATCAGAGGGAACATAGCTGGCGATGAAAAGATACCCTTTGTACAGTATCGGCGGTGTGGTTACCGTTTCGGTGGACGCGAGAGGCAGGTACCACCCGTTGAGGGCCTGCGCCACGGAGTCCACGTTGTCCCTGTTCAGGCCTTCAAGGTCGGTGTAGGTGGTGTTTGGGCCGGCGGTGTTCCTGTTCAGCGCCACGATGTAGTTTTGCCCCGTCTGTTCGCCGAAGAGACCGTCAGGATCCCCCGTTCCCCAGAAGAGCCATTTCCGGTTCTTGATTATGCCGATCTCAACGGCGTAGGGAATGCCCACAACATTCGAGGGGGTAACCGTTCCGGGCGTAAAGACTCTCTGGAGAGTCCAGTTGTCCGTCGAGGCAGCAGATGCGTCTCCCTCGAAAACCGCTCCCTTGTGGTCACCAAGATAGAAGGTTTTTATCCGGAGCGGACGGGGCCCTGTTTCTATGGAGAGAGGGGCAACAGCCATTCCAAGATCTGCATGGGTCAGTTCCTTGATCCTGGCACCGTTCTCCATGTCGATCACATACACCGCTTTTCCGCCGTCCGTGTCGGTATCGGAATAGGCGTACTGTGCTCCGGCGCCGAACAGGGAGACCCATTTCGTTATCATATCGGTCCCCGAAGGGTTGTTTATGTCCACTGTGCCGATGAACGGGGTGCTCACCGTCAGGCGGAGCCTCCCGAGGGCCGAGGAGTCAGACGCCGCTACAGTGGAGAGAACGGATGTCGCCGGGCCGCCGGAGGCGGCCCACCTGAGGAAGGTCCGGTCGTCGACCGGCCGCACAGCCATGGTGGCCTGGTCGTAGTAATTGTTCTCCAGGGCCCAGAGGAACTTGGGAATGGAAGGATCCGTAATGTCCAGAGCGTACATCCCCGCGCCCGCCCACCCCAGAGAGCCGAGCAGAACCGTCCGGTACGCACCTCCGAAATAGACGTCTTCGGCGACCAGAGGCCCGTCAAGCAGATACTTCGGGATCGAATACTTTTCGTTTGTCACCCAATTTCCTCCGGCATCCACTTTGAGACCGAGAAGGCGCCTGAATGCCAGCACATTGGGAGGAATGAACGCCCATTTTTCCAATCCTTCAACTGTCTGAGGAACAGTGTCGTTATTGTTTTCGGAAGCGAAGGAGTGGACCATTCCGTCGTTGGCGTGCAGATATATGAACTTGCCCCTGTTCTTGTAGGTTTCCGCGAAATTGCGGTAGGCCTGGTCTTTCAGGAGGCTCTGCGGCGCCCCCACTTCCACGAGCCCGACATGATAAGGATCGCCGAGTTTCCACCGTTCAGAGCCTTCGGTTTCGTCCCATACGTCAAGTCCCCTCACCCAGTTTATGAACTGGGCGAGTTTCGTATTTGGAAGCACAGTCGTGGTGATCGGACCGGCCAGAAGGGGCCGCAGGGCTTCAACCTGGGTACTGAGGAAATGCTTCAGATTGCTGCCCGAAAGACTTGACGTAGTCCTGCCGTCCCAGTCGGCAGTGTAGATCTGCCTATTCGAGGAAAGCAAATTAGGGTTGTCACGAAGCTTTGCTCCAGCTTCCCAGTTGGGAGCCGTACTCATTACATCGCCGGAAATGGTGTAGCTGTAGAGATACCCCGTCCACTGCTGGTCCGATTTCGGTTTGAAGCCGGTTGAATAAACTTTTCCTTCACTGACGGCGGTCTTGGGAGGATTCACTAGCGGGGCGCTTCCTGTGGCGGCGAAGTCCTGTATAGTCTGGAATATTTCCTTGAAGGCCGCAAGCAGTCCCTCCATGTCTGTGGCAAAATACGCCTTTTCCGTCTGGCCGTTCGCCGCCATGGTATTGAGCGTGTCCCTGAGAGATGTCTGGTCGTCGGGGTCGATCAGGCCGATGACGAAGGTCTTGATCTTCTTTGCCTGCTTTCCGTTCGGCAGGGTGATCGTCATATTATAAAGATTGGTTACGGCCGTTCGTTCATTCGATCCGTCGTTGTTGGCCCCGTCGGTCAAAACAATGAGCCAGTTGTCCTGGCACCAGTCGGTTACCACTCCGGAGGCGGCAAAATATGCCCGAGCCGATTCGCTCGAATTGAACCAGATCGAAGTGGCAAGGGGAGTATTCCCGTCCGCACGGAACTCGGGGTTTGAAGCCGTCTCCGTTCCGTCGAACCATTGTTTGATGCTTTCCAGGTGTTCAGGCCCCCCCGGTAATTTCGTGGTAGAACCGAAATTGACGCGGAGCATGGCTCTGTCGGTGCTGCTGCTGGGATATTTCCAGGAAATGCGCTGCTGGGATCCACCGGAGGTAGGAGTCCAACGGTAGTATGATGAAGTGCTCCCTGAAGAAAATTCCGTCTGCCTGTAGCTCGCCAGCGCAAGGCGAAGATTCCCCACAAGGGTGGAGTCGGTGAGTATGCGGTACATAACGTTCTTCAAAGTGTACATTCTACTGTCGTTGGGGTATTTGTACTTGTTTTTCGTCTCAGTATATGTGCCATACTTCTGAAGATACCAGGCACCGCTTTGCCAATCCCACCGGTATCCTGAAGGAGGCTCGGGTTTGTTTTCATTTTCTCCTACATCTCTCCAGAAAAACAAGAGATAACGAATTTGGAGACGACCACCAGACGTGTTCAACCTATAGTCACCAGGAAGAAATCCTCCGTCCATGGAATTATTCCAGCCTTCAAACGTTTCTGTAACCACATCGTAAGAAAAGTACGATGTGTTGCCCGGAAGGATCTCTTCCGGGATAAACCGCAGCAGAGGGTGGTAATTGTAATCAACTGATGCGTCATTGTTGCCGGTTGTATTGCGGCCGCTATTCTGATCTGCCCCGAAATAGTTATATGTTGTCGAACCGCCGAAATTGTAGGGGTTCGTCCCGTCCCCGTAGGTGGAAGTGCTGCTTCTCATCCTGTATGCCATGGAGCCGCTGGTGTCGATGAGCAGCAGGACATTCGGCTCAACAAGGTTCGTAAAGCCGAGAGGGGTGTCTTTGTCGGCAGAAAAAAGATCCGTCTTTGGGGCAAACTCCGCGAAAACGGCTGAAGAACCTATGGAAAGCAAAAATATAACAATCAGGCTCCGGAAGACAGGAAATCCGAACGAAAGGCCGCTCTTATTCTTCATTTTCTTCACCTCCGAATTTACCTTGCCATCAGAATTCCCTGTTCCACACGCTTCGTCAGGTCGTTCAGGGTCGCCTCGCTGCGGATCAGGTAAGAGCCAAGCAGCGAAGAATCGGGATCGGCGGCCCCGGTGTCACCCTCGGCCGCATTTGAGCTTGCATAGGACTGGGACGATTTTATGCTGCCCCCCTCCTGGGTCTGGAAAATCCTCGGGGGTATCCCCGGAACAAAATCAAGAGCACTGGTATATTCATAGGCGAGATCAAAAATGCGGACTTCCACCGTTATACCATCGAGAGTAAAGTTTATGGGATTTCGCACCAGAAGCTCCGGGAATCCCGGGGCCGTAACGGCGGAAATATCGCCGCTCGTGGTGGTGAGGGCAGGCAGTTCACCGGCGTCAACCCGGGAGAGTAACCAGGTCTTCCCCCGCTCGACTCCCGCAAGAGCGGCATTGATCCTAAGCTCGTCGTCGGTCTTCATTTTTGTCGTGGTCATCATGTTCTCTATAAAATAAAACGAAAGAGCCACCAGCGCCCCGGCCACAAGAAGAACAATCAGCGTGAGGGGCAGGGCCATTCCTGCTTTCCGACCAGGAACCATCATCATGCTCTTCCTCGCAATGATCTTCAATTTCGTATCCTCCATGTTCTGGTGACAGCGGCATAACGGAATTTCCTGTTTGCGGGCATAGGACCGTCCCAACCGGGAATGGAGCTCATATATTCGACGTTGTGCTCCACAGAACCTTTGGCCAGCACCGTCACCCTGAGGAGCCGGTCCGCAGTGAACTCAAACCGGATGTTCTCTATGCCCTCAACGACAGGGCTCCACGGTTCATTTACGGCAAGGCCGTCCGAAAGATGTTTCACGTTCAGGTTTTCATTGGAAATCTTTATCTTCACCGCCCTGACGTAATGCAACTCGTCAAAGGCAGATACTTTCTGAGCCGTTCTTGCAGCAAGGGTGACCTTCTTTCCGTCCGAAGGATTCACCGCATTGATAAACATGGGGGCGGTGCTTCCCGGAAAAGAAACCCAGCTTTTCATAGAATTCGAGTCTTTTACAAAAAGGGCCGCAGGAGGAGCATCGGTCAGTTCTATTTCTGTACCGCCGCTGTCTACTTCATAATCGTTCTCCACGCCTATCCCCGAAGGAACGGCGTAAACGAGCCAAAGCGCGGTGCCGGAAATATCGTCCGAGTTAACCTCTCCGGCCACGACTATATCACCGGAGGCAATTTGAACCGGGCCGGTAAACTTTTCCAGCACATTTGCAGGCAAAAGAGTAGAGGCTGTTTTAGAAACTCCAGCCGTTGAAGTAAAAGCCGTCTGGAACGGCGTCTCCCTGTTGGGGAGCCCCAGAGCCGAGGAGGAAATATAGGGCTGGATTGCGGCCAGCGCAACCTGCCCGCGCTGCTTAGCCTCCATCATGTCCTGATGGAATTTGTAACTTTCAAATACCGAGAAAAAAAGGGTCATCACAGCAGACATTACCACTCCGAGGATCAGAATGGAGATCAGTATTTCGACGAGGGTAAAAGCCTTTCTCCGCATTCTCTTCATCTCTGCCATCCCCTCATTTTACCGCGGTAATCCTGGCGTTTCTGCTGAGATCCCGCTCAAGCCTGATTTGGGATTGCTGCGTTATTCCTCCCCAGGAAACTTCGACTACAGCATTGCCCCTTGCAAAGGAACGGTCGAAGGAAACCGTGTAGATGCCTCTGTTTTCAGATGAGGCTATGTCCGCTGAAGCGGCCTCGAGGATATCGAGACGGTCTTGAGCAAGGGAAAGGGCCTGTTCCTTCTGTACGGTCTGCAGGGCGAGCTTGGAGGACATAATGGGCACCAACGCCATAGCCAGGAGCGCTATGGCGAGGATAAGAAGGGCTATAATGCTCTCGGCCAGGGCAAAGGCCTTTCTCTTTTTTCGGGTGAAAGCATTCGGTTTTTTTCTCAACGTGCTCTCCCTTCTTTCATCCCCGGAACTGTGGCTGTGTGTCTCATGATTCTCTAATCCCAAAAGTAAGTTTCCTAAAAAACGTGATTCCCTGGAGAGTGTCAGGATCTGCTTTGCGTTCTCGAGTTTTCAATTATCTTTTGTGTCATCCTGAGGCCGGGGGCATGGCCTAAGGGTCTCACCCTTAGGAAAACCAAGAATCAGAACCGAGGTCCTTCGCTGTGCTCAGGACGACAACTCCTCAAAACCAGATTCCCCCCCGGGGGATGATCCCTCCACCTCGCTTGGGTGCTTCGCAATCACGATCAGGCTGCGCCCTTCGGAATGACAAACCAAAGACTCACACTTCGGAATAACAGACCTTGGCTCCGCCATTCGGTATTAAAGGGGCAAGAGGCGTCCTTCGGAATGACAGGGCAGTGTTTTACTTGACTCTCATGCCCACGATCATATCGGTGACGACGAAGGGTCGCTCGGTTGCCGTAAAAAATGCCCCCGGGTCGCCTGCGCCGAGCAGGGCCGTGCTTTCCGCCATATCTGCCAGCTTCTTTTTGCACCCCTCGGTGGCCATCAGGGGAATGCCACCGCCGGCCGGGAGTGTGTAGAGCATCCTCAGGACATACCATTTGAATTCAAAGGTCGGTATGGCTCCGCCGCCGCCGGACATGTCGGGAAAAATGTAGAAGAAGTCCCGTGTCTCGTCCACGGGGCGGTCCATGAATTTTTCAAGGTGCTTGATGCTGTTGACTCCAATGAGGGGAGTGAGATCCCTCTTGGGGTTGTCGGCGTCGAACATAAGAGCAGCAGCCTTCATGGTGCGAAGGTCGTTGATGATCACCGTAGCGTCGGCGCTGTCCTGGCCCTTGCTACGAACAAGCAACATAGCCCCGGCGAGGATGCCGATTATGATGATGACGATCAGAAGCTCCACAAGGGTAAAACCGGAACGATTTGAACTATGCACTCTCCTGCCCCACGCAGTGTTCATTTTGATGACTCCTCTCTTTTTTCTTGTGGAAATACCGGGGGCCCGAAGGCCCCCAGCGCAGAGGAATTACTTAACTCTCATATAAACAGTGTCCTTAGTTGTTTTAACAGGTGTGGTGCATTCCTCTTCTTCATATAGACCAGAAGACTCCCCTACGTCAGCGAGTTTCGCCCCAACACCGTCAGGGATATTTGTTGCAATTATACTAACCACAGCATCACCACTTGCAAGGCCAATTCCGTAACCGTATTTTGCTTTAGAAATGTCTCTATCCATGTAATCTTTCAATTGAGTTTGTGTATCATCAGGATCATAGTCAGCACTAGCTGCGAATCCCCAGCTTGTTGTGTCAGCATACTTCATCAATGCTGCAGCCTTGATGCTTCTCATATCACTCACGATCTTCGTCGCTTCGGCCTTGTCGGTTCCGCTGCCGGCCACGAGGAGCATGGCTCCGGCCAGGATGCCGATGATGATGATGACGATCAGCAGTTCGACAAGGGTGAATCCTGTGCGCTTCTTCATAACTTTTTTCATGGGTTTTCCCCTCCTGTATGATGGTGTGTTTCACTTGGTGCCTGTTACGTATTATGTTTACCGCTCATTTTCGGGCGGATTGTTTTTGGGCGCGGTGGGGCAGAAGCAAGAGTTAAATGCGAGATCCTTCCCCTTCGGGGATGCTGCGCGATCCTCGCTTCGCTCCTCAGGATGACAGACCTAAGGCGAGATCCCTCACTTCGTTCGGGATGACAACAAACCGAGATCCTTCGTCGCTTCGCTCCTCAGGATGACAAACCCCTAAGGCGAGATCCCTCACTTCGTTCGGGATGACAACAAACCGAGATCCTTCGTCGCTTCGCTCCTCAGGATGACAAAACCTAAGGAGCGGTCCTTAGTGTTACTCAGGATGACAAGCTTTTTCCGATCCTCCCCTTTCTCCGATCGTCCGGTTCACCTCTTCTCTACATCATGGTCTGTATGGCGGTGACGATGGGCGTGAAGATGGCCAGCGCCACCAGGGCGACGATGCCGCCGACGAAGATGATCAGTACGGGCTCCAGTATGGAGGTAAGGCGCTTGATTTTTTCGTCAAGCTCCATTTCGAACCACCCGGCGACCTTGTCCAGCATGGTTTCGAGCTGGCCGGTTTCCTCGCCCACCTTCATCATGTGGGCGATCATCACCGGGAAGACGGGGATGTTCTTGGCCGTGTCGCCCAGGGAGGCGCCCTTGCGGGCGGCGTCCCGGAGGGAGGTGTAGGCTTTGCCGATGACTGCGTTGTCGGTGACTTCGGCGGTCATCTCCAGGGACTTGAGAATGGGCACGCCGGAGTCCACCAGGGAGGCGAGGGTCCGGTTGGACCGGGCCATGGCGCTCTTGAAGAAGATGTCACCCACCATGGGAAGGCGGAGCTTCATGGCGTCCATGGCGGGCTTGGTGTCCTTGTTCTTTGCGAGCATGGAGACGGCCACTCCGAAGAGAAGGACGGCCAGCAGGGGGATGTACCAGAATTCGGCCATCCACTCCGAGAAGTTGAACACCTGGACGGTGAGGGTGGGCAGAGGGACGTTGAGCCCCCGGAAGACCTGGGAGAACCGGGGCATGACCACGGTGACCAGGATGTAGAGGATGAAGAAGGCGAAGAGGATGACCACCGCGGGGTAGGTCACGGCGGAAACGATTTTCCTGCGGAGTTCGTCCTGGCGCTCCAGGAAGGTGGCCAGGCGGTCGAGGGATTCGTCGAGCTTGCCGCCTTCCTCGCCTGCGGAGACGATGGAGACCATGAGGGTGGAAAATTCTGCCCTGGTCCGCAGCGCGCCGCTGAGGGAGAATCCGCCGTCCACGGCCATCTTGACCCGGCGGATGGAGTCGGCGAGGCGGGGGTTCTTTGTCTGGTCCACGAGGATGTTCAGGGCGTTGCCCAAGGTCACGCCGGCCTTGATCATGGTGGCGAGCTGCCGGAAGAAGATGACCTTGTCCCTCAGGGGGACGGAGCCCATGCGATGGAGAATTTCCCGGAAGGATTCGCCGCCCTTTTCCCTTCCGCTGCGGGTGAGGGTGATGGGCATCATGCCCCGTTCCCGCATGGTGGCAACGGCGGCATCCTGGGTATCTCCCTGGATGACGCCCTCGACGATTTTTCCTTCAGGTGATCGCGCCTTGAATTTGAATTCCATATTCCGTCACCTCGGCTCGTCTTTCTTGTATACCGACTTTTCCCCGGACATTCAGGTTATTTTTGAAATAGTATTCACAGTTTGGATTCTAACAAACGCCCGCCCCCGTTAAAATAGGGCTTCAGACTCATTCTGCAGGGGTTTTGGCGTCAGTTCTGGCCGAAGAGGATCCTCTGGAGATCCTTGGGGTCGTAGGCGTAGGCCATGGCGGTATCCACGGGAATCAGTCCCTCGTTGACCTTGTCGGCGAGGCACTGCTCCATGGTGTGCATTCCCGAGCTTGCCCCCGTCTGGATGAGGGTCTTGATCTGGTTGGTCTTGCCCTCCTTGATGCAGTTCCGCACGGCGGGGTTGGCGAAGAGGATTTCCGTGCCCACCACCCGGCCGCCCGTGGGGCGGGGGATGAGCTGCTGGGAGCATATCCCCACGAGGACGGCGGAGAGCTGGATGCGGATCTGCTGCTGCTGGTGGGGAGGGAAGACGTCGATGATCCTGTCGATGGACTGGGCGGCGTCCTGGGTGTGGAGGGTGGCAAAGACCAGGTGGCCCGTTTCGGCGGCGGTGATGGCCGAGGAGACGGTCTCCAGGTCGCGCATTTCGCCGATGAGGATGACGTCGGGGTCCTGCCGGAGCACCCGCCGGAGGGCCTCGGCGAAGCTGCGGGTGTCGATGCCGACCTGCCGCTGGTGGATGATGGATTTCTGGGATTTGTAGACGTATTCCACAGGATCCTCGATGGTGACCACGTGGTCACGCCGCTTGCGGTTGACTTCGTCGATGAGGGCGGCGAGGGTGGTGGTTTTGCCGTGGCCGGTGGGACCGGTGACGAGAAAGAGGCCCCTGCGCTGTTCGGTGACTTCGACCAGGCACCGGGGCAGGCCCAGTTCCTCGATGGACCGGATTCTCATGGGGATGAGCCGGAGGGCCAGGGTCATGTTGCCCGATTCGAAGAAGCAGTTTCCCCGAAAGCGGGCTTCCTCCCCCGTGGGGGCATGGTAGGTGAAGCTGAAGTCGTATTCCCTGCTCTGCCGGTAGGAGGCCATCTGCTCGGGCAGCAGGATGTCGGATATGGCCTGTTCCACGTCCTCCTGGGCAAGGGATGGGAGTCCCGCCACCGGATGGAGGTCGCCGTCGATCCGGAAGCACGGAAGATGACCGACGCCGAGGTGAAGATCGCTTGCGCCCGAACGGAGCACTTCCGCCAGTAGATCGTGTATCCTGATTTGCATTTCGTTCACCTCGCCTTATTTAAAAGGTGGTCGTCAGAACTTCTTCCACGCTTGTTCTGCCTTCGAGTATCTTGCGGATGCCGGATTTTCTGAGGCTTTTCATGCCGTTGTTGAGCGCTTCCCTTCTGAGGACGTCGGCGGATGCTCCTGAGACGATGAGCTGCCGGATGGAATCGGTTATGGCCATGATCTCGAATATGGCGGACCGGCCGCGGTATCCCGTGCCCCGGCATTCGTTGCACCCCACCGGGCGGAATACTTTTGTCCCTGCAGGGACGTCCAGGGTTTCGGCGACTTTTTCGGGCAGTTCGTATTCTTCCTTGCAGGCGCTGCACAGGCTCCGGACGAGGCGCTGGGCGATGACGGTGAGCAGGGAGGAGGATACGAGGAAGGGCTGGATGCCCATGTCGATGAGCCGAATGGCGGCGCTGGGGGCGTCGTTGGTGTGGAGGGTGGAAAGGACGAGGTGCCCCGTGAGGGCGGCCCGGATGGCGAGCTGGGCCGTTTCTCCGTCCCGGATCTCTCCCACCATGATCTTGTCGGGGTCCTGGCGGAGGATGGAGCGGAGGGTGTTGTTGAAGTTGAGGCCCGCCCGTTCGTTGACCTGGACCTGGCCGATGCCGAAGATGGTGTATTCCACGGGGTCCTCCACGGTGACCACGTTGACTTCCGGCCTGTTGATCTGTTCGAGGACCGAGTAGAGGGTGGTGGATTTTCCGCTTCCTGTGGGCCCCGTGACGAGGACGATGCCGTAGGGGGCGTTGCAGACCTGGTCGACGAGCATTTTGTCGTCGGAGTCGAGGCCGAGCTTGGTGAGGCCGACCATGGCGTTGCCCTGGTCGAGGATACGGATAACGATCTTCTCACCATAGATGGTAGGCAGGGAGGAGACCCTGAGGTCCACCCTGCGGCCGAGGACCTTGATGAGGATTCGTCCGTCCTGGGGACGCCTTTTTTCCGAGATGTCCATGGCGGACATGATTTTCATCCGGGAGGAGACGGCAGGGTGCAGGTGTTTGGGGAAGTCGAAGGCGTTGAAAAGCTGGCCGTCGATGCGGTACCGCACCCGGGTGTTCTTCTCGAAGGGCTCGATGTGGATGTCGGAGGCGCCTTCTCTGACCGCCTGCTCGATGACCTGGTTCACGAGCTGTATGACCGGCGCGTCGTCGGGGTTGGCTTCCCCCATGGCCTGGGTGAGGTCGATGTCTCCCACGGCGGTGTCCATGAGCTCGAGGCTTGCGTCTTCCATGGACTCCTGGATGCTGTAGAGCCGTTCGAGGTTCCGCTCGATTTCCGACGGCGACGCGATGCCCACTTTTATGTCCATGCCGGTGAGCATGCGTATTTCGTCCTGGGCTATGATGTCCAGCGGGTCGGACATGGCAATCAGAAGGGTATTGCCGTCCTCGACGGAGAGGGGGATGGCATGAAGGCGCCGGGCCACGTTCTCCGGTACCATCCGAAGGGCTTCCGGCATGGGCCGGTACCGGGACAGGGAGTAAATCTGGAGCTTGAGGAGGGCACTCAGGGCGTCGAGGAGCTTCCCCTCGGTGAGGGAGCCGTTCTTGACCAGCGTTTCACCGAGCCGCAGGCCGTTCGACTTCTGTTCGGCAAGGGCTTGTCCGAGTTGTTCCGGGGTTATGGCTCCCGATTCGACGAGAAGATCTCCCAATCGCAGCGCTTTGGTCATATGATCTACCGCCCAGCATTGTTTGATAGTTACATTACAATGATGATAGCGCAAGAATGGTGATTACACAACGTGATACGTCAGAAATGTGGCGGATATTATTGCCGTACAGTTTGTTTTTTTAAGGGTTTTAAGGGGTGGGAATCCTCAAATCAAAAGCAGAATCGTCGCAGTTGAGGGCACCATGTTTTGGCTGTCATCCCGAGCGGAGCGATCGCGTCCCCGGAGGGGAGGGATCTGCTTTGGGTTTGCCCTTGCTTGTCATCCTGAGGGCGGGTTTTGCCCGAAGGATCTCGGGTTTGAGAAATCCAGAACCAAGAGCAGATCCTTCGCTCCGCTCAGGATGACAAACAAGGGCAAACCTCAAGACCGGTGGTTTATGGCTTTGTCATTCCGTGCAAAGGAGGAATCTCGGGTTTGAGGGCGTTTAGAATCAAAGACAGGTTTTATGGTTGGTTTTGTCATCCTGAGGGCGGGTTTTGCCCGATCGCGTCCCCGGAGGGGAAGGATCTCGGGTTTGAGAAATCCAGAACCAAGAGCAGATCCTTCGCTCCGCTCAGGATGACAAACAAGGACAACTCCGAGGTCCCTCGATCGCTTCGCTCGGGACGACAGGCAAAAGTAACCCCAAGACCAGGTTTATAGTTCTGTCATCCTGAGGGCGGGTTTTGCCCGATCGCGTCCCCGGAGGGGAAGGATCTCGGGTTTGAGAAATCCAGAACCAAGAGCAGATCCTTCGCTCCGCTCAGGATGACAGACAAGGGCAACTCCGAGGCCTCTCGATCGCTTCGCTCGGGACGACAGGCAAAAGTAACCCCGAGGCCAGGTTTATAGTTCTGTCATCCTGAGGGCGGGTTTTGCCCGATCGCGTCCCCGGAGGGGAAGGATCTCGGGTTTGAGAAATCCAGAACCAAGAACAGATCCTCCCCCTGCGGGGATGCTACGCGATCGTCGCCAAAACCGCTCCGCTCAGGATGACAAACAAGGACAACTCCGAGGTCCCTCGATCGCTTCGCTCGGGACGACAGGCAAAAGTAACCCCGAGGCCAGGTTTATAGTTCTGTCATCCTGAGGGCGGGTTTTGCCCGAAGGATCTCGGGTTTGAGAAATCCAGAACCAAGAATAGATCCTCCCCCTCCGGGGATGCTACGCGATCGTCGCCAAAACCGCTCCTCAGGATGACAGACAAGGGCAACTCCGAGGCCGATTCGAGCGGCGGGTAGTTTTCTCTTGAAGTTTTACCCTCCCGGTGCTATTGTTTCATGTAACGAATTCGATGAAAGGGAGGATTGCGATGGGTATTCAAACCAGGGACCGTGTCCGGAAGCACAGAAAGTTGATGGCTCAGTCAGGAATGCGGCCCATACAGATTTGGGTCCCTGACACAAAGAGGCCGGAATTTGTCCGGGAATGCCGCCGTCAATCCCTGTTGCTTCAGAACGATGTTCAGGAACGGGAGGTTTTGGACTTTATCGCCGCCGCATCGGACACTGAGGGCTGGGAATGAGGCGGGGCGATCTTATTACCATCGCTCTCCAGGGTGATTATGGCAAACCCCGCCCTGCTCTCGTGATTCAGTCCGATTTGTTCAATGAGCATCCTTCCGTTACGGTTCTTCCTGTGACCAGCGACCTTCGGGATGCGCCGATTTTCCGGGTTGCTCTTGAACCTGGTGAGAAAAACGGCCTCACAAAACGGTCGCAGGTCATGGTAGACAAGGCTATGACGATTCCCCGGGAGAAGGCGGGTGAGCCCTTCGGGCGGATAAGCGATACGGAGATGCTCACCGTGACTAGGGCTTTGGCCGTGTTTCTGGGGTTTGCTTAGGCGAAAGTCTGTTTTACCCATTGGTGTCATACCGAGCGAAGGCGATCTCGTTCCCGGAGGGGAGGGATCTCGGGGGTGATTCTGAAGGCCCAAAGTGCAGATCCTTCGCTCCGCTCAGGATGACAGACCTAAGAGCAGATACCTCCCTCCGCTGCGCTCTGGATGCTGCGCGATCGTCGCCAAAACCGCTCCTCAGGATGACAAACAAGGGCGGATCCCTCGGTCCCCTGCGGGGATGCTCCCTCCGCTGCGCTCTGGATGCTGCGCGACCGCGAGCGCATTTGTGTGTCATCCCGAACGGCCGAAGGACGGAGGGATCTCGGGGTTGGGTCTCTCCAGAATCAAACCCGATATCCTCCCCCTGCGGGGATGCTGCGCTATCGTCGCCAAAACCGCTCCTCAGGATGACAAACAAGGGCAGATCCCTCGGTCCCCTCCGGGGATGCTAGGCGAGCGCTTCGCTCGGGATGACAGACAAGAGAGCACGAAAAAAGCGGAGAATCTCCGGCTGTGGCCGGAAACTCTCCGCTTCTCAATGCTCTGTTTCAACTGTAATCCAATAAAAAAAGGACTTCCGGCAGCGTCCTACTCTCCCACGGATAGCCTCCGCAGTACCATCGGCGCTGGAGGGCTTAACTGCCGGGTTCGGCATGGAACCGGGTGTGACCCCTCCGCTATGACCACCGGAAATCCAATTCATGTATCCCCATGAATCAAACTCCTTCACAAAATGAAGAAAAACTGAAAAGCGAGGAAAAGGCCTCGGCGTATTAGTACCGGTCAGCTCAACCCCTCTCAGGGCTTACACCTCCGGCCTATGTATCCTGTATTCTCCAGGACGCCTTACTTCCTTAAAGGAATGGGGTATCTCATCTTGAAGGCGGCTTCCCGCTTAGATGCCTTCAGCGGTTATCCGTGCCGAACATAGCTACCCGGCTTATGCAACTGGCGTCACAACCGGTACACCAGCGGTTCGTCCACTTCGGTCCTCTCGTACTAGAAGCAGATCTCCTCAAATACCCTACGCCCGTGGTGGATAGGGACCGAACTGTCTCACGACGTTCTAAACCCAGCTCACGTACCGCTTTAATGGGCGAACAGACCAACCCTTGGGACCTGCTTCAGCCCCAGGATGCGACGAGCCGACATCGAGGTGCCAAACCTTGCCGTCGATGGGAACTCTCGGGCAAGATCAGCCTGTTATCCCCAGGGTAGCTTTTATCCGTTGAGCGACGGCCGTTCCATTCCGCACCGCCGGATCACTAGCACCGACTTTCGTCCCTGATCGACCCGTCGGTCTCTCAGTCAGGCCACCTTATACGCTTGCGCTCTCGCGGGCGGTTTCCATTCGCCCAGAGGTGACCTTCGCGCGCCTCCGTTACTCTTTGGGAGGCGACCGCCCCAGTCAAACTGCCCACCTGGCAGTGTCCCCCCCGTCGTTTCAGACGCAAGGGGTTAGAATTCCGTCATCCCAAGGGTGGTATCCCAACGGCGACTCCGCGAACGCCGAAGCGCTCGCTTCTCTGTCTCCCACCTATCCTGTGCATGACATGACAAAATCCAGTACCAGGCTACAGTAAAGCTCCATGGGGTCTTTCCGTCCCACCACAGGTACCTGGTGTCTTTACCAGGACCACAATTTCACCGGGTCTCCCGTCGAGACAGCGCTCAGATCGTTACACCATTCGTGCAGGTCGGAACTTACCCGACAAGGAATTTCGCTACCTTAGGACCGTTATAGTTACGGCCGCCGTTTACTGGGGCTTCATTTCAAAGCTTCGCCTTGCGACTAACCTCTCCATTTAACCTTCCAGCACCGGGCAGGTGTCAGTCCCTATACTTCGGCTTGCGCCTTATGCAGAGACCTGTGTTTTTAGTAAACAGTCGCCTGAGCCTGGTTTCTGCGACCTCTCTCAGCTCCAACAGCATTGTTTTCACCAGAGAGGCACCCCTTCTCCCGAAGTTACGGGGTCAACTTGCAGAGTTCCTTAACGAGAGTTATCCCGCTCACCTTAGCCTGTTCAGCCAGCCCACCTGTGTCGGTCTCGGGTACGGGCACAAAAAGACCTCCCTAGCAGCTTTTCTCGGCAGTCGAGCGTCAATGGCTTCAACTCCATTACAGAGTCTCCCCGTCAGGTCTCGGCTCAGTCAGGCGGATTTCCCTGCCCAACACGCCTACTCCCTTGACCCGGGACTTCCATCACCCGGGTCCACCTAGCTTCCTGCGTCACTGCTTCAGTCAAACGGTCCCTCCGCGGGGCAGGAATATCAACCTGCTGTCCATCGACTACGCCCTTCGGCCTCGCCTTAGGTCCCGCCTTACCCTGGGTGGATTAGCCTTCCCCAGGAACCCTTGGGCTTCCGGTGAGTATGTTTCTCACATACTTTGCGCTACTCATGCCGGCATTCTCACTTCCATGCAGTCCACCGAACCTTACAGTTCGACTTCTCCCCACATGGAACGCTCCCCTACCGATTCATACCATAAGTACAAATCCCGCAGCTTCGGCGCTATGCTTAGCCCCCTGTATTTTCGGCGCAGAAATCCTCGACCAGTGAGCTGTTACGCACTCTTTAAAGGATGGCTGCTTCTAAGCCAACCTCCTGGCTGTTTGGGCATTTCCACATCCTTGCCACACTTAGCATAGCCTTTGGGGCCTTAGCTGACGGTCTGGGCTGTTTCCCTCACGACCACGAAACTTCTCTCCCGTAGTCTCACTCCTATGGTCCAACATGATGGTATTCGAAGTTTGGTTGAATTTGGTAGGACCCCAGTCCCCCGCGTCCATCCAGTGCTCTACCCCCATCTGTCATCCATAAGGCTGCACCTAAATGCATATCGGGGAGAACCAGCTATCACCGCACTCGATTAGCTTTTCACTCCTATCCACA
>Ga0228536_1000238_pt1 | contig 133202 bp, 121 predicted proteins | sample SJ1Smetagenome_FD_168611 | JGI IMG/M metagenome (GOLD analysis project Ga0228536, IMG submission 168611) | Enriched culture of PCE-dechlorinating microbial communities from Ithaca, New York, USA - SJ1.S | ecosystem: Engineered > Modeled > Simulated communities (microbial... > Unclassified...
AAAATTTATCAAGCTTAATTGCATCTCAGTCATTGTAGGGTCACACAGGGTACATGATTATCATAATATTAATAATTTGTGATAGAATGTGCCCTGCCTACATCACTTATTTAGGAGCTTGTGCCCAGGAAAGTATAATATCTCGGACTGTTTACTCTAAAATGGGATTTGTAATGAAATTCTTCGCAGTTTTTCTGATGATGCTGTTGTGCGCCCCAGCCCTTGCCTCGACGGAATCGAGCGGGGTTGAGGCCACCACAGCCGTGACTTTGCCTGTCGACTCTGTCACCGTTTATCCGGACGGCCTGATGGCAGTGAAGCGCATGGGAACCCTGGATACAACTGTCGGCGAGCATAAGTTCGTAATCAACATTCCTGATGCAGCCGACAAGAGCTCCATCCTCTTGAGCGTGAGCAATGCCAGCGTACAGAGAGTGGTTTATGACTCCAATCCCGTTTACGCTCTGAATATCTCTTCCTCGGGACCGCAGGACTTTGCGCTCAGCTATCTGATGCACAGTGCAGGCTTCTGGGAGCCCAGATACGATCTGCATCTCGCCAATGATTCCGTTCTTCTGAATGCAAACGCCGTCGTCCGCAATCGTGGCGGAGAGGACCTGAAGAACGTGCGACTCAAGCTGGTGGCCGGACTGCCTCTTGCCGTCGAGCCGATATACAGGTCCGCACAAATCCAGCAGGCATATGCGGCCGAAGCAGCGTTAAACGAGGCTTTTGATCTGGCAGCTGCCCCAGAGGGCTCATCCTCAGGCGAACTGGAGACGCTCTACATCTTCGAGCTGGAGGGCAGAAAGGATCTGGCCATGGACAAGGAGATCGGATTCCCGCTCTTCCAAGAGAACGTACCTCTGGTCAGGGTCTACACCTGGAATGCCTACCTTCAGGAGGAGGGGCCTGCAGTGGAGGAGATCCGGGCCAATAACACCATGAAGAACCCCTGGCCTTCCGGGACGGCGCTGCTCTACAGAAATGACGACTATGTCTCCACCATAGACATGCCCTACACTGCATCCGGGACCAATGCCACCCTTGTCATCGGCCCGTCTGCGGATCTCAAGGTTACGAGAAAGCTGAAGGACTACAACGTCACGGAGAAGATCCGGGCCATCACGTCCAACGGACGGAATCATACCGTAAAAGAGACCACTGAGACCTGGACCTATCACCTCAAAGTCGAGAGCAATCTGGACCGTGCGGCCACTTTAGAGGCCACAGACAACCTGCCCCAGGAGGCGGAGATGATCGACGTCACCCCCAAACCCGCCGAGACCACGGCCACCAGCCTGAAATGGCGGCTACAGCTATTGGCGCGGCAGAAGACGGCCATCGACTACAGCTATCGAGTGGTAACGACGGAGAGCCTGGATGGTTCGTCCTAGGAATTTGGTGTAAACAATAGCTAACGGCGATTCAACCATAAAATAATCAAGAGACCATGGGATTCAAATCTCATCCACGATGAGCTCATCCCCTGTCTTGAGCCCATGGTCTTTAAATCAGTCACAGGCTCCAGTGGCCGAACCAGGATCATCTCCTGGGAAGTGATAAGCTCGGGCGGGATGTCCTTTCAAGGATTATCTTTGGGTGCCCGGCTCTCTCTGCTCATGCCCGCCATAATCGTAGTCATATCTCTCTTTATCAGAACCACTGTGAGCCTGCTGTCCGGATTCAAAGGCGGACTGGTGGATAGCCTGCTCATGAGGCTGGCGGACATGAAAAGCTCTTTCCCCGGACTCCTGCTCACCCAGGCATAATAGGCATGCTGGGGCCTAGGCTTTTTTACGCAGTGATCGCCATGAGCATATCCGGCTGGACAGGATACGACCGGATTATCCGGCGGATGACCCCATCCTTCCAGGAGACGGAGGCCCACAATATGAGATGCAGCGAAGGCCAGGCAGTCCTGGCCTTTAATGATGGCGATGAGGTGGCGATTAAAGCCTTCTGCGCTCAGGTTGAAACTGAGCATCCCACCTGTGCGAAAGAGCACCCGCATGATACCTCAAATAAAGGCAATCACTGGCGCTATATCTAATGTCTTGGGAAAGATCAAGGGCTTGAGGGATGATATCCAGCCCGGATATGCTGACAATCTCAGGCAGGTACAGGCCGATGTCCGAGCAATTAAGGAACGCTTGGGTATACGGTGAAAAGCAGCAACATCACGCCCTGCGGCAGAGCTGGCTTGACAGGATCGGGCAGGACGGGTGGGCCGGGCGAGCGCTCGTGATGCGCAGCTGCGCGGAGGCAACGGGCTGGATATTTTATCCAAAGCAAATCGAATATAATAAATAAGGGGAACGCAGTAAACTACTTGCTGCATCTAAATGATAACAATCAGTTGTGATGGGTGGTTTCAATGAGCGAAGTAATGGCAAAGCCCGGCTTTCAGGAGCTTATCGAGACTTTAGAGGCTCTGCCCATCGAAGATCGGGAAATGCTTGTGGAGATTATCAATAAACGCATCATTGAGCAGCGTCGAGAACGCCTGGTTGCAGATATGAAAGAATCTTTGGAAGCCTGCGGGCGAGGCGAGGTTCATACGGGTACTGTGGATGACCTCCTGAAGGATCTCGAAGAGGATTTGAGAGAGTGAGGCGGCTCATCTGGGCCAAAGCCTTCCGCCGAGCCCTCAAAAGAATTGTCAAACAGAGGCCGGATATTTTGCCGAAGGTTGAGAAGGCATTGCGCCTCCTGGCTGAGGACCCTTTTCATCCTGAGCTGCATTCTCATAAATTGAAAGGGCAATTGGAGAGGATGTGGGCCTGCAGTATAGATTACGATAATCGTATTCTCTTCATGTTCTTGAAGAATCCTGATTCAGGGGCGGATGACGTACTTCTTGTCTCGATGGGAACTCACCAAGAGGTATATTGACCATGTGACTTCGCCTCAGGCTCTGCAGTCGATTTCTTTTTAGTATCTCTGCCGCAGGATCTGCTCTTTTCTTGGCAGCGTCTCTGGCCAGCCTGGGATTCACGGGCCTGGGGCCTAGCCGCCCAGCGCAGAGTGGGGCTTGATGATCAGCGATTCCAGGGTTGATATTTTCTGCGCCTACCGGAAGATTGGTCTAAGAGATGGAAGTCATTTGAGAAAAAGCTAATACTCTTTACCACTCATTAAGAATGAGGTGTTCTTATGAAGCCCTATGCAATTATTCTAGTGCTGTTGTTATGCGTTCCTGCCTCGGCCTCGCAGGAGGCGAGCGAAGTCGAGGCCACAACCGCCATTACCCTGCCCGTGGATTCCGTCACCATCTATCCTGACGGCCTGATGGCAGTTAAAAGGACGGGACTTTTGGATGTGACCGAGGGAGCTCACAAGTTCGTGGTCAATGTTCCGGATAAGGCCGATTTCGGCTCTGTCCTTCTCTCGGTGAGCAATGCCACCACCGATAGGGTGGTCTACGAGTCAGATCCCATCTATACCCTGAACATATCGTCCGCTGGATCGCAGAGATTCGATCTGAGCTACCTCATGTACAGCTCTGCCACCTGGAAGCCCATATACGACCTGCACCTCAGCGAGGATCAGGTGCTGGTGAAGTCCAATGCTGTGGTGAGCAACCGGGGAGGAGAGGACCTGAAGAACGTGCGCCTCAAGCTGGTGGCCGGTCTCTCTCCAGAGGTGCATGCCTATCCTGCTGCACCCAGAAGCGCAGGTGCGGCAGATGCCAAAATGGCGTATGCGATGGAAGAGGTGGCATATGAAGCCGCCCCGGATCTTCCGGCCACGGGCGAATTGGAGACCCTTTATATTTTCGAGCTGGAAGGACGAAAGGACCTGGCAATGGACAAGGAGATCGGATTCCCCCTCTTTGAGAAGGAGTCACCCCTGGTGAGGATCTATACCTGGGATGCCAGCCGGCAGTCTGAGGGTCCGGCAGATGAGGAGGTCCGTATCAATAACACCCTGGAAAATCCCTGGCCCGAGGGGAAGGCCATGCTCTACCGCAATGGCGAATATGTCTCCACCATCCAGATGCCTTATACTCCTGCCGGCACCAACGCCTCCATTGTGGTGGGCACCTCTGCCGATCTGAAGCTGGAGAAAAAGCTCTCCGACTATAACAAGACCGAAGAGATCAAAGCGATAAGCACGCCTGAGGGTAACCGCACCGTCAAGGAGATCAGACAGGCCTGGACCTATCACCTTTCGATCAAGAGCAACCTGGACCGGACTGCAGATTTGGAGGTAACGGACACTGTTCCTCAGGAGGCGGTGATGATCTCAGTCTCCCCCGAGCCCGATGAGAGAACTGCCACCACCCTGAAGTGGAAGCTGGAGGTCATGCCCCGCCAGGAGATGTCAATCAACTACACCTATCAGGTGAAGACGACAGAGAGTCTGGACAGAGAATACTAAACCAGACCTCTCTCTTTTTTCTGCAAAAAAAAAAATTGATCGGCCAGTGGACAGCAGCGTTAATCCACCTGGACCTTCTGAGCATTTACCACTACCAATTTCGGAAGATGCACCTCCAGGATGCCGTCCTTGAACATTGCCCGCACCTGCTCTGGCTTGACCTCCGCCGGCAGCTTGATCTCCCTTTTTAGGCTTATGGAATTGAGCTCCTGGCGCAGATATCGGCCCTCCCTGGGACTGGCCTTGGCGTCGACATACAGGCTGTCCTCGGTCACCCTCAGGTCGATCATATCCTTGCTGGCGCCGGGCAGGGCCACCAGAGCGATCAGCTCTACATCGGCATCTATGAGGTCAAGAGGTGCCCGGTCAAGGCTCTTCGTCTCAGATATCTCGCCCGTCACATCGCCCAGGATCTTCTTCGCCGCCTGGCTCGCCTGGCTGGACATTCTCGCCGCCTCGACTGCGGCTTTGCCGATCATGCGTTCCAGATCGCTGGTGCCTGAAGAATCGGATCTCATAACTTAAAATAGTGCTCTGTTCTCATAAAACCTTTTGCATTCACTGCAATTGCGCTCCCTGGAAGCGTCCGTAGCCTGGTCCGACCGCCAGATCATCATCCCAGACCACACTGCCCCTTATGATCGTCATCCTGGGAAATATGGCCTTCATCCCCTCATAGGGGGTCCAGTCCGCCCGGCTGTGCAGTCGATCGGCCCTTATCTCCGCCACCCTCTTGGGGTCGACTATCACCAGATCGGCATCCTTTCCCACTTTAATAGCTCCTTTTCCAGCCAGGCCAAAGATCCTCGCCGGCCTGGTGGCCAGGGCATCCACCAATCGGTCCAGGCGGAGAAGATTTCTCCTCACAGCGAAAAGCATAAGCGGCAGCATGGTCTCCACCCCAGGGACCCCTGCTGGTGCCTCCCAGATGTCCTCTCCCTTCTCCTCCGGGAGATGGGGTGCATGATCCGAGGCTAAAATATCGATGCTGCCAGTCCTCAGCCCCTCCCAGAGCCGTTCGCTGTCTGCCTTACCCCGCAGGGGTGGATTCATCTTCAGCAATGACCCCTGCTTTTTATAGTCCATAACATTGAGAAGGAGATGATGAGGGGTGACCTCGCAGGTCAGTCTCGAGTTGGCATTATTATGAGCTGCACTTTTTGGCTCGGCTGCAACAGTCTCCTCTCTTGTCCATTCCTGCCTGGTCCTCTCAATCAGATTCAGTCCCTGGCCGCTGCTTATGTGGCAGATATGCAGACGGTCCGACCAGCCTGAGACCTTCTCAATGGCCTGAACCTCCGCCTCCACCGGCCGGGCGAGGGAGTGAACCTCAGGATCCTGCCGGCTGGATAGGGCCATTGCCATCTCTTTAATAATAGAGCCATCCTCAGCATGAATCGTAGCCAGCAACCCCAATCTCCTCGTCTCGGCGAGAATCCGAACAATCTCAGGATCGCTGTGCTCATAGCAGAATATCTCCCCGATAGCCTGGGCTCCTGCCTTCTTCAGCTCCTCGATCTTGCCCGGACCGCCATTGATGCAGTAGTCCACCACGGAGCTGGCTCGCGCCCGCTCCAGCTTCATCTCGAATGAGATGCGGTCTAGGGTCCTCGGATCGGTGTTCGGCTGGTCGATGACCGTGCTGATCCCTCCCGCGGCTGAGGCTGTTGATCCGGAGAGCCAGTCCTCTTTGTAGCTTGGCCCGGGATCACGAAAGTGGACATGAGCATCGATGCATCCCGGCAGGACCAGCATTCCCTGAGCATCGATCTTCTCTGCCGCCCGGTGCGGGCCGCCCAGGGCAGCGATCCTCCCCTCTTTGATCCAGATATCGATGCTTTTCAGCCCGTTATTTGTATAGACCAAGCCGTTTGATACCGCCAGATCAAAGTTTATATCCAAACCTCCTGAGCAAGAGGCGTCTCTCTTCCACCTGTTGGTCGTTCTCAGCGCCCCTGGGCACGAAGCCGTCGATCACGCCCATGATCCCTCGTCCGAGATCGGTCTCGGCCACCACCACCTCCAGGGGGTTGGCAGTAGCGCAGAATATGCCGCAGACCTCCTGGATGGATTTGATGGCATTGAGAACGTTTATCGGAAAAGCCCCATTCATCAGCAGCACGAAGGTATGGCCACAAGCCAAACACAGAGAGTTTTTCTTTGCCGCCTCGACCAGCTCCAAGTCATTTCCCTCTGAGCGCACCAGGCAGTCGCCGCTGGCCTCAGAGAATGCTATGCCGAACTTTGCCCCGGGGGCGGTTCCTGCCATAGCCTCGTAGAGGTCCTCTGCCGTCTTTATGAAATGGCTCTGTCCTAAAACCAGATTCGATCCCTCAGGGATTTCCATCTTTACGACCTTAAGTTCCATATTCAACCCTTCGAGGATCACTATTGCCGCTGTCAGGACTTATACTTTGGTCTGAGAAGCCCGCCTATTTTCTCAGGCCCTTCTTAGGCCCATGAGATTGAACGGCCAGCTTTCTGGTCTTCCTCAGGATGAACCTGGATGTTAGATAGTATATAGCCATAAAGAGCACAGCAGAATAGACCGCCATGGCAATGGATTCTGTGAAGCTCATTCTCAACAGAAAATAAGAGTATGGAATATAAATCAGCAGCACAAAAGCCGCGGCAATGGCTGCCTGCTGAATCAGTGCATACTGCCGAAAGCGCAGGATGATCGCCGAATAGCTCAAACTGGGAAAATTCACCAAGGATCTTTCACCTCTTCCTCTTTGAGCATACCCTTACGGACCATATAAAGCCTTGTCCACCAGAGATTGGCCAGGGGGGCTAAGACGAGCAGACTCACCAGACTGGTGGCCAATGACAGCAGCTGATATGCCACCTCGTTTCCCGAGGAGATTAAGCTGCCAATCATCTGCAAGACCACGGATAGAGCCATCACCACCAGCCACAGAATCAGGACGTCGAACTTGTTGTAGCGGAAGAAATCTATTCCTGCCCTTATGGCCTGCACCGGCCCTGCGCCCTCCAGCACCAGAGCATAAGGTGCAAGGGCTAATATGACTGACAGGATTAGGGCATAGAGGATGAACAGCATAAATCCAGCCAGGATCATTCCCAGCCCCTCGAGATTGTCAAGATTTCCGGATAAGGCTAGAGTAAGCTGCCCCATACCAGGGAGGAGGAAGATGAGCCCGGCCATCGTCGCCAATCCCATGATGAGGCTCAAGAGAAACATATTCCAAAAGTGCTTCCTTCCAGCGGACCACATGGCTGACGTTCTCGATTTGCCCTCCACAAGAGCCTGCCTGGCCATGCCTATAGCTCCGGCATTGAAGTACGATCCCACTAATGAGAGGACCACAATCATGCCCAGGAAGAGGATTAATATGGGGAGAAAATCCTGCCAGTCCATCCCGGCAAATAACCCCTCCATCACCTCAGCATCCTCTAAATCCTCCAAATGAGTCCAGTCTTCACCCAGAAATGGCATTGCAGCCAGGAACATGGCGATAAAAAATGCGGCGACGATCAGGATCGAGGCGAAACCGCTGAATATAAAGGGAACGCAAAGGTTGAGGTTCTTCTTCCAGATGCCAAAGCCTTTTCCTATCAACTTTCCAATCTCTTCCATCTCATTCCTCCTCCTGTCTTCTGTTTCATGTGGCCAAAATGCTGCAATGGCTTTATAGCTTTTCCCTCCAATTATCTCAGTCCCTGATGCAGAGCGCGGATTTGCCAGAGACGGTTTGAGTCTCTTTGCCAATGCTGCACAAAGATCATTCGATGGTCCTTTGCGTCTTCATCGTTTATCATCCCCTTTCTGACCATATAATGCTTTGTCCATAACTGGTTTATGAGAGGAGACAAGACTGGTTGCTGCGCCGGTATCGTTCTCAATCCTCCTCCTATTATTTGCACAACTCCCAGTATAAGGCATCAGATATGATCTTGAGGAAGAGAACATCGATTCTATTTTAATAAATTTTCATGGTGGGCTTCTTGTCCATCTATCTCCTTAACTAGCTGGGGGAGAAAGATACCAATATCCGTAACGAGTCCAATTGCCTGGGCAGAACCTCTGTCCATGAGCTTAGTCACCGTGGCAGGGTTGATATCGATGCATATAGTCTTTACGAAGGATGGTAAAAGATTGCCCACCGCAATGGAGTGCAGCATTGTCCCAAGCATAATGGTCATTTCCACACCCTGCAGTGCCTTATCCATAGCATACTTGGCCTCCACCGTATTCGTTATAACCTCTGGAAGTGGGCCGTCGTCACGAATGGAGCCCGCCAGGATGCAAGGAATGCCTTTCTTGATAGCCTCGTAAATTATGCCGCCCTTGAGCTTGCCCTCGGCTATGGCGTTTTTGATGGATCCGCTGGCCATAATCTCGCTTATGGCATAGAGGTGATTTCGATGCCCTCCGGAGATGGCATTTCCCTCGCAGTTCATCCCGAGACTGGTGCCAAATAGCTGCCGCTCGATATCATGGACCGCTACGGCATTTCCAGCCAGAAGAACGTCGATGTAGCCCTCTCGAATCAGCCAGGCAAGCGAGGGCGCAGCCCCAGTATGCACTAACGCCGGACCGCAGACCACGGCGATCTTTCCGCCTGCCTTTTTAGTGCGCACGATCTCTTCAGCCAGTTGCCGCACCAGCTCGCAGCTGGGCCGCTCTGAACTGACATCATTGGACATGAATTCGAAGTACGTTTTTTGGCGTGGCCTCTCCGGCGGAACTACCTTGACCCCGGCGGTACCTATGACCACCCGATCGCCCTTCTTGATATGGCCGATGGGCGTGCAAATGGCCCTACCATCCTCCAGCACCACCAGACAGTCCATGTGGTTGTGCTCCACCTCTACCCATGTACCCTGGTAGCGCACATAGGTGGGATGATTGGTGGTCGAGTAAAATCCGCGAGGCACAACCATATCCCTTGGCGCAATCTCGGTCTTGACATCCACCATCTCCACCATCCGGGCTCCCAAGGCATGCAACTCCAGGAGTATGCGGTCCAGATGATACCCATCCTCGCCGGCGACAGTTATCTGGATATAGCTGGTGTCATTCTTCTTTAGGCCTATGCGGAAGTTCTTGATTTCGAACTCACCCCCCATATCCATGATCTTATCCAATACTTTAGCAAGCATTTGCGAATCAATGAGATGGCCATTCATCTCGATCTCAGCAAGCTCTCTCATAACCCCACCCACAATAGAATTATCCTGCAATCTCCTCTCCATCGAGCGGATAGGCGCCGTCCTCGTCATGGATCTCCCTTCCATTTAGGGGTGGATTAAATACGCATGCAAGCTTCATTGTGGTCTTCGCTCTAAGGATGTGGCGGTCGTTTTTATCAAGCACATAGATAGTCCCGGGTGCGATTCGATAGATCACGCATGCTTGTTCGACACCCCCCGGCTCACCAATTCGCACGGCATCTGCCACACCACCGTCATCTGTTCCATCCAGGACTTCCACCTCTCCTTCTCCTTCGATGCAGTAGACAGATTCGAGATGGTTTTTATACCAGATGTGGGTCTCCGTCCCCGGATAGATGGTTGTTATGTGGAAAGAGAATCCCATACAGTCCCCCTTCAGCAGGAGACGGACGCTCTCCCAGTTCTCGGCGACTACCCTCCGATCGGACCTCTCGGCGTCCTCGAGATTTCTTAATATCATGCCAGAACCTCGATATCGCTATCCATCTTTCTCGTCGCTTTAAGACGCATTTTTTCCATCACATCTCTTATGCTCTCTTCTAGTATGGACAGGCCCTTATCGAGCTCGTCATCGCTTATCGTGAGCGGTGCCAGAAACTTGAGGACCTGGTCCTCTGCCCCAGATGTCTCTATTATCAAACCCTTCTCAAATGCGACATGGGAGATCATAGATGCAATCTCACCCGTCCTGCAATCGAGAGCCTGGACCATCCCCCGGCCACGGGCGGAGAGCGTTCCCGTATCGTCGAGGTCAACCAGCTTATCAAAGTGCTCCCTGACGAATTCACCTTTCATTCTCACTTTCCTTGAGAACGAGGCATCACTCCAGTACTCTTCAATCGCCGCTCTCGCGGTGACGAAAGCCAGGTTATTTCCCCGAAACGTTCCGTTGTGCTCGCCGGGTTTCCATTGATCAATACCTGGTTTCATCAGGACCATAGAGAAGGGTATGCCGTAACTGCTTAGCGACTTTGAGAGGATAATGATATCTGGTGAGATCTTAGCTTCCTCGAAGCTAAAGAAAGTCCCTGTCCTTCCACATCCTACCTGGATGTCGTCGATGATCAGGAGGATACCGTGCTTTCGGCAGATCCTCTCCAGAGATCTCAGCCACTCTGAAGTTGCTACATTTATTCCGCCCTCGCCTTGGATCGTCTCGACAATCACTGCCGCCGGCTGGTCAAGGCCGCTGCTTCTGTCTGTTAGCACCTTATCCAGGTACTCGGTTGTATCGACCTCTTCACCCATATAGCCATCGAAGGGCATAAATGTCGTGCCATGCAGCTGTATGCCGCATGCGTCTCTGAAATAGCTGTTTCCGGTTGCGGCGACCGATCCGAGGGTCACGCCGTGAAAGCCATTCGTAAAGGAGATGATGGTCGACCTTCCCGTGACGTTTCGAGCAATCTTCATCGCAGCCTCGACAGCGTTCGTTCCGGTCGGTCCGGTGAACTGCATCTTGTACCTCATGCCTCTTGGCTTGAGGATCAGGGAGTCGAAGGTCTCAATAAAGGCCTGCTTTGCCTCCGTCACGAGGTCGAGGCTGTGGACTATCTTGTCCGACTCTATGTATTCGAGCAGCTTCTCCTTGATAGCTGGATTGTTATGGCCATAGTTGAGGGCACCAGCACCTGCCAGGAAATCAATATACTCACGTCCTTTTTCGTCCTCGATGGTGGCTCCTTTGGCTTTGGTGAATACCACCGGGAAGCGACGGCAGTAGCTTCGAACTTCTGACTCATGATTATTCACCATGCTAATATCATTCTCATTTCCTTCTTTTTCCGCTTCCATCCTAGTATCCTTCATGATAGTGTCACCTCATCCGTTCATCTTGAACGGCCCTATATTGAACAGACATTCTGCTTCGTGATCAAAATCCCCGAAATCAGATTCAGAGAAGCAATCAGAAACATCACAATGAGCGTCTAGCTCTTGTGCAAGCCCCCTGAAGAGCCTCTTTGATGCCTCATTCGACGGCGATATCGTCGTCTCGATATATCGGCAGTCTCTCGTCGAAGGCCTATTCAATACATCAAATAGCATCCGTTTTGCGATGCCTCTATTCCTGGAATCGACATCTACAGCAATCTGCCAGATGAAGAAGACGTCCCATCGGTCCGGTGGTCGGTAGCCTGAAAGGAATGCTACGATCTCCCCTCCCTCTTCAGCGACAACGCATGTGTCAGCAAAGTCACGGCAGAGCAGGAGATAGCAGTAGGTTGAATTGATATCCAGCGGCTTGCAAGACCTGATAAGCTCAGATATCCTGGCTCCATCATTGAGCCTGGGCTTTCGAAACTTCAGCCGACCCACATCTTCGCTATCCGAAGATCCTTGATCGCTCTTCATGGATCTGGCTTCTTGCAGTCGTTTTGATAACTGCTTCATCTATTCACCTCCAGGATGGTAAATCCGGAACTATGGATGCTGTCTACTCCCATATTTTTCAGGGTGAGCTGTAGCTGCTATTGTGCATAATGCATCCGTTGCCCTCAGTGATGCTGACAGGGCCAGATGCTTCTGCAATTATCTTTGTTTAAATTGATCTGCCTTAAATGTTTGGGTTTTTTCAATTTACTTGTAGTTAATGCAAATTAAATTTAGCATATTTCCTGGCAAAGATCAAAAAATTGAATCCTTTGGATGATTCTAATTAAGATGATATGAAGATAATAATGGTAATAAGACCGGTGCCCAAAGAGGTAGCGCAGTTACTTGTGCCGATTATGCCTCCGATCTGATCTTACCCTCAAAACTCTCCTTGACGAGCGCCGAGTGGACATAGTTAATCATTGTAATGTAATCAAAGACAGGGAGTTCGATCGCCTTTTGAATCGCCCTTGCATAAGGAGGAAGACAGCTACATTCCAGCAGGATGGCACGGACATTCTGCTCCTCCTCGACCATTTCACTGGCGACAGATAATGCCTCCCTTTTAACTTTCTCCGAGTCGAGGAATCCAGTCTCCTCGATAACGGCTTTTGAGAAGTTTTCTCGGTCCTCCATACCCCTTATCACCAGACGCTCGCCTGAACTGATCCCAACAGCCTCAAGGAGGGTTTCGTCCAGGCTCTTCGAATCGGCGGTTATGATCCCCACCTTTTGGTCGCGACCAAGGATGCTGAATATAAAGGGAATCTGAAGGAGGCTTGAGAGGAAGACGGGGACATCGAGGACCGCAGCAAGACTCCTCTGATGAATGGCAAGAAATCCGCAATCTCCGGTAATGGCTCTGACACCCTGGCTGACCAGTTCTTCTGCCGCTGTGTGGAGCAGCTCAAAGGCCGTCCGATCTTTTCCAAGTGCTCTTCTCGTCGTTAGACCCTCAACCTTCTGGAATCGCACGGGAAAGCAGTAGGTGGTGGCATTGGCCACATCCCCTGGAATAAAGGGAGTGAAGCAGTCCAAAAGGAGGATGCCGATAGCTTCGCCGTAGCTGGCTTGTCCTGATCTAGCTTTATAAATCATTATTAATACCCTTGACTTTAATCATCTGCCCAGCTCCAATGTTACATGCGTCTGTTCGGGCGACCTTTGCCTCAGCCCTCCAGACCCTTCCAGATAAGGTCCCCCACGTGGTGGAGTGACTTTACCGCTTTTCCCTCCCCCTTCATCTCCGTCCCAGCGACCAGTGCCCGTCCAATGGCCAGAGGCTTCTTATGCCTCTCCTCTACTATCACCACCAGGTCTCCGGGGGCGATCTCCGGGTCAGCTGTGACTATTCCCGGCTTCATGATATCCGCCCCGTTCACCACGAACCTAACGGCGCCTGAATCCACCACCACCAGTCTCTTGCTGGGCCCCAGATCGATGGCCCCCAGAACGGTGAAGAAGGGCTCATCATCCACAATCATCATTAGAGGTCGGCCGTTCACGAAGATAAGATCAAGACCCTCGTCGCTGACCGCCCTCTCCAGGGATGCTTTGCGCAGGACAGATGAGTCATCCAGGAATGGCTCAATGCATGCTACAACCTTCCTGGCATCGCTTCCTTTGAGGTGGTGCCTGGATTTAATCTTCATATGCTGTGGATATCCCGATAGGTTTAAATATGCAACGAGCAAGTTTGGAAACCGTAGCCTTTTGCGGTTATCAATGCTGGAGAGAGGATTAATGGGTCAGAGACCGCTTGATATTCTGAATGAATCACTGAATGGGCCCGTCATAGTTAAGCTCAAGGACGGAAGAGTCTTCCGGGGAGAGCTTCAGGGTTATGATATCCACATGAACCTGGTGATGGATAAAACGGAAGAAGTAGCAGAAGGGGCGGTTGCCCGTAACATCGGTACGGTAATCGTGCGCGGAGACAATGTAGTTTATATTTCACCTTGAGGTGTTTTAGATGACCAAGGGTACTCCTTCAATGGGTAAGCGCCACAAGAGCTCGCATATAAGATGCCGGCGATGTGGTAGCATCTCGTTTAATTTCAAGAGAAAGGTTTGCGTTCAATGCGGCTTTGGCAACTCAGCAAAGCTCAGAAGCCATAAGTGGATGAGAAAAGCGGACTACTAGAGAGAGGCGAAATTTGCACGATGCCTGCGGCGTTGTAGGGATCTCATTAAATGAGACTGCCAATGGCGCAGCCAAATCCATCTATTACTCCCTCTATGCTCTGCAGCATAGGGGGCAAGAGGCTGCTGGCATCTCAGTGCATGATGGCAAATCCATTCGCACCCACCGGGCCATGGGCTTGGTCTCGGAGGTCTTCGACGATGCCCAGATCGCCCTTCTGCGCGGACATGTTGGCATCGGCCATGTCCGATATGCGACCAGCGGCCGATCCTGCATAGAGAACAGCCAACCTCTTTTAGTGAAATATAAGGACGGTGCCATAGCCACCGCCCATAATGGTAACCTGGTCAACTCCACACAGCTCAGAGAGCAGCTGGAGGAGGCAGGGGACATATTCTACTCCACCTCAGACACCGAAGTGATCGCTCACCTTTTTGTCAAAGAGCTCCTTCACTATGACCTGCCGGAAGCAGCCCGCGCCCTGATGAGAAAGATCGTGGGCTCTTATTCCCTGGTATTTCTCTGGGGGGACACTGTCCTTGCGCTACGCGATCCGCTGGGAATCAAACCCCTCTGCATCGGAGAGATCGATTCAGGGTTCATGGTGGCTTCGGAGAGCGTGGCCATAGATACACTAAACGGGAAGTTGGTAAGGGATGTCAAGCCAGGCGAGTTGATAGTGATAAGGAACGGCGAGATGAAGTCCTATCAACTGGCCCGTTCCACCCGGCCGGCTCATTGCATCTTCGAGTACATCTACTTTGCCCGGCCTGATAGCATTATGGATGGCCGCTTGATCTATGATGTGCGGGTGAACATCGGCTCCAACCTGGCTCGGGAGCATCCCGCCTGTGCGGACACCGTCACTCCCATCCCCGACTCAGGAATAACTTTGGCCGTGGGCTACCACCAGCATTCCGGCATAAGCTACCGGGAGTGCCTGATGAAAAATCGCTACATTGGCCGAACATTCATCATGCCCGATCAGAACATGAGGGAGACGGCGGTGCGCCTGAAGATGAACACCATCCGGCCGAACATCGAGGGGCATAAGCTTATCCTGGTAGACGACTCCATTGTACGCGGCACCACCAGCCGGAGGATAGTGAACATGGTCCGCAAGGCCGGAGCCCAGGAGGTGCACGTCCGCATAGGCAGCCCCCCCATCCTCGCCCCCTGCTATCTAGGAATAGACATGGCCAGCCGGGATGAGCTGATCGCCGCCCATAAGACGGTTGCAGGGGTGGAGGCGGTAATAGAAGCCGACTCACTGGGCTATGTAAGCCACGAGGGGCTGGTGGATGCAGTGGGCATACCCAAGGAGAACCTGTGCATGGGATGCCTGACCGGCCTGTACCCGGTCCCGATACCTGGAGAGAAGTGTCTGGCGGAGCAGACAAGGCTCTCGGAATATCTGGACTAGATACAAGGTATCTGGATTGGTGATCATCTTCTAGCTGAATTTCCTCTTTCGATTATTGGGAAAAAAGATCATGGCAAGAGGATGGATGGCTGCAGCAGCATCCTCTTGCATCGGATTACTTGATTCTAAATGGGTTAAATCAGCTACTCTGGCGGTTTTGGATGCTTCAGCATTGTGAAGGCTATCACTATTCCCAAAGCGGCCAGAAGGGCGACATAGGGGAATACGCCCACATAGCTTCCAGACATCTCCTTTATCGCTGCAGCCAGCTGTGGTCCTACGATGGCACCGATACCATATGCTAGGAAGACGACGCCGTAGTTCCTGGGATAGTCACAGGTGCCAAAGAAGCTTGCCGTTGCCGTGGGTGCTATGGCCAGCCAGCCTCCCAGACACATCCACAGAATGGCAAATGCCACAATGTAGATCGTGGTTGCACCAGGCACAGCCATCTGCCACATCATCAATGATGCCAGGCCGATCAGTACGAATGACACTATGGCAGCATTTCTGGGGGTGATCTTGTCCGTCAGCGTTCCAAATATAGGTCTGCCACCACCGTTGAATATGGCGAAGAATCCCACCAGCATGGAAGCCAGTCCAGATTCAATCAGGATTACCTCCTGGCCCACCGGTTTAGATATGCCTATGGCCATCAATCCTGCCACACATCCTATGAAGTAGCAGAGCCAGAGACCGTAAAATGTGGTGGACTTGAGCATCTGTTCGCGCTTGAACTCGCATGTCACTGCTGCGCCTGGTTTGGGCGCCGGAGGGTTCCAGCCCGCTGGTTTGTATCCTGCTGGCGGGAAGACCAATGGCATTGAGCAGAGGGTGATGATTATGATGAACGCAATTCCAAAGAACCGGAATGTGCTCATGACATCGAATGCCTCTATTAGGTATGTGGCGATATTGGCGGTGAAGAAAGCCGAAAAGCCGAATCCAAGCACAGTTAGGCCTACCGCGAGACCTCTTTTATCGGGGAACCATCTGGCTGATACTGCAACCGGACAGCCGTAGGCAATTCCCACCCCAAGGCCTCCGACGATGCCGTAAGTGGGGATGAGCATAGAGGTTGAGCTGGACATGGATGCCAGCAACCAGCCCAATCCGCATATGATTCCACCCAGCATAGCCATCTTGCGAGGCCCGTATTTTTCGATATACTTTCCGGAAAAGACCATGGCAACAGAGAATACAAACAGGAAGATTGAAAACGGCAATAGTACTTCGCTCGCTGATACAGTCTGACCCATTGCCGCGAAGTGAGCAGTCAGAGGATTGACGAAGACAGACCATGAATAAACGCTACCAAGGCATAACATGATTATGGTGCCTAGAATTACAAACAACCACCGCCCGCCGGGCGGGTCCTTCTGAACCATAATTTAATTCACCTCACTGAATACATCTAAATATCAATAATCATCAAACAATACTTTGAATGAATGTAATCATTGCAAATTTGTATATCACTTTGCACTCGTCCTCTTGCTTACCTCCTTATCCCCCTCATCACCCTCGAAGGATTATTCAATGGCTTTGAATCTATTTTGCCCCCCCCTATATTTAAAATTAGCGGCAATTGTCTGGATTATAGATTATAATATTGCACATATCGCAAAAATGGCCGGCACTATTGACAATCGGATTCGACATGTATTCCAATGATCAAAATATGACGCACCTTCAGGAGACACTATATTAATCAATATCTACGATGACATATAGCTCCTTTTGCAATCGTCGTTAATGGCAATCTCTTTTAAGGTGAATGGAGAATATGCGAAAAGGTGGTAAATATGCTCAAGGCCAATTGCAGAACCTCATGGAATAGCACTGAGATCATGCCCCAGATACATTCCTCGTCCTATGTGGATGAATCGGCGACGATCATAGGCGATGTGCGCGTCGGCAAAGATGTCTATATCGCTCCATCCGTATCCCTGCGAGCGGATGAAGCCAGCCCCATAATCATTGGTGATGAATGCAACATTCAGGACAGCGCCGTCTTTCACGGCCTCAAGGGAAGCTCCATCGAGCTGGGAGAGAATGTGTCCATCGCCCATGGAGCTGTCATTCACGGACCCATAATGATGGGGGACGAGTGTTTTGTGGGCTTCAACTCCGTGGTTCACGCCTCAACCCTGGGAAAGAAATGCTTTGTCGGCCACCTGGCAGCAGTCATAGGCGTCACACTGGCGGAGGGCAGTTTCGTGCCCCACGGTAGAGTCGTCGATACTCAGAAGAAGGCGGATGCTCTTGGCCGCGTGCCGGAGAGCCTCAAGGACTTCAATGAGGAGGTGGTGGAGGTAAACTGCGAGTTCGCCAAAAGCTATGGCATTCGGAGGAGATCTTGCGTGGGGCAGTGACCTCCCCCTCGAAAAACCCAGAACTTTTTTTGCTCCATCATCCGGACAATAAATATATACATCCCTAGCTTAAGTCCCCATCAGAATTTAGGTGATTTATAATGGCCAAGATCAAAGCAGGCGTCTTAGGTGCCACCGGTGCCGTTGGACAGCGTTTCATAGAAGGACTGAAGAGCCATCCCTGGTTTGAGCTCACCAGCCTTGCCGCATCGGAGAGGAGCGCGGGCAAGAAGTACCGCGAGGCGGCAAAATGGCGTCTGGAGAGCGAGCTTCCCGATGACATAGCAGAGATGACGGTGGTCAATGTCGATCCGAGAGAGGTGGATGCTGATATAGTCTTCTCCGCTCTTCCCGCCGCCGATGCCATGTCTGTAGAGCCTGCCTTCGCTGCTGCCGGCTGTGCCGTGGCCAGCAATACCAGCTCATATCGCATGGTGGAGGATGTCCCCCTGCTCATACCGGAGTGCAACCACGAGCACCTGGACATAATAAAGGTTCAGAGGGAGAAGAGGGGCTGGGAGGGATTCCTAACCACCAATCCCAACTGCACAACCATCATGTTCACCCTTCCTCTCAAGCCCCTGATGAAGTTCGGGATAGAGAGCGTGCATGTGGCCTCCATGCAGGCGGTGAGCGGAGCAGGCTATGAGGGCGTGCCCTCCATGGCGATTTTAGGGAATGTCATTCCCTATATCGGCGGGGAGGAGGAGAAGGTGGAGACTGAGCCGCAGAAGATCCTGGGCCATTTTAACGGGGAGAGGATCATCAACGCCGACTTCACAATAAGCGCAAGCTGCCACCGGGTTCCGGTGATGGACGGCCACACCGAGGCCATCTGGGTGAAGATGAGAGACGACCCCACCCCAGAAGAGGTGAGACAGGCCATGCTGGACTTCGATCCCGGCCTGGGAGAGCTGCCCACCTCACCCAAAAAGGCGCTTATAGTCAAGGACGAGCCGGACCGGCCCCAGCCCAGGCTGGACCGCATGCGAGGCAACGGAATGTCCATTTCTGTGGGCAGGATCAGGTCGGGAATCAGGTTCATCTGCATTGGCCACAATACCGTCCGCGGTGCAGCAGGTGCGAGCATACTCAATGCCGAGCTGCTGGTCAAGAAAGGATTGCTTTAGATTGGCGGCAATTGAAAAGCAGTATGCTCTGATCGCAACATGTTGATCATAGCCTGGGAGCTGACGGCCGCCTGCAACCTATCATGTCAGTACTGCCGCGCTTCTGCCTCTCATGAGCCGGACCAGGGCGAGCTGGACACAGATGAGGCCAAAAGGTTCGTAGAGAGCATTGCTCCCCTGAAGCCGATGCTCATCCTCAGCGGGGGAGAGCCTCTGCTGCGGCCTGACCTATTTCAGATCATCAGGCTTGCCGTATCTCTTGGCATCCGGGTCTCATTGGCCAGCAACGGAACCCTGATAACCCCGGAGCTGGCGAAGGAGATTGCCGACTCCGGGGTCAGCAGGGTGAGCATCAGCCTGGATGGGGCAGACGCTGCGATGCACGACCTTGGCCGAGGCCAGGGGAGTTTCAAGCGGTCGATTAGGGGGATAGAGAATCTCCGCGGCCGGGTCGACTTCCAGATCAACTTCACAGTCACCCAGAAGAATCAATCCGAGCTCATCCGGATCTTCGACTTGGCGGAAAAGCTGGGTGCAGCAGCGCTTCACATCTTCTTTCTGGTACCTACGGGCCGGGGAAGGGAGGAGGACGTCATCACTCCTGTGCGGCAGGAGGAGATGCTCCGCCAGATCGAGGGAGAGATGGATCGAAGGACATTGGAGGTGCAGGTCACCTGCGCTCCCCAGTACGCCCGCCTGAAGAGGCCGGGCCATGGAAGGGGAAGCGGAGGATGTCTCGCCGGAAGGAGGTTTGTATTCGTATCCCGCAAGGGTGAGGTCTATCCCTGCGGCTATCTTCCTCTCCGGGTCGGAAGCATCAGGGAAAAGAATTTTATAGAGATATGGGAGAACTCTCCCGAGCTTCAAGCCCTGCGTGAGGGGAGGCTGAAGGGAAAATGCGACCGGTGTGAGTTTTCCCGAAGTTGCGGCGGCTGCCGGGCCCGGGCCTATGCCCTGACTGGGGATTATCTGCAGTCCGATCCTTCATGCCGCCTGGAGATATAAGGATGGATGAGATCGATCTTCGGCTGCTCTCCCTGGTTCAGGAGGGATTTCCTCTTACTCCCAAACCCTTCGAGTATCTGGGAGGACTCCTAAGCCTGGAGGAGAAGGAGGTCATTGAAAGGCTGGACGGTCTGCAAAAAGAGGGGCTAGTGAGGAGGATCGGCCCCATCCTCGACCTGCGCAGGCTGGGACGGAGCGGAATTCTGGCCGCTCTTCAGGTCTCCCCAGAAGAAGCGGATAGTTTGGCTGAGTTCGTTAATCAGTACCAAGAAGTCTCTCATAACTACCTCCGGCCAAATGAGAGCGGCTACAATATGTGGTTTACCGTCTCAGCAACTGAGGAGCGCATTCAAGAGGTGCTGGAGGAGATCAGAAAAAGCACCGGGCGAAAGATGCTAGTTCTCCCCACGGGCAGGATATTTAAGATCGGAGTCAAATTCGATATAATGTGTGAAGAGGAGGAATAATGACAAAGCCAATACTGATGGACTTTTATGCAGACTGGTGCGGGCCGTGCAAGCAGCAGGGTCCCATCTTCGAGGCATTGGCCGAGAAGATGAAGGATGTGGCTGATTTCAAAAAGATCAATGTTGACCGGGAGGGAGACCTGGCCATGGAGAAGGGCATATTTGTGGTGCCCACATTGATACTGGAGAGAGATGGCGTAGAGATCAAGAGATGGATGGGGCTCGCCTCTGAGAAGGAGCTGGCCGATGCCATCAACAAGTCCTTAGAGTAATATAAAATGCTGGATGGCTCTTCGCTGAATTATGTGGGTGAGATCTGGCAGAGAATATAGCCTCTGTTCCTCTTCGCCTCTGTGGTTGGGTCAGTGCACCACAGTTCACCATAGAGACACAGAGAATCTCCAATTCAAATTTACCTATGCCAAATAGCGAGGAGCCTGCTGGATTTATGAGACCTTCCCAGGTTGGGAAGAGGAGGGACAAAGAGGATGCAGGAGGGCGGCAAATCGAAGGGCGGAATTGAGCCAGTCAGAAGGATCAACAGCCGCGGCAGCTGTGCACCCCACCTTGCCATTCGCTTCGATTCCCATCTATTCTCCATAGATACCAGCCGCGCCCCCAAGGCTTGCACCCAGCCGGATGCCTATCTCATCACCCATGCCCATAGCGATCACTATGGCAAGTCAGCCATGAACTCACCAAGAGCGGTGGCTTCCGTCCAGACGGCCCGCGCTCTGGAGATTCGTTATGACCGGGAGTACATGGGCCGAACCTTTGAGGTGGGCGAGAGCATCATGGTGGGTGAGGTCAGGGTTAACACCCATCCCACCGGCCACACCATAGGCTCCTCTGCCTTCTCCTGGCAGACGGAGACCGGGGAGAAGGTGCTGGTCACAGGGGATGTTAAGGACTACCATCACCTTCCTCGCTGCGACTATCTGGTCACCGAGGCCAACTATGGCGATCCCTATGATCCCTCCTGTATCTTCGAGGATGATCTGGCCGGGTTTTATGAGGCTTTGGAGGAGGGGGCTAGCTTCGGTGCATATGCCTTCGGCAAAGCCCAGAGAGCAGTGGCTCTGATGAGGGCCATGGGCTACAAGGATGAGATCGGCATGGACGAGAAGTGCCTGGCCCTGACACGGGAATTGATGAAAGAGGTGGCAGGACCCCTGACCCCGGTTAACGGTAGCGGCTTTAATGTGGTCACTCCCTGGAGCCTTTATCAGGTGCCGGGAAGAAATAAGTACTTTTTAACCGGGCGAAGGGATAGTCATTACCCCACCATCCAGCTCAGCGACCATCTGGACTTTCGGGGACTGATGAGGATGATAGAGCATATATCGCCCCGAAAGCTCCTGGTCTACCATCCGGCCAGCGAGAGGGCAAGCCTTTTGGCTCACTATCTGCAGCAATGCGGCATGGATACGACCTGTCTTGATCTGATCGAGGAGTATGTAAGGTGAGACCATAGGTATGAAAAGAATTAAAGCAAGCAACTTATTCAGCTCGCTCGGTCATACATATAATTATTACCTGCATCAATATCGTATATATGACCATGCCAGCAGCTGAATTGATTCGATGATAAGAGGCACTGGCGCAATAGCTTATGCTACAGAAAATGATAGCCCAAAGCATTTTTATATTCCTTGTGCCCTGCAATAGTCAGCTGATTATGCTGCCAGAATATTATAGAATTAATTGGTCGAATCGTAATGCAGTAATGGCCAATTTTATTATTATTGCATAGCAAGGATGGGTGGAGACTTTGGTGGGGGAGATCACAGCCATATTGCCTGCCTATAACGAGGAGGTATCAATAGGCAGCATCGTCCTGCGCACCCGCAAGTTCGCTGACCGGGTGATAGTAGTAGATGATGGCAGTCTCGACCGAACCGCTGAGGTTGCAGCGCTGGCAGGCGCTCAGGTGCTGCGCCATGAAATGAACCTGGGAAAGGGAGCGGCCCTCAAGACTGGCTTCTCCTTACTCAATGGCGATGCAGTTATCGTCACCATCGACACCGACGGGCAGCACGATCCGGCTGACATCCCACGCCTGGTTCGTCCCATACTAAAGGGAGAAGCGGATATGGTCAACGGCAGCCGTTATCTCAACGGCAATAAGAGAGATACGCCCATATATCGTCGAATGGGCCAGAAGGTTCTGGATGTGGCCACCAACATAGGCTGTGGCCTATCAGTAACCGATACCCAGAGCGGATTCAGGGCCTTTGCTGGCCGGACCAAGGGGATATTCCGTTTTGAACAGAAGGGGCTGGCAATAGAGAGCGAGATGCTGGACGACGCTGCTTCTGCGGGCCTGCGCATCAAGGAGGTAGAAATCGGGGTGCGCTATGATGTGAATTGCTCCTCAGAGAACCCAGTGGTCCATGGACTCAGGGTACTGATCAATGTCTTACAGGACATGCAGCTGCGAAAGCCTCTAATATGCTTCACCATTCCTGGATTGGCAATGGCGGCGGCAGGAATATTAATGGGGCTGGAATTCCTCCAAGCCTTTGCTCATGGAGGGAGCCTGCAATACGGCCTTGCTTTAATAATGATCTTGCTTGTGCTGCTGGGATCATTTCTCGCGCTCACAGGTATGGTTCTCCATATACTCTCAAGGGTTATGCACGAGTTTAAAAGAGAGCTTACGGCGCAGGGAAGGCAAAACAAGGAGGCGGACTAGCTAAGAGGATCACTATGGAGAGACAAATGAGAGGGCACGCCGGAGACGGGGACGAATTAGCCAGCATAATAATAGTCCTTTACAATAGCAGTCGATATATTGAGCCATGCATTGACTCTATCATGAGGCAGGACTACCCTCATGAGATCATTGCAGTCGATAATAATTCCAGAGATGATAGCTGCCAGATCCTGAGGGAAAAATACCCCCATGTCAGGCTGATCAAAAATCAGGAGAATGCGGGTTATGGGGCAGGAAATAATGAAGGAGTTAAATATGCATCTGGCAAATATATCGTCATTCTCAATCCTGATACCATTGTGGAAGAGAGATGGTTAAGAGAGCTCATCGAACCATTAAGAAATGAGGATAAACTCATCACCACTCCTAAAATCCTAACATATGACGGTGAGCTTATCAATACCTGTGGCGCTATCAATCATTTCTCAGGCTTAACTTTCACCAGAGGATTGGGATGTCCCATTGATATGCCATTCTGCAAAACGCGGGTTAGTGGATTCTCTGGTTGCTCTTTTGCAATTAGACGAGATCTCTACTTAAGCCTTGGCGGTTTTGATCAGAGATTTTTCATGTATAATGATGATGCTGATTTGTCGTGGAGAGCCAATTTAAACGGATTCAAAATACTATATATCCCTCAATCGACTGTCAAGCACGATTATACTCTAAAAATGTCACCTAAAAAACTATACCATTTAGAGAAAGGAAGATACACAATCCTGAGAAAATACCTCTCCACAGAGTGTTTGTTGCTGCTTGGTCCTTCTTTGCTGATCACAGAAATACTAACATTCGGCTTTGCCTCAAGACATGGCATGGCATATTTATATAATAAGATGCTTGCCATGTTGCATGGCTTAACGGATGAAATCACGCCTGTTAAAGGAAATTCTCACCTTCTGATTGGTTCATTAGATGATAGGATTCCGGATGATCAACTGACCACATACAAGCTGGATGTCTTTATCATAAGGTCAATTAATTTTATATATTCATTTAACTTTTCTTGTCTAAAGGCCATAAAGATGTCGTATCAAAAGCAGATCGAGAAGAGAGTGTTGCAGATATCTCATAGATTGCTGAATAATCCCGTTGATTGAATAAATTTGAATCATATGACTGAAGCACATATATGCTAAATCTGCCAATTGCCCTCAATGATTCGAGAATTAAGAAGTTATATCTGATCACATTTGCTATTTCCTGTTGCTATTTGCTCCTGCACTTCAATAGCTCGATTGATGGTTTTGCACCGCTTCAAGTAGGCGCAATAGATGAAACGGTTGACAGGGGAGTTCTGCTCGATGCATACAGAAATACCGTTCCTACATTTTATGTATTGGGTTCAGAGCTGGCAATGGTATTAAATGAAAATTGCCGCTTTTTATTATATTCCCCAGTTCAGCTCATACCCTATGCAGTGCTTTTTTTTGTTCTGATGCTAAAGATTTCCAACAGTTATTTTTTGGCTAGCTTGGTATCGATTGCTGAATTGATGACTGGATTCACAGGGACCCAACGGATCTTCTTTTGGCCGCATGGTGTAGGAAATATATTATATTTTGCTCTACTAATATTATTCTTATTAACTTTTTATAATAAGGATAAATCCGGGTGGCAATATCACCTCATGACCGTATTGGTAGGGATTTCCCTGGTGTTTACATCATATGATGTTATTTTCACATATCTTCTCTTTTTGTCCTCATATATAGTTTACACAATGTTATTTAATAATCCTGCATATTTAAATAGGTATAAACCTGATTATAGGCAGAGCCAATCGATAAAATTATTCACTTTGTTGATAATTATTGAGATGGGGCTCACAGAATTCGTCTACGATAATTTTATTTATGCTCTGAAATCGCCCGAATCCTTCACTATGTCTGTGCTGGATAAGTTCTTATTAGCCTATTTTTCTACGAATATTAAAGATAACATTATAAGAGATATGTATATTCAATACCCAGGATCTATAAATTTCTATGGCTATATTAAGTATTTCATTCTTTTAGCATTCCTTGTTTTGTTTTTGATTAGTTTTATATATAATACAAATGTAAGGTATAAAAGAGAGACGGCATTTGTTATATCGATATTGTCCTCTATGCTGATTTGGGCAGCCATTCGCTTATTAATAGGTCATGTTGAAATCGGATTTTTTTATTACCCAGCCATATTCAGCATAGCCTGGCTGTATAGGAACGGAGGATCTTTTAAGAGATGGGCAACGATTGGCGTAGTTATATTATTGATCCTGAATCCCATCTATCACACCCTCATATATAATTCAAACCTATCTAATAAAGATATAGATAAGTTTGACTATATCAATATGCCTTTATCGTGGTGCAAAGAAGAGACAAATGGGGCCCAGACGAAAAGCGATGAGCTCACAAAAAATTTCTATCTTTTGGAATACAGATCTAATAACTTCCAGACCTTTGATGAGAATGACGTTGCATTCCTCCTGAACAGGAGAGAGCATAGTCCTAATGACCTTTTTGTTATAAACAGAGACTTAAATATATTGAATATAGGAAATTGGATTCAGATAAAACCCTGGAGAATCTCTGACGATATATTGAATGGAAATAAAAAAATAAATAAGGTTTTGAGTACGGACAAGATCTTCATTTACATGAAACGTTGATTCACACTATCTATGACTAGATAATTATATTTTAACATATTTGCGATCAATGACCCTGCATTTTTAGATTCCTGTATGCAAAAATGAACTTCATATCAGAAAGATCTGCATAGACTATAAATATAGCTATAAAGATAGCCGATTGAATCCGAATATATCACCATGATGCAGGGTGTCCTGAGTGCTAAATAGCTTGTATATAATGAATAGATTAGAGGCTGTAGAATGGATAATCATTGGAGCAGAAAAAAGGTATTAGTCACTGGAGCAGGTGGCTTTATAGGGAGCCATCTTATTGAGCGTCTTATAGATTTAGGCGCTGATGTAAAGGGCTTTGTAAGATACAATTCGAGGAACGATTGGGGATTGCTGGAGATAATCCCATCCCAAAAGCTCGATTCTCTGCAGATCATTTCAGGAGATCTTCAGGATTATGATGCGGTATTTAGCGCAGTTAGAGACGTAGATGTTATTTTTCATCTCGGATCGTTGATATCAATCCCTTACTCATATATTAGGCCCAGAGATACTATTGAAAATAACATATTAAGTACATTGAATATCCTCACGGCAGCGAGGGATTTGGGTGTGGAGAAGGTCGTCCATACATCCTCCAGCGAGGTCTACGGCACAGCCTTATATGTGCCCATCGACGAAAAGCATCCACTTCAGGGCCAGTCCCCCTATTCCGCCAGCAAGATAGGAGCGGATAAAATAGCGGAGAGCTTTTATTGCTCTTTTGATCTGCCTGTGGCAACGATCAGGCCCTTTAATACATACGGACCCAGGCAGTCTGCGAGAGCGATAATCCCCACGATCATAACTCAAGCTATTGAGCAAGAGAAGATAAAATTGGGATCCTTATTCCCTACACGGGATTATACATTCGTCAAAGACACCGTAAATGGATTTATCAGTACGGCTGAATCAAAAAGCTCCATTGGAGAGGTAATCAACATCGGTTCAAATTTTGAGATATCCATGGGGGACCTGGCCCAGAGAATCTCATCATTATTGAACAAAGATATTAAGATCGTGCAGGATTCGTCAAGAGTCCGACCTTTTAAAAGCGAGGTAAAGAGACTGTGGTGTGACAATGCAAAAGCCAAGAGATTGCTGGGGTGGGAACCGCAGGTCTCCTTAGATGAGGGCCTGAAGGAGACAATAGAATGGATTTCCGAGAATAAAAAAATGATCAAATTAGTAAAATGCTAGGAGATTAAATGAAGGCCGTGATCCTCGCGGGTGGGCTGGGCACGAGACTCAAGCCCTATACTACCGTTTTTCCCAAACCTCTCATGCCTATTGGAGAGTCACCCATTTTGGAGATAATCGTCAAGCAATTGAAAGCCAAAGGCTTCAATGAGATCACCCTGGCAGTTGGACATCTATCGGAATTGATTATGGCTTTTTTTAATAACGGCAGCAAATACGGGCTAAAGATAGAATATTCTAAAGAAGAGAAGAAACTTGGAACCGCCGGGGGGTTGGGCCTGTTAAAGAACAAGCTAGAGGACGATTTTCTGGTGATGAATGGTGATGTCCTGACAGGCCTGGATTTTTCTGAATTCCTTGAATTTCACAAAGAAACGGGATCAATAGCAACCATAGCGCTCAATAGAAGACACGTTGATATTGATTTCGGCGTGGTTGAGCTCGATGAGAACAGGACTCTCATTGGATATATCGAAAAGCCAAAGATCGATTATCTGGTAAGCATGGGCGTTTACGCATTTAATGAAAGCATTCTCGAATATATACCGTCACACGAATATTTGGATATCCCAGATTTGATGAAGAGATTGCTCTCCGAAGGGGAGAAGGTCAATGGTTTCATCCATGATGGATACTGGCTGGATATCGGAAGGCCAGATGATTACATTAAAGCTAATGAAGATATACAGAAAATATATCGCGAGCTGGGAGTAAGCATAGATGAGGCTTAGCGAAAAGCGAGTGCTAATCACTGGCGCTAATGGATTCGTGGGCAGGCATCTGGTCAATGCGCTCCGCGAAATAGACTCATCAGTCACATTGCTTAAGGATATCAATGGAAATAGCTTAGACATTAGGAAAAAGAATCTCATCAAAAGCAGTTTAGATTATTTAAGCGATGTAGATGTCATCTATCATCTAGCAGCGATAGCTTCGGTAAACTCATCATATGAGAATCCCCACGATACCTATGAGACAAATGTTCTGGGTACTTTAAATATATTGGAGCTTTGCCGATTATATGATATAAATAAAATTGTTTATGCAAGTTCTTATGTTTATGGGAAGCCGCATTATCTGCCCATCGACGAAAATCACATGACGAATCCAACCAATCCATATTCGAGAAGCAAGTTGATTGGCGAAGAACTCTGCAAATCATATCATGATGATTTTGGAATAGAATGTATAGTTCTCAGGCCGTTCAATATCTATGGGCCCGGTCAAAGATCCGATTTTCTGATCCCAATGATTATATCCTGCATTAAAAGCGGAGAAGTTATCGTGAGAGACCCAGAACCCAAAAGGGATTTCATTTACATTACCGACATGATCGATGCCTATATCAGAGCAGGCGAATACGAAGGCGATTTTGATATATTTAATATCGGATATGGGGAGAGCTATAGCGTTAAGGAGATAATTGAAAAAATTATAAAGCTACATGGATCAGAGACCAGGGTAATTTACCGAGGAGAAAGGCGCAGAAACGAGATAATGGACTGCTATTCGAGCACCAAAAAGGCTAAAGATATCCTTGGCTGGAGCCCCCACATTAATATAGATGAGGGCTTGAAACTGATGATAAAAAGCCTGAAACCATGCTGAAGATTCGCGTCCGATCTTCAAGAGACAACTTCATAAGACGAGCTGATGAAAATAGCAATTAATGGTAGAGGATCTATGAAGATAGCGATTGTATGCTCTCATGGAGGACATCTCACTCAAATGCTATATCTGATGGATGCATTTAAAGGTAACGATATTATAATTATTACCTATGACTCCAAGAGAACGCAAGAGTTGGATTATAAAAAATATTTAGTGAAAAATATAGGCTATAATCCTGTGAGGATGCTCACGGCAGCAATTACATTTCTCAGAGTATTTTCAAGATACAGGCCCGATCTTATAATCAGCAATGGATCTGAGATAGCCATCCCTGCATTATACATTGGGAGACTACTGGGCGCGAAAATCATATTCATAGAGAGCTGGGCAAGGGTGAATAATCCTTCCCTCACCGGCAGGCTTGTATATCCTATTGCGGATCATTTTTTGGTTCAATGGCCGCAGTTGATTTCCAAATATGGAAAGAAAGCGGTATTTGAGGGGGCTTTAATATGATCTTCGTGACCGTTGGCATGCATAATCAGGGTTTCGACAGACTAATAGAAAAATGCGACCTTCTTGCAGGACAAATCGAGGATAAAATGATAATACAAAAGGGATCTACCAGTTACTGCCCGCGAAATGCCGAATACTTCGACTTTGCCAGCAATGAAGAATTCCTGAAGCTCATAAGACAATCCTCCACAGTAATAACCCATGATGGTGCAGGCTCTATTCTCAACTGCCTCCTGAATAAAAAAAGGACTATTGTCGTGCCAAGATTGAAGGAGTATAATGAATGCAGATATGACAATAAATTGGATTTGGCTTTGGAATTGCATAAGATGAAAAAGATACATCTGGTAACAGATCTTGCTTTGCTTACTCCAGAGTTAATTAGAGACGCAAAAGCTGCAAATAGCGACCAATTTGAGAATACTTTGCTTATTAATATTAAAAAATACATAACAAAATAACGTTGTGGGTAATACGGTTATTGACATGAAAAAATCTATATAAAAAATAATTTGCGAGCATATAATTACACATTCATTGACATGATGTGTTTATGGTTAGATCAAAAAAAATGCCCAGCATCTTTATGGATAACGAAACAAGGTAGATAACGAGGGTTAAATCGATGTCAAACCGAAAAAGCCTCCTGGCAATTACCCCTACCTACAACTATTTTGTCAAAGATCAGATAGAGTCCATATCCAGTGATTTTAAATCGATTGATGTCTTCGTATACCATAATCCAATCACTGAGATATCAAATTATTTGCCCATTCACGAGTTGAGCCTCTTTACAAAAAAGTCCCTAATAGAGTATTCTGGCAAGCCAGAGAATGTGTCGGTATCAACAGTTCCGACCTTTTTTATCCCCATTGATTATCAATACCGCCATTTAGGAGAGAAGCATTATCGAAAGATTTTAAATATGATTGTCCAGAAGAAGCGGGAGCCCGACCTTATTCATTCTCATTTCGTATGGACATCGGGCTATGTGGGAGCCAGGCTAAAGGAAAGATACCATATACCACTGATCATCTCAGGATACGGATATGACCTATATGATCTACCATTCAAGAATCCTCAATGGAGAGAGAGAATCCGGGGCATATTGAACGATTCTGATTGCATAATCACCGTCAGCAACCGCCTCGCGGATTATATTAGGAAACTAGATGTAAATACACCGGTAGAGATCTTGCCAACAGGATATGATGGCAAACGCTTCTATCCCCGCGATCAGCAGGCATGCAGAAGAACATTAAGACTGCCTGAGAAAAAAAGGATAATCCTGACCATTGGAAGCCTGGTAAAGGTTAAGGGGCACATAGACCTCATCCATGCCATCAGTGAGCTTGAAGGAAGATCAAAAGACATTTTATGTATAATCTTAGGAGAGGGAAATCTCAGAAATGAACTGCAGAAGGAGATAAAAAAATGTGGCCTCGAAGAGGTCATAAAGCTCGTTGGAAGGAAGCCCAGAGAGGAGCTCCCTCTGTGGATAAATGCCTGTGACATATTTGTGCTGCCAAGCTTGAACGAGGGAAACCCTACGGTGATGTTTGAGGCTCTGGCCTGCGGCATACCTTTTGTTAGCACCGATGTGGGCGGGGTCTCAGATATCATCACATCAAAAGAGTATGGCCTCATATGCGAGTGCAATGATTGCATGGATTTATGCAATAAAATGCTCGATGCGCTGAATATAAAATGGAATAGAGATGCAATCCAAAGCCATGCACTGCAATATGAATGGGACAGCCAGAGACAGAACCTGCTTGAAATTTATAAAAAATTCATGTGATCAGCTGAATTGCAGTCATGCAATAATATAAGAGCCATTTGGATTTAGTTAGAGGATTCTGAGGACGATTATGTGTGGAATCAATGGTTTTAACTGGAAAGACGAATATATAATAGAAAAAATGAACTCCAGTTTGCGGCATAGGGGTCCAGATGATGAAGGAATTTATGTCGATGAAGAGGTTTCATTAGGGCACTTGCGCCTGTCCATCATCGACCTATCCGAAAATGGCCATCAACCGATGTCTGATCGTCAAGATAAATTTTTTATAATATATAACGGAGAGGTTTATAATTTTCAGGCTCTTAGAGAGGAGCTGGAATTACTGGGATATTCATTTAAATCCAATACGGATACAGAGGTCATATTATATTCCTATATGCAATGGAAAGAGCGATGTCTGGAAAAGTTCAATGGAATGTTTGCCTTTGCAGTATACGATTCTGAAAGCAAGAGACTTTTTTTGGCGAGAGATCGTATGGGAATTAAGCCGCTATATTATTATTTCGATGAAAAAAACGAAGTTTTTTTGTTTTCTTCGGAGATTCCACCCCTGCTGGAACACAAGATCGATATCGAACCGAACAAAAAGTTGATAAAAGATTATTTACTTTATAATGTATCGGATCACACTGACGAGACTTTCTTTGGCGGGATAAAGAAGATTCCCAAAGGCTGCTATGCCACCTTTGATCTCATGCGATGTGAGTTAGAGATAAAAGAGTGGTATAATATAAAATATAATGAGAGATTCGCAGGCACATACGAAGAGGCAATATCCACATTTAGAGATTTGATGGTGGATAGTGTGGATATCAGATTAATCAGCGATGTTCCAGTGGGCACATGTCTGAGCGGGGGAATCGATTCATCTGCCATTGCATGCTTGATCAACAGAAAAATGAAGATAAAGACATTTTCAGCGGTCTACAATGGCTATGAGAGAGATGAATCAAGATACATATCTATTGTGGCAGAGAAGACAGGCATGGCCAACTACAGAGTCCATCCCACTGCGGAAAAGCTGAGAGAGGATTTGTTTAAAATTATTAAATTAATTGGAGAGCCTTTTCCCTCAGCCTCCATTTATGCCCAAAATTGCGTGCAGAAATTGGCCAAGGGCAATGACGTCACTGTGGTGCTGGACGGTCAGGGTGCAGATGAGCTTCTGGCTGGATATCACTATTTTCTAGGTTTTTATCTAGTAGACTTATTAAAAACCTTAAGGCTAAAGAGGTTCGCCTCTGAATGCTACAATTTGATTAAGGGCAAGGAATATATGATCGGCATCCAGTCTTCATTATATCTTTTGCTGCCCATATTTATAAGAGAGCAGATTTTTCTGCGCGAATCCCTGCTATCCAGAGAAATGATGAACGGATCCGTTGCCACGACAGAATACTTTAAAAATTTTTCCGATTGCAGATCCTTGGGACAATCCCTGGAGTTCCATCTGAAATACCGGCTAGAGCAGCTATTGAAATGGGAGGACAGAAACTCAATGGGAAATCAAACCGAATCACGAGTTCCGTTTCTTGATTATCGAATAATTGAATTCATATCGGGATTGCCTGACGACTTCATAATAAGAGAAGGGAGAACTAAGGCACTGCTCAGGGATGCGATGATCGATATCGTGCCCAGTGAGATATTAAAGAGACGGGATAAGATCGGATATGAGACCCCTGATGCATATTGGCTGAAGACCGAGGACTTCGAAAAGCTTTTGAGCGATTGGTTTTTAAGGGGCGAACCCCTGTGCAGAGAGTACATTGATCTGAAAAAGCTGCGCCATCAGATAAAAGAGCATATACATAAGAACAAAAATCACGCTCGAAATCTATGGAAGACCATCTTCCTGGAAGCCTGGCTTAAAACCTTTTTTCCCAACAGGAATCGGATGTAAGCCTCGAGGGCCAAGGCTCATGGACCCCGAGAGCCTTGAAATATTCTCATTCAGACATCTGGAAGACCGAATCCATATGATCCCTGATTATTGAGCGTTCCCTCCACAATCATCGATCCAATGGAGGAAGAATAGCAGTACATGATACTAATGGTCGTCCCCGGAGCACAGTCTATGGTATGCTTTGCAGGTATGAATACGGTTCCGATCAGCGTTGCCATTGCTGTGCTTGGATCGATGCCCCGGAGATAGGCGCAGGCATATGAGGCATTGACTGCGCCCCCGCGTAGAGTTGCAGTCGCAGATCCCAATACATGCAATGCATAATATCCATCTAAGACGCAATTTTCAAGGGTTGCTGACGTGGGACCATCGATGCCAGCATCTATATAAGATGCCCCTCCATAAGAGTTGGGTTTATTCCGGTCCGATTTGAAGAAGGACTCCTTGATAAGGACTCCAATCGAGCTATGAATCAATAGACCATATGCATTCGGACTCGCAGTACAATCCATGTTGACGCTGGACATCTGCAGATCATTTATGCACCATATGGTGAGAGGGGAGGCAATGCACGATATGTCTTTTACCACAATGCGGTCTTTTGTCCGAGTTTGGTAATCTTCATTCCCATGGACAGTGAGCCCGGTTTTGCAGCGTTCAAAAACACAATCAGAGACAACAGTATCCTGTGCGGTATCAAGAAGTATTCCCTCCAGGCTGCAATCTCTGGCAACGACATTGGTTATGGAAGAATGCGATTCAGATCCGCCCCCATTATTTCCCAGGTACAAGCCGGTTCCATATGAGTTCTTAAACTCAAGGTTGTAGTAATTGCCGCCGGACCTGGGGCTGCCGGTCAATATCAGTGAAGCGCCATCTTTGTACCATTGTTCCTGATTGTCCCTGTTGCCATCAAAGGTCATATTGGCAACAGTAAAGGCGGTAAAACCCGGATCCAGAGAGATTGCCCGGTTGAGCATCATCGCTACAGGATGGTCGACGGAGAATTGGTCTGGTTTTAATTTTAGTACGGTTATGCCTGCCCCAAAGCCGAAGATGTGGACATTCTTGTTACCCAATATAGGAATGCAGACCCAGAAAGGATTCAAATCCCCTTCGTTCAGGTAAAATAGAGTGTCTGCGCTGAGATTGTAGACCCCGCTGGAGATTAAGACATTGCCATTATCGGGGACCCAAGCTATGGCCTCTGTTATTACTCGAGAGTCGTCAGTTCCAGCCACACCGCTGGAGATCACATTGCCACCAACATCCCTAGCAATGATCGATCCGCCTTCGATAGATACGATAACATGATATACAATATCATTCAAATTTTTTATATCAGATCCCTCTGATAGTGAGCTCATTTTGCCGTCCTCCCAACACAATCAGGTCCACACCGATCTGCACAGTCATCAATTTTCTCCCAGTTGAGCGCAAGTGAACGCACCCTATCTGGCCGCAGACACCAGGCCTTTTCCGCTTCAGACTCAGTCCCGTAAAGGCAACAACGGCCATATTAGCACACTTGAGCCTCTAATACCTATTTCTCGTTGCTATATAAATAACTTTTTGATTTTTCGATATATGTAATAATGATCGTCTGACCATATATGGCTTGGGCTTTCGACTGCTCTTGCATGAAAGCATTTATACAACCAAGATCAGATACAAGATTAGATACGAATCAGTGGCGTCCAATTCATAAATCTGGCCTACAATGTCTTATGGCCTGGAAACCAGTCATGAACTTCAATCTGCACCGTTATCTGAGCTGCAAAGCAATCGCAGGAATGGCCGGAGATGGTTTATATAGAACATCCTTCTTCATGGCCTTCGCCAACATCATGAGCGCAGGATGCGGCTTCTTCTTCTGGATTATCGCTGCCAGGCTTTATGCCCTAGAGCAGGTGGGCCTGGCCACAGCGCTCATATCATCTCTTGCACTCGTCGCTCTCTTCTCAACCCTTGGCTTTGACTCCTCCATCATCCGCTTCCTTCCCCTGGAGGATAAGGGGAAGGTCATAAGTACGAGCTTTTTTGTTACCACCGGAGCCAGCATCATCTTCGGTGGAATATGCATCTTACTGATGATGATTATGACTCCCTCCATGCCATTTTGGCAGGATCCGGGTAATTCTCTGGCCTTCATTCTGGTAGCAGCCCTGAACTCAATCGCTGTCATGGGAGGATACGCCTTTGTTGCTGACAGAAAAGCAGACCAGTACTTCCTGCAGAATCTCTTGCAGGCAATTCGAATTCCAGCCCTTGTGCCTCTCGCTTTCCTGGGCGTCTTCGGAATCTTCGGCGCTATTGGCCTGGGGTATTTGACCGCAGCGCTCTACAGCCTGACGAAGATTCAGCTGAGCATATGCCGGATCAGGCCACAGGCAGACCGGGAGTTCATACGCAAGTCCTTGCGATTCTCCTCTTTAAACTACCTCTCTAGCCTTCTATATGCTGCACCTACCCTCATGATGCCCATACTGGTGCTGAGCCTGCTCGATGAAGCTGAAGCCGCAAAATACTATATCGCCTTCGCTCTGGGCACTCTGGTGCTTATCATCCCCAGCTCCTTTGGGACCTCCCTCTTTGTGGAGGGGAGTCATGGAAATAGCCTCAAGAAGAGCGCCTTTCGCGCGGGAGGCGCAAGCCTGATGATAATGCTCCCCGCCGTGTTGGTTCTCTTCTTCTATGGCGACCAGCTACTTGGACTTCTCAGGGGAGAGTACGTGGAGGGATTCGGCCTTCTGAAGATCATCGCCCTCTCTAGCTTTCCTGTGGCCTGTTATTCCCTATTCATCCCCATTCAGAATGTGAGGATGAGGGTTGAGAGCATAGTGAAGCTGAATGCCCTCAGGTGCATCCTGCTACTTGGATTGAGCTATGTTATGGTAAATCGATACGGCATCCTGGGAGCTGGATATGCCTGGATGATAACCTATATGGTGATCGTTATTTGGGTGGGATGGGTGGCATTAAAGGAAAAGTGGATTTGAAATTATATTTAAAGAAGCTGAGTTACCGACCTTGCTGAGACATTGAGGATACGGGTGGTTATCTCAATAAACAAAATCTCCTGTTGGTGCCGATCGATCCCGAATGCATCGCTTATCAACTGTTTTTCCATCTCCAGGGCGATTAATCTCGTTTGCACCTGGGTGATTTTATGATGCTTGCCGAGTTCTGCAATGACATTCATAAAATAGCCAACGCTGTGCAACCTATCAGAGGAGAGGCTCTTGACAAGACCGCACTCCGTACAATATGGATGGGGCTTGAGTCCTCGATCCCGCCCTTCAAAGTAGTGGGGTAGCCAGATCTTCTCCTTGCTCCCTGATATCTTATGTTCGCAGCAATTCATACTCATACCATAAGGAGTTCAAGAGCTTTAAAAAACCATTGGTTAAATTATGGAACTGCGAGACAATTGCAGTATCATGGGAAGGATGCCGTATATGAGAGGCAAATTTTTTTAATGACATTTTATTAAACTTTTATATAACATGACGTTAGGATTTTAACCAGAGCACTATATGTTTAAAATTATAATTTTTTTGTTTAATAATAGTATTCCCTGATAAAATGCTTTGATGAACCTTTGCGCGATAATCGATTCCTTAGAGTAGGACTACAATCTGTCGGAATCAAAACGTAGAAGCCATACCCTTTATCGGCGGGGAGTAGTCACCCACCGCAAAAGGCAAATAGAAAAGTAGAAATGGATTTCAGGCTATTGCTGCTATCAAAGAATCCCAGATCGAATACACACCAGGACATCTGAACATGTATGAACTCAACTACGATCTCTGGCAGGAGATGATCGAGGATATAGCTTTTGAATATGCGCCTCTCTTCTCCATCATGCATGAAGCAGCAAGAGAGCTACCCCTCTCCCGGGCTCTGATCGATGATCTTTTGAGAACAAGAGAGCGGAAGATATCGACAGAACCATGGCAAATGTGGCTTCAGATCGATCCGATCGATGACAATATCGGCGGTTTTAGAATCTACTTGATGGCCTCAGAGGAGCTGGATGCCATAAAAGAGCTTATGTCAGAGATTGCAGAAGATCATGGAATCTCCCAGGAAGAGATAAATGCCTTTGAGGTTGAGCACGGTCTGGACATGCTGGGAGATGTCTTTGAGGTGATCAGAGATAGATACGAGATTCTTCCGGAGATCAGAGGAGGCAATATCATCTTTTCCCTGATGGCTTTCGACAGCCAGGATATAGACGACAGCAAGGGAAACGATATCTTCTGGAGCGGGGAGGCTTATACAAATTAGTTCAGCAAATGCTTAGGTAAGGCACAAAGATGGCAATCCGGATCAATCCTGACCCACCATTAATTCGATGTTTTTCATAAAAATTCTTAAATGCTTGTATAACTCCTTTAGATGCGTTTCTGCAGAGAGCATATCCTCTGGCTCCTGCACGAACCTTCCTGGAGTCAATTCGTCCCCGCAGTTGTCTATCAGCCTTCGTATGCTTTGCCTGGACGACTCCAGATGAAATTGCAGTCCAACATTTCGCCCGATCTCAAAGGCCTGGTTAGCGCAGGCTGCAGTCGATGCCAGCCCAGTCGCTCCTCTAGGCAGGTCAAATGTATCCCCATGCCATTGAAATGCCGTGAATCTATCAGGAAACCCCTTGAAAGCAGAAGAGCTAAAGGCAGCACGATTCAGCTTCACCTCATGCCAGCCGATCTCCCTATAGCGATTTTTATGCACCATTCCTCCCAGGATATCTGAGATCAGCTGGGCGCCAAGGCAGATTCCAAGAATAGTCTTCTTGCTATCCATAGCCCTGCGTATGAACCTCTTCTCCTCCGCCAGCCAAGGATAAAGATCCTCCTGGTAGATGTTCATCTCCCCACCTAAAACCAGCAGCAGATCAAAATCAGCATCTTTGGGGAGCCTCTCGCCCGCAAATATTTTAGTCCCGAAGACATCATGACCGGAATCTTCCGCCCAGAGGGCGATATTTGCCGGGTCCTCAAAGGGATTGTGCTGGATGTAGTGCAATCTCATCGCTCATCTCTCCCTGCATTACGATGGTCCTTGATAAGGTGAGAATAATGGATTATAGCTTTTTTTGAGAGGATTTAAGAAGATTTGAGGGGATGTATGAGAAATCCTTAGGTTTAAAAGTTCAAAACTATAAATTCTACTCGTTTTCTCTGAACAGATAAAACCTCGCCTCCCGGTAATTGACCAGCCTCCTGCCAAATCCAGCGAGCTGCGCTATCTCATCCTGCAAGGGCCGGACGATGACATCCGCACCCACCGCAGCCGCCAGCTCCCCCATGGCAAGCTGCATCTCCAGAGGAGGGCGAATGGAGTAGATGAGGCCCGCTCCCTGATAGATCTCCCTCCGGGGGGCGAAGATGTCGTCCTTTTCCACCATCATGCCCGCCAGAATCCTCTCAACCCTGTCCGTAAGGATCACTTCCAGGCCCATCTCCGACAGCCTCTGAGCAACATAGGGAAAATGGCCCACACCCACCTCCACCACCCTGCCAGGGTAGTTTTTGGCGATGAACTCCGCCAGGTCCCTGGCAGCCGTCTGTCCCGTCATCTTGGTTGCCACTTCTCGTCTGATCATTCTTATCTCTATCCGCAATTGTTATTAACAGATGGCACTAATTGATTATGAGAAAGCAATGAAGGGATAGGGATGGAACTTGATATACGGGAGGCCATGGATTTTTCAAATTCAGGCGACGACTTCGGTATCCCCAGAATACTGATCGTGGGCTGTGGCGGCGCAGGCGGAAACACCATCAACAGACTCAAAAGAATGGGCCTGATGGGGGCGAAGACCATAGCCATAAACACCGACCGCCAGCACCTGGAGACCGTCTCTGCGGATGAGAAGATGCTGATTGGCCGGAAGCTCACCCGGGGGATGGGAGCAGGAGGAGACCCCGAGGTGGGAAGGAAGGCGGCGGAGAGCGCAAGAACGGACATCGAGGACCTCTTGCGCGGCGCAGACCTGGTATTCGTCCTCGCGGGCATGGGTGGAGGCACTGGCACCGGCTCAGCGCCGGTGGTGGCAAGAATTGCCAGGCAAGAGGGCGCCCTGGTGGTGGCCATGGTCACCACGCCATTTCACATGGAGAGGAAGAGGATCTTCATCGCCGAGGAAGGCCTGGAGAACCTGCGCAATTACGCAAACACCTCCATTGTGATGGACAACAATCGCCTGCTGGAGCGCGCCCCCCACCTGCCCTTCCAGGAAGCATTCTCTCTGGTCGACGGTATTACAGGCGAGATCATCCAGGGGATCTGCGAGACATTGACCACCCCCTCGCTAATCAACCTGGATTATGCCGATGTGCACACCATCATGAACACCGGCGGGGCCAGCTTTATGCTGGTAGGAGAGGGGAGCATGAAGAAGAGCCCGGAGAATATCGTCCGCTCCGCTCTGAACAATCCCCTCCTGGACGTGGAGCTCAGAGGTGCAAAAGCCTGTCTGCTGCACATTGACGGTGGACCGGATATGACCCTGAAGGAGGCAGCTTCCATCGCCAGCAGCCTAACCCAGGACCTTGACCCGAGGGCGAATGTCATCTGGGGGGCAAAGATCAAGCCTGAGCTCAAGGGCAGGGTGAAGCTGATGGCCATAATAACCGGGGTGAAATCTGCCCAGGTGCTGGGGTCAACCGAGGCGGGGATGGATCCACTGGAGGAGATGAGCCTGCCAGCCGATCGGTGCATTGGCCTTGCCCGGACAAGGACTGATGCCATAAAATGAGGATATTAGGGGAATAAAGATGAGCGTGATAGCATGGATGAACTCTTGTTCCAGATAATGGCCTTAATCCTGGCGATAATCCTGGGCATTGCCGCGATCTACAGCATCCGCCTCTATCTGGAGATTTGAGCGGAAAGCGGGTCATTTGGCTTTAGCTGCAAATTGCAGCTTTCAGGCTCAGCGTCCGAAGAAATAGCATCGCCACATGCAGTGCCCATTGCCAATTCGTTGGCGATATCCATGCCCCATTCAGCCATGCCCTGCGGGGGTCAACCTCTGGAACTTCCAGAGCCGGTCCAGCCTGGCTGTGGCATCCACACCCACCTTGGTGGTCATTCCCTCATTGCTCCTGGGGTCGAGAGTGCTGCCGCGCACATTGGGATAAAGAACTATATCCTCGTCACCACGCATGCGCGTAGCCAGGGCATACTCCAGGTCTCGAGGATCGTGAATATCGATATCTGAGTCCACTACCAGCACATGCTTCAAAGAGCGATGGGCCTTGATAGCGGCATCGATCGCTCTTCTGGCATCCTCCTCTGTCTCCTTCTCAATCTGCACCACGGCATGGAAGTAACAACATCCTCCCTCGGTAAGCATGACGTCCTTCACCTTTGCCACCTTGGAGACCTCCCGGTAGATAAGCGGCTCATAGGGCACTCCCATCAGCATCTTGTGCTCACCTCCTGCAGGCAGAAGGCCATGATAGATGGGCTCATTGCACATCATCATCCTGGTTAGCCGGATGACCGGCTCCTGCCGGACCAGGTCCCGAGTGCCGGTGATGTCCACGAACGGCCCCTCCGGTGCCCTTTCAGTGGTGATGTATCCCTCTAAAACGATCTGTGCATGGGGAACAAGAACCCCATTATCCAGAGCAATCAGCTCCACATGAGAGCCTCGCAGGGCGGCAGCATAACAAAACTCCATCTCTGGAGGAACGCGGGTGGAGGCAGCCATCAATACCAGCGGATCCACTCCTATGGCCACAGCCACTGCAACTTCCTTGCCCTTGGCCAGAGCGGCCTCATAGAGCTGATGGGTATGCCTTCCCGGGACCAACCTTGCTGCCAGTCGATCTTTTCCCAGGACCATCAGGCGGTGAACGCAGGCATTGATTTTGTCCTCAAAGCGGCTCACCACCACTCCAGAGGTGATATAAGGGCCGCCGTCCCCCGGAAAGTAGGTCATGATGGGAAGCCTGCTGAGATCCGGTTGGGAGACATTCTCCATGAAACTGGACCAATCCACCTCTCGCACGGGACCCTGGCATCCGATCTGGGATAGGTGGCGGACCATATCCTCAGCAGGGATGCCCAGGGCCCGGGCCAGGAGGTCCCTCGTCCCAAGGATATTCAGGCAGCACTTATGGCCGGAGACATCGTCAAATAGAATCGGCCCACTACCCCAGGATCTCTCTGTGACCTCTTCAACGGGCGATACAGGGTCACGCACGTGGTTCATCAAACCTGACCCTTCCAGATCATCCAGAAAGCCCCTGAAGCTCATGATCTTACCCTCCTTTTTATTACGCTTGCCTTCATTCCGCCACCTTTTCTCATCTTTTTAATAATCTCTTGTCATTCTATCTCTTTCCACTATTTTAGATCCATCTCACACCAGGAGCACAGCGATCAGACCGCTCAGGAATACACCGTCAAAGGTTCCAGCTCCGCCGATACTGGCCACTGGAGCCCCAAGGTCGCGGATCTTTCCCAGGTTGAGAATATCCGCCCCAAGCAGAGTGCCCAGGGTTCCTGCCGCATAAGCAATTAAGAAGATGAGATCATGAGGTGCGCCCAGCACATAGACCATGAGGATCGCCGCCAGGGCGGCACAAAGGGGTGGGACCAGGGCAGGAGTCACTATCCCCAGCCCTCGAACCGGCCTCGCCACCCGGTTGGTGATGATGGCCACCAAGACAATGCCCGATAGTGCATAATAGATGGACTCTGGAAACCGGTAGATGAGTGCCATGGAGATCAATGAGGGAATCAGGGCCCCACCCACATTTATGGCCAAAAGGGTATTGCAGCTCTTCACCACAGGGACATGATAAGATACGCCAAAGGCCCGAATGTGTCGTTCATGGACCATGGGAGTGCTGCACTCTAGGTTGGTCAATGGTATGTTTATGCTGGATCCAACCAGAGACGCCAAAAGCACAAAGAGGGCCTGGCTCCAGGAGAAACCGATCTTGGTGAAGGCTGTCCTGGCCAGATCAAGGAAAAGAAAGCTCACTACTATTGCAATCAAGAACGCGAAGCCCAGCATGATCAATATGCCAACTGGAGAGTAGATCAGACGGTTTTCCATTTTCCTCTATATTGCCATCCCAGGCGTATAACCTTTTGTATAAGGGCGTGCAGCTGCAAAAGAGATTTGTAATGGTATGTCAAAGAGTCGCATATGAAAGAGAAGTGGCTCATGGCCAGAGGATCATGGGAGGAGATCAAACCCCAGATAACCACCGCCCTTGAATCTGGATTCGAATGCGTAATCGTGGATCGGGAGAACGTCGAGCGGGTGCGGGAGCTGGGAAATATCCAGGTAGCATGCTTTGGCGCCGAGAAGGGTGCGGAGGACATTCTGGTGATCGGCAGGCACGGTGAGGGCGATGGTTCGGTGCCTCTGCCCAAAGACCTGAACAGCTCCATGGACTATGCTCTGGCCAAGACCATCTCCGGGAACAAGGCCGCATATGTGGTCATTGCCGGCAAGAAGTATGAGCAATTCGCAGTGGAGATGGGAAAGCATGTGGACTATCTGCTGGTGATCGGCACCGACTGGAAGGTGATCCCCCTGGAGAATATGATCGCCGGCCTGCAGGGATGCCAGGTTAAGATCATCAGTGGGGTCAAGAGTTCGGATGAGGCAAAGCTGGCCCTGGCCACACTGGAGCAGGGAGCAGATGGAGTGCTATTGGACAGCTCTGACCTCTCTGAGATCAAGAGGGTTATGAGGGCAGCAGAGCAATCGGAAAAAGGGCGCCTGGACCTCATACCAGCCAGGGTGGTCTCGGTCAAGCCGGTGGGGATGGGCGACCGGGTCTGTGTGGATACCGCCAACATGATGGTCCCAGGAGAGGGAATGCTCATCGGCTCCCAGGCCAAGGGCTTTTTCCTTGTCCATAGCGAGTCAGAGGACAGCCCCTATGTGGCTGCGCGTCCCTTCCGGGTGAACGCCGGCGCGGTTCACGCCTATATCCGGGTGGGGGAGAAGACACGCTATCTATCGGAGCTAAAATCTGGTGACGAGGTCACCATTGTGAGCAAGGATGGCCTCTCCAGGAGCGCTATCGTGGGCCGGGCGAAGATCGAGAAGAGGCCCATGATCCTCATCGAGGCGGAGGCAGATGGTGTGCTCATAAGCACGCTGCTGCAGAATGCTGAGACCATAAAGCTGGTGAGCAGCGATGGCACCCCCAGGCCGGTGACGGAGCTCAAAGCCGGGGACGAGGTGCTGGTCCATCTGGAGGAGGCTGCCCGCCATTTCGGCATGAAGATTGAGGAGAGCATCGTGGAGAGATGAGATACGTTATGAAAAGGTCGCAGATCGTTGCCGTCCTGGGAGAGAGGGCAGCAGACGACCTCAAGGCGGCATCCGATGCAGACATGATTGAGCTGAGGCTGGATCTGGCCACTGAGCCCATTCAGACGATAAAAGCCATCAGAGAGGCTACAGAAAAGGCGATCATCGCCACCAATCGCCTCCAGGCGGAGGGAGGGAAGTTCCAGGGGTCAGAGAGGGAGAGGATCGAGCTGCTCGTTCAGGCCTCTGAGTACGCCGATCTGGTGGATATCGAGCTTCAGGCAGAGTTAAGAGAAGAGTTCATCTCTCAAGTCAGCCGGCCGGTCATAGTCTCTTATCATGACTTCCAGGGAATGCCCGGGATCGATGAGCTCGCTGCCATAAAAGAGAGGATGAAGATGGCAGGTGCGGCGATTGCTAAGATCGCCGTGACGCCCAGGAGCCTGAAAGACGACCTGGATCTCCTAGAATTTTTGCTAGCTGCAGATTTGCCCTTATGTCTGATCGCGATGGGAGATCTGGGCAGACACCTGCGGGCAGTGGCTCCTTTGTATGGTTCTGCTCTGGCATATGGTTATGTTAGAGAGAGCACCGCTCCCGGGCAGATGAGCCTGGCAGAGCTCTCTAGTGCCAGAGAGTTGCTCAAATGGTAAAATTAGCCAAATTTTTTGTATTTATGGAAAATATTATTAAAAATGAAAAAATAAGTCGCCTAATGGACATGATTTTTTCTGATAATGCTGCCTGCATAATAGATCGGATGAAGATTGCTTAAAACCTGGGAAATTCCCCTATCTTTTAAAAAATAATTATAGATATGTTACTAAAATCAATGGTTGATAGAGAATATTATATATTTAAATTTAATATTTATTCGAATTTCAGCCCTATAATCGCTCCTTATAGGGAGACATAAATGTTATTTGAAGATTAATTTTCTGTATTAATTATAATATGTAATTGGCCAATTGGCTGACCGAATATGCGCTATGATTTGCCATATTCGTTCTTCAATACTTATCTGAATATTTGACGCAAGATTTAATTACTCTAACTGCAAATTAAAAGACATGGATGCAGTCGTTGATATAGGAGGCAGGCCTGGTTATAACTGCGGGGGATTTTGCAGCTTCTGTTATTTTAAAGGAGTGAAAACGGTTGAGCCGCTGGGATGCAAATATTGCCCACCCCATAAAAAGGGGTGCGATTACTGTTCTAGAGCAGTAGTTGAGATCCAGCCAGGCTTCAAGTCCCTGGATCAGTTGGTATTTGAAGCATCCCAGCAATGCATATTATCACGGCCGGATTCCATAACCATAAAAGGGAATGGTGATGCCAGCTTTCATCCAGATTTGCTTAAACTGGTTCAAACCCTCAGCAACGGCGTTGTACCCATCCACCTGGATTACACCAGCGGAAAGGGCTTTTTTAAGGGGGATGAAGCCGGTCCCCTGATCGAAGCCGGATTGCGAAGGATAAGCTTCTCCGTCTTCTCAACTGACCCTGAGCTTCGGCGAAGGTACGTGAATGATAAACATCCAGAGGCTGCGCTCTCAAACCTCAGAACCTTTTGCGAAAGATGCGATCTATATGCCATGATCGTCCTCATACCGGGCATAAACGATGGCTTTCAGCTGGAGAAGACCTGCCAGGACCTCTGCGATATGGGAGCAAAAGGCCTGATGCTCATGTCATTTGCCAACAGCAAAGAGCAAGGGCTCATCTTTGGAAACGAGCCGTTAATGCCGGGCATTGTTCCCTATTCCGTGGAGGAGATCCGCAGGATTGCCACTGAAATAAATGAACGATATGATATGAGGGTCATAGGGACGCCTCTATGGGATCCACAGACAGGAGCTCCTTTCGCCCTGGCCCATCATAGAAAAGAGCTGAATCGACTGCCGGCCATCGAGAGGAGCGCCACCATCATCACCAGCTCTGTGGCCTATCCATTCCTATCGACCATATTCGAGGAGATAGGAGAGGATGTGAATGTGGTAGCAGTGAATAAGGAGATAGGAAACCTGATCACCCTGGAGGATTTCAACTTCCTGGATCTGGGGAACATAAAAGAGAGGGTGCTAATACCGGGAATGGTTCTAGCTCATGACCAGGAGATCAGAAGGGCTCTTCGCCGTGATGGAGTGCGCCGGCTGGTCTTCAGAGGTCCTGATGCCCTCACAGTCGAATCCGAGAGAAGCATCTACATGACCACCGAGGAGGTTATCGCCAGAGAGGTGGAGGCATTCTCTGGATTGATATGCCAGATCAATGAGCTGGGCGGAGAAGAGACAGAATCCGCCACGGTCCAGAAAGATCGTGATAATTGTAGCTGTGAGAGAATGGACAGATCTCACTATCATGAAAACCCGATAATAGTGGATGAAGAGGATATCAAGCAGACCGTCGGCTGACTCCCTGACGATTAATTTTATCTCACATCCCGGCCAGTGCCAGCAAGAGGTGACTTAGATTGAGCGAGATGAGAGAACTGGTGATAAATAAGGACGATTATTTGAAATTTCTTGCGGACCGCCTGCGGCTTAAGGGCACCTGCCAGAGGGAGATTGAGAATGTGAGCTTCCCCTTCCTCTTCGCCTCAGGAAGCGAGATGCTGCGCACTTATATTCTGGGAGAGTCTGAGTTCACCTCCACCCTGCCAGACAGGTACCGGCTCCCGGACAGAGGATTCATCTGGTTCCTATTCTCACAATCTGTAAAAGAGATTCAGGTAATGCCTGAGAGGATGACAATAAAATACGAATTAAAAGACGAATACCGCAAGCCTTTCAAGCAGTTCTATCTCTAGCGACCTTTTCCCCTGGCCGGTCACTGGTCCGAGTTGGTCCGGATCAGATACAGGTCATGCCGTTTCATCCTTTTCCGCCTTGATCTTGCGGCCCCAGGATCCTGTCAGACGGCCTCTCTGTGCCAGGCTGCCCAGGAGCGCCTCAGCATCGCTGGATAGGGGCGCAGGCTTTTTTTCCCAGAGGGGGGTTCCGGGCAGGGGCATGAACCGGTGCGCTCTCACCTTTCCTCCCTTTTCCTCAATCCATCTGGCCAGGTCCAGGGTCATATGCTGATCCTCTGCTGACTCCATGGGCAGGCCGAGTATCAGATCCACCTGGGGTACGAGGCCATGATCCAGGATATGCTCGCAGGCTGACTCTATCTCCTGCCGGCCGTGACCCCGTCCAATGCTCTCCAGGACCGCCGGGCTGCCGGACTGTCCTCCCAGGCTGATCGTTTTATTGGCGCAGTATCCGGTTATGAGCTCCAAAGCCTCGTCAGTTACGAAATCGGGCCTGACCTCGGAGGGAAAGGTGCCGAAGTAGATGGGCTTCTTCTGCTCGGACAGCCCTTCCAGCAGAGCTTTAACCTTCTCCAGCCGCGGACGCCTGCCGTCGGAGCCATAGGCAAGGGAGTTGGGAGAGGTGAAGCGGATGTCTTTATGGCGGCGGGCGTATCTGGCAACGACGGGGATAGAGCGGTGGCGCATGCAGCGCCCGAAAAGGCGGGGGGTCTGGCAGTAGGTGCAGCCCCAGGGGCAGCCGCGGGAGATCTCTATGGGAGCGAGGATGCTGGTAAAAGGGGGATAGAGGTCCAGGTCCACAGGAGGCCTATCCTCGGTATAGATCGCCTTTCCCCCTTTTCTATAGGCTATTCCCCGGACATCTGCCGGCTCTTTGCCCATCTCTATCGCTTCAATCAGCTCGGGCAGGGTCTCCTCTCCTTCTCCTATGGCCACGAAATCGAAATGCTCCAGAACCTCCTCCGGCAGGGCGGATGGGTGGGGACCGCCGGCGACGAAGACCGCATCCAGATTCGCTGCCCTGGCCCTATCGACCTCTTGATAGACCTCCCCCGCCTGAGGGGTGGCAAAGCTGTAGAGCATGATTCCCGCCCTGGGCCCCGGAGCCAGAGAGGCATCTACCAGAGGTATGAGAGCAGCGATGCTATAGGAGTTCCTGCTATTGGAGCGAAACCATATCCTCACGGATTCTCTTTGAGCTTCAGCTGCACCTCCAGCTCTCTATTAGCTGGATCATGCTTGTACTGTATCTCCGCCTTGAGGGGCTCAGCGGGATTCACTCCTATAGTCCAATCGCCAAAAGAGGCTTCCACCCGCCCTCGGGCCTCGACTTCATCCGCCAGGCCCCGCAGCATGTCGGCCATCTCTGCCGCAGTCATATAGATCTCCTGCTCGAACTTCACTCCCTCGGCGGGGCTTCCCGCAGTCTTTCCCGGCCTTCCTCTTATCTTTGCCATTTGCGATCACCGGTTCGCATTTTATGGCCTATTCCATAAAACATTTTCCGCATTACGAGCACTCCAAATCTCGGGCTCCATGAGCTATCTAAATCGCGATCAAATCCTCAATCATCCTCCAGGGATCCTCCCAGGAAGAGAGGAACCATCCGGAAGGCCACTGCATCCACCAGGCCCCTGTCCGTCAGCTTCAGCTCAGGGATCACTGGCAGTGACAGAAATGAGAGGGTCATGAACGGGTCCTCCAGATCGCATCCCAGCTTGTGAGCGGCATCAATGCACTCCGCTATGCCCTCTGCCACCTCTTGCATATGACTCTCCGAGAGCAAGCCTGCCACGGGCAGAGGCAGGCTGGCCAGGACTTCACCATCGGCAACCGCCACCAGCCCGCCATCCATCTCCGTGACTGCTGAGACCGCGGCCAGCATCTCCTCGTCCCCGGTTCCGACCACAACGATGTTATGGGAGTCATGGGCGACGGATGTGGCCAGAGCGCCCCTCACCAGACCCAAGCCCTGCACCAAACCAAGCCCCACATTGCCAGTGGCCCTGTGCCTTTCGACCACCGCCAGCTTGAGGATATCCTGGTCGGTGTCCGATACCACTTTTCCCTCCCGGATCAGGGGAAAGAGGGGCAGAGATCTGGTGATGATCTGGCCGGGGACGATGCCAATTGTTCGGGCTGGCCCCTTCTCGGCTACAATCTCAAACGACCGGCGGCTGAGAGCAGCGAGATGGATCGATTTATGCATTGCCTTGACCGGTCTATTCATAGGGGCGAGGAAATCTCCATCCCTGGCCACCAGCCTGCCGTCCTTGAAGACATGAGTAACCCGCGGCTCATCCAGACCGTCCAGGACGGCGATGTCTGCCCGATAGCCGGGTGCTATTGCCCCCAGGTCGGCCAGGCCGAAGTAGCGGGCAGCATTGAGAGAGGAGATCTGCAGGGCAACTATGGGGTCCAGACCCTCATTTATCGCCTTTCTCAGCATGAAGTCGATATGCCCTTCCCTGAGGATATCTGCCGGGTGGCGGTCGTCTGAGACGAATAAAAACTGGCGAGAGTTTTTCAGCGTGACCAGCGGCAGAAGATCGGAGAGATTCCGGGCAGCACTTCCCTCCCGCAGCATGATGAACATCCCGGAAAACAGCTTCTCTTCTGCCTCGGCCAGGGTGGTGCACTCGTGATCGGAGCGGATTCCAGCGCAGATATAGGCAGACAGGTCCGGACCGGAAAGGCCTGGTGCATGGCCGTCCTTGAGCCGTCCCCCTGCTAGCTGGATCTTTTTCATGATCTGCGGGTCCCGGAAGATTACGCCAGGACAGTTCATTACCTCGGCCAGGCCTATGACCCCCTCCTCCTCAAAGAGACCGACCAGGGCATCCGGGCCCAGGGCTGCCCCTGCAGTCTCCATGTCGGTGGCTGGGACACAGGAGGGGAGCATGACGAAGACGTTCAGAGGGACATTTCTTGATGACTGCAGAATATAGCGAACCCCCTCCTCGCCCCAGACGTTGGCGATCTCATGCGGGTCGGCGATAACTGTGGTGGTGCCTTGTGGAACCACTGCTCGCGCGTACTCTGGAACTGTGACCATGCTGCTTTCGATATGTACATGGCCGTCGATGAACCCAGGCGCTAGGATCTGGTCCTCCAGGGGAATGATCTGGCGAGCGCTGCTGCATTCAAAGCCCACGATCCTGCCCTTGTGTACGGCAACGTCCGATCTGCGAACCTCGCCCGATATGAGATTGGCTACGGATCCCCCAAGGAGAAGAAGATCCACCTCGATCTCACACCTGGCGGCAGCTATCAACTCCTCATATTCTTCCATCTGGCCCATGATAATCAATTACAGTCGGTCCTATTTAAATGCGATATTTGAATGACCCGGATCACCTCTTGGCCAACGAAATGGCAGGGTCTTCCCTTTGTTTGAATAAAAAAATCCTCATCGACACCAGATAAATTTAAATCGAGAAGCATAGATAAACTAAATCGTGCGTGAATTCAAGGATATAATTCTGAAAGTGGCCAAAGCCTATCCCAACGACTCCGCCCGGGGCATCGCCCGCCTGGACCCCAACGCCCTTCTAACCCTGAGGCTCAGTCCGGGTGACATCATTGAGATTGAGGGGAAGAGGCTTACCGCAGCCAAGGTCTGGCGCGCCGACCGGCAGGATTGGTCTCAGGATTATATAAGGATTGACGGCTTCATCCGCCAGAACGCCGGCGTTGGAATCGGGGACAAGGTGAAGATCCGTAAGGCCAAGTTCGCCGAGGCGCAGAGGATAGTCCTCGCCCCCCCTTCCGGATCGCATATGCACTATGGGGATGAGGCAGCTGATATGATCCGCCGCCAGACGCTCAAGCGGCCGGTGGTGGCGGGAGATATACTTCCCATCATGAGCTCCGGCAGCCATCCCTTTGTAGGCCGGATGGAGCCAGTGCCTTTAGTGGTAACAGAGACTCATCCCGATAATGTGGTGGTGGTCTGCGAGAGGACGGAGATCGTTCTCCTGGAGAAGCCGGCCAAGAGCGTCCGATCGGTCAAAGCCACGGGAATCACCTATGAGAATGTGGGCGGCCTGCGCTCAGAGGTGCAGCGAGTGCGAGAGATGATCGAGCTGCCCATGAAGCATCCTGAGATCTTCCAGAAGCTTGGCATTGAGCCTCCCAAGGGGGTTCTGCTCTACGGCCCGCCGGGCACGGGAAAGACCCTCATCGCCAAAGCAGTGGCCAATGAGAGTGGAGCTAACTTCATCTCCATTGCCGGGCCGGAGATCATGTCAAAATACTATGGAGAGAGCGAGCAGAGGCTGAGGGAGATCTTCGAGGAGGCGCAAAAGTCCGCTCCATCCATCATATTCATAGACGAGATCGACTCCATTGCCCCTAAGCGGGGTGAGGTTACAGGGGAGGTGGAGAGAAGAGTGGTGGCCCAGCTCCTGGCCATGATGGATGGCCTGAAAGAGAGAGGCCAGGTGGTTGTGATCGGAGCCACCAACCGGGAAGAGGCCATTGATCCCGCTCTGCGCCGGCCGGGCCGGTTCGACAGGGAGATCGAGGTCGGAGTTCCGGACAGGGAGGGCAGAATCGAGATCCTGCAGATACATATGCACAGCATGCCCGTGGCGGATGATGTGAACCTGGAGGGATTAGCGGACCGGATGCATGGTTTCGTCGGGGCAGATGTGAACGCCCTGTGCAAAGAGGCGGCCATGAAAGCCCTGCGCCGCTATCTGCCCGATCTCACCTCAGAGGATGAGATACCCCAGGAGATCATCGATCAGATGCAGGTCATGGGTGCGGACTTCGAGGAGGCTCTCAAGGAGATCGAGCCCTCGGCCATGAGAGAGGTTCTGGTGGAGGTGCCCCGGGTCAACTGGAACGACATGGGAGGATTGGGAGCACTAAAGCAGGAATTGATCGAGTCCATAGAGTGGCCCATCAAGCAGCCGGAGAAGTTCCAGAAGATGGGCATAAGGCCCCCAAAGGGAATTCTGCTCTACGGCCCGCCGGGCACGGGAAAGACCATGATCGCTCAGGCGGTGGCCAATGAGACCAACGCCAACTTCATAAGCATCCGGGGGCCGCAGATGCTCTCCAAATGGGTGGGCGAGTCGGAGAAGGCGATCAGAGAGATATTCCGCAAGGCAAGGCAAGTCTCGCCGGCAATCATATTCTTCGATGAGCTGGACTCCATTGCCCCTATGAGGGGAATGGACGAGGGGGGCAGAGTGATGGAGAGGGTGGTAAACCAGCTTCTAGCAGAGCTTGACGGCCTGGAAGCCTTGAAGGATGTGGTGGTGATCGCCGCCACCAACCGGCCGGATATACTCGATCCAGCGCTGCTTAGATCGGGAAGGTTCGACCGAATGCTCCTGGTGGGGCCGCCTGACCGGCAGGGGAGGCATGAGATCCTCAAGATCCACGCCTCCAGGACGCCTAAAGGAGAGGATGTGAGCCTGGAGGAGCTGGCGGAATTGACCGATGGCTATGTGGGCTCAGATTTAGACAACCTCTGCCGGGAGGCGGCCATGCTTGCTCTGCGGGAAGGGCTGGACCGGGTGGAGATGAGACACTACCGGGAGGCTTTGAAGAAGGTGAGGCCAAGCGTGGAGGAGCAAATGCTCAGCTACTATGAGCGCATAGGCGAGAGGTTCAAGGGCGGAATTAAGGTTGAGCCGGCTTCGCTCGCCGGCTACCGCTAGCCTGGCGGAATAGAATGATGGCTTGAATCTGCGCATGATGCTTGAATTGATGCTCAAGTCTTGACAATTAAATTGGAGAGGAGGGTTTTAGGGGCATGGGAAAGGTGTTCGCGGGAAGCATTGGAGATAAAGAGATCGTAAACATCGATGGCACAGTCCTGGGAGATCTGGAGAATATTATCTACGAGGTCATGACCGGCAAGCTGGTGGACCTGGTGGTAAAGCCAAACTCGGGCCTTGATCGCAGCAAGTACCGAGAGGACGGCAAGTTTGTGCTGATACCATTCAGTTCGGTGGTGGCGGTCAAGGACTACATCGTTGTGGATGAGAGCAGGGCCATGAAAAAGTAAAAGGCTGGAGCTCGATTCTTTTTCTTAAATTTTTCAGCGCCACTCTCTGCTATCCGGAAGGCTTATTTCTTCTCAAGTCCCCCATTTTTCGATGACCTGGTGGACAAGATCGGAATTGTCAAGGCGGACAGCAACGACCGGCCCCTGGAGGAAGTTGTAATCGTTCGGGCCAGTGTGATTGCGTAAATTTGGAGATGATTTGATAATGGCAACAGAGAGCAATGAGGCAGGATATCGGGTTCTGCTCGCTACCAGCATGGGAGACATCACAATTCAGCTCTACAGCGATATGCCCATCACCGCAGGCAACTTCAAGAAGCTGGTCGAGAAGGGTTTTTATGATGGTGTGATCTTTCATCGGATCATAGACGGCTTCATGATTCAGGGCGGGGATCCCACCGGAACAGGCCGGGGAGGGCCAGGCTATGCCATCAAGGACGAGTTCACCCCAAATAGCAAAAACGCCCGGGGGACCATAAGCATGGCCAATGCCGGGCCCAACACCGGGGGCAGCCAGTTCTTCATCAACCTGGTGGACAACAATTTCCTGGATGGCAAGCATCCCGCCTTCGGCAAGGTGATCGAGGGGATGGATGTGGTGGACAAGATCGGAAAGGTCAAGACCGGTGCCATGGACCGGCCGGCAAAAGAGGTCAAGATCCTGAGCGCAAAAGTGATCGCCTGATATTTATTTTTTCGTATATTGCATCAAAAGCCTTTTATCGCTCTGTCGACTATTATAAAGTGGAGAGTTGGAATGAAAATAGCTACATCAATAATCGCATTGCTATCGCTAATGATAATCGCATTGGCAGGGAGCTGCTATGCACAAGGCTTAAGCTCTGCACCATATGTGGGTGGTGATTTTGGCAGGGCGTGGCTGGGCAACATTGACCAATTAAGTGCTCAACCTGCGAAGAGCACATATAGCGACCTGTGGAATTGGGGCGGCGGCCCGAAAGGAAGCATGGCGGTCAATGGCTACCTGGTACCGGATCTGCGCTATATCTGGAAGTCAGAAAACGGCACAGGCTATTGGGCGGGATGGAAGTATTCATACGCAAGCGGATGGTATCCTGTATACACTTATCCTTACTCATTCAGCAGCATCTACCCCAGCAGCTACTACTATCCACCAGACTACCTCTCCAGTGGATATGTGGCTCGCAGACTATATTGAGAGGAGAATTATCATGGTCAAGTCCAATCTGTTGGCAGAATTTGCAGTATCGAAAGACCGGCTGATTCAAGCCCTGGCGTGCGTTTCCAACCTGGCTGATAGGGCAGTTGTGCAGGCCATTGTCCATCCCAAGGATACCATACTGGGATTTGCCTTCAGCAACACTCTCGTGAATGGTGAGTCCGGGGAACAGATTTATGCTTATTACATAATAGTGCAGGAGGAGATGATGGGAGCTAAGTTCAGGGTCAATGGAGAAGAGTGGCCGCTTTTCTATATCTCCTGTTCTGAGCAGTTCATCAACTCCATTGCTGCTCTGGAACCCAGAGACAATCAATTCCTAAAAATTGAGCTTTTAAGCATAACCGAAGAGGACGAGCCGGATGTGCTTAAGAGCGAGGCATTCATCATGGGCGATCATAATTCCGCCGTGGGATCCATATTGCAGCATCCGTCTTCCCAGGATGATGATACCACACTGGATGCGGATGAGACACAATCTGTGCTATATGGGTGAATCCTCCAATTCAAGAGCAGTCCTGGCCGATCTGTTCAACGGGCTGGTGTATCTTCCATAGCATTATGCATCCAGCGCAAGCTGTGCCTGATGGCTCTTCGCTGAATTATATGGGTAGGGCCAGGCCGCGGTTATAGCCTCTATTCCTCTGTGTCTCTGTGGTTGGGTCAGAGAATAGCGGTTCACCACAGAGGCGAAAAGATACAGAGAATTTCCAATTCAAAGTTCGCCCATTCCAAATAGCGAGGAGCCCTCAGGCCGGCGGCCTTCATCGAGTGCAGTTGGCCTGCCAGCTGATGGCGTAAAAATCCCCAGGATGACCGACCGCGAGCTTGATCTCGCCAGATGGATCTCCTGAGCAATAGGACATTTGCACACTCGATGTCGGTTGTGGCTGAGGAGAGCTGCGCATATTTTCTGGCAATTTACCTTTTTGTCCAATAATCCATTTTCCTTTTTTGGTTAATTTATCATTTAATAATATGCCAATTTTTTCATTATTTGAAAGGATGATTTCGTTTTGAAGGCATTTTTGATCTATATTTTTCACTATTTGACCGCAGCATTTATAGTGCAAGATGTGCCAGGGCAAGATGAGGAACGGAAAGGAGGTGATGATGCATGGATATTATGTCCCAAATATATGCGATAATTCTCTTTGGAGCAATGGTGGTTTTATTGCCCTGGGGATTGAATAAATGGTCTGACACCCGCGCCGGCGTAAGGTAAGGGTTTGAATTCCATCCGGTGAAGCCGGCAAGATGACGCTGACCACGACATATCGGTGTGCTGTGCTTTGTCATCAAGATGGGCAAAGGCCCTTTTCAGCGGCAGTGAGGGGCGCCGGTGCAGGAGAATTTGGGATCGACCTGCAACCGGTGCCTGGCCGGAGAGGGAGCTACCGGAAAATGATGAGCCTTCTTCGATCATCCTCCTAGGTCCGCTTGAACGCCTCCTTAGCCATCGCAACTCTCATCTCCAGATCAGGTCCTTCGAGCTCGTCTACAACGGATTCGAGAAGCTTCGGGATCTCAAGGTGCTGAGGACATTTTTCAAGGCATTTTCCACATTGCACGCACTGTGATGCGAACGCGATCTCTCCTGTGGATAGGACGCCACCCAAGGATGCAGCATAAAGGAACTTTGCCTCATCCGCATTGCCGGACATATGAAGGTTGTTGTACAATTCGAAACATAACGGGATATTCACCCCCTCCGGACAGGGCATACAGTATCTGCAGCCCGTACAGCCTGCTTTCATCAGCTCACGGTACTTCCGCTCCGCTCTTTTTGCCAGCTGCAATTCAGCTTCCGTCAGGGAATTCGGCTGTGCATTGTCTGCCACCGCAAGATTCTCTTCAATATGTTTCTCATCATTCATCCCGGAGAGGGCAACGGTGACCTCTGGACGGTTCCATACCCAGCGAAGAGCCCATTCTGCAGCTGTCCTTTTCGTTGGGGCCTCGTCCCAGATCTCTTTCACCGCGGGAGGCGTATGGCTTGCGAGCATCCCTCCACGGAGGGGCTCCATAATGATTACACCAAGGCCTTTTAAGCTTGCATATTCCAAACCCTCGGTGCCTGCCTGGTTCTTTTCGTCCAGGAAGTTATATTGTATCTGACAAAAGTCCCAATCGTAAGCATCCACTATCCTCTTGAAATCCTCTCCCGCGCCATGAAAAGAAAAACCTGCGTTAATTATGCGGCCATCGGCTTTTGCTTCGTCGAGGAAGTCAGCTATGCCTAGCCTTTCAAGATGATCCCACAGGTCACCAACCAGAGCGTGGATGAGGTAATAGTCAATGTGATCGGTATTGAGCTTCTCCAGCTGCGAGTTTAGGAAAAAGTCCATATCCTCCCGGCCTTTTACCATCCAGCTTGGAAGCTTTGTTGCGAGCTTGACCTTCCCGCGGTATCCGTTGGCAAGAGCGCGACCTAAAAAGGGCTCGCTCTGTTCCATATGATAAGGCCAGGCCGTATCTACATAGTTTACTCCGCAATCGATTGCATAGCGCAACTGAGTGGTGGCTCTTTCTTCATCTATAGAACCGGCCTCTTTTAATGGGAGGCGCATGCATCCGAATCCAAGTATGGAAAGCTCGTCTCCATTTTTAGGATTATTCCTATACAGCATTTTTCCATTCACCTGTATCTTTATGATATACCCGAAGCACGTCAGGTATAAATTGGTAATACAGACAGATATGTTACATACGAACAGGATTGATACCGATGAACTCTATCCCCAAGGAAAACAAGTACGATTGGCCAATGGATGCAACCCTGGATGTGATCGGAGGGAAATGGAAACCGTTGATCATATATGAGCTGAACGATGAGACGCTGCGTTTTAGCCAGTTACTGGACCGGCTACAGCCCAGAATATCCCAGAGGATGCTTACAAAACAGCTTCGCCAGCTTGAGGAAGATGGGCTTATCTCCAGGAAGGTTTACACCCAGGTCCCGCCGAAGGTAGAGTATTCTCTCACAGAAATGGGCAAATCCCTGATGCCCATTCTCTACCAGCTTTGTGTGTGGGGATCTGAACACATGAGGGACCGCATTAAATACCTATGTGAAGAATAAATAGCATTTAATGCTCTATGATTATAAAAGTGATTATATTTTCATGAATTAATTAGCAATCGTATTTTAATTTTGCAAAAGGATGGTAATTATAGACCCGGAATATCTCCCAGATACACCTCCCACATGCATCGTGAGACACTGGCCGTGGCTGCTCCGCCACATGAACTTATGCCGCGCTTTGTGCATGGCGAGAACTTCGGATTGATCCGGGCTGAATGATTTTATCGGCTTCTTTTGGCCCACTAGTCTTGTTGGCGATAATGTGCTTGTCCCGAGCGCATAACGCTGCAGATCTATATGGTCAACGTAGTATCAGGAATAGTTATTAAGGAACAGGCTTAATAGTGTAGAAAACGCAGGTGGGATGGGATAATTGAAGTCAGATTCAATTCCGATAGGCGGAGAGAAAGCTATTATGCCTGAGAGAATTCCCCCCGCTTTAAGCAAGCCCCTGGCCAGGTATCTGGAGCTGGAGTTATTGCTCCATATTTTTTTTGAGAGTACTGGCTACTGTAAAGAGAATTATGGCAGAACATGTAATGGTTGCTGCAATGAAAATATCGTTGAATATCCAAAAATCATCGCCGGTTGCAGCGAACTGGATGAAGAGCGAATAAGGATTTATGGCGTTGGCGACTTAACAAAATCTTGCCCTTATTCCAGCGAGAAAGGCTGCATCCTTAAAACGCATAAGACGCCAAAATGCATAGCTTACATCTGCCCCCAATTCACAAGAGCACTGCGTGAGCAAGGCATAGATTATGATTGGCTTGAGACTCATACACTGCTCATCAGCATTCTCAATGAAGCCAAATTCGACTGGTGGAGTGGTTCCAAAATTGAATCTTATCGCATCAATGATGAAGAATTCTCAGAGATTAAAAGACAAATTAGAGAATCTTTAAAGATATAGTCTGCTGAGTAGTTAAGATATAGATCCTGCGACTATTAAGATGCCACCAGTACTTTGGGCTTGGCAATCCCGACCCGAACTCGCACCTTCTGCAATTAACGCTTAATGCTCTCGGGATTTTCGGGCCAGCACCCTCGGACACCGGGCAGGGAAGACAGAGATAGGTGCCCTGTTCGCTGGCGATTTGATCCAAGAGTTTGCCGGACTTTAGCTCGGCTACTACTGAGATCTTGAACACCCGGGTCGTAGAGCCGTCTGTTATTTCTTCATGTAATTCCCGTTATGAGTTGGCATTGCTTAACTCTTTGTCCGCTCGGAGGGTTTTCACTCCAGTTACTCCAGTCTACTATCAGAGGTTCACTCCAATATGCGATTCAAGTTCACCCATACAAAACCCCCCATGATACTGTGTAAAATGCCCGAAGAAAGTATATATGAGTGAGAAGCTAATAAAACTTAGCATGATACAAAATGCTATAGAAAAACATAACAAGAAACCATTTAGAAATAGTATTCGTATAATTTCACAGGCAAAAATGGATTTGAGTAGGATAAAAACATGATAACCAATGACAGGAAACTTATTGCACTAATTGCGCTTTTTTCATTTTTTATGATGCCTGCTATTGGTGTGGAATATGTGAATACTGCAAGTAGTGGAAAAGTTCTTTGCGAAGATTTTTCTGCAAAAAATGCCACAGAAATCATTTTGGCAGGTCAGAACATCCAACTAATTAGCTCTGACTTAAATGATTTTTGGGTTGGTCCCAAAATGTCCATATTAATAGATTTTTTAAAACATAAATTATCAGTTGCAAATATAAATACGGACCACGGTAATACGAGAGAAGAAGCAATAACCGTTAGTCCGGAAGGAAACGAATCCACGTTTAAGATCTCGGGAAAGAATCTAATGATCGTCGAACCCTGCCCCATTAATGCTCCTATTGGAGGAATCGAATTGCATATTAATTTTACATCGCGCAGCTTTAGCATATCTTCTGCTTGGTGACGCGGGAAGATAAACTCCAATTCAAATGCATTCGAGAGAGAAACAAGGCCTAAGTGAAACAGCGGCAGCGCACCCACGCCGCAAGCAACAAAGAGGTTTATACCGGTAAAGCTTAAATAGTAACAGGGACCCATAGATAATGGGTGTCTGAGATGGTTGTAGCTGGACTTAAGGCAAGATATATCGATGTCTACCTCCCCAGTAGTGATGCAAAGCTGCAATGGGAAGAGGATGCAAAGAAGGCCGGAGTTTCCCTATCAAAATATGTCTACGAGACGATGGAGGCATCTAGAGCCAAGAAAGATGAAACGCCTCGTTCTGATCTTGTAAAGGAGTTATCTGAGGCCAAGGATCAAGCCCAGAAACTCCAAAATGAACTCAGAATGAAGAACCTGCTCCTAGAAAAGCTGCAGACGGATGTCTATAAAGCTCGCCATGAAGCTTTCAAGGAGGTGGGCATCCCAGAGGGCACCAGGCCTTACGACAAGGAATTAATCAAGGTCTTAAGGCGCGGAAAGATCCTAGAAGGCTATGCGATCCTAAATGAGCTAGGCATAGATCCCAGAGACTCTGAGGCCGTAAAGCTTGTGAATAACCAGCTTGAAGCCCTACAGCGCTTTGGCCTGGTTGAAGAGACGGCAGGAGGCTGGAAATGGATAAAGTGATCAGCCAACCTGCTGCCCTGAGCACTGAGACCAGCAATCTGATCAGATTGTTCCATGAGGATTGCCGGCTTCGAAAGCTTGTCTCTACGATGGATTATATTTATAGGGCAAGGGAGTTCTGTGCTTTCCTGGAAGGCAGAGGAAGGAAGCCGCTGGAAGTGGATAGAAATGACTTGAAAGCTTTCCTGGCTCATCTTCAAGATAGGGGCCTCAAATACAGCACAATTGACAGGCTCTATTCATGCTTGAGTGCCTTCTACGAATTTCTGATCGCTGAGGACTTCACACAAGAGAATCCCATCCTACCCTTTAGAAGACGATATTTGCGTAAATTTAAGAAAGATAACCATTCTGAGACACGTAAGTTGATCGAGGTCGAAGAGGCATCTCAATTAATTAATTCTATACTGGACACCCGAGATCGATGCATACTTGTCATTCTCTTGAAGACAGGGCTTCGTGTAGGTGAATTGACACGCATAGAGGTAGGCGACATAGATTTGAATCGAGGAGAACTCAGAATTAAGCCAACGCCAAAGCGGACCAACCTACTGGTCTATCTGGATGATGAGTGCATTTCGGTCCTGCAAAAGTGGTTAGCAGCGAGGAAGGGCAGAAAAGGATCGGACGGGCCAGCGCTGTTCCTCAACAAGTCCGGGGACCGAATCTCAAGACGATCAATAGAAGAGTTTACTACGAAACACGCAACCAGAGTAGGACTGCATAATCCTAATGCAGTCAAGCTTGAGGATAAATTTACTCCCCATTGCACAAGGCACTTTTTCTCAACTCACTTGATAAGGTCTGGGATGCCTATGCACTATGTCGATATATTGCGCGGCGATACCCTTGGCGATGCCATCGGGCGATATATTCACGTAGATGAGCGCGATCTACGGCAGAGTTACCTCGCGCATATTCCTAGGCTTGGTATTTGAATTTCAATCCCAAATATTCGTCCATTCATTTGTATTTATTATGCTAAGACCAACTTTTTGTTTTAAGAGAGCATCTATTTCTTCTGGATATTCCGCCTTCAGATTCTGAACATATTTGCTTCGCAAGATATATATTCGCCTTTCATCTGCCTTAAATTTACTATCAGCTTCCCTTTCCATTATAGATAAAATTTTATTGAGAGTTTCAATATTCCGTTCGATGAAATAAGGTGTCTCCCTGTATTCTGGATGCTTTTCTCTGCCCCTTCTTATATGAATATATTCTTCCGTTGGTTTTGTAGATATCCTTTGAGGACCTCGATATATTATATGTTCTTCAATTAATTCCTTAATTAGATTATTTAAATTGCTCTGTTTTTTATCTAATTTTTTTGCAAGCACCCTCCCTGATACCCCCTCATCATCCAATAAAATTTTGATAATCATTACCCTGATTTTACTCCATTTCTCCATTTTTACTTCCCCTTATGGATTCGTATCAGTTAATCCTTAATGAAATTATCGCCAACAATAACCGCATATATCTTTTCATAATTTGTATAAGCGATTATTCTTTAAAGAAAAACATATAATTGTCCATATATATTTATAAAAGATAGCCCCCCATACTGAAACTAACTATTCATCAAGGGATCGAAGGCATGATAGAAGAGAACTCGGCGAAATTTGGACCCTATTTGAAGAGGAGCTACTTGATCTTTGGATCAGTTAGCTTCTCATCCCCAACTTCATGCGGCCATTACTGGAGGCAAAGGAATGGCAGCGCTTAATCGAGTTGTTGCCGAGATCTCGTGAACAAGCGAGTTCTTCAGCGTAGGAGAGCTCACTGCGCAGACTGGTCAGCCCGCGAATAAATTCGCCTCGGTGGTAGTAAAAGAACTCGTGGATAATGCTCTTGATGCCGCTGAGACATCAGGCGGAGTTCCAGAGATTTCCCTGAGAATAATTAAGTAAGATGGAAACGTAGATATCAGCGTTTCCGATAATGGCGCTGGCATCAAGCCCGAGACCGTGGACCGGATCATGGACTTCGATGTTCGCATCAGCGACAAGGTGAATTATCGCTCTCCTAGTCGAAGGCAGCAAGGCAATGCCCTAAAAACTATCCTGGGAATGCCTTATGCTCTTGGGAGTAGCGAACCGGTTCAGATCACCTCTCAAGGAACAAAGCACTCCATCTATGCCCGACCAGATCCTCTGGGAAATATTCAGGTCGATCACGAGAAGGAGGATGCATCTGATACCACAGGGACGAAGATCGCTATGACATTACCCTCAAATCCAGCTGCGTTAGACTTCGATCCCTTATGGTGGGCACGATCCTATGCACTCACTCACCAATCCTCATGCACTGGTAAGAATCACCTACTTTGATGGGGATGAGCAGGACGGTAATCTTGCTAACTCAGCAATTGAGGAAATCTCGGAAATTTACCAGCCAACTGTTGAGGCAGGGAAATCCTGGGGGAAGTTCATGCCTGGAGATTTCTCGCGAATTGACACGTTTCGAAGGAGAGAGGCCAATTCCTTTTTAGGCCTCAAATTCGCTAATCACATGCAAGAACCGTTTATATCTTTTTGAGATATGTATAATCGATTATTCTTTTAATAAAAGTATATAAAACTTCTTTATAAATACCCATTATAATTGTCACTATTGTGATCTGAGATGGTAGATCTACAATTAGGAACAAGACGAGTCCAGGTGATTAATGGCAGCGCGTTTCTATGTCTGCCGTCGACCTGGGTAAAGAGCCTGAATGTTGAGAAAGGAGACCGAATATTCATTGGCCTGCGAGAAGACGGGGCGTTGGAACTGTATCTTCAGAAGAGAGCCAGGAGTGACAGGTGATGGATACATCATTAGACCTCACCAGATCCGCTCCATATGTAGAGACCGTCGATGTTCTATGGGAAATTCTCTACTTTGAAGATTTCGCAGTGGCGAAAATGGGGCCGCGAATGAACTTGGTGCTTCCCAAGGAAGTTGGAAGAACGCTCGATGCCTATGTTGGGCATCGGCTTTCACTTCTGAAGACGGATTTGCCAGATAAGCCTTTTTTGGCCATCGAAATCGACGCGCAAGGTAAAATGATCGGCTCGATCATCCCCTCCAACGAGAATAGCATACCACTGAGCAGGAGCAAGGAAACTTCTCAAGACTTCAATCATGAAGAAATTACTAAATTGGAATTGAGAGACATGGCTCTTTGTGGGTTAAATCGGCTCTTCCGTAATTTCGATCGGCGGGAGCTGGATCTTGTCAAGTTCATTGTAAACGGATTAGATTCCGAGGAGGTGATGAACTAATGACAGACGCGCAAGTGGACCTCTGCTCTACTAAAGACATCTCCGGCACCCAGAATCAGGTTAAGTCTGGTTCCAGGCAAAAGACGGGCCTTACTGAAGTCCACCTGAACAAACTCTCACTACAATATGGTATTAATTCGAAGAATCAGCAGATTAAAGCACTTATTAAATCAGGCCATCTCAAGAGCATACAGTCCACCGAGGAGCTCCAATCTCTTTTGCTCAGAGATGATGTGGTGGGAACAGGGATTTTTATCAAATATCCAAACGATAGTGGTAGCTTCACAGTGCGGTTGGATGAGCCTCTTCAAAAGGACGGAAAGGAGGTGAAGTACCTGCGCCGGGCCGAGGAGCTAAACCACCTCTATGTCCCTCTTGGCCTGGAGCTTGACAAAGTCCAGGAACTTTATATCACAGAGGGCGAAATCAAATCACTAGCAGGCTCCTTAAAGGGACTCCCAGTTGTTGGTTTAAGTGGCATATACAACTGGCGTACTCAGGGACAGGAAGCCGAACTTCTTGCGGATGGCGAGAAGCTGACAGACTCCGAGGCTCTTATTTCAGAGCTAAAAAGGGATTGGAAAGGCAAGCGAATTGTTCTGATTTATGACAGCGACATAACTAGAGACCATCTTGGATATCCAGCATTTCAGCGGCTAGCAGAGCAGCTCTACAGACAGGATGCCGAGGAAGTTAAGATAATCACCTTACCATCTTTAGATGAGAAGGCCAAGACGGGCCTGGACGATTACCTTCTCGCTAAGGGCGAGGATGGACCTGAGGAGCTGAAGAAGATCATCGTCCGCGCCGACCCCTACCTGCCTTTGGGAGATGGCGCAGAATCCTTTGCTGAAAGGCTGATCAGGTCCGATAACCTGGAGAACAAGCTGAAAGCTACTGTAGCCTATTTAGGCTGCAAGGCCGAGTTCATCACCCGAGAATGGTTGAAGGGGTACATCAACCGCGCTGAGGATCGGGGAGTACTTATTCGTGATGCCAAAGCAAAGCTGGCGCAGATACCAAAGAGAAACTTAGGACCACGGCGAGCACCTCCCAGGAGGAACTCAAAGCTGGATCCAATTTATGATCAGCCTCTAGCCATGCTCAAAGGCACCAGGTACACCATAGATGAACATGGTTGCCTCTGCAGAGAGAAGATAAAGAGAATAGATGGTGAAGACACTTTCATAAATGAGCCTCTCTGCAACTTTGTTCCATTTCCATCCCGGCAGGTCTCCAAGGATAATGGCCTGGAGATTGAGAGGTTCCTGGAGATTGAGGGTATAGCTCCGGATGGCGAGTTCTATCTTCCGGCCATGGTCCCCTTGACTACGTTTGCAAACATGGGATGGGTAGCTACCTGCTGGGGTGCGCAGGCAGCTATTGAGGTCGGCATGACCGTCAGAGATGGAGTGCGCCATGCCATTCAGATGATGGTCTCAAAGGAATATGTACCTAAGGAGACCGTTTACACACATCTGGGATGGAGGAAGATCGATGGCAAATGGGCTTACCTCCACGCTGGCGGAGTTATAGGCGGCCCTCTGGCCCAGGTGGAACCTCATAAGAGGCTTTTGAGGTACGTCCTGCCTGAAACGGTAGATAACCTGAAAGATGCTCTCAGGGCCAGCCTGGCCCTTTTAGACGTGGCTCCACGGGAGATTACCATACCTCTTCTGGCACTGGTTTTCCTGGCCCCATTATGCGAACCACTGCGTGTGGCAGGCATCGAGCCAGGGTTCATGGTATGGATGTTTGGTCAAACAGGCTCCATGAAATCCACTCTGGCCGCTCTATTCCTATCTCACTTTGGCCGATTTGATAATAAATCCCTGCCGGCATCATTTCGGGATACAGCTGCTTCGCTAGAGAGCGTCACATTCGGAGCCAAGGATATCCTGCTTGTGATAGATGACTTCTATCCGCCTCACAGCTTCCGGGAACGCGAGAAGCTGGAAGGTGTTGCCCAGCAGCTGACGAGGGCTTATGGAGATAGGACGGGGCGCGGCAGGATGACCTCAAGCCTGACCGCCAGGGCGAGCTATCCGCCGCGGGGCATGGCGCTGGCCACAGGCGAGGAGATTCCTCTGGGCGAGAGCACCATGGCACGTCACTTCATTTTAGAGTTGCCACCCGGATCGGTCCTAAAGGATAAGCTTGGGAAGGCTCAGGCCAATAGGTCATTGCTCAGTCAGGCGATGAGGGGCTATTTGGAGCATCTAGCTCCCCAGCTCGATTCACTACCTCAGGAGCTTCTCCAGCAATTTGAACAGCTGAGAGAACGAGCGCAGAAAGAGAATGGTCACCCCAGGCTTCCTGAGGCAGTAGCACAGCTATACATTGGTTTCAACTGCTTTCTAGATTTTTGTATCTCCCAGCAGGTCCTATCGGAAGAAGAGGGTGCAAAACTGGCAGAAGAAGCCTGGAAGATCTTAAACCAGATAGTGCAGAGGCAATCTGAGGTGCTGAGGGATCAGCAGCCTGTCTACAAGTTCTTCCGCATACTTCAGGATCTCTTGGCGCAGAGGAGAGTGTACCTGGCAAATCTTGAGAACGAGGTTCCGCCTGATGCAGCGCATCTCCTGCCAGAAAAGCGCATAGGATGGCAGGGCGAGGGTGTAGCGTATCTCTCTATGGACGCTGCCCTTGGGGAAGTATATCGTCATTGCAGGTCTCAAGGCGAGATCTTTCCGGTACAGAAGCTCACCCTGCTCAAGCATATCAAGAATGCTCAGCTCATTGAACAGATCCAGGGTGAGGGAAAGAGCAAGGACAAAGACAGAAGTTACACCATACAGAAGCGCTTCGGAGATGAGAAGGCCAGGGTATTGCCCATACCGGCACAATTGCTGGAGGTGGAGTAGATGCCCTGTATCACAATAGGTGGGACAGAAATAATTAGGTGGGACAAGAATAAAAATATCTATCGAGGCCTTGTACCGCTTGTCCCGGCTGTACCGGGTAATTACACCATCCCTGGCCGGGAGTTTTTCAGTTGTGCGACATATGATCTGTCACTCAGAAAACAGGTCGGGGACCATAGGGGAATTAGGCGGTACAGCCGGGACAGCCGGGACAAAGTGTCTACAGATAATTTTATTTCTGTCCCACTAGATAATTCAACAGCTAAACAAATGGGACAGACGGGACAAGATAGGCTTCTGTTTGGGAGGAATCCATGAAGCTTCTCTATACCCCACCTGGGCCAGAAGTAGAGGTGGCCGCGGAGCCAATCCATCCATTACCTCAGATAACAGTTCCTGCTGAGCTAGATACTGCTGAACCCAAGGTTGTCAAAGAAGAGAGAGTCTCAGAGATCATCAATATCGATAGTAAACAAGGCTGGGATCAAGCTCTTAAGGAAGTCTATGAGGCAGGTATATGCGGCCTGGATCTGGAGACGACCGGTTTGGACCCGCTGGTGGACAGGGTGCGCTTGATCCAGTTAGCCATTCCGGAAAAGGTCTTCGTGGCAGATGTCCGCGCCCTGGATATCTCTGCGCTGAACGATCTGGCCCGGCTGATGGAGAATGAGCATGTCAAGAAAGTTATTCATAATGCCAAGTTTGAGCTCACTATGATCCAGGCATTTCAGGCGCGAAGGCTGCGGGCAAAGAACATCTTCTGTACCATGCTGGCCTCGCAGGTCTGCTGGAGCGGCTACTATGAGCTGGTCCCTGCTCTTAAAGCGAAGAAATTTCCCTGGAAGAGAAACAGAACTAAACAAAGTTTAGAGGCTCTGGTTGAAAGACATCTGGGTTTTAAGATGGACAAGTCCTGCCAGACGTCGGATTGGAGCGCTGAGACGCTCTCGCCTGAGCAGATAAAGTATGCAGCCAAGGATGCAGAAGTATTGTTGCCTTTGCATGACATTCTACAGGAGCTTCTGCGTAAGAATAAGTTGGAGCATATTGCCGATTTGGAGTTCAAGACTTTGCCGGCTGTAGTGGAGGTAGAGCTGACTGGCCTGCCCATTGATGCAGAAGCTACCTTGGCCATGATGGAGGTCAAGAGGTCGCAAGCTCTGGATTTAATGCAGGAGCTACAGGAGGAGGCCTTGATGAATGGTTTCCTGCCCCGGCCAAAGAAAGGCAAGAAGCCCCAGCAGCTTATCAACCTTAGCAGCTACATAGATGTTCTGGAGTATTTGCAGCATCAAGGCTTCAATAACATTCTCTCCACCAGGGAAGAAGAGCTCAAGGCCTTGAAGTTTCCCTGGGCAGATAAACTCCTCCAATATCGCAGGGTTTCTCGCCAGGTTAAGTTCCTGGAGAATTGGCTTACCCTGACCTCTGCCGTGGATGAGCGGCTCCATGCACAATATCGCCAGTGTTCTACGGTCTCGGGCAGGTTCACAAGTGCAAAGCCAAACGCCCAGCAGATACCCAAGAGCGGCGAGGATGGCAAGGCCATAAGGAAACTGTTCAAAGTAGTACCCGGAAGGAAGATTGTAAAAGCCGATTTCTCGGGAATTGAGCTTCGTATCATGGCCAGGCTATCCGGCGATAAGACCATGACAGGGGCCTTCAAGGCCGGCCAGGATCTTCATAAGCTCACAGCTAGCAAGATGGCAGGCGTCCCCCTGGATCAGGTCACCAAGGAGCAAAGGCAGTCAGCCAAAGGTGTGAACTTCGGTCTGATCTATGGAGCTTCAGCGCCAACATTGCAGGCTTATGCAAGAGATGCCTATGGAGTGGAAATGAGCCTGGAGGAAGCGGAGAAGAATAGGAGAACTTTCTTCACCACTTATCAGGGAGTGGCCAGATGGCATGTTCTCCAAAGGATATCCATGGGTCGGCCCAAGGTTCATTACTTCCATGATGCCAAGCGAGGTTTCTACAACATGTCGCTGGTATCCTCACAAACGGTCTCGGGCAGGAAGCGGGTCTGGGGATGGTTCAGGGGCAGGACTCTGGCAAGGGAGACCGAATTGTATAACTCTCCCTCTCAGGGTACAGGTGCTGATCTCATCAAGGTCGTCATGGTAGAGCTATATGATCTCCTCTGCAATGATGGATTTGAAGATGTAAGGATGGTAGGCACGATACATGATGAGCTGCTCTTGGAAGCGCCCGAAGATCGAGCTGAAGAGATGGGCAAGATCTTGCTAGACATAATGAGACGAGTAGGATCGAAGCTACTTGATCCTGTTCCAGTGGACGCCGAGATCTCCGTCGCATCCTCTTGGGGAGGTGATTGAAAAAGATCCTGAAATAAGGATTCTGGGCACAAAGTGGTAACTAAGTGAGGATAAGTGAGTATTATGAGATGGTTAGAGACTAGCTAAAACTAATTTAACTTATGACAAATTTACTTGATTATCAGACACCGGACTACTCATCAATGAAGTAAAGATAATTTGAATTAATACAATATATTTTGATATCATGAGCTGATGTGAGAACAGATAAAGTCTACTTAACTTAAAACCAATTAACTTTATCCTAAGACTGACTATTCATTAAGCAGAGCTTAATGAATTAGGACTCTTTGGAGATGATGGCTGCGGATACCACCAAGGTGGAGAGATACTCAGCAGCGAAAAAGGTGCTGGGGGCGATAAGAGATTCGCCAGATTCGCCCCGCCGACAGAATGCCCTCCCGATATCAGGTCCTCTGATTCAAATACGTAAAAATCGAGGCTTCAGAGCTCTTCCAGCTTCTCCGTTCCTACCTTCTTGACCATAGGCTTCCAGATCTTGTCGGGCATCCAGGCCGGCGCACCCTTGGGCTTGTCCACCTGCACCCGCTCGCCTGTGAATACGTGCATCTTCTTCGTGCCCCGCTCGCGGAGTTTGATGTCCGTGTAGCCCCGGTTGGCTGCCTTCAAAGCCGCCTGTCTGGGCGATTTGCCCGTGAAAACTCCTATCTCGTTGCCATTCTCGTCCCGCAGGGCGAAGTTTCTCATCTCTTTCTCAGCCATAATATTTCCCTCCATGAATGCTTAGATAGCCACATTGCACGCTGAAATGATATCAACTTTGAGGAGCTAAGGCGCAGTAGTGCAGCGCAGGTCAACCATGTTTTTCCTGTAGCAGTGCCTGGGCATCTGCATGCATGCTGCTCAGCTTTTTTGTGATCGGGTGTTGCTGGCCGTACTCATGCTCCGCCAGCCCCTTGATCCGCCAGATCTCGGAAAGGAGCTTGCCGACCTCCTTTTTGATGTAATTGCATTTTTTGCTCAGTCATGGGTCTACCAGCTTGCAGCTCCGGCATGTCCTCCAATTCCATCCCCTAAAATCGCCCTCGCATTTTACCTTTTCCCGTTTCTGGCCTTCGATCTGCGCCACATTGGTCCCATCATCGCGTCAATAAATATTAAATATAACGTATATCAATATTTTAGCGATATAGTGATCATTTAATCTTGGGACAAAGCGTTGAAGGCACACAGGGAGGGAGAATTACCATCGCATCGAACAGATTGAGGGGAATGCCATGAACCAGGAGGCCATTCTGGCGGTGCTTCCCGATAGCAAAGATGATGCCAAATCTTTGAAGGAGATCGCCAAGGAAATGGGCCTGGATATTACCGCCTATGTTGATTGGATCCGCGCAGAGAGGCGACTGTCCAGCTCTTTGAGGGCTTTAGCGAGATGGGGCTTGGTGGCTCTGGAGCGGAGGCAGAGAGATGATGGCCACAAGTTTTGGTATAATGCCTACTGGAAGACCGATCCGGCAAAGTAGACGGGCGGGAGAAACGGGCGCGTGCGGCCTGCAGGCAGAAGGTTAGGGCGAGCTGGTGGACATATCAGGGCCCAATTGAGGGAGAGACGAGAGGCTGTGTGGGCCGAGGCCACCTCCCTGTAGAGTTTCCGAAGGGATGGAGTGGAGGACCTGAGCGCCTTTTGGCAAAGACATTTTTGAATTCCGGTAAGCAAAAGCTTACCGACCTGCCAAAAAGAGCAACTTTTGACCAAATTCGTTCTTAGGATGAGGAGCGCCAGATCCCATGCACTGGCGAATCCGTATGCTTTGGTAAAATTCGCCTACTTTGATGAAGATGGACAAAAAAGTAATCATGCTAACTCAAGATCCTAAGCATTGAGCAAAGCCGCCGAAAGGGTTTAATTTCCATATAGAGGGCCAGAGTCATAATATAAATATTATATGATACCAGATATCTAATCTCATGCCAAAGCTTTAATCTTATGTCGCTCAGTATTTGGTCCGGTGTGAGAGGGATGATAGAGGATATCAGGAATCGATTTATGCGAAGCCCAGGGATCTCTTCCTATGAAATTGAGATAAGCAGGATGACCTGCTATTGTTTAGAATCCCGAGGTCTGCGATAACTGAAATGTGATGATAGATGGATAATAGAATATCACATTTTGGATTTAAATTCGAAAAAGGCGGGGTGCATACGTCTCGCACTATGATGTTAGAGGATCTGCGGACTCTTCTATCTTGTGTTAGCAATCCAGGCTCCACCAAAGCCGGTTACCTAAGAGCTATTGAAGAAGATAATTGCTTAGGTAAACGCTCCGGAAGAACCAGAAAATTAACCGCTGGCCACCTGGTTTCTCTTTATTCACTTGATTCTTCGGTTACTATTTTCCGATCTCTTCTTTATTTCTGGAATAGAGATACTGAAGGACAGCCTCTGCTTGCATTGATGTGCGCTTACGGAAGAGATTCTTTGCTTCGGAAGAGCTCGTCCTTCATTCTCAAATTCAATCAGGGCGAAATTATTACTCGAAAAGCTCTAGAAGAGTACATCGACTCCAAAGATCCTGGCCACTTCAGCATAGCAACGCTAAGATCAACGGCCCAAAACCTCAATTCCACATGGACAAAGTCTGGCCATTTGAGCGGAAAGGCTAGAAAGACCCGTTCAAGATCCAAGGCCACTCCGGGATCCGTGTCATACGGGCTATTTCTTGGATATCTAATGGGATTTCGCGGAGAGGCGCTATTCATGACCGATTTCGCTCATCTTCTGGATTGTTCCGTCGAAAAGGCCATAGAGCTTGCAGAAGAAGCATCGCGCCGCGGATGGATAGTATTCAAGCATGTAGGGAATGTGATAGAGGTTCAATTCCCAAATCTCCTCACAGTAGAAGAAAGGGAGTGGATTCGTGACCAAAATTAAGAGACTCATACAGTCTTACAGCAAATTCATTGAAATTCCGTGGCGAAATGATGCGGCTGCAGCTCAGCGAGTCATTTTCTGCGTGTATAATGAGAACGATGAGCTTCGCCTGCGGGCAAAGATCGAGGAATTTGAGATTGCCACGAAAAACTCTGGCCACGAATGGGCGGTTTACGATCTTACAGACACCTTTGCGGACTGGCTTGCCGCTCAACGATATGCACAGAAATACTTCCAGAGGCCCGATCTTCTCTCTGCGCTGCTTTCCAAGTATCTTGCTTTTATCACAGAAGAGTTTGAAGGGTTCCTTCAGACAAATTCTATCAAAGAGGAGTATGTTGTTGCTTTAACGGGAGTAGGCTCACTTTTCGGTTTCCTAAAGGTCAAAGAAGTGGTGGATAAACTTGCCCCCCTTGTTGAGGGGAGGCTCCTGGTTTTCTTCCCAGGGAGCTACGAGAATAATAATTATCGTTTGCTGGATGGTTATGATGGGTGGAACTATCTGGCCGTGCCGATCACTGCGGATAAGGAGTTTTAATCGAGATGGCGAAGATGTACAATCGAGAAGTCTATCAAAAAGACCCTGCTGCCCGAAAGCTTGTGAATGAGGGAGTAGCAAGCGTAAATGACGAAAAAATGGCCGTGCTCCGTTACGAGCTGGAGACCTTTGTCTGCGATGGGCAGTATGAGAAGGGATTGGAGCACATCCTAGAGACATATCTAAAGAACATAGACCAGGCACAGCAGCCAGCAGTATGGGTGAGCGGATTCTACGGATCGGGAAAGACGCATCTTGTTAAGATGCTGCGCGCTCTTTGGATTGATTCATCTTTCGAGGATGGAGCCACAGCACGCGACATTGCCAACTTACCCAAAAATATAACCGACCTACTCATAGAACTGAGCACTCAAGGTAAGAGGCATGGTGGACTTTATTCGGTCTCTGGCACCCTGGGATCTGGCGCGAGTGGAAGCGTTCGATTGGCACTTCTTCGTATAATTTTCAAGTCGTCCGGCCTTCCTGAGCAGTATCCTGTGGCTCGTTTCGTGATGTGGCTGAAAAGCGAAGCCATTTATGAAAAAGTTCGAGAGCTTGTGGAACAAAACGGGTACAACTGGCAGGAGGAGCTCGATAATTTCCATGTCGCAGAAGGTTTGTATGAAGCACTTTGCCAGGTAAAACCAAATATATTTTCGCCATCCATCAGTGCTGTTGAGATTCTACCTCAACTCTATCCCAATGTCGCCGACGTAAGCAGCGATGATATGATCAAAACCATCCGCCAGGCTTTGAGCCAGAACGAAACGCTGCCCCTTACCCTCATAGTCCTCGATGAAGTCCAGGCATTTATCGGCGAAAATAGTCAGCGTTCCGAAGATGTACGAGAGGCGGTCGAAGCCTGCTGCAAGAACATTGGAGGAAAGCTCCTTTTTATTGGCACGGGGCAAACGGCAGTAACCGGAACATCCAATCTAAAGAAGCTCGAAGGCAGGTTCACCATCCGCGTGGAACTCTCTGATGCTGATGTGGATGCAGTTATACGTCAGGTTCTGCTGGCAAAGAAGGCAGATGCAATTTCCCCCATAGAACAAATGATGCAGACCAATCTAGGGGAAATCTCTCGGCACCTTTCTGGCACTACGATTGGTCATCGGCAGGACGACATACCCTACTTCGTGCAGGACTATCCTATTCTGCCGGTTAGGAGACGCTTCTGGGAGAACACCCTGAGAGTTCTCGACCAGACTGGCACCGACAGCCAGCTTAGAAACCAGCTTAGCATGGTGCATAAGGTCATCCAGACCAACCTGGATTACGATCTGGGGCATGTCGTCCCTGCTGATTACCTTTATTTCGATTCTGCCGATAAATTGTTGCAGTCTCGCATTCTTCCCAGAAAAGTTCATGAGAAGACCATGAACTGGATCAAGGGCTCAGAAGATGATCGCCTCATAGCACGCGCCTGCAGCCTGGTCTTCCTCATCAATAAGCTAGCAGGCAGCAACAATGAGATCGGCATCAAAGCGACAATTGACACGCTTGCAGATTTGATGGTAGAAGATCTCTCCTCGGGTAGCAGTGAACTCCGAAGCAAGCTTCCTGGGCTTCTCAACAAATGCGAACTTCTCATGCGGGTAGGGGATGAATACCGGATACAAACTGAGGAGAGCGCGGCTTGGAGTGACGAATTTCAAAACCAATGTTTACAATTGAACAGCCAAACACATCGCATTGAGGCGGAGAGGGATGATCGCATTCGACGGAAGTTCGGCGAACTGGTGGGCAAGCTTTCTTTAACTCAAGGGGGATCGAAAGCGCCGCGTGATATATTTCCGCTGTTCGATGCACAGCTCCCTCTAGACCACAATAAGAAAGTCTGCATCTGGATCCGGGACGGCTGGAGCATCGAGGAGAATTCCGTTCGGGCGGATGCCCTCCAGGCCGGAAATCAATCGCCAACGATCTTTGTGTTTCTCCCTAAACGTTCCGCAGACGACCTGCGCCACTTCTTGATCGATTGCAAGGCAGCCAAAGCGACTCTGGATAAACGTGGTGTGCCGAACACTCCTGAAGGTGCTGAAGCACGAGCTGCCATGGAAACCACCGAGCAGATCGCACAAGGCAAGATCACAGAGCTTCTGGATGAATCATTCTCTGGCGCACGGGTATTCCAAGCGGGTGGCAACGAGATTGCCGGGAATGATCTAAAGGACATGGTGCTTGTAGCTGCGGAGAACGCCTTGCAGCGTCTTTATCCGCAGTTTCATATGGCTGATCACATTGGATGGGAAAAGGTCTACGCCAGAGCTAAGCAGGGATCGCCCGATGCCCTCAAGGCAGTTGGCGACGACGGTGAACCGGCCAGAAACCCAGTCTGTAGGGCCATTTTGGAATTCATCGGGGGGGGCAATAGAGGCGCGGATATTCGCAGCCACTTTGAAGCCCCACCTTTCGGATGGCAAAGAGATATTGTGGATGGCGGGCTGCAGGTCCTGCTTGTGGCCGGCATTATTCGGGCACATGATGAACGCGGCAAAGTAGTAGATCCCAAGGAGCTGGAGCGAAAAGCCGTAGGAAAAGCTCTGTTTAAAGTTGAATCAGCTACGGTAACAACTGCTCAGCGCATCCAGATTCGCAAGCTGCTTCAGAAATTAGATATTCAGGCTAAGCCAGGCGAGGAATTGGCTTATGCACTACAATTCATAAAGGAAATGCAAGAATTGGCCGACAGGGCGGGCGGCGATGAGCCAAAGCCGGCCAGGCCGGATACTTCTTTCCTGGATGAAATTCGACGTACTGCTGGAAATGAGCAGCTTTTGGCACTTCATAATCGCCGAGAAGAACTTGGCCAGGCTATTGATCATTGGATCGATTTGGCAACCAGTATTGAAGAGCGATGGCCAACCTGGGAAGCTCTTAAAAGTCTGATAAAGTACGGAGATAGTCTGAAGGTAGCTTTGGAGGCACAACAGCAGGCAGAGGCTATTAAGAAACAACGCCGCCTCTTGACAGATCCTTACTTGATCCAACCTCTTCTGAAATCGCTGGAAGATGCAGTTCGTAATGAATTGACTGTACAGCAGAAACGCTACGCTGAGGAATTAGAAGATAAGACGATAGACTTAGAATCTGATGCTTATTGGCAGCAGCTGGCTGAAGACGAACGCAAAGACATTCTCCGCCAATGTGGCATAACCGAAGCACCCAAACTGGTAATAGGCACCCGTAAAGAGCTGATTGCTGCCCTGGAACAGCATCCACTATCCAGATGGAGTGATCGTATTGAGGCCCTTTCCAGTCGCTTTGCCCGCGCCAGGGAGATGGCTGCCAAGGCTCTGGAACCTGAAACGCAGACCGTGCATATCCCACGCAGGACACTCAAGACTGAGCAGGATATCAATGCCTGGGTGCAAGAAGTCAAAGATAAGCTCAATGCGGCTCTCAGCAAAGGGCCAGTTGTGATTAGATAGGTGACAGCCAAGGAGACATGAATGCAGCCGCTGAAAAAAACATTGAGAACCAAGCTAGAGCACACAATAAAGGAAGCCAGGGACATTTCAGAGGATGCCGCCCGTGCCGCACTGGAACAGCTTGGCATTGGCCAGGCCAATCCATATCCGTATCTCAACGAAAATGAAAGGAATTTGCGCAAGAAGCTTCGTGCTCACAGCCGTCAGCTAGGTGATAACCGGAAGGAGGATGGACAACAAGAGATAGATCGCCTGGTGGAAGAGGTTGCTTATGAGCACTGGCATCGCATGCTTTTTGCTCGCTTCCTGGCGGAGAACAATCTGCTCATATTTCCTGATCCGGTGCAGCCCATCCCTATCAGCCTGGAGGAGTGCGAGGATCTGGCAGCCGGGGAAGGAGCCAGGAATGGCTGGGAGCTGGCGGCTCGTTTTGCGACGAAGATGCTGCCCCAGATCTTCCGGCCCGATTCGCCTGTCTTTCAGCTCTCTCTGCCCCCGGAGCACCAGCGGAAGCTGGAGCGGTTGCTGGCGGAGCTGCCGGCAGAGGTCTTTTCCGCCTCTGACTCTCTGGGCTGGGTCTATCAGTTCTGGCAGGCCAAGAAGAAGGATGAGATCAACGCCTCTGAGGTTAAGATCGGGGCGAGGGAGCTGCCTGTGGTGACGCAGCTCTTCACTGAACCATACATGGTTTCTTTCCTTCTGGATAATTCCCTGGGAGCCTGGTGGGCAGCACGGCGTCTCTCCGAAGATGACCTGAAGAACGCCCAGAGCGAAGAAGAGCTGCGCCGGAAGGCATCGCTGCCGGGCGTGTCCCTGGACTATCTGCGCTTCGTGCGGGGCGAGGACGGCAGATGGGCCCCGGCAGCCGGGACCTTCGATGGCTGGCCGGAGCATTTGAGCAAGTTCAAGGCTCTCGATCCCTGTACCGGCTCGGGGCATTTCCTGGTGGCAGCCCTGCCCATGCTAGCGTCCATGCGCATGGAGCGGGAAAAGCTCTCTGCTCAGGAGGCAGTGGATGCAGTCCTGCGAGATAATCTGCACGGGCTGGAGATCGACCCACGCTGTGTGGAGCTGGCCGCTTTCGCCCTGGCCTTTTCAGCCTGGCGCTATCCAGAGGCAGGAGGATACCGGATGCTGCCTGAGCTGAATCTGGCCTGCTCGGGGCTCTCCATCAGTGCAAAGAAAGAAGAGTGGTTGGAGCTGGCGAGCGAAGACACCAACTTGCAGATAGTCTTGGATGATATCTACGACCAGTTTGAGAATGCACCTGTCTTAGGCAGTTTGATTAATCCTAAGATAGGGTTGTCAAAAGGAAATTTGCTTGGATTGAAATGGAAGGATATTGAGCCACTGCTGGCAAAGGTTCTTTCCAGGGAGCAAGATGATGAAAAGAAAGAGAGGGGTGTGGTGGCGCAAGGGATTGTGAAGAATGCAATGCTCCTTGCTGGGAAGTATCAATGCGTGATAACCAACGTGCCTTACCTGGTGCGTGGAAGCCAAAGTGACGTCCTTAGGGACTATTGTGAAAGGCACTATAAAGATGCTAAGAATGACCTGGCCACTGTCTTCCTTAACCGCTGCTTGGAGTTTTGCGCGGATGGAGGCACTACAAGCAATGTTTTACCTCAAAATTGGCTTTTCCAGAAAAGCTACAGGAAGCTCAGGGAGTTACTGCTGGAAAAAACCATTTGGCGGATTATTGCATGGTTAGGACCAGGGGCGTTTGAATCTATCAGCGGTGAGGTCGTCAAAGCTGTTCTTGTCATCCTGAAACAAGAGAACCCTGCACGAAACCCCCTCGGAAGCAAAGCCGAATCTCTAAATGCACACATTATCTCTGGCCTCGATGTCTCTGAATTTCGCATCACTGCGGAGAAGGCCGCCCAACTCCGAATTGCTGAAATCAAGCAGGTGAAGCAGGCTAAGCAATTGGATAATCCAGATGCAATAGTGTCTTTGGACTCGTTACAAAAACATAATTTATCAAAAGACATTCTTAACTCATACCATGGATTGACTACGGGAGACCTAAATCGATTTGTTCTTTGCTTTTGGGAAGTACCTCTTCGGACTGGATATCAAAATTATCAAAATCCACCTACTCCAGGCAATGCTGATTCAGGCAGAGAGCATGTTGTAAAGAATATTAGCAATTCAGAATATAAGTCCATAATGGGGTTCAGACCTGATGGCACAGCAGCACATGGCCAAGAAGGCATTGGCATTTCGACTGTAGGAGCTATTTATGCGACCAAATATTCAGGAGATATATTTGATCAAACAATCACCGCTCTTATTCCTAAATTTAAGAGTGATATCCCAGCATTATGGGAATTCTTCTCACAAGATAATATTGACCAAATTATAAGAAAATACGACCAATGCCTAAAGGTAACGAATAAAAGTTTTGAGAAGATTCCAATTGACATTTTCCATTGGGAAAAAATTGCAGCAAAGAAATACCCCAATGGCCTTCCCAAGCCTTACTCCGACGATCCCACACAGTGGATCTTCCACGGCCACCCAGCCCAAAGCGATGCGCCTCTTCAGGTCTCCGTGGCCCGCCTGCTGGGCTACCGTTGGCCTGCCGAGCGCGACCCGCAAATGGAGCAGTCCGACGAAGCCCGCGCCTGGATGGAAAAATGCGACGAGCTACTATCCTTCGCCGACAATGACGGCATTGTTTGCATCCCTCCTGTGCGGGGTGAGTCAGCAGCGTCAGACTATCTCCGGAACTTGCTGGCCGCAGCCTACGGCCCAGAGTGGTCTACTGACAAGCTGTCTGAACTCATGAAGCAGGCCGATCATGCGGGCAAGTCCCTGGAGAGCTGGCTGCGGGACAAATTCTTCCCACAGCACTGCAAGCTCTTCCACCACCGCCCCTTCATCTGGCACATCTGGGACGGCCTGAATGATGGCTTTGCGGCGCTGATAAACTACCACAAGCTTGACTCCAAGCTGCTGGAGAGTCTGATTTACACCTATTTGGGAGACTGGATCAGTCGCCAGAAGGACGACATCAAAAACGGCGTGGACGGAGCTACGGAAAAGCTTGTTGCCGCTGAAAACCTGAAGAAGCGGCTGGAGATGATACTGGAAGGCGAGAAGCCATACGATATCTTCGTTCGCTGGAAGCCCCTGGAGAAGCAGCCCATCGGCTGGGATCCGGACTTAAACGATGGCGTGCGGCTGAATATCCGGCCATTCATGAGCGTGCCTGATGTGGGCAGGAAGAGTGCGGGAGTGCTGCGGGAGAGGCCCAACATAAACTGGAATAAGGATAGGGGCAAGGATACGGAGAACGCTCCTTGGTATCACCGCTTTGGTGGCGACAGGATTAATGATTATCATCTGAGTCTGGAAGAGAAGAGAGAAGCACAGAGAGCTTGAACCCAGATCTGATGGATATCGTCTAAAACCATGTCATAAATCTATGAGTTAGACAAAAAGAATGGTCTTATATGATACCTTCACTCTCAAAAATAGCTAGCTATAAACGCATTGGCATTAGATAAGACACGTTTAAAAATGCCTGGATTTAGACCATGTTTAGGCGTAGAATACATTTGGACTGAAAAGAAGATGACCACGATATGACCACCTTAATTGAATCTATCATCCACTCCCTACACTCTGCAGCTAGGTACAATCCTGAAGTCCAGGCTGCTCCCGCCTGCATACTCTGGCCTGACCATGGCCACCAGTGGGAGGCAGTGATCCCGCGCCTGCAAGAGGAACTGCCGGAGCTTGTCGTCCTTGGCAACTACTGCCCGGAGAAGCGCACCGGCCCAGCCATCTGGCTTCGCTGCCTGGTGGCCCGAAAAATTGAGAATCTGAAACTGCCTGCCGGCAGACTGCCCATCATCTATCTGCCCGGAATCGGTCGCCAGGACCTGAGGGCCGTCGACAATTGCCCGGATCACCTCAAACCGCTTGCTGGACTTCAATACCGTGGAGCTATCTGGTCTCAAATCAGCGCCAAGGACTGGACCATTCTCATGTTCCTGAAATCCGATCAGGGAGGCCTCGGCCTGGATGTGGCAAAGGATAATGACGCCAGGAACGCCATGCAATTGGCCCTTTATCGCCTGCTTGATGAAGATATCGACCAGCTAAAAGGAAAACGGCTGGATAAAGACTATTTCAATACCCTGCTCACGGGCGATTCTCAGCGAAACCTCTTGCAATGGCTTAACAAGGAGGATGCTTTCCGAAAAAGCAGGGGAGAAAATGAATGGAGAGCCTTTGTAGAGGTGTGCAAATCTCAGTTTGCTTTCAATCCCGATGAGGGAGGCATTCTTGTCGGAGCGGCAAAGCTGGCGGCTCATGCTGCTGGGCCATGGAAGCCTGTCTGGGAACGGTTCTGTGAGGCTCCGAGGCTCTATCCCAATATCCCCCTCCAAATCCGCAAATGCAAACCTCCCGTGGATACCATCTACTGGCATAGCAGTGGAGACTGCTCTCTGGAAGGGTGGCCCCAATGGAATGAAGAACAAGAGAACAAACTTCGCAAAGATCTGGAACTTTTGGGCAGTCAGCCTTCTCATGTAGCTCGAAAGAAGATTGAAGAACTGGAAAAGCAGCATGCTTCAAGACGAGCCCTCATATGGGCGCAAGTCGGTGAAGCTCCGCTTGCACAGGCATTAGAGCATCTCTCAGTTCTCGCCCGCATCACGAGCAATTCTCTGGCAGCCGGAACGATCGACGACCTGATGGCCGGCTACTGCAATTCCGGCTGGATAGGTGATTCTGCCCTCATGCATGCTCTTGCATGTGTAAAGAAACAAGAGGATTTTGAAGCGGCAAAGATCGCGATCAGAAATACCTATCTTCCCTGGGCCGAAGAGTCAGCCAGATACCTGCAGAAAGCCGTCGAAGGATCCGGCTATCCTGGCGGCACTGCATCTGCATCCCCCCAAAAGGCCCCATTCTATGGCGAAGGAGAGTGCCTCCTTTTTGTAGACGGACTTCGTTTTGATGCTGCGAAACGACTAGCTGAGCTGCTCGCCCATAAAGGATACCAAATTGAGGAGAAGATAACCTGGGCAGCATTGCCCTCCGTCACATCAACGGGAAAGCCCGCTGTTGCGCCTGTTCGAGCCAAGATCCAGGGTCTGGAAGCAAATACCGATTTTGAACCTAACGTGGCTGAATCCGGCCAATCACTAAGAGGCGGCTATCATCTGAAAAGGCTTTTGAAGGAGTCAGGATGGGAAGTTCTTGATCGCTCATCGAACGGCACGGGAAAAGGCAACTCATGGTGCGAGTTCGGCAATATAGATTCAGAAGGACATAACCGGGGCTGGAAGCTGGCTTTGCATCTGGAGAGCATTCTTTGCGAGATCCAGGATCGAGTGATGCAGCTCATAGGAGTGGGCTGGAAGAATGTTCATATAGTCACCGACCACGGCTGGCTTCTTCTTCCAGGCGGCCTCCCAAAAACAGAGCTTCCTTCTGTACTAACCCAGAATAAATGGGGCCGCTGTGCTGCTCTAAAGCCTGGCGCGACAACAGACGAAAGACTGTATCCCTGGTACTGGAATGCAAACCAGCATTTCGCGTTGGCTAATGGTATCAGCTGTTTCCGCGAAGGAACAGAATATGATCATGGCGGCTTAAGCCTTCAAGAATGCCTGACTCTGGAGCTAAATATCTCAGCAGGGGCATCTCATGATACACCCGCCGCGCTGGAGATCACAGATGTAGTCTGGAAAGGATTAAGGTGTACCGTTGCCTTGGAAGGCGAATTCCAGGGCTTAACTCTTGATGTCCGAACTCAACCAGGCAATCCATCATCCAGTAAAGTCGTAGGAACAAAGCCCATAAAAGAAAACGGGACAGCCTCTGTGGTTGTAGAAGACGAAGAACTTGCGGGAACCGAAGCTACCATAGTTCTCCTCGATCCAAAAGGCAAGCTAGTAGCTCAGCAAGATACTGTAATTGGTAGGGGTAGTTAATGAATGAACTGGATCAATTAGATCGGCTTGCAGCCTCATCGCTGGATGGTTATCTCGTACGCAAAGACCTGGTTAGGACTTTTAGCCGCCAATTTCCCGTACCAACTTATGTTGTTGAATTCCTCCTGGGGCGCTACTGCGCAAGTGTTGATGATGATGAAATCCAAGAAGGTCTGCAAGTCGTCGAACGCCAGTTGAAATCCCGCGCCGTCAAGGCTGGGGAAGAAGAATTATTCAAAGCTCGGGCAAGGGAAAACGGCGAGGTTAAGATCATAGACATCATCACCGCTCGTCTGGATGCCAAAAGTGATTCATATGTAGCTACCTTGCCCAGCCTCCAGCTAGCAGATGTCAGGATAAGCCCGGAACTGGTGAAAGAACACGAGCGTATGCTGACCGGTGGTTTTTACGCAGAAATATCCCTCAAATATGATGCGGCCATTGCCCAGGAAAGCCGCGGACGACCTTTCGGAGTAGACAGCCTTCGTGAGATCCAGCTCTCAAAAAGGGACGTGCTGGATGTCCTGGTAAAAGCCAGAAAAGACTTCTCTACTGAGGAGTGGAAGGCCTTTTTGCTGCGAAGTATTGGCATTGAACCGGCATCACTCTCTGAGCGCGCCAAGAATGCACTCTTGCTGCGAATAGTGCCGCTCGTGGAAAGGAACTACAATCTCGTGGAATTGGGACCTCGTGGCACAGGAAAGAGCCACCTTTTCCAGCAAATATCCCCGTATGCTCATCTGATCTCGGGTGGCAAAGCTACCGTGGCGAAGATGTTTGTGAATAATTCAACTGGCCAACGTGGGCTGGTTTGCTTATATGATGTCGTCTGTTTCGATGAGGTCTCCGGAATCTCATTTGATCAAAAAGATGGCATCAACATAATGAAAGGTTATATGGAATCAGGCGAATTCAGCCGCGGCAAGGAGAGCATCCGCGCTGATGGGAGTCTAGTGTTAGTCGGCAACTTTGAAGTTGACGTCGAACATCAGCAGCGCATAGGGCACCTCTTCGGCCCCATGCCCAAAGAGATGAGAGATGACACAGCTTTCATGGATCGCATTCATGCATTTCTTCCTGGCTGGGATGTTCCCAAGATCAGCAAGGAATATTTAACAGATCATTTCGGCCTAGTTAGCGACTTTCTTTCCGAATGCTGGACCCAGCTTCGCAATCAAAGCAGAGTATCATCACTTCAAAATAGGGTGTTCTTCGGAGGGGCTCTAAGCGGGCGAGACATTAATGCAGTGAACAAAACGGTCAGTGGTCTATTGAAGCTCCTCTATCCCGGAAGCGAGTCAGTCATCCCGGATGAGGATATGGAATGGGCTTTACGCATTGCTATGGAAGCCAGACGGAGAGTCAAAGAGCAACAGAAGAGGATAGGAGCAGCAGAGTTTCGGAATACGCATTTTAGCTATGTCTTGGGAGCGGATGGTGTCGAGAAATTTGTCTCCACGCCGGAATTGCAGAGCGAAAATAGCATTGGAAGCGATCCGTTGGAACCGGGACAGGTATGGACCATCAGCCCTGGTGGAATGGATGAGCATCCTGGATTATATCGCATAGAAATCAGCGAAGGTCCAGGGTCTGGAGTAAAAATCCTCAACAAACCAGTGCCTCCAGCATTCCGCGAAAGCATGAGTTTTGCAGAGCAGAATCTTTATGCCAGATCAACCCAGCTGGTGGGTGACAAAGACCCGAGACATCACGAATTTACTATCCAACTAAGGGCTTTTGATGCCTCAAAAACAGGCGCAAAACTTGGTATTGCGGGATTGGTAGCACTTTGCACGTCATTGCTCAAGAAGAGCATTCGCGGCGGCCTAATCATAGTCGGAGAAATCGCTCTCGGAGGTTCAATCGAACCCATCCATAACCCAGTTATGATGGCGGAAATCGCTGTGGAAAAGGGAGCAACCGCCTTGCTCATGCCCGTAACCTGCCGCCGCCAACTTGTTGACCTTTCTGACGATATGGCGACAAAGATTGATATTCAATTCTACCTAGATGCCAAAGAAGCGCTACTAAAAGCCATTATTGAGTGAACGATCTCTCACCGATTGGGAATCATTTCTAATATTTTTGTCTTCAACCAAATCGATCTTAAGCGCTTCTTTGCTAAGTAGGATCACTCCTTATGACCTCCTGATATGTTTCGATATTCCTTGCCAAGTCACTTTCAAAATCGTGATCTTCTCCATCAGCCAGTTCTATCCTTTTTGAGACCCCATCCTTTAGGTAAAATAGCTCTGCGCCAAGCAATGGCGAGAAGATCTCCCTGGCCAGGAAAAGGTAAAACCTCATCTGGAACTCATAAGCCTCGCTATGGCGCTCTGATCCGGAGAACTTGAAGTCCAGGATCTTCCAGCCCTCTGGAGTCTTTATCACCTTATCTGGCCGGCCATAGAGTATGTACTTGCCGAACGGCTTAGTGATCCTATACTCGTTCCTGGAATCAGAAGCTATCTCCATCTCTTTCACCAGGGGATGATCCTTCAACAAGCTCAAGTACTTCCAGACCTCTTCGATATCAGCCTGGTTATTTACTATTTGGCCTTGTAGCATACTGAGATTTTCGCTATGAAGAACGTCTTCCAGTTTGCATTCATTCCCCACGGCCTCCATGATCTGATGGGCTAAAAGGCCCAGTGTCTGGCTCTTATCTCTATCGACATCCTCAGCCGTCTCATCATCTTCGAGATCATGCTTCCAACCAAGCATCGAGGCTTCACTGATAGCAGTTGGCGAGATATACTCCTTGAAGGTTTCACAGGTCACAGGCTCAATGTATCTGGTCTCCAGGCTGGCATTCTGTGAGGTGGTAGAAATGGGTATCATCGTCTCTTCAGGTGCCATAAGTATCTCAATCAGATGTTCAAATCCTGGAGCCGGCTTTAAACATACCTCATTGATCTCAAGCATATTGCCCAGGATCATATCCTTCCAAGGTTGGGAGTTTCTTCCTTTCTGGCCCGAAAAAGTCAGGATCAATATATCAGAAGCGCGAGTGGTAGCTACATAGAGCGACCGCTTCTCCTCTTCACGATCCCTATCCTGCTCCTCCGCAATCAACCTGCTGAGAAATGTCTTAGTCGATTCACCGTCATCCTCGCAGTTGAGTGTGAAGCAAATTCCTTTTTCATTTTTGTTGAAGAGCAGAGATTCTGTTGAGGCTTTTTGGTTCCAGGAGGTATCTCCCACAATCACTATTGGGAACTCCAGTCCTTTGGCCTTATGCACGGTCATGATCTTGACGGCATTTGTCTCTTCACTCTCAATGGAGGCCTGCTCCTCGTCATCCAGCCCAACTTTATTGAGCATCCTGACGAGTTCTCGCAGGGATACTCCGGCCTCGTCCAGCCCTCTGGCAGTTATTATGAACTTCCTGAGGTTAGCCGTCTTTCGGCCCGTGCTATCTTCAGTGGCAAGAAACGCCGCATAATTCAAATCCACCACCAGCCTCTCAGCCAGCTCACTTGGCCGGATCAGAGTTCTAATCGGCAGATACTTCATAAGAGCCTGATGGAAATTCTTGAGGCGTTCTCTTCTGCCTGGTGCTATATCTGTCTCCTGGAGATGGTCGAGGATCTCATGCATACGAGCTCCGTTCATCTTTGCTCTGTACTTGAGTGTGGCCATCTCATTGAGATCCAGGCCTACCACAGGAGACATCAGGGCGATGGTCAAGGCCAGTTCGTCTCCTGGGTTGGATAACACTTTGAGAGTAGCTAGAATGCCAGCAATCTCCGGTATCTCGAAGAATCCGGACTCGCCAACGGTGTAGTAAGGTAAGCAATGCCTGGAAAGCGCCCGCATATATTCCTTGCCTGTATCAGGCTTCATCTTCCTGAGAAGAATGGCTATATCTCTGAACTCTATCGGCCTTCTGGTAGCGACCAGCTTAACGCCATCTTGATCGTTGATTCTCTTTAAGAAGTCGAACTCCTGACCAACAATGCTGCGAATATACCTTGCCGCGGCCTCAGCCTCATCTTCAGGATCGAAGAGGATCTTTACTCTCGGCCTCCAGCCAGTCTCTCCCAGAACAGGCAACGGTTTTACCGGCTCATAGGTTTGAGAATAAGGATTCTTCGAGCCATCGAAGATAAGAGGATAGAAGGCATTGCAGAATTCCAGGATATCGGGATGGGAACGGTAGTTTTTTTCTAGATGCTGTACGTCTCCCTTCCTTGAAATTATATCCGCTCTTGCCTCAGAGAAGACCTCCACCTCAGCGCCTCTGAACCGGTAAATGGACTGCTTGGCATCACCCACATAGATGATGTGATTTTCCCCGGTCTTCAGCAGATCCAATATCTCCTTTTGCAGAGAATCAGTATCCTGAAATTCGTCAACAATGAGGTACCTGAACTGCCTGCTGTACTTCTCCCGGACCCATTTATATTTTGACGAGGATAGGATATCTTTGAGAGTGATGAGAACGCCGGCGAAATCGGTTAAGTTCTCCTCCTGCAGCTCCTCCAGGAAGGATCCATAAACCTTATCGAAGAGCTTCTTGAAGGCGTCCGAGGCCATCATGAGACGTTCTGCCTGATCAGGATCACTATGAAGAACTAAGCCGGCTTCAATCTTATTTGCCGGCCTGGAACTCTGCATTGCATGTCTTTTCTCTAAGACCGCCTTGGATAGGGCATCAGTGATACCATCTAGCGTATAGAATTCCAGCAACGGCTCCAGCAAGTCCTCATGCTCGAAGTATAGCCGGGCTATGCATCGCTTCAGAATATCGCCCATGATCGATCCAGAGCCAATCTGCAGATCAGGATTTACTTCGGCGAAGATCCCGACCTCAGAGAGAATACGCTGAGCGAATGAATCTATGGTGCTTATCCAGGCAAAAACCATGGAGGATCTGATTTGCTGCCAGGCCAAATTGCCGTTCTCCCTGGACCTGATCATTTCCAGGATTCGAGATTTCAGTTCAGCTGCTGCCTTTCTGGTGAAGGTTATGGCTACTACATTGGCAACACTTAATGGCTCTTTTTTCTGAATGGCTTGCTCAAAAAGATCTACATAGGTTTTCGAAATGGTATGGGTCTTGCCAGTTCCAGCGCTGGCTGATATGAACCTATCCATATCGATCATTGTGATCCTCCTCGAAGATCCAGCAGGGGCTCACAATTCTGCTTGAAGCCGCAGAAATAGCAATTTCCGGCATTACCATCTATCGCTCTACCAGGCAGAAATTGCCTTGCCTCAAAGATGCCATCGAGGGTGGCCAAGAGTTCTCCATCGATCTCCGAGAATGTTAGACTTGTCTTTCCCTTGTCGTGCATCTCCATTCTGCCTTCATCTGGAAAAGCATCCAGTTTTAGAGAGATATTGCCACTTTTTATTATTCTGAAAAAGGACCTCATGAGAGCCGGATTCTTCGGAAGAGCTTCTAGGTCTAGGGAAAGTAGCGCCAGGGTATAGAGCTTAAGCTGGTCCCAATCCCCGGCAGAGCTGGATTTGTAATCTGAGAGAACGATATCATAGATCTTGCTTTCTTGTTTCTTCTTACCTTTGCCTTTACCAGCCTCGATTACGTTAAGATCGATCCGGTCTATTCGCCCCAGGAAGACCATGTCTCCGTACTTTTGGGCGGTTTGGGATACAATATCGGCCATTTCGGCCAGCTGAATGCTGAATGGTATCTCTGTCAGGGTTCTCGCGCCGATGAAGGCCTTCTCGGGCGTGCCAAGTTCGAACTCTAGATAAGTCTGCACTCTTGATACTGCCCCATTTATCATGGCCTCTCTCACCACGGGCAAGGATCGGATTCTGTTGGCAGCCAGGAATCTCTGGGTTATTGCTTCTACCTCATATCTAACTCTACCGCATTCTATGGCCTGATCCAAGCTCATTCCCCCTTGTTTCAAGTCGTAGAGGTTCTTGAGCACCGCATGATAGGTGCTTCCAAGCTCCAGGGGAGACAGCGCATAGAAATCGCTAGACTGCTCCTCCAATCTCATGACACGACGTAAGAAGAACTTGAATGGGCAGCTCTTGAATTCAGAGAGCTTAGTGTAGCTGAATTTCGTGCCCAAGAGATATTCTGCTATCGTCTTTTCATTTATGCCCCAACAAAATTCCGATTCTGCATATATCTTGAGAGGATTAAGCAACTCTAAAACATCATCAGGTATGATTGTCTCTACTTGTTTTGCCAGACGGTACCCAAATTCGATCTTCAGTTCTCCTTCGCTCATAGGCGAGGCTAATCTCTCTGGGGAACCGGCTATATCATAGCTCCATGCATCGAGCCAAAGGGACGGCACCATTGGCTCTCCTTCACGTGAGGCCACAGGATAGGTTATTGTGACCTCAGAAGAGGTACATAGGCAAGAATAGAGGGCTTCTCTTTGCTCACGCTCTTTGACCTTGTAGTAACCCGGCTCTCCTGAAGGCAGATCTTCCAGGGAGTAGAGCGGATTTGTTCGGCGCGCAGGAAAGATGCCATCGTTGAAATTCCCTATGAACTTCAAGGGCCGATGTTTGAATCGAGCTGAATGGAGGGATAAGATCTCCACCGTATTGGCCAAAGGTGGTGAGGGCCTAAATTCCTCGCTGATCAGCAATATCTCCATGAAAGCCATGAACTCTGCCAGTGTCAATACTCGCTTGCCCATGGTGCTGAGGATGACCTCCAGCCGGCTCAGTATATGCTCAAACTTGTCAATGGCCATGACCTCGTTATCTAGCTCTGGATTATTGAGGAAACGGTTTTTGAGTGGAGTCATCCAGGATGCGATCTCGTCTACATACAACTTGAGATCTACTTGACTTAATCTGGTCGCCTCTATCCTTTCCAAGGATTGGAATAGCTCCTCTGATTTCTGCACTAAATCCTGGCAAAGCTGGATCTCTGATTCCTGCGCATGAAGCTCGCTGTCATAAACCGACTCATCCTGCTTGAGGACTTCCAGCCGCTGTTTCAGGGCAGTAAGGTGATCCTCCAGTTTCGAACGCCATTCTTCCCTCCGGTCATTTAAAGAAGCTCTCCTGGGACCCATGTACAGCCCGGCACCTGTAGATAATGCTTCAATGCTATCAAGATCGAAATCTGCAGTGTCAGCTGATCCCAGGCCGTGATCCAGCATGGATATGAGCATTTGAGGTGGATAGCCAGATAGAGCCGCTTTGAAAGGTAGAATCAGAAGCTGGACCGCTATGCTGCTGGATAAGGGCTCTTCGCCGCTTACCCTGACAGGAATCCCATATTCTTCCAGCTTTCGGGAGAATTCCCGCGCTCTCTCAGAGAAGTTGTTCAGAACTATGGCAATGTCTCCCGGTTCCATGCCATTATCTACAATCCGCTTTTTGATCTGCTTGCAAACCTGTATCAGCTCATCTTCTGGGTCCTTGTAGTGATCCACTTGAATGAAACTACCATCCAGCCTGACTTGGGATCCTTGGTCTGCTAGAAGCCGTTCTAGGGGCTCTGAGGCACCTACAGATGACATTAGCTGCTTTTCGTATATCTCGACGGATTGGGCCTCCAGCATTCCTTTAAACTCAATCCCGTTTTCAGAGGTCATAAGGGCTGGATCTAAAGTCATAAAGGTTTCATCAAACAGAGGGATGATTCTGGAAAGAAAGATCATCTGGGCATCGGAGAGGTTGGTGAATCCATCAAGGAAGAGCTTACTTCCAAATCGGGATTTTATCTGGGATAGTAGTTCTTTGGTATCTATATTTCGATAAGCATCGAAGGTATCGAAGAGGTCAGAACCATAGCGAGTGTTGAGCTCTTTCAATACAAACTGCACCAGGAACCGGGCTTGGTCGTTGGCAAGCCTTGCCATAAGCTCCGCCTCTCCATCGTCCTTGGCATCTTTTACGGCCTCCACAACGAATGCGGCCAGCCGGAGGGAGTCCTTCAAAGGGTAAAAGGAGCCGAGATCTTCCTCGCTTGTCGATCCCAGGATGTTAGCTATGAAGACGTTGAGAAGATGCTCATCTGCATGTATCATACCTGGATGAACATTGTTAAAGAGCTCAACGGCAAACTGATCTATGACAAGAAAGTTGCCTCTCGGGATGGACGAATTCAGCCTTCTTGCGAACCATTCCGAGAATTCTTTTACGAATACTCCAGACGGCCCCAGAAATGTATAAGATAAGGGATCCTCGCGATGCGCAGTTTCAATTTTTTCTGATAAAAAACAAGTCTTTCCCGATAGGGCAGTTCCCATGAAGACATGCAGTTTCAATTTTCGCAATCCCACCTTGTATTAGCCGGGTCTCTAGATTCTCAACCTATCATATTGAAGTTGTTGCTTGATCATCAATCGAAGAGTGTCCCTTGATTTGTGCAATACCTGTATTTATTTTCGCAATGCTGAACCGTTTATACGTTTTAATCAAATGAATAAACGATTATTCTATAAGTAAAAATATGTAAATAAATTTTATAAATAACTTAAGGAGATATCTTAACAGAGAACAAAAGGAGGTGATTTCGCTATGACAAAGAAGGTCATGAAGGTGCTGGATCAATATACGGGACTTATGGAGTGCAAGATTTGTGGATTTCAGCATTACGCAAACATCAGGCCGGATTCAGGAGGCAGATACTACCGTGGCTCCTGGCAATGCTCGAATGGTTGTCGTTTTGATTGACGACCAGATAATATATTTTTAAAAATTATTTTCGTTCCGAAATTCTTTATGCATTCTCTTGAGAATCCACTCGACCTGTAGGGTGCGATCTCATGTTTAGCCAACCCCAATGTTTGGTAAATTTCGTCTACTTTGATTAGGACGGACAAGAAAAGTAATCATGCTAACTCAAGATCCAAACGGATTGAAACGGGGCGAAAACCGAGAGGGGTTAATATCTATCGAGGGTAAGAGGGGAAAATTAGTCGTATGCACCATATCAAGGCTCAATTTCCGCCAAAAGCTGCAAGGCCACCATAAATTCTGTAATCAGCCGGGAATGGCAAAATGGATCATCGAGCTCTCACTATAATTTCCCGGCAAAACTGTCCCACCCTTGTGCAGATTGTCCCACCTGATTTTTGAGGGAATTATCTAATGGGACAGAAATAAAATTGTCAGTAGACACGTTGTCCCGGCTGTCCCGGTTGTACCGGGTAATTCACCTATAGGCCCCTCTGGTTTTTTCAGGTGCATGCATTATATATGTCACACAACAACCGAAAAACTCCCTGCCTGGTATGGTGTAATTAGCCGGTACAGCCGGGACAGGCGGGACAAGGCCTCGGTAGATATTTTTATTCTTGTACCGCCTAATTATTTCTGTCCCACCTCTTGCGGCAAATCACACCGTTCATGATGTCCAAACTGCGTCATATCTCTTTGTTCCCTGTCCTTTGGCGCCCCTTGGCATCCGGTAAATTAAGCTGGCTGCCCTGGATGATGAATTGCGATCTTCAAAATTCGGTAATTCTTGAGCTCAATTCTCTTGAATTCAGCCCACAAGATGCTCCCGTCGATAGTGTCCGCAAAGTTGATCTTTGCGTGAATACAATGAGTAACCAGATGAGCAAGAAACCATTTAGCATTATCTCGAACGGAAAGCCAACAATTCCTATGATAGCTCATGTGCCACATGGTTCCACCCTCATCCCACAAGACGTGCGACACTCTCTTTTGCTGAGCGACGCGGGCCTCAAGAAAGAATTGATTTTGATGACAGACAGCTATACCCCGGAGCTTTTTGCAGGTATTGCCGCCTCAGGCAGTTTAGCCTTTGTGAATAACTATAGCAGGCTGGTAGTTGATCCTGAACGATTTGAAAACGAGGAAGAAGAAGTAATGAGCTCAAGGGGAATGGGGGCCATTTATACAAAAACGGCCTACCAGCAAATGCTAAGAAAAGACCTGTCAGCAACAGAAAAGGAAGGAATGCTTTCTACTTATTTTAGGCCGTATCATGTGGCTTTGAGAAATGAGGTGCAAGAAATGCTGGAACGATTTGAACGATGTCTAATCATAGATTGCCACTCATTCCCTTCAAATCCTCTACCCTGCGAATTGGATCAATCCATCAATAGGCCAGATATTTGTATAGGCACTGATCCGTTCCATACCCCAAATGAGTTGATAACCTTAGTACGGTCATTCTGTGATGCAAATGGAATAACGGTAGCCATTGACAAACCCTTTGCCGGGACTTATGTGCCGATAATGCATCTTGGCAAAGATAAAAGAGTCTCTTCCATTATGGTCGAGGTGAATAGAAGTCTGTATATGGATGAAACAACAGGCGACCTATCAGGCCGATTTTCCCAGACAAAAGATATGATTGACGATCTGATCAAAGAAGTTATAGATTTTGAAGCTATGTAAAATAATGAATAAACATCATAGCTAAAGCTTCTTTAGAGCGATTCTCAAGAAGCCGAACACGGATTAGTATCGATTTCATCTTCACCATGTGCTCAGCTTGTTCTCTAATCCTCCAAGTCATGCCCATGTTATATTGGGATCAGTAGACCGAGCCTGCATGGTGTAATCCTTAGCACGCGAGTGGTCATCCGCCCACAGGTAGCCGAGCATCGAGGCCTTGGAGACATGCGAGTGCTCCGGTGCGAGCTGAAGGCAGTGGTGCAGCAGCTGCATATCTTTATCTAAGTTGACCATGGCCCACGTAGCATAGGTCCAAGTTGTAGAGGAGAAAGGTGTTCTCGGTATCCTGGTTGAGGAGCTAATCAAGGTAGATGCGGGTATCGAAAAGGCGACAGAAGTGGAGGAGATGCAATGCCTTTTCGAAATGGTCCATCAATTGTCGATGGGAGATAATAATTGAAAAGTTGCTTTTGAAATCTAAATTCAAGGTAGACCCACAAAGAAAGTCATTGATGTCAAAACCTAACCCTGCATGCTCATCTTGGTTCATCTCATGCCAAAAAGGATAGATAATAGTGGAGTTATAGTTCTCAAACTGGAATGACGTATGGATGCTCATAAAGAAAGCTCATTAATGGAGGCGTTGCGTGAGTTTGAGGCAACAGAAGCCAATCTCGTGAAATTAGAAAGGCTACGCCAAGAGATAGAAAATTTAGTTCCAAAAGGAATTCTGTTTGGGTCGAATCCAGACTACGATGACAGATGCCGTGCATTCAATGATGTTCTAGCCTCACTTCCAATGATTGATGGCTGGAAGCCGGAATGCAGTTACCCGGATTTAAATGATCTTGCCCAGGCACGACTCGATGCTGAGGATATAGGCGAAGTCTCACTTTGGGTTGAGACAGAGGCATCAATAGAAATCCCTGGAAAAGATTTGCAGGAATATAGATTTAGATTCCATAAGAAACGACGAGCTCTTATTCAGGACGCTCTTTCCGAAAGGATATACCTCATAGATTCTGACATCAGAACCATTAAGACTAATCTCAGTCCTGACATTGAAGAAAATGCTCAGATGAAAAGCCCGTACTGGGAAGCATTGCGGGACCATGTGAATCAAATCGCTACGCTTTTGGGTAGCAGTATTAAGAAACCGCGAAGATGGAGCGATCTCTTGCGGCATCTACATTTTGGATTGATGAGTGATTTCCATGATATCGAGAAGATGGATTGGCCCAGCACAAAGATGGAGTTAAGAGAAAGCCTCTACGGTGTTAATGATCCAATTCATGTGCATGTCAAAGATCTTTCAGATCTTGTTTCAACTTGCCCACAAGGGCCCGTTGCAACTAGATTGCATTGGGATCGGCTTAGTCCTGATGAGTTTGAACGCCTCGTTTTTGCACTAATCAGCTCGGAACAAGGCTATGAAAACCCAGAATGGCTCATGCAGCCTAATGCTCCAGACCGAGGCCGCGACTTATCCGTTACTCGTTTGGCCGTCGATCGACTATCCGGAACGATTCGAAGCCGTATCATAATCCAATGCAAGCACTGGCTTTCACGAAGTGTCGCGGTCTCAGACGTGACAACACTCACTGGGCAGATGAGGCTTTGGGAGCCCCCACGGATCGATACGCTTATTATTGCTACGAGCGGTCGCTTTACATCGGATGCAGTTGCATTAATAGATATGCATAATCAATCAGATACTGCCCTGCGCATCGAAATGTGGACTGAAAGCCATTTAGAGCTGCTTCTGGCTTCGAGACCTTCATTGATTGCGGAATTTAAACTAAGGTAAAAAGCAATAGGATAATCCTACAGGGATCCATGGAGCTTACGTACAAGCTAGGTCGTATCGAGAAGCTTGACCAAGCGAGGTGAAGGAAAAGATTCGAAAGAATTCATATAAGAGGATTTCAGGCGAAGTGAACGATCGATGTCTGTGATGTTTTGGATCAGAAAGTGACTTCTGACAAAGGAGCAATTTTTGGAGGAGGCTAGAAGATCTAGCTAATAGCGAACCAGAGCAGCGAAAGATTTTCATAACCAATGAAATCTATTGACCTACGATTCTAATGGAGAAAAAAACAGCCCTCCGAGGGTTAAAACAGATTAAACAACATCTAGAAGACGAATCATCAACTGCTTTCTTGGTGGAAACCTGCCAGAAGGATGCGATGGAGATTGTCAAAGATCTGTTTGAAACCGAAAATGGCCATTATGAGACTATTCGCAATACTACCAAGTATTCTGCTGTACAACGGGAATTATTACTTGAAGAAATTGATTCGGTAATAATGGAATTGGAAGATGGAAACTCAAAAGCGAAAAATAGAGATATAATAGTGGATAATCATATGTCCTCATACGAAGATAACGAAGACAACGTATTTATTGTCCATGGGCGGAACAGCCATGTTAAGGAGAAAGTGGCTAATTTCCTCAGAGAATTAGGTATCCATCCCATAATTCTGCATGACGAACCCAATAGAAGCCGCACCATAATCGAGAAAATTGAAGATCATTCATCAAACGTCAAGTATGCAGTTGTTCTGCTCACCCCCGACGATCAAGGAGGATTAATATCCAAGCCAAATCAGTCTCCACGCGCTCGTCAGAATGTTGTCTTTGAAATGGGCTACTTCTATGGAAGAATTGGGAGAGGAAGAGTATGTGCACTGCTATCTCCTGAAGTTGAACGACCTTCAGATATCGATGGTATAATGTACATACCATTGGACCAAAGTGATGAATGGAAAGGTAGTTTATTCCGAGAACTTAAAGCAGCACAATTGAAATTGAGAGATTGGATCGATCCATCGATTGAAATGATTGCCGAGGCTTTGCATAAAGATGGAATTAATCTCAGTTTAGGCCGGGAGAAAGTGGCCTGGGCGCAACTAGATGAAAAGAGAAAAAAGCGATATAGATTGCAGGCGATGGAGATGTTAAATACGATGGATAGAGCGTAATTACAGTGCACTTTCTCATCATCTGTCCTTTTCAATTCTGAAGGGGTATGCTCCAGAATGTGTGGCATAAAATGGGCATCAGCAAAAGACCTGAAGATTGATCTATGATCTCAATCGGTGGTCGTGAACCAGTTATAGGTTGGAATTTGGATCTACTACAGAAATCTACATTGTTGGATACTGACTATTCCAGGATGAACACCATTAAAGCGTGTTCACAGTATCGCTATCCACAAGCGAGTTCCAAAAACTCCAACCTATTTATGTATCACGACCCAATCGGTATCAATCCGATTTTTTCGAATTTCAATGGGGCCATCTATTCTCTATCATGGAAATCGAACTCCGCCCGACCTTCTCCCTGATCCCCGAGACCTTAGCGTCCTTGTCGCCACATGAAGATACTGGCCGGCGCCCTCAACAGCCAGCTGGAATTGCAGTGCTACAAGATACTCTTCATCTGCGGCAACTACTTCTGCATCCTCAGCCAAACCGGAAGGCAATTTAACTCAGCTGGGAGATCCTATGAGCCTTCACCGTCTTCCATCTCATGACTATCTTGTAGGAGAACCACCACAGCTTCTTGATCGTGGAGCATGGCCCATTCCTCTACGAAGATGCTGGAGAGATGGTGGAGTACCTGGCCCAGGCCCTCAAGCAGACATTCAGGGAGAGGCAACCATCCTGCTATATTCGCCGGGAGAAGATCCGTATCTGGAGGAGCTGATAAAAATGCCGACCGCGTGTTCTACTTCAATGAAGAGCCGAGAGTTAAGAAAAGGATTGCTGCTAAGATTAATCCACGAGCGAAGAGGAGCCAGACTACGCTGGAGACCTTCACATGAGATGGTCCTTGCGTCGTAGACAGGAGGCCAGGTCCATCAATAGAGAGGGACCATCCAGAGCCGATCAAGAAGATAAAAGAGAGATAGAAAAAGCAAGAGAGTCTAGGCGCTGTGGGAGAGAAGCCTGATGAGCTCCAGGAACTCCACCGTAAGCTCCAAGTAAGTAAAGGCCGATGGCTGCTTAGAATTGCATTAAGGGCTTTTGAGGTTTGACCATGGAAACGTTCGATGGATTGTTCAAAGGAGATCCTAGCTATATAACTAAAGGATGTCATGCATCTCCAAGAATACATGAGCCAAAGGAATTCTATGCTAATTATACATTTTATACACATGCGTACTTGAAGAAGGGCCTTGAGCTATGGCATAATAATCCCATCAAGCTTGAGATAATCCCGAAGTTCAATTTAGATAAAACCAAATTGTACGACCTGAATAAACCATCAAAAGAAAGCTTGACTCCAGATGAAACAGAACTAGCTAAGTTAAATGCTAAACTCGTATTAAGCATCGGTAATTATGTACTCAGTAAATACCCAAATTATGATATGTTTAATTTAATGATGGCAATAGCGATGGAGCGTGTGCTCAAAGGCCTCTTATTATATAATGGATACATAATCAATGAACACAAAAAGAAAAATAGACTTACAAAGATAAGTGATTTAGATGACAAATTATACACTAAACTCAGTGAAAAGGTATATTCGTTGGACGAATTTTTGGACCATGATGTTCTCAAAAATACACTTCCTTGGGAAGCTAATGATGATATAGTAGCCACCATTAGGTGCATAGAGCATTTAAAAATGTCAAGAGACATGGGAGTCCATTGCGCCATAGCATTAAATATCTTCCAAATATATGATATCCTGGACATGAATAGAGTAAACAATATTATGGATAAAGCATTAGAAATAGATAAAATTGTATATAAAAAAGTGGAGATACTAAAAGCCAAAGGCAAAAACAATGTAGGTGGTCCCTACGGAGGATTAGAGGTGACTGTTGCTAAGGGTAGCGTAATAAGCGTGAAAAATAAAGACAGTACTGGAAATACACCTATTTGCGTAGTAGGTGTTCAACCTGATTCTCCGATAGTGATACCTACAATAGACCAGGGATCACACTAGATCAAAAGCCAATGGGCTATATCACCCTCCATCCTGAGCGTACCCTGGCAGGCCATCTTTATAGTCTGCCAGGATTGATCAATATAGCTAGCTTAAATATTAAAAATCGTATAACTTTGTAGCCGCGTACAGCAATCTCTCGCAGCCCGCCCCCTGCCAAGGGGCGCCGGGGATGGAGATAAGCTATGTGGTGAAGGACGCCAAAAAGTGTGAGGTGGAACCTGAGAGGATGGCGTGGGATTTCGATGCCGTATATTATGGGAAGTTGCTGGAGAAGGCTTGGGGAGAGGTGGCGTATGTGTTTGAGTGCCGCGATAAATAGGCAATGAGTAACCCATAGATTTATAGCGAATTATTGTGATAATTAAAACGAGGAGAGCTCCCCATGCATGCCAATACTTTCGACGTGATAGAGAGGCGTAAGATCATCATATTTTTCAAGCTTGGCAAGCTTTGGGTCTTCAAGCAGTTCTTCGATAATCATGAGATATTCAAAGCACTTCTGGACTACTACAATAAGGACCTATACCGCTTCGAGTTCAAGTCCATCGGTGCGAGGAACAATGCCCTCAAGCTCCTGGAACGAAACGGCTTCGACTATGACCTGGTGGAGGATCTGAAAGGCTACGTGGTCCAGCTCCCCAAGCACGCCAAGTATGCGCAAATCCTGAAGAACTCCGTGGCCTTCAAGGAGACCGCGAACGAGAGGATATTCCTGATGAAGGACCTGGCAGCAGTCGAGGAGGCGGTGGGCCAGAGCGCAAAAAATTACGAAGGGGCAAGCCCCTTCTGAGCTTATGCAGAGCTTAACTCCTTCAGCCTCTGGATGGCCTCCGAGATCCTGGCAGATTCCCTGCTTTTCTCCGCTTCGCAATAATTTATGATCTCATCGATGTTCGCTCGCAAAGCATAGATTTTCAAGGGTCTGCCTTTTCCGCTGCTCTTGATCTCATGCTCAGTGAGCCAGTTCCTTTCTCTCAGGGTTTGCATGGCGATGCTGACTTCCGGCTGTCTCAGGCCGGTGGCCACCTCGATATCCCTGGAAGATTTCTCTTTCAGATCCTTGAGAAATGTTATGACGCAGGCCACGGTTCTTTTCATGCCCAAGCTCTCCAGACCCAGCATGAACTCCAAGTCCTTTTTGTCTGCGACCTTGATAGTAACTTCTCTAATGATGCTTCCTCTGTTTTCGCCGGTCCAAATTTGACCCCCCACGCCGATCCGATTTTGACCCCCTATTTAAGCTAACCAACCACCCTGTAAATAAAGTTCACGTCTCTCTACCTTCTCCGAAAACTCTGTCCGTTCATATTCAGGATCATTGCGTGGTGGGTAATTCTATCGAGAATTGCTGCGGTAAGCGCTCTATCATGGAACACCTTCACCCAGTCCGAGAATCCCAGATTCGACGTAATGATAGTACTCATAGTCTCGTATCGCGTTGCCAGCAACTGAAAAAGCAGTTCCGCGCCGGCGAGATCGAATGTGACATATCCAAGTTCATCAAGGATCAGAAGATCAATCTTCTTGAACTGCCGGAGATAGATGGAGAGTCTGTTCTCGTTTCGTGCCTCGACCATCTCATTGATCAGGCCAGCTGCCGTACGAAACGATACCCGATAGTTCTCTTCACAGGCGAGTATTCCGATTGCAATCGCCATATGCGTCTTCCCAGTTCCTGAATTTCCGATGAGAATGACATTCCTTCGTTCCGTTAGGAACGTGAGGGTTTTCAATGCGGGAAGAGCATCTCTTCCATCCTGCGGTAGGGTATCGGTCACAAGGTCTTCGAACCGTTTCTTCGTTGGAAAACCAGCCTGGCGCAATGCCTTCATCTGGCGGTTCAGATACCTTTTGTCGAGTTCTGCTTGGAGTGCCGAGGTCAAGAACTGATTCAGGTCAGGATTATCTGGCTGGTATTCCTGCACATAGGTGTATACACCGTTCACCCGCAACTGTTTGCAGAGGTCTGCAAGCGTCATATCCATAGCTTATCCCACCATCATCTGATCAAAAACGACTAGATCCGGCTGCGTGACCGCAAATCCTCCACAAAAGGCGAACGCCTCAACTTTCTGTTCCATTGTCTGATGAAGGAAGAACCGGAGCGTATCATAAGTTGGAGGGATGTTCTGTTCGTTCAGGATGGTCAGAGCGGAGGAGAGCGCCTCAGGCGATGTCTCACGCATCAGATCAAGAATCGGCAGGAATCCCTTCGGGTCACCAAGGTAATACCGGTTGAACAGGTCCCGGATCAGCTCATCTACTTGAGCTAAGACCCTGGCATTTGGAAGTGCACCGGGCTTGCGATGAAAGGTTTTGATGTAATGGGTGATGTCCAGTGAATACTGCTGTTTCCCGGTTAATCGGCGGTGTGACGCAATAACATCGTTTCCACCAAGTAGCACGATACTGTCAACCATTATTTTTAGGGTGATCAGCCGGGGACGATATGTATCCGGAACAGAATAGAAGTTCCCTTCGCATTTCACCAGCGAATAGCGGGATATGGTTGCCCGTTTCAGGTCGCAATTCTCATATTCAAGTGTCGGCAGGGGATGCATCAGATCTCGCTCTTGAGCGAGACCTTGGACCGGCACACTCGGACGACGATAGACGGGACGGGCGTTAATCTCGGTGAGGCACGTACGGAGCCATTCTATCGCCGCCTCAAAGGACTCGAACGAACTTCTTTCACCAAAGGTAAGCCGTCGAATGTAGCCGACACTTTCTTCATCGGTTCCCTTCTCGTGAGGTGAGGCGGGATTGCAGACACGCGGACAAAAACCGGAAAGCATAGAAAACTCTAGAAACTTGTCGTTCATTTTTTGTTTTTGCGAATCATACACCACGCTCATCCTGTCATAGAAGATTGATTCAGGAACCGCGCCGATCTCATGGAAAAATTCAGTGTGAGCTTGGATCACTTCCAGCCTGGTAGACCGGGGATAGAGTCTAGCAAATCGATAGAGTGAGAAGGGCAGTACAAACACAGCAAGATAGAATTTCGACCAGATCCCTCCTATGCAAAGGATGACTTCACCCCAGTCGAATTCAGCACGCTGACCAACGCGCGGCTCTTGCAGGATGAACACCTCTCGGGGAGCATTGGTGCGTTTCCAGCGAACAACTTCATCTTTAACGCTGGTGTAACCGATTTTATGACCGTCTCTGACGAGAAGCTCCCAAATTCGTTTGGCAGTGAGTCGCTGTTTTCGGGGTTGTTCCAGGTTGGACTCAAGATACTGGTGGATCTTCTGGCGGACGATCTCTGTTAGGACGCGAGAAGGCTGGATGATCTTTCTATCCTTGGGCAGGATCTCTTCAACTGCTCCCTCCTGTACATCATTTACCCGACGCAAGTACTTTTTAGCGGTATTCGGAGATATGCTCAGTTCGCGGGCTACTTTTTTGTAGGAACCATAGAGTTCGTACAAATCGACGATTCTACGTATATCTGCCATCGTTTTCACCTTAGAGCCCACCTCTCAGCATACTTGGTGAGAGGAGACTTTCCTTCTTAGGGGGGTCAAAAACGAATCGGCTTTTCCTTATATAGGGGGGTCAAAATTGAGTCGGCGAATACACTTCCTCCTACGCTTCTGACAAATATCATAATCATATAAATAATTTCTTCAAAATCAGATTATTGTCGGAACAGAAACAAGTCCCACAAAATAGACCTAGCCGGCTTTGATTCAAAGTCTGTTCTGCAAATAAAGTTTCTCGCCTGCAAGTCAAACGGCGGCGGCGCACCCCGATGCAAGCATCGGGGTATTCGAATAAATAAAGTCAGAGACTTGTACCTAAAATGAGATGTCACATTAAAGACAAAATCAAAATTTTATTTTTTATTAGATATATCTTTATTCTCTCTAGCAAGTGTTGAAATCGTCGCTTTTATTTCGCCACGATACAACCCATATTTTATTGCATTCTCTATAAGTGAGATTACTGAGAAAAGGGCGTAAAAGGTAGATAGAAAAGCTAACCACAATAATAATGTGAATATATAATTATTCAAATTAATTTGATATGTATTTATACTCAGAATTGGTATTTTTATCGATATTGCTATATATGATAGAATATTGATAATAACACTTACCCCCGAAAGTATGGCAGAGAGCCAGAATGGAAATAAAATGTTTTCATAGATTTCTAATTTTTTTAATATTCGCACAAAGTCGTCGTCCGAGGTAGAAACAATTATTGCCAGTCCTGTTATTATTACAGCAACTAGAGCGGCCCCTATAGGGATCAATATGGGGCCAAGGCTTGAGATAATCTCCTTGGGGGACGAGAGAAGTCCGCTCATGACTGCGAATAGGGTAGCTAATATCACTGCGTATCTAAAATCCAATGCCTTGACTAAGCGTTTCACTCCCCCGAATCGCTTGAACATTGGGAAAAAACAAGTATCTTCATAATTCACAACGAGCCCCCATCATGCATACTTTTTATATATAATTGGGTTAGGTTTTGGGCAAAAGTTTCCGCGTTGTCAGAATATGGAACACGCAGTCTTTTTATTCCGTCGTCTGGTATTATAACTTGTTCTTCATCGCCTTTCTTTGCATATATGGCGAGTGGGCTTCCATGTCCCATTGTAGCCAAGTTCAAAGTCTCACTAATCATCGTGCCTTCAATTCTCAAACCTTCTTCATTGCTAAGTTCAAGAATTCCTTTTGCGATATGGCTATCCTTCAACAAAGGATCCATTGTTCTCCAATCACCTGAATCTGGGTTCGAAGGTGTGACGACTAATCGTATTTTCGTAACTTTATCAAATTCTTTTAACCTTAATAATATATTCTCTTTATCGACTAATGGATCCATCCACATACTGGATAAGTCCATCCCAGAGAAAAGCTGAGCGTACATCGAAGAGAACATTTGCTTAAATATATTGATGGATATACTTGATACATCTTCGAATAAAATTATGTGTTTTATTGGAAATATCATGAAATTCGAAAAGGAAGCATACGGAGAGTCTCGTGCCAGTCTCGCCGGAGACCAGTTAGCCTCATCAAACACGGTCTCGTTGGTTTGTTTTTTAATTTTTACAAGCCTCGCAAAAAGCGCTTTATCGTCATAAAGATCGCCTTCTATGAAATTCGAAAAGGTCCAGAAAAATCTTCCAGCGCCTTTACCACTGGCTTGCTCATATTTTTTCTTTGTTGATAATAGAGTAATTAGTCTAGACTCAAAAGCATCTTTGGCCCAATTTGAAATGTGTATTTTACCGACCACGACCTTACTCATTCTTTCCTCGATCACAATTTTCCCTCCATGTCGTGATCTAATGGTTCCATAAGTACTATCTTAACTCTCTTGTCTATCCATTCTCTTGGTACATACACTCGCCCAGAATTTCCGCCCGGCTTTACTACTTTTTCAATGACTTGGTAGGCATTGAGTGTAAGTTTCATTGGTTCATTCATAATTACTAGTTACTTTTAAGTTATATAATAAATACTTTACTGTTATAAAAAGATACTTCAATGTTAAAATAAAACCATATAATAACTTATATACTTTGCAGTTACAGCGCCGAGTACAACAAGAAGAAGTTTCCCGGTCTCGTCTACATAATAAAAGCCCCTAAAGCTGCTTCTCTCATATTCACTTCCGGCAAGGTAGTATGCACTGGATCCAAGAACGTCGACGATGTTCGCACGGTCATCACCACCCTGGCCAAGACGCTCAAGTCTATCGCTTCGAGAAGATTAATCTGGAACCCGAGATCCACGTTCACAATATTGTGGCTTCTGCCGATCTGAAGACGGACTTGAACTTAAACGCCGTCGCCCTGGGCTTGGGCCTGGAGAACATAGAGTACGAGCCTGAGCAGTTTCCTGGGCTGGTCTACAGGATCAAGCAGCCCAAAGTGGTAGTGCTCATCTTCAGCTCCGGCAAACTGGTGATCACGGGCGGCAAATCGCAGGAGGACTGCGAAGAAGGCGCGCGGATCGTCAGGATGCAGCTTGTGGATATGGGGCTGCTTTAAATTGCTAAACCGTCGTTTTTTTTTTGCTTCGTCTATCTTCAGATAGGTGCTCCCTTATCGCTCGTCCTTGCCCTGTGCCTGCAATCCTACGGTTTTCAAGCCATCCGTTGCCAGTATCGAAGTACTTGCCCGAAGCTGTGAGCCTAGATGAGCTCGGCAGGATTGAGACTAGGGCTCAGGAGGTGCGCAGCAGGTACATGGATGAGTTGGACCAAGGGCTTGGTGGCCGAACTCTGTGATTCTCCAATATATGGTGCCACCGGGAGGGGTTTATTTCTTAAGCCGATTCCATGAAACGAAAAGCATCGGGACCCCATCGTGACCCGATTTCCGCCAAAGCAATAATTGTCATTGAGACTTCAGTTCCGCCAGATGCATGTTGCTGAAGAAAACTCAGTGGCCTAGGATGGTGTAATTAGCCGGTACAGCCGGGACAAGCGGGACAAGGCCTCGATAGATATTTTTATTCTTGTCCCGCCTAATTATTTCTGTCCCACCTCTTGTGATATATTGTGCTGTTTGTAACATCCAAATCTCAAATGCCATCTATTCGCTTACATGCGTTTCTAGCTCCATCCCACCATCACTCCCAATTCTAGGTCCTTTTAGCGCCCCCCTTGCACCCGGAAAATTCAAGCAGGCTACCCTGGCTGAGTCAATTTCTCAAAAGGGATCACCGTAGGTGGTGCATATGAAGGAAGTGCCAATGTAATGCAATCTTTAAGATTCGGCCATTTTTGAATTCCAGTAAGCATGCTTACCGACCTGCAAGAAAATGGCAAATTTTAACCAAGTTCGTTCTTAAGGATTGGGAGCGCCCGATCCTATGCTCTAGCAAATACATATGCTTTGGTAAAAATCGCCTAATTTGATGAAGACAAACGAAATAGTAATGAAGCTAACTCAAGATCCCAAAGGATTGAGCGAAAGGCCACCGGGAGGGGTTTATTTCTTGAAAGGGCTGAATAAGAATGCAAGCGCCTGAACCCTATCGTGACCAGATTTCCGCCAAGTGCTAAATCCGGGCAAACTGATTATCAACCTCGTTCTATAATTCTCTCGTAAAAACTGTCCATCTCTCATGCAGATTGTCCCGCCTGATTTTTGAGGAAATTATCAAATGGGACAGAAATAGAATTATCAGTAGACACTTTGTCCCGGCTGTCCCGGCTGTACCGCCTAATTCACCTATAGGCCCTTCTGGTTTTTTGAGATGCACACGCCGTATGTCGCACAACCGATGAAAAACTCCCGGCCTGGTATGGTGTAATTTGCCGGTACAGCCGGGACAAGCGGGACAAGGCCTCTGTAGATATTTTTATTCTTGTCCCGCCTAATTATTTCTGTCCCATCTCTTGTGGTCCACTTGGTACCAAGTCATATGATCATCCGGGCCTTGAACCGCAACCTGAACATGCAGCGATTCAAGGTGCTTTGCATCAGCTGCAACTACGCCGCCATCCTGAGCCATATGTATTGCAGGATCGTGGCCCTAGAGGGGACCAGATTATGTCGGCGACAAGAGTATCGATAAGATCGCCATGAAGTACCAAAGAATTGGAAGCTAAAATCGATTCATATCTTCTGAATTTCAGCGTTTTCGGGATCTAGCCCGCACCATTTTACCTTATATCCGAGCATGGTGATTGCCTGGCTGTGAGCTCTTATTCCGTATTTCCCGAAGATCTTGATGGCGTCACTATGCTTCGTCACACCTATCAATTCGCCCTGGACCTTTTCAAGGGCTTGGTTGCTTACAAGCTGATCGCCCAATAGTGAATAGCCGGGCTTATTTTGACCGCTGATCACTTCTTTTAGAGCCTCTATGCTAACCCCGTATCTCTTGGCAACCTCTTCGAGGCTGATAACACCTATATCGCTACCAAATGAAATTTCCATACCCTTCAGCTTCGTGATCTCTTCCGCCTGCTGCTTTTCCTCATATCTCCTCAGAATCTTGATAATCTCCAGATGCGGAATTTTCTTATCATAGAAAAGCAGATTTTCTGCCTGGAATTCGGAGCTCGTGCATGCCAGGTTTCTGTTCACAAGGAGGATCATGCTTTCTTTTTCCTGCAGCTGATTGAGCTTCTGGATCTTATGTTTAAGATATTCAGGTGTCCAGAAGCCTATGATCTCGACGTAGATCTTTGTGCCATTTCGCTCCAAAGAAAAGTCTGGAATGAAGGCATACTGGCCAGCTTTCAATACAGTCGGCTCTCTTTTGACTACCCAACCCTTGAAGCCGAGCTGATAGAACTCCTTCTCAATGACACTATCGAAGCCCATATCCACCGTTTCTAACTCAGCGCCGAAGATAGATCTCCTGGTATGGTCCAGAGTGAAATCATAGATTCTCTTTCCCTGAAATGTTTTCCTGGATATGCTAGCCCTCAAACTCCATCTGGTGGACGCCATTATGGTAGGCAGCAGTTTTGCGAAGGCGGATCCGTATTTCTCGGTTAGCTTGAACAGAGAAGTAGGTCCTTCCAGGGATATCTTGCCATCTTGTATTGAGTAGATGAGGCCCAGCTGCTTAATCTTCCGGAATACTGGCTGGTAGTTATCTTCGATCTGAATCTCCATTCCCGTAGCCCTGAAGAGTAGAGTTTGAGCCAGGGACAGATTATAATGCCTGAGCAGATCCTCCGGAGCAATGGTCTGAAACCCTTTTATAACCAGGTTCCCTTCATGGTCAGCCCAAAGAGCCTTTTCCAGGTCATCAGGCTCGATTGATAGCTTCTTAGCGACCTTATCTAGAACTGTGTTCCGCTCTTTCTCGCTGGTAATAAATCCCTTTGATTCCTCAAAGATCATCTTTCTGGCAGCAATTGGATCAATAACCGATTCAGTCTCTATTACGCATCTCCTCTCAAGGATCTGGGCCAGTCCCCTGATCAAGCGGTAGTTGATCTCTTCAATGCCCTCCAGCTCTTCGATAAGCTCTCCGTATGTTTTCCCCACATGCTCATGAAATAAACCTATAACCGAGCGGGCAATCTCCAGGTTATCCTCATCCAGAAGAGCATAGACTGGCTCGATTCTTCCCTTAGAAATCTTCGTAACAAGCAGGTCGCTGGTAAGCATTTTCTTATCCTATTGCTTCAATGGCCTTTTTCTTCTTCTTGCCGTGTTTACCTCACATGTTTCAGCAGATACAATCTCGTATAGTACTGCTTCCTTCCCTTCTTTCTTTCGAAGAATCCTGCCCAGCCTCTGGATAAAAGCCCTATTGCTGCCCGTTCCGCTCAGAATAATGCCTACATCAGCGTCTGGAACATCAATGCCCTCATCCAGGACCTTTGAGGTGACAACCGCTCTGTATACGCCTGATCGGAACCTGTCCAGAGTCTCGCTCCTCTCTTTGCCTGCGGTTCTATAGGTTACAGAGGGTATCAGGAATTGCTTTGAGATTATGTGGACCAGCTTGTTATGCTCGGTGAAGATGAATATCTTACTTTCATTATGCTTTTTCAGGATCTCGGAGAGTTTCCCGATCTTTGAGATGCTGTTATAAGCGATGTCCCTGGCCCTATTCCTGGCAAGCAATGCTCTTCTGGCGTTCGGATCTCTGCCGCACCTCATGACCAGCTTCTGAAAGTCGGCTGGACTTCGGATGGTGAGTTTGATTCTGGCCAGATAGTCCGAGAAGATTTTCTGGTTCTTCTCATATTCCTTCTGCTCATCTTCGGTTAGCTCAACTGTGATCTTCTCAACCCGGAATGGTGAAAGATGGGTCCCGGTAAGATCCTTTACCTTTTTTTCAAAGACCTTTCCACCTACGAGACGGTTGAGCTCCACATGTAAACCATCCTCTCGCTCCAGGGTAGCCGTCAAGCCCATCCGGTAAGGAGAGGCAAACATCTCAGCTATGTTCCTGTATCCAGTGGCAGGGAGATGGTGGACCTCATCAAAGATTATCAAACCAAACTTATTCCCGAGCTTATCAGCGTGAATGTATGCGGAGTCATAGGTGGATACTGTTACGGCTTTTATGTCCCACTCGCCACCACCTAATACCCCGACCTCTGTCTTGAACTCTTTCTTCAGCCTGGTGCGCCACTGATCCACCAGATCGAGGGTGGGTGCGATTACAATCGTCGGGGTATTCAGCACGGATATGGCTTTTATTCCGACTAGCGTTTTGCCGCTTCCCGTCGGAAGTACGATTATGCCACGATTGCCGTTAGCTATCCATGCATCAAGTGCCTGGTTCTGATAACCCCTCAATACAACGCTGCTTTGAAGTTCAGGACAGGGAATGAGATTGAGGACGTCATCATTGAAGTCGAAGCCAGATCTTTTCAGGAAATCGATGATATCCCTGTAATACAGAGCTAAAGACCGGTAGGTCTTGGTGCGCTCATCCCAGGTGGAATTAGGGACCCGGATGTCTCCCTGGATCTGGATTGTGCCTTTATTGAAGGTAAGCTTCATGGTTTAGTTGATTTCTCCCTGGGCGTTCTATTTCTATAAGCTCGACAAGGTATTTTCCTGGAATTGCGGCATTGGTATATTCATTGTCACCATATAGATAGCGGATCATTAAATAATATATCATTCTAAAATTTTAAGAGTTCACTATTCCCAAATGAAGTCCACAAACGCCGGTGTTAAGAAACATAACCGTCTACCGGGAGGGGTTTATCTCTTTGGCGCATATCATGAAACGGAAAGCATCTGGACCCTATTGTGATCCGATTTCCGCCAAAGCAATAAATGCCCGTCTCCCTGCTCCCGAGACATTCAGCGTCCTGGTCGTCCCGTGGAAATGCTGGCCAAAGCCCAGAGCAGCCACCTCGACCCACAGTGCTACAAGATCCACTTTATCTACTTCAATTACTCCAACATGCTCAGTCAACTGAATCGCAATATATAGTTCATCTGGACTCTAGCTCACCGACTGTATAGTATCCAGCGGTCACGTTCGAGCCCTTGTAATGAATTGTCCACCGTTCCGATAATAGACCAAGAGCATCTGTCATTGCGATGGGCAAATTGGCAATGTGATTGGCGTAGCAGAAGGAGCTGAGAATGACAAGCATGGGCCGCACTTTGCGCGCCGCTATCTATGCCAGGGGATGGGCAACGATGAGTTGATATAATGTGCATAAGGACAGGCATCCGATGATGCACGGAGGCAGACCTCCCATGGGTCAATCGCGTGAAGATAAAGGATACTGCACGAATAGGCCAGATGTTGGAGAGAAGATCTTGCGCCGGATCATAGCCGTCGCACTGGTGCGAAACAGTGAAAATAGGTACCTGATCTGCAAGAAGCCTGCAGGTCGTGGGGTATTCCCAAATCAGTGGGGTCTCCCAGGAGGTGGTATTGAACTAGGAGAGAAAATTGAAGGGGCGTTGCGTAGAGAGGTACGCGAGGAAGTCGGTTTGGAAATATCGCAGATCACCCCGTGGACTTTCGGTGAAGATGTGCAAGATAAGCTCTACGATGGAGCCTCAAAGCGGGTGTATATGATATACCTGTATTTCGATTGCCTGGCAGGCAATGAAGACGTCGTGTTGAACGACGAATTTGTCGACCATGCTTGGGTAAGATTGGACCAACTTAACGAGTTCGACCTGAATGCAGCCGCCCGCACAATTCTTGACATGAAGCTGAGTAGGAGTGATGAGTTCATCTGATCTGTAGAAGGCTACGGCTCACCATGGAAGGGCAACAGCGCGGACACCCGAAACGCTTGAGCAACCGGGGGTCAATCTTGAGCGACATCAAGGGTCAACTCCAGGCTAGAGGACTTACGATAGCGCAGGCTATTTCCCAAAGAGAGCTCTACTTCAGAGTCTCTTTGACCGGTAACTGCGACTTGGGTTGTGCCTTCTGTCACAATGAAGGAGCGTCGCGAAAGGGAAACCTGGATCTGGCGTTCGGTGTCAAGGCTATGGCGGAAGCATTTGACATCGGCTTCAGAAGAGTACAATTTACCGGTGGAGAACCCCTCCTGCATCCTCAGGTAGAGCAATTCGTCCAAGAAGGCAGACAGATCTTTCAGGATGTAGGCATAACAACAAACGGCACTCATCTCCTGGACAAAGCTGAGGCTTTGGCATGTTCTGGGATAACAGCAGTCCATGTATCCTTACAAATGGAGACTCTTAGAGAATTTGGCTCTGGTGACAATTGGGGAGTGCCGAGTTGGTTAGAGCCCGTATCAAAGTACTCATTACAGGGCAGGTTCGGCCTGCGGTTGAACCTTCCTGTGCCAGCTACGGAAATGGCGTATGCTAGGAAATTCCTGGAGGACATCTCGGTGTTTGGCTGCGATGTTGCGATTTTTTCCATACTGCCCAAGGACAACGGTGTGTCAGGGTCAATGCTATATCCCATCCATGAATTGGAGAGGCTGGCACGAATTGAGAACGATCGGAGACACAGAGTAGGCCTGCCTGGCGTAATTCATTTGAGAGGCTACAAGCAGTCAGACGGGATCAGATGCGGTGCCTGCGAATCTATGGGTAGCTGTAGGGAGGTGTCTCGCTCATTGCGACTAGGCGCCGATAGAGTTCTGCGCCCTTGCTTGGCTTCGCGGGCGTGGGATGTATTCGTCTCTGAAAGGAATATGAAAGCACAAATGGAGGAAGCTACCCTGCTGGCTTTGGATTATGTTTGGTGAGAAGTGGATTGGTTCTTTGGTGCAGAGTCATACGGTAAACCATCCTCCTGCATTCTAGGAAGCATCCGCAGCAATGAGGTTATTCTATGATGAGTCTTTACGGAGACAAACGAGATGCCCAGAGCATCCTTGCATACTGGAATGACGATGTTTCTCTGCCCGTTGGTAGCAGGGGGACATACATCGCAGTGAGCGGCAATACTGGTGCGGGCAAATCTACGCTCGTGAATCTTATTAGAGATAAGGCACGAAAAGAGGCAATCGATGTAGTTTGCATCAATGAGAGAATCCTTCACCACCCGCTCTTGATGTTGATGTTTCAATTCCCTGGAGATTATGGCCTGCTCATTCAGCTGGACTTTCTGATTCAACGCCATCTCCTACTCTATCGCTGGCTCAGCCTAGGTCATATAGTAGTGATCGAGAGATCACATCTGGATGACAGGTTGTTCATGGATCATCTCCTAGAGGCTAACCATGTAACTTCAGAGGAGCATGCGGCTTACACAGAACTAGCCAATGTCCTGGATAGAAAAATCCAAGATCCTGACCTATATGTCTATTTGGATGTCAAACCTGAGACTTCGATGGAGCGATTGAGAAGGAGCGAGGAAGAAGGAGAGAGACCGAAGGAGTTTCCAGATGATGGCAGTAAACTCTCCTTCGTATCATCCTGGTATCGGAAGTACACTGCCTTCTACGAGAGCATCATTGCTCAGCAGAGAGCAGGAACCAGATTTCAGAACACGCAGCTATTCAGATGGGACGCTGAGGGTGACCCAGACTTCATGGCACAGCAGGTTGTTCGGTCCCTTAAGTGCATGGTAGTGTAGCTATGAACTCATTGGAACCAAATGAAGTATTGAAGCTGAGAGGTACCCTTGTCAACTCCCTGAAATGCTGGGAGAACCCGGAAGACGGATTTTACAGATCCTCTCCGACAGCTAGGTTATCTGATACACCCTCATTCACAAACACAGGCGTTGTTCTGCAAGCGTTCAATGAGAGCGGAGACAGATATCTAGCTCAAAGGCTGGCAAACAGGCTGTTGAGTTACCTAAGAGACAGAAGCTATGCCCCCTTTCCGAACGAAAAGGCCGGGGCAAAGGAGAAACCCCACGTCATCTGCAACGCATGGGTTACCTTCGGCATTCTGAACTGCTATCCTAGTGCAGCTGACCAGATGAAAAGAATTTGCGACTGGTTCTTGGATAGTCAGAAAGGTGACCACAGTTGGAACCTGATACCCGGAGAAAAAATGAATTATCCTGCGGTCACCGCCTATGCTCTCGGCGCACTTCTTCAGCTACACAAGAGTTATACAGAAATCGATTATGACCGCGCTTATCTCAACAGAATTGCCCTTGCCATAGAGAACGCTACTGATTATCTGTTAGAGAATCGCTCTCCATTTGCCAAGGATGCAGACATGTACTTATGGCCTGCGAACCTCGATGACACAGGTCACATCGCGAGTTTTGGCACCACAGCGCTCTGCCTACACGTCATTTGTGAGGCATCCACGGTACTGGGGAGGAAGGGTTGGGAGACCATAGCCAGCAACACACTCCTAGCGCTCGCCACCAATTTTGATGAATCGACCAAGAGCAACGTTATTCAAGTAGGGATAATGAGAGTCAATATATGGGATCAGATTCATGCTAACGAGTCAAGTCTCAACTATCTGTGGGCTTTCTTTTCACCTGTACATATTGCGACGCTTCTAAAGTTCGTCGAGAACCACCAATTCATGTCAAATGAGAGGTACTTCGGGTTCATCGAATACCTGACCCGTTGGATTCTGGACAATACATCTGATGTAGGCGAATTGACCGGGATAAGAGGCAGTCAGAACATTCCTGGGGTCAAGACTTGGTCGACTGCACAATCGGTGATTGCGCTGAGTCGAATGCTCAACAAGAGAGAGCTATTCCACGTCCGCTTCCCCAAATCATCTCGACCTCTGTGTGTCTTCCTATGCCATTCGTCTAACGACAAACCACTAGTACGCGAACTCTACCGCCGCCTGAGGGCAGAACGAATTGACCCTTGGCTTGATGAAGAGAGAATACTACCAGGACAGGATTGGAACCACGAAATCACGAAAGCCGTACGCACCGCTGACGTCGTAATAGTGTGCCTCTCTCGCGGCTCTGTTGGCAAGGCAGGTTACATCCAAAAGGAAATCAAACATGCCCTGGATGTCGCAGACGAGCAGCCGGAAGGCACCATATTCCTTATTCCGCTAAAGTTGGAGGAATGCGAAGTCCCCGAACGTCTGCGTCGTAGGCAGTGGGTGAACTACTTCGATAACGACGGATACCTTCGGTTGATGAATTCATTGCGATTCCGCGCGGAGACGCTTGATATCACCCTGCCCACAGTACCTTAGGGGTTGATGGAGATAAAATATCCAAATTTCAGGCCCACGTAGCCAGAAAATAGTCATCATGAAACAAGGAAATTTCAGAAATGCCTCTGAAAATGCGTAAATTATCTCCCGTCAACGACTTAGAGTGTGAGCGCGACTCAGCCTTTCAATGTCCGTAAGTTCGACATGCTGGGCTGACCTTCCCCTAATGCATAATGCCACAGTCAACTAGCGTCCTGCCCAATTGGCTATTCGCCCCAATGTAGGGCTACTCAGCGTGGAGAATCAGCAGGTCCTTTCGAAGGAGCAAGGAGGTGAACATAGTCTATAGATTTGTGTCCTACCGGTAATAAGCTCCAAGTTGCAAGCAGCGGGGCATCCAAGGCGCTGCCGCATGAAGTTGGAAACAGGCTAAGCAGGTCCAAGCCCATGTTGAATACGCATGCCCTTTATCCCAGCCGCAGCGAGCTGCGGGGTATTACGTTAAAAAATAAAATCTAAAAATTATGCTAATGATTGGTGACAGAAAAGTGCATCCGGTCGCGAAAACCTTTATATCAAGGTGACATAATGTGCATCCATTCAAAAAAGGCAGCAAAATCCATAAAATCGTTATCTTGCAGTTAATTAGGTGCGGGGAATGGGATTCGAACCCACGAACACCTTCGTGACTGGACCCTGAATCCAGCGCCTTTGACCTGGCTTGGCAATCCCCGCAAAAGGATGCAGCCCAATCTCATGCAGTAGTAGTATTTAACGGTATTCGTAGGCCAGGCATGCCTGTGCCTCAAGGGTGGCTCCTTTTTTCCCAGAGTTATTCTGACTTGGCCAAATAAATCGCTGTATCCAAGCCTCCCCGGCGCTGAGGGGCCCAGAGCACTACCGCTTTTGGTCGCGGCGTCCACTGAAAAATCGGTTCGCAAGAATAGATCAAACAGAACTGATTGCTCAAATCATACGGCAACGGCCTAGCCCGGATCAGCAGGTAGGCCATGTGCTGGACGCAGCGCTGCCGGAGGGTCGAGGGAGATGAGCATCACAAGCGAGCAATCTAGATCAATACCGCTTTTGGCGTCACCAAAAGAAGATTATCTGCACCCATCCATTTTACCATTCATTCAAACCGGTCCCGTTCCTCTCTCATGAAGGGCTCGATTCCCGGCATGCTCCCGAACTCGGCCTCATTCATGCACTTCTTCCCGACCTCTTCCGCCTCATAGGGAATTCCGCGCCGCTCCATCTCTCCAATCAGCTCCTCCATAAATATCCCCCGCCCGGGCACATGCTCGTGCTCCGCCTCGTGCACCCGTCCGCCCGCATAGCCAAAGCTCGTCGTCTGCACGCCGCAGCTTGGGCTGCCGGCCACCCCCACCACGCGCACACGCACTCCCTCTTTTGCCAGCATCTCCATTAGATCTGCATAGTGAACGATCAGCGAGCGACAGAAGCGCCTGTGCTCTGGTATATCCAGCTGGTTTCTTGTCACCGCCCAGCGCTCGGTACCCAGATAGAGCGCCTCCGGACAGGGCAATTGCATCGTTGGTCCTGCAGGCGAGAATTCCAGAGGCTCCAGGCCCTTGACCCTTGTGAGTGGATTCAGAAGGCAGTGGGCCATGACTACGACCTCCTGCCCATCGAGGAGGGGAGATTCTCCCTGCGAGCCGGAGGTCTCTTTCAAAGGAATCTCTTTCGAAGGCATATTTCGCCTAGCACCTCTAAATTAAAAAAATGAGTGAAAACGGGATTCAGACGGCCGCCGGCTAACCCTGCGGCTTCAGTCCCCGGATATATTTATAGAACCTTATGCCCTCCAGGTCCTCGTAAAAGATGATCTTCTCCGCCCTCTCCCCAACCAAGAGCTTCAGGGTGTTGGTATGAAACTCGTCCACATACTCCACACCGGTAATCACATCCAGGGGCACCGTGCGCACGCTATCCCAGGCGATCCCCGGCCGGACGAAATGCACATTCTTATCGGTGGTGACGAGATATCCCAGGATCTTATCGAGCATCCCCATCCTGGCGATGGCCAGCATCTGTTCAGATGCCTGACTGTGAAGAATGGCCGGGGCGATGAGCACCAGCTCCTCCCCGGCGGCGGAGAGCTTCCTGGTAATCCGGCCGAGTTTCTTGGGAACAACCGGGCTCGGGCCTCTGCCCTCGCCTTTATTTGTGATTTCGTTCATCTTCTCCAGCGGCCTCAGGTCACAATCTGGTCCAGACAATCGTTCTCCAGAGCGATCCTCACCTCGCGAGCAAGCCTGCGGCCAGTGGACATATTGGTCCGCCAGAGGGCATTGCCATAGGGGTGGCCGACCGCCATATGCACATTGGTCCCACCTCCGATCCTGGGCGCAACATCGTAGATGTAGAAGTTCAGGTCCTTGTCCACACAGGTCTGCAGACAGAAGGGGCCGATGATCCCGGGCTTGTAGTACTCCTGGGTCGCTTCCACATACATCTCCGCCAGGACGAATGCCTTCTCCAAGAGCGACTCGCGCAGGGTGGCGGAGTTATGGCCACAGACGGTGTACTCAGGATTGATCTGCTGTTCATTGAGTGTCAGCTGCTGGGGCGCAGGCAGTCGGCAGTGGCCGTCAAGGCTCGTCTCAAACCTCCAGTCTATGCCGATCAGTTCAATCCTCTCCGTTATGGGGGAGTAGAAGTAGTCCAGATTGAAGACCGGCCCGATGACATAGCGCTCAATCCTGGCCAGCTCAATCCCATCCTGGTCGATCACATTCTGGCGCAAGAGGAGATCAGCCTTCTGGCAGTACTCCTCATAGGAGGCAGCAGTGAAAAATCCCCTCTCCAGGGTTTTTACCGCGTGGGGCAGCTTGACCATAACCAGCTGGTTGATGTCCTCCGCTTCGATCGGCTCAGGATATGGCAGACCTGCCTTCTCCAGCAACCAGTAGTAGTCCCTCTTGTCCCCTCTCTCCTCGGAGCGAAGCAGGTTGCGGGAGCCGAGCAGCGGAAGCGTAAACTGATCCTCCACCGCATCTATCCCGCAATAGGAGGTGAATGAGCGGTTGGGGACGAACAGGGTGTTCTTCTCCTTGAGAATATCCTGGTTCTCCGGATCCAAGACATCCGGGAACCGTTTCAGCATCATCACCTCATCGACCATGCCGGTTATGACATTCCCCTTCCGGTCCCTCTCCGCCCGGAAGTACTTGACATAAGGCTTCTCCCTCCCCTCCTGACATACCGCCAGGGTCTTGAAATTCTCCTCAACTGCGCCATCTGCCGTATCCAGGGCAGAGTGGGATGCTATCATTCCGATTCGAAGATTCTTGAGGTCGTATCCCCTCAATACCTCCAGAACCTTGCTGCGATCAATCAAGTCTGAACACCTCAAAATAATTATACTGGTCCCTCATATTTCCATCCCGATTTATCAAGGTGACCCTATCATACAAAGAACTGACCATCTCATTTACACAGCCCACTTGGTCTGCGCAAATAGCCACAGCTCTTCGCCCCCCAGAATAACCTGTTCTTATCATAAGCATCTTGCTGCCTTTTGCCAATCCTCACATCCCAAGTACTCTCACCGCGATAAAGATTATGCCCTTCACGGCCTGCCGCCCGTCCGGGCTCAGCCGCAGCCCGCCCGAATATGTATCCAGCCAAGTTCATAAAGCCGCAGGGGTCCGTCTAATCCGGCGGCCCCAGATTCTGTCTCCTCATCTTGGGCAGGCGGGATTGGCCTTGTTTTTCCTCCTCTGCTATATCACTGCCGCTCGGTGGATAGGATCATCAAGAGCAGCCTTTCCTGGAAATTCATGTGCATTACTTTAATATACCTCAATCTCATTGAGAGTATTTCACTATTGGGAGCTTGATATTTTGGCGGGCAGAGCTTGGAAGTTCATGGACGATATCGATACCGATGCCATCATCCCCGGTCGCTACCTGGTGATGAACGATCCCAGGGAGCTGGCGGTACACCTCTTTGAAGGGGTCAGGCCAATGATGGCATCAGCGGTCAAAGAAAGCGACTACGTAGTGGCTGGCGAGAACTTCGGCTGCGGCTCATCGCGAGAGCACGCCCCCCTGGCTCTGAAGGGGGCAGGAATCTCGGCGGTCGTCGCCAAATCCTTTGCCAGAATATTCTTCAGAAACGCCATAAACATAGGCCTGCCCCTCTTCATCTGCCCGGATGTGGACAGGATCGAGGATGGCGATCAAATCGAGATCGATATGAAAGGCGGAGTGATAAAGAACATAACCCGCAAAGAATCCTACAACACCACCCCGCTCCCTGATTTCTTAAGGGAGATCGTGGATGCGGGGGGGCTAGTGGAGTACACCAGACGACAGGTGTGCGGAGCGAAAACATGAACTATAAAGTACCAGTTATCGGTGGCGACGGCATCGGCCCAGAGATCATAGCCGAGGGCCAGAAGGTCCTGGAAGCAGCAGCAGATAAGCACAACTTCTCTTTGGAGTGGATCGATTACTCCATAGGCGCAGAGCATTATCTGAAGACGGGCGAGCTGATAAGCGAGGAGACGCTCAAAGAGCTTTCAGGCTATCGGGCCATCTACCTGGGAGCAATAGGCGATCCGAGAGTCAAGCCGGGAGTGCTGGAGAAGGGCGTCCTTCTCACCATGCGCTTCTACCTCGACCAGTACATCAACCTCCGGCCGGTCAAGCTCCTGGAGGGGGTCTGGACACCACTTAAGGATAAAACGCCAAAGGATATCGATTTCGTCGTAGTTCGCGAGAACACTGAGGACTTTTACATCGGCATAGGCAGTCGCGCACAGAAGGGCAAGAGCCACGCCGACTTCCAGATCCGTCGTAACCTCTATAACATCAAGTTCGGCCTGGATATCGACTCGGACAGCGAGGAGATCGCCTACCAGATCGGCGAGGTCAGCCGGGAGGGCTGCCAGAGAGTGATAAAGTACGCCTTCGACCTGGCAAGAAAGCGCCACCAGAAGGTTTCTAGCGTCGACAAGGCCAATGTGCTCAGCGACATCTACGGCTTTTGGAGAGAGGTCCTTTTAGATGTGGCAAAAGGATATCCAGAGGTCAAATACGACTTCAACTTCGTTGACGCCATCACCATGTGGTTTGTCAAGAACCCGGAGTGGTTCGATGTAGTCGTCGCCCCCAACATGTTCGGAGATATCATTACCGATCTCGGTGCCATGATCCAGGGCGGACTGGGCCTGGCTCCGGGAGCCAACCTCAACCCGGAGGGGACCAGCATGTTCGAGCCCATACATGGCTCTGCTCCCAAGTACAAGGGCCGGAATATGGTCAACCCCCTGGCCACTATCTGGGCTGGGGCTCTGCTGCTCGAGCACCTCGGCCAGCCGGCGGCTGCCAAGGATATAGTCTCAGCCATAGAGCGGAACCTATTTGAAGGCCGTATAAAGACATATGACCTGGGAGGAAGCTCAACCACCTCCGAGGTGGGATCGGAGATTGCTCGCCTAGTGGGGCTTATCTAAGTCCCACAAGGGAAAAAGCTTTTATGGGGGATCTCTTCATTCCTCAGTTAGTGCAGCACATGAGGCTTGAGGCATGCCAGGCCGCGAGGGCTCGTAGCTCAGTTAGGCAGAGCGTCTGGCTTTTAAATTTTTGCATGAAGATACCAGGTGGTCGAGGGTTCAAATCCCCCCGAGCCCGTTTGGAGTTTCCTTGAGCCTGTATGCTGCTCTTTCTAAGAGTTGGTGGTTCTAGTGACCAAGTTTGCCGTAAAAGATCATGAGATGGTTCCGGAACATATTCTGCTCACTCCGGAAGAGGGCCTCGATGTGCTGAAGGAGTTCGGCATCGGCGCGCCACAGCTACCAAAAATCCATATAAGTGACCCCGCAGCCAAAGAGATCGGGGCCAAAGTGGGCGACATAATCAAAATAATACGAAAAAGCACAACAGCCAAGCATTCGACCTTTTACCGGCTGGTAATCGATTAAGGGTGATCTTTTGCTCGACAGAAATTCTCTTTATAGCGCTTATTTTACCAGGGATAAGCTGGTGCATCATCATATCAACTCATTCAACGATTTCATAGATAAAGGCCTACAAAAGGTGATCGACGAGGTGAACATCATCGAAACCAACATCGAGAACACCTATGTCAAGCTGGGGAACATCCGGGTGGAGAAGCCCATGGTTCGCGAGGCGGACGGCTCCGTGGAAAGGCTCTACCCCAACGATGCCCGCCTTCGCAACCTGACCTATGCCTCGCCAATAAAGCTGGAGATGACCATCGTTGAGGGGGAGACGGAGAAAGATCCGGTGGAGGCGGACATAGGGACCCTGCCCATAATGCTCAACTCCAAGGTCTGCAACCTCTCCGGCCTCAGCGCAGATGAGATGATATCCTTTGGAGAGGACCCCTCTGACCCCGGTGGCTACTTCGTGGTCAACGGATCGGAGAGAGTGATCATGACCCTGGAGGATCTGGCGCCAAACAAGATTCTAGTGGAGTACAACCAGCGCTACGATGAGAACATCGAGGTGGCCAAGGTCTTCAGTCAGAGGCAGGGCTACAGATCGCTGGTCATTGTGGAGAGGGGTCGCCGATCCATCCTCGAGGTCTCATTCCCCTCCGTCTCGGGCAGATTGAACTTCGTCACCCTTCTCCGCTCACTGGGGATGGAGACGGATATGGATATCGTTAAATCGGTATCAGATAACCCGGAGATCATCAAGTTCATGCTGGAGAACCTGGAGGAAGCAGAGGTTTCCACCAACGATGAGGCCCTGGAGAAGATAGGCTCTCGCGTCGCGGCCGGCCAGGCCAAGGAGTACCAGAAAAAGAGGGCGACCTATGTCCTGGACCGCTACTTGCTCCCCCACATAGGCGTCGATGAGAAGGATAGGTATGCAAAAGCTCTCTTCCTCTCCCGCATGGCCGAGGCCTGCTTCGAGCTGGCCTTAGCTCGGCGCAGCGAGGACGACAAGGACCACTACTCCAACAAGAGGCTGAAGCTCTCAGGAGACCTGATGGAAGACCTCTTCCGGGTGGCTTTCAACCGTTTGACCCGGGATATAAAGTATCAACTGGAGAGAGCTAGCATGAGAAACAGAGACCTGAATGTGGTGACCACCGTCCGGGCGGATGTCCTCACCGAGAGGATGATTCACCCCCTGGCCACAGGCAACTGGGTAGGAGGGAGAACCGGCGTCTCCCAGCTCCTGGACAGGACCGATTATATGGCCACCCTCTCCCATCTGCGCAGGGTGATATCTCCTCTATCCCGGTCCCAGCCCCACTTCGAGGCCAGAGATCTGCATGCCACCCAGTGGGGACGCATCTGTCCCTCTGAGACGCCAGAGGGTCCAAACTGCGGCCTGGTGAAGAACTTCGCCCAGGGCGTCGAGCTCTCCAAAGGGATAGACGATTCGGAAGACATCAAGAAGATTCTCATGGATTTAGGGGTAATTTCGGTAGGTGGTAGCATTGGCTGAAGTATTGACGGGCGGCGCTAGAGTATATGTGAACGGTGAGATAGTGGGCTATCATGATGATCCCAAGACTCTGGTCGAGAACCTCCGCCGCCTCCGGCACTCGGGGAGCATCAGCAGCCAGACGAACGTAGCCTATTTCGAGGATACCGGTGAGATCTTCATGAACACCGACTCTGGCCGGGCGAGGAGGCCCCTTATCGTGGTCGAGGATGGCCGGGCCCTGGTCACCGATGAGCATGTTACCAGGATCCAGAAGGGAGAGATGAAATTCGATGACCTGGTGGCTGAGGGCCTGGTGGAATACCTGGATGCAGAGGAGGAGGAGAACAGCCTCATCGCTATCTGGGAGGAGGACATCACCCCCGAGCATACCCATCTGGAGCTCGACCCATCCATGATTCTGGGAATCGCTGCCGGCCTGGTCCCCTATCCCGAGCATAACGCCAGCCCCAGGAACACCATGGGCGCGGGAATGGTCAAGCAGTGCCTGGGCATGTCCACCGCCAACATGAGGCTCCGGCCCGACACCCGCGGCCACTATCTCAACAGCCCTCAGAAGGCTATAGTGCGGACGAAGACCTCCAAGGCCATCGGCTTTGACGAGAGGCCTGCAGGCCAGAACTTCGTGGTGGCAGTCCTCGCTTATGAGGGATACAACATTGAGGATGCCCTGGTCATGAACCGGGGCTCAATCCAACGCGGCCTGGCTCGCAGCCACTTCTTCCGGGTCTCGGAGGCAGAGGAGCGCAAGTACCCCGGCGGCCAGGAGGACAAGTTCGAGATCCCGGATGTTGAGGTCCGGGGGGCTAGAGGGAGCGAGGCCTATGACCAGCTCGATTCAGACGGCCTGGTCAACCCCAATGCCTATGTGGGCCCCAATGACGTCCTGATCGGCAAGACCAGCCCTCCTCGTTTCCTGGAAGAGCCCTCGGAGTTCGGACTGACCCCCCAGCAGAGAAGGGAGACCTCGGTGACCATGCGCTCCAACGAGAAGGGTGTGGTGGACATGGTCATCCTGACTGAATCCTCCAACGGCAACCGCCTGGCCAAGGTCAAGAGCCGCGACCAGCGCGTCCCGGAATTGGGCGACAAGTTCGCCTCCCGCCACGGCCAGAAGGGCGTGGTAGGCCTGATCGTCCCCCAGGAAGATATGCCTTTCACCGAGTCGGGCATAGTGCCGGACCTGCTGCTCAACCCTCATGCCATCCCCTCCCGGATGACCGTTGGACACGTCCTGGAGATGATCGGCGGCAAGGTCGGCTCATTGGACGGGAGGTTCATCGATGCCACCGCATTCTTAGGAGAGAACGAGCCGGAGCTCCGCACCGCTCTGACGAAGTTCGGGTTCTCTCATACCGGCAGGGAGATACTGTACAATGGAGCCACTGGAGAGCAGATCATGGCAGACCTCTTCGTGGGAGTGATCCTCTATCAGAAGCTCTATCACATGGTCACAGGCAAGATGCACGCCCGCTCCCGCGGCCCAGTGCAGGTCCTCACCCGCCAGCCAACAGAAGGCCGGGCAAGGGAAGGAGGCTTGAGGTTTGGGGAAATGGAGAGGGATGTGCTCATCGCCCATGGAGCCGCTCTGGCGCTTAAAGAGCGCCTGGTGGACGAGTCGGACAAGGTCACAGAGCTCGTCTGCAGCCATTGCGGCATGATCGCCATTCACGACCGGCGAAGAAATGCTGACTTCTGCCCGACCTGCGGAGCAGACACTGAGATCTATCCGGTGGAGATGAGCTATGCCTTCAAGCTCCTATTGGACGAGATCAAATCGCTGGGAGTAGCACCACGACTGATCCTTGAAGACGCTGTTTAGGTGTAAATATGACTGTACCCAAGAGAATAGGCAAGATCCGCTTCGGCCTGATCTCGCCCCAAGAGTTTAGAAAGATGAGCGTGGTCAAGATCATCACCGCTGATACTTACGATGATGACGGCTTTCCCATTGAGATGGGGCTTATGGACCCGAGGCTTGGCGTCATCGACCCAGGCCTGCGCTGCCGGTCCTGCGGCGGGAGGCCTGGAGAGTGCCCCGGCCACTTCGGCCACATCGACCTCATCGCCCCGGTCATCCACGTTGGTTTTGCCAAGCTGATCCGGAAGGTCCTGCGGGCCATATGCAGAGACTGCTCCCGCTTGATGCTCAAGGACAATGAGAAGAAGATGTACCTGGAGCAGATCCAAGAGCTGGAACGGCTGGGCCAGATGACCGACGATACGGTGAACAAGGTATTCGCCGAGGCCAGAAAGAATAAGACCTGCCCCTACTGCGGCGCTCCCCAGCAGGAGATCAAGTTCGAGCGGCCTTTATCATATATAGAGGAGGGCCACAAGCTCACCGCTTCAGACATTCGCGACCGGTTTGAGAAGGTCCCGGACGAGGATATCCAGGTCATGGGCATGAATCCGGCGACTGCGAGGCCTGAATGGATGATCCTGACCGTCCTCCCTGTGCCACCGGTGACCATGCGCCCCTCCATCACCCTGGAGTCGGGCCAGAGGAGCGAGGACGACCTCACTCACAAACTGGTGGATATCATCAGAATAAACCAACGCTTCCAGGAGAATCGGGAGGCTGGAGCTCCCCAGCTGATCATAGAGGATCTGTGGGAGCTCCTGCAATACCATGTAACCACATTCCTGGACAATACCGTCTCCGGCGTTCCTCCTGCCCGCCACCGCTCCGGCAGGCCCTTGAAGACCCTCTCCCAGCGATTGAAAGGGAAGGAGGGACGATTCAGAGGATCTCTATCCGGCAAGAGGGTCAACTTCAGCGCCAGGACGGTCATATCCCCCGATCCCAACCTCAGCATCGGCGAGGTGGGCGTGCCCATGGATATAGCCATGGAGCTATCTGTGCCCATGATTGCCAACTCCAGGAACATGGAGATAGTTAAGACATTTGTGCGCCGCGGTCCGGACCGGCACCCGGGAGTCAATTACGTCACCCGTCCCGACCAGAGGAGGGTCAAGGTCACAGACAAGAACTGTGAGGAGGTCGCAGAGCAGATCGACATCGGCTGGAAGATCGACCGCCAGCTTGCCGATGGCGATATAGTCCTGTTCAACCGCCAGCCATCCCTGCACCGGATGTCCATCATGTCCCACCGGGTGAAGGTTATGCCCTACAAGACCTTCCGGCTCAATCCGGCGGTCTGCCCTCCCTATAACGCCGACTTCGATGGCGACGAGATGAACATGCATGTGCCCCAGACCGAGGAGGCCCGGGCGGAGGCTGAGATCTTGATGAGGGTGCAGGAGAACATCTTATCCCCCAGGTTCGGTGGGCCCATCATCGGCGGCATCCACGATTATGTGACCGGCTCGTTTTTGCTGACACACGGGCGAAAGCCAATTGACCGCCGGGGGGCGATGGAACTCTTGAAGAAGTTCGATATAACCGAGCTTCCCGCACCCGAGGGAGAACTTAATGGTGAGCCCTACTGGACGGGAAAGCAGATATTCAGCCTCATCCTCCCTCGAGGCCTGGACCTGAACTTCAAGGCCGATTTCTGCTACAACTGCGATGTCTGCAAGAACGAGGAGTGCGAGAACGATGCCTACGTAGTCATCCAGGACGGCCAGCTCAAGATAGGAACCATAGACGCCAAGGCGGTGGGGGCCTTCAAAGGCAAGATAACAGACAGGATAATAAAGGAGTACAGCCCCTCCGTGGCGAGCGAGTTCCTGGACAGAATGACCCGCCTGGCCCTGAGGGGCATAATGCACGCTGGGTTTAGCTTCGGAATAGATGACGAGGACATTCCCCCTGAAGCAGTAGATCAGATCGAAGAGACCACCCGTACTGCCAGGGAAAAGGCCCAGCAGCTCATCGAGGCCTATAACGCAGGAGAGCTCGAGCCTCTGCCCGGCCGCACCCTGGATGAGACCCTGGAGATGAGGATCATGCAGACCTTGGGCAAAGCTCGAGACACCGCCGGCAAGATCGCCGGAAGGTACCTGGGCCTGGACAACTCCGGGGTGGTGATGGCGGTGAGCGGAGCCAGGGGCAGCATGCTCAACCTGACCCAAATGGCGGCCTGCGTCGGCCAGCAGTCGGTGAGAGGCGAGCGCATCATGCGCGGCTATGCTGGCAGAACCCTGCCTCACTTCCGGCGGGGAGACCTGGGAGCAGAAGCACACGGATTCGTGGAGTCCAGCTACAAGGACGGCCTGAATCCCACCGAGTTCTTCTTCCACGCCATAGGCGGTCGCGAGGGTCTGGTGGATACGGCCATCAGAACATCCCAGAGCGGCTACCTGCAAAGAAGGCTGGTCAACGCCCTGCAGGATCTGGAGGTCAAATATGATGGCACAGTCAAGGAGACGAGAGGGATGATCGTCCAGTTCAAGTACGGCGAGGATGGGGTTGATGCCTCCAGGAGGGACTATGCCAGCACGGATAACGTCAAGCGCATCATCAAGAACGTGCTGAAGAAGGAGTCGGCATGAGCCTATCAGAAAAGGAGATCCAGGAGAGACTGGATGGAGTAGAGCTTCCCCAAAGCATCAAAGAGTCAATTCAAAACGAGTTGAAGGGAGCAGAAATAAGCTCTGAGGAGATCGATGAGATCGTATCCCAGGTGAAGGCTGACTACGAGCACTCACGGGTTGAGCCCTGCGAGGCGGTGGGTGTGGTCGCCGCCCAGTCCATAGGCGAGCCTGGCACCCAGATGACGATGCGAACCTTCCACTACGCCGGCGTGGCCGAGATCAACGTCACCCTGGGGCTCCCCAGGCTGATCGAGATCGTGGACGCAAGAAAGATCCCCTCCACCCCCACAATGACCATCAAACTGACTCCAGAGTATGCTCATGATCGTGACCTGGCCAGGGAGGTCGCCTGGGCCATAGAGTCCTCCTCCATACTCCACCTGGGATCGATTGCCACTGATCTCGCGGAGATGAATGTGATCATCGAGCTCAACCCCGGGGCCCTCGAGCAACGCAAGATCACTGCAGAGGAGGTGGCAGCAAAGCTGAAGGAAGAGACGGGCCTGGATGTGGACCAGAAGGAGAACCTCCTGGTAATGGCACCGGAAGAGCCCTCCTACCGGGAACTGCTTCAGCTGGTGGAGAAGATAAAGAAGCTCTCCCTAAAAGGGGTGGAAGGAATCAAGAGGGTGGTGATCAGGAAGGAGGGAGACGAGTATATCCTTTATACTGAAGGCTCGTCCCTCAAGAAGGTTATGCAGTTCGAGGGAGTGGACCCCACCCGAATCAAGACCAACAATATAAGCGAGATCGGCGAGGTTCTGGGTATAGAAGCGGCCAGAAACGCCATCATCAACGAGGCCACAGATACCCTGCGCGAGCAGGGCCTATCGGTGGATGTCCGCCATATCATGCTGGTGGCGGACATCATGACTGTAGACGGAGAGCTCAAGCAGATCGGTCGACATGGCGTATCGGGTGAGAAGGCCAGCGTTCTGGCCAGAGCGGCCTTCGAGGTCACTGTCAATCACATCCTGGATGCTGCTGTGAGAGGAGATGTAGACGATCTCAAGGGTGTTACGGAAAACGTCATCGTGGGCCAGCCGATACAGCTCGGCACCGGAGACGTGAAGCTGGTAGCAAGCAAGAGGTAATAACGATGATCAATGTAGATAGAGCGTTAAGAAGTTCCATCAGAACTGGAAATGTGATGCTAGGATCGAATAGGACCATTGAAGCAGGACTTGGCGGACAGGCAAAGCTCATAGTCTATGCCCTCGACTGCCCTGCAGACGTGCGGATGCAGCTGGAGACCATGGACCTGCCGGTCTACGGTTATCAGGGAATGGGCAAGGACCTCGGATCTGCCTGCGGAAAACCTTTCTCCGTGGCTGCATTGGCCATCATCGAGCCAGGCGACTCGGAGATAATGGCACTGCAGCGTGAGATCCGGGGTGTTGAGGCATGAGTGAGTTCAAGCTCACCACAGAAGGAATACGATATATAGCTCTGTTTGAGAGCCTCACGGGAGGCATGGCAAGGGACTGTGTGGTAGACGAGGAGAACGAGAGGATCATCTTCGTCATCAAGAAAGGAGATATGGGCGCTGCTATTGGCCGAAAAGGCTCGAACATCAACCGAGTCAAGAAATCAGTCGGCAAGCAGATAGAAATCGTGGAGTATAGCGAGGACGTTAAAGAGTTCCTGGAAAACCTCTTCCAGCCCGCGGCCATCAAGAACGTCATGGTCGTGAACAAGAATAGCAAGCGATTGGCTTATGTAGAGGTAGCAAATAAGGACAAGGGCATTGCCATCGGCAGGGATGGTCGCAACATACTTAAGGCCAAGATGCTTGCACAGAGGCACCATGGCGTTGACGATATTATAATTCAATGATGGATCACGATTTATTCAAGGTGAAATGAATGGGAAATGGAATCTATGCAGCCAGGAAACTGGAGAGTGATAGGAAGACAATGAGGTGGAGCCATCCCAAGTTTATCCGCAGGATGTCAGGGAGCAAGATGAAGGCTGATCCCCTGGGTGGAGCGCCCATGGGAAGGGGTATTGTCCTGGAGAAGGTCGGCATTGAGGCCAAACAGCCCAACTCGGCCATAAGAAAGGCAGTGCGCATTCAGCTCATTAAAAACGGCCGTCAGGTTACGGCTTTTGCTCCGGGCGATGGAGCCATCGGATTCATAGATGAGCACGATGAGGTCCTAGTAGACCGCATCGGCGGACGTCAGGGCCGATCCATGGGAGATATCCCTGGAGTCAGATTCAAGGTCATCGCTGTCAATAACGTATCCCTGCAAGAGCTTGTGCGGGGCAGGAAAGAGAAGCCGGTGAGGTGATCGACATGAAGGTATTCGGCAAATGGGAGAATATTGAGACAGAGGTCCTGGATCCCGGAGTGAGAGGATACATGAACCTTGCGCCAAAAGCGGTCATGCACTCCGGCGGAAAGCATGCAAAGCAGCAGTTCAAGAAGTCTGAGCAGCATATCGTCGAGCGTCTGGTCAATAAGATGATGCGCAAGGAGAAGAACACCGGCAAGAAGCTCAAAGCTTATGCCATAGTGGAAGGGGCCTTTGACATCATCGCCAAAAAGACCAAGGAGAATCCCCTTACCGTTCTGGGCCAGGCCATTGCCAACGCCGGGCCGCGGGAAGAGGTCGTGCGTCTCAAGTACGGCGGCATAACTGTGCCCAAAGCAGTGGACACCGCACCTCAGAGAAGGGTGGACACCGCACTGATGTTTATCGCCAAGGGCGCTCACGCTGCCTCATTCAAGAAGACCAAGACTGCAGAGGCAGCCCTGGCCGATGAGATCATCGCTGCTGCTAACCGCGATGTTAAGAGCTACGCCATAAACCACAAGGACAGCGTGGAGCGCGTGGCCAAAGCAGCAAGATAAGATAGGTTACATATTAAGAAGGATAGGCGCTGGCCAATCAGGCAGATAGCGCCTATTAAATCTGTTTTTAGGACGATCGGCCGGGCGAATATGACCATGAAGTCCTGGGATAGTGACTACTCTACCCGGGGTCGGCTCTGGGGAGGTGGAGTCCGCAACCTGCCCGATCTGCCCGAGGGGACCCGTGTCCTGGAGCTGGGCTGCGGAGACGGCAAGACCCTCTCCGCTATGCCTCGCAGCTGGAGGATCGCTGCCCTGGACATATCTCTTCCTGCCCTGCGCCTGTGCAGTAGATCCCATCCCCAATCCGATCTGATCCTGGCCAATGCTGAAAGACTCCCATTCAAAAGTGAGAGCTTCGACGACGTATTCGCCTACCATGTGGCCGGCCACCTCTTCCTGCCGGGGCGCAGGGCCCTCGCCAGCGAGGTTTCGAGGGTGCTCAAATCCGGTGGAAAGCTGTTCTTTCGGGAGTTTGGATGGCTCGATATGCGTATGGGCGAAGGCCAGGAGGTGGAAGAAGCTACATTCCTGCGGGGTTCTGGGATAATCACCCATTACTTCACTGAATCTGAGACCAGTGAGCTATTCTGCCGGCTGGTGCCCGCCTCGATCGAGAGCAACTGCTGGAAGATGCGAGTGAGAGGAAGGTATCTGGTTCGATCCCAGATAGAAGCGATCTTTCTTAAGGGCTGAGAATAGCCGATAGCTCTTTTCATCTAGATCGCTATCAAAAGATTCTATGGGCCAGTGCCCAGACAAGGCCTGATAGCTGATCTCCCGTTCCAATCAATTGGCCATGATCTCTACCTTCGCCTGAGCTTTCGGCGACCCCTCCGACCTTTTTTGCTCCAGATCCAGGCCACCGATGCAACCAGGCCGCAGATCAACAGCACTCCAACGCCAATAGCAGCATAAGGATATCGGGGAGCATTCTCTTCGGCATTTGGAGATTTTTTCCCTTTCTCTCCTTCATCCCCTTTCGCCTCCTGCATCTCTTCCTCTCCCCCCAGCTCAGGAATGACAGATGCGCCGACAACGATTGTATCCAGAGGGACCTGAACCTCACGATAATCGCTCGATCGGGCATACTCATACAATATGTTCTCCTCCATCCGCTCCTTGCTCACAAAGTGCACCCCATCCCGGGTGTAAGCCGTCTTGTTCTCCACACCCGAAGCATGTGCACAGAGAAACGCCAGCAGTATGAGCAAGATTGCTGCTGACTTAATCCCTTCCAGTGCCATTCAATCCCCCTCTTTGCCTCTGTTCACCACTGCAGAAATTCCTTAAATATTTTATCCACTGGCGTCAGGTCTAAATGGATAGGAGCAATTCCCTGATGATTGGCAAAAAATGGATCCGAATTCTCCCCATCTTCTAAACCCACTTCCCCTGACCATAGCCCTGCGGCATGTGATTCGGAGAAGGCGACAGACGTTCCTCTCCGTCCTGGCGGTCGCCCTGGCGGTAAGCATATCCATAATCTTCTCTTCACTCATCAACGGCCAGCAGCAGATACTCACCAATCTCGTGGAGGAGAAGCTGCCTCATGTGGTGGTCGAGCCAAGAGAGGGAGAGGATTTCATTCATCTCTATAACAGCCTGCTGGATCGGATCGTCTCCCAGCCGGGCCTGAGGTCCACTGCTGCTTCCCTCTCCACCCCGGCCACTCTCTCCCGCAAGGATAAGACCAAGAATGCCCTGTTAAAAGGAGCTGATCCTCTAGATATAGATAAGATATACAAGATTCAAGGGTCCCTGGTCCGGGGCGATTTTGTCAGCGTTCAGCAGGACCGAAATGCAGCGATCGGGGTGAAGCTGGCCGATTCTTTGGAACTGAAGCTGGGGGATAAGCTCTTGGCCACCTTTCCCAGGTCCCGCAGCACCGATCTGACGGTGGCAGCGATCTTCCAGACCGGCACTCCCTTAGACGATCGGGTGGCCTTTGTCTCTTTAGACACCGCCCGCAACTTCAGGGATGAAGGGGATGTGATAAATGCGGTGGAGATAAGCCTGAACGACATCCGCCAGTCAGTGAGCCTGGCCGGCCTGATCTCCTCATGGGGTTACAACGCCAGGAGCTGGGAGGAGAAGAACCCGGAGATCATGCGGGCGATAAACATCGGCGGGTTCTGGACCAGGCTTTCCATACTGCTCTTCATGGTGGTGGCATTCTTCGGCGTGGCCAGCATCATGAACCTGATGGTGGTGGAAAAGACAAAGGAGATCGGCATGCTCATGGCCATGGGAGCGAGAACAAAGGACATTCGCAATATCTTTCTGGCGGAGAGCAGCCTCTTGGGCCTGATCGGCGCAGCAGCATGATCCCTTCTGGGCCTTGCGGGGGTCTATTATCTGGGACGGGTCCCTTTCGAAGTCGCTGCCGGGGGAAGCGTGATCACCACCCTTCCTCTCATCCTGAACCCCTGGGATATCCTGCTCCTCAATATTGTAGTGGTAGCTCTGAGCATGGTGGCTGCGCTTTATCCGGCCAGAAAGGCCTCCAGAATCGATCCGGTCATAGCCCTGAGAGGGGGATAGGCACGGGGCTGATACAGAGCGATGTTCGAGCTGGATGTGGCCCTGCGGCATATAGTGACCAATAGGAGAGGCACTGCCTTTACCCTGATCTCGGTAGCCATTGCAGTGGCGATAATCATCATGTCCCTGGGTCTGACTGAGAGCGTAAGCAGCCAGATCATCGAGAATACAGTGAACAAGAATCCTCATATTCTGATCGGCCCAAAGGAGAGCGAGAGCTACATCAACATGTACCGTTCCCTGTCTGATCAGGTCGGATCCTATCCCGGAGTGCTCGCCGTCTCCCCGAGGCTGGTCGGGCAGGGGGCGGCCCGCTTTCAGGATAATGTGCAATCGGTGGAGTTTGTAGGGGTCGATCCCGCCCTTGAGGACCGGCTGATGAGCGTTCAGGAGTCCACGATCTCCGGGAACTTCTCCGACCTCAGATTCAATAACAGGGGCGCTTTTCTAGGAGTTGAGCTGGCCAGGAATCTGAACATCAGAGAGGGCGGGGACTTTTATCTCTACCTCAAGAACGACTCCCTTCGACTGAAGATGATAGGCATACTGCAGAAGGATACAGTCAAGGACGAGACCCTGGTCTACCTCTCCCTGAGCACCGCCCAGGAGCTGGTGGCCGAGGGGGATGTGGTATCTGAGATCGGGGTGAAGCTCGCGGACTATACCCGAGCCCCGGCCATGGCCAAAAAGCTAAATGATGCTAGCTGGTACAAGGCCACCAGCTGGCAGGACTTCAGCCGAGAGATAGCTAGGTTCGTGGGAAACCAGGGAGTCACCAACATTCTCTTCTACATGTTCATCCTTTTAATATCAGCCTTCGTCATAGCCAATACGACGATAATGGTGGTGAGCAAACGGAGACGGGAGATAGGCATTCTAATGGCCATGGGGGCGAAAAGGCGCTCCATACTGATGATATTCTTGCTGGAGAACATGCTCATCAGCCTGCCGGCTGGGATCCTGGGGGCGGTTTTGGGCTATGCTGCTGCTTGGGCGATAACTCTTCTCCCCCTGAATGTGACAAGCGCAGCAGCAGGAGAGGGGATCGTTATAGCCGCCAGGCCGGAGTACTTCGTCATAGCCCTGGCCTTCGCCCTGTCCCTCAACTTCGTCTCCGGGCTCTATCCAGCATACTCAGCGGCACGGCTCGACCCGGTGGAGGCGATTGGCAGTGAATAACAGGGATGATGACATAATTGTGCTGAAGGATCTATCCAAGATCTACGGAAACGGGGTGGAGGTCCGCGCCCTGGATGGGGTGAGCGTAAAGATCAAAGCAGGAGAGTTCGTGGCCATCGTCGGCCCAAGCGGCAGCGGCAAAAGCACCTTGCTCAATATGATCGGCCTCTTGGATACCCCGAGCTCCGGCCATATCTTCCTCAAGGGGATCGATGTCAGCCGAGCCAGCCCGGATGAGCGCGCCCGTCTGCGAAACCAGGAGCTTGGATTCGTCTTTCAGTACCACCATCTGATCCCGGAGTTCACCGCAGTGGAGAATGTGATGATGCCCATGCTCATCGCCAATAAGAGCAAGACCGAGGCCCATAAGCGGGGGGAGGAGCTGCTCAGAGCCGTCGGCCTGGGGGACCGATTGCACAGCCGGCCCAATCAACTATCCGGCGGCCAGAACCAGCGGGTAGCAGTTGCCCGGGCCCTGGCCAATAATCCCTCCATCGTCATAGGCGATGAGCTGACTGGAAACCTGGACACCAAATCCTCTGAGCTCATATACAATCTGCTTCGAGAGCTGAACCAGAAGATCAACCAGACATTCATCCTGGTGACCCATGACATGACCCTGGCGGAGAAGACAGATCGCATATTGAGGATCGTGGATGGGAAGATCGTATGCGAGATGAGGCGAAAGGATGACGGCTTTGTTGCCAGCGATCTGTGCGTGATGGGCGAGGATGATGGCAAGGTCGTTCAGATCTCCAGGGAGAATTGAAGGGCATCCATATCATTTTGAGTGGCAAAATTGATAAGCTTAGAGGCTTGAAAGGAGGCCGAGGTATTATATGAGTAAACAATTAATATATTTTACAGGCGTCCTCCTGCTGATGATGACTGCGGTCCTGGCCGTCTCTGCCCAGGATAACTCCCTGAACGCCACCCTTCTGAACAACACTACGCTGAACAACACTACGCTGAACAACACTACATTAAACAATACAACCATAAATCTATCCGCCAATCAGACCATCAATGTGAGTGCAAACGAGACGGTAGAGCTGCAGAATGAAACTGCCCTCCTTCCTGTACAGACCATTCCCTTAAATGATGCAGTGGCTGTTGAGAATGAGACCGTTCCAGCTGTGGTTGATGCCATGCCCGCGGAGAATGAGACGGTTGCTGCCCCTGTTGAAGTTGCAGTTGAGACCGCCCAGACAGTAGCACCCGTAACCAGTATCCTCGGCAAGATGGAGACTGAACAGGCTCCGCCAATACTGCTCGGCTTAACGGCAAAATCGACCTATGCCATCGGCAGCAGCAATACCTTCAGAGAAGCAGCCCAGGTGGGCAGCACCAAGGCCAGAGTGACATATCCAGTTGGCTCAGCAGCCTTGTCGATGATCACCCTCTGAAATGGGTCGCCTCTGGAATAAACCGAATTGAACTGAATTCAAAATACTGTCGATAGACTTTTATGGACAATGTCCCTCTCGATGGGGAAAGGTGTTCCTCTTGATGGGAATCAATGAGATGGGTTTCGAGGTCTTCGAGGAGATGCTCGACTATGGAGATGAGCTGCAAATAGAGGTCTATGAGCTTGAGAATGGCACCGTAGTCATCGATGCAGGAGTGAAGGCTCAGGGCGGAATAGGAGCCGGCATCTACCTTTCCCGCCTGTGCATGAGCGACCTGGCCGACATCCAGCTCGCTCCCTGCGATATAGGCGGAATTCTTCTCCCAGGAGTGCAGGTGGCCACGGACTATCCGGCGGTATCCTGTATGGCCTCCCAGTGCGCCATGTGGCAGATCAAGGCAGACAAGTACTTCGCCATGGGCAGCGGACCGGCAAGGGTTCTGGCGGGAAAGACCAGGGATCTATATGAGAAGATAGGATTCGAGGAGTTCTCTGATATAGGGGTCATCGTCTTGGAGTCGAACAAGCTGCCGGATGAGAAGGTTTCGGCATCGATTGCCCAGAAGTGTGGAATCGATCCCGCTGACCTTAGAATTGCCATTGCCCCCACGGACTCCGTGGCCGGCCTGGTGCAGGTATCAGCGCGGGTGGTGGAGACCGGCCTGCACAAGCTCTTCACCATGGGCTTTGACATAAACACCATCAAGAGCGGCTGGGGAAGAGCGCCCATCTCGCCCATCACCGGAGACGCGACCAATTGCATGGGCTCCTCCAATGATGCCATAATCTATGGCGGAGAGACCTATTACACCCTCCTCTATGAGGATACTGAAGAGCTGCAGAGGTATCTGAAGGGTATGCCTTCCTCTGCATCCCGGGACTGGGGAGCGCCTTTCTACCAGACATTCAAGGCAGCTGGTTTTGATTTCTTCAAGGTGGACCATAACGTCTTTGCACCGGCCAAAGTGGTGATGAATGAGATCAAATCGCGACGGACTTTCGTATGCGGCAAGACCGATCATGAGGTGCTGATGGAGTCGTTCCACCTGGAATGTCTCGATTCGTCGGTCTGATGGGAGAGTGGATTCAGTTTAGAGGAAATCCGGGATAATCTAGATAAACCTCCGGGCAGCCCGTGAAAGAGATGAATTCTTTGGAATGCGACCTCAAGGGCCATGGGCCGTGCGGCGGGCCTCTCTGCCAGCGCGGCATAAGCCTCAACCACCGCTGCGACCAGCATGTCAGGCTCCAGTCGTACTGGGCAGCCCATAACACCGGCAAAAAGCTCAACGACTGGCTGGACGGCCTGATGAATGCCGAGCGGGAAGAGGCATTGAGGCTGGCTCCGCCCAGGGGAAAGCACTGGCAGGAGATCAGCTCCTCGTCCTCGGAGGACTAGCTTTTAGCCTTCAGGGAAGGTCTATCGTTCCCACTACTCTGAGCTTTCCACCCTCAGGATACGTCAGAACTGCCTTTGCTCCCGGCCGGAAGACGAGCATCTTGTCCAGCTTCAGTTTCAGCTCTGCTCGATGCCAGTCAGCCTCCGGCAAGACCTCCTGCACTCTGGCCGGGACGAATTGCATCCAGTGGCCGATGTGAAGCACCATTCCCTCTTTGAGGGGACTTGGCCAGTATTTAACTATCCGGGCCATGGCTGAGATCTCTGAGACCTTCTTGATCGATTTGTCATTGGTGAGGATGGTCCCCCGGTCCAGGTCCTCAACATCGACCCCTTTAAGGGCGATCCCAGTCCTCTCACCCACCCCGGCGACATCGAAGTCCTCATCATGCTTCTGGATGGAGCGGACCTGGGCGGTCTTCTCTCCCGGGAGAACCATCAGCTCATCATGCTTCTTCAGGGTCCCCTCCGCCACCGATCCCAAGACCACAGTGCCTATGCCCCGCACATTGAAGAAGTGATCCACAGGCATGGTCCCGGTTGGAGAGTCGTAGCTGGTCTTGATATTTTCAGAAAGGGCCAGGAGCCTCTCGCGAAGGGCATTCTTATCATCATCCAAAAATTCATAGCTATCGACCACAGTGCCCTTGATGAAGGGCATGACCCGATCTTTATCTATGAAGTTTCTCAGTATCACCATGCCGTCTTTCTTGCCCAGAGAGTCCAGCATGAGGACCGTCTCCCCAAAGGCGGGATCCATCTGATCCACAATCAGTAGAATCTTCTGGGACATGGAGATGGCATAGAATAAGGGTGCTATCCTCTCCGGATATCTGCTCGGCTCGATGAGGGTAACGGTATTCTCCCCTTTCTTCAGATTGTAAAAGGTAAGATCGCTGACGGTGCCCTTCTTTCCCAGCTCCTTGCCATATTCAGGGGCGCCCAGGATCGCCACATTGAGATTGGACATACAATGCCTGAATCTATCCTTGGGATAATAGGTCTTGCGGTGGCAGGATAGGGCCTTTTCATTCCCATCTATGCTGCTTTTATAGGGAGAAAGAAGAGATCCAGCGATGTGCGGAGCAGATCTGTCTGACCTGGAGGAGGAGAGAGAATCCCGGAAGAAGAGTACTGAATCATCCCCTGCAGCGAAGGGCGTACCCAGGGAAAAGAGCAGGCAGTAGACAATAGATATTTATCAGATTAAGCCTCATCATTATTCATTAGTAAATAGTGGCAAATGACCCCCACATCCCTTATGTTATCGATTTCTTTGAATATCATCCTTTCTATCCCTTCCCAGCCTCAGTCAAATCCTCGATTATCTCGATATATTCTCGGACCAGGGATTTGCT